>OHAU01000047.1_pt1 | contig 143295 bp, 133 predicted proteins | sample 1577181 | NCBI WGS metagenome assembly OHAU01 (sample SAMEA3541472, study PRJEB24748) | human gut metagenome | biome: human gut; feature: human-associated habitat; material: faeces | place: China | collected 2012
TAATGGGCCCTTATAGGGCCTGGTCAAACCTCCGGCTTAGCCGGAGGTTTTGATTAGCAGGTCTATTTTCCACCGCCGGTGCATACCATGGAGGGACAAAGCCCTATAGACGGTACAGAGGAGAGGGAGGTATGGCCCATGCGTTCCTGTGCGGCGGTGACACTTGTGCTGATGCTTTTGCTGTTTGGCATCCCGTGGCTGGCGGAGGCTCCGGAGGGGGGACAGGCCCAGCCGGAGCCCCTCGCCGCTGAGGAGCAGCGGGCGGATGCGGACATTGCCCTCACCGTGTGGGACGGGCGGGAGCTGCGGCAGATGACCATGGCGGAGTATCTGCCGGGGGTGGTGCGGGGGGAGATGCCCGCCGCCTTCTCCCAGCAGGCGCTGGACGCTCAGGCCGTGGCGGAGCGCACCTTCATCTGCTACCACATGGCGGGCGGACGTAAGGACGCCCACCCGGAGGCGGATGTCTGTACCTCCCCGGCCTGCTGCAGCGCCTACGTATCGCAGGAGGACGCAGCGGCCCGGTGGGGGGACAAGGCGGAGGAGTACGAGACCAAGGTGCAGCAGGCAGTGCGGGATACCGACGGGCAGATCATCCTCTATGACGGCTCGCCCATTCTGGCGGCCTTCCACTCCTCCTCCGCCGGGGTCACAGCAGATTCCGGGGATGTGTGGTCCTCCTCGCTGCCGTATCTGCACAGCGTGGAGACCCCGGAGGGGGAGGACAGCGTCCCCAACTATTACAGCGTCAGCACCTTCTCCCCGGAGGAGTTCCGGGAGATCTTTCTGGCGGCCCATGGGGATGCCGACCTCTCCGGCGACCCGGCGGAGTGGTTCCGGGATCGGACGGTCAACGACTCCGGCCGGGTGGAGCGTGTGACCATCGGCGGTGTCAGCGTGGAGGGGACGGAGGTGCGGCGGCTGTTCTCCCTGCGCTCGGCGTGCTTCACCGTGGATACGGGTGAGGAGGGCGTTACCTTCCGGGTCACGGGCTTCGGTCACGGCGTGGGCATGAGCCAGTATGGGGCGGAGCTGCTGGCCCGTCAGGGCAAGACGTGGCAGGAGATCATACACTGGTACTATGCCGACGTTACCATTGGGGCGTATAAGGAGTAGGGAAATTTCCGGGGCTTGACCCGTTGAAATAGCGGCGTCTGCATGGTATAATCGCCCATGACAAGACATAAAACGGAGGCGACCGCTATGGGACAGGACGTGTTCATCAGCTATAAATCCGAGGAATTTCAAGAGGCGGATTGGGTCCGGCAGCAGCTGGAGAGCGGCGGTATCAGCTGCTGGATGGCAGCCATACGGCGGTGACGGATATCCGCACACTGACAGAGGCAAGCTATCACGATCTCATCCTGAGCTATCAGGCGACCATGGATTGGGAGACGCTGGGGGCCTGCAATACCTATCAATTCACGGTGCTGGACTGCCCACTGGATCGGCAGGTAGCCGTGCGCACGGCACTTGAGAATCGGGTGGAGTACGCCACGGAGCTGCCGGTGCAGAGCGATGAGCTGCTGTCAAAGACTATGCGGGGAGAGATCAGCTTTAGCTGATACCTACGTCAACAAAAAGGGATGCTGATACTCTGTATCAGCATCCCTTTTTGTTGTCGGAAGAAAAAGCCCCCTGCGACCCCAAGGGGGGGGAGCAGGGGGCTTCATGATACGCTTTTGGGATGCCCTCACGCCTGAGGCTTTTCAAACTCCTTGGCCACGTCCACCAACAGCTGCCGGATGGGCAGGTGCTGGGGACAGATGCGCTCACACTGGCCGCAGCGGATGCAGTCCGATGCCTTGCGGCCCGGCCCGGTGTGGACGTCCTCATAGTAAAAGTCGGCGTTCCAGTCGTGGTAGAGTTGCTTGGTGTTCATCAGGGCGAACAGATTGGGGATGGCGATGTGCTGGGGACATCCATCCACGCAGTAGCGGCAAGAGGTGCAGGGGATCAGGTGCATCCCATGGAAGATCGCCTGTACCCGATCCACGGCGGCCCGCTCCTGCGGATCCAGCGGCCGGAAGTCCTTCATAAAGGCGATGTTGTCCTGCATCTGCTCCGGTGTGCTCATACCGGAGAGCACCATCAGGATGCCCTCGAAGCCGGCGGCGAAGCGGATGGCATAGCTGGCGGGGCTGCCGCCGTGGAGCTCATCCAGCACAGCCTTGGCCTGGGGCGGCAGGTTGGACAGGTGCCCGCCCTTCACCGGCTCCATCACCAGCACGGGCTTGTTGTGGCGGCGGCACACCTCGTAGCACAGGCGGCTCTGGACACCGGGATCGTCATAGTCGGCGTAGTTGAACTGGATCTGCACTACTTCGATCTGGGGGTAAGCGGTGAGGATCTCCTCCAACACCTCCGCCCGGTCATGGAAGGAGATACCCACATGGCGGACCTTGCCCTCGGCCTTCAGGGCGAAGGCCGTCTCATAGGCCCGGCACTCCCGGAAGTGGCCGAAGTTCCCGGCATGCTGAGAGTGCATCAGGTAGAAATCGAAGTACTCCACGCCGCAGGCCTCCAGCTGGCGCTGAAAGAAGGGACGGATGTCTGCCTCGGTCTTGAAGTAGCTGCCGGTGAGCTTATCCGTCAGCACATAGCGGTCTCTGGGGTAGCGGCTGGTGAGACAGTCCCGCAGGGCCGTCTCGCTCTTGCCCTGCAGATAGCCGTGGGCGGTGTCGAAGTAGTTAAAGCCCGCCTCCAGAAATGCGTCCACCATCTGACACATCTGGACCTTGTCTACCTCGTCGCCTGACATGGGCAGGCGCATACAGCCGAAACCGAAATTTTTCTTGATACGGTCCATAAATATCCCTCCTCAACGGCGTTTTGCGGTATTTTCCGCCTTTATTTTACGCAAAAGCGGAGGGACTGTCAAGCGGCCGGTGGACAGGGGGATGTCAGGTCTTGGAGGGGCCCATGCGATATCCCTTACCCCACACGGTGCAGATGGCACCGCTGCCCACCTTTTGGCGGATGTTGCGGATGTGGACCATGACGGTGTTCTTGCAGCTGTAAAAGTACGGTTCCTCCCAGATGCTCTCGTAGAGGTTCTCCGCCGAGAAGATTTTGTTGGGATAGGAGGCCAGCAGCAGGACGATGCGATACTCCAGCTCCGTCAGCGGTACCTCCCGACCCTCCTGCCACACGGTGCCGGCGGCGGTATCCACCTCCAGCCCGCCGCACCGCAGCCGACGCTCCAGCCCGGCGGGCCGGGCGCCGTAGACGCAGTAGCGCCGCAGCAGCGCCTTCACCCGCACCGCCAGCTCATGGCAGGAGACGGGCTTTTCCAGGCAGTCATCCCCTCCCACGGAGAAGGACAGGGTCTTGGCGCTCTCGTCCGCCTTCTCCAGCAAGAACAGCACCGGCGCAGCGGACTGCCGCCGCAGAGCGGTGCAGGCGTCGAAGCCGCTCATATCCGGCAGCTGCTGGGGCAGGATGACAAGGTCTGTATTCCGCCGCAGCTGGGTCAGCAGGGTGGCCCCACCGGCGGCCTCCTCCAGCACGCAGTTCTCCCCTGCCAGCAGGAACCCCAGATTGGAGCGCAGTTCCGGATCCGGATCGGCACACAGAATACATCGCTTCTGCATGATATCTCCTCCTTGACAAATAGTGCAGAAAATTCGACAAAACTTGATAAAAACTATATATACAAAAGAATATAGTGCTGAAAATAATCTGTGACCTTATGATAGCGATTCTGCCGCCGCCGTCAATCCCCTGAGGGCTTTTTTAGCAGAGCCTTAAGAAACCTTCATACTTTTTGCTACGAAATATTAAGGAGGCACCGGTAGAATGGGATTATCCTCCCGGAAGGGGTGACGGGGATAGACCCCTCAAATTTGGTGAGCACAGCCGCCGGACAACATCCGGCGGCTGCGCTTTATCCGGTGAAGAACGGCACACGGCGGGAGGTGCTGACGGGAGAGCGGGTTTTCCGTCTTCAGAAAACTTAAGAAACACCCTGTCGGTTTATTAAGCTTCCGGACCCATAATCGGTGCCGTTAGGAGCCACGGAATATCCTATAAGGAGGTCGAATCACGCAATGGAAAAGAAACGCACAAAAATCGCATACTTTACAGCCGTCGGTGTATTCCTCGTTTTGCTGGTGGTGCTGGGCCTTACATACCGGGAGACGCCCCTGCCCACGCTGGAGGTAGAGGGGGAGCCGGTGCTGGCCGACACGCCCTTTGCCGGTACCTTCTGGTCCCTGCTGCCGCCCATCGTGGCTATCGTGCTGGCCCTGATCAGTAAGGAGGTCTACTCGTCCCTGTTTCTGGGATGTTTGGTGGGCGCTCTGCTGTACGCCCAGTTTGCCCCATGGGACACCATTGTGGCGCTGGTGGGCGCAGACTACGGCATCGTCTCCGTGCTGGCCGACAGCGGCAACATGGGCATCATCGTCTTTCTGGTGACGCTGGGCATCATGGTGGATCTGATGAACAAGGGCGGCGGATCGGAGGCCTTCGGACGCTGGGCCTCCAAGACCGTAAAGACCCGGTGCGCCGCACAGCTGCTGACCATGCTGCTGGGCGTGCTGATCTTCATCGACGACTACTTCAACTGCCTGACGGTGGGCGCTGTGATGCGGCCCGTCACCGAGAGTCACAAAATTTCCCGTGCCAAGCTGGCCTACCTCATCGACGCCACGGCGGCCCCGGTGTGCATGATCGCCCCAGTGTCCTCGTGGGCGGCGGCGGTATCCGGCTATGTACAGTCCGACGCCGTCAACGGCATCGAGATGTTCATCAAGCAGATCCCGTGGAACTACTACTGTCTGCTGACGTTGGTGATGATCGTGGTGCTGTCGGTGATGAACATCGACTACGGCTCCATGCTGACCCATGAGTATAACGCTCAGGTGAAGGACGATCTCTTTACCACGCCGGAGCGCCCCTTTGAGGGGGCCGACGACTATGAAAAGCCCGCCCGTGGACACTCCTCCGTGCTGGATCTGCTGCTGCCGGTGGTGGTGCTGATCGTGGTGTGCATCGTGTCCCTGATCTGGTCCGGCGGCTACTATGACGGCGAGAGCGAGTACTTCCACGACTTCGTGGGGGCCTTCTCCAACTCCTCCTCCGGCATGGCGCTGGCCTTGGGTGGCCTTATGGGGATGCTGTTCACGGTGGTGTACTTCTGGCTGCGGGGGGCCATCTCCTTTGAAAAGTCTATGGAGTCTGTGCCGCAGGGCTTTATCCAGATGATCGCCCCCATCCTCATTCTGACCTTTGCATGGACCCTGTGCTCTTTCACCCGCTTCGGGATGTACTCCGCCGTGTTCGTCAAGAACGCCATGGCAGGGGCCGGGGATCTGAAGGTGTTCCTGCCGGCGGTGATCTTCCTCATCGGCTGCGCCATCGGCTTTGCCACCGGCACCTCCTGGGGGACCATCGGCATCATGGCCCCTATCGTGGTGTCCGTGTTCAACTACGACGTGGAGCCGGTGCTGTGTACCATCGGTCTGGCGGCAGCCTGCTCCGGCGGCGTTATGGGCGACCACTGCTCGCCCATTTCCGACACCACCATCATGGCCTCGGCGGGCGCTCACTGCTTCCACCTGAACCATGTGTTCACCCAGTTGCCCTATGCCCTCACCGCCTCCGGTGTGGCCTTCGTCAGCTTCATCATCGCAGGACTCGTGCAGTCGGTGTGGCTGTGTCTGGCCATTGCCGTGGCGCTGATGATCGGCACACTGCTGGTGATCCGGGCCATTGTGTCCCGCCGTCACGCAGGTATCTTCCAGGAGATGGCACAGGCCAGTCAGCAGCTGCTGCACCGCTGACACCGTCTCGTCCGTGGCCGACAAAAAACAGGGAAGCGCACAGCGCTTCCCTGTTTGATTATGCTGTTGGGGAAAAATTACGGGCGGATGACCTTACCGGCGGAGGTCATGGTCTCCACGATGTCATACATATTGGTGACGGAGCCCACGGCCAGCTTGTCGGTGAGACCGTAGTAGTTCAGGCAGGTGCCGCAGGTGCGGATCTCCACACCCTGTGCCTCCATGTTCTTCAGGTCCTCGATGGAGACGGAACCCTCGGTGGTGACCTTGGCGCCGCCGTTATAGAACAGGATGGTGCGGGGCAGGTGTTCCTGCTGGCTCAGGGCGTAGAGAAAGCCCTTCATCAGCGTGGCACCCAGCGTATCGTCACCGGAGCCGAGGCAGCTGGTACCGATGACCACCACGGTGTTGTCCCGGTTATCCGGGGTGCAGGCTGCCTCCTCCGGGGCGGTGCCGGACACGGCGGCGGGGTCGTCCACCGTCAGGGTCACCACGAACAGCTTCTCCTCCCGCTTCTCGGCGCTGAACTTCAGACCCTTGCCGGTGGCCAGACGGTTCAGATTCTGCACGGCGGTCTCGTTGTCTACATGGACCTCCACCGTACCGGCCTCGGTCATGCCGGACAGGGCGTGGATGGTTTTCGTGACGGGAATGGGGCAGGCGTCGCCCACGGCGTTGACTAAAATTTTGCTCATGTGATGTTACCTCCTATCAAGCTGCCCGCTGGGGGCAGGATCCTTTGTTCTGGGATCATTATACCGCCCCGATAGGGGCAGGTAAAACGGCAAAAAACGATGATGGCCGGCATTTCATAGGGAAATGCGATGCATCAGTCCGTTACCGGCACAGATGGCAGGCTACCCGGTGGCCGCCGCCCATGTCGCAGAGCGCCGGCTTCTCCATCCGGCATCGGTCCGTGGCGTAGGGGCAGCGCCCGGCGAACCGGCAGCCGGAAGGCGGGTCCACGGGACTGGGGACCTGTCCTTGCAGCACGCTGCGGGGGCGGGCCCGTTCCACCTTGGGATCGGGAATGGGGATGGCGGCGATGAGGGCCTTGGTGTAGGGGTGCAGGGGGTGGGTATACAGCTCCTGCGCCGTGCTCTCCTCCACCACCTCCCCCAGATACATTACCAGAATACGGTCCGACAGGTGCCGCACCATGGACAGATCATGGGAGATCAGCAGATAGGTCAGGGACTTCTGTTCCCGCAGGTCCAGCAGCAGATTGACGATCTGGGCCTGAATGGACACATCCAGCGCCGAAATGGGCTCGTCGCACAGCAGCAGCCGGGGCTCCACCGCCAGCGCACGGGCGATGCCGATGCGCTGGCGCATACCGCCGGAGAACTCGTAGGGATAGCGGTCGATGCCGGAGGGGTTCAGACCCACCTGCTCCATCAGGGCCTGCACCTTCTCTCGGCGCTCTGCCGGGCCGGCGTACAGGTGGTGGATGTCCATTCCTTCGGCAATGAGGTCAATGACCTTGTTTTTGGGGTCCAGTGAGGCGTAGGGATCCTGAAAGACCGTCTGCACCTGACAGCAGAAGGCACGGCGCTTGGCACCACGCATCCGGTGGATGTCCTCCCCGCGGTACAGGGAGACGCCGTCGGTTTTGCTGTACAGGCCGATGGCGGTGCGGCCGCAGGTGGTCTTGCCGCAGCCGGACTCGCCTACGATGCCGAGAATTTCTCCCTCCTGCACGGAGAAACTCACGTCATCCACCGCCCGCAGCACCTTGCGGCCCCCGGCGGGAAAGTATTTTTTCAGGTGCTCCACCTGAAGGATGGGCTGACTCATGCCGTCACCTCCTGTTCTGCGTGGTGGCAGGCCACCAGATGGCCACCGCCCAGATCCCGAAGATCCGGCATCTCCCGGCGGCACTGCTCCGTGGCGTGGGGGCAGCGGGGGGCGAAGGGGCAGCCCGGCTCCGGTGCGATCAGCTCCGGGGGCGTCCCCTCGATGGTGTAGAGCCGTCCGCCGCCCATTTCGTCCAGACGGGGAGAGGCCTTTTGCAGACCCTTGGTGTAGGGATGGGCGGGCTGATAGAAAATTTCATCGGTGGTGCCGGTCTCCATGACGCATCCGGCGTAGAGGATGACGATGCGCTGGGCCAGTCCCGCCACCACGCCCATGTCGTGGGTGATGAGCAGCACCGTGGTGCCGCTGCGCTCCTTCATTTGGCGGATCAGGTCCAGGATCTGGGCCTGAATGGTCACGTCCAGCGCTGTGGTGGGCTCGTCGGCAATCAGCAGTTCCGGCTGACAGGCCAGAGCAGAGGCGATCATCACCCGCTGGCGCATACCACCGGAGAACTCGTGGGGATACCGGCGCAAGGCCGTCTCCGGGTCGGAGATGCCTACCAGTGCCAGCATCTCTGCCGCCTTCTCCAGCGCCTCCTTGCGGCCGATCTTCTGGTGAAAACGGTAGCACTCAGCGATCTGATGGCCGATTTGCATGGTGGGATTCAGGGAGGTCATGGCGTCCTGAAAGATCATGGCGGCCTCCCGGCCCCGATAGCTTTGCCACTGTTTTTTGCCGTAATCGAGGATGTTCTCCCCGTGGCAGAGGATTTGGCTGCCGGGCTGACAGCGCCCGCCGGTGACCTCCGTCAGGCCCATGAGGGAGCGGGCTGTCACGGATTTGCCGCAGCCGGATTCCCCCACCAGCGCCACGCACTCGCCCTGATCCATGTAGAAGCTGACGCCCCGCACTGCTTCCACCACGCCACGGCGGGTGGGAAAGTGGATACGGAGGTCACGGATATCATATTGATGCATGGCTTACCTCCCAGAATTGGGGCTGAAGCGGCGGCGAAAGCCGTTGCCCAGCACATTGAAGCACAGAACGGTCAGCAGGATGCACACACCCGGATAGACCGCCAGTGAGGGGTGGGTGAGAATGTGGGTCTGGGCACCCTCCAGCATACCGCCCCAGGATGGGTTGGGGATGGAGATGCCGAAGCCCAGATAGCTCAGGGACGACTCCGTCAGGATGGCGGAGGCGATGCTGTTGGTGGAGGCCACCAGCACCGGGGAAAAGACGTTGCGGGCGAAGTGCCGGGTGATGACCCAGCTCTTCCGGGCGCCCAGCCCCTCGGAGGCCAGAATGAAGTCCCGCTCCCGCAGACTCAGCACCTCCGCCCGGACGATGCGGGCCACGCCCATCCACGAGAACAGACCGATGGTCACCACCAGCGTCCGGATGCCGGCGTTCATGTAGATGTTCAGGGTAATGATAATGAGGAAGCTGGGTACCGACATGAGGATGTCCACGATACGCATCATGAAGCCGTCCACCAGCTTGCCGGAGGAGCCGCTGACGATGCCGTACACCGTGCCGAACACAATGGAGATGAGCATGGACAGAAAGCCCACCAGCAGAGAGACCCGTCCGCCGTAGAGCAGGCGGGTGAAGGTATCCCGGCCGAAGTTGTCTGTTCCCAGCAGGTGCTGGGCGGAGGGAGGCAGGAACTTCTGCCCGGTCTCCACGGCAATGGGATCGTAGGGGGACAGGGTGGCCAGCAGGGTGGCCAGAATAATGATCAGCAGCACGCCGCCGCTGAGGACCATAGAGAGGGGCAGCTTATGATTCTTTTTCATCGCTTGTCACCTCGCATGGCCTTGATGCGGGGATCGGCCAGACAGTAGCACAGATCCGCCAGCAGATTTCCGCCCACCAGCAGCAGGCACGAGAGCATGGTGGTTCCCATAATCATGTTGTAATCACGGGAGTAGATGGCGCTCATGCCAGTGGTACCCAGTCCCGGCCAGCCGAAGATGGTCTCCACGATGTAGGCACCGGACACCAGACTGCCCAGATTCATGCCCACCAGTGTGATGACCGGCAGCAGGCAGTTCTTCAGCACATGGCGCAGCAGGATATAGACCCGGCTGGCACCCTTGGAGATGGCGAAGAGCACGTAGTCCTCCGACAGCTGCTGGATGGTGGCGGCCCGGACGTACCGGGCGTAGATGGAGATCTTTCCGATGCTCAGCACCAGCACCGGCATGATGGCGTGGCGGGACAGATCCCAGAAGGTGTGTACGCCGGTGGTCCGCATCCCGGAGCTGGGCAGCCAGCCCAGATTCAGGGAGAACAGGATGATGAGCATGATGGCAAACCAGAAGGAGGGAATGGAGATGGCCACATAGTGCAGGCCGTTGGTGATGCGGTCGAACCATGAGTTTTCAAAGTAGCCCGCCAGCATTCCCAGTGGGATAGATACCAGCAGGGAAAAGACGATGGAGGCGGCCATGAGCCCCACGGTAGCCGGGAGCTTGGCCTTGATGAGGGGCCACACGCCGGTGTGGCTGCTGGTGGAGACGCCGAAGTCCCCGTGGAGGACCTTCCCCATCCACCGGCCATACTGCACGATGACTGGATCGTTGTAGCCCAGCTCCGTTTTCAGCTGCTCGTACTCCTCGTCGGTCATTTCCAGCGTCCGGTACTGGGCAGCGGGGTCGCCGGGGGCCAGAAACACCAGCGCAAAGGAAAAGACGGATACCAGCAGGATCACCGGCAGGGCCAGCGCCAGTCTGGTCAGAAAGTATTTTTTCATGTGTTCTCCTCATACCGCCGTGAGAGTGCAATTGCGTGGAGACTTGCTCCACGCAATTGCACTCTCAGCGGCGGAGTTAGCCGATGAAGTAGATCTGGGTCAGGTCAGTGAGACGGTCGCTGGCCTCGAAGCCGCCGATGTTCTTCTGGGCGGCGCAGACATAGTTGGTATCCAGCACGGGCACACAGGACCAGCAGTCTTTCAGGGCCTGCAGAGCCTGATTCATGATGTCCTGACGGACAGCGGGATCCATCTCACGGTCCAGCTGCTTCCACATGTTATCCACCTCGTCGGTGGTGTACATATTGGCACCGGAGCGGGTGTGGGCGAACAGACCCACGAAGCCGCTGGGGTCGTCCAGCATACCATTGCCCATGAGAGCAATGTCATAGGAATCGGTGGCATAGAAGTAGGACTTGAAGTAGGCGGCGGTCTCCATGGAATCGATCTGGGCGTTAAGACCCGCAGCGTCCAGCTGGCTCTTGATCATGGTGGCCAGCTCCTCCTGACCCACACGGGCGGAGTTGTAGATGATCTTGATGGTCTTGTCCTTCAGACCGGTCTGCTCGATGAGCTGGGCGGCCTTGTCCAGATCCTGCTTGTAGTTGGTGATCTCAGGGTTATAGAACATGGAAACGGTGGACAGGATGCTGGTGGCGGTACGGCACAGGGCCTCGTCGCCGTAGGTGCCGTACACCAGAGCGTCCAGATCCAGCGCATAGATCACAGCCTGACGGGCCTCCATGGTGGACATGGCCTCACTGTTGGGGTTGATCTCCATGAAGGTGATGCGGCCGTCGGGGTAGGACACCACCTGATACTCGTCGTTATCCTTATAGTTGGCCAGCGTCTCGGCATTGCTGATGGTGAAGATGGAGAGCTCCTTATTGCGGAAGGCGATCTCCTGGGTGCTGGCGTCAGAGACGCAACGAACCTCGAAGCCATCGATATGGGCAGCCGTGCGGTAGTAGTTGGGATTCTTCAGGCACACCAGCTTCTCGCCCACGTTGAAGCTATCTACCACGAAAGCGCCGCTGGTGGCAATGTTGGCGTTCTGCTCACAGGTCAGTACCTCAGTGGCGGGCACGCCCTCGAAGCAGTGGGCAGGCAGGACATACAGGGCGCCCAGAGCCTTCTTGAACAGGTTGGAGGCCCGGCCGACCTTGAACACGATGACGGTATCGCTCTGCTTTTCATAGGTGCAGAACTCGCCGTCCACCTTGTAGGCGGCAGCGGTGCTGGGAGCCACCTCGGGAACAGTCAGCGTATCCAGAGTGAACACGATGTCGTCGGTGGTGATCTTCTCACCGTCGCTCCAGAAGATATCGTCCCGCAGGGTCAGGGTGTAGGTGGTACCGTCCTCGCTGATGTCCACACTCTTCGCCAGACGATAGTCCAGAGAGCCGTCGGTGTTGGACTTCCACATGGGATCGTACAGGTTCTGGAACACCTGCTTGCCCAGGTCTGTGGAGCTGTTGTTGTACCAGTTCAGGGAGGTGATGGGCTCCTCGATGGCGTAGACAAAGGTACCGCCCTCGATGGGCTTACCCTGAGCATCGTCCGCCCCGTCACCCTGCTTGCCGCAGGCCGCAAGGCTCAGCAGCATCAGTGCGGAGAGAACGAGGCAAATGACTTTGGAAAGCTTCTTCATGTCTTTTCTCCTTTTGTGATTTTAATGATTATTATGTATAGAAGCCCGTTGCCGGGAGATCTATCAGATGAACACGTATTCCTTCAGCCGATCCATGGCGATGACGACCTTCTCCATGGGCAGGGCCAGATTCATGCGGATGTGGTGCGCCCCGTGGAAGGGACGGCCGTCCTGCCACACAACACCCACCTCGTACCCGGCCTTTTTTACCTCATCCAGCGTGCGGCCGCTGCGGCGGCAGTACTCCTCGCAGTCCAGAAACAGCATATAGGTACCCTCCGGCTGCTGCACGCTGACCCCCGGCAGATTCTTGCGGATAAACTTGCAGGCGTACTTGACGTTCTCCGTCAGTACCTCCCGCAGCTCATCCACCCACTGGCTGCCCTCGTCGCTGTAAGCGCCGATGAGGGCGTGCATGGACAGCACGTTCATGCTGTTGTAGTGGCTGAGGCTGCTCTCCTTCTTCATCCGTTTGTGGAGAGCTTCGTTATACACGATGTGATAGCTGCCGATGAGCCCCGCCAAATTGAAGGTCTTGGAGGGGGCGTACAGGGCCACTGTGCGCTGTCGGGCGTCGTCGGACACGGATTGCAGGGGGATATGCTGATGGCCACGAAGGGTCAGGTCCGACCAGATCTCGTCGGAGATCACCGTTACGTTCAGTCTTCGGGCCATGTCCATGAAGTGCTCCAGCTCTTCCTGCTCCCACACACGTCCCGTGGGATTGTGGGGGGAGCAGAATACCACCGCACGGATGTCATTGCGCTTGATCTTAGTCTCCATGTCGAAGAAGTCCATGCGCTGCACGCCGTAGCGGTCCGGCTTCAGGGGGCTGGTGATGACGTGATAGCCGCCGTTTTCAATGGAACGGGTGAAGCCGATGTAGGTGGGGGAGTGGACCAGCACATTGTCGCCTCTGGCGCATACGGCGGCCAAGGCACTCATGAGCCCGCCCAGTACGCCGTTTTCGTAGCCGATGTGTTCCTTCTCCAGCCCGGTGACGCCATTGCGGCGCTGCTGCCAGCGGATGATGGAGTCAAAGTACTCGTCGCTGGTCATAAAGTAGCCGAACAGAGGATGCTCCAGCCGCTTCCAGATGGCCTCCGTCACGGCGGGGGCCGTGGCGAAGTTCATATCCGCTACCCACATGGGGATGGCGTCGAAGCCCTCGTTGGGCTGGAACACCGGAATTTTCTCCACGGCGTCCACCGCCATGGCATCCTTCCCCCGGCGGTCATAGATGGTGGTAAAGTCGAATTTCATATGCCGATCCGCCTCATAGCATTTCTACGAAGGCGGCCATGCGGGTCTGGATCTGGCCTACGTCAGACTGAGAGTAGTCGGTCTCCACCACGGTGTAGGGGATGCCCTTCTTCTCCTTCACCAGCTTGCCCACCAGCGCCGTCTCCACGTTGTAGGTGTGGCAGGCCTGCAGGATGATATCCACCACGCCGTCCACGTGGAACTCGTCAATGAGCTTATCCAGCATGGCCATGCGGTTGGGGTTGGGGGACATGCAGGAGCAGCCGATGCCCAGATACCGCCGGGCCAGAGCGTCGTAGACGTCGGGATTCTCCTCGTCGGTGAGGAGCATGGATTTCAGGCCGCTGCAATTCTCGAAGGCCACCACCACGGCGCCGGCGTCCTCGATGGCCCGGATGACTTTCAGGGCTGCGCCGCCGGAGGGGGAGCCCGTCACCAGGATACGGGGCTTCTTGCCCTCGTTCTTGCCGGCGGCGTACTCCGCCTCGATCTGGTCCGCCAGATCGTTGATGCGGGCAGGCAGGGACTCCACGTCCATGTTGAAGCCGCTGCCGTAGGCGGTGTTGACAATGTTCAGACCGCTGACGGGAGCGGGATCATTGGCCATGAGGTACTGCAGCCGCAGCAGGGACTTGGTGATCTCGTTGTTCAGGTGGATCTCGTGGCGGATGGCCTCCTCGGTGATGGTGGTCTCGAAGCGCCGCTCCAGCTCCTCCTTGAACCGAATGATCTCCCGGCGGTACATGGCGATGCCCTCCTCGGACTGCCGGTTGGGCAACTCGATGACGTAGACGGGCTTGAAATCAGCCAGCATCTCATACATCTTCTTCTTGCCGTCGCAGGTGGTCTCGCCCACCACCAGATCGGAAAAGTAGAAGAAGGGACACTTGTCCGTCTTGGCGAAGCCGTAGCTGGACTTGATGAGGGGACACAGGTTCCGGGGCAGGTCCTTCTCGGCGTCGGGGATGGTCTCATCCGATACGGAGCACAGGCCCACTACCGCAGCGCCCATGGCACGGGGCAGCTCCTTGGGGAGGTAGGTGCAGAAGGCACCCACCACAGGCACGCCCTGCTCCTTCAGCTTCTTGATGGCCAGAAAGGAGTTTCTCCGCTGATCGGCAAACTCTTCAAAAATTTCCGGCAGGTCCTTTTTCAGTTCAACCATATGACTGTTCCTTTCTTTTCGCATATATCCTGACCGGCTGGAGCCGGTCCTGTTCATTTACCGATTGATCCGCTTCCAGCCCAGCACCGCAGCGCCGATGGCGCCGTTATACTGGCACAGGGGATGGGCAGTGACGCTCTCTACCCCCAGATACCGGGCCAGCACCTCCCGCACCACCTGCGACTGGGCCAGTCCGCCGGAGAAGAACACCTTGGGGTGCTCCGGGGCCAGCTTCTGGGCAAAAATAGCGGTGCGGCGGCAGATGGAGTAGATGCACCCCAGAGCGATGCTGCCGGGAGGCGTCTCCTGTGCCAGCAGACCGATGATCTCGCTCTCGGCAAACACGGCGCACATACTGTTGATGGTCACCGGCTCCGCCCCCTCCACAAAGGTATCGATGGAGGCGATGTCGCTGCCCACCCGGCTCATGGTCATTTCCAGAAACCGGCCCGTTCCGGCGGCGCACTTGTCGTTCATCAGGAAGTCCTTCACCTGTCCGCCGGAGGGATCCAGCAGGATCACCTTGCTGTCCTGTCCGCCGATGTCGATGACCGTGTCGCAGCCGGGGCAGAGAAAAGCGGCCCCAGCTCCGTGGCAGGTGATCTCCGTGATGGACTTGTCCGCCTCCGGCAGCAGCGCCCGGCCATAGCCGGTGGCCACCACAAAGGCGGTGTCGGGGGTCCTCAGTTCCTCATAGAGCCGATGGATGACCCGGCCGGGGGTGGAGCCGCTGGGCTCCATCCGAAAGTCCACGATCTCCTGTCCGTCAAACAGCACCGCCTTGGTCATGGCGGAGCCGGAATCGATTCCCATAGTGAGCAATTTTGCCTGCCTCCTGTTGTGCCTTGACGGCACGATATCTTCAAAGCTTCGCAATAACCGTCCTGATCGCATGGTTCACCCACTGGCAGCGATCTGCCGAAGCACTTTGCAACAGAGATTCTACCATCAGCCCCCACCAGTGGCAAATAGCGATTTCAGGAGATAAGGCCGTTCTATCGGTGTTTTCGATTCAAATTATGTATACAAAATTGTAATAAAATAAAACGGGCGAAAAACGCTGCGCCGCAGGAAGGATATGGAGGGGGAAGCGGGAGATGGGGGAGAACGCAAGAAAGCCCACGGCGCAACCGTGGGCTTTCTTGCGTACCATTTATTTTTCCGCCTGCGTCTCGCAGTAGATGCAGCGATAGACCCGCTTTTCCCGGTCGGTGAGCACGAACTCCTGGGGCAGCTCCTGCTCCACGGAGGTGATGCACCGGGGATTCTTGCAGCGCAGCACGCCCCGGATGCGCTCCGGCAGCTTCAGGGTGCGCTTTTCCACCAGCTGGCCGTCCCGGATACTGTTGACGGTGATGCTGGGGTCCACGTAGCCGATAAGATCCCAGTCCAGCTCCATCTCACGGTCGATCTTGATGATGTCCTTGCGGCCCAGCTTACCGCTGGTGACATTTTTTAGAATGGCCACGGTGCAGTCCAGCTTGTCCAGCCCCAGAATGCGATACAGCTCCATGGCCTTTCCGGCGGAGATATGGTCGATGACGATGCCGTTCTGAATGGAATCAATAATCATGATGATGCCCTCCCTTTCAAGCGATGTTCAGCAGCTTCAGAATCAGCGCCATGCGGATGTACTTGCCGTACTGCACCTGCTTGAAGTAGCAGGCACGGGGGTCCTCATCCACCGCCACGGAGATCTCATTGACACGGGGCAGGGGATGCAGGATCCGCAGGTCCGGCTTGGCGTTTTTCAGCTTCTCCGGGGTGAGGATGTAGCTGTCCTTCAGGCGCAGATAGTCCTCCTCGTTGAAAAACCGCTCCCGCTGGACACGGGTCATGTAGAGGATGTCCAGCTCCGGCATCACCTCATCCAGAGAGGTGGACTGGATGTAGGGGATGTTCCTGCTCTTGATGTACTGCTCCTTGACGTAGCGGGGCAGCTTCAGCTCCTCCGGGGAGATGAGTACGAAGCGGATGCCGGTATAGCGGCTCATGGCGGCCACCAGAGAGTGGACGGTGCGGCCGAATTTCAGGTCGCCGCACAGGCCGATGGTCAGATCGTCGAAGCGGCCCTTCTCCCGGTGGATAGTCAGCAGATCCGTCAGGGTCTGGGTGGGGTGGTTGTGGCCACCGTCTCCGGCGTTGATGATGGGTACCAGGGAGTGGCGGGAGGCCACCAGCGGAGCGCCCTCCTTGGGGTGACGCATGGCGATGATATCGCTGTAACAGCTGACGGTGCGGATGGTGTCGGACACGCTCTCGCCCTTGGCGGAGGAGGAACTGCTGGCGGAGGAGAAGCCCAGCACCTGTCCGCCCAGACTCAGCATGGCGCTCTCAAAGCTGAGACGGGTGCGGGTGGAGGGCTCGAAGAACAGGGTGGCCAGTATTTTGCCGTCGCACTTGTGGGCATAGGCGGCGGGATGGTCGATGATGTCGCAGGCGGTGTTCACCAGCTCCATGATCTCCTCCGGGGACAGCTGCAAAATGTCAATGAGATGGTTCATACGGTTCATTCTCCTTTTCTGATCCAGTTTTCGTCGGAAGGGTCATCCCGGAAAGCCAGCAGCCGGGCCACGTCTCCCTGCGTGATGTATCCCTGCTGGACGCCCACCTGAGCGATGGTGTCCAGATCGGTGAGGCTGACGCACTTGACACCGGCCTCTGCCAGCCGCTGGAGGCCCTTGGCCATGCCGTAGGTGAAGATGCTGATGACGCCCAGCACCTCCGCTCCGGCGGCCCGCAGGGCGGCCACGGTGTCCAGCACGCTGCCACCGGTGGAGATCAGGTCCTCGATGACCACCACCCTCTCGCCGGGGGTCAGCTTGCCCTCGATCTGGTTCCTGCGGCCGTGGTCCTTACTGCCGGAGCGGACGTAGCCCATGGGCAGGCCCAGCAGGTGGGCGGCGATGGCGGCATGGGCGATACCGGCGGTGGCGGTACCCATGAGCACCTGCGCCTCCGGGTACTCCCGGCGGACGGTGTCGGCAATGGCCTGCTCCACTTCGTTCCGGGCCTCCGGGGCGGTGAGGATCAGGCGGTTGTCGCAGTAGATGGGGCTTTTGATGCCGCTGGCCCAGACAAAAGGCTCGTCGGGCCGCAGAAACACCGCTCCGATGGAGAGCAGGTGCCGGGCAATGTGGGTGCGGATGTTGTCCATAAGTTCCTCCTATTCCTGCAGCAGAAGCTGCTTGAGCTCGTGAAGATCGGCGGCCAGATAGTCGGCTCCGGCGTTTTCCAGTTCCTCCCGGCCGCCGTAGCCGTAGAGAACGCCGATGGCGGGCAGACCGTTTTCATGGGCGCCGGCGACGTCGAAGCGGCGGTCGCCCACCATGACGGCGGGGCCGTCCGTGCCGCTGCGGCGCAGGGCGTCGGCTACCACGCTGCCCTTCCGGGCGCTGGCCCGGTTCTCCCCCTGCGCCCCACAGATGCGGTGGAAGTATGAGGCCAGACCGAAGTGCTCCATGATGCGCAGAGCGAATTCCTCCGGCTTGGAGGTGGCGATGACCAGCTTCAGCCCGGCTCCTTGCAGACTCTCCAGCAACTCCGCCATGCCCTTGTAGGGGATGTTCTCCGCCCAGCCCTGCCGGGAGAAGTACACCCGGAAGTCCTCCACGGCCCGATCCGTCTGCTCCTCCGTCAGGCCGAACAGATCGGGGAAGCTCTCGTGGAGGGGAGGGCCGATGAAGGAGGTGAGGGTATCGGGGTCAGCGATGATGCCCTGCTGCCGCAGGGCGTAGGCCACGGCGCAGGTGATGCCTTCCTTGGGGTCCGTCACCGTGCCGTCCAGATCGAAAAGTACCGTATTCCAGCGCATCAGCCCGCAAACTCCTTTACGCAGCGGCGATAGGCAGCCACGGGGTCCTCCGCCTGCGTGATGGGGCGGCCCACTACGATGTAGTCAGAGCCCAGCTCACGGGCCTTGGCGGGGGTAGTGACCCGCTTCTGATCTCCGGCATCCCCTCCGGCGAACCGTACACCGGGGGTCACCGTCAGAAAGCTGGCCCCGCAGCGCCGGTGGATGGCTCCGGCCTCCAGCGGAGAGCAGACTACTCCGTCCAGCCCCGCCGCAGCGGCGTTGGCGGCATAGCTGAGCACCACCTCCTCCAGCGGGGCGTGGATCAGAAGCTCCCGCTCCATGCGCTCCTGATCGGTGGAGGTCAACTGGGTGACGGCGATGAGCAGAGGGCGGGTGCCGTCGGGGCGGGTGAGGCCCTCCAGAGCGGCGGTCATCATGGCGGCGGTACCGGCGGCGTGGAGGTTGACGATGTCCACGTCCAGCGCCGACAGGGCGGCCATGGCCTTTTTTACCGTGTTGGGGATGTCGTGGAGCTTCAGGTCCAGAAAGATGCGGTGGCCCCGGCGGCGGATCTCCCGGACGATGGCGGGACCCTCGGCGTAAAACAGCTCCATGCCCACCTTGACGAAGGGCTTCTCCTCTGTGAAGCGGTCCAGAAAAGCCAGTGTTTTCTCCCGGCTGTCGAAGTCCAGTGCAATGATAACGTCTTTACCCATGATGTGCTCCTCCTATGATATCCGTAAGCTGCTGAATGCCGTACCGCTCCATGGCGGCAGGCAGGTCCTGTATGATTTTCCGGCAGGCGCAGGGTTCCACCAGATTGGCGGCTCCCACGCCCACGGCGGTGGCCCCGGCCAGCATCAGTTCCAGCACGTCTTCGGCGGTGCTGACGCCGCCCATGCCCACGATGGGAATGTCCACGGCCTCGTAGACCTGATACACCATCCGCACCGCCAGCGGAAAGATGCCGGGGCCGGACATTCCGCCGGTGCCGTTGGCCAGCAGGGGACAGCGGCGCTTCAGATCGATCCGCATCCCCGGCAGAGTATTGATAAGGCTGACACCGTCGGCCCCGGCCTCCTGACAGGCCCGTGCCACGGCAGCGATATCCGCCGCAGCCGGGGAGAGCTTCATGATGACCGGCTTTTTCGTCACGTCACGGACAGCCCGTGTGACGGCGGCTGCCGTCCGGGGGTCTGCGCCGAAGGCGGCTCCGCCGCCGTGGACGTTGGGGCAGGAGATGTTCACCTCCAGCCAGCCTACCTGCTCCGCCCCGTCCAGCTGTCGGCATACTTGGGCGTATTCCTCTATGGAAAAGCCACTGACGTTGGCCATCACCGGTTTGTGAAAGACCTCCCGCAGACGGGGCAGCTCCTCCCGGATGACGGCCTCCACACCGGGGTTTTGCAGCCCCACGGAGTTCAGCAGGCCCCCGGCGTACTCAGCGATGCGGGGGGTGGGGTTTCCGTACCGGGGGGTGAGCGTCGTCCCCTTGAAGGAGAAGGTCCCCAGACAGTTGATGTCGTAGAGTTGGGCGAACTCGTATCCATAGCCGAAGGTGCCGCTGGCGGGGATGATGGGATTCTCCAGCGGCAGGCCGCAGAGGGTGACGGCGGTATTTACCATACGATCTCCTCCCTTCGCAGGACGGGGCCGTCCTTGCAGATGCGCTTGTGGCCGTATTTGGTGCGGCAGGTGCAGCCCATGCAGGCTCCGAAGCCGCAGCCCATGCGCTCTTCAAAGCTGAACTGCCCATCGGTGCGGCAGCGCTGCCACACGGCGTGGAGCATGGCCTCCGGCCCGCAGGTATAGAGGTGGGTGTAATTCACGCCCTCCATACCGTCGGTGACGAGGCCGCAGGTCCCGGCGCTGCCGTCGGCGGTGAGGAGGCGGACGGTGACGCCCAGCGCATGCAGCTCCTCCGCCAGAAAAATATCTGACGCCCGGTTGTAGCCCAGCACCGCCGTGACCTGACGATGCTCCGCCGTCAGACGGCGGGCCAGTCCGTACAGGGGCGGGATGCCGACGCCGCCGCCCACCAGCAGGGGGCGCTCCCCGGCGAGAGATGTGTCGTAGCCGTTGCCCAGCCCTGTCAGCACATCCAGCTCCGTTCCGGCGGGGAGATGGGTCATGGCCGCCGTGCCGTGGCCCAGCACCTTATAGATAAGGGTGGCGGCACCGGGCTCCCAGTCGCAGACGGAGATGGGGCGGCGCAGGTAGAAGCCGGAGAGCTTCAGGTTTACGAACTGACCGGGGGCCGTGATGGCCTCCGTGTCGCCGGTGAGACGCAGGCGGTAGGTGTCCGGCGTCAGGGGCGTATTTTCCGTAATGGTCCATGTGACCTGCTTCATGTGCGGTCCTCCTTGGAAAAGAGATCACCGTCCTGCCAGACGAGGCGGCCGTTGCAGACCGTCAGCAGGCAGCGGGCCTGTACCGGCCAGCCGGTGAAGGGGGTGGCCTTCCCCTGAGAGAGGAAGTCCGCCGGGTCGATGGGATGCGAGGCCGCCAGATCAAAGACCGTGAAATCGGCGTGGGGGCCATCCATCTCCCCCTGCGGGAGGTCGAAGCGGCGGCAGGGAGCATCGTGGAGCAGCTCCATCAGACGGGGGAAGGAGAGCAGGCCCGGCTTTACCAGATAGGTATACAGCAGGGGAAAGGCGGTCTCCAGCCCCACGATGCCCATGGCGCTCTTCTCCAGCCCACGGGACTTCTCCTCGGCGCTGTGGGGGGCGTGATCGGTGGCGATCATGTCGATGGTGCCGTCGGCCAGCCCCTCCAGCAGGGCCTCCCGGTCGGCGGGACTGCGGAGAGGGGGATTCATCTTGAAGCGGCCGTCCTCCTGCAGCATGGTTTCGTCCATCAGCAGATAGTGGGGGGCCGTCTCACAGGTGACATCCAGCCCCTCGGACTTGGCCCGGCGGATCAGGGCCACGCTTTCCTTGGTGGAGATGTGGCAGACGTGGTAGCCGCAGCCGGTCTGGCGCACCAGCTCCAAATCCCGCCGGATCTGCCCCCACTCGCTTTCGGAGCAGATGCCCCGGTGGCCGTGGGTGCGGGCGTAAGCCCCGTCGTGGATGTAGCCCCCGTGGAGGAGGGAATTGTCCTCGCAGTGGGCCACGATGAGCTTATGAAGCCCCTTGGCGGTTTCCATGGCAAGGCGCATCTGCGCCTCGCTCTGCACACCTCGCCCGTCGTCGGAGAAGGCCGCCACATAGGGGGCCATGGCCGCCATGTCCGACAGCTCCTCCCCTAGCTGGCCACGGGTGATGGAGCCGTAGGGCAGCACCCGGATGGCGGCATCCCGGCGGATCAGGGCCAGCTGCTGCTCCAGATGGGGCAGGCTGTCCGGCACCGGGTCCAGATTGGGCATGGCACACACCGTGGTGTATCCGCCGTGAGCGGAGGCTTGGGTGCCGCTGGACATGGTCTCCTTATAAGAAAAGCCCGGCTCACGAAGATGTACGTGTACATCAACGAAACCGGGACATATCACAAAAGAAGAGGCGGGAACATGAACGGGAGAAACACTGGTGCCGTGATGGATTTCAAAAGAAAAAACAGCATCCCCACGGGTGAGAACACCTCGGCGGAATATCTGGGCATCCTGAAAAACGACGGTCACGGTCATCACCTCCGCATGGCAAATTTTTATTAGCTTACCACACAGCGGGCCGCTTGTCAAGAAAGGCCGCCACGATTTTTGTCACATTTTTCGTTGCGTTTTGACTGGGGATATGATACCATGCAGAAAAAACCACAGCGGCGCAGTGCTGTGCCGGGAAGGAGCCTTTATGAAAAAAATGCCCAAACCCAGAGATACGGCCCGGCGGCTGAAGGAGACCATTCACAAGCAGCCGGCGGTGTTCGCCGTATATGTGGCCCTGCGGTTGATCGTGCTGGCGGAGCTGGTAATGTCCATCATCCGGGGCGAATATGAAAGCGCCTTCATCTGTCTGCTGGTGCTGGCGCTGTTCATCCTGCCGTTTTTCATTCAGCAGAACTTCGGTATCCAACTGCCGTCGGTGCTGGAGATCATTATCCTGCTGTTTATTTTCGCAGCGGAGATACTGGGGGAGCTGGAGTGTTACTTCATCACCTATCCCAACTGGGACTCCATGCTCCACACCACCACGGGCTTCCTCTGTGCCGCCACGGGCTTTGCCCTTATCGACATCCTGAACCGCAACAGCCGCATCAAGTTCCAGCTGTCGCCGGTATATGTGGCGCTGGCGGCCTTCTGTTTCTCCATGACCGTGGGGGTGCTGTGGGAGTTTTTCGAGTTCGGCATGGACCGGGTGTTCCATCTGGATATGCAGAAGGACACCGTGGTGCAGAGCATTACCTCCGTGATGCTGGACCCCACCAACAGCAATACCCCCATCACCATCGACGGCATCCACTCGGTGGCCGTCAACGGCACGGATCTGGGCTTTGACGGGTATCTGGATATCGGGCTGTACGATACCATGGAGGATCTGTTCGTCAACTTCATCGGTGCCGTGACCTTCAGCGTCATCGGCTACTTCTACATCAAGCACCGGGGCAAGGGAAAGCTGGCGCAGGCATTTATCCCCACCCTGTCGGAGGACGAGGACAAGGAGGCATCGCTGCCGGAGGGAGACCCAGGAGCGCCGCCGGAATCGGAATAACGACAAAGAGGCAGGCACTTTTGTGCCTGCCTCTTTTGCTATAGGGGGTCAATCGTCCTGCTCCATATCGTATTCCAGTACAGCGCCGGTATAGGCATCGATGACATATTCGTACTCCATGCCATCCGCCTTGAATTCCACCTCGTATACCCAGCGGCCATCCTCGTCATCCAGCTCCACATCCATGTCGTAGGCCCGACTCTCTGACACACCGGCGTGGGTCAGGGCAGCGGCCTTGGCTGCGGCGTGGCCGATCTGCCCGGTGGGCTGGGCATCATCGTCGTCATCGTCGTGGTCATCATCATGGTCATCGTGGTCATCCACATCGTCGTGACCGTCCGGCTCCACATAGGAGGTGAGCACAGCGCCGGTATAGGCATCGATGCGATACTCGTACTCCGTACCGCTGCGGTCCTCCAGCTCCACCTCGTAGTGGGCGGGAACCTCGTCCAGCTCAGCGTCCACCCCCTGCTTGGTCAGCTGGTCGGCGGACTGCCCGCAGGTGAGCAGGGCGATCTCCAGTGCTCGCTCCATGCCGATGGGCATGGCAGGAGCGCCGGTCTCGGCCAGATCCTTCAGCTCACCGATGGAGAGCCTGGACAGCTCCTCAAAGGACAGACTGTTGTTCAGGGCGAGGATACGGTTCACCAGCGCCGCCTTGCCGGTGGAGATGTGGTGGTCCTTGGCCTGCTTCTCCAGAGACGTGTCCTGCGTGACCGTCTGGGTCAATACGGAGGCCTGAGAGGCGCTGTCCCGCAGGATGCCGTCCACGGCGGCGGAGAGATCCTGCTGCAGTCGGTGAGCCCGGCTCTGATCCCGATCCTCTACGGAGATCATGATGGCGGAGGAGATGCTCTCCAGATAGCCGTTGCGGACCAGACTGCCGACGATGGCGTTTACTGCCACATCCAGCTTGGCCCCCTTCAGATCCTCGCCGTCGCCCATATCCGCCAGAATGGCATGGGCGTCGTCGTTCATAGGCACGCAGGCCAGAACCTTTTCATTTTGGTTGACCCGCAGCTCGATGCTGGGGTTGACGTCGATGGAGACCACGGAGGCCACAGCATTGGCCTGCCGCAGAAACAGTCCGCCGCCGCACAGCAGCAGAAGGGCCAGACAGGCCGCCATCGCCATCCATTTTTTCAGGGAGTGAGGTTTTGTTTTCATGGGGATTTCCGTTCCTTTCCGCTTCTCACAGCGGGAGAGAACGCCGTCCACGTCATGGGGGGCTGTTTTTTCCAGCGCTTGTGCAAGGCACTGTTCCAGCTTTTCATTTGTCATGGGCGTTATCTCCTTCCAGATCAGCACGCATTTTTCGGATTGCTCGGTGATACTTCGACAGGACGGTGGGGAGGGGCAGCTCCAGCAGAGCGGCGATCTCCCGGTGTTTTAGCCCGGTGACGGCATGGAGCAGTACGATGCGCCGCTCCTCCTCCCCCAGACGGGACAGAACGTGCTGCAGCAGCGTTCGCTCCTCTGTGGTCAGACCGGTCTCCTGCTGGGGAATGGCGTCCCATTCTGCCTCGCTGAGAACGGCGTGGCGCTCCGTGCGCCGCAGACGCATCAGGCACAGATTCCGGCAGACCGTCAGCAGCCAGCCCATGGGAGAGCCGGTGGGGCGATACTGCGGGGCGTGATCCCACACATGAACGAATACATCCTGCGTGATATCCTGTGCGTCGTGGGTGTTTTTCAGGTACGACAGCGACAGACCATACACCGCCGTTCGGGTGAGATGGTAGAGCTGCGCCAGCGCATCCTGCTGCCCGGCGGCGATGGCGGCCAGCAGCTCCGTCAGATGAGCACTGCTGCCGGCATATTCGGTTGTGGCGGGCCATGCAGTCATAGGCTTTTATCTCCTGTCATCCCTGTAATGCGTGGAGATGCGGTTTTATTGCGTGAAAAATAAAAAAATTTGCCAAGCCCGCAAAGAAGGACTCTGCGGGCCTGACAGACAGCTTAATTGTTGCCGGTGGGGATATAGGGCAGCAGGGCGGCGGCCACGCCGGAGATGGGCATGGTCTGCAGCCAGATACGTCCGGGACCGGTGAGGACGGTGTTGAAAAGGCCCTCGCCGCCCAACAGCTTGTTCTTCATGCCGGGAACCTGCCGGATCTCCATCTGCACCCCGGCGGTGAAGCCCGCCACGTTGCCGGTGTCCACCACGATCTGCTGACCCGGCTGGAGGTCGTACTCCACCAGCGTGCCGTCGATCTCGGCAAAAGCCATGCCGCTGCCGCTGAGGCGCTGCATGATGAAGCCCTCGCCGCCGAAGAGGCCCGCGCCCAGCCGCTGGTTGAAGTGGATGGACAGCTCTACTCCCGGCACGGTGGCCAGAAAGGCACTCTTCTGGAGGATCATATCGTGGCCGGGAGTGATGGCGATCTCCTTGATCTGGCCGGGGAAGCTGGAGCCGAAGGCGATCATCCCGGCGCCGTGAGCGGTGTAGATGTTCTGGAACATACTCTCGCCGGAGAACATTTTAGAGAACATCCGCCCCAGTCCACCGCCATGGGTCTGCATCTCCATATTAGGGCTCATCCAGACCATGGAGCCACGCTCCGTGACCATCTGCTCGCCGTCTTCCAGCTGACAGATCACCACGGGGAAGGGAGTGCCTTTGATTTCATAACGCATGGTGGTATCCTCCTTACGATTTTCCGGCAGAGAAGGGAAGAACCTCCGCCGTGTGTTTCCTGGTATGGCTCCAGTATAGCAGAGAAACGGAACAAAAGGAAGAAGAAAATATACCCGAAGCCTTACACTTTGCAAGAAGCGGCTCAGGACTCCGTCGTCTCCGGCTCCTTGCGGAGGGTCTTGACGAAGCAGAGGAAGTACACCAGATGCGCCGCCCATACGCAGGCCAGAATAGCGCAGGGAATATAGAGAGCCTTATGCAGCATCATCCATCAGGGGAGACGTCACCAGCTCCACACCACTATACTCGCAGGCGTGGTGGAAGAAGCCGCAGGCCGGGGTCATGGCGCGGTACTCCTTTCGTGTAGTTACCGCCACGATAGCGCCGGGCAACCCGACCGTCAATCGTCCCGCCCGCCTGCCGAACGGAATCACCGGCAAAATGTGATTTTGCGGAAAATACCTTCACAGAGCGGCCTGCGAAGGAAAACGAGCAGCAGCCATTGACAACCCGAGCGGATGCGCTATAATGGTTGTACATACAACGATGTAGATACATCTTTTTTGGAGACAGGAGGGGACCATGGACATTACGGAACGGAAGATCACGAAGATCGCCCGTGAGGCGGAGAAGCTGGTGGTGCGTACACTGCGGGAGAAGGACGTGGGGACGGCGGAGATCGACCTGATCCATGCGCTGCGCCACCACCCCGGCTGCACGCAGGCGGTGCTGGTGGAGCTTCTCCACGCCGACAAGGCTGCCATTGCCCGGAGGACGAAGAATCTGGAGGCAAAGGGGTATCTGGTTCGCCGGGACGCCCCCAACGACCGGCGCAGTCAGCTGCTGTACCCCACGGAGAAGGCGGAGAGCCTGCGCTCCTCCAAGGCGGAGATCGAGGCGTCCTTCTATGAATACCTGACGGCGGCGCTTTCGCAGGAGGAGGCTGCCACCTTTGCGGCGACGCTGCATAAGCTCTACACAGTCTCCAAGACGGAGAGCCGGGCGGGGTTTCCCCACTTCCGGCAGGCAGCGGAGGGAAGGACGGACCATGAGGGAGAATAAGGCGTTTCGGCCGGATCGGATCGGCCCCTACTTCCGCACGGAGTGGCTGCCGCTGACCCTTGTGACGATATCGGGCCTACTCTATAACGTGGGCCTGCTGGCTGCCCCATGGTTTGAGGGACGGCTGGCCCAGTGTCTGGCGGATATTCTGGGGGACCGGGAGACGGCGGCCCGGATGGTGATGCTGGTGCTGAGCTACGTCCTTGTGACGCTGGCAGTGCAGGCAGCTCGGTTCGTCAAGCGGTTTTACGTCCGGCGCTTTGCCAACAACGTCAGCCGCCGGATGAAGGGCATCCTGTACGCCAACTTAGTGCTCCAGAGCCGGGCCGCTCTGGAGCAGGAGGGGGCCGGGGAACTGATGACCAAGGCAATCTCCGACGTAGACGACTGCGTGGAGGGAATGAGAAAATTCACCACGGAGGTATTTGACACCGGTGTGGCGCTGGCGGGCTATGCGGTGATGCTTCTTGTGTATGACTGGCGGCTGGCGCTGCTGAGCCTGCTGTTCACACCGGTTTCCTATATCTGTGCGGCGTGGATGAAAAAGCCGGTGCAGCGGGCGGGAGCTGCCTATAAAAAAGCGGCGGGGAGCCTGCGGACAGCCACGCTGGACCGTGCGGAGAACGCCGTCACCTACCGCATCTATGGCTGCGAGAGCGCCCGTGAGCAGCGGTATGAGGAGACACTGGCGGACTATGAACGAACTGCTGTCCGCAGCAGCGTGTGGCAGTCGGCCCTGCCGCCGCTGTATCTGGCAGTGTCGGAGGCGGGAGTGCTGTTCATCCTGTGGTTCGGTGCGAAAAACGTGTTGGGAACAGGGTGGAGTGCATGGGACATTGCGGCCTTCACCACCTTCCTCTCCTGCTTTACCAAGCTGACGATGAAATCCTCCAAGGTGGCCAAGCTCTTCAATGCCGTGCAGAAGGCGGAGGTATCGTGGAGGCGCATCCGGCCACTGATGAAGGCTCCGGAGGAGCTGGAGCCGCTGGCCATCCCGGCCCCGGCGGAGGTGGCGCTGAAGGATCTCTCCTTCGCCTATGGGGACAAGCCGGTGTTCTCCGGCCTGACCCTGACAGCGCAGCCCGGCGACATCATCGGCATCACCGGGCCGGTGGCCTGCGGCAAGTCTACGCTGGGGCGGGTGTTCCTATGTGAAGCGCCCTATAGCGGCTCGGTTCGGTTCGGGGGGCGGGAGCTCTCCTCCCTGACGCCCCGGCAGATCGCCGCCACGGTGGGGTATCTGGGCCACGACCCGGAACTCAGCGCCGATACCGTTTGCAATAACGTCCTCTGCGGTGAGGGACAGAACGCTGCGCCGTATCTGGCCGCTGCGGCGCTGGAGGGGGAGGTGTCGGCGATGGAAAACGGACCCGATACCGTCATCGGCAGCGGCGGCGCCCGCCTGTCCGGCGGGCAGGCCCAGCGGCTGGGGCTGGCCCGCACCCTTGCCCATCCCCGGCCGGTGCTGGTGCTTGACGACCCCTTCTCTGCGCTGGACCGCAGCACCGAGGACGTGGTGTTCGCTCATTTGCAGGACTATGCCAAGGACAAGGTGGTGTTCCTGATCTCCCACCGGCTGTATCACTTCCCACAGCTGCGGCAGGTGATCTTCATGGAGGACGGCAAAGTCACCGTGGGGACCCATGAGGAGCTGATGGCATCCGCTCCGGTGTATCGCCAGCTGTATGAGAGCCAGACGGGAGGGAAGCAGTCATGAAAAACAGACAGAAAAAAGGCGTGTTTGCCGCCATCCGGGCGGCGGCGGGGGAGCACCGGCTGCTGACCGTGGGGACGCTTTTATGTGTGGCAGCCTCGGTGGCGGCGTCGCTTTTGCCGCCGCTGGTGCTGGCCCGCATCATCGACCGGCTGACAGGAGGACTTTCCCTGAGCCTTCTGGCGGTGCTGCTCTACTTCGGCAGTCTGGCGCTGGAGGGTATCCTGTCCTCGGCGCAGGAGAGCCTGCTGGTGCTGTTCGGGCAGAAAATGACCCATGCCCTGCGCCGAGAGATGTCCCGGAAGCTGACGCAGCTGCCGGCGGCCACACTGGTGGACCAGAACCCCGGTGAGGTGGCCGCCCGATTTTCCGGCGATGTGGATACCGTGGAGGCGCTGTTCACCTCCGGCATCATCAGTATGGTGGCGGACGCCTGCCGCATCCTCTCCATTCTGGGAGTCATTGCCGTGAAGAACACTGGTCTGGCGTTGGTTTTGTTGCTGGTGCTGCCGCTGCTGGCCGTGTTCACCCGCCACGTGCAGAAACGGATGCTGGCGGCGCAGCTGGATCACCGCCACGCCGTGGCTGCCGTGTCCGGGCAGGTGCCGGAGACACTGCACAATATCCGCACCATCCGTGCGCTGGGACTGGAGGACTACATGGAGCGCCGCTATGACCGGCGCATCGGTGACAGCTATGCCGCCATGGAACGCACCAACTTCTATGACGCCGTCTATTCGCCGGTGGTGCTGCTGCTGGACGCCGTGGTGGTGGGGGCAGTCATGCTGCTCTCCGCCTCCAGCAACGCAGAGCTGCTGACCCTGTTTGGAATGCCCGTGGGTACGTCGGTGGCGGTCATCAGCTATATTTCCCGCATTTTCGCCCCCATCGAGAGCCTTGGCATGGAGATACAGACCATCCAGTCGGCCATGGCGGGCGTTCGCCGCATCGATGCCTTTCTGGCCCAGCCGGAGCGAGACATTACTCCGGAGCGGGAGGAGGCCCGTGGCGATGTGGTGTTCTCCCATGTGACCTTCGGCTATGGGGAAAGCCACGTGCTTACCGACTTCTCCATGACGGTGAAGCAGGGGGAGCAGGTGACGCTGGTGGGCCGGACGGGAGTCGGAAAGAGCACGGTGTTTAAGCTGCTGCTGGGGCTGTACCGACCGGAGGCGGGGACAGTCACCATCGGCGGAGTGGACGCCTCAGCCATCCCGGATCGACAGCGGCGCATCTGTATCGGCTGCGTGGAGCAGCATTTTTCCCGCATACCGGGGACCGTGCTGGAGCAGATCACCCTGTGCGACCCGCAGATCACCGGAGAGATGGCCAAGGAAGCCGCCCGGCTGGCGGAGATCGACGAGGCCATCCAGGCGCTGCCGGAGGGGTATGACACGGTGTGTACGGGCGGGATATTCTCTCAGGGGGAGTGGCAGCTGCTGTCCATTGCACGGGCCGCAGCGGCAGACCCCGCTGTGCTGCTGCTGGATGAGATCACCGCCAATCTGGATGCCGAGACGGAGGCCCGTGTACGGGAGGCCCTGCGTCAGGCCTCCCGTGGGCGCACCGTCCTCTCCGTTTCCCACCGCATCTATGAGAGTCTTGGCGGCAGGACTGTGGAGATCCGGCCCCAAGGACAGTAAATGCCGGGAGTGCAGCCCCGGAGGTCGTAAGACCTCCGGGGCTGCAAAATGCTGGGGAAAGAAACGGTTGACAGCGTCGATGGGTTCTGTTATGATGAACCGTGGTCGGAGAGACCTATTTCAACCATCAACGGAGGTGAATGTTCATGGATAGCTGCGGAAGTACAGGGCGAAGCCGGATATGCGGCGCACAGAGACACAGATACCGGATGTGGTCATCCATGAGCAGGAGCTGATCACATTCTGTTTTGCCGTGCCCTCCTGCACCGCACCGGAGACGTCTTGCTGTGGCAACTATCTCTGAGGCGGTGTATTTTTGCGCCCATTTTGCCCAAAGTAGCGTCAAAGGAGGACAAGAATATGATGAACAGAATGGTAAAAAAGGATTTCGCACAGGAGATCGCAGCGGTTATCCGCACGGCCAAAAACGGGGACCGGCTACCGGAGCTGCTGAAGCACTACCACTGGCGGGATGTGGCCAAAGCCATTACGCTGCTGGCGGATGCGGAGCGGGAGCGGCTGTTCCGGCAGATGGACGCCCAGACGCTGGCGGAGATATTCCCCTATCTGGACGATGCCTCCCGCTATCTGGCGGAGCTTCCGGCGGCGCTGGCGGCAGAAATGATAGCCGACATGGACACGGCGGATGCGCTGGATATGCTGCGGGAGCTTCCGGAGGAGAAGAAACAGACCCTGGCCGCACATCTGGACGACGATACCCGGAAGGATGTCCGGCGGCTGCTGGCCTTTCATCAGGAGGAGATCGGCAGCCGCATGAGCGGCAATTTCGTCTGCATCCCGGATACGCTGACCGTCTGCGGCGCCATGAACGAGCTGGTGCGGCAGGCCGGTGAGCACGACAATATCTCCACGCTGTATGTGGTGGACGGCAGCGGCGTCTTTGCCGGGGCCATCGACCTGAAGGATCTGATCATCGCCCGTGAAAACGATCCGCTGCGCGGAATCATCCGCCGCAGCTATCCCTATGTGCTGGCCCACGAGCGGGTGGAGGACTGCATCGACCGGATCGCAGAGTATGAGGAGGATTCCCTGCCGGTGCTGACGGAGGACGGAAGGATCGCCGGTATCCTCACCGCTCAGGATCTGGTGGAGCTGGTGGATGACGCCATGGGCGATGACTACGCCAAGCTGGGCGGCCTGACCTCGGAGGAGGACCTTCGGGAGCCTGCCGCCGTCAGTATGAAAAAGCGTCTGCCGTGGCTCATCGTGCTGCTGTTTCTGGGCATGGGCGTTTCATCGGTGGTGGGCATCTTCGAGTCCGTGGTGGCGGTGCTGCCCATCGTCATCTGCTTCCAGTCGCTGGTGCTGGATATGGCGGGCAACGTCGGGACTCAGTCGCTGGCCGTCACCATCCGGGTCCTCATGGACGAGAACCTTACCCTGAAGGAGGAGCTGGCCCTGCTGGGCAAGGAGATGCGGGTGGGTCTTCTCAACGGCGGGTGTCTGGGACTCATGGCGCTGGCGGTTTTAGGGGTCTACATCCATGTGTGCAAGGGCTATGCGTGGGGGCCGGCTTTTCTGATCTCCGGCTGCGTGGGGGTGTCGCTGGTGGTGGCCATGGTGATCTCCAGCCTTGTGGGGACAATGGTTCCCATGCTGTTTCATAAGATCCACATCGATCCGGCGGTGGCCTCCGGCCCGCTGATCACAACGGTCAACGATCTGGTGGCCGTGGTGACCTACTATGGACTGGCCCTGCTGTTTCTGGTGAATATGTTCCATCTGTGAAAAAAGAAGTACCCCTGTAACCTGACGGTTACAGGGGTACTTGTCATAACGCAACACGATCCGCATGGAGGTATACGCTTTTTTTCGCAACTGCCCGCAGGGACAGATGCTGCCAGTCGTTCTGACTGTTGCAATCCGGATTGACGTTGGCAATCTCCTCGCCCTCCGTACCATCCGAATGCTAAAAACGCAGCACGATTCCGAATCTGCGGCTTGTGCCGTAGGTCAGCGGCACGGAATCACCTTTGGCCCAGCATCCTAATGCATGGACATCTCCAGCACTGCCGGAAATAAGAATGTTTTGATAAGCCTGTTTGATAGAACTACTCCCAGTGCTCTCCGTTTTTCCCGGATTCTACCCGATCCTGCATTCTGAACATGATGCCCTTGTTCTTATTGGCCTCATACCATGTCTGGACAATATGGGGGATATATCGTTTTCCACCCTGATTCACAGCCTGATGAACTTCTACATCGGCACCACACAGGCCGGGGACAACAAATTTGTCTTCCTGATGCTGGTCTGTGCCCGCCACATGGCGAAGCCCAGTGGGGCTGCAAGAAATACATGAACAGGAAGCATTTGGAGGCGGCTCTGGATGACGTCTCTATTGCCGGCTGACTTCACTCAGCCGGAGCCTGCAAACAATTTTGCGCATAAATCTTGACGGCCCCCTACCCTTGTAAAGAGCCGATATGGAGCAGATGCGGATAAGATCCGCCCGTCGGGGCAAAAGGAAAAACGGCAGGCATCCTGCGATGCTTGCCGTTTTTCGTGGTACGCCCGACTGGATTCGAACCAGCGGCCTACAGAGTCGGAGTCTGTCACTCTATCCAGCTGAGCTACGGGCGCATATGGAGCAGAGGGAGACTTTTCCCCCTTGCGACTAATTTATTATACCATCTTTTTCGGGAATGTAAAGAAGAAAACTGCACAAAAGACAAAAAAGATTGTTAAAAAAGTTGACAAGTTCTGGAATTTGGAGTACAATTCAGAAAGACGAAAACAAGCGGTAGGGGAAAGCGGGCTGCGGCCCGGCTCCTGCCGCCGGCAAAGAAGAAGGACGCATATGAAAAAACAAAAGGTCTCGGATGCGGTGATCCATCGTCTGCCCCGCTATTACCGCTATCTGGACGAGCTGCATAACAAGGGCGTGGTACGCATTTCCTCCAATTCGCTGGGGCAGAAAATGGACATCACCGCCTCTCAGATCCGGCAGGATCTCAGCTGTTTCGGTGAATTTGGCCAGCAGGGCTACGGCTATAACGTGGCGGAGCTGCGCTCGGAGATCGGCCACATTCTGGGCATCGACTCCGGCTACCGGCTCATTGTGGTGGGAGCGGGCCATCTGGGCCATGCGCTGCTGCAGAACTTCGACTTTCAGAAGGTGGGCTTTCAGGTGGATACCGCCTTCGACGTGTCCCCGGCGCTGATCGGTACCAAGATCCACGACGTGACCATCCGGCCCATGGAGGAGCTGGAACACTATGTGGAGGAGTACCACCCCAACGTGGCGGTGCTGACCGTGCCTCAGAGCGTGGCCCAGCCGCTGGCGGATCGGCTCATTGCTCTGGGAGTGAAGGGCTTCTGGAACTTTACCAATGTGGAGCTCTCCACCCAGACCAAGGGGGTATTCTTCGAGGACATCCACTTTGTGGATACCCTCCTGACCCTCAGCTACCGTATCTCCCGGCCGGAGGAACTCTATTAAGGGGCGGATCATACTATGGAATGAGACCTGCGGGTCCAATTTTCATAGGAGGTCACGTTCTTATGTGCAATCAGAACTCCTGCTTCGGCGGCTGCGGCTGCTGGATCATCATCGCCATCATTATCCTGTGCCTGTTCTGGGGCGGCAACGGCTGCGGCTGCGGCAACACCCAGAATAACAACGGCTGCGGCTGCGGCTGCTGACCGGGCGGCCCCATAGGGGGCAGCGGAACACATGAAAGGGACGCCTCCGGCCACGCCGGGGGCGTCCTTTTGTGCAGAGATCGTACCATCGATGAGCAAGGAAAAAAGTGCCGGAAGGACACGCTGTCAGGCGTGCTTGCGCTTGCCCGCCGAGAGGATAAAAGCAGAACAACGCCGGTGCTTGCTGACAGCAGACACCGGCGTCATTTCATGTTCGGTCGTTACTCACCGAAGTTGTTCTGGATCAGAGATACCAGAGCATCCACGGCTTCCTTTTCATCAGAGCCGTCAGCGATGAGGGTGATGTTGGTTCCCTTCACAATACCCAGGGACAGCACGCCCAGCAGACTCTTGGCGTTGACCCGGCGCTCTTCCTTCTCCACCCAAATGCCGCTCTTGAACTCGTTGGCCTTCTGAATGAAATACGTAGCGGGACGTGCGTGCAGCCCCACCTCATTCTGAACGGTAATTTCCTGCGTATACATCAAACCAGCACTCCTTTATTCGCAGTCTTCAAGCCGACTGCTACACATACTATTATAACGGATAACGGGGAGAAAGCAATATTCAATCCCACAAAAATTTGTGGCGATTGCAGAGAATCAAAGAAAAAATTCGTCGTTCTACACGAAAGCGGCTTATTTTAGCTCCACCACGGTGACACCGGCCTCACCCTCGCCGTAGCGGCCCAGCCGGAAGCTTTTGACGGCCTTGTTACGCTTGAGGATCTCGTGGACGGCCTTTCGCAGAGCGCCGGTACCCTTTCCGTGGATGATGGTGACGGTGCCCAGCTTGGCCATGACGGCACTGTCCAGATAGTTTTCCACCACGCTCTCGGCCTCCAGCGTCTCATAGCCCCGGATATCCAGCTCCGAGGAGGCACGGGACACGGTGTTCAGGGTGGCGGCGGAGGGACTGGGGGCGGGCTTGGACTTCTTGGGAGCGCCCTCCAGCAGGCGCACCTGCTGGGCCTTGACGGTCATCTTCATGTGGCCCGCCTGCAGCAGCAGGGTGCCGTCGCCGTTGACGGCCAGCACCGTGGCGGCCATCTTCACGCCGGGCAGCTCCACCTGATCGTCCACGGCGATGGGCCGGGGCGGCGTATAGGCAGGCTCCTGCTCCTCGTCCCGCAGGTGCAGCTGCTCCTCCGCCGTTTTCAGATGGTGGCGCACGGCAGCCTTGGCGTCGTTGAGGGCCTGCACGTTGGCCTGCTTCTGCTGCTCCTTCCGCAGCTGATCCAGCTGGGCGAAGATCTCCTCCGCCTGCTGCTGGGCCTGCCGGACGATGCGCTTGGCCTCAGCCTCTCCCTTGGCCCGTGCGCTTTCCTTGCCCTTTTCCATCTGCTCCCGGAAGGTCCGGGCCTTCCGGGCGTCCTCCTCCCGCTGCCGCCACAGTCGGTCGGCCTCGTTCTGGGCCTTCTCCAGCCGCTGGCGCTTCTCCTCCAGCTGGGTCAGCACGTCCTCGAAGCGAACGGAGTCGCTGTCCATCTGGGCCTGTGCCGCCTGAATGACGCTCTCATCCAGCCCCAGTCGCCGGGAGATGGCGAAGGCGTTGGACTTTCCGGGGATGCCGATGAGGAGTCGGTAGGTGGGCCGCAGGGTCTGCACGTCAAACTCGCAGCTGGCGTTCTCCACACCGGCGGTGGTCATGGCGAAGGTTTTCAGCTCGGCATAGTGGGTGGTGGCGGCGATGAGAGCCCCCTGATTCCGGGCCTCCTGAATGATGGCGATGGCCAGAGCCGCACCCTCCACCGGGTCTGTGCCGGCGCCCAACTCGTCGAACAGCAGCAGACTGTGGTCGTCCACTTCCTTCAGGATCTGGACGATGTTGGACATATGGGCCGAGAAGGTAGACAGGCTCTGCTCGATGCTCTGCTCGTCGCCTACGTCCGCCAGCACCCGACGGAACACCCGCACGGCGCTGCCGCCGTCGGCGGGGATGTGCAGGCCGCACTGGGCCATCAGGCTCAGCAGTCCGATGGTTTTCAGGGTCACGGTCTTGCCGCCGGTGTTGGGGCCGGTGATGACCAGGGTGTCGAACTGCTCCCCCAGCTCCACGGTGATCGGCACCGCCTTGGCCTGATCCAGCAGAGGGTGCCGGGCCCGGCGCAGGGTGATGCCGCCCCGGCGGCGCACCTCCGGACGGCTGGCGTTGAGCTGATAGCTCAGCTGCGCCCGTGCAAAGATCACATCCAGCTGCACCAGAATGTCGTAGTCCCAGAGGATGTTCTCCATCTGGCCGGCACACTCAGCAGAGAGCTGGCGCAGGATACGGTCGATCTCCTTCTGCTCACGGGCCTCCAGCTCCTTGAGCTCGTTGTTGGCCTGCACCACGCCCATAGGCTCCACGAACAGCGTGGCACCGGAGGAGGAGATGTCGTGGACCAGACCCGGCAGACTGCCCTTGCACTCGGCCTTCACCGGCACCACGAAGCGGCCGTCCCGCTGGGTGATGAGGGCCTCCTGCAGGACCTTGGCATAGGAGGGGGAGGAGATGATGCGCTGCAAAATTTGTCGGCCCTTGGTGGCCGCCAGCCGCATTTTCCGGCGGATATCCGCCAGCTCGCTGCTGGCGGTGTCGGCAATGGTCTCCTCGTCCAGAATGGCGGAGCGTATTTTATCCTCCAGATAGCGGTTGGTGTGCAGAGAGGAGAACAGCCGGTCCAGCACCGTGGCCTCCCCCTGCCGCTGGGCGTCGTATTCGCTGACCCGGCGGCTGGCGGTCAGTACGCCTGCCACATCCAGCAGTTCACGGGTGTTCAGCATACCGCCGTGGTCGGCACGGGTCAGGGCGGCGGATACATCCTTGACCCCGGAGAAGGAGGGGCTGCCGTGGAGACCCAGCCGCTCCTTGGCGGCGTCGGTCTCGTCCAGCAGATGCAGCACCTCCTGCGTGTCCGTGGCGGGAGTCAGGCGCAGGCACCGCTCTTTGGCGGCGTCGCTGACCGCCTTGGCCGCCAGCTTTTCCAGCACCGCCGGGAGCTCCAGCGTGCGGATGGATTTTTCAAATAAGTCAGTCATATGTAGGTTCCTCTTGCGGCAAAATGGATTTATAGTAGTCCAGCGTCCGGAAGCTGCGCTCCAGCTGGGCGGTGACATAGACCTCCGCCGCCTGCCCCAGCTGGCGCAGGGCGGGGGTATCCAGCGTGAAGCTGTAAAGCTTCTTGTCCGGGCAGTACAGCACGTGGCGCAGGGCCGCCAGAGCGGCGGGGGACAGGGGCATGGCCAGCCCGCCCTTTTCCCGGCAGGCGGCGCAGCATACCACCCCGTGGACGGCGTCCAGCACCGGCTTCTCCGGCTCCGGCCGCCCGCACACGGCGCAGCCGTCCGCCAGAGGCTCGAAGCCCGACAGCGCCATGAGCCGCAGCTCGAAGGCGGGCTTTACCAGCTGGGGCGGCTTGTGCAGGACACTGAGGGCGTACAGGGCATTCAGCAGCAGCCGCAGCAGCTGCGACGTGTCCTCCGCCTGTGCCGTGGCATCCGTCAGGTCGGCCAGATAGGAGGCAAGGCTCAGGGCCACGAAGTCCGTCCGCAGGCCGGTGAACAGCTCCAGCGTCTCCGCCTCGTCCAGCATGAACCACTGACCCTTTTCGTAGATGGTCAGCTCCGAATAGGCCAGCAACTGACACGCCGCCGCCAGACGGCTGTTTTTCCGCCGGGCGCCCCGTGCAATGAGGGAGATCTTCCCCCGATCCGGGGTCAGCACCGTCAGAATTTTGTCCGTCTCCCTGGTCACGGTCTCCCGCAGCACCAGTCCGGCGGTGACGATGGGTTGGTTTGGCATGATTCCTCCTCCCACCGGTGCAGCAGATACAGCTCCGGCGCTCCGGTCTCCAGAAAAAGATTCCAGTAATCGCACATGATCTCCACCCCCGGCATTAGCTTGCCGCCGCCGGGGCGAAACATAAGTGGTAAGTTTTAGGGTCGGCTCATGTTTCTAACGGGAATTACTGTTCGTTGTAGCCCTGTGAACGAATGAAATTCACATTGTCCCGCCAGTTTTCCTTGACCTTCACCCACGTTTCCAGATAGACCTTGGTACCCATGAACTTTTCGATATCCTGCCGGGCCAGCGTGCTGATGCGCTTGAGCATATCCCCGTGCTTGCCGATGATGATGCCCTTGTGGCTGGCCTTTTCACAGTAGATGGTCACGTCCAGATCGATGATGCCGGAGTCCTCCCGCTCGGTGAAGCGGGTCACCTCCACCGCCGTGCCGTGGGGGATCTCCTTATCCAGACACAGCAGCATTTTCTCCCGGATGATCTCGGCGCAGACCTGCTGATCCGGCTGGTCGGTGGTCATGCCGTCGGGGAACAGCTGCGGCCCCTCCACGGCGTACCGCTGCATCTGGGTCAGCAGATCCTCCAGACCGTCGCCGGTGCGGGCGGAGATGGGGATGATGGCGTCGAAATCCGGGTAGACCTCGCTGTATGCGGCGATGACCGCCAGCAGATCGTCCTTGCGCTCCACGGTGTCGATCTTGTTGATGCACAGTACGCAGGGCAGCTTCTCCTCCCGGATGCGCTGGAGAAGGATCTTCTCCGGCTCTCCCACATGGGGGATGGGCTCCACCAGCAGCAGAGCGGCCTCCACGCTGGCCAGACTCTCCCGCACCACCTTCACCATGTAGTCCCCCAGCCGGGAGCGGGCCTTGTGCAGGCCCGGCGTATCCAGCAGGATGAACTGGGTGTCGCCCCGGTTCACTACACCGTAGATGCGGTTTCTGGTGGTCTGGGGCTTGTTGGAGACGATGGCGATCTTCTCACCCACCAGGGCGTTGGTGAGGCTGGACTTGCCCACGTTGGGCCGTCCGCACACGGTGAGCATAGCGGTTTTGGTGATGTTGTTTTTCTCGTTCATAAGGTGATCCTCAGCTTTCTGTGAGCAATTTTGTTATGTTGTGATGGATGGTAGTGTAAACTGGTAAGTGACAGAGTTCTGCCAGCGTTCCTCGTTTGTCAGGTCCTCCCCGATCACCTCGCCGCCCATGCGCTCATAGAAGCTTCGGGCATTGAAATTTTCCGGAACACAGTGGCAGATGAAGGCGGTGGCATGGTGTTCCCGGCAATATGCACTCATGAAATCGAAGGCTTGCCGTCCGATCCCCTGCCGCTGGTATTCAGAGACAATATAAAGGGATTGCAGGGTGACCACGTCGGCTTTATTTATCGTCAGATAGCCGATATTTTGCCGACCCTTTCGGATAAGGTACACGGAATATGCCGGGTGATGGACCCTCAGCAGTTCCATTTCCCTGTGCCGGTCCCAGTCAAATTCATCTATCATGGAATCGGGGTAGATGCCTCGGTATGTGGTGCTCCAGATCCTTTGCCGCAGGCCGATGATAGACGGTACGTCCTCTTCGGTTGCCTCGACAAACAGCTTATCCTCGGCCATGATGCAGCTCCTTCCGCAATTTCCGGTGATCCTCAGCTTTCTGTGAGCAATTTTGAATAGGGACAGGGAGAAATTTACTTCTCGCTTCATTCATCCAGCAGCTGCTTTTCTTGGTTTTCTTGCGGCCTTTCTCACCGCTCCAGACCCAGCAGGGCCATGATGGCCTCCTCTCTGGCCCGCATCTGTGCCTTCATAGGCCCTTCGTCCAGATGGTCGTAGCCCAGCAGGTGCAGCACCGAGTGGGTTACCAGATAGGAGAGCTCCCGCCGCTTGGAGTGACCGTACTCCCTGGCCTGCGCCGCCACCCGCTCCATGGAGAGTACCATGTCCCCCAGCGGGATAAGGCCCGTGCCGGGGTCGGCGTCCTCCGGGCCGGGCAGCTGGCCGGGGGTCAGTTCAAACTCCGGGAAGCTGAGGACGTCCGTGGGGCGGTCTACCTGCCGCATCTCCCGGTTGATCTCGTGGATGCCGTCGTTATCCGTCAGAAGCACGTCCACCTCGCAGGGGGCCGTGAGTCCCTCCGCCGCCAGCGCCGTGCGGATGGTCCGGCGGATCAGGGCGCAGTTGGCATCGTTGGCGGCGCCGGGTACATCGGCGGTGATGGGGATGTAGTGTGTCTTTCTCATTTGCGCTTCTCCTCGAATCGGGCGTAGGCCTCGATGATCCGCTGCACCATCACATGGCGCACCACGTCTTGCTGGGTCAGCTGGCAGATGCTGACGCCCTCCACGCCCTTCAGGATCTTCATGGCGTCCTTCAGGCCGCTGGGCTTGTCCCCCGGCAGGTCGATCTGGGTGATGTCGCCGGTGATGACCATTTTGGAGCCGAAGCCCATGCGGGTCAGGAACATCTTCATCTGCTCCCGGCTGGTGTTCTGGGCCTCGTCGAGAATGATAAAGCTGTCATCCAGCGTCCGGCCACGCATATAGGCCAGCGGGGCCACCTCGATGTTGCCACGCTCCAGATATTTCTGGTACGTCTCCGCCCCCAGCATATCGAACAGGGCGTCGTATAGAGGCCGCAGGTAGGGGTCCACCTTGCTCTGGAGGTCGCCGGGCAGGAAGCCCAGCCGCTCTCCGGCCTCCACGGCGGGGCGGGTCAGGATGATGCGGTTGACCTGCTTGGCCCGGAAAGCCGCCACGGCCGCCGCCACCGCCAGATATGTCTTGCCGGTGCCGGCGGGCCCCACCCCGATGGTGACGGGACTGTGGAGCACCGCCTGCACATACTGCTTCTGGCCAATGGTCTTGGGCTTGACGGGCCGGCCTTTGGAGGTGATGCAGATCACGTCCTGCGTCAGCTCTCCGATGCGCTCGGACTGGCCGCTGCGGCACAGGCCGATGACGTAGCGGACGTGCTGCTCGGTAATGGACTCCCCCTTGCCGGAGAGGGTCAGCAGCGCCTCCACCGCCTTGGCGGCCATCATCACATCCTCCGGCTCCCCGGAGATCCGCAGCTCCCCGTCACGGTTCACCACCGTCACATGGAATTCCGCCTCCAGAAGCCGGATATTTTCATCAAACGAGCCGAACAGATTGATGGCCTCTTCCATTCGCTCGATGCTTACACGCTGTTCCATACGGGACAAGCCCCCTTATCTCTGTGTAGTCTCCGTTTCCGGCAGCGTCACGGTCTGGCCGATCTGCTCCAGACACTCCGCCTTCAGCACCACCGTCAGCCGGTCCCCCTGCCGCACAGCGGCGAAGCGGGTGTCGGTGACGGTGCTGCCCTCCGGCAGCCGGGCCGACAGCAGGGCCAGCAGCTGCTGCTCTCCCTCCTGACGGGCGCTCTGCTCCGTGCGCTCTGCGGCGGCACCTTCCCATGCGGTGATGCGCTCCCGCACCAGCGTCAGAGGCAGGCGAAGCCCTCCGGGCAGGGTAAACGGTTTATAGTATGTTATTTTATCACAATCCACCCCGGTGATGCTACCCTTTCCGTAGAATTTTATCCGGTGTTTTCCGATATCCAGCGCCCAGCGGCTGTGGCTGCGGCTTCCGGCGGCGGGTTGCGTGATCTGCAGCGGTACGCTGACCGACAGCTCATACCACGTTCTGGCCCACACGGCCCCCATGCTGTGGACGAACCGTGCGCCGATGTGTTCCGTCTCCGACACCCCGGAGATCAGCAGCTGCCCCTCCGTGACGGTGGCCCCCGGCAGCACCATGGCCTGCCCCTCCAGTGCCTCCACCTTGGTGATAAGGCCCGACCTCCGGGCCACGATGTTGGTGACGGCGCTCCGATCTGCCGCCTCCGGTGGACGGTGCCGCTCCACCACCTGCACATGGGCCACGCAGCCCCGGACGTTCACCGCCAGCCACGATACCTCCGGCAGGGCCAGCAGCACATGGTTGCGCATGGTCTCCTGATCGATGTGCAGACCCGGCGACCCCACGGTGATGCCGTAGTCCTCCAGCGCCCGGAGAATGCTCTCCGTGGGGACGGTGTCGTTGCCGCTGACCTGAAAATCCCAGATGACGAGGTTGCCGCCGAACATCAGTGTCACCGCCAGCACTGCTCCGGCCAACAGCACATACCGCCGGCGCAGACGCCGCCAGAACACCGGTACGCCGCCGCTGCGGCACAGGTGCAGGCTGCCGCCGGCGTCCTCCGCCGCCTGCCGCAGACGGGGAAGGTCCCGGCCTACGGCCCGCAGAGTCAGGCACACCGGCGACTCCCATGTCAGCTCCCAAAAGGGGATGCCCCGTGCGCCGCAGAGGTTCAGCACCCGCTCCGGGCAGCCGCACTCGATCCGCACCAGCACCTGCCCCTGTAAAAAATGGACGATCTGACGATACATGGCCCCTCCTATGTCAGCAGCTCAATGGCGGCGATGGTGCCGCTGATCCGCAGCTCCCGGTCCGTCATGGCCAGCAGCTGCAGCTCCCGGCCTGTGATCCGCACCGTCATGTCGGCGGCGGCGATGTCGATGACCTCCGTGCTGTACCGCAGCACGCCCCGGTGCTGCTCCATATAGAACTGGCGGTCCCCCACCAGCTCCATGCGGCCCACTCCCGCCGCCAGTTCCCCTGGCAGATCCAGCCGGTCCATGACCTCCAGACCGGCACGAGCCAGCCGCTTTTTGTCTCCCATGAGGCATCCCTCCCACGGTGGACTGTATGCGTACCGCCGGAAAAACTTGCCTGTCCGTGGCATGGACCTCTGCCCGCCGTCATAAGCTGGCAGGGTAAAGGGAGGTGAGGGAGCATGGGCTTGGCACTGGGACTGTTGGCGGTCATGGCGGGGCTGCTGGCGGCATCGGATGTGGCGGCACAGGCGGTGCGGGAGGGACTGGCCCTCTGTGGCGGCTCGGTGATCCCGGCGCTGTTTCCCTTCCTCGTGGTGTCCCGGCTGTTTGTGGCTACCGGCAGCGCGGCGGCGCTGGGGCGGCTGCTGGCGCCCCTGACCCGCCGGATGCTGGGGATCTCCGGCCCCGGTGGTACGGCGGTGCTGCTGGGCTTGCTGGGAGGCTATCCGGTGGGCGCCCAGACGGCGGGAGAGCTGGTCCGCACCGGAGCCATCTCCCGGCAGGAGGGGCAGCGACTGCTGCTGTTCTGCAACAACTGCGGCCCGGCCTTTGCCTTGGGCGTGGCGGGGGTGGGCTGCTTCGGCAGTCTCCGGGCCGGGGTATGGCTTTGGCTGATCCATGTGTCGGCCGCCGTGCTGATGGCTCTGCTGACCCGCAGCACCTCGTCCCCAGAGGGACGGACTTCGCCGTCTGCGCCGATGTCTCTGGTCTCCGCCTTTCCGGGGGCCGTCCGGGGAGCGGGGGAGGGGATGCTCCACGTCTGCGGCTTCGTGGTGTTCTTTCTGGTGCTGACCCGGCTGCTGACGGCCCTGACGGGGCTGGAGCACCCTCTTCCGCTGGGACTGCTGGAGCTTACCGGCGGCATCCTGCGGCTCTCCGGCACACGGGGGGACTTCGTGCTGGCGGCGGCGCTGATGGGCTGGGGCGGCGTGTGCGTCCACTGTCAGACGGCGGCGGTGCTGGAGGGGAGCGGACTCCACATGAGGGGCTATCTGTCGGCAAAGGCAGCGCAGGCGGTTCTATCGGCGGCATTGGCTGTTCCCATAAGCCGCTGGGTGCGGTAAAGGGTTGCTGCTTTCCCCTATGGCGGACAAAAAATGGCACCCGCATTGGTCGGGTGCCATTTTTTACAGGTTGTCGCCGCCTGAAAATACAGGCAGCTGCCGCTCTTATCTGCGGGCCTTGTCGTAGGGGATGCCCTCCGCCTTGGGGGCACGGGACTTCTTGGAGGTGAAGGCCAGCACCAGCAGGGTGATGATGTACGGAAGCATCCGGTACAGGTGGGAGCTGATGCCGATCTCTGCCAGCCAGTACACACCGTCGCCGTTGATATCGATGCTGGAGTAGGCGGCGGCGATGCATTTGAACAGACCAAACAGGAGGGAGGCCCCGGCGATGTTCAGAGGCCGCCAGTTACCGAAAATCATCACGGCCAGCGCCAGAAAGCCGAAGCCCGCCACGTCGCCGTTGGAGGAGCAGTTGGCGGTGGTCAGGGCGTACACAAAGCCGCCCATACCCGCCAGCGCACCGGAGATGGTGGTGCCGATATAGCGCATCTTGTAGACATTGATGCCCAGAGAGTCCGCCGCCTGAGGATTCTCACCGCAGGCCCGCAGCCGCAGGCCGAAGCGGGTCTTATAGAGAATGATGGACAGGATGACGAACAGGATGATGCAGACGTAGGTAGCCAGATAGACCTTCACCAGAAACGTCTCGCCGAAGAAGCCAAGATCGGTGTTTTTGTCGATGCCGAAGGTGGACTTTCGGATCATGAACCACGTAGCGGAGTCACCGGTAGCCAGCTGCAGGGTGTTCTGGTTGGCAATGATACGCACCAGAAACAGCACCAGAGCCGGAGCCATCAGGTTCAGGGCCGTACCGCCGATGGTCTGGTCGGCCCGCAGGTTGATGGAGGCGAAGCTCAGCAGCAGGGAGAACACGGCGCCCATGGCTGCCGCCACCAGCATAGCCAGAAGCTCCAGCCCCTGCATAGCCACCCAGTTTCCGGACTGTTGGGCGGCCAGCACGGCGGCGCTGCCCTGCATCAGGCGCACGAACAGCACGCCGATGAAAGCACCGAAGATCATGATGCCTTCCAGCGCCAGGTTGATGATACCGCTGCGCTCGGCAAACACGCCGGCCAGCGCCACGATCATCAGGGGTACTGCATAGATCAGGGTCTGCTGTACCAGAAATGTCATGCCTGATCGCCTCCTTCTGCGTTATCGCTGTCTGTGACAGCGGCCTCTACGGGTGCTTTCTCCTCCTCCGGCAGCAGGGAGGTCTGATCCTCCACGGCGGCGCCCTGAGGGATGGGAGCCGTGTCTGCCACGGCGATCTTTTTCTTCTTCCGGCCGCTGAGCATCATGCGGATCACCAGAGAGAAAGCGCTTAGATACACGATGACGGCGATGATGACGTCGGTGATGTACTCGTTGTAGGCGGTGAGGTTGGTCAGCTGCTGGCCAACGATCTTCAGCATGGCCATGAAGATGCCGGCGAAGATAACGGCGATGGGGTTATTCAGCGCCAGCAGCGCCACGGGGATGCCGTTAAAGCCCACGGCGGGCAGAGACTGATAGGTGGACCAGTAGAACTCCGCGTTGCCGGACAGGTAGTACAGTGCCGCACCGGCTCCGGCCAGCGCACCGGCGATGGCCATGGACAGCACGATGTTGCGCTTATCCTTGATGCCGGCGTAGCGGGCAGCATGGCGGTTGGCGCCGCAGGCCTGCAGCTCGTAGCCCAGCGTGGTCTTGGTCATGAGGATGTACATGGCGATGGCCAGCAGAATGGCCACCAGAATACCGGCGTTGACCTGAGAGCCGGGGAACAGCTTATCCAGCCCCAGCTTGGGGGTGGCCACGCCGTTGAAGCTGGTCTTATAGATGTAGCCGGACTTGGTGTTCTCCACGGTGTTCTTGAAATTGCTGATGTCGAACATCCACGTCACAAGGTTGGCGGCCACCCAGTTGGTCATGATGCAGGCCAGCACCTCATTGATGTTGAGACACGCCTTGGCCAGACCCGGCAGAGCGCCCCACAGAGCACCCGCCAGACAGCCGCCCAAAAAGGCCAGGATCCAGATGATCCAGGTGGGGACGGAGGAAGAGGGGATGCTCAGGGCGATCATCAGCGTCGCCATGGTGGAGATCAGGTACTGACCGGGAGCGCCGATGTTGAACAGGCCCGTCTTGAAGGCCACGGCCACGGAGAGACCCGTCATGATCAGGGGCGTGGCCCGGAACAGCATATCGCCGGTGTTGACGGCATTGAAGCCCCAGGTCAGCTCACCGGCGGCATTGCGGCCGGTGCTGAAGATGCCGGCGAAGATGATTCGGAAGCCGTCCCATGCGCCGGAGAGGGAGATCTTCTCATTGAAGCAGCCCACCAGAATGACGGCGATGCCGCCCACCAGCAGACCCGCAAGAATGGAGATCAGGGACGCTAGCACCTTTTTGGTGCCTTCCTTTTGGTACAGAGTGGCTGCGGAATGCTTCACGCCTCATCGCCTCCTTTGTTGTCACGCTTTGCGCCGGACATATACAGGCCCAGCTCGGATACGGTGGTCTTTTTGGGGTCCAACTGGCCCACGATCTCCCCCTCGTACATGACGAGGATGCGGTCGGAGAGGCTCATGACCTCATCCAGCTCCAGAGACACCAGCAGCACCGCCTTGCCACGATCCCGCTCGGCCACCAGCTGGCTGTGAATATACTCGATGGCGCCCACGTCCAGACCACGGGTGGGCTGGACGGCCACGATCAGAGGCTTATCCCGGTCCAGCTCACGGGCGATGATGGCCTTCTGCTGGTTGCCGCCGGACATACTGCGAACCACGGTGATGGGGCCCTGACCGCTGCGGACGTCGAATTTCTCGATCAGCTGCTGGGCGTAGCTGCGGACGGCGTCCCGCTTGATGAAGCCCCCCTTCTCGAACTGGGGCTCCTTGTACCGCTGGAGCACCAGATTCTGCTCCAGCGTGAAATCCAGCACCAGACCGTGCTTGTGGCGGTCCTCCGGGATGTGGCTGATATACTCGCCCCGGTGGTGGATGGAATAGTGGGAGATGTCGTGGCCGCAGACGGTGATGCTGCCGCCGGAGCTCTTGTCAAGGCCCGTCAGACCGTGGATGAACTCCGTCTGGCCGTTGCCGTCGATACCGGCGATGCAGACGATCTCGCCGGCCCGCACGTCGAAGCTGACATTATGTACGGCATCCTTCTTGTGCAGGTGGGAGGGGACGGTGAAGTTCTTCACACTGAGCACCACATCGCCGGGATGGGCCTCGTCCTTGTTGACCTGCAGCTGTACGGGGCGGCCCACCATCATGTTGGACAGCTCCTGCTTGTTGGTGTCCTTGGTGTTGACAGTGCCGATGTACTTGCCCTTGCGCAGCACCGTGACCCGGTCGGCCACCGACATGATCTCGTTGAGCTTGTGGGAGATGAAGAGGATGGACTTGCCCTCTCTGGTGAGATTCTTCATGATGAGCAGCAGCTCATCGATTTCCTGAGGCGTCAGCACGGCGGTGGGCTCGTCGAAGATGAGGATCTCGTTGTCCCGGTAGAGCATCTTCAGGATCTCCACACGCTGCTGCATACCGACAGTGATGTCCTCCACCTTGGCGTCCAGATCCACCGCCAGACCGTACCGCTCCGACAGCTCCTGTACCTTTTTCCGGGCCTCCTTCTTCTGCAGGAAGCCCATCTTCGTGGTCTCGGCACCCAGAATGATATTGTCCAGCACCGTGAACACGTCCACCAGCTGGAAGTGCTGATGCACCATGCCGATCCCCAGCGCTGTTGCGTCGTTGGGGTCATTGATCTTTACTGTCTGTCCATTTTTTCGAATCTCGCCTTCTTCCGGCTGGTACAGCCCGAACAGGACGGACATCAGCGTGGATTTACCGGCGCCATTTTCCCCCAGAAGGGCGTGGATCTCGCCCTTCCGCAGCTGAAGGGTGATGTCGTCATTGGCCTTGATGCCGGGAAACTCCTTGGTGATGTGAAGCATTTCGATCACATACTGAGGAGAATTTTCCATGCCGCCACCTACTTTCTCAGGATTTACAGACCCATACAGGTTGTATATACAAGCTATTATAACGGCTCACGCCGAGAATTGCAAGGTTAACCGAAGGATTTGATGGAACAAATGCACGGAATGTTCTGTATCTTAGGGTTGACATCTGGTGATTTTTGCTTTACGATACATTTATATTGCATGATATATTTCCCGGTAGGTAAGGCTACCGTAGGGATATGGGCTGCTGCCGCGGAGTGGTGGAGACACCATGAGAGGGTTTGAACAGGCGATATCGAAACCAAGGTATCATCTAATGCAGCTTCACCGCCCCACGATGCTAAAGCTTGTTACGGTGCTCAGGTCACGGCGGTGACCCGATCGCAATGCGACCGCAGCAGGCAAACGCCGGCTGCGGGATTTTTTATGATGCGGGGAAGGAGGAGCCGATATGGTAGACTACGAGGAAGAGCTGGACCGATATCTGGATGAGATCAAGGAGCTGGCCCAAAGTAAACAGTATGCCCGCCTGCGGGACCTCTTTCTGCCCATGGAGCCTGCCGACATCGCTCTGCTGCTGGAGGAGTCCGGCGGGGAGCTGATGCCCCTGCTGTACCGGCTGCTGCCCAAGGAGCTGGCGGCGGAGGTGTTCGTGGAGCTGGAGTCCGACTCCCAGGAGATGCTCATCAACGGCTTTTCCAACACCGAGCTGAAGGAGGTGCTGGACGAGCTGTATCTGGACGATGCCGTGGACATCGTGGAGGAGATGCCCGCCAGTGTGGTGATCCGAATTCTGGATAAGGCAACGCCAGAAATGCGAAAATCCATTAACGAGATTTTGAAGTACCCGGAGGACTCCACCGGCTCCATCATGAACATGGAGTTCCTGTCCCTGAAAAAGGACATGACGGTGGAGGACGCCTTCAAGCGCATCCGCCGCATTGGCGGCGAGCTGGAGACCATCAACATCCTGTACGTCACCGATCCTACCCGCCGCCTGCTGGGGGTGCTGTCGGTGCGTGACCTGCTGCTGGCGGAGGAGGATGACCTCATCGAGGACATCATGGACCCCAATGTGGTCTGGGTCAGCACCATGGACGACAAGGAGGACGCCGCACAGGCCCTGAGCAAATACGGCTTTCTGGCCATGCCCGTGGTGGATCTGGAGAACCGCCTGGTAGGCATCGTCACCGTGGACGACGCTATGGACGTTATCGAGGAGGAGACCACCGAGGACTTCGAGAAGATGGCCGCTATGCTGCCCTCCGACAAGCCCTATCTGAAGGCCGGCATCTTCGCCACGTGGCGAGCCCGTCTGCCGTGGCTGATGATCCTCATGCTGTCGGCCACCTTCACCGGCATGATCCTCAACCACTATGAGAGCGCTCTGGCGGCGTGTCTGGTGCTGAACTCCTATATCCCCATGCTCTCCGGCACCGGCGGTAACTCCGGCACGCAGGCCAGCGTGGCGGTCATCCGTGCCTTAAGTCTGGACGAGGTGGATTTCTCTGACATCCTGAAGGTCCTGTGGAAGGAGCTGCGGGTGTCGCTGCTGTGCGGCTCGTGTCTGGCGGCGGCCAATTTCGTGAAAATGCAGCTGGTGGACCGTCTGCTGCTGGGCAATGCCGCCGTGACCCCCGTGGTGTGTCTGGTGGTGTGCCTGACCATCATGTTCGTGGTGGTATTTGCCAAGTGTGTGGGCTGCTCGCTGCCGCTGCTGGCGGAGAAGATCGGCTTGGACCCGGCGGTGATGGCCAGTCCCTTCATCACCACCATCGTGGATGCCACCAGTCTGCTGATCTATTTCCGCTTCGCTTCGTGGCTGCTGGGCATATAGACGCATAAAAAATCCGTTTCAAGACAAAATAGAGTCAGGCTTTGCGCCTGACTCTATTTTTCTGGAGGAACGTATCATGAGCAAGAACTGTACCAACGACGGCTGCAACTGCACCCCCAACTCCGCCATCAAATGCAGTGTCACCAACTGCGCCCACCACTGTCAGGATGTGGATCACTGCGGCCTCACCAGTATTCAGGTAGGCACCCACGAGGCCAACCCCACCATGGACCAGTGTACCGACTGCCAGAGCTACCGCAAGCTGTAACGGCACACCGCCCGGTGCGCCGGGCGGCTACATAGGAAGGAGGGAGGGCCATGACGGATCGCATGAAATACGCCCTGTCCGGCGCTGCCGCCGGGGCGGTGAACGGCCTGTTCGGCGGGGGCGGCGGTATGGTGCTGGCCCCGGCCCTGACGGGCTGGTGCCATATGGAGCAGAAACGGGCGCTGGCCACCTGCGTGGCAGCCATCCTGCCCTTGTGCCTGCTGTCGGCGGCCATCAGCCTGTGGCGGCAGCCGCTGGACTGGATGCAGGCCCTGCCCTATCTGTTGGGGGGACTGGGCGGCGGCTTCGTGGGAGGCCGCCTGTTTCAGAAGGTATCCAACCTGTGGCTGCGGCGCATCTTCGCCTGCTTTCTGCTGTACGGCGGCGTGAGGTATCTCCTGTGACGGCGTGGCTGCTGCCGCTGGCGGTGGGCTTCGCCACCGGTATCCTCTCGGCGTGGGGCGTCGGCGGCGGGACCCTTCTGCTGCTGTGCATGACGTTGCTGCTGGGGGTGGACCAGCGCACCGCCCAGACCATCAACCTGCTGTACTTCCTGCCCACCGCCGGTATGGGGCTGCTGTCCCACGGGAAGGGTGGCCTGCTGGAAAAGCCGGTGCTTCGCAGCGCCATCCCCGCCGGACTGACAGCGGCAGCGCTGGCGGCATGGCTGTCCTTCTCCGTGGATACAGAGCTGCTGCGCCGCCCCTTCGGCGTCTATCTGCTGGCGGCGGGTATCTATACCCTTTTGCAAAAGCCCACCAAGCCGTGACCGGCGATTTCCTTCCACGACAAAAGACAGGCAGTGCCTCCGGCACTGCCTGTCTTTTCTTTGGTTTTCTATGCAGCCGTCAGGCGTCGATGCCCCGGCTGGTGAGGTACTTCTTCACCATCAGCGCCACCTTGAAGGTGATGGCGTCATCAAACTCCCGCAGATCCAGCCCCGTCAGCTTCTTGATCTTCTCCAGCCGGTACACCAGCGTGTTCCGGTGGACGAACAGCTTCCGAGCGGTCTCGGAGACGTTCAGGTTGTTCTCAAAGAACTTGTAGATGGTGAACAGCGTCTCCTGATCCAGCGCATCGATAGGGTTTTTCTTGAACACCTCCTGCAGGAACATCTCGCACAGGGTGGTGGGCAGCTGATAGATCAGGCGGCCGATGCCCAGATTCTCGTAGTTGATGACGTAGCGCTCCGTGTCGAATACCTTGCCCACCTCGATGGCGATCTGGGCCTCCTTATAGGACTTGGCCAGATCCCGCAGATGCAGGGCCAGCGTACCGATGCCCACGAACACACGGCTCTCGCCGTCCTCCCGCAGGGCCTCCTCGATGGTGGTGGCCACCTTCTCCAGATCCTTGTTGGTGGTGCTCTCCGGCATCTGGTGGATCAGCGCCACGTCCGTCTCACCCACGCTGATGACGAAGTCATTCTGCCGGTCGGGGAAGAGATTCTGCACCACCTCCAGAGAGATGCCCTCGCTGCGCCCCTCCACAGGCCGAATCACGAACACGCCGCGGGGTACCTCGGCGGCCACGTGCAGCTCCTTGGCCCGCATATAGATGTCGCTGATAAGGATGTTGTCGGAGATGATGTTCTTGATGAAGGAGCCCTTGTCGTGCTTTTCCTCATAGTACGTCTTGGCGGAGTTCAGAGCCACGCAGGCCATGGCGCACACGGTGCGGCCCACGCTGTCATCGCCGGTGGCGAACACGGCATAGTCAAAATGTCCGCCCCAGCCGGGCAGCGCCTTGAAGGTCTTGCCCTCCAGCGCAATGCAGCCGCCCTCGGCGGAGTCGATGGCCTCCACATATTTGGCCCACTTCTTGCCGATACCCGTCAGCTCGCTGCAAGCGATGACGGTACCCTCGGCGTCAATGACGCCCACGGTGCGATCGGTGGTATCCTTGAACTGTAAAACGACGTTCTGAAAAATTCTCCCGGACATAGTCAGTCCCTCCTGATATAGAGCTGATGGATATTTTGTGCAAACTACTTAGTCTCACACTCTATTATATCGTCAGAATCACGATTTTGCAAGTATTTTCTTGTATTTTTCACAAAAATTTTGGGGCATTTTTTGGCGTTATGTCGAGGCATTCAGTCCACATATGTCAAGAAGGGTGTGTATCTCCCCCTCGGCCAGGGGCCGGAAGGCCCCTGGCGCCAGCGCTTCATCCAGCCGCAGCGGCCCCATGGAAAGCCGCTTCAGGTACGTCACCGGTTTTCCGCAAGCGGCCAGCATCCGCTTCACCTGATGGAATTTCCCCTCCCGCAGCGTCACCAGCGCCTCCTGCGGCGAGAGGAGCTCCAGCCCCGCCGGCAGGCACTCCAGCCCGTCGGCCAGCACCATCCCGCCGGCGAAGGCCGCCGTGTCCGCCGCCGTCAGCACGCCCTCCACACGGGCGTAGTACACCTTGTCCACGTGATAGCGGGGGCTCAGCAGCCGATGGGTCAGCTCCCCGTGGTTGGTCAGCAGCAGCAGTCCCTCCGTGTCCTTATCCAGCCGCCCCACTGGGGATAGATCCCTTTTGCGCAGCTCCGGCGGCAGCAGGTCCAGCACCGTCTGCTGCCGTCCGTCCACCCGTGCCGACAGGACCCCGGCGGGCTTGTGGAGCATGAGATAGGTGTATCGGCGGCAGTCCAGTGCCTGACCGTCCACCAGCAGGCAGGCGGCGTCGGCGTCCACCTTTTCCTCTGGGGAGGAGGCCAACCGTCCGTCCACTATCACCCGGCCCTGCCGCACCAGCTCCTTTACCTCCCGCCGGGAGTATTTGCCCGTTCCGGCGATGATCTTGTCCAAGCGCTCCATAACCAGCCCTCCTGCCGCAGTTTTTTCCATTATAGCATATCCCACCGGGAAACGGAATAAGCTGAGGACAAAGCGATGGAAAAAACGAAAGGAGCTGCGTGCCTGTGAAGCGCTGTCTTGCGGGGCTGTGCCTGCTGCTGATGCTGCTGACCGCCTGTACCGCCCGTCCCTCCCAGACCCCGGTGACCGCCAAGGACGATGCCGCCCGCCGGGCATGGTTGGAGCAGCAGGGCTGGCAGACGGAGGAGCAGCCGGTGCGCACCCTGACGGTGCAGCTGTCGCTGGCGGGGCAGGAGGATTATCTGGCCCTCCAGCAGGAGGCGGGCCTGCCCTTGGCGGACTACGACGGTCAGACCGTCACCCGCTGCACCTACACCGTCACCAATTACCCCGGCCGCGCCGGCGACGTGCAGGCGAACCTCTATCTCTGCGGCGACGTCATCGTGGGTGGGGATATCATGGCATTGGGGGAAAACGGCTTTCAGGCATCCCTCCTCTATCCGGCGGAGAACACATAGAAAAACGGGAGGAAGGGCCTTTGCCCCTTCCTCCCATTTTTCAGTACTCCTCGCCCTGCGTAATGATCTGCGCCCACAGCACCGGCCCCACGGCCCCGGTGGGGTCGAAGCCCAGCTGCCGCTGGAGGGTCAGCACCGCCTGCTGAGTGGCGGGGCCGAAGATACCGTCCACCACCAGACTGGGCAGAGTCTCGTCCTCCCGGCTGATCTGGTTGAGCCGCTCCTGCATCAGGGCCACCTGTTCGCCCCGGTCGCCCCGCACCAGAAACCGTCCCGGATAGACCTCCCCGGCGAATTGCCGGTAATCCTCCGGCAGTTCCGCCAGCACCTTCTGATAGGCCGTTTGCAGGGCGTTCCACGTCTCCCGGCCCACCACGCCGTCCACTGGCAGACCGTAGACCCGCTGGAAGGTGTACACCGCATCCAGCAGCTCCTGATCGAAGTCGTCGGACAGAGAGAGCATGGGCAGTTCCGGCAGAAAGTACCCCAGAAACGCCAGATAGAACCGCACCGTCCGCACGTCGATGCCGCTGTCTCCCAGCCGCAGATCCTCGGCGTACCGCCGCTGCACCTCGGGGATGGTGAGTCCCTCGCTGCTGAGCTCCGACAGCTGCTTGACGCCGTTGTAGATCTGCTTGATCTTGTACCATGTGGCCTTGCCCACGATGCCGTCCTGCGCCAGATTGAAGATCTGCTGAAAGACCCGCACCGCCTCCTCCATGTCCTCGTCAAAGACGAAGCTGTCGTCCAGCGCCGGGATGGCGGGATAGTTCTTCCCGATGCGGTTGAGCTGCCGCTTCAGGGTCTGCACGTCGTTGCCGGCGTCGCCCCGCCGCAGGGGCCGCCCCGGATAGGAGGCCACGTTCCCGCCTACCGGCGCATTCATCACCAGATTGATGTCGCCACCGTAGTAGTACTGCAAAATTTCGTAGGGCGTCATGCCCTCCTCCGCCAGATCCACGCTGCCCCATTGGGACAGGCCACCGCACCGGGTACGCACCCCGTCGCAGAACTGGGCGAACAGCGGCTCCACGCTGCCCTGCCGCACGATGTAGTTGTTGAAAATATCGTCCACGATGCGGCTGATATTCTCGAATATGTCGCCGTCCTCCACATAGGCCTGATCGTACCGGGTGGTGGAGGTGATGTCGAAGTCGTACCCTCTGGCCCGGTAATACTCCGTGTACACCCGGTTCAGGGCGTAGGAGATCTGGGCCAGAATATTGGCTCGGATGGCACTCTCCGGCCAGGTGGGATAAATTTCGTGGGAGGCCACGTTCTTGATGTACTGGGCGAAGGGCACCACCACGTTCCGGGCGGACTCCCCCGGCGCCCCCAGATGCACCGTGATGGTCTCCGGCACCACGGGATAGGGATAGGGCATCATGCACGCTCCTTTCTCACACCACTGGCTCCAGCATCACCGGCAGGATGGTCTCCACTCCGTCGAATACCGTCGCCGTCCGGCCAGCCACCGGCTGGAACATGGGATGCTGTACCGACACCTGATAGTCCAGCCCGCTGAGGGCGGCGGTGTCCGAGGCTTGAGACCAGGCGAAGGGCGGGGCGGGCAGGCGGATGCCGGATAGGATACCGGAGCCGTCGGTGACGCCCCGGTAAAATATGTGTTCCTCCGTGCCGAAGGCCCGGCTGATGACCACCTGCGCCCCGGCCACGGGGAAGCGCCCGCCGCCGCAGGTGACCTGCACGCGCAGGCCGCCCCGGTCCGGGTGGGTCCTGAGGAAAACGTCCACAGGTGTTGGTTGTGCTGACTGCATAGGCAAAGACCTCCTTTTTTCCTATCCTATGCAGCTTGCTTCGTCCCGTGCCAAAAAAATTCCCGGAACCGGGGGAAGTCCGGTTCCGGGAAAGAAAAGCGTTATTTCTGGGGCAGATATATCCGCCGTGCAGGCCGAAACCCCAGCATCTCTCCTACGGGGACGGCCACGTCGCCGGTGGCCTCCTCCGCCAGAGTAAAGACCATCACCATCAGCGCTGCATTGGGGAAGGGGCAGAACTCGCCGGGGTTGGTCAGGGAGATCAGCAGCATCCCCAGATAGCTCAGAGCCAACGCCCGGACAAAGGGCGTTTTTCCGGCCCGCAGCAGGGCGATACGATCCCGCATCAGCACGCCGTAGGCGGCAATGCCCACCAGACCCATGCTGCCCATGATCTGGGCGATGCTGTTGTGGTAGAACACCATGCTCCCCTCCACGCCGGTGAAGAGGTCGCTGTTGCGCTGGCTGATGAGGCCGATGCCAAACACGGGGTTGTGCAGGAAGTCCGTGATGCCCCGCAGGAACAGCTGCACCCGGACGGAGTCCCCCTGATGGAACAGATGACCGTCCTCCATGCGGCTGTCCATCATCAGCGACAGCAGCTCCGGGCCCACCAGCACCGCCAGCACCGCACCGGCCACGCACAGAGGCAGCACGGCCTTCCGGGGAATGAGACCCCACCGCACCAGATATACGAAGCCCAGTCCCAGCAGCGCCACACCGAACAGCAGAGCGCTGCGGCTGCCGGTAAGGGCCAGCCCTGCCGCCTGCACCGCCACACCCAGCAGATGGGCGGGCTTTTTCAGCGACAGATAAAAGGACATGGGCAGGGTAGTCAGCAGCAGCGCCGTGGCAAAGTTGCGGTACTTGAGATAGAGGGTGGTATGTACCTGCAGAAATTCCTGCCACCGCACGGCGTAATCCAGCATCACCAGACACGCCATGCACACACCCAGCACGCAGAAGATGGCGGCGAACCGCCGGTGCAGGTCGTAGCCCTTGGAATAGGTCAGGCACGACCGCAGCAGCACATAGAAAACCAGCATCCCGCCGCCGAGACACCCGACGTAGTACAGGCTCAGAGGCTGGAGCAGCTGATGCATGGACAGGATCCCGCAGCCCCCCAACAGGGTGGCCGCCGACACCAGCAGCAGCCCCGTGGCGCTGCGTCCCACCCGGAAGGTGACGGGCCAGACCATCAGGTGCCAGATCAGCGCCGCAAAGAACGGCGCCGCCAGCACAGCGCAGGGGAGGAAATCCCCCAGACTTTCATATCGCTGGGTCGATAGCAGAAATACCAGCAGGAACGGCGTCACCGACGCCAGCAGATCCCGGCAGAACACCAGCAACCAAATACAAATCCCCAGCAGGGCCATGGCCCCATAGACCGGCTGACGCAGAGCGGCAAAGCCCAGCGTCACCCACAGCAAAAACGGAAAATAGGCACGGCTGAGCCAAAACCGCTGGCTTAGGCCGGACAGACGGCGGAAGCCCCCATAGCAGCGGCGCTGCAGACGGGGCCAAAAGCCGCTGTCCTCGTTCAGTGCGCTGAAAGACAGATCCCACATAGAATTGTTTTACTCCTTTTTTCATCCAGACAGGTACATGGACGGCTTCCCTTCCCTCCATGCACATACCAAAACAAATGATCCCTGAAAAATGTGAAATTTTTGTGAATAATAGGTTTTTTAGGGAACCTTTTTACCGAGGTATATACCGCCCTTCTCTGGGCGTAAGCGGTACTATACCACGTTCCGGCGGGAATGTCAACGGGAGAAGCAGTCGGTTTATGAGGAATGTCCGTCCGGCTGTACTAAGAAAAATCAACGTCTGCCGCAGACCGGCGGCAAAAGAGCCTGAAAATTCCCTTCTTTCAGGGAATTTTCAGGCTTTTCACAGAAAATCCACACAAAAATGGCTGGTTTGTATAACTGACTAACATTTTTGTCACTTTTGGACGCCCTGTCTGGTATCGAAGTACCTATAGGACATCCAGCTCCGGCAGCCGGTCCAGAGCATAGGTGATGAACCGCTTGGCGGCGGGGGAGACGTGCTCCTCCTCCGGCAGGGCGATGCCCAGATGCACCGACTGGGGCGGGTCCAGCGGCAGCACCGCCACCCCGTCCGCCAGATCGGCGGTGAGGATGTCATTCAATAAGGTGATGCCCAGCCCCGCCCGCACCATGGCAATGGCGGCCCGGCTGTCACTGGTGGCGAAGCGGACCTTGGGCCGGATCTGCAGCTGCTGGAGCATCCGGGAGTTATCTGTCTCCTGACCCGGCAGAAACTCGATGAAGGGCTCCTGCCGCAGCCGCTCCACGGGGAAGCGGTCCGCCTCCACCAGCGGGTGGGTAGGGGGGAGAATGGCCATCAGCTGGTCGTCCTTCAGCGGCACCCATTCGTGCCGTCCCGGCCGCTGGCTGATGAGACAGAAGTCCGCCCGCCGGTGATCCACCAGCTCGCCCAGTTGGGTAGAGCTGCCCTCCCGCAGCTCCACCCGGATGCCGGGATAAGCGTGATGGAACCCGGCAATGACCTCCGACAGCCACGGGTAGAAGGCGGCGTAATTGGTGCCGGCCACCACCCGGCCCACATCCAGCCCCTGGATCCGGTGGGCCAGCTGCTGGTACTGCTCGTCCAGCTCCGCCATTCGCCGCATCAGCGGCAGCAGCTCCTGACAGGCCCGTGTGGCGGATACCCCGCCCCGCCCCCGGTGCAGCAGGGGAAAGCCCGTCTCCCGCTCCAGACTGTCCACCAACCGGCTGACACCGGAGGGGGTGTAGCCCAGCGCCTCGGCGGCAGCGGACAGACTTCTCTCATGGAGTACAGTGAGCAAAACCCGGCATTTTTCGGTGTCCATGAAATTTCGCTCCTTCTTTGACTGATTGTCAAACAAAATTTGAAATAGTATCGCTTTACGCAAGGATACACCAAGTGCTATACTCTGTCAAGGGTAGGAGAGAAACCCCCGATCAAGAACGGACAGAAACCTTCGGAGGAACAGGCATCATGACTCAGAAAAAAGCGGAGATCCTTTTGGCGGCAGTTATCGCAGCACGGGCTACGTCCCTTCTGTTCAGCAAGATCGCCATGAACGGCATGGGGATCTTCAACCTGCTGGCGGCCCGGTTTTTGATGGCCTTTGTGCTGCTGGCGGTGGTGTTTTTCAAGCGCCTGCGCCACATCAAGCGCCATACGCTGGTGCGTGGCGCCATCATGGGCGCTCTGTTCTTCCTGATGCTCTCCACGGAGCTGACGGGGCTCAAGAGCACCCCCTCCTCCACTGTCTCCCTGCTGGAGAATACCGCCATCATTCTGGTACCCATGGCGGAGGCCGTGCTGCGGCATAAGCTGCCCAAGGCCGCCACCGCCGTCAGTGCACTGGTGGCCATCGGCGGCGTGGCACTGCTGACCGGCCAGTCCGGCGGCTTCACCCCCGGTATGGTGCTGGCGGTCATGGCCGCCGTGCTGTATGCCGCAGCCATCATCACCACCGACCGCTTCTCCCACGAGGACGATCCCCTGACTCTGGGCATCGTTCAGGTGGGTACGCTGGGCCTGCTGGCGCTGGTGTCCTCCTTCGTGTTCGAGGCACCCCACCTGCCCCAGTCCGGTACCCAGTGGCTGATGATCGCCGGCCTTGCCGTCATCTGCACCGGCTTCGGCTTCACCCTCCAGCCTGTGGCACAGAGCCACACCACCGCCCAGCGTGCAGGCTTGTTCTGCGCTCTGAGCCCCGCCTGCGCCACCCTGCTGGGTGCCGCCGTGCTGCGGGAGCACATCAGCGTCATGGGAATGTGCGGCATCGCTCTGATCCTGCTGAGCCTGCTGGTACCGCAGCTGTGGCAGCTGGCGGAGAAGAAGGGCATCACCCTGCTGCCCCGTCATGCCGTCCCCGCCGTGCGCCGGGCCTGAGATACCATAAACTATATACCATTAGGTGTCCTTTCGTTGGAAGGAGCGCCGGAAAAGCCTTTGCCTTTTCCGGCGCTCCTTCTTTTTGTTGAAAAAATCCCTCGGCCGCTTTTTTACATGGACTTTACACGAGGAGACTTTTGCCCTTTACACCGCCCCTTTATCATGGGGACTGTAGCAAGAAAGCAAGTCCAAACATGAAAAACGAAAGGAGATCTTCATATGAAAAAGATCATCAGTATCCTGCTGGCCGCCGTTATGGTCATGGCTCTTCTGGCCGGCTGCGGCAGCAAAAACAGCGGCAGCACCAACGACAACAACACCCCTAACAATAATCAGACCACCGAACTCAGCGGTTCCGTGGCCACCAACGGCTCCACCTCCATGGACAAGGTCATCGGCGCTTTGCGGGAGCAGTTCATGACGGACCACAAGAACGTCACCGTCACCTATGATCCCACCGGCTCCGGCTCCGGCATCGAGGCCGTGAAGAACGGCACGGCGGACATCGGTCTGGCCTCCCGCAGCCTGAAGGACGAGGAGAAGAGCGACGGCCTGACCGAGACGGTCATCGCACTGGACGGCATCGCCGTCATTGTCAATGCCCAGAGCAAGGTCACGGACCTGACCGTGGAGCAGATCGCCAAGATCTTCACCGGTGAGATCACCGATTGGAGTGAGGTGGGCGGCGACCCCGGCGCCATCTCCTGCATCGGCCGTGAGTCCGGCAGCGGTACCCGTGACGGCTTTGAGTCCATCACCGGGACCAAGGACTCCTGCAAGCTGGATCAGGAGCTGACCTCTACCGGCGGCGTCATCGAGGCCGTGGCCGGCAACCCCAACGCCATCGGCTATGCCTCCCTCTCCGCTGTGGAGGGCAAGGACACCGTGAAGGCCGTCACCGTAGGCGGTGTGGCCTGCACCGAGGCCGCTGTGCTGGACGGCAGCTACGCCATTCAGCGGCCCTTCGTGCTGGTGACCAAGGACGGCACGGCCCTGTCCCCGGCGGCGCAGGCCTTCTTCGACTTCGCCACCTCCAAGGACGCTGCCTCCCTCATTCAGAATGCGGGCGCCGTGCCTACCGCCAAGTAAAACAAATCGGGGGACCCTCACCTGCTGCGGCGGGTGAGGGGGCTTCCCCGTCATCGGGAAAGGAGAACTCTATGAAGCGGACAGCAGGCAAAAGCCTCCGCACCCGCAGGGCCATGGAGCAGGCCATCCACCTGATCTTCCTGCTGTGCGGCATCGTGGCGGTGGGCTTCGTGCTGTGCATCAGCGTGTATCTGGTGATCTCCGGTCTGCCGGCTATCCGGGAGATCGGACTGACCAAATTCCTCTTCGGCAAGGTGTGGGCGCCTACCAACGCCACCACCGGCCCGCAATTCGGCATTCTGCCCTTCATCCTCACCTCTGTCTACGGCACGGCGGGAGCGCTGCTGCTGGGGGTGCCGGTGGGTCTGATGACCGCCATCTTTCTGGCCAAAGCGGCCCCGCCCCGTCTGGCGGCGGTGATCCGCACGGCGGTGCAGCTGCTGGCGGGCATCCCGTCGGTGGTGTACGGTCTGGTGGGCATGATCGTACTGGTCCCCGCCATCCGCCGTGCCTTCGGTCTTGGCTCCGGGGCCTGCCTGCTGGCGGCCATTCTGGTGCTGACGGTCATGGTGCTGCCCTCCATCATCAACGTGGCGGAGACGGCCCTTCAGGCCGTGCCGAGGGAGTATGAGGAGGCCAGTCTGGCACTGGGCGCCACGGAGACGGAGACCTACTTCCGGGTGAGCCTGCCTGCCGCCCGCAGCGGCGTGGCAGCGGCGGTGGTGCTGGGCGTAGGCCGTGCCATCGGAGAGGCCATGGCCATCATCATGGTGGCCGGCAATGTGGCCAATATGCCGGGGCTGTTCACCTCGGTGCGCTTCCTCACCACCGGCATCATCTCCGGAATGTCCGATGCCGCCGTGGGGAGCCTGTATCAGCAGGCGCTGTTTTCCATCGGGCTGGTGCTGTTTCTGTTCATCATGCTCATTAACGTCCTGCTGAATGTCTGCATCAAACGCAGGAAGGAGGACTGAACCATGAAGCAGCAATGGTCGCTTCGCCGGAAGCTGTATAATGGCGGGATGCGGGGACTGGTGTGGCTGTGCGCCGGATTGACCTGCGCCCTGCTGATCTTTCTCATCGGCTATATCTTTTATCGTGGCGTGCCGGGCCTCAGCTGGCAGCTGATCTCCGGCCAGACCAGCTATATCCGCAATACCGTGGGCATCCTGCCCAACCTATTGAATACCCTGTATATCATTCTTGTGGCCATGGTGGTGGTGCTGCCGCTGGGCGTGGGTGCCGCCATCTACCTGACGGAGTACGCCGCCAGCGGGCGGCTGGTCCGCATCATCGAGTTCGCCGCCGAGACCCTGACGGGTATTCCCTCCATCATCTTCGGACTGGTGGGCATGATGCTGTTCGTGCAGAAGCTGGGCCTTCAGGCGGGAATTCTGGCCGGCAGCCTGACGCTGGTGATGATGATCCTGCCCACCATCATCCGTACCACGCAGGAGAGCCTGAAAACCGTCCCCCAGTCCTACCGGGAGGGGGCGCTGGCGCTGGGTGCCGGCAAATGGCACATGGTCCGCACCGTGGTGCTGCCGGGAGCGGTGGACGGCATCGTCACCGGCTGTATTCTGGCCATCGGCCGCATCGTGGGGGAGAGCGCCGCCCTGCTGTATACGGCAGGCTTCGGCATGGCACTGGTGAGTCTCTTCGACTCCCTGCACACCTCCTCCGCCACCCTGACGGTGGCCCTGTACGTCTACGCCACCGAGGGCGGCGAGACGGCGCTGGCCTTCTCCATCGCCACCATCCTCATGGTGCTGACCCTGCTCATCAACCTCACCGCCGGGATCATCGGGCGGAAGCTGAAAAGGAAGTGAACGACAATGGAACCTATTCTGCAAGTGAAGGATCTGGACCTGTGGTACGGCGCTCATCAGGCGCTGCACAGCGTCTCCATGGACATCCCGGAGAAGAGCATCACCGCCTTTATCGGTCCCTCCGGCTGCGGCAAGTCCACATTTCTGAAAACCCTGAACCGCATGAACGATCTGGTGCCGGGGGTGAAGATCACCGGCGAGGTCCGCTATCGGGGGGGAGATATCTATGCGCCGGGGACGGACGTGTGCCGCCTGCGCCGTGAGATCGGTATGGTGTTTCAAAAACCCAATCCCTTCCCCATGAGCATCTACGACAACATTGCCTACGGCCCCCGGACCCACGGCATCCGCAGCAAGACCAAGCTGGACGAGCTGGTGGAGCGCTCCCTGCGGGGCGCCGCCATCTGGGACGAGGTAAAGGACCGGCTGAAGAAGAATGCACTGGGCCTTTCCGGCGGCCAGCAGCAGCGCCTGTGTATCGCACGGGCGCTGGCGGTGGAGCCGGCGGTGCTGCTGATGGACGAACCCACCAGCGCACTGGACCCCATCTCCACCTCCCGCATCGAGGAGCTGACCATGGAACTGAAGGAGCGCTATACCATCGTCATCGTCACCCACAATATGCAGCAGGCGGTGCGTATCTCCGACCGCACGGCCTTCTTCCTGCTGGGTGAGCTGGTGGAGTACGGCGCCACGGAGCAGGTGTTCTCCGCCCCGGCGGAGAAGCGGACAGAGGACTACATCACGGGGAGGTTCGGATAATGAGAAGCCGGTTTGATGAACAGCTGGCCCAGCTGGAACGGGAGCTCATCGAAATGGGCGCACTGTGCGAGGAGAGCATCGCTCTGGCGGCTAAATCGCTGGGAGACGGCAGACTGGCCCGTCAGGTGGCCCCGCTGGACACGGAGATCGACCGCAAGGAGCGGGACATCGAGTCCCTGTGCCTGAAGCTGCTTTTGCAGCAGCAGCCGGTGGCACGGGATCTGCGGCAGATCTCGGCGGCCCTGAAAATGATCACGGATCTGGAGCGCATCGGGGATCAGGCGGAGGATATTGCCGAGATCGTCATCAGCGGTCAGGTCAACGAGGGGGAGGAGCTGCTGCGGGATATGGCCGCTTCCACCATAAAAATGGTGACGGAAAGTGTTGACGCCTACGTGAAACATGATACAATGTTGGCGGAAAAAGTCATCGCAGAGGACGATATTGTGGATGACTGGTTCGACAAGGTGAAGCATACGCTGATCCGCCGCATGACCACAGACCCCGGTGAGGGGGAGCGGGCGGTGGACCTGCTGATGATTGCCAAATATTTTGAGCGCATCGGGGACCATGCGGTGAACGTCGCCCAGTGGGTGATTTTCTCCGTCACCGGTACGCACAAGGAGGGATAGCATGATCTGGTGCGTAGAGGACGATGCCAGTATCCGGGATATCGAAGTATACGCCCTGCGTTCCACCGGCTTCGAGGCCTGTGGCTTTGCCGACGGTGCCGCCTTCTGGCAGGCCCTCCAGACGAAGGAGCAGCCGGAGCTGGTGGTGCTGGATGTGATGCTGCCCGGCGTGGACGGCATGGAGCTGCTGCGCCGGATGCGGGCCTCGGCGGCCCTGCGCCGTATCCCGGTAGTGATGGCCACCGCCAAGGGCGCAGAGTACGACAAGATACAGGGGCTGGATCTGGGGGCGGACTACTATCTGGCCAAGCCCTTCGGCGTCATGGAGCTGGTGTCCTGCGTCAAGGCGGTGCTGCGGCGCTGCCGGACGGAGCAGGAGCCGGTGCTGCGGGCCGGGGGCATCGTACTGCACCCGGAGGAGCGCATCGTCACGGTGGAGGGTCAGCGAGTGACGCTGACCTATAAGGAGTTTGAGCTGCTGCGGCTGTTTCTGTCCCATCCGGGCATGGCCTTCACACGGGACCAGCTGTTCAACGAAATCTGGGGCATGGATTACTGCGGCGAGACCCGGACGGTGGATATGCACATCCGCACCCTGCGCCAGAAGCTGGGCAGCTGCGGCAGCATGATCCAGACCGTGCGGAATGTGGGATACCGGCTGGAGGTAGGCGCATGACAAGAAAGATTTTCCGTTCCATTCTGCTGGTGGCGGGCGTAGTGCTGGCGGCGGGCATGGTCATCATGACCGGCTGCCTGTACAGCTACTTCGGCGGTGTGCAGGAGCAGCAATTACAGGATGAGTTGAGCCTCGCCGCCAGCGGCGTGGAAAACGGCGGTACGGCCTATCTGGAGCGCCTTCCGGCGGAGCGGTTCCGCCTGACGTGGATCGCCTCCGACGGCCGGGTGCTGTATGATACGCAGGTGGTGGACGTGGTCTCCATGGAGAACCACGCCGGCCGTCAGGAGGTGCAGGAGGCCCTGGAAAGCGGCAGCGGCGAAAGTAGCCGCTACTCTGATACCCTTTTGCAGCAGACCCTGTATGTGGCCCGCCGCCTGACGGACGGCACGGTGCTGCGTATCTCCGTCAGCCGTGCCACCGCCGGGATGCTGGCGCTGGGAATGCTCCAGCCCATGCTGGTGGTGCTGGTGGCGGCGTTGATCTTCGCCGGACTCATGGCCGGGCGCCTGTCCCGCCGCATCGTGGATCCCCTGAACCGGTTGGATCTGGAGCACCCGCTGGAAAACGACGCCTACGAGGAGCTGGCTCCTCTTCTGAGCCGCATCAACTACCAGCATAAGGAGATCGACGCCCAACTGAGGACCCTGCGGCAAAAGACCGATGAGTTCACCCAGATCACCGGCAGTATGCAGGAGGGGCTGGTGTTGCTGGACGAGAAGGGGACGGTGCTCAGCATCAACCACGCCGCCTGCAGGCTCTTTCAGGCGGACGAGGGCTGTGTGGGCCGTGACTTCCTGACGGTGGACCGCAGCCATGAGCTGTGCCTTGCGATGGAGACAGCCCGTGAGAAGGGCCACAGCCAGCTGCGCTGCCAGCGTAATGGCCGGGAGTATCAGCTGGATATGAGCCGCATCCAGTCCGGCGGCGAGACGGTGGGTACAGTGCTGCTGGCCTTCGACGTGACAGAGCAGGAGTACGCCGAGCGCAACCGCCGGGAGTTCACCGCCAACGTCTCCCACGAACTGAAGACCCCCCTGCAGGGCATCGTGGGCAGTGCCGAGCTGATTCAGAGCGGCATGGTGAAGCCGGAGGATATGCCCCGCTTCGTGGGCCATATCCACGACGAAGCCTCCCGGATGGTGACGCTGGTGGAGGATATCATCCGCCTGTCCCAGCTGGACGAGGGGGATGCCATGCCCACGGAGACGGTGGACCTGCTGGTGCTGAGTCAGGAGGCCGTGGCCAATCTACAGGATGCCGCCGCCAAGCAGCAGGTGTCCCTGTCGGTGGACGGCGGCCACGCCCCGGTCATCGGCGTGCGGCGGCTGCTGTATGAGGTGATCTTCAACCTCTGCGACAACGCCATCAAGTATAATGTCCCGGATGGCACCGTGAAGGTGCAGGTGTCCTCGGAGAACGGGATCTCCTCCGTCACGGTGTCGGATACCGGCATCGGCATCGCCCCGGAGCACCAGAGCCGGGTGTTCGAGCGGTTCTATCGGGTGGATAAGAGCCACTCCAAGGCCTCCGGCGGCACGGGGCTGGGCCTCTCCATCGTGAAGCACGCCGTGCAGTATCACCACGGCGACATCCGCCTCACCAGTAAGCCCGGCGAGGGGACTGTCATCCGCATCACCTTCCCCGCAGCGGCCCGGTGACCCGCTGACCCGACCTATAAAAATCAAAAAGAAATGCTCTGCTGCCGCTCCGGCGGAGCGGCAGCAGAGGAAAGTCCTATGGAAAAAACCACACAGTATCTCGCAGGAGGCGGACTCCTTGCCGCCATCGTTGTGGTGCTCCAGTTTGCGGGCAGTGCCATTCGTCTCGGCCCCTTTTCCGTCTCACTGGTCCTGATCCCCATTGTGCTGGGCGCCGCCCTGTACGGCTGGGGCTGGAGGCACTGCTCTCTGGTACGGCCCAGCTGCCGGATATCCGCCTGCGGATTCCGGATCGGGTGATCTGCGGCCGGACGGAGGAGAGTCTCCTCAGCGGCGCCCTATATAGGGCTGCCGCCATGACGGAGGGTCTGGCCCAACGCATGGAGCAGGAGCTGGGCTGTCCCTGCACACTGGTGTTCACCGACGGTCTGGGCCGCTTTGTGGCACCCCTGCGCCGCCGGGAGGTTACCCATGACGAGGATCTGGTGCTGCGTGGCCTGTGGAAGCGCTGCACCGCTAACTGCCCATCGGCAGATAAGCCCTGAAAAACGATCGAGATACAAAAGGAGGCTGGGGACTACGAGTCCCCAGCCTCCTTTTGTCTGCCCCACCACCGGGAGAGCCGGCCTTACGGAAAGAACACCCGCACCGCCCATGCGGCGGCAACGAAGGCCGCCGCATCCGCCGCCAGCGCCGCCGGAATGGTGTGGCGGGTGCGGCGGATGCCCGCAGCACCGTAGTAGACCGCCACGGTGTAAAACGTCGTCTCCGAGCATCCCAGCATCACCGCCGTCACCCGCCCGATGTAGGAGTCCGGCCCGTACTGCTCCATCAGCTGGCTGCCCACCGCCAGCGCCCCGGAGCCGCTGACGGGCCGCACCAACAGCAGCACCGCCGTCTCCGGCGGAATGCCCAGTCCTTCCAGCACCGGTGACAGCAGTCCCGTCAGCAGCTCCATGGCTCCGGAGGCCCGGAACATCTGCACCGCCGACAGCAGTACCACCAGCGCCGGCAGGATGCGCCCCAGCACCCGCAGCCCCTCCGCCGCCCCGTCGGTGAGGGCGCCGTAGACATCGGTCCTCCGCCCCATGGCTGCCGCCGCCACCCCCGCCAGCAGACAGGGGATCACCCAGTCCGTCATGTCCGCCGCCTTCCCAGCCGCTCCAGCAGCTTCGCCGCCGCCAGCCCCGCCGTTACCGACAGCAGGGAGCTGACCCACACCGCCGGCAGGATATCCAGCGGTGCAGCGCTGCCGCAGGCTGCCCGGATGCTGGCCACCGTGGTGGGCAGCAGCTGGATGGAGGCGGTGTTCAGCACCACCAACCGGCACAGCTCGTCACTGGCCACGCCCCCCGTCCCCCGTGCCATGCGGCAGGCCGCCCGGATACCCATGGGCGTGGCGGCGTTGCCCAGCCCCAGCAGATTGGCCGACACATTGGCCGTCACCGCTGCCAGCGTCTCCGGATCCCGGCTGGCCTGGGGCAGCAGCCGCCGCAGCACCGGACGGAACAGCCGTCCCAGCCGCCGGGACAGTCCGCACCGATCCATGACCTCCATAAGTCCCGTCCACAGGCACAGCACCCCCGCCATGGAGAGACACAGCCGGACCGCCTGCCCGGCCCCCTCCAGCGCCGCCGCACTGACGGCCTCCATGCGCCCGTATACGGCGCCGCACACCACGCTGACCACAGCCATTCCCGTCCAGATCCACGCCATCGCCATCCTTGTCACCTCATGGATGTATACGCCGCACCGACATATTTTATTACATCTATCCAGACAGATTTTATCATTTGGTTGACAAATATGCAAATTTACGGCATAATATAAACGAATCCCACGTAGACGCTAAAATTGAGGGGCAAAGAAGGGGAGATCACTGTGAAAGCAACCGGTATCGTCAGAAGGGTGGATGAGTTGGGACGCATCGTCCTGCCCGTAGAGCTGCGGCGCACGCTGGATATTTCCGAGCGTGATCCGCTGGAGATCTATGTGGACGGCGCATCCATTGTCCTGCGAAAATTCCGGCCCAACTGCATTTTCTGCAACAGCAGCCGGGGCGTATCGGAGTTTCGGGGGAAGAACGTGTGTCAGAAGTGCCTGAAAGAGCTTCAGTCCGTCACATTCTGACCCCGTGTACCGCACACGGTGAAGAAGGCCCGCCATCCGGTGGGCCTTCTTTCCTTTGATAAGAATGGCTCCTGCGGCATCCCGCAGATTGTCGAGGAAAAGGGGTGGTATTTTTTGTCCGCCTGTGGTATGATAAAACGTACCCCTTCCAACAATACGGGGCCATACCCCCTGATAGAACTTCAAATAAGGAGAAAACCTATGACCTTTCTGCAATCTATTCTTCTGGGCTTGATCCAGGGCGTGGCGGAATTTCTGCCCATCTCCAGCTCTGGCCATCTGGCCATCGCCCAGAATCTGCTGAACATCAACGCCGAGGTCCCCGCCTTCTACGACGTACTGCTGCATCTGGGTACGCTGGTGGCGGTGTTCGTGGCCTATTGGCAGGACATCTGCGATATGGTGCGGGAATTTTTCTGCGGCATCGGTGATCTGGTCCACCACAGCACCCCTACGCCGGTACCCCCGGCCCGCCGCCTGATCCTGCTGATCATTTTGGGTACGCTGCCCCTGTTTGCCATCCTGCCCATCAAGGACACGGTGGAGGGCCTGAAGAGCAGTATGGTATTCATCGGCGCCGCCCTGATCGTCACCGGCTTCCTGCTGTTTTTCAGCGACCGGGCCCGCAAGGGCCGCAAGGATGCCCGCAGCGCCACGGTGCTGGATGTGCTGGTGGTGGGCGTCAGTCAGGCCATCGCCACGGTCCCCGGCATTTCCCGCTCCGGCATGACCATCACCACCGGCTGCTTCGTGGGCTTCGAGCGGAGGTTTGCCGTGCGCTTCTCCTTCCTGCTGTCCATCCCCGCCGTGCTGGGTGCCAACATCCTCAGTCTGAAGGATGCCCTCACCGGCGGCGTGGACTGGAGCCAACTGCCGGTGTATCTGGCGGGCGTGGTGGTGGCTGCCGTCTCCGGCTACCTGTGCATCCGCCTGCTGAAGATGATCGCTGACAAGGGCCGCTTCGGTGCCTTCGCCTACTATTGCTGGGCCGCCGGTCTGGCTACCCTCATTCTGAACGCCGTCAAGTAACACCCGTTCTCTTGCACGAAAGGAAGTCCGCATGGCTGCTGCACCCAAAAAGAAGAAAACCTCGCAACCCGCAAAAAAGAATACCCGCACGCCGCCCCCTCCTGCCCCTACCTACGGCCGGGAGATCGCCGGCGGTGTCTGCCTGCTGCTGGCCCTGTGCGCCGTCGTGTCCTATTTTCAGGAGGAGGCCCTGTTCATCACCTTCTTCGGCGGCCTGCTGAAGGGGCTGCTGGGCTACGGCTACTGGCTGTCTGCCCCGGCCCTGCTGCTGACGGGCCTCCTGCTGCTGACCCACCGGGACCGCCCCGCCACCCTGCGCTCCGTATGTACACTGCTGGTGCCGGTACTCACCGGCTGCGGCCTGCATCTGCTGCTGTGCGCCCGCTCCTATGAGCCGGGCCTCACCGGCCTGCGGGAGCTGTGGCTCTCCGGCCGGTCCCTGCAAAGCGGCGGCGCCCTGTCCGGCGGTTTGGCCGTGGGCTTCTCCGCCGTATTCGGCAAGGTGCTGTCCCTGATCCTGTTCCTCCTCATGCTGCTGGCGGCCCTGTGCCTGGCGCTGCACATCTCCCCCAAGGACGCTGTCCGCCGGGCGCAGGAGCGCCGGGAGGCGGAGCGGGAGGACATCCCGGAGGAAGCACCCCCCGTCCGTGAGAAGGAGAGACCGGTGGAGAAGCGGCCCCGCCGCCGTGCCGCCATCGATATCCCCCTGGACGACGAGCCTCCCACCAAACAGCCGGAGCCGCAGCCCCAGCCGGAGGAACCCACCTTTGCCCCCAAGGAGAAGAAGCCCTTCTTCTCCCGTAAGAGCAGCGCCGTCCGCACCCCGGATCAGGTGCTGCGGGGGGAGCCTGCGGAGGAAGCCACCCCCGTGGCCCCCGCCGCTCCCGTTACCTCCCCACCGGCAGCGTCTGCTGCCCCCGCCCCTGTGGCTAAGCCCCGTGAAGCGGCCAAGCCTTCCGTCACGGCGCAGGAGGTGCAGGACGCCACCGAGGAGGTGACCGCTGCGGTGGAGCAGGAGCTGGCCCAGCCGGAGGAGGCGTACCAGTATCCCCCCATCACGCTTCTGGATGAGAATACCGCCGACAACTATACGGAGGTGGGGGCTGAGCTGCGGAGCAACTCCCAGCGCTTGGCACAGACCCTTCAGAGCTTCGGTGTGGACGCCCGCCCCGGCGCTGTGGTCCACGGCCCCAGCGTCACCCGCTATGAATTTACGCTGGAGCAGGGGGTGAAGCTGTCCAAGATCACCAACCTCTCTGATGATATTGCGCTGGCACTGGGGGCCAGCGGCGTTCGCATCGCCCCCATCCCCAATAAAATTTCCGTGGTGGGCATCGAGGTCCCCAACCGGGCCGTCACCCCCGTCCGCATCCGGGACGTGGTGGAGTCCCGCACCTTCACCGAGCACAAGTCCCCGGTGGCCTTCGCCGTGGGCAAGGACATCGGCGGAAGCTGCATCGTGGGGGATATCGGCAAGCTTCCCCATGTGCTCATCGCCGGTACCACCGGCTCCGGTAAGTCCGTGTGTACCAACTCCCTCATCGTCAGCATCCTCTATAAGTCCACGCCGGAGGAGGTCCGCTTCATCATGGTGGACCCCAAAATGGTGGAACTGGCCCCCTACAACGGCATCCCCCATCTGCTGATCCCCGTAGTGACGGACCCCAAAAAGGCCGCCGGAGCCCTGCAATGGGCGGTGTTCGAGATGATGAAGCGCTATAAGCTGTTCTCCGAGCACGGGGTCAAGGATCTGGCGGGCTATAATGCGCTGGCCCGGCAGGACGAGGAGCTCAAGACCATGCCCACGGTGGTGGTGGTCATCGACGAGCTGGCGGACCTGATGCTGGTGGCTGCCAAGGAGGTGGAGGAGTCCATCTGCCGGGTGGCCCAGATGGGCCGTGCCGCCGGGATGCATCTGGTCATTGCCACCCAGCGTCCCTCCTCCGACGTCATCACCGGCCTGATGAAGGCCAATATCCCCAGCCGCATCGCCTTCGCCGTGGCCTCCTCACTGGAGTCCCGCATCATTCTGGATACCACCGGCGCAGAAAAGCTGGTGGGCAAGGGCGATATGCTCTATGCCCCGCTGGGGGCCGGAAAGCCCACCCGTGTGCAGGGCTGCTTCATCACCCCGGAGGAGATCGAGCGGGTGGTGGGCTTCGTCAAGACCACCGGCGAGGCGGAGTACTCCCGTGAGGTCATGGACAAAATTGAGCAGGCGGTGAAGGAGAAGGAAAAGGGCGGGGGAGGAAAGACCTCTGCCGAACCCGCCGAGGCACAGGAGGACGGCGACGAACTGCTGCCCGCCGCCGTGGAGGTGGTTCTGGAAACGGGACAGGCCTCCGTCTCCATGCTCCAGCGCCGCCTGAAGCTGGGCTATTCCCGTGCCGCCCGTCTGGTGGATCAGATGGAGGAGCGGGGCATCGTCGGCCCCTTCGAGGGTTCCAAGCCCCGCCAGCTGCTCATCGACAAGGCCAAGTGGCAGGAGCTGCAAATGAGCAAGCAGCCCCAGCCGGAGCCGGAGATCGACCGCAGCGGCTCTATCCGTGATGTGTTCGAGAGCCGTGACGCACTGGAGTAACACCCTTGTCATGAAAACCGTATATCCTTTACCCAACAGGAATAAGGAGGACAGGCAAACGCCTGTCCTCCTTATTCCTGTTTTGCGTTATCGGATTCACTTTCCAAGATAAATATATGGGGAGCATCTTCCTGCAAATAGGCTTCTTCACACGCCTGCTGTGCGGCGATCAGAATATGGATCGCTTGTTCAGCTGCCCGCATCATGGTCAAATACATCTCTTTATAATCAGCCAAAATAATCACCCTTTTCTATTCTACCATATTGTGGCTATATCCACAATATGGTTTTTCTGCTTTTCTTTCTATAATGATTTGAGAAGAAAGGTGGTGACCGTGATGTTTGATTACAGCCCCCTGTGGGAAACTATGCAGCGCCGTGGCGTCTCCCAGTACCAGCTGCTGAAGAGCGGCGTGGATAACAAGACGCTGGACGCTTTGAAAAAGGGCCGCAACATCACCATGGTCACGCTGGAAAAGCTCTGCCGCATCATCGGCTGCACCCCCAACGATGTCATCCGCTTCTCCGATGAGCCCCGCTGACGGAGTTACCTTCTGACTTCAAAAGGAGGGCAGGCAAACGCCTGTCCTCCTTTTCCGTGTATCTGCAAGAGTTTTCCCCGCAGGCCGCACCTGTTTTCTCCTGCGCCCCGCCCTTGACGGTGGGGCGTTTTTCCGCTAAAATAGGACATACTGGAGTAAAATACACATTTTCAGATAAACGAGGTAGCATTATGGCAAATGGATTCATCGATAAAGCCCGCATCACCGTCCGGGCCGGCAACGGCGGCAACGGAGCCGTGGCCTTCCACCGGGAGAAATACGTGGCCGCCGGCGGCCCCGACGGCGGCGACGGCGGCGACGGCGGCAGCATCATCGTGCAGGTGGATGACAATATGTCCACGCTGATGGACTTCCGCTACAAGCGCAAATATGTGGCTTCTCCCGGCGTAGATGGGCAGGGCGGCCGCAAAAGCGGCAAGGACGGAGAGAGTCTCACCATCCGGGTCCCCAGAGGGACTCTCATCCGGGACGCCGAGACCGGCGAGATCATCAAGGATATGTCCGACAGCGAGCCCTTCGTTCTTTGCAAGGGCGGCCGGGGCGGCTGGGGCAACCAGCACTTCGCCACCCCCACCCGGCAGGTACCCCGCTTCGCTAAGGCGGGCCTTCCCGGCGAGAGCCACGACGTAGTGCTGGAGCTGAAGCTGCTGGCGGACGTGGGTCTGGTGGGCTTTCCCAACGTGGGCAAAAGCACCCTTCTGAGCGTGGTCAGCAAGGCCCATCCCAAGATCGCCAACTACCACTTCACCACCCTCTATCCCAATCTGGGCGTGGTGTATGTGGATGAGGGCGTGTCCTTCGTTATGGCGGATATCCCCGGAATCATTGAGGGGGCCAGCGAGGGGGCCGGGCTGGGCCATGACTTCCTGCGGCACATTGACCGCTGCCGCCTGCTGGTGCATCTGGTGGATGTCTCCGGCAGCGAGGGCCGGGACCCCATAGCGGACTTTGACGCCATCAACGCAGAGTTAGAGCAGTACAGCCCGGAGCTGGCCCAGCGGCCCCAGATCGTGGTGGCCAACAAGACGGATCTGCTGGCGGACCCTGACCAGCTGGAAGCCTTCAGCTGCCATGTGGAGGAGGCGGGCTATGAGTTCATGGCCATGTCCGCCGCCACACATCAGGGAACCCGTGAGCTGGTGCAGGCCATCGCCCGCCGCTTGGCGGAGCTGCCGCCGGTGACTGTCTATGAGCCGGAGTATGTACCCCGCCCGCCGGAGGTGGATACCACCGCCCCGCTGGATATCCACCGGGATGACCACACCTGGCTGGTGGAGGGACCGTGGCTCCAGCGGCTCATGGGCAACATCAATTTTTCCGACTATGAGAGCCGGATGTACTTCGATAAGGTTCTGCGCCAGTCGGGTCTGTTCGATCAGCTGGAGCAGATGGGGATCCAGGACGGGGATATCGTCTCCATGTACGATCTGGAATTTGAGTATCAGCGCTGAGAGATTGGACATTTTTTGGACGTCCACTCGCCCCATATCGGACCGGGACCTGACGTCCGAAGGAATACCGTTTTTGTCCCATGGGACACGCCGCCGTCTCCCAAACCGGGACTTGTTCCACATAGAAAAATTTGGCCCGCCGGTGAGCCATTTTCCCACGGAGGATTTTTTTCTGCGGTGGAAAATCCTCCGTTGGGAGAAAAATTTCGTGGAAGAGAAAAAGCAGCATAAAAAACGAAAAGCAAACCCAAGGGAGGGAGGAGCAGCGCTCCTCCCTCCCTTGGGTTATCTGCAATGATTGGATGAACGCATCATCCATTTTCTTTCTCCTGATCCTTCTTTGCAAAAACAGGGTACAGTCTCTGAAAAAGGCGGCGGTCAAAAAGCCCATGTACCATTGCGGAAGATGGGGACCACCTTGCCGCCGTCGCACACGGCGTCGATGGAGAGGTCCGCCGAACCGATCATGAAGTCCTCGTGGATCATGGAGTCATTGACGCCCAGCGCCCGGCACTCCTCCAGCGTCTTGTTCTGGAAGTCCCGGATGGTATCGGCAAAGCCCATGCCCAGCGCCAGATGGCAGCAGGCGTTTTCATCAAAGAGGGTGTTATAAAACAGCAGGCCCGTTTGATTGATGGGGGAGTCAAAGGGGACCAGAGCGCACTCGCCCAGATAGCAGCTGCCCTCGTCCATGGTGATGAGCTTGGTCAGCAGGTCGTTGTTGACCTCGGCGTGCCACTCCACCGCCTTACCCTCGTGGAAGCGGATCCAGAAGCCGTCGATGAGCTGACCCTGATAGCTCAGGGGCTTGGTGGCGTAGACAATGCCCTCGGCCACACCCTTCATGGGGGAGATGAAGCACTCCTCCGTGGGGATATTGGGATTGAAGAAGATGCCTTGCAGGCTGGTCTCGCCGCCGCCGCAGAACTGCGCCTCCGGGATCATGCCCACGGTGAAGTCCGTGCCGTTGGCGCTCTTGTAGCGCAGCTCCCGGATGCCCAGACCGCTGAGGTACCGGCACCGGTCGTGGAGGTCCTTGTTATGGGCCTCCCACGCCGCCACGGGGTCCTCGTCCACCCGGCTGGTGGACAGGATGGCCTCCCACAGCTTCTCGATGGCCTGACTGGTCCGCAGCTCCGGGAACAGCTTCTTGGCCCATGCGGCGCCGGGGACGGCGGCGATGCACCACTGGTACTTATTCTCGATCTGATCCCGGTACTTCTTGATGACGGGGTACAGCCGCTGCTGACTCTTGGCCATCTTCTCCTGATTGATGCCCTTCAGACCGTCGGGGTCCTCGCTGAGCAGGTAGATGCGGCAGGGTATGGTATCCACATAGTGCTGCCAGCGGGCCTCCTCGTAGTTATCAAGCTTGGAGAGGGTGGTCAGGGTCCGATAGCGGTAGTGGAGCTTTTGCAGGGGCTGATAGCTCCAGTCCACCACCACCTTCTTGGCCTTGCGCTTATAGCATTCCTCCACCAGCATCTTCACAAACTCCGGCTGATCCAGATCGGCGGCGATGAATACCTCCTGACCCGGCTGCACATTGACGCCGGAGGCGGCGATCAGCTGGGCATATTTCCTCAAAACGGTCTTTTTCACGGCAATCCCCTCCTGTATTCTGATGGTTTGGTGCCATTATAGCACGCCTGACGGCAGATGGAAAGGGCTTTCTTGCAAGCGGAGACGGGATGTGGTAGGATAGGGGATAGAAGATGAATGGTAAGGGAGAGATGCCCCATGGAGATCGTTTACGCAGACCCACGCATCGTGGTGGCGGTGAAGCCTGCCGGGGTGCTGAGCACCGACGAGCCCGGCGGGATGCCCCAGCTGCTGCGGCAGGAGCTGGGGACCCCCTGCATCCGTACGGTACACCGGCTGGATGCCGCCGTCAGCGGGCTGATGGTCTACGCCCGGTCGGTCAAGGCGGCCTCCCTGTTGTCGGAGCAGATTCGCAGCCGCACCTTCGGCAAGGAGTATCTGGCGGTGGTCCACGGCGTGCCGGAGGGGGGCGTGATGACGGACCTGCTGGGGCGGGACCCCATCCGGCGGCGCACCTATGTGGCGGCGGAGCCGGGGAAGGACGTGCGCCCGGCGGAGCTGTCCTATGAGGTGCTGGGGAGCCGGGAGGGGCTGTCACTGGTGCGTATCCGGCTGCACACCGGGCGGACCCATCAAATTCGGGTGCAGTTTGCCTCCCGTGGGTTTCCACTGGTGGGGGACCGGAAATACGGCGGGGGAGAGGAAGGGGAAAGCATCGCCCTGTGGTCGTGGCGGCTGGAGTTCGTCCATCCCCAGACCGGGGCGGCCATGCGGTTTTCCAAACTGCCGCCCAAGGAGGCTCCGTGGCTGGGCTTTCCCATGCCCCTGACAGGGAGATAGACAGAAAAAGAGACTGCCGAAGGGGTTCGGCAGTCTCTTTTCATGTGGAAAATTACGGCTCCTCCCGGTGCTTTCTGCGGCTCAGGAGGAAGGCGATGGCGCCCATGGAGAGCGTGGCCATCAGCGGCCACAGGGGGGGAGCGTAGACGTCGCCGGTGGGGGGCGTGGGGTCCTCCAGCTCCTGGGCCTTGAACTGCCAGTCCAGATAGCCAATGCCGGACTGGAAGTCATTGCCCATGGTCAGGGGGACGTTCAGGGTCACGGTGAGCTCCAGATCGCCGCCGGGGGCGATGGTCCCCAGCTCCGTCCAATCCGTCAGCTGTGCCGTCTCGTGGGCAGGGGCATCGAAAAGGGTGGAGGTGGGAGCCTGCACCGTCAGGGTCATCTGAGAGAGAAATTCCTCGGAACCGGACTCGGACCCCAGAGAGCGCAGGTACAGCCGCACCCGATGGTCGCTGTCGTTTCGCAGGCGCAGGGTCTGGGTCAACCGGTCGCCGGGCATGACGCCCTTAAAGTCCGGGAACAGGTCGGTGGGGGAGTAGTCACTGCCGGGAAGGAACACGAAGCTCTGAGCGTTGCCGTCATAGGTGACGGAGCCGGTGTCCGCATAGGCGGCGCAGAGACAGGACAGGAGCATCAGCAGCGTCAACGCCAGAGAACAGATGTTTTTTCGTTTCATGCCGTCCCCTCCTTACTGATACTGGGCCACATGGCCCGGCGTGATGGTGACGCCCCAAGCCTCACCCAAGGCGTCTGCCGGGGTGCTCTGGAGGGCCTCCGCCATGATCTCCAGCGCCTGCTTGCCGCCGTCGGCATCGTTGTAGCTGCCGGTGAGGGTCAGGCTGTCAATGAGCGGATTTTTGGGCTGTTCGTTGGGGGCAACGGGGTAGGTGTAGTAGTAATAGTCGCCATACTTTACCCAGTCGTCGCCGGGGGTGAAGGCGGGGATGGCTGCCGTGCCGCCGATGTGTTGGCCGTCGTCATTGACCCGGTAGGTCACCAGCTTCACCCGGAGGTAGGCGTCAATGTCACCGGTGTTGGTGACGTTGACGTTCTTCTTGGTCGTGCCGTCAAACGCCTCCGTGACGGTGCAGGACACATGGGCGGGAGTGAACCGGTTGGGGACGGGGTCCGTATGGGTGATGAGATACGCCAGCGTAGTGCCGGTGAGTGCCAGCGCCAGTAGAACCAGCGTCAGAAGCAGCGCTCCCGGTTTCCGGGGCGAAGGATCTTTTCTGCGTGCCACAAACAGTTCCTCCTTTCTCAGTGTCGGATTCCGAAGATATTGGCGATAACATCACTGAAGCCGTTGAGCCAGCGGTCATTCTTCAGGGTGTTGGTGCAGGTGATGCTGCCGCTATTGTGGCCGGCGGTGAGGGTGCAGCCGTCCGGCTTATCGGGGTCGTAGGTGGCATCGTAGCGCCAGCTCCAGCCGGTGTCCTCCTCAATGGTGTATTTGCCCACCGGAAGCTCATAGATGGTGATGCTGCTGCTGCCCACCACCGTGACCTGGGTGTAGGGGTTGCCGTTACGGTAGACGTTGAACACATAGGGCTCACCGTCAGCGCCGCCGGTCTTGGTGACGGTCAGGGCGCAGGTCCTGACGTGGAGCAGGAAGGCGGGGTCGCCGCTGGTGTGGCTCCAGGTCTCTCCGGCGCAGCTCGTGTGCAGGAAGGTGGTGTCGCCGGTGATATCGGTCTCACCGATGGAGATGGTGGCCTTCACGGGGATGTCCTGCTTGGTGTTCACGATGTCCGTCAGGAGGGTGGTGTCGTAGCTGTAAGCAGAGTTCAGCTTGGGTTCGGCGCCGGTCATGGATACGGTGGCAGCGTCGGTGCCATTGTGGAACCAGCTGGTGGAGGTGCGGTAACCGGGCAGCGTGGCCCTATCGAAGGTGTCGCCGTAGTAGACGATGCCGTCCTCGTAGGCGAGCGTTGGTTTAAAGACGTTGACCTTGCCGGTGGCGCTGCCCGCTTGCTCGCTGGCCGGTGTGCCGCTGGAATCCGCCTGCGGCTCCGTTTTGGGGGATACCGTGACGGAGACGGCGTAGGAGGTGTCCTTCCGCAGCTGAGTCAGGTCAGTGACGGGGGTGCCGTCCGGGCCTGTGAGGGAGACGGTGATATCCACGTAGGCGGTCTGCCACGGCTCCAAGCCGTAGGGGTGGTCGGGGTCGGTGGCCTTGGTCAGATCCAGCTTAACGCTGCCTACCTGTACGGTGGAGCCGCTTTGCAGCTGGCTGGCAGTGAGACCGCCCAGCAGATAGACGTTATAGTCCTGCGCTGCAACGGTGACGGGCTGGATGGGGACGTTTACCGTGGGCTGGGGGAACTCCCGGACGGGAGTCTCGGAGTCTTTGCTTTCATAGACGCCGGCCCCGGCGTTGGTGGGGACATTGTTGCCGCCCAGAAAGCCGGGCTGAGGCTTGACGCTGAAGCGGATGACCAGCTTATGGCCCCGGTAGGTGACGATGCCGTTATTCGTAACGGTGCCCACGTAGTTATCGGAGAAGTTAAAGCCTGTGACGCTGACGTTATTGCCGTCTATCGTGGCAGTGGCGCCCATGGCAGTGTCGTTTTGGCGCCATGTGTAGGTGTCGCCGTCCTTACCGGTGCAGGCGTAGGTCTCCAGCGTGATATCAGAGGCGGTGGCTCCGGCAGGAAGGGTGAACTGGGGGGAGATGATATCCCGGACCACGGATTCCTCCGTCAGGGTGGAGGAGGAGCCGCCGCTCTCGATGTTGTCGGAGATCTGCTGGAAGATGTTGCTGAGGGAACCGGTGTCCGCCGCAGACAGGTAGTAGCTGGGGGTACGGGGCGTGCCGTTGTTGGAGGACACCTGCTGCATGAACCAGTTGCAGGCGCTGTTCAGGGAGCTGCTGTCCTGATCAAGGTCGCCTGTGGGCTCGGTGCCGGCACTGGTGGCGTTGGCTCCGGAGAAGATGCCGATGGTGTAGACGGTGGCTCCGGCGGTCTTGATGGAGCCGGCATGGGTAATGGCGTTGTCGGCGACATCCTTCTCAAAGCCGTTGAAGCTGGTGGGGGCGCCGTCCGTAAAGACGATGACCACACGGTTGCGCTTTTCGTTAGGCTGCACGGGGTTGGCGGAGAGGATGCGCTGGGCCATGTCCAGACCCAGATCCGTTTGGGTGGCGCCGCTGGCGGCCAGAGCGCCGATGGCGTCGGAGACCATAGTCTGACCGGCGGAGGTGTCCACTTCCTGAAGAACGTCCTTGAGGTTCTGGTCGGTGATGTTGTGATAGGCCACACCCACGTTGCCGCTGTTGCTTCCGGCGATGGACAGCAGCTCCGTGTTGTCGCCGTAGCCGGACTTGCTGGCGAAGCCCACCACGGCGATGCGGTGGGAGATGTCGTCCTCGGTGCCGAGGACACCGTCAGCGCCCTTGGCCTTCTCCTCCACGGAATTTGCAAAGGTGGCGGCGGCATTTTTCAGGGCTTCCAGACGGGTGATTTTGGTGCCGGAGGGAATCTTCTGATAGAGCTCGGTTTCAAATACCGTGTCCGCTCCGGTGGAGGTGCCGATGTCCGTGCGGGTCCCATTGACGGTGTAGGAATAGGTATATGCATAATCGGGGACGTCCTCCAACCGGTAGATGGGGAAGGGAGGATCGCCGCGATCAAAGTAGCTTGTTTCCGTGACCGGTGAGCTGCCGGGGACAGTATAAGTGTAGGTATAGGTACGTATTCCGTAATAATTAGTAGTATACGAAACAGATACTTCTACATACTGGCCGTTTACTTCTGTATAGAGGGTATCGCTGCTATCATAGCAGTCGGAGTTGTTTCCGTTATACTCCGTGTACTTTTTGACGGTTCCGGCTTCGGAGCGGTCCATACGGACCTCTGCATAACCGCCGTCGGACAGCTTGTAGTAAAGGTTGCGGTTCTTGCTCTTGTTGCTGCTGTCCATGCGGTTATTATAGTTTGCGTCGTTGGTACGCTTGCCGTAGGAGACCCAGGAGTCCGACGTTGTGGTGGAGAAGTCATCCCCCATAGAGCCGGACTGATCCAGGACCAGAACGATGTCCGTGGGGACGTCGCTGGTGACGGTGCTGATGACCTTGCTGCCGGTGGCGTAGGCCTCCAGCGTGATGTCATAGGCGCCGGTCTCCTCGTTATAAACGGAGGTCTTGTTGACCACCATGCCGTTATCGCTGCTGGGATCGGTATCACCGGCGGCACGGGCCGGGGAGCGCCGGGGGGCGGCACCGCTGACCGGGGGCAGGAAGGGGGCCACGTCGGTGAAATTCACGGTGGGGTAGTCGATGGAGGAGCTGACGGTGTCCGGGTCACCCTGATCGTCGGAGACACCAAAGACCAGACCGGGCATCAGGGTCAGCAGCATGGTGACGGACAGCACCAGCGCCACAAGGGCTTTTCTCTTCATATGCCGCATTTTTTTCATGTACCGCACCTCCTTAACCCTGCGTTGGCCAGCCCAGCGCCTCCAGAGCGGTGACGCCGTTGTTGGCAGTCTGGACAGCCTCGGCGGCCACATGGACTGTGGCGGTGGCATCCTGATACTCGTTGCCCATACCGGCGTCAAAGGTGACGCAGGTAAACAGAGGGGCGGTGGTCTCGCCGGGGCGGATGGCCTTGTTGCAGTAGAGGTAGCCGTCGGGACCCAGCGTCCAGTCGGTTGTGTTAAGGTCAGGCTTTACCAGCGAGGGGTCCGGCGTGCCGTCACCGGTGAGACGGATGTCGCCGGTGAGGCGTACACGAATCCATGCATCGGCCTCGCCGGTGTTGCGGACCTCGGCAATTTTGGTGACGGTGGTGCCGGGCATGATGCCCGTCAGATCCTCGAAGGGCTGGGTCTTATCCGCATCCGCCCACTCCTCCACAGCAATGGAGACATTGCCGGTGGTGATGACATTGCGTGCCGTTCCGTCGGCGCTGAAATACGCCAGCGTTCCGGCTGCCAGCGTGGCCACGCAGATGGCCAGCACCGACAGTAATAACAGCTTTCGTTTCATGTGGTTGCTCCTTTCCTGTCTATGGTCAGCCTCCATAGGGAGGACAGAGAAGGTGGTTGACCGCAGCGGTCAAACCGGTGCAGCTGCGGTAACAGCTGCACTGGTTTGGCCGGGCCTCTAAGAGGCCACGGCCGCCGGTGTTCCCGCTGGTAACAGGTTCACCGGGGCGGCAGGGAGCCTATAGGGGGGCTTTCTGCCACCCGACACGACCCGCTGGTAACAGGCGTGTCGGGGTTGGTCGGGTCACAGGACCCGAGCCGCAAAAAAATAGGGAGGAGATAGTAGAGTCAGGGAAACCGATCTGCTTCCTGTTGGGGGGAAATTACTGCCAGTTGGTGGCGGTACCGCCCCAAGGATTGTAGTTGGCGCCGAAGGCGGCATCCATAGCAGCTGCGGCAGTGTCAAAGCCGTCAGCCTGCACAGCAACCGCAAATACGGGATACTTGACCGTGCCTTCCAGGATAGAGAGGTCGGCGTTGGGGTAACGCGTATCGATGTACTTGCCGTCCTTCATATCCACGTTCTTGTCCAGATACACGCCGCAAATGAGCTGCTCGGTGGTCTCATTGGCCGCAACAGGCTGGTAGTAGTCAGCGAAGTAGACGTTGTAGCTGACGCCGTCCATGGTGGTCTCGAAGTAGTTCCACTTGCCGTCATGCATCCAGTTCCACTCCGCACCGAAGGTGGTGTAGACAGTGCCGTCAACGATCTTGTTGCCGAAGTTGCCGTGCAGGATGTTCGCACCGGCGTTGAAGGTCTCATAGCCGTCATCCAGATCGGAGGGAACCGCATAGTAAGCACGAATCCAAGCGGCAGACTTGCCGGTATTCTGAATCGTTACGACCTTGTCGATGTAGTTCGCAGCCTTGGGCTGGCCGTTGGGGTATTTTTCTCCCTGAGCGGAGCCGACGATGGGCATGAGAACCTTATCGCCCGTATAAGGAACAAAGCCGGTATGGTCCTCATTACTCTGCTGCTCGATCAGGTCGATTTTTACGCCGCCGACGGTGAATGTGTTGGTCTCGTTGTCGGTGTCGGTGAAGTAGGCCAGAGAGGCACCGACGATGGCGATGGCGGCCAGCGCCACGCACAGGAACAGGGCAGTGATCTTCTTTTTCATGTAATTGCTCTCCTTTTTGTTTGATTTTTTGGGTATCAGAATGTGCAAGGGATCACTTGGTTAGGGGTTGACCTTGGCCCAAGCATCGGAGGCAGAGGCAACATTGTCCTTCTGCACGGCGTAGGCCTTAAAGGTCAGGGTGGGATTGGCGAAATCCTTAGCCGTGAGCATTGCCTTGGTAACAGTGTCCTTCACAGTGACGGCATCACCTTTCAGCACGGAGAAGGTCTGGTCAGCGTTGGAGGCGGGAACCTCACGATAGTAAACGCCGTCTTGCAGCTCCGTCCAGCCCTCAGCGATGGCATAGGTGATGAAGGTGTCCAGATTCTCGGACTTCGTGACCTTCACGAACAGCCAGCAGGCCTCGGAATTGGCCTTGACGGTGACGGTGGGGTCCTTGGCGATGGTGTTGCCGGGAACCATCTTGTAGTCTGTGGTGGTCTCGGTGAGGCCGATGTTGATATCGCCCACGGTGAAGGTGTTCTTCACCTCGGCGGTCTGATCGGTCAGCCAAGCCAGGGTGCCGCCGACGACACCGGCCACCAACAGGGTCAGAGCCAGAACCAGTGCCAGAGTTTTTTTCTTCATACTTGATTCTTCCTTTCTTACAAACTATAACATCTATTTCTGCGGCGTGGGGCGCAGCCCATGTGCCGTCGAAACCGGGGGGGAAAATCAGCCGTTGAAGGCGGCCCAAGCGGCGCCCGCATCGGCGAAGCCGTCGGCCTGAATGGCCTCGGCCACCACGTTGATCTGGAAGTCCTTCAGGGTGGCCAGCTGGTCGTTGGTGACCCACTCGGGCAGGGTCACTTTGTCAAACAGGACAGGCAGGACCACATCACCGTCGGGGGCGGCAACGGTATCGGTGTAATAGAAATAGTAGGTCAGGGTGTCGGCTTTTGCATCGTAGGCGAAGTACTTGGCATCGGCCAGCATCTCCTCTGTCTCCACCATGTTATCGGGGATGATGCCGTCCCACTTGGCGGCATTGGCTTCCACGAATTTCACCATGCGGATCAGGGGATAGGTGTTCTCCACGCCGGTGGGGCCGTCCTCGGCAAACTCGGGGTCAGTACACAGGGCGATGATGGCCTTGGCGTTGTTGAAGGTGACCTTCATGCGGACGTAGCTCAGGTCGCTGCCCTCCTCAACGGTGACGGTGGGATCCTTGGTGTAGGTGTGGCCGGGGAGCAGATGGTACTCGTTGGCCTTCACACGGTCAGCGCCCTCCACAGGCATGCCGTCGGTGGTCACCTTGGCCTCGTCCAGCGTGATCTTCACGTTGCCGACGGTGAAGGTGTTGTTGACCGTGTCTGTGCCGGTGAGGTAGGCCAGCGTGCCGAACACACCGGCGGCTACCAGCAGCAGGGCGCAGCACAGGGTCAACAGGGGTTTGATGCGGTTCCTTGCTTTCATGGTTTTTCCTCCTGCATAAAATGATAACAAATGATATGGTGAGCCTTGCGGCAGGACCGACGGATCTATGCCTTTTGACTGTCCTGACGGATGCGCTTGCCCTGCTCCTTGTCGGAGCCGCTGGAGAGCAGGTCCGGCAGGAAGGTCAGCAGCAGCAGGACGGCCCCGGCGGAGATGGCCACGTACAGGCCGGGGGGGTGCTGGATGTAATTGGCTACGTAGCCCAGCTTGGGAATGGTAAACACCGGGGTGCCGATGACGTTTTTATAATGGACGAGGCTGCCGTCCTCGGCGTCGTTGGCGTCGCCCTTGGTGCGGAAGCGCAGAGTGGAGGGATCGTCCTCGTCGGGGACCACCTCCACCACCCGGTGGGTGGCCACGGTGTTCTCATCCAGCATGAAGGTGATGACCTGCCCCGGCCGGATGGTGGTGGGGTCCACCTTTTTTACGTAGATGAGGGAGCCTACATGGTAGGTGGGTTCCATGGATCCGGACAGGACGGTGAAGGTGCGGATGCCGGCCAGTCGGACGCCGACCAGCGCCACGGCCAGAAGGACTACCAGCGCCACCAGAATGGTGCTAAGGAGCTGTAAGAGTTTTTTTACGGTCATAGGGGGTTCCTCCCGGAGATAGCTTGGAGCATTTGGCGGGTGCAGGACTATTAAAGCATCTTTTGCTCATGAAGAACGTCGAAACAGAGCAACTGTCCTGAAATTTCCAGTCATATTGCGTGGAGAATGTCAAACAATGACGGTGATGAGGACAGAACGAACAAATTAATGTGGGACATATATGTCTTTACATATTATAAATGACATATATGTCCAAAGTCAAGACGAACGTGCCATTTTGCGTGTAAAATTTTCGACATAATTCGACAAAAATCGCCGATGAAGCATAGACAATAGACCACGAGGAGAGCATACATGAAGCAGTATCCAAATATTGACGCCATTATTGAGGACAGCGACACCAAGGTGCAGGATCTGGCGAAGGTCATCGGCGTCAGCACCAAGCAGATCCGGCGCTGGCGGGACGGCACCAGCGAAATGGGCATCGAAAAGCTGGAGAAGCTGTGCCGGTATTATCACGTCAGCGCCGACTACATTCTGGGGCTGCCCAGAGATCTGGACTGGCCCAGAGGGTGACGAGGATCCGGGACAGCTCTCCATCCTGTGAGGATGGGGGGTTCTCCCGCAGCCTTGGCGAGTAGGTGAGGCGTCAAAAAACAGGACAGGGTCCGGTTCCCTTGGGAACCGGACCCTGTCCTGTTTATAAAAGAGGGAAGAGAGAAGAGGTCAGGCTTTTTTCTGCTTCCGCAGGACCACGGTGACGCTCTCCCGCATGGACGAGGAGGAGTCGCCGCTGAAGCTGTCGGACTTCGCCGTCAGCGAGGCGGTGGAGGAGACGGCGGAGTCCTTCCGGGATTTTGCCCGGTCTCAGGGCCATCCGCTGGAGCTTGCTATCGTGCCGGGGCTTACCTACTGCGGCGACGAGTACGCCGTGCGGCAGCTGGTGTCTATCCTGCTGGATAACGCCGTGAAGTATGCCCTGCCGGAGACACCCATCCGGTTTGTGCTGGAGAAGGGAAAACGGGGCGTCGTCCTGCGGTGCAGCAATGCCTGTACACCGCTGGCCGAGGGGGAGACAGAGAAGCTCTTTGACCGGTTCTATCGGTCGGATCAGGCCCGCTCCGCCGACGGCAGCTTCGGTGTAGGGCTCTCCATCGCCCGGAGCATTGCCGAGGGACATCATGGCTCCATCCGGGCCCAATGCCCTCAGCCGGGGGAGATCATGTTCACGGCGCAGCTGCGGTAATGGCAGCGAAGTTCCCAGAAAAATAAGGGCCTTGCGGCGAGGAGCAAGGCCCTTTGTCGTGCCGGGGAGTGGGATGCAGAAAATTCCAGAAAAAATGACAGTTTTTGGCAAAAAGGGACTTGCATTGTGTCCATATAAGTGGTAATATGCCTGCGTAAAAGTGCGCGCCGGGACGCCCATGGGCGTCTATCGTTTCTCTGAAACGATAGGGAGGGGTCAAAGAAGGTGTCATTCTGAGGAGGGGCGCAGCCCCGACGTGGCAATCCGTATTCCCCGCATCCCCCACAAAGCCCAACGGCCAAGACCCGCACACGCAAAAAAATAGGAGGCAGATATTATGACAAACCGCAAGAGCACCAAACGGGCCTTGCTGGGCAGCGTCGTGGCCATGGTCCTGTGCCTGGCCATGCTGGTAGGCGCTACCTTTGCATGGTTCACCGACACCGCAAGCACCGGTGTCAACAAGATTCAGGCCGGTAATCTGGATGTTCAACTCCAGTACGCCACCGCATGGGACGAGAATGGCAATGTCACCACCTGGGCCGATGCACAGGGCAAGCAGCTGGAGTTCAAGAAGGCCGCTGGCGCTGAAAACGAAACCATTCTGTGGGAGCCGGGCTGCACCTACAAGCTGCCGGAGCTGCGTGTGGTGAACAAGGGCAATCTGGCCCTGAAGTACAAGGTGGCCATCACCGGCATCAACGGCAGCGCCAAGCTGAATGATGTCATCGACTGGACCATCAATGATGCGGATATCAACCTGACCGAGATGCAGCTGAAGGCCGGGGAAGAGGGCACCGCCTTCACCATCAAGGGTCATATGCAGGAGTCTGCCGGCAACGACTACATGAACGAGTCTATTGACGGCATCGCCATCACTGTGGTGGCCACCCAGAACACCGTGGAGAGCGACAGCTTCAACAACACCTACGATGCCAACGCCACCTATCCCGTGGTGGCTGTGGGCGATGTGAATACCGACGGCGACACGGTGATCCAGGACCGTGAGAAGGACCCCACTGTGATCGCTACCATTCCCGCAGGCAGCACCGATGCCGGAAAGCTGACGCTGGTCAAGACAGAAGGGCAGACTCCGGCCAACATTGAGATCGTCACCGGCACCGACGCCGTTACCACCGAGGTCCGTCTGGAGGATCAGAACGGCAACAAGGTCACGGCAGTGGACGGCAAGTTCTTTACCATCGCCCTGCAGCTGGAGAAGAAGCTGAACGTGATCGGGTTCTATCACTCCGAGACGCCGCTGACCAAGGCGGAGAGCGCCGAGGCGGTCAAGGCGGCCAACGACACCTACTATTATGATGCTGCCACCGGCCTGCTGACCTTCAGCACCGATGATTTCTCTCCCTTCACTGTGGTGACCTCCAGCAGTGTTTTCAACGGCGGCAAAGGCACCAAGGCGAACCCCTATCTGGTGGCTACCGGTGAGCAGGCGCTGAAGATGGAAAATGCCAAGGGCTACTTCAAGCTGGTGGATGATATCGTGGTCACCGATGAGATCTATCTGTCCGGCAAGACCGTGACCGTGGATCTGAACGGCCACTCCATCCGGCTGGAGTATGCGGCGGGGGTAAAGCCTAATAACGGCAGCGTGTTTTATATCGGCGGCAAGAAGGGCAACCTGACTATCAATGACAGCAGCGAGGGCCAGACCGGCGCGGTATACGGCTCGGATAAGACCTACACCAACAAGGTGACCTCTGCGGTTCGTGCGGGCAACTATGGCAGGCTGACCATCAACGGCGGCCATTTCTATGGCACCAGCGAGGGGACCTCCTGTATCTTCGTCTACACCAGCATGAGCAGTGGAAGCAAGGCTGCGGTGACCATCAACGGCGGTAAGTTCGAGACGGCCACCCCCAGCAATGGGACGTATTATGTGCTGAACCACCAGGATAATGCTACCGCCGGCTGCACCATTACGGTAAACGGCGGCAGCTTCAAAAACTATAATCCCGGCGTGACAACGGTAGACCCGGTCAATGCCAAAACCGGCAAGATCACTCTGGGCGCCGGCTGCACCACGACTTCCACTGTTGACGGCAGAGACACTTGGTACACGGTGAGCAAGTAAGCGCTCTCCCGAAAGTATCTGAGAAGAACAAGGGCCTCCGGCATTGCCGGAGGCCCTTGTTTGCGGTACTGGAAAGGCCCCTGTGTGGGTACCCGCAGACAGCGGTAAATGACCTGTAAAAACCGACAGATTTTGCAGAAACTTCTTGCGTTCTGCCGATCACGGTGCTATGATATGGTCATCAAGTGCGCCGAACCGCCCATGGGCGGTTATCGTTTCAAATGAAACGATAAGGGGTGTTCAGAGGGCGTGTTATTCTGAGGAGGGGCGCAGCCCCGACGTAAGAATCCGTATTCCCCGCATCCCCCACAAAGCCCAACGGCCAAGACCCGCACACGCAAAAAAATAGGAGGCAGATATTATGACAAACCGCAAGAGCACCAAACGGGCCTTGCTGGGCAGCGTCGTGGCCATGGTCCTGTGCCTGGCCATGCTGGTAGGCGCTACCTTTGCATGGTTCACCGACACCGCAAGCACCGGTGTCAACAAGATTCAGGCCGGTAATCTGGATGTGGCGTTGGAGTACAGCACAGATTTTAAGACCTGGAACAAGGTAACGGACACGACCAAGCTGTTTGAGGATAGCACTGTATGGGAACCCGGTCGTACAGAGGTTGTGTATCTGCGTGTCAAAAACGCAGGAACACTTGCTCTGAAGTATACCGTTGGTATGTATAACATCAATGAAGGCAGAGGAAAAAATGTCGCAGGCGAGTATTATTACCTCAGCGACTATGTGAAATTGGGCGCAGTGGAAACCACTGCTGCATATGCAGATCGTGAAGCGGCAATCAATGCTGTGAATGCAGAAGCTAGGATGCTTAAGTCCATCGGTTCCAGTGCTATTATTGGTGAAGATCAGATGGTAATGCTTGCGCCTGAGGCTGATGCTAAGACGTATGCACTGGTGCTGTATATGCCCACGGAAGTCGGCAACGAGGCAAATCCGAAAAACAACGATCCGTATTGGGCATCAAAGTTTTCTTTCGGTATTAGCGTGAATGCGACGCAGGCAGAGTATGAAAACGATTCGTATGACAATACATACGACCATGCTGCACCGGAGCTGTTTTATGCCGAGAGCTTTTCTCATGGCACGCATGAAATCACCAAGAATATTCAGGCCAACGGCAGATATGGTGCAGTGCAGGCTGAAAAGACAGCGCAGATTACGATCGACGCCGATGTGTACGCCGTGTATACCAAGGGTGCGGACGGACAGAATGCAGCCATGGCCGTTGAAGCCGGTGGCACCAGTAAGGTTATCATCAAAGGCGGTGACTTCCGTCAGGTTGACGTTCCGGCAGACGATCCCATTTGCGATCTGATTTATGCAACCGATAAGGCTACGATTGAGATTCAAGGCGGTACCTTCAAGGCGGTTACCCCGGCGAATACTCTGAATGTGATCGATTCTGCAAGAGGCGTTGCCAAGATCATCGTCAGTGGTGGTTCTTTCTACAAGTATGACCCGTCTCATCCCGCTATGGGCGAAAACGAAGTTTTCGTTGCTGACGGCTACCATGTCGTGCAGAACGGCGATTGGTACACCGTAGTCAAGAACTAAACGCTGATACTTTCGTATAAAAGGGGATGCTCTGAGGGATGCTCTTCCAGGGAGGAGCATCCCCTTTTTTCGACCTTCCGGGCGACATGGAAAGAGAGCGTCCACAAAACATTTCGCCTAAGGAAACTTACTTTCCGTAAAGTTTCCTGCAAGTTTGTGAAAACTGTATAAAATGCCGGGCTGCAGGGCAGTAAATTCGACATACCCCCCATTGACTTTTGCATATAAAAACAGTAAACTATGCAACATCAAGCGGCCCGCCCGTGTGGGCCAGCCTTTGGAAAGGAGACAGACGTCATGAAGTACACTTCCGCCTGTAACCGTACTCATGCTGCCGATGCGTGCTGCGCACCGGCCACTCAGTCTGCCTCCTGCACCGCTTCCTATCTGTTTGCTCTGGACACTGCCATTCTGGCGGTGTCCATTTTGCTGTCCATTCTGCTGGGGGTACTGGTGGCTCTGGCGGTTCTGCTGGTTCTGATCGTACTGGTACGAATTATCCCGCATCCCGCAGTAAGGCGCAGCGTCGAGTGGTTTCCGGCAGAATAGTCCGGGACAGAGACTTGGCTGACGGCTTTGCTGCAAGAGCAAGGCCGTTTTTCTTTTGTATTTTTAAGCCCACCGGCTGAAAATAAAACCCACAAGAATCGAGGAAAGAAACATGAAAAAGGGAATGAAACTTGTATGTATGGTATTGACGCTGGCCATGCTGCTGGGCCTGCTGGCCGGATGCGGCGGCAAGGGCGGCGATGACAGCAACGGCGGCGGAAGCGACCAGACTCTGCTGCTGGGCCTCATCGGCCCCATGACCGGTGACTATGCCCACTATGGTACCTCCACCCGTGACGGCGCTCAGGTGGCTGTGGAGGAGATCAATGCCGCCGGCGGCGTCAACGGCTGGCAGCTCAAGCTGCAGACCGAGGACTCTCAGGGCGATCCCGACTCCGCCATCTCTGCCTTTGGTAAGCTGATGGACGATAAGATGGACGTCTCTCTGGGCTGCGTGCTGTCCGGTGAGGCCCAGTCCGTCATCACCGCCGCCAAGAACGACAACGTACTCGTCGTCACCTGTACCTCCTCTGCCGAGAAGTGCATTCAGGGCAACGACAAGGCCTTCCGTGTCTGCTTCAACGACCCGGCACAGGGTACTGCCTCCGCCGACTATATCGCTGACAACAAGCTGGGCAGTAAGATCGCCGTGTTCTATCAGTCCGACATCGACTACTCTGCCGGTCTGGTGGAGACCTTCACTGCTCAGGCAGCCCAGCGGGGTCTGACCATCGTCACCCAGCAGGCCTTCACCGAGGGTACCAAGACGGATTTCTCCACCCAGATCAACGCCATCCGTGATTCCGGCTGCGATTTGGTGTTCCTGCCCATCTATGCCGCTGAGGCCTCCGTGTTCCTGACCCAGGCTCAGGGCAAGCTGGATGGCATCAAGGTCTTTGGCTGCGACGGTCTGGACGGCCTGCAGACCAAGGTCTCCGACATGGCCATGCTGGAGGGCGTCATGATGCTGACCCCCTTCGCCGTGGACGCTCCCGACACCAAGACCCAGACCTTCGTGGACAAGTTCACCAAGCTCCACGGCTCCGCTCCTGACCAGTTCGCCGCCGACGCCTACGACGCCGTGTACGCCGTGAAGGCGGCCATGGAGGCCTGCGGCAAGACCCCTGCTGATGCCGACTTTACCTCCGCCATGGTGGACGCCATGTACACCATCACCGTGGACGGCCTCACCGGCACCATGCAGTGGGACACCAGCCGTGAACCCGCCAAGAACGCCAAGGCCATGGTGTTCGCCGCCGACGGCACCACCAGCCTGCTTGGCTAAAGAAACCCGGTGCTCTCCGGGGCTTCGGCCCCGGAGGGCGCTGTCCGCCGAACGGCAGAACAGTGCCTGCCGGTGTCTCCGGCACGGCAGTATTGTGCCGCCCGGCCCGCCCTCCGGACAGGGAGGGATATCCGGAAGAAAGAGAGGAAACTGATTTATGACCCGATTGATCGAGACCCTTATCAGCGGCCTGAGCCTGGGCAGCATCTATGCGCTGATGGCTCTGGGCTATACCATGGTCTACGGCATTGCCAAGATGCTGAACTTCGCCCACGGCGATATCATCATGGTGGGAGCCTATGCCGTTGTCACCTCTGTGCTGACGCTGGGGATGCCGCCGCTGGTGGCCATCCTCATCAGCATCGCCGTCTGCGCCCTGCTGGGCATCACCGTTGAATTTCTGGCCTACCGGCCTCTGCGGCAGGCCCCGCCGTTGGCAGTCCTGATCACCGCCATCGGTGTCAGCTATCTGCTGCAGAATCTGGCGCTGCTGATCTACGGCTCGGAGCAGAAGGCCTTTCCGGTGCTGTTCACCATCCCCAGCGTGGAGCTGGGCGGCGTGTACATTGACGGCATCACCATCGCCACCATGGCGGTGACGGCCATTATCATGGTGGGGTTGTCCCTGTTTATCAACCGTACCCGGATGGGCAAGGCCATGCGGGCGGTGTCGGAGGATAAGGAGGCGGCAGAGCTGATGGGCATCAGCGTCAACCGCACCATCACCGTCACCTTCGCCATCGGCTCGGCGCTGGCGGGCGTGGCCGCCATCTTCTACGGAGCGGCCTACACCTACATCCGGCCCACCACCGGCGCCATGCCCGGCATCAAGGCCTTTACCGCAGCCGTGTTTGGCGGCATCGGGTCTATTCCCGGCGCTATGCTGGGCGGTGTGCTGCTGGGCGTTATCGAGCAGCTCTCCAAGACGTATATTTCCACCCTGTGGGCCGACGCCATCGTGTTCGGCGTGCTGGTGGCGGTGCTGGTGGTGAAGCCCACCGGCCTGCTGGGCAAGCGTATCAGTGAGAAGGTGTAAGCTATGGGAAAGAATATGACCTCCGGCGCACGGCGCCTCAGCGGCAACGCCGTGACGCTGCTCATCACCGCCCTGCTCTGCGGCGGCTCCGCTGCCCTCATTTACTCCGGAGCTGCCAGCCGGCAGATCTCCAATATGCTCATCTCCATGGCCTGCTACATCGTCATGGCGGTGTCCCTGAATCTGGTGGTGGGCCTGCTGGGTGAGCTGTCGCTGGGCCATGCGGGCTTCATGTCCGTGGGCCTGTTCACCGGCTGCCTGCTCTCCATTCAGCTGGCGCAGAGCGTCCCCATCGGAGTGCGGATGCCTCTGTCCATGCTGCTGGGCGGCGTGGCGGCGGCGGTGGTGGGCCTGCTGGTGGGCCTGCCGGCCCTGCGGCTCAAGGGCGACTATCTGGCCATCGTGACGCTGGCCTGCGGCGAGATCATCAAGACCATCATCAACAATCTCTCCGTCACCGGCGGTGCCAAGGGGTTGGATACCAGCGACATCTACGCCGACACCCGGACGCTGCTGCCCTTTGCCATCGTGCTGATTTTTCTGGTGGTGCTGGTGATGATGAATCTGAAAAACTCCCGCCATGGCCGGGCCATCATGGCCATCCGGGATAACCGCATCGCCGCCGAGTCCAACGGCGTCAACGTGACGTATTACAAGCTGATGGTGTTCGTGCTGGCGGCCTTCTTCGCCGGAATGGCCGGTGTGCTGTACGGTCATACGCTGGCCAACATCAAGCCCGCCATGTTTGACTACAATATGTCTATCGAAATTCTGGTGATCGTGGTGCTGGGCGGCATGGGCTCCATCCGGGGCTCCATCATCGCCACCATCATCCTGCGGGCTCTGCCGGAGGTACTGCGTCAGGTGGCAGACTACCGGATGCTGGCCTACTCCGTACTGCTGATCGTCATTATGCTGCTGAACTCCTCCCCGCAGTTTGCGGAGTGGAAGGGTCGGTGGTCCCTGAAAACCCTGCTGAGCCTTGGAAAGACCCGGAAGGAGAAAACGAAAAAGGAGGCGGCGAAGAAATGAAAGAGTTGAAAACTGCCGGTGTGCGGCTGCCGGATTCGCCGCTGGTCCCGTACCCCAGCCGCTCGCTGGTGCCGGAGCGTGATGTCCGCTACGCCCCCGTGCTGGAGGCCAGCCGACTGGGCATCGATTTCGGCGGTCTGACCGCCGTGGATGACTTCACTCTCACCATCGGCCGCACGGAGATCGCCGGACTGATCGGCCCCAACGGAGCCGGGAAGACCACGGTCTTTAACCTCCTCACCAGCGTCTATCAGCCCACCCGGGGCAGCATCCTCATCAATGGGATGCCAACGGCGGGCAAGTCCACCCATCAGGTCAGCCGCATGGGCATCGCCCGTACCTTCCAGAATATCCGGCTGTACAACGATATGAGCGTCATCGACAATGTGAAGGTGGGGATGCACAATAGCGTCCGGGAGAACCTGCTGGCCGCCGTGACCCACGGCTTCGGCTACCGCAGGGCGGAGCGTCAGGCGGAGGCCACGGCGCTGGAGATGTTGGACTTCTTCGGCATGGCGGATCTGGCTCATGCACAGGCGGGGAGCCTGCCCTACGGCGCACAGCGCCGTCTGGAGATCGTCCGGGCGCTGGCCTCCGGGCCATTGCTGCTGCTGTTGGACGAGCCGGCGGCGGGCATGAACCCTTCCGAGACGGCGGAGCTGATGGAGAACATCCGCCGCATCCGGGATACCTTCCAGATCGCCATTCTGCTCATTGAGCACGACATGAATCTGGTCATGGGTATCTGCGAGGGCATCTGCGTGCTGAACTACGGCAAGGTCATCGCCAAGGGCAGCCCTGCCGACATCAAAGCCAATCCCACCGTCATCGAGGCGTATCTGGGGAAGAAAGGAGCCAAGGACGATGCTGAAGGTTAAGGATATCAACGTCTACTACGGCAAGATCCATGCACTGAAGAACGTCTCCTTCGAGGTGCGCCCCGGCGAGGTGGTGGCCCTGATCGGCGCCAACGGTGCCGGAAAATCCACCACCCTGAAAACCGTCTCCGGCATGATGCACTCCCGTACCGGCAGCATCGAGTTTCTGGGGGAGGACATCACCCACACCCCCAGCCACAATCTGGTATATAAGGGGCTGGCCCACGTGCCGGAGGGCCGCCGTATCTTCCAACAGATGACGGTGCTGGAGAACCTGGAGATGGGGGCCTACCTCCACAAAAAGCCCACCCGTGAGGAGCTGAAGGATATCTTCACCCGCTTCCCCCGCCTGCAAGAGCGTCGGGATCAGGTGGCGGGGACGCTCTCCGGCGGCGAGCAGCAGATGCTGGCTATGGGCCGGGCGCTGATCAGCCACCCCAAGCTGCTGATGCTGGACGAGCCCTCCATGGGCCTTGCCCCCATTCTGGTGGGACAGATCTTCGCTATCATCCGGGAGCTGCACCAGTCCGGCACCACCATCCTGCTGGTGGAACAGAACGCCGAAATGGCCTTGCAGGTGGCGGACCGGGCCTATGTGCTGGAATCCGGAAAGATCGCACTCTCCGGCACCGGCCATGAGCTGGCGGAGTCCGACTCCATCAAGAAGGCATATCTGGGCGGCTGAGCCGCCGCCCCCGCCGATGGGGCGCTGAATTTGCTAATCTTTCTTCCTTTATTTACCATCAACGCCGCACCCCGGTTCGGGATGCGGCGTTGATGGCGTTTGAGGGCCTTGGGGGGATGCGGTGAAGGAGAGCGTTTGTGCAAAAAGCCGACCCGGCGGTACGATTCATTCCGAACGTTCCGCCGGAAAAACGGGGCTGGGGAATACCGTGAAAGCGCCGGAGGGAGCTTTTGATACGGCTTCTTGATGCCGACCGCAGGCGGAAGGGGGAAAAGCTTCCAAATTTGCGGAGAAAATCCCCGGCGGCCTTGTGAGAGTGAACAAAAAGGCGATTTGTGCTGTTTGCCCTCTGCAAGGCGGGGAAGGTCTATGATATAATATGTGCAAACAAATGTCCACGAGACAGAAAGGGGCGATGGGTCATGCAGACCAAAGAAATCCAAAAGGTGCTGGTGGCCAACCGTGGCGAAATTGCCATCCGCATTTTCCGTGCCTGCCACGATCTGGGGATCCACACGGTGGCCATCTACTCCAATGAGGACACCTATTCGCTGTTCCGCACCAAGGCGGACGAGGCGTATCTGGTGGGGGAGAAGAAATCCCCGCTGGGGGCGTATCTGGATATTCCCGGCATTATTGGTTTAGCCAAGCGCCGTGGTGTTACCGCCATCCATCCCGGATACGGCTTCCTGTCGGAGAATGCCGACTTTGCCAGAGCCTGTGAGGAAAACGGTATCCTGTTCATCGGGCCATCCTCCAAGGTGCTGGGGCAGATGGGCGATAAGCTTAGCGCCAAGGAGATCGCTATCTCCTGCGGCGTTCCCATCATCCCCGGCTGCACGGAGCCTCTGCGGGATGCAGAGGACGCCGTGGAGAAGGCGGTATCCTTCGGCTTCCCGGTGATTTTGAAGGCGGCGGCCGGCGGTGGCGGTCGTGGGATGCGCCGCTGCGACAGCCCGGAGGAGGTCCGCACCGCCTATGAGCTGGTCCACAGCGAGGCGGAGAAGGCCTTCGGCTGCGGCGATATCTTCATGGAGAAATATCTGGTGGAGCCCAAGCACATTGAGGTGCAGATCCTGGCGGACCAGTACGGCAATGTCTATCATCTGGGCGAGCGGGACTGCTCTCTCCAGCGGCGGTATCAGAAGGTGGTGGAGTTCGCCCCGGCATGGTCCGTCCCGCAGGAGACGGTGGAGGCGTTGCGCCGGGATGCCGTGAAAATTGCCCGCTCGGTGGGGTACGTCAGCGCCGGTACGGTGGAGTTTCTGGTGGATAAGAACGGCGGCTACTACTTCATCGAGATGAACCCCCGGATTCAGGTGGAGCATACGGTGACGGAGATGGTCACCGGCGTGGATATCGTCCGCAGTCAGATCCTCATTGCCGCAGGGTATCCTCTGAGCCATCCGGAGATCGGCCTGAACCGGCAGGAGGATGTCCACATCGACGGCTACGCCATCCAGTGCCGTGTGACCACCGAGGACCCCGCCAACAACTTTGCCCCGGACAACGGCAAGATCACGGCCTACGCCTCCTCCGGCGGATTCGGTGTCCGTCTGGACGGCGGCAATGCCGACGTGGGTACCGTTATCTCCCCCTACTATGACTCGCTGCTGGTGAAGGTCACCAGCTGGGATCATAATTTCCCCGCCGCCTGCCGCAAGGCGGCCCGTGCCATCAACGAGGTACGGGTGCGGGGCGTCAAGACCAACATCCCCTTCGTCACCAACATTCTGGCCCATCCGGATTTCGTGGCGGGCCGCTGCCATACCAAGTTCATCGACGAGACGCCGGAGCTGTTTGACATCGTGGACTCCCGTGACCGGGCCACCCGTGTCCTGCGGTACATCGCCGAGATCCAGGTGGCCAATCCCAATGCCGAGCGCCATCAGTACGACACCCCCCGCTTCCCCCAGCCTCAGGCCCCGCTGGGCCCCGGCCTGAAGCAGCTGCTGGATGAAAAGGGCCCCAAGGCCGTGAGCCAGTGGGTGCTGGAGCAGAAGAAGCTGCTGCTCACGGACACCACCATGCGGGACGCCCACCAGAGCCTGCTGGCCACCCGGATGCGTACCCGTGACATGGTGAAGGGCGCCGACGGTGTGGCGGATATCCTGCGGGACTGCTTCTCACTGGAGATGTGGGGCGGCGCCACCTTCGACGTGGCCTACCGTTTTCTCCATGAGTCCCCGTGGGAGCGGCTGCGGCTGCTGCGGGAGAAGATCCCCAACATCCCTTTCCAGATGCTGCTGCGTGGCTCCAATCTGGTGGGCTATGCCAACTATCCCGACAATCTGGTCCGCAGCTTTATCAAGGAGGCGGCGGAGCGGGGCATCGACGTGTTCCGTGTGTTCGACTCTCTGAACTGGATCCCCAGCATGGAGGTGGCCATGGACGAGGTGCTGAACCAGAATAAGCTGCTGGAGGCCACCATGTGCTACACCGGCGACATTCTGGATCCCAGCAAGGATAAGTACACCCTGAAATACTATGTGGACCTTGCCAAGGAGCTGGAGCACCGTGGCGCCCATATGCTGGCCATTAAGGATATGTCCGGACTGCTGAAGCCCTACGCCGCCAAGAAGCTGGTGTCCACCCTGAAGCAGGAGATCGGCATCCCCATCCACCTGCATACCCACGACACCACCGGCAATCAGGTGGCGGCCCTGCTGATGGCCGCCGAGGCCGGTGTGGATGTGGTGGATGCCGCCTGCGCCCCGCTGGCGGGTCTTACCAGCCAGCCCTCGTTGGATGCGCTGGTGGCCGCCCTGCAGGGAACGGAGCGGGACACCGGGCTGGACCTGCGGCGGGTGCAGGAGCTGTCCAACTACTGGGCAGATGTGCGCCTGCGGTATGAGAGCTTCGACCACGGCCTGAAAACCTCTACCACCGACATCTACCGCTACGAGATCCCCGGCGGTCAGTACACCAACCTGCGGCCACAAGTGGAGTCGCTGGGTCTGGGCGACCGCTTTGAGGAGGTCAAGGAGATGTACAAGACCGTCAACGATATGCTGGGCGACCCGGTGAAGGTGACGCCCTCCTCCAAGGTGGTGGGCGATCTGGCCATCTTCATGGTGCAGAACGACCTGACCCCGGAGAATATCGTGGAGCGGGGCAAGGCACTGGCTTTCCCGGATTCCGTGGTGTCCTACTTCAAGGGCATGATGGGCCAGCCCGCATGGGGCTTCCCGGAGGACCTGCAGAAGGTGGTCCTGAAGGGCGAGGAGCCCATCACCTGCCGTCCCGGCAAGCTGCTGCCGCCGGTGGACTTTGACCAGCTGGAGCAGGAGGTGCGGAAGTTCCGGGACGACCCGGAGCGCAAGGACCTGATCTCCTACGCCATGTACCCCAAGGTATATGAGGACTTCTGCCGCCACCGCAAGGAGTACGGCTATATCACCCGTATGGGCAGCCATGTGTTTTTCAACGGCATGGCGCTGGGCGAGACCAACAAGATCAACATCGAGGACGGCAAGACACTGGTCATCAAGTATCTGGGGCTGGGTGACCACAACGATGACGGCACCATCAATGTCCAGTTCGAGTTGAACGGAATGCGCCGTGAGGTGGCGGTCCGTGACCCCAATGCCTCGGAAAAGACCCGTCAGGTGGTGCAGGCCGACGAGAGCGACCCCCGTCAGGTGGGGGCCTCCATCCCCGGCATGGTGTCCAAACTCCATGTGCAGCCCGGCGACACCGTGGAGGAGAATCAGGTACTCATGACCATCGAGGCCATGAAGATGGAGACGGCCGTTACCGCCCGCACCGCCGGCAAGGTCCGGGAGATCCGGGTGAAGGAGGGGCAGGCCGTCAAGGCCAAAGAGCTGCTGATGCTGCTGGATTGATTCCCTCACCCTGCAAATCATACGCCTAACAGAAAACCATCCCCTCAATCAAACAAGGACTGCGGACAATGTCCGCAGTCCTTGTTTCTTGGTATATGGGGGCTTGGCACTTAATTCTTGCCGTGCCGCCGCTTCCACTCCGCCGGCAGGCGGAACAGGGTGGACACCAGCAGGATCCCCACCGCCAGACACCCGGCGATGCCCGCCGTTTCCAGGCCCTTGGCCAGCGCCGCATGGAAGTCTCCCGCCAGCCCCAGGCTCATGGTATAGTAGATGCCTGCCCCCGGCAGCAGCGGGAAGGTGGACACCACCAGATACGACGTCACCGGATACTTCCGGATGCGGGCCATAGTCTCAGCATAGAGGGCTGCCACCAGCGTGGCGAAGAAGTTCATGCTGTAAACACCATAGCCCAGCTGCTGCGCCAACAGGTACACCATCCACGTGGCCACGCCTCCCAGCGTACACAGCCACATTCCGCCGCCATGCACGTTAAAGAGGATAGCGAAGCCCACGCAGCCCACCAGCACCGCCAGACCCTGCACCCAGAAGGGATGCACCACACCGGTGCTTACCGGCAGGCCGTACAGCCCGGAGGTGATGCGCCATGCCGCCGCCGTACCCAGTGCAATGGCGAAGGCCGACAGCAGCACCTGCACGATGCGGTTGATACCGGAGTTGGTATCGCCGTAGATGATATCCCGCATGGAGTTGGTGATGAGCAGCCCCGGCACCAGGATCATCAGTGCGCCGATGATAGAAGAGTCCACGGAATCCATCCACCCCAGACTGGCCACCAGATATGCCGGAGCCGCCATGAAGAAGGAGGCGGCGATGGTGCGGAAGAAGGGGTTCACCTCCAGTCGGTTCAAAAACCCGTTGACAAGGCCGATGATCAGCCCCAACAGACCCGCCCACAGGCTGTCCCGCAGGGTGCCGCCAAAGACAAAGCAATAGCCAAAGGCCCCCAGATAGTGGCCCAGATAGTATACCGGCAGCGAATATTTCCGACAGGCGGCCTGCGTCTCCTCCAGCCACTGCACCGCTACCTCCACCTCCGGGGTCTCCCGGCAGATGCGGCGGCTCAGGGCATTGAACTGCTCCACCGCATCCAGATCGTTGCCGTGGAAGCCGATGCGCTTCATGATGGTCAGGGGCTTGCCGTTGGCGGCCTCAAAGCTGATGGTCAGGCAGTTGGGGATGGCGAATACCTCACACTCGATGCCGTAGGCAAGAAGAATACGCCGTATGGTATCCTCCACCCGAAAGGTCTCTGCGCCGCTGATGGCGAGACCGTGTCCCACCTGTGCAGCCAGATCCGTCAGCAGATAATAATCCATACGGCGTATTCCCTCCTAATTGGGGATAGCTCGCCTTACACCACTGCGAAGAACTTCACAATGAACAGGGCGGCGATGACATAGGTCAGGACGGACACGTCCTTGGCCTTGCCGGAGAACACCTTGATGATGGTGTAGGAGATCATGGCCAGACCGATGCCGTGGCCGATAGAGCCGGAGATGGGCATGGCGATGAGCATGATGAACACGGGGACGATCTGATCCAGATCGTTGAAGTCCACATTCTTCAGGCCCTGCAGCATCAGGATGCCCACATAGATCAGAGCGGAGGAGGTGGCCGCAGCGGGGATGATGGCGGCGATGGGGGCGATGAAGATGCAGGCCAGGAACATCACGGCGGTGGTGAGAGCCGTCAGACCGGTGCGGCCGCCGGCCTCCACGCCGGAGGCGGACTCCACAAAAGTAGTGACGGTGGAGGTACCGCAGCAGGCGCCGGCCACGGTGCCGATGGCGTCAGAGGTCAGGGCCTCCTTCATGTTGGGCATATTGCCGTCCTTGTCGGTCATACCGGCACGGGAGGCGGTACCCACCAGCGTGCCGATGGTGTCGAACATATCGATCATGCAGAAGGTGATGACCAGAGTGATGGCGGTGAACCAGCCGATGCGGAAGAAGTCGCTGAAGTCGAACTTAAACAGGGTGGTGGCAGCCATGTCGTGGAAGGGAGGCACAAAGGAGGCGCCCTGCAGGGAGGCGAAGGGGTTCACGTGCAGGAAGATGGCCTCACCGGCCCAGTAGATCACGGAGGAAGCCAGCATACCCACCAGCACGGCGGCCTTGATGCCCTTCTTGGCCAGCAGGATGATGACGAACAGACCCACAAACATGGTGACAACAGTCAGGACCATGGTGCTGTACTCGGCGCCCATGTGATCCTTGATGACGCTGGGGGTCATGGCGCCGAAGAAGTCACGCATGACATAGAAGGGATCGGTGTAGCCGTTACCCTCGGCATAAACGCCTACGTTGGAGCCAACGCCGATGTTCATCAGCATCAGGCCGATGGCGGGGCCGATGCCCAGCCGCACGCCCAGAGGGATGGCGTGAACGATCTTATCACGGATGTTGAACACGCTCAGCAGCAGGAACACGATGCCCTCCACCAGGATGATGCACAGTACCGCCTGGAAGGCGCTGGTGTAGTCGGTGTTCAGCAGGGCGGCCACGTTGCCCGCCACCACGGCGAAGAAGCTGTTCAGGCCCATGCCGGGGGCCATGACAAAGGGCTTGTTGGCCAGGAAGGCCATGCACACCGTGCCAATGGCGGAGGCGATGCAGGTGGCGAGAAATACGCCGTTCCACAGGGGCGTCCCGGTCTGGAAGCCGGTGAGCAGATTGGGGTTCAGGGCGATGATGTAGGCCATCGTCATGAACGTGGTGAGACCGGCCAGGATCTCTGTTTTCACAGTTGTGCCGTTCTCCTTCAGGTGGAAGATACGTTCCATTGTTTTCTCTCCTCTTTTATTATTTTGTCCGGCCGATTCCCGGACATTCTACATGATACAGCATCCGCAAAAAGTACGCAAGGGGGTAGATGTGATTTTTTCCACATATGAGACATAAATCCTGCTTTTTCGTCGAGCTTCCCTGCCTGCTGTCCCGACGCCCTCCACCGGGTAAGATTTTACATGGATTTTACAAAACTCCGCTTTTGGATTTTATCTGCCGCCGGTAAAGTACTGATTAGATAGAGTATTTGGGAAAAACTGTGTAAAAAAAGGTGCCGCCCGGTGGCGGCGGAGAGGAAAACGCTTATGAGTATTTTTGATGTATTGACCATGCTGGGAGGGCTGTGTCTGTTCCTGTTCGGCATGACGCTGATGGGACAGGCGTTGGAGCGCCGGGCCGGGGGCCGCCTGCGTTCCCTGCTGGGCAAGATGACCACCGGCCGTCTGGCGGGCTTTTTCACGGGCCTTGGCGTCACGGCGGTGATCCAGAGCTCCTCGGCCACCACGGTGATGGTGGTGGGCTTCGTCAACTCCGGTCTCATGACCCTGCGGCAGGCCATCAACGTCATCATGGGGGCCAACGTCGGCACCACGGTGACGGCATGGCTGCTGAGTCTGGGCGGCATCAGCGGCGACAGCATATGGGTGCGGCTCCTGAAGCCCACCTCCTTTACGCCGGTGCTGGCGCTGGCGGGTATCATCTTCTTCATGTTCTGCAAGGACAATAAGAAAAAAGACACCGGCACGGTGCTGCTGGGCTTTGCCACGCTGATGTTCGGCATGGAGACCATGTCCTCCGCCGTGGGCGGTCTGGCGGATGTGCCGGCCTTCCGGCAGCTGTTCATCACCTTTCAGAACCCGGTGCTGGGCCTGCTGGCCGGTGCGGTGCTGACGGCCATCATCCAGTCCAGCTCCGCCTCCGTGGGGATCCTGCAGGCGCTGGCCGTCACCGGTCAGGTGAGCTACGGCGCCGCCATCCCCATCATCATGGGCCAGAACATCGGCACCTGCGTCACGGCGCTGCTGTCCTCTGTGGGGGCCAATAAGAACGCCAAGCGTGCCGCCTTTGTCCACCTGTCCTTCAATGTCATCGGCTCTGTGGTGCTGCTGACGGCTTATTCCATCGTCCGGGCGATTTTGGCCCCGGCCATTCTGGGGGAGGCGGCCACTCTGCCGGGCATCGCCGTGATCCACACCGCCTTTAACCTGTTGTGCGTGGCCATCCTCATGCCCATGGCCCCGCTGCTGGAGAAGCTGGCTCTGCGGGTCATCCACGACGCCCCGGCTCCGGAGCACGAGACGGAGCTGGATGAGCGCCTGCTGGCCTCCCCGGCTCTGGCGCTGGGCCAGTGCCGTGAGGTGACCATGAAGATGGCGGACTGCGCCGTGCAGGCTCTGCGCGGCAGTCTGCTGGCGGTGACGGACTATACCCCGGCGTTGGCGGAGCAGGTGCGGGCCGACGAGGAGGCCACGGATCACTATGAGGACATTCTGGGGACCTATCTGGTGAAGCTCAGCAGCCAGACCCTGACGGCGGCGGACAGTGAGAACGCCACGGAGCTGCTGAAGGTCATTGGGGACTTCGAGCGCATTGCCGACCACGCTGTGAACATCGTGGAATCTGCCGAGGAGCTGCAAAGCAAGGGACTGACTCTCAGCGAGGCTGCTCAGGCGGACCTGAAGGTGTTGGACGCCGCCGTGGCGGAGATTCTGGACCGTTCGGCGGATGCCTTCCGCCGGGGGGATGCACAGGCGGCGGCCGCTGTGGAGCCGCTGGAGCAGGTGGTGGATTTACTGAAGGAGCAGCTGCGTACCCGTCACATCCTGCGGATGCGGGAGGGCAAGTGCAGCATCGAGGCGGGCTTTGTGTGGGCAGACCTGCTGACGGATCTGGAGCGCACCTCCGACCACTGCTCCAATATCGCCGGCAGCGTTATCGATATGTCCCAGCACAATCTGAACATCCATGAGACGCTGCGCAGCGGCAAGCTGAACAATGAGGAATATGACCGCCGATTCCGGGAATACGCCAGAAAATACGCCGTGAAATAGGTGGGCGGTAAAACAAAACAGGCCATGTGTCCATAGGGCACATGGCCTGTTTTGTTTTATATCTTGAGGGGAAAATGCAAGATAATGCATGAAATGCCGGTTTGCCGGGTCGCCGCAGCAGGGTGGATGGCACAGACACAGGGAGTCGCTCTTGAAGGACAGCTGCCAATCGGTCTGCATCTCCGGTGCTGCTCTCGATATTACTACACCGCCGATACTAAATCGCCAATACTGAATCAGCGGGCCGCCGCCCTGTTCCTGAACCGCCGAGGGGTGCGGGAAAATATCCGCCGGATAAAGCGGCATCACATCCCCGCCATGCAGAGCCGCATGACACACCACCATCAGTAGGAGCGGGGGATGCCGAGCATCTGCCGAGACAGGACGGCACGATTCGGCGGGAGCCGAATGGCGATGCACCGACCGGATGGGGATGCACCGCCGTGCCATCCGGCGGAAGGAAAGTAAGCGGCTAACGGAATTGCGAGAGCGAAAATGACTGACCGGTCATTGGGCCAGCAGGACCTCCAGCCGCTGACGGATGAGGGAGAGCAGACGGTCATTATCCGGCATCTCCTTCAGGTCGGCAGGGTCACAGAGGGCAGCCAGATCCTCAGACAGATACCCCTCCTCAAACACGTCCAGTCCGGACTGATTCAGACAGTCAGAATAGTCCACTAAGCGCTGGTTTTTGTCCCATTCGCCCCTTTTGCGGAGGGCGCCGGCCCAAGCCGCCATGGTAGCCAGCGGATTGGTGGAGACCTTCTCCCCACGACGCCAGCGGTAGAAATGATCGGTGACGGTGCCGTGGGCGGCCTCATATTCAAAGTTGCCGTCCGGGGAGACCAGCACGCTGGTCATCATGGGCAGGGAGCCGGAGGCGGCGGCGATGAGGTCGCTCATGACGTCGCCGTCGTAATTCTTGCAGGCCCAGATGATGCCGCCGGGGGAGCGGATGACCTTGGCCGCCACGTCGTCGATGAGGGCGTAGCGATAGGTGAGACCCGCCTTTTCAAAGGCCGTCCGGTACTCCTCGTCGTACACCTTCTGAAACAGCAGCTTGAAGGTCTGGTCGTAGTCCTTGGAGATGGTATCCTTGCTGGAAAACCACACGTCCTGTCCCACGGAGAGCCCGTAGGAGAAGCAGCACCGGGCAAAGGAGAGAATGGAATCGTCCCGGTTGTGCATGGCCTGCACCACGCCGGGGCCGCTGAACTGATACACCGTCTGGCGGGAGGTCTCCACGCCGTTTTCGTCGGTGAACACCAGCTCCGCCTTTCCCTTGCCGGGGACCCGGTATTCCACGGCCTTATACAGATCACCGTAGGCGTGGCGGGCGATGGTGACGGGCTTTTTCCAGCTGGTCACCACGGGCTTGACCCGTGAAATGAGGATGGGAGCCCGGAACACCGTGCCGTCCAGCGCTGCCCGGATGGTGGCGTTGGGGGACTTCCACAGTTGGCTCAGGCCGTACTCCTCCTGTCGCTGGAGGTTGGGGGTGATGGTGGCGCACTTGACGCCGATATGCAGGCGGCGGATGGCCTCCGCCGCATCCCGTGTCACCTGATCCGCCGTCCGCTCCCGGTTGGGCAGGCCCAGATCGTAGTACTCCGTGTTCAGCTCCACAAAGGGCAGGATCAGCTGCTCTTTGATCTTCCCCCAAAGCACATGGGTCATTTCGTCGCCGTCCAGCTCCGCAATGGGGTGGGGCATTTTGATTTTTTCCATGGGGTTCACCTCCGGTTTTCGGCGGCATTTTGGGCCGCATAGTGGTTCATGAGACAGCCGGTGAGCAGCAGTTCCCGCTCCTCGGCGGTGGTATTTTTCAGATAAAGCGTCAGGGCATGGATGCCGCTGTCCGTCAGCAGCAGGGCGGGGAACTCCTCATCGCCACGGGTCACCTTTTCCCGCACCTGCGGCACATAGAGGAAGTCACCGGGGCGGCCGGGGAAATCCGTTCCTTCCGCCAGCGTAAAGGGCAGCATTCCCCAGTTGACGCAGTTGGAGCGATAGCGCTTGGTGGCAAACTCGTAGCAGAGGTTGGCGCAGCCCCCCAGCACCCGCTGGCAGGAGGCGGCCTGCTCCCGTGCCGAGCCGTCGCCGGGCTTGTTGGCAAACAGCACCGAGCCGATCTGCACCCGGCTCATGTCGGGAATGGAGAGGGCCTTTTGCACGCTTTGCAGCTCCGGGGGCATGGCGCCGCTGCGGCGGGCCTCCTCCAGCGCCTGGGTGGCTCTGGCACGGGGAACGTAGTCCGGGTCCCGGCGGGACAGGGCGAAGGACGCCAGCTTCAGGGGGTTGGAGCGGTAGGAGGAGGTCTCGCCGGAGGGGATCAGCTCATCGGTGGTGGTGACGGGGTCCCGCAGCACGGAGGCCACCTGCAGCAGCAGCTCCTCTCCCAGCGGCGGGATGGCGGGCCACTCGGCAATGTTGGGGCCGTAGTGGAGGGGGGCCTCCGGTCGGGCCTTGCCATAGCCGAAGTACACCCGGCGGCCATAGACCCCGCCGTCGAAGGTGCGGCGCACCGGGGCCGGGGCGGGATAATCCACATCGGCGGCGGAGGTGACCACGCCGTGGTTCCGAGCCGTGGCGGCGATGGAGCGGGCGTCCATCAGCAGCACGCCGGACAGCTGGCCGTCGCCGGGCTTGGATCCCTCCCGGTTGGGGAAGTTGCGGGTGGTGTGGCGCACGGACAGGGCGTTGTTGGCGGGGACATCCCCGGCTCCGAAGCAGGGGCCGCAGAAGCAGGGCTTGAAGAGGACCCCGGCCTCCAGCAGCGCCTGCTGCACGCCGTTTTGCATCAGCTCCAGATTCACCGGGATGGAGGGGGGATACACCGACAGAGAGAAGGGGCCGCAGCCCACGTCACCGCCGGAGAGAATGGCGGCGGCCTCGGCGATGTTGTCATACATTCCGCCGGCGCACCCGGCGATGATCCCCTGCTGCACCACCAGCTTGCCGTCCACCAGTTGGTCGGTGAGGGAGAGGGTGGTCTTGCCGCCGAACTGCTCCGCCGCCCGCTGCTCCACCTGACGCAGATAATCGCCGGGATCGTGGAGCAGCTCCCGCAGCGTCACCGCTTCGGAGGGGTGGAAGGGGAGGGCGGCCATGGGCTCCAGCCGGGAGAGATCTATGGAGATCATGGCGTCGTAGCAGGCGCCCTCCTCCGGGGCCAGCCGGGCATAGGCCTCCGGCCGTCCGTGGATGGTCAGGTACTCCGCCACGGCGTCATCCGTCTGCCAGATGGAGGACAGGCACGCCGTCTCCGTGGTCATTACGTCGATGCCGATGCGGTAATCCATGGGCAGGTGGGCCACGCCGGGGCCGGCAAACTCCAGAATTTTGTTTTTGGCGAAGCCGTTTCCATACACGGCCCCGCACAGGGCGATGGCCACGTCGTGGGGACCCACGCCGTGGGGCGGCGTGCCGGTGAGCCACACCAGCACCACCTGCGGGGCGGCGATGTCATAGGTGTTTTTCAGCAGCTGCTTCACGATCTCCGGGCCGCCCTCGCCCACGCCCATGGTACCCAGAGCGCCGTAACGGGTGTGGCTGTCGGAGCCGAGGATCATGCGGCCGCAGCCGGCCATCATCTCCCGCGCATACTGGTGGATCACCGCCTGATTGGCGGGGACGTAGTTTCCGCCGTACTTCACGGCGGCAGACAGGCCGAAGGCGTGGTCGTCCTCGTTGATGGTGCCGCCCACGGCGCAGAGACTGTTGTGGCAGTTGGTGAGAACGTAAGGCACCGGGAACTCCCGCAGGCCGCTGGCCTTGGCGGTCTGAATGATACCCACATAGGTGATGTCGTGGGAGATGAGACTATCGAAGGTCAGGTGAAGCTGGCCCTCCCACGGCCCCCGGTGGTGACGGCGGAGGATCTGATAGGCCATGGTCTTATCCCGGCCGCTGCCGGCGGCGGGGATCGGTACGGGTACGCCGCCCTGCAGCATGACGCTGCCGCTGTGCAGTTGGATCATCGGTAAGCACCCCTTTTCGGATGATGGTTTTGTTGGATACAGTATAACACAAAAAAGCCAGGATGCAAGAGAAAATGAATGAATAAAATGAAATTCTTGCAATTTTTATGTGAGCAGACCGGAGATAATCTAATATAAATAGGTTGTGCATAGATATTTTGAAAGTTACAAAAATTTTTCTTGCAAAATGAAGGGAAATGGGATACAATACGGGAAAATCACAGTCACCGGGGCAGCAGGCCGACGGGGAAAGGAGCAGGGGATGAAGGAAAACGGCGTCATTCAGGAGTACACCGGGTCGCTGAGCCGTCAGATCCGGGAGGAGTATCATATCGGGGAGGAGTATTACCACGGCGAGATCAAGCGGGGTCTGCGAAACAGCGACGGCACCGGTGTGATGGTGGGCGTCACCAAGGTGGGCAGCGTGCAGGGCTATCTGCTGCAGGACGGCCAGCGCATCCCCATTCCCGGAAGACTCTACTACCGGGGCATCGAGCTTAATGACATTGTGGAGGCCCACCGGGCGGAGGGAACCTTCGGGTTCGAGGAGGTGGCGTATCTGCTGCTGATGGGATATCTGCCCTCGCAGGGGGAGCTGCGGCACTTCAATGAGATCATGAACCGGGCCAGAAAACTGCCGGAGGGCTTCACCGAGGGGATGATCATGCGGCGCACCAGCGGCAACATCATGAATGAGCTGGGCCGCAGCATCCTGTCGCTGTACTCCTACGACCCGGATCCGGACGATCTGTCGGTGGACAATCTGCTGCGCCAGTCGGTGGAGCTCATCGGGTATTTTCCCTCCATCGTGGCCAATGCCTACGCCGTCAAGCGCCACCATTTCGGCGGCGAGTCCCTGCACATCCACTACCCGGAGGAGGGACTCAGCACGGCGGAGAACTTCCTGCGGATGATCCGTCCGGACAAAAGCTACACCGAGGAGGAGGCCCATCTGCTGGATATGATGCTGATGCTCCATGCCGAGCACGGCGGCGGCAACAACTCCACCTTCGTGTGCCGGGCGCTGTCCTCCAGCGGTACGGATACTTACAGCGCCATCGCCGGAGCGGTGGGCTCCCTGAAGGGGCCGCTCCACGGCGGCGCCAACGCCAAGGTCATGGAGATGTTCCACTACATTCAGGAGAATGTGGATCCCCACGACGACGGATCCATCCGGGACTATCTGGTGCGTCTGCTGGACGGGGAGGCCGGGGATCGCTCCGGCAAGCTCTACGGTTTGGGCCACGCTGTGTACACCATGTCGGATCCCCGTGCGGTGCTGCTGAAGAAGTATGCCCGGCATATGGCCCAGATCAAGGGGTACGAGGCGGAGTTCGACCTGCTGCAGAAGGTGGAGGAGTTGGGAATCCCGCTGGTGCAGGAGCGGCGTCACAGCGACACCCCCATGTGCGCCAACGTGGATATGTACTCCGGGCTGGTGTATACCATGCTGGACATCCCGGAGGACGTGTTCACGCCGCTGTTCGCCTCTGCCCGTATTGCAGGCTGGTGTGCCAACCGCATGGAGGAGGTCATCACCGGTCACCGCATCATGCGTCCGGCCTACCGGGCCGTCACCATCCGGGGCCACTACGTCCCCATGGAGGAGCGTACCTCCCGCATCAAGGAATTTGACCTGTAAGTGAAAGCTCCCCCTCCTGCCGATGCAGGAGGGGGAGCTTTATGAGAAAAATGATAACAAATGGTAGAATTGCGGCAAAAATATACGATTCGTTTACGCCAGGAAGCCCTTGAGAATGGTCTCCTCCGCTTCCTCCGGGGAAAGACCCAGTGTCTCCAGCTTCAGCAGCTGATCCCCGGCGATCTTGCCGATGGCGGCCTCATGGATCAGCTGGGCGTCCGGACAGTTGGCGGTGATGGCGGGGATGGACTCGATGTGGGCCTGTCCCATGATGATGGAGTCGCACTGCACATGGCCGAAGCACTGGCTGTTGCCCACCATCACCGGGTGGAACACCTGACGGGAGGTGTCCTGCGCCACAGAGCGGGAGATGACCCGGCCCTTGGCACCCTCGCCGTTGAGCTGGATGGTCATGTCGCTCTCGGCGGTCTGAGCCCCGTGGGTCAGCAGGCGCTCCGTCACCACCACCTCGCTGCCGGCCTCGCAGTAGAACTGGGTGTCCCGCAGGGTGGAGTCGATGCCCCGGATCTGGATGGTGTCCATCTGCATGGTGGAGTTCTCCCCCAGATAGACAATGGTCTGGGGGTTCATGATGTTCTTGCCGGTCTCGCCCTTGGCGTCCTCGCCGTAGTGCTTCTCCGTGTAGCGCACGCGGCAGTTCTTGCCGATGTGGAAGGTGTGGATACCGTCGTGGCGGCTCTCGTCGCAGCCGGAGTTGTGGATGCCGCAGCCCGCCACGATGGTGACGTCGCAGTCGTCGGCTACATAAAAGTCGTTATACACCATGTCGCTCATGCCCGTCTGGCTGATGATGACGGGGATGTGGCAGGTCTCTCCCTTGGTACCCTCTTTGAAGTGGATGTCGATACCGGGCTTGCCGTCGGCACGGGGGTCGATGGCGATATGCTCCGTGGACTGACGGGCCTCGCAGCCCATGTCCTTGCGGATGTTGAAGGCCCCCACGGGCTTGCCGGTGAGGTCTGCGATCTTTTCCAGCAGGCTGGCGTCGATCTCGGTGATCATAGCTGCACCTCCTTGTGCTCCAGTACGGGACAGCCGCCCAGGGTGTCCGCCAAAATCAGGGGGAAGATCTCCTCCGTATTGCCCCGGTGGGCGATCTGCCCGCCGGAGATGACCACGATCTCGTCCGCCAGACGGATGATGCGCTCCTGATGGGAGATGATGATCATGGTGGCCCGGTGCTGCCGGTGGATCTGCTCGAAGGTCTCCGTCAGCCGGGCGAAGCTCCACAGGTCGATGCCGGCCTCCGGCTCGTCGAAGATCATGAGGCTGCCCTGCCGGGCCAGAATGGTGGCGATCTCGATGCGCTTGACCTCGCCGCCGGAGAGGGACACATCCACCTCACGCTCCAGATAGTCGTTGGCGCACAGGCCCACACGGGTCAGGTACTGGCAGCACTGGTCCTTGGTGAGCTTTTCCTTGCCCGCCGCCAGAAGCAGCAGGTCATGGACGGTGATGCCCTTGAAGCGGGGGGGCTGCTGGAAGCCGTAGCTGATGCCCAGTCTGGCCCGCTCCGTGATGGAGAGGTGGGTGATATCCTGCCCATTATACAGGATCTGGCCCGATGTGGGCTCCGCCAGCCCCATAATGACCTTGGCCATGGTGGTCTTGCCGCCGCCGTTGGGGCCGGTAAAGACCACCAGCTTCTCATCGGGAATGGTGATGCTGATGTCCTTGAGGATGTCCTGCTCCCCGTCGGGGGTGGACACCCGGTAACTGATGTGTTTCAGTTCCAGCATGGAACGATTCCTCCTTTGGAGTATATTGGACCCCGTCGAAAGGGACGGGATAGGACACAAAAAGCCTTACAAAACATATATTTTAGCAGAGTTTTCGGGAAAAAGCAATGGACAGGGACGTTTTTTCCCGCCGGAGCATAGAATAATGCGAGAAAAAGGGGGGGCTGCATATGGAGAAGATGGAGCACATGGACCCGCAGCGCTGCGACCGCATCTGGCAGCGGGTATCGCCGGAGCTGGACCCGTACCCGGAGGTGCGGGCCGCCTGTCGGGAGCCATCGAGAGAACCGGGGGCAGAGAATATTCCGGAGAGGGCAAAGGCTGCGGCGGTGCCTGCTGCACCGGAGATACCGGCGGAGAGCGGGTGCTGCCTTGCAGGCAGGGCCATGGGCAGCATCCGGCTCATTCAGGACTTCATCGAGGATGAGCTGGCGGACCGGAGGGCCTATCTGGCCTATGCCGCCTGCGCCCCTAATGTGGCTGCCCGCCGCCTGCTGCGGCAGCTGGCAGGGGAGGAGGGGAGCCACGCCCGCCGTCTCATGGGGGTGTACTATCTGGTGACGGGCTGCTGCTATCAGCCCCGTTTGCAGGGGGGACGGGTGGAGCGTCTGCCGTGGCGGGAGGTGCTGCGGACCCGGTATCACGCCGAGACCTGCGGCGGTCTGCGCTATGCACAGGCGGCAGAGGCCACGGAGGACGTGTGTCTGCGGGAGATATGGGAGGAGCTGTCGGCGGCGGAATATCGCCATGCCCGGCAGCTGCTGAGCCTGTTGGAGCAGATGGTGCTTGCATAGTCCGGCGGATGGTGCTATCCTATGGAAAACATCAGCAACAAAGGAGGATCTCCCATGAGAGAGCACATCAGCCGGGAGGCGGCGTGGGCCGCCCTGCGGAGGTACAATCAGGAGGCGTTCCACCTGCAGCACGCCCTGACGGTGGAGGGGGTCATGCAGTGGTATGCCAAGGAGTTGGGCTACGGCGACGATGCCGAATTCTGGGGCATTGTGGGCTTGCTCCACGACATCGACTTTGAACGCTGGCCGGAGGAGCACTGCCAAAAGGCACCGGAGCTGCTGCGGGAGGCAGGCTGCGGCGAGGACATCATCCACGCCGTGTGCAGCCACGGCTGCGGCCTGTGCTGCGACGTGGCTCCGGAGCATGAGATGGAGAAGGTGCTGTTTGCAGCAGATGAGCTGACGGGCCTGATCGGGGCAGCGGCGTTGATGCGGCCCAGCCGCAGCTGTCAGGATATGGAGCTGAAGAGCCTGAAAAAGAAGTACAAGGACAAGAAGTTCGCCGCCGGGTGCTCCCGTGACGTCATCGCCCAAGGGGCGGAGCGTCTGGGCTGGGAACTGGATATGCTGCTGGAGCGGACGCTGGAGGCCATGCGCTCCTGTGAGGAGCAGGTGGCCCGCACCATGGAGCAGCTGTGAGAAAATGTGCGGGGCTGATGCCCCGCACATTTTTCGTTAAAAAGCTTACGCCTGCACCAGCTTCAGCACGTCCTCCCTGGAGATAAGACCCACGGAGCGGTTCACCAGCTGACCATTGCGGAACACCAGCAGCGTGGGGATGCTGGCCACGGCGTATTGCAGCGCCAGCGCCCGGTTTTCATCCACATCTACCTTCACGATCTTGCAGGGAGCCACGCCGTCCAGCTCCTCCAGAATGGGGGCCAGCATCTTGCAGGGGCCGCACCAGGTGGCCCAGAAATCCACCAGCACCGTTTCGTTGGACTGAAGCACTTCCTGCGGGAAGGTCTGCGCGTTTGCGTGTACGATGGCCATAGTTAAGATCTCCTTTTCTATTTCTATTTGCCGGTAGTATACCACACCTGCTGCCAAATAACCGTGATATTTGCAACAGTGACGGAAGAATTTCCCGGAAATAGGGGGAAATGCGGCGAAGGGGAAATTTTCGGGAGGGACGGCGCAGCCGTCCCTCCCGATTTTTACGGTTAGTCCTTGTTGTTGAGCTTGCCCAGATAGCGGTAGATGCTGGCCTCGGAGCTGTGGAGCTCCCGCGCCACATGGCTCACGGAGCCCTTCAGCAGGAACACGCCCTTGCGGTTCAGCGCATCCATGATCTCCATCTTCTCGTCCTGCGTCAGACGGTCCACCGGCACGGGATAGTCCGCAATGACGGAGGAGACGATGCTGGCAGTGGCGCCGGCGATGGAGGAGGGATAGGTGTGCTCGTCGTTTTCCACGATGAGGTGGGTGCCGCTGGGGGCACCGGGGGTCAGCAGGCTGCCGCACAGGTCCATGACACGGGCGGACAGCTCCCGGTAGCGGCTGCTGTCAAAGTTGATGCACAGCAGGCCCACCAGACGGCCGTGGGGATCCTTGATGAACAGGGAGTTGGAGCACAGCTTCTTTCCGGTGACGGAGGTGCTTTCAAACCGCAGCACGTAGTCCTGCGTCTCATAGAGGCGGCTGGTCAGGAATTCCAGCATCTTGTTGCTGAGGGGGGAGCCTAAATGCCGCCCCGTCAGTTCGCCGTTGGCGATGGCAATGATCTCATTGGAGTCATCCAGCAGCTCATGCAGGGCCACTTCGTAGTCCGGCCCCAAAATTTTACCCAAAAAGTCTACCAGTAGGGTGTAGTGGCGTTTCATCTCTCTGTCCATAGGAACCTCCTGCGCTCCCCGCCATGGGAGCGACTATTCTTTGATGTCGTTGTTCTGGCCGTCATGAGGGGTGTCGGCCTTCTGAGCCTGCTTGGCGGGCTCGGGCTTGGCCGTGGGGTGAGCGGGCTTCTTAGGGGCGGGCTTTTTGGCCGCAGGCTTCTTGGCGGCACTGAGCTTCTCAGCCTTCGCCGCCTCGGCCCGCTTGGCATCCTCCTCGGCACGCTTAGCGTCCTCTACGGCCTTCTGAGCCTGTTTGGCGTTCTCTTCCTCCTCCAGCACACGGTAGGCCACCTTGCCCACCAGTGTCTTGGGCAGCTCCTCACGGAACTCGATGTCGGAGGGCATGGCGTACTTGGCGATGTGCTTGCGGCAGTAGTCCAGCAGCTCCTTCTTGCAGGCCTCCGTGGGCTGATAGCCGGGCTTGAGCACCACGAATGCCTTGACCCGCTGCATCTTGATGGGGTCCTTGACGCCGATGACGCAGCTGAGGTGGACGTAGTCGTGGCCATCCAGAATATTCTCCAACTGGGAGGGATAGACGTTGTAGCCGTTGGTGACGATCATGCGCTTGATGCGCTGACGGAAGTAGATAAAGCCCTCCTCGTCCATCATGCCCAGGTCGCCGGTGTGGATCCAGGTGAGGCCGTCGGCGTGGGTCTGCTTGGTCTGGGCCGTCTCCTCCGGATGGTTGACGTACTCCAGCATCACGGTGGGGCCGGACAGGCAGATCTCACCCTCCTCACCGTAGGGGACCTCCTCCTGAGTGCCGGGCTTGACGATCTTGTAATAGGTGTCCGGGAAGGGGATGCCGATGGAGCCCTCCTTCTGCTTGTGGATGGGGGTCAGGCAGCTGGCGGTGACGCACTCGGTGGTGCCGTAGCCCTCCCGGACGCTGACGGTGGCGCCGTGGTCGTGGAGGAACTTGTCAAAGCGCTTCTTCAGCTCAATGGACAGACTGTCACCGCCGGAGAACACACCCTTCAGGCAGCTGAGGTCGGCACCTTCAATCTCCTTGACCCGCAGCAGCGCCTCGAACAGGGAGGGGACGCCGGCGATGAGATTGGGCTTGTGCTTCTTGATGAGCTCGGCGTAGCTCTGAGGGGTGAAGCGGGGGATCAGGATGCAGTGGCCGCCGTTGGCCACCATGGAGTGGATGGACACGCCCAGTCCGAAGCCATGGAACATGGGCATGATGGCCAGCATCTTGTGACCCGGATGGAAGAAGGGGTTGGTGGCCACGATCTGGGCGGCCAGAGCGTTAAAGTTGCGGTTGGAGAGCAGGATGCCCTTGGTGACGCCGGTGGTGCCGCCGGAGTAGAGGATGGCGGCGGGATCGGTGTCCTTGCGCTTGATGCGGTAGATCTCCACGTGCTCGCCACGCTTGAGAAAATCCTTCCACAGCACCACGCCGGGGCCACGGGGGACCTTGGGGTTCTTGCGGCCCTCGGTGAGCTGATAGCCCACCCGCAGCAGGGGCTTGAGCTCATCGGCCACGGAGGTGACGATGAGGCAGGGCAGATCCACCGTCTTGCGGACGCTTTCAAACTTGGGGTAGAACTGATCCAGCGTGATGGCCGCCACAGAGTTGGAGTCCCGCAGATAGAAGGAGATCTCGCTCTCGGCGGACAGAGGGTGGACCATGTTGGCGATGGCACCCACCATGTTCACGGCGTAGAACATACACAGGGTCTGAGGGGCGTTGGGCATACAGATGGTGACCTTGTCGCCTTCCCGGATGCCGATGGCCTTCAGGCTCTTGGCGCAGGCGTTGATCTTCTGCCACATCTCGGCGTAGGTAGTGGTTTTGCCCATGAACTCATAGGCAATGTAATTGGGGTACTGACGTACCATCTCCTCGACCCGGCCGCACATGGACAGGGTGGAGTAGTTCAGGGTAGAGGGTACCTCGGGATCCTTGGATGCCAGCCACGGGGCCTTGATCTGTACCGTCTCACTCATAGATAACTTCCTCCTTCATAGGTTTCTCCAGCTCCTCCGGGTGCTCCAGCAGATGCTTCAGCAGCCGGACGGACTTGGAATAGTAATAGCCGTCCGCCAAACGCTCGTCAATGGTGAGCCCCAGATCCAGCGTCTCCTTCATGGTCATGGTGCCGTCCGGGGCGTAGATGGGCCGCACGGCCTTCTCCCCGATGATGCAGAACAGGGAGCAGGTACCCCAGTTGGTCAGGTGGTGATAGCCGCACTTGAGCTTGATGGAGCCCAGATTGGAGATGACCACGGAGCTGTAATAGGGGTCCGTGGCAATGATGTCCGCCGGCACCCAACCGTGCTTATCCAGCCACATGAGGAGGTGGATGGCGGCCTTGCTGACGAAGCGGGGGATCTTGTTGAGGATATCCATGGCTCCAGTGGAGGGGTCTACCTTGTCCGACCGGCACTCCGTCACCTGACGGCGGATGTAGTCGTGGATGTCGGAGAGCGTGTACTCGTCCTTGCAGTGCAGGAAGGCCAGCGCCTCGGCGCCCTTATCGGAGAACTGCTTCTTCACCACGAAGGAGGCGGATACCTCGTTGCGCTGATAGAAGTTGCTGTTGACGATGAAGCGGTTCAGCTTGGGGCGCAGGGTGATGGTTTTCATCAGGGCTGCCAGCACCAGGTGGAACATGGTATAGGGAAACTCCGTCTCCGTCTCATTCTTCTTGGCGATATAGGCGTTCATGTTGGTCAGGTCGATGCGCTGGGAGATGTAGGCCTCGTTGTCGCATCGGTTGGGGTAGAGGATGCCGGTGACGTAGTGCAGGGAGTCCAGCTCCCGCATCAGGCGGCCGTCCTTGCGGTCGCCCCGGCGCTTTTTCTGTGTTTCCATTGGCTTCTCCTATTATGAAATATCTGTTTTTACAAGTTTATGTTGTGCCGCATATTAGATGCGGCCAGTAACAATTTGACTCCATACTAAGTCATTATAACAGACTGCACAGAGAAATGCCACTTTTTTTTGCATTTTTCGCAGACGGGGGAGAGGGGGCCGCCGAGAAGAGAGAAATGTGTACAATTTTGCAATACAAAGTGTCTTCCTACTGAAATATCAGCTGCCATATGCCGGAAGGGCCAAATAGCGCCTATGATGTGGGAAGGGGACTTTCACAGGCTTTTCCCTCCGGCGGGTGCTTTTGCCCGCTTTTCCGGCTGGTGGGAAAAGTGGGCCGTCGGAGACACATTCCTTGTGCAGAAGGGGCTGTTGGCAAAAAGTATGCCGCCGGCGGCAATAGGAGAAAAGACTGCCGGCAAAAACAGCCGGCCAGCGGCAGAACGGGGAAGTGATCCATTGGAGTCAAAAGGAAAAAGGACGCCGGCTTGCGCCAGCGCCCTCGATGCAGCTCTTTTATTGGAACGGCAGAAGCTTTGTATTGCCGTCAAAAGCACGGAGGTGCATCAGAACTCCGCATTGCCCACGGTGCGGGGATGCAGCTCCACGTCCCGGATGTTGCTGACACCTGTCAGATACATCACCATCCGCTCGAAGCCCAGACCGAAGCCTGCGTGCTTGCAGGAGCCGTAGCGCCGCAGATCGCAGTACCACCAGTAGTCCTCCGGGTTCATGCCCAGCTGGCGGATGCGCTCCTCCAGTACCTCCAGTCGCTCCTCGCGCTGGCTGCCGCCGATGATCTCACCAATGCCGGGGACCAGACAGTCCGCCGCCGCCACCGTCTTGCCGTCATCGTTCATCCGCATATAAAAGGCCTTGATCTCGGCGGGATAGTCGGTGACGAACACCGGGCGCTTGAACACCTGCTCCGTCAGGAACCGCTCGTGCTCCGTCTGGAGGTCGGTACCCCAGTCTACCTTGAAGTCGAACTGGTCATTGTGCTGCTTCAGGATCTCCACCGCCTCGGTATAGCTGACCCGGCCGAAATCGGAGGTCATCACGTGGGTCAGGCGCTCCTTGAGCCCCTTATCCACGAAGCTGTTGAAGAAGTTGATCTCGTCGGGGCAGCGCTCCAGCACCCGGCGGATGATGTGCTTGATCATGGCCTCGGCTACGTCCATATCCCCCGCCAGATCGGTAAAGGCCATCTCCGGCTCGATCATCCAGAACTCGGCGGCGTGGCGCTGGGTGTTGGAATTCTCCGCCCGGAAGGTGGGACCGAAGGTATACACGTCACCAAAGGCCATGGCGAAGTTCTCGGCATTCAGCTGGCCGGACACGGTGAGGCTGGTCTTTTTGCCGAAGAAGTCCTTGCTGTAATCCACCTGCCCGTCTTCGGTCCGGGGAACGTCGTTGAGATCCAGCGTCGTCACCTGAAACATCTCGCCGGCGCCTTCGCAGTCGGAGCCGGTGATGATGGGAGTGTGGACATATACGAAGCCACGGCTCTGGAAGAACTCGTGGATGGCGTAGGCTGCTACGCTGCGGACCCGGAAGGTAGCGGAGAACAGGTTGGTGCGGGGCCGCAGATGCTGGATGGTCCGCAGGAACTCCACGCTGTGGCGCTTTTTTTGCAGAGGATAGTCCGGGGTGGACTTGCCCTCCACCTCAATGGAGGAGGCCTTTACCTCCAGAGGCTGCTTGGCCTCCGGCGTCAGCACCACGGCGCCACGAACGATGAGAGCGGCGCCCACGTTCTGCCCGGCGATCTCCTTATAATTATTCAGCTCATCAGCGGACATGACCACCTGCAAATTCTTGAAGCAGGAGCCGTCATTGAGCTCGATGAACCCAAAGGTTTTCATATCCCGGATGGTGCGGGCCCAGCCGCACACGGTGACTTCCTTGCCGTCCAGCTGTTCCTGGTCGGCAAAAAGGGCAGCGATCTTCATTCGCTCCATCGTGCGTTCCTCCTTGCACTAAAATCGGTATAACGTAGATTATAACCGCCCGTCGCCACTTTTGCAAGAGCCCGCCCCATCGGGAGCAAAAAAAGTTTTTCCGCCTATGGAAAAGGACTTGACACGGCGGGAACACATGGTATAATAAGCATATGCTTAGAAAGCGAAGTTTTGCTTATGGAGGTGCGGCATGACCCAACGGGAACGGCAGATACTCAACTGGATCGAAGCGGATCCCATGATCTCCCAGCAGGAGCTGGCGGAGCGGGCGGGCATCACACGGTCCAGCGTGGCGGTGCATATTTCCAACCTGATGAAAAAGGGCTGCATCGCCGGAAAGGGCTACATCGTGACCCGCAGCCCCTACGTCACGGTGGTGGGCGGTATGAACATGGACATCGGCGGCTGGCCCAGTGAGGAACTGGTGGCACAGGATTCCAACCCCGGCCGGGTGCGGATGAGCCCCGGCGGCGTAGGCCGGAACATCGCCCACAACATGAGCCTGATGGGGCTGGATGTGCGGCTGCTGACAGCCTTCGGCGACGATGTGTACGCCCAGAAGCTGGCGGCGGTGTGCGGCGAGCTGGGCATCGATATCTCCCAGTCCCCGGTGATCCCCGGCGGTCACACCTCCACCTATCTTTTCATCAACGACCAGCAGGGGGATATGCAGCTGGCGGTGTCGGATATGGACATCTATCGGAATCTGACGCCCCGTGTGCTGGCGGGGCGCAAGCAGCTGCTGGAGGGCAGTCAGGTGGTGGTCATCGACACCAACCTCCCGGCGGAGAGCATCGCATGGCTGGCGGATAACTGCCACGCTCCCATTTTTGCCGACCCCGTGTCCACGGTAAAGGCCGAGAAGCTGCGGCCGGTGCTGGGAAAGCTCCATACCCTGAAGCCAAACCGGCTGGAGGCGGAGCTGCTGTCCGGCGTGCCTATCACCGACACCGACAGCCTCCACCGTGCGGCGCAGACCCTGCTGGAGACGGGACTGCATCGGGTGTTCATCTCACTGGGAGCCGACGGCGTCTATGCTGCCGATCAGAGCGGCAGTGTGACCCTGCCCGCCCCCAAGGCGGAGATGGTCAGCACCACCGGCTGCGGCGACTCCTTTATGGCCGCTCTGACGTGGGCTTATCTGCAGGGCAGCGATCTGGAGAGGTCGGCCCGTGCGGGTCTGGCGGCCTCCTCCCTGACCATGGAGAGCACCGAGACCATCCACCCCTCCATGAGCGAGGCGGAGCTGCTGCGGCGCATGGCCCTGTAAGTCATTCCTTATTGTTTCTATACATTTCAATCCGAACCCAATCGAATTTATCAACAGGAGGAACTGAATCATGCTGAATCGTTATCTGGACATTTCCACTGAGGTCAAAGAGGCTCTGGAGCAGGGCAAGCCCGTGGTGGCGCTGGAGAGCACCATCATCTCCCACGGTATGCCCTATCCCCAGAATGTGGAGACCGCTATGAACGTGGAGAAGCTCATCCGTGAAAACGGCGCTGTGCCTGCCACCATCGCCATCATCAAGGGCCGCCTGAAGGCCGGTCTGACCGCCGAGGAGATCGACTATCTGGGCCGTGCCGGCCACGCTGTGCCAAAGGCCAGCCGCCGTGATCTGCCGGTGCTGGTGGCCAAGGGAAGCGACGGTGCCTGCACCGTGACCACCACCATGATGATCGCCCACATGGCTGGGATCCAGGTCTTTGCCACCGGCGGAATCGGCGGCGTACACCGTGGCGCCGAGACCACCATGGACATCTCCGCTGATCTGGAGGAGCTGGGCCAGACCCCTGTGATGGTGGTGTGCGCCGGTGCCAAGTCCATTCTGGATCTGGGCCTGACGCTGGAGTATCTGGAGACCAAGGGCGTGCCTGTCATCGGCTACGGCACCAACGAACTGCCCGCCTTCTACACCCGCAAGTCCGGCTTCGGCGTGGACTACGAGCTGGATACCCCGGAGGAGCTGGCCGCTGCTTTCCACGCTGAGCGTGAGTTGGGCATGAAGAACGGTATGCTGGTCACCAACCCCATCCCGGAGAAGTACTCCATGGATCACAAGGTCATCGACAAGGCCATCGAGCAGGCGCTGGCCGAGGCCAAGGCGCAGGGCATCCACGGTAAGGAGACCACACCCTTCCTGCTGGCCAAGGTGAAGGATCTCACCGGCGGTGACAGCCTGGAGAGCAATATCCAGCTGGTGTACAATAACGCCGTTCTGGGCGCCAAGACCGCCTGCGCTCTGGCCGCTCTGAAGGGCTGATGCAGGAGCTGCTAGCGGTCCTGCCGGACTGGCTGGGCGTCTATCTGCTGATCGTCAACGTGGCTGCCTTTGCCGTGTACGGAGCCGATAAGCTGCGGGCCAGACGGGGACGCTGGCGTGTGCCGGAAAAGACATTGTTTCTGCTGGCCATCATAGGCGGCAGCGTGGGGGCGCTGCTGGGGATGTGGTGCTTTCATCACAAGACCCGACACTGGTACTTCCGCTATGGCATCCCGGCTATTCTGGTGGTGCAGCTGGCGCTGGCGTGCTGGCTGTGGCTGCGCTGAACGAGCATCCGAAGAACCATAAAAGATCCGCACTGTGAAGTGTCACAGTGCGGATCTTTCTATGTTATCTTGAGGGTTTTCGGTAAAATATTGGTGATTTTGGCTTACTCCGCCTGATAGACTACCTTGCCGTCCACGATGGTGCAGTAGGCCTCGGCACCGATGGTGGTCAGGGGGTCTGCCGTCCACAGCACCAGATCGGCGTCCTTGCCGGGCTCCAGACTGCCCACACGGCTGTCGATGCCAAGACTGCGGGCGGGGTTGATGGTAATGGCCCGCCACGCCTCTTCCATGGGGAGACCTGCGTTTGCGGCGAGACCGGCGCACATAGGCAGCTTCTCCAGCGGGATCACCGGAGCGTCGGTGATGATGCTGACGGTGAGTCCGGCGTGGTACAGGGCACCGGGGGTGGTGAAGCTCTTGTGGCGCAGCTCGGCCTTGCTTTTGCTGCCCAGCGTGGGGCCTACGAACACCGGCAGGCCCTCCTTGGCCAGCTCGTCGGAGATAAGCTCGCCGTCGGTACAGTGGTCCAGCGTGGCCTTAACGCCGAACTCCTTGGCGATACGGACGGCGGTGAGGATGTCGTCGGCCCGGTGGGCGTGGCACTTCAGGGGGATCTCGCCGTTGATGACCGGCAGCATGGCTTCCAGCTTCATGTCGAAGGCGGGATTCTTCCCAGCCAGCTTGTCATCCCGGTAACGGCGAGTCTTGAACAGCAGCTCTCGCAGCAGTGCTGCCACCGCCATCCGGGTCATGGGGCTCTTCTTCAGACCCTGCCCGTAGCAGCCCTTGGGGTTCTCGCCGAAGGCGCATTTCATGGCGGCAGGCTCCTTCAGCAGCATATTGTCTACCCGTTTACCGGCCAGCTTCAGCACCGTGAAGGTGCCGCCCACCACGTTGGCGCTGCCGGGGCCGGTGCAGGCGGTGGTGACACCGCCCCGCAGGGCGTTGGGGAAGGCACCGTCCTGAGGATTGATGGAGTCGATAGCCCGCAGCTGCGGCGTCAGGGGGTCCACGATCTCATTGTAGTCCATGCCCTCCCAGCGCAGACACTCATTGTCCAGACCGATGTGACAGTGGGCCTCCACGCAGCCGGGGGTCAGCAGACGGCCGTCTGCGTCGATGACGGTGCAGCCCTCCGGGGCGTCGATGTGGGGGGCAACGGCGGTGATGCGGCCATCCTCCGCCAGCAGGCAGCCGTTGGGCAGCTCCGGCCCGACGATGGGCATGATGTGGGCGTTCTGAATGAGGATCATGGCGATCCCTCCTGTTTTCATAGGCTCGGATGATATCCGGCGATTCTTAATATATATTAGGATACCACGTCGAGGCGGGAAAGTACAGGGGAAAATCCGCTCCGGCAGGCTTTGTGTATTTCCCAGAAAAACACGACAGAAATTCAGCCAAACGCACAAATTTTTGCCGGAAATCTACTTGACGCTGGGACGGGTTTATGCTATAATCCTGAATTGCGTGGGTTTGGAGCCTGCGAATTTTGCCATGCAGGGCGATATTTCAACGAGGAGGCTCTCCATGCTGGAAGAATTGTCTTGCGAAAACCGGGTGGTGGGCCTGAAGCAGACACGCCGCCTGTTGGCTGCCGGTCATGCCGGACGGGTCTTTCTGGCAAAGGATGCCGACCCGGCACTGGTGGAGCCGCTGCTGGCGGCCTGCCGTGCAGTGGGAGTGCCTGCCGTGACGGAGTTTACCATGTCACAGCTGGGCCGGGCCGCCGGCATCGCCGTGGGGACCGCCGCAGCCGCCGTCCCCAGCCGCTAAAACGGTTTTTCCGGAATAAAATTTCTTATTCCGTGGAAAATAAAGGGAGTCATCCCAACAAATCTTTAGAAAGGAGTTCATTGCATGCCTACTTTTAATCAGCTGGTCAAGCAGGGCCGGAAACAGGCTACCTACAAGTCCAATTCCCCCGCTATGCAGAAGGGCCTGAATACGCTGAAGAACAAGGAGACCAACCTGTCCTCCCCTCAGAAGCGTGGCGTCTGCACCGCCGTGAGAACTGCGACCCCCAAGAAGCCTAACTCCGCACTGCGTAAGATCGCCCGTGTCCGTCTGACCAACGGCTATGAGGTCACCGCCTACATTCCCGGTGTTGGTCACTCTCTGCAGGAGCACTCTGTGGTCATGATCCGTGGCGGCCGTGTCAAGGATCTGCCCGGCGTCCGTTACCACATCATCCGTGGTACGCTGGATACCCAGGGCGTCAACGGTCGTATGCAGGGCCGTTCCAAGTACGGTGCCAAGCGGCCCAAGAGCAAGTAATTCCCGCATGAAATGAGCTTTGCCGAAAAGGTTTTTATATAACTACCTCTTTGGCAGGCCGAACAACAGCCGCCGGGCTGTTGAGTACCTATGAAATCATATTTTTATGAAGGAGGGAAGCATAGTGCCCAGAAGAGGTAATGTTCCCAAGAGAGAGATCTTGCCCGATCCTATGTACAACTCCGTGCTGGTGACGAAGCTCGTCAACAGCATCATGTTGGACGGTAAAAAGGGCGTTGCCCAGAAGGTTGTCTACGGTGCCTTTGATATCATCAAGGAAAAGACCGAGAAGGAGCCTCTGGAAGTGTTCACCCAGGCGATGGAGAATATCATGCCCAGCCTGGAAGTCAAGGCCCGCCGTGTCGGCGGTGCCACCTATCAGGTCCCCATGGAGGTGCGTCCTGCCCGTCGTCAGACCCTGGGTCTGCGCTGGCTGACCGCTTACTCCCGTGCTCGCAGCGAGCGCACCATGGCGGAGCGCCTGGCAAGCGAGATCATGGATGCTGCCAACAACACCGGCAGCGCCGTGAAGAAGCGTGAGGATACCCACAAGATGGCCGAATCCAACAAGGCATTCGCCCACTTCCGTTGGTAATCCCCGCAAAGAGAGAAAAAGGAGAACGGTATGCCGAGAAAGGTTACACTGGAAAATACAAGAAATATCGGCATCATGGCCCACATTGATGCAGGAAAGACCACCACGACTGAGCGTATTCTGTACTACACCGGCGTCAACTATAAGATCGGTGAAACGCACGAGGGTACGGCTACCATGGACTGGATGGAGCAGGAGCAGGAGCGTGGTATCACCATCACCTCCGCCGCTACCACCTGCTACTGGAAGGGTTCCAAGAACCAGTTTCCTCAGACCCGTATCAACATCATCGACACCCCCGGTCACGTGGACTTCACTGTGGAAGTGGAGCGTTCTCTGCGTGTGCTGGACGGCTCTGTCACCGTGATGTGTGCCAAGGGCGGTGTGGAGCCTCAGTCCGAGACGGTGTGGCGTCAGGCCGACCACTATCATGTTCCCCGGATGGTGTACGTCAATAAGATGGACATCACCGGCGCTGATTTCTATCACGTGCTGGACATGATCCATGATCGTCTGAAGTGCAACGCCGTACCCATCCAGCTGCCCATCGGGAAGGAGGATACCTTCAAGGGTATCATCGATCTGGTGGAGATGGATGCTGATATCTACTACGATCAGCTGGGCAAGGATATGCGTGTGGAGCCCATCCCTGAGGACATGGTGGACTTGGCCAACGAGTATCGTGAGAAGCTGCTGGACGCCGTTTCCATGTTCGATGATGAGATCATGGAGATGTATCTGGAGGGTCAGGAGATCCCTGCTTCCAAGATCCGTGCCGCCATCCGTAAGGCCACGCTGGCTGTGGAAATGGTGCCTGTCACCTGCGGTTCTTCCTACCGCAACAAGGGCGTCCAGAAGCTGCTGGATGCCGTGGTGGACTATATGCCCGCCCCCACCGATATCGAGGCTATCAAGGGTGTCAACCCCAAGACCGAGGAGGAGGAGGATCGTCACGCTTCCGACGACGAGCCCTTCGCCGCACTGGCCTTCAAGATCATGACCGACCCCTATGTGGGCCGTCTGAGCTTCTTCCGTGTGTACTCCGGTACGCTGAACACAGGTTCTGCGGTGCTCAATGCCACCAAGAACAAGCGTGAGCGTGTGGGTCGTCTGCTGCAGATGCACGCCAATCACCGTGAGGATCTGGAGACCGTCTATGCCGGCGACATCGCCGCCATGGTGGGCCTGAAGAACACCACCACGGGTGATACCCTGTGCGACGAGAAGAACCCCATCATTCTGGAGTCCATGGAATTCCCCGAGCCTGTGATCCGTGTGGCCATCGAGCCCAAGACCAAGGCCGGTCAGGAGAAGATGGGCATCGCTCTGGCCAAGCTGGCCGAGGAGGATCCCACCTTCCGGGCCTACACCGACGAGGAGACGGGTCAGACCATCATCGCCGGTATGGGTGAGCTGCATCTGGAGATCATCGTGGACCGTCTGCTGCGTGAGTTCAAGGTGGAGGCCAATGTGGGCGCTCCTCAGGTGGCCTACAAGGAGACCGTCCGCAAGAAGGTCAACCACGAGACCAAGTACAAGCGCCAGAGCGGTGGCTCCGGTCAGTACGGTCACGTGAAGATCACGCTGGAGCCCAACGAGTCCGGCAAGGGCTACGAGTTTGTCAATGCCGTCGTGGGCGGCGCCATTCCCAAGGAGTATATCCCCGCCATCGACGCCGGTATTCAGGGCGCCATGCAGGCGGGCGTGCTGGCCGGCTATCCCGTGGTGGATGTGAAGGTCACGCTGTACGATGGTTCTTACCACGAGGTGGACTCCTCCGAAATGGCCTTTAAGATCGCCGGCTCCATGGCCTTCAAAGAGGCTATGCGTGAGGCGGATCCCGTCCTGCTGGAGCCCATCATGAAGGTGTGCGTTATCGTACCCGACGAGTACATGGGCGACGTCATCGGCGATCTGAATGCCCGCCGTGGCCAGATTCAGGGCTACGAGATGCGCTCCGGCGCCCAGCAGATCGATGCCTTTGTCCCCCTGTCCGAGATGTTCGGCTATGCTACCAACCTGCGCTCCCGCACCCAGGGCCGTGGTCAGTACACCATGGAACCCAGCCACTATGTGGAGTTGCCCAAGAGTCTGCAGGAGAAGCTGGTCAGCAAGCGCAGCGGCCATGAGGCGTAAATCCTAAATTTTAGGTTGCTTTTCTGCCGCAGATACTGTAAAATAGCAATGTCGAGCAAAACATTGCACTTTAAGAATTTGCAAAACTGTTAAGGAGGATCATTTCAAATGGCCAAGCAGAAATTTGAGAGAAACAAGCCCCATGTTAACATCGGCACCATCGGTCACATCGACCATGGTAAGACCACTCTGACCGCTGCCATCACCAAGTACCTGGCGCTGCAGGGCGGTGCTGAGTACACCGACTACTCTTCCATCGATAAGGCTCCCGAGGAGCGTGAGCGTGGTATCACCATCAACACCGCCCACGTCGAGTATGAGACGGCCAAGCGCCACTATGCTCACGTGGACTGCCCGGGCCACGCCGACTATATCAAGAACATGATCACCGGTGCTGCCCAGATGGACGGCGCTATCCTGGTCATCGCTGCCACCGACGGCCCCATGGCTCAGACTCGTGAGCATCTGCTGCTGGCCCGTCAGGTGAACGTGCCCTCTGTGCTGGTGTTCCTGAACAAGTGCGACCAGGTGGACGACGAGGAGCTGCTGGAGCTGGTGGAGATGGAGGTCCGTGAGCTGCTGGACTTCTACGGCTTCCCCGGCGATGACACCCCCATCATCCGTGGTTCCGCTCTGAACGCCCTGATCTCCGAGTCCACCGATCCCAACGCTCCTGAGTATGCCTGCATCAAGGAGCTGATGGACGCTGTTGACACTTGGATTCCCACCCCCGACCGCAAGGAGGATATGCCCTTCCTGATGCCCGTTGAGGACGTGTTCACCATCTCCGGCCGTGGTACCGTTGCTACCGGTCGTGTGGAGCGTGGCGTGCTGAACCTGAACGAGAAGGTCGAGATCGTTGGTCTGTCCGACGAGAAGCGTGAGACCACCGTTACCGGTATCGAGATGTTCCACAAGCTGCTGGACTACGCTGAGGCTGGCGACAACATCGGCGCTCTGCTGCGTGGCGTGGCTAAGACCGAGATCGAGCGTGGTCAGGTTCTGTCCAAGCCCGGTTCCATTCATCCCCACACCAAGTTTGTTGGTCAGGTGTACGTTCTGACCAAGGACGAGGGTGGCCGTCACACCCCCTTCTTCAACAACTATCGTCCCCAGTTCTACTTCCGTACCACCGACGTGACCGGCATCATCTCCCTGCCCGAGGGCACTGAGATGTGCATGCCCGGCGATAACGTCGACATGAACGTGGAGCTGATCACCCCCATCGCTATCGAGACCGGTCTGCGTTTCGCTATCCGTGAGGGCGGTCGTACCGTCGGTTCCGGTGTTGTCATCGCCATCAACCAGGACTAATTGAACGAAGAACTGTGACCCCAACGGCACACCATCGGTGCAGCCAAGGGTGAAATAGTACGAGATAAGGCGCAAGCGGAAACCGCTTGCGCCTTATTTTTATGCCGTTTAGGGAGATGCATTCCAATCGGAGGCGGCATCTTCTTACAAAGCGAAGAACTGAGCAATGCGACGTGGGGGAGAGCGGGGTAGAAGAAAGTACAGCAAGGGGTTCTAATAGGGGCGAGATTCTATGGAGCGTGAAAGAGAGGCGTGTATTCTTTTAGGCCAGTAGAAAAGGGCGGGCCGGTTGGGGGAAAGCATAAAGCGCGGAGAGCAGAGTTCGGTGGGTGATGTTTAGTATAAGATGCGTTTCGCATTCTGCATAATAGAACGAGAAACGCAAAAGGATGAGAGTAATGACAGCACTTTTGTATGCAAAAGTGTATGCCCACAGGAACTTTCTATGAAATGTACAAAACAAGAAAAGAAATATGTAAATAACGACAAAATGCGGCAGAGGATATTGACAAATGACCCATTTGGGAATAAAATACGGGCATCGACATTGTAGAACGGCGAACGGAAATATCCGCTTACCGATGCGGCGCAAGGGAGAAGGTGTCGCATGAGTAAGCGGGCAGAGAGCCGAGAGTCCGCTGCAAGTCAGAGAGAAAATCTGAAAAGGAGAAAACACTATGTCTGCTGGAGTATTCATTCTGATTCTGGTAGTGGCGATCGCAGCTCTGGTGCTGATGATCGTCAAAGCAAAGATGCATCCCGTGCTGGCGCTGTTTATTGCTGCGCTGGGTACCGGTATCGCCCTGGGTTACGGCGTCACCGGTTCCGTGGATTACATCAGCAACGGTTTTGGCGGCACGCTGGGCAGCGTGGGCATCACCATCATCCTTGGCGCCATCATTTCCATGGCCATCGAGGATACCGGCGCCGCCAAGGTCATTGCAAACTTCTTTATCAAGCTGTTCCGTGGTAAGCGCATGGAGCTGGCTCCGGCCCTGACGGCCTTCATCATGTCTATCCCCGTTTTCGGGGATATCACCATGGTGCTGACGGCCCCCATTGCCTCTATGCTCTCCAAGCGTAAGCACATTTCCATGTCCACCATGGCTTCCTTCACCGGTCTGGGCCTGTTCCTGACCCACGGTCTGGTGCCTCCCACCCCCGGCATCCTGGCCATTGCGCTGATGTTCGGCAGCGATCTGGGTATGACCATCGTCTGGGGTCTGGTCATCAGCTTCGTGGGCTTCTTCGGCACCTACTTCCTGCTGCGGAAGTGGACGGAGAAGGAGTGGATCGAGCCCAATCCTGAGTTCGTTCGTGGCATGGAGGAGACCGGTTCCGACAGCGTGGATGACATCCTCATCAAGGATCCCGGCCTGCCCCACACCGGTGAGGGCTTCCTGCCCCTGCTGCTGCCTGTGCTGCTGATCTCCGTGTCCTCCTTCGCTCAGATGTATGCCGCCGAGGGCAGCGCTATCTACACCATCTGCACCACCATCGGCAACAAGGTCATCGCTCTGTCCATCGGCCTGCTGTACTCCTTCTATCTGGGCTACAAGCAGCGCAAGATGGTGCTGGGCGTGTACGCCGACACCTACAATGAGCCTAAGGCAAAGCTGGGCGAGGTCATGCTCAACAAGTGGGTGGCCCGTGGCTTGGTGGTTTGCCTGTCTCCTCTGCTGATCACCGCTATGGGCGGCGCCTTCGGTAACGTGCTGAAGAATTCCCCCGCTCTGGAGCCCCTGTCCAAGCTCATCGCTGACAGCCCCATCCCCGCCATTCTGGTGCCTTGGGCCATTGCCGCTATCATGATGACCTCCGTGGGTTCCATGACCACCGCCGGTATGACCGCAGCCGCCATCGTGCTGCCCATGATGCCCGACCTGGGCCTGTCTTCTCTGGCCGCCGTGCTGGCCATCGGCAGTGGCACCCTGATGGGCAACCACTACAACAACTCCGGCTTCTGGGTCATGGGTCAGTTCTTCCACCTGAATACCAAGCAGTCCGTGAAGTACGTCACGGTACCCTGCGCCGTGGCTTCCGTGATCTGCCTGATCGCCGTGGTCATCCTTAACGCCGTAGGCGTCTTTGGCTGATCTCTGCGTAACTGAATCAAACGTGCATTCCCAGCCGGGGACGCTCCGTTCACCGGGGCGTCCCCGGCCGCTTTTTTCCGGGGGACCGGAACCATAGAAAGGAGAATCCTGTCATGAGCATGAATATCCGTTTTGACAACAAGGTGGCCGTCGTCACCGGCGGTACCGCCGGCATCGGCTTGGCCTGCGCCCAGCTGTTCGGCCAGTTGGGGGCCAAGGTGGCCATCTGCGGTACCAATCCCACGAAGCTGGCTGCAGCGCTGGAGAAGCTGAAGGCGCAGGGCATCACCGCCTTCGGCGAGACCTGCGACGTGTCCGACGACGAGTCCCTGAAGGGCTTTGCCCGCCACGCCGAGGAAGCGCTGGGCGGGCTGGACATCTGGGTCAGCAACGCCGGTGTCTATCCCCAGTACAGCATCATCGACACCCCGGAGAACGTCTGGGACAAGACGGTGGACACCAACATGAAGTCGGTGTATCTGGGCGCACGCATTGCGTATGAGGCCATGAAGGATAAGGGCGGCGTCATGCTGCTGGCCTCCTCCTTTGCGGCGGTGTTCCCCTCTGTGGGCAGCGGTGTGTATGCCGCCACCAAGTCCGCCGTAAAGTCCATGGTGAACACGCTGGCAGCGGAGCTGGCCCCCTACGGCATCCGAGTCAACGGGTATATCCCCGGCGTCATCGATACGGACATGACCCACGCACTTACCGTCAGCAACGGCGAGGCCATGAAGAGCGCCATCGCCATGCAGACCTTCGGTGAGCCCATGGATGTGGCGTGGGCGCTGGCGTTTCTGGCATCGGACTATGCCCGCTATATCACCGGCACCACGCTGGAGATCAGCGGCGGCAAGATGGGCGTGCAGAACCCCGCCAAGGCGTGGAAGGATAAGGAAACCAGAGCGTAACGCACGAAAGGGAGGGATTTAATATGAACGTACAGAATAAGGTCATCGTTATCACCGGCGGTGCAGGCGGCATCGGCTCGGCACAGGCGAAGCTGCTGGCCCGGAATGGGGCCGAGGTCTGGATCCTGGATCTGGTGCAGGAGAAGATCGACCAGCTGGTGGAGGAGCTGAAGCGTCAGGGCGGCAAGGCCCACGGCACCGTGGCGGATGTCACCAGCGAGGAGGAATGGAAGACCATCGTAGAGCGCATCGTCTCCGAGAGCGGACGGCTGGATGTGGTGGTGAACAACGCCGGCATCAACATCCGCAAGCCCATCGAGGAAATGGTGAAGGACGAGTGGATGAAGATGATGGAGGTCAATACCGCCAGCATTTTTCTGGCCACCAAGTATGTTCTGCCGGTGATGCGGAAGCAGGGGGGCGGCGCTATCATCAACACCTCCTCTATCTGCGGCCTCATCGGCCACATGAACACTCCGGAGGCCTACACGGCCACCAAGGGTGCTATCACCCTGCTGACCAAGTCTGTGGCCGCCCGGTATGGCAAGGACAACATCCGCTGCAACTCCATCCATCCCGCCACCGTGGACACGCCTTTTGTGGCGGCTCTGATGGCGGACCCGGTGAAGAAGCAGGCCCGGCTCAACGAGATCCCGCTGGGCCGCCTGACCTCCGTGGAGGATGTGGCCAATGCGGTGCTGTATCTGGCCAGCGACGAGGCGTCCTTCCTCAACGGCGTGAACCTGCCCATCGACGGCGGCGTGACGTGCTATTAAAAAATTGCGGAAGGAGTGAATGGATCCTTCCGTGAGAGATTTGCCGTCTGCTGTGCGGCACTGAGGCAAAAGAAAGCGGAGGGGGAACCCATGTTTCCCCTCCGCTTTGTGAGACGATCGGTATACAGTTGGATCGCAGGACCCGTTACAGGAGGTCATCGGCGGGCTGATAGCCGTAAAGACTGCGGGAGATGTCGGCGGAGGCCTGCCTCAGATCGTCCAGCAGTCCACCCCGCAGGGCAGTGCGGACACGGGGGGTCATGCCGGAGATGCTGATGGAGCAGGAGACCTGCCCCGGTGCGGAGAACACTGGCACTGCCACGCAGGACAGACCCACCTCCACCTCCTCGTTGTCCATGGCGTAGCCGTCGGCCCGGATGTGCCGCAGCTCCGCCTGAAGCTGACGGGGGTCCACAATGGTGTTGAAGGTCAGTGCCTTCAGCGGTCCGGCGAGGATGTGCTGCTGCTCATCCTCCGGCATATAGGCCAGAATACACTTGCCCACGCCGGTGCAGTGGAGGTAGTTCTTGGTGCCGATCTGGGTGTTGATAGACAGCGACCGGCTGGACTCCACCTTGTCCACATAGATGACGCTGTCCCCTTGAGCCACGCCGCAGTGGGCGATCTCGCCGTATTTCAGGCTGATCTGCTCCAGATAGGGGTGGACGGTGCGGATGATGCTGTTCTGGACCTTGATGGTGTTGGAGAAGCTCAGCAGCTTCAGGCTCAGCACATACTTCTGGTTATCTGCGTTCTGCTGCAGGTAGCCCAGCGTGGTCAGGGTGTTGATGAGGCCGAAGGCGGTGCTCTTGTTCAGCTCCAGTGCGTCAGCGATCTCCTTGACGCTGCGCTCTCCGCCGCCGCACTGTTGAAGGTATTCCAGAATGGAGAAGGCCCGCTCCACCGACTGGATGGTTTTTGTGGTTGCCATATCTTTTCCTTCCTTGTTCGTTCTGTATCATAGAACATTGCGAACCAATCTAATTCAGATCATTATAGACCTTCTCACAGATAAAGTCAACTAATACCGGAAAACAGTCAAGTTTTTTAGAAAAGCAGAAGATATCCTATTGACAAAAGGAATCATGGATTTTATAATATTTTCAGAATGGTAAACGGCATTATAGAATAATCGTCAAACCAAGCCGCAGCCTGCGGCCAGTAACATAAGAAAAAGAGATATGTCATATTTGAAGGAGGAAACACAATGGAAAACCGTAGTAAGGCGATCCTTGGCATGGAGGACAGCGCATTTGCCCGCTCTCTGTTCAAGTCCATGGGCTACACGGACAGCGAACTGAAGGAGGGCAAGCCCCTGATCGGCATTGCCAACACCTGGAACACGCTGGTTCCCGGCCACTACAATCTGGACAAGGTGGCTGAGTATGTGAAAAACGGCATCTATGCCGCCGGCGGCACCGCTGTGGAGTTCGGCACCATCGCTGCCTGCGATGGCGTGGCACAGGGCCATGAGGGTATGCACTACATTCTGCCCTCCCGTGAGATCATCTGCGACTCCGTGGAGATCATGGCGCAGGCCCACCGGCTGGACGGTCTGGTGCTGCTGGCCTCCTGCGATAAGATCGTGCCTGCCATGCTGATGGCGGCGGCTCGTCTGGATATCCCCTGCATTGTCTGCGTGGGCGGTCCCATGCTGGGCGGCATCGAGTTCGACGGCCGTAAGTCCGACCTGACCTCCATCTCCGAGGCCCTGGGTATGCTGAAGGCCGGTAAGATCACCGAGTGCGAGTACAACTCCCTGGAGAACACCGCCTGTCCCGGCTGCGGCTCCTGTTCCTTCCTTGGCACCGCCAACACCATGTGCTGCGTGTCCGAGGCACTGGGCATGACCCTGCCCGGCGGCGCTCTGATCCCCGCTGCTTACGCCGGCCGTCTGCGCCACTCCTTCGAGTCCGGCCGTGCCATCGTAGAGCTGTGCAAGAAGGGCATCACCGCCCGCCAGATCCTCACCAAGGAGGCCATCCGCAACGCCATCAAGGTGACCATGGCCATCTGCGGCTCCACCAACGCCGTGCTGCATCTGCCCGCCATTGCCAACGAGGCGGAGCTGGATATGAACGTGCTGGAGGAGTTCGAGGCTCTTACCAAGACCACGCCCCAGATTGCCAAGGTCAATCCCGCTGCCAAGCCGGAGATGGAGGCCTTCTACCGGGCCGGTGGTATCCCCCGTGTCATGCAGCATCTGGGCGGCCTGCTGGATACCTCCGTCATGACCGTCAGCGGCAAGACGCTGGCCGAGAATCTGGATGGCTACGTCTACGAGTATCCGGAGGATCCCACCATCATCAAGACGGTGGAGGAGCCCTTCTCCAAGACTGGCGGCGTGGCTGTGCTGCACGGCAACCTCTGCCCCCGTACCGCCGTGTCCAAGCCCGGCGCCATCGATCCCTCCATGCACCGCTTTGTGGGTAAGGCCAAGTGCTACAACAGCGAGGAGGAGGCCGAGGAGGCCATCCTGGGCGGCAAGATCCAGGCCGGCGACGTGGTGGTCATCCGCTACGAGGGTCCCAAGGGCGGCCCCGGTATGCGTGAGATGTTCAAGGCCATGAAGTATATGTACGGCGTGGGCCTGAGCAAGTCCGCTGCCCTGATCACCGACGGCCGGTTCTCCGGCACCAACAACGGCTGCTTCGTGGGCCATATCTCCCCGGAGGCTGCCGAGGGCGGTCCTCTGGCCATCGTTCATGACGGCGACGAGATCCTCATCGACGTGGATGAGGGCGTTCTGGAGCTGCACGTTTCCGACGAGGAGATCGCTGAGCGCTACAAGACACTGGAACTGCCCAAGAAGAACATCCCCAACGGCTATCTGCGGCTGTATGCCAAGGTGGCTGCCTCTGCCGACGAGGGCGCTATCATCAAGGCGTAACTCAGCATCCGACAGATAGAAAAATGCCGCACCGGCTGCTGCCGGGCGACGGATACGTTAGGAGGCAATGTAATGTCTGATAAGAAAGTCATGAAAACCATGGACGGTAACGAGGCCTGCGCCACCGTTGCCTACCATTTCACCGATGTAGCCGGTATCTACCCCATCACCCCCTCCTCTCCCATGAGCGAGAAGGTGGATGAGTGGTCTGCCGCCGGTAAGAAGAATATGTTCGGCCAGCCTGTGCGGCTGGTGGAGATGCAGTCCGAGGCGGGCGCTGCCGGCGCCCTCCACGGCGTGGCGGAGGCCGGTGCGCTGGCCACCACCTTCACCTCCTCGCAGGGCCTGCTGCTGATGATCCCCAACCTGTACATTATGGCCGGTCACCGGATGCCCGCCGTGTTCCACGTGGCGGCCCGTTCCGTGGCCCAGCACGCCAACAACATCTTCGGTGACCATCAGGATGTCATGAGCTGCCGTACCACCGGCGTCACCATGATGTCCACCGGCAGCGTGCAGGAGGTCATGGATCTGGCTGCCGTGGCCCATCTGACCACCATCAAGACCCGTGTACCCTTCATCCACTTCCACGACGGCTTCCGCACCAGCCACGAGATCCAGAAGATCGAGGTCATCGATCTGGATAAGGTGGAGAAGCTGCTGGACCGTCAGGCGCTGGAGGACTATCATGCCATCGCCATGAACCCGGAGCATCCGGTGATGCGTACCACCGTGCAGGGCCCCGACGTCTACTACCAGTCTCAGGAGGCCAACAACGGCGCCTATGACAGCATCCCCGCTGTGGTAGAGGGGTATATGCAGGGCATCAACGAGATCACCGGCCGGGACTACCACATCTTCAACTACTATGGTGCCGAGGATGCCGACCGTGTTATGGTGATGATGGGCTCCGCCTGCGAGTGCGCCCGTGAGGTGGTGGACTATCTGTGTGCCAAGGGCGAGAAGGTGGGCCTGATGCAGATCCATCTGTTCCGCCCCTTCGACATGGAGTATTTCCTGAACGCCCTGCCCAGAACGGTGAAGAAGATCGCCGCCATGGACCGCTCCAAGGAGCCGGGTGCCATTGCCGGTGCTGTGTATCTGGATGTGTGCGCCGCCTTTGCCAACCGCAGCGACGCCCCGGAGATCTACGGCGGCCGCTATGGTCTGGCCTCCAAGGACGTGACACCCGCCCAGATGAAGGCCGTGTTCGACAACATGAAGGATGAAAGCGGCAAGCACCTGTTCACCATCGGCGTCAACGACGATGTGACTCATCTGTCTCTGGATGTCCATGAGCCTCTCATCACCGAGTCCGCCGACACCGTGTCCTGCAAATTCTGGGGTCTGGGCTCCGACGGTACGGTGGGCGCTAACAAGAACTCCGCTAAGATCATCGGCGACTACGCCGGTATGTATACGCAGGCCTACTTCGAGTACGACTCCAAGAAGTCCTACGGCATTACCAAGAGCCACCTGCGGTTCAGCAAGAGTCCCATCCGCTCCACCTACCTCATCAAGGCGGCGGATTTTCTGGCCTGTCACTCCCAGTCCTACATCACCCGCTATGACATGATCCACGAGATCAAAGACGGCGGCACCTTCCTGCTGAACACCTCCTGGACCGAGGAGGAACTGGCGGAGAAGCTGCCCGGCGACGTCAAGCAGTACATCGCCCGCCACAACGTGCAGTTCTATATCGTGGACGCCAACCGTCTGGCCCGTGAGCTGGGCTTGGGCAACCACGCCAACATGATCCTGCAGGCCGCCTTCTTCAAGCTCTCCGGCGTGATGCCGGTGGAGGACGCCGTGCGCCATATGAAGGAGGCCGTGCAAAAGACCTACGCCAAGAAGGGCGAAAAGGTGGTCAACATGAACATGGCCGCCGTGGACGCCGGTATCAACAGCCCCGTGAAGGTCAACGTTCCCGCTGACTGGGCGAATGCCGCCGACGACCGCACCGTGGACGAGAGCCTGCCGGATGTGGTGAAGAACATCGTGGTCCCCTGCAACCGTCAGCGTGGCGACGATTTGTCCGTGTCCGCCTTCCTGCCCTATCAGGACGGCACCTATCCGCTGGGTACCTCCAAGTACGACAAGCGTGGCATTGCCGCCTTCCTGCCCCAGTGGGACAGCACCAAGTGCCTGCAGTGCAACCAGTGTACCTTTGTCTGCCCCCATGCCGCCATCCGGGCCTATCTGGTGGACGAGGAGGAGGCTGCTGCGGCTCCCGCCGGCTTCACCACCGTTCCCGCCAAGGGAGCCAAGGGCTTGCAGTACCGCCTGCAGGTCAGCACGCTGGATTGCACCGGCTGCGGCAGCTGCGCCGCTTCCTGCCTTTCCAAGGATAAGGCCTTGACGATGCAGCCTGTGGATGATACTATGTATGATGAAACCAATTGGAACTATGCCCTGTCCCTGAAGGACAAGCCCGGTGTGTTCGACCGCAAGACCCTCAAGGGCAGCCAGTTCAGCCAGCCGCTGGTGGAGTTCTCCGGCGCCTGCGCCGGCTGCGGCGAGACCCCCTATGCCAAGCTTATCACCCAGCTGTACGGCGAAAAGACCTACTGGGTCAACGGCGTGGGCTGCTCTCTGGCTTGGGCCGGTGCATTCCCGTCCCTGCCCTACACCAAGAACAAGGAGGGCCGTGGCCCTGCCTTCTATGGCACCCTGTTCGAGGATCAGGCCGAGAACGGTCTGGGCGTGGTGCTGGCTACCAAGCAGCGCCGGGCCTACGTCAAGCAGGTGGCTCAGCAGCTGCTGCCGCTGGTCCCCGGCACGGAGCTGGAGACGGCCATCCACGCTTGGCTGTCCTCCTTCGACGATCTGGATGCCAACGATGCCGATGCCCGCAAGCTGACGGCGGCTCTGGAGTCCGCCTCCCTCACCGGTGAGGCTGCCGAGCTGGCCGAGAAGCTGCTGAAGAACAAGGATCAGCTGGGCAAAAAGGTGGTATGGCTTTTCGGCGGCGACGGCTGGGCCTACGACATCGGCTATGGCGGACTGGATCACGTCATGGCCTCCGGCGAGGACATCAATGTCTTTGTGGTGGATACCGAGGTGTACTCCAACACCGGCGGCCAGTCCTCCAAGGCCACGCCTGTGGGCGCCTCCGCCAAGTTCGCTGACGGCGGCAAAAAGACCGCCAAGAAGGATCTGGGCCGTCTGATGATGACCTATCCCAACGTGTATGTGGCCTCCGTAGCCATGGGCGCCAATCCCGCTCAGCTGATGAAGGCCGTCACCGAGGCTGTGGCACACAAGGGTCCCTCCATCGTCATTGCCTACGCCCCCTGCATCAACCACGGCATCAAGGCTGGCATGAACAACGTGCAGGCCGAGATGAAGAAGGCTGTGGACTGCGGCCTGTGGCCCCTGTACCGCTACGATCCCAACAAGACCGAAAAGCCCTTCTCTCTGGACTATAAGAAGCCCTCTGTGCCTGTGGAGGAGTTCTTCAACGGCGAGGTCCGCTATGCCGGCCTGAAGATCAAGTATCCGGAGACGGCGGCCAAGCTCTTTGCCGAGGCTCAGGTGGAGGCAGATGCCCGCTATGAGACCTATGTGGCGCTGGCGCACAGCTACAACAAGGACTAAAATACAGATAGAAAAAATCACAGCGTGACCCACCGGGACAGACGGCGCAAGCCGTCTGTCCCGGCTGTGTGTGTACGCAGCCCCCTGTGGGCGGGAAGGAATCCGGTATGATCGAATCATTTCTCTCGGTAGGCACACAGGTGCTGATCCTGTTCCTCATGATCGGCACGGGCTTCGTGCTGGGGAAGCTGCACCTCATCACCCATAAGGGTGCGGTGTCCATGTCCAACCTGCTGATGTATGTGGTGTCCCCCTGTATCCTCATCGTGGTGTTCCAGCGGCCGCTGGAGACGGAGACCTTCCACAATTTTTGGGTAGCGCTGCTGGCGGCGCTGGTGATCCACGGCATCAATATTCTGGTCAGTGAACTGGTCATCCGGGATCGGGATCCCATGCGAAAGAGTTTCTTCCGGTTTTCCGCCATTTTCTCCAACTGCGGCTTCATGGCAGTGCCGTTGCAGACGGCTATCCTGGGTTCGCTGGGTGTGTTCTACGGCTCGGCCTATCTGCTGGTGTTCACCGTCCTGACTTGGACGCTGGGCATCCAGCTGGTGAAGGGCGGCAAGATGGCGTTCTCATGGCGCACGCTGCTGATGAATCCCGGTGTGATCGGCGTGGCTATCGCCATGGTGCTGTACCTGCTGCAGATCACTCTGCCGGAGATCATTCTATCCCCCATTACATATCTCTCCGACATGAATACGCCCCTGCCCATGGTGGTCATTGGCTACCAGCTGTCTCAGGCGGATTTCCGCCGGGCGCTGCACGGGGCCAGCTTCTGGGTGTCGGCGGCACTGCGGCTGGTGATTTTGCCGCTGCTGGCATTGGTGGTGTGTATGCTGATGCGGCTGGACTCCGGCGTGACGCTGGCGGTGGTCATTGCGGCCAGTACGCCTCCGGCGGCGCTGCTGGGGATGTTCGCCGCCAAGTTCGACAGGGATGTGTCTCTGGCGCCGTCGCTGGTGGCGGTGCAGACGCTGCTGTCCATGATCACCATGCCGCTGGTGCTGGGACTGGCGAAGTTCCTTGTGTGAGACATATACTAAAAATAAAGTCCGGAAACCAAGGTTTTCCGGACTTTATTTTTACCCTCGGCGGCGATCATGGCAAGACCGTCTCTCACCGTATCAGCACGCCGCAGACCAGCGCCATATACTCCGGCAGGCATCCCTTCCGGCTCCACAGAAGCGGCCAGCCCAGCAGCTGCTCCGCCGCAGTGGACACGTCGCAGCCCAAAGACTCCAGCGTATAGCCGATGCCCTCCGGATACCGGCAGGGCCGGCCCTCCGGCCGGGTGCAGTGCTCGCACAGATGGCACCCGCCCACGGTGAGGATATCCGACCGGGGATACTCCTCCCGCAGCCGGAGGATCATCTGCCGGGCCGTCCGGGAGAACAGCTGCCGTAGTCGCTCCGCCAGCTCCTCCGGATCATAGCTGCGGGCCTGCTCCTCCGGGGAGAACCGGAGCTGCACGCCCCGCAGGCACACCTCCCGGAATCCGCTCCAGTAGCCGGAGACGGAGAAATCATAGGGGGGACATACCCACACCTGCCCGTAGTTATCACACCCCCGGCACCCGGCGTCATAGTGGTCGGTATCCACGTACCGCTCCACGAATTGAGCCACCGGCAGGGTGGGGGAGGTATATTCCCGAATGTCCATAGCGGCACCTCCATAGGGGAGAATTTTTCTGTATCTATGGTATGGATTAGCTTACCACGCTGGCAGCAGGGCCGTCAAGCGGGGATATTCAGGTTGTAATGATTATTTATTATTTTAATAATAAAACAGAAGCTTCTATTGCCAAGAATGGAGGACATCTGCTATAATATGCGTGAAAAGTGCCGGGCTGTCGGCAGAGCATGATGCATTTGGAACTTAACGGGAACTTAGCGAGGGAACACATGAGAAATTTGTACTGCAACGTGGAGGCGCTGCGTAAGCAGGTCTTTGCCGCTGTGGCAAAGCTGGCTTATGAGGGTGGGGACTACTGCTCCCGCATGGAGAAGCTGCCCTATGAGATCATCCCCGGTGAGGTGGGGACCTATCGGGAATCCATTTTTCTGGAGCGGGCCATCGTTGGTGAGCGCATCCGGCTGGCCATGGGTCTGCCGCTGCGGGACGTGACGGAGGAGAACATGATCTCCGACGGCGTGGAGGCTAGCGCCATCTCCGAAAAGTACTACGATCCACCGCTGATCAACATCATCAAGTACGCCTGCCACGCCTGCCCGGACACCCACTACGAGGTGACGCAGGCCTGTCAGGGGTGCTTGGCCAAGCACTGCTATCAGTCCTGCCCCAAGGGCGCCATCGAGCTGGAGCATGGCCGGGCCCGCATCGATCAGACCAAATGCATCAAGTGCGGCCGGTGCAAGGAGGCCTGCTCCTATCAGGCCATCATCAAGTTCCTGCGGCCCTGTCAGGAGGCCTGCGGCATGAACGCCATCGGCAAGGACCAGTACGGCCGGGCGGACATCGACTACGATAAGTGCGTCAACTGCGGCCAGTGTCTGGTGAACTGCCCCTTCGGAGCCATTGTGGACAAGGGCCAGATCTTCCAGCTGATCCACGCCATCAAGAAGGGGGAGAAGGTCATCGCCATCATCGCCCCGGCCTTCTGGGGCCAGTTTGGTGAAAAGGTCACTCCCGGCCAGATCCTCACCGCCATGAAGCAGCTGGGCTTCGAAGGACTGGAGGAGGTGGCGGTGGGCGCCGACCTCTGCGCCGTGGAGGAGGCGGAGGAGTTCATGGAGCACGTCCCCGCCAGACAGCCCTTTATGGCAACCTCCTGCTGCCCGGCATGGTCCGTCATGGCCAAGAAGGAGTTCCCCGGCTTTGCGCCGTACATCTCCATGACCATGACCCCCATGGTGCTGACGGCCCGACTCCAGAAGCGGAAGCACCCCGACTGCAAGATCGCCTTTATTGGCCCCTGCGCCGCCAAGAAGCTGGAGGCCAGCCGCCGCAGCGTCCGCAGCGAGGTGGACTTCGTGCTGACCTTTGAGGAGCTGCGGGGAATGTTCGCCGCTAAGGATATCGACTTCTCCCAAATCCCTGATACGGAGGCTCACTATAAGGCGTCGGCTCCCGGTGTGGGCTTTGCTGCCTCCGGCGGCGTGGCTAAGGCCGTGGAGAAGGTGATCCAGACCAAGAATCCGGATCGGGAGGTCAAGACGGTGTACGCTGCGGGCTTGCGGGCCTGCCGCCAGATGCTGCGGGTGGCCCGGTCCGGCAAATACGACGGCTATCTGCTGGAGGGCATGGCCTGCCCTGGCGGCTGCATCGCCGGCGCCGGTACGGTTCAGCCGCCGGAGAAGTCCCGGCGGATGCTGGAGCAGTACGAGGCTCGGGCGGCGCTGGACAACCCACTGGATTCGGAGTATATGGAGGACATTGAGCTGCTGTACGAGGATCCGGAGAACTGGGACCGTGTGTCCCGGCACTGATAGGCGGAATATTGGATAGAAGATCTCGATGGAAGGGACAAAAGAGGGACACGCTGGCGGGCGTGTCCCTCTTTTGCTGCGGGGAGGCTGTTTTGTTCAGAAGATTTTTCCCTTGTCTCCGATAGCCCACTTTTCCGGCTGCTGGGAAAAGCGGGCCGCCGGAGGCACGTTCCCGTCGAAGTTACCCGCAGGAGACAACAAAAGCGAAAAGCATCATAGGCTGCTGAAGGCTATCAACATAAATATAGCACTGTCATTCCCACGACCAGTCCGCAGACCGACCGTGGGAATCCGTAATACCTTTGCATGAGTTGCCGTACGGTGACAACAAACCGTATAATTCGATGCATATATTTCAAATTGTTATCGTACTTCCCGCCTTGCTGAACAGAAGCACACAACGAAAAGACCCCTGATGGGAGCAAGAGTTGTACCATCCGGAAGACCCTCTGCATCCCGGCATATCCCCGAAAAATCTGCGAACAGACGTCGGCTATTCCGAACGGCAGAGCATATGACGGAATTTAAATAATTTCATTCAACGAAACGAAATAACGTGTCAGGGAAAACCAAGGTAGCCAAAAAGTACCATATTTCAAGGAAAACAGCGATTTCTGAGTTTTCGGTATCGTTACCGGCAATAAGCAAAGTGTGAATTTTCTGTGAAAATTGCAAAAAAATTTTGTGATGATTTTGTCGATTCTGATTGTTGACTTTTTTCACAAAAGAGATATGATAATGTCGTATGGCGGAGGCGGAAACGTTTTCTGCCAGTAATGGCCGTTATATTTGTGCGAAAAAATGTACCTGCGGAGCGGGAGTTCCCCCGTGCCGCACCCGGACTGCAGCCGGGAAAACCTTTTGTGTCATTGTGTAAGGAGGAGACAATATGATTAGTTTTCTGATCTGTCTTGCTTTGCTGATCGGCGGCTACTTCCTGTACGGCAAGGTCGTGGAGAACACCTTCGGCCCCGACGACCGTGAAACGCCTGCCGTAAAGATCAACGACGGCGTGGACTATGTAGTCCTGCCCCAGTGGAAGCTGTTCATGATCCAGCTGCTGAACATTGCGGGCCTCGGTCCTATCTTCGGCGCTTTGCAGGGTGCTCTGTGGGGCCCCATCGTGTTCCTGTGGATCACCTTCGGCACCATCTTCGCTGGCGGCGTCCACGACTATTTCTCCGGTATGATGAGCGAGCGCAACAACGGTGCCTCCATCTCCGAGATCTCCGGCATCTATCTGGGCGGCTTCATGAAGAACGTCATGCGTGTGTTCAGCGTGGTGCTGCTGATTATGGTGGGTACGGTGTTTGCTGTTGGCCCTGCCGGCCTGATCGTCACCCTGTTCAAGAACGGCGGCTCCAACGGTATCGTCACCACCACGCTGTTCTGGCTGATTATCGTGCTGGTCTATTACTTCATCGCCACTTTCCTGTCCATCGACAAGATCATCGGCAAGATTTATCCCCTGTTTGGTATCTGCCTGATCGTTATGGCGGTGGGCGTGATCATCGGTATCTTTGTCAAGCCTGAGTACACCATTCCGGAGCTGTGGAGCAACTTCCGTTCCATGCATCCCAAGGGAACGCCCGTGTGGAGCTTCATGTTCATCACCGTGGCCTGCGGTGCTATCTCCGGCTTCCATTCCACGCAGAGCCCCCTGATGGCTCGCTGCATGAAGAGCGAGAAGCAGGGTCACTTCGTGTTCTACGGCGCCATGGTTTCCGAGGGCATCATCGCTCTGGTGTGGGCCGCTGCCGGATGCGCCCTGTATGAGGTCACCGGTGGCCTGAATACCGGTCTGGCCGAGATTCTGGCCAACGGTCAGTCTGCCGCTATCTACGATGTGTGCGTCAAGACCATGGGTAAGGTCGGCGTGGCTCTGGCCATGCTGGGCGTGATCGCCTGCCCCATCACCTCTGGCGATACGGCCTTCCGCAGCGCCCGTCTGGTGCTGGCCGACTGGTTCAAGCTGGACCAGAAGAAGTGGAAGAACCGTCTGCTGCTGTGTGTGCCCGTGCTGGGTATCGGCGCTATTTTGGGCGTGGGTAATGCTCTGGGTGCCATCGACTACACCATCATCTGGCGTTACTTCAGCTGGACCAACCAGACTTTGGCTATGATCGTGCTGTGGGCCGCCTCCATGTACCTGTTCTACGACAAGAAGAACTACTGGCTGACGGCTGTCCCCGCTACCTTCATGAGCGCCGTGTCCGCCACCTACTTCTTGCTGGGCAACGAGTGCTTGGGCCAGCTTATCAACCACAAGGCCGCTGACGGCACCATCATCTACAATACCGCTGTGGCGTATCCCGTTGGTATCGCTGTGGCAGCGCTGTTCTTGGGTATCTTCCTGTATACCATCAAAAAGCGCCATACGCAGCCTCACTATGAGACGCTGGGCAAGTAACTTTTCATGCAAAGCAGTGGGGGGGCACGCTCTCCCACTGCTTTTCGCACTTTGGAGGGACACACGATGTTTACACCTGTGAAACTGGGCAACACCACTCTGCCGCCGGAGGTGCTGAAGGCAGACAAGAAGTCCTGCAAGCGCTACGGCCCCTGCGGCGTGGGGGAGCAGGCGCTGTATCTCAACAGCTTCTTCATCGACCGGCGGTACTATGTGGCACTGGAGTCCGTGCGCCGTGTCTTTAAGCGGGTGGCCATGAGCAAGGGCGGATTCACCGGCAAGGGGGCCTTCGGCTCCATCCCCTATCTGGTGGTGGAGCTGGATGACGGCAGCCAGAAGCAGTGCAACTTCAAGCACGAGGAGGACGTGGACCTTCTGCTGGCCCACATGGCACGGGTCTGCCCGGATATCCCCCGCCACAGTGTGGAGGCGGAGCGTCGCCTGCGGGAGAAGGCCGAGCGGGAGGCCAAGCGCTATCTCAAGCAGCTGACGCCGCAGGCGCAGGCCGCCCGGGAGACACTGGAGCAGGCCCAGCAGCTGCTGGAGGAGTACCCGGAGCAGACGGCGAAGCTGTCCACGGCGGCTAAGGCCAAGCGGGTCAATGACCGCAGCAATCCCGCCTATCGCTGGGTGGCGCTGGCTATTATTGTGGCGGGCATCGCCGCCGTGGTGTACGGCATTATGGCCCTGATCCGTGGCGAGAATGTGGGCGTGTACTTCGCCCTGTTCGGTCTGGCGGCCATCTTCTTCTTTTCCGGCGCCCATGTGCTGCCTACCGCCAAGAACAACAAGAAAGCCATCGCCCAGGAGTGGGAGCGCTCCATCTCCGACGTGGCTGCCCTGCTGCCGGAGGACTTCCCGGTGCCGGCCCGGTACGCCCACCCTGTGGTGCTGCAGCGGATGATCCGGGTGCTGCGGGAGGGCCGTGCCCAGAGCGTGGGGGAGGCCCTGAACGTCATGAAAAAGGATCTGAAGGCCCTGAACGCCTCCGTGCAGGTAGAGCAGGAGGAGTACGACGAGGTAGTGGCCATTAAGCCCATGTTCCTGCTGTGGGACTACGAATAAAAGACGAAAAAAGGCGGCGTAAGCCGCCTTTTTTATGGCCGGAGCTACCGCAGAAACATAGGGCGAAATTACATTTTTTCCTTGCACTCCATGGGGATACGTGGTATCATAAGCAAAAGTGCAGTGAGTGTCATTTCGGGTGGAGACTTATGCTGTTTTTCTGCATAAGTCTCCCTTTTTGTCAAAGGGGCAGCGGTATGCTGATGGAGGTTGACAGGCCATGGAGAGGCAAGCTAAACTTTCCAAGCAAGCAAGCAAGCAAGCAAGCAAGCAAGCAAGCAAGCAAGCAAGCAAGCAAGCAAGC
>OHAU01000049.1_pt1 | contig 141452 bp, 120 predicted proteins | sample 1577181 | NCBI WGS metagenome assembly OHAU01 (sample SAMEA3541472, study PRJEB24748) | human gut metagenome | biome: human gut; feature: human-associated habitat; material: faeces | place: China | collected 2012
CCCGCAGGCAGTAGGCGATATCTGCCCACTGCTCGTCCGTCAGGCCACGCTTGGGCGGCAGCAGGGCGATGGCATTGGCGGGCGGCTTGTCCGGGTCAATCCCGAAGTCGTGTGCGAGCTTCTCGGCGGCTTGCCGTGGGTTCAGGTCGAACAGCTTGGCGGTGAGGTCGATGGCATCGCCGTTGGCCCAGCAAGCGAAGCAGTAATAGTAGGTGTCATTCAGCATCATACTGGGGTGGTTGTCGGAGTGGAACGGACAGCACACCATGCCACGGCGGTCGGGTCCCATGCCATACATCTCTCCCACCTGCCGAACGGTGATGGCGGACTTGATTTTTTGATATAAACTCAAAATCTCTCCTTTGGTCAAAGGTTCTGGCACGGATCGATTTGATCCCTGCCACGTTCAAAGTCACCGGTGTTCCCCCAATGGGAACTTCGGTGAAGCCGGTCTCCCTTGCTGCCTCCCGACAGGAAATCTTTTTGGACTCTGTGTCGGCCCCATGCAGGGCGCTCGCTCCCCCGATGGGAGGTCTTGGCGGTCTGGGCAGTTCGGACGGTCATTCTGTTGTCAAGGTCCTGTTATGAAAGATATTTCAGAGGGCTTTCGCGGGAAGCCCTTAATATGTTCGCTGCTGGGGAGTACTATGTTTTCTTTCTGTCTATAGGATAGCACTGCAATGGCTGCTGTGCTGTATATCCATAATGTCGGAAAACAGGTGCAGAAACTGCAAAATTCCACGCTTATGGACAGGAACCGCCGGAAGTGGTATACTGTGCAAAAAACATCGGAGGTGCGACCATGAACATCAAGCTGACGCTGGGAGAACGGCTCAAAGACCTGCGTGTGGAGTGGGATCTGAAGCTGGAAGCTCTGGCAGAGCAGACGGGTCTGTCCAAATCGGCACTGTCGAAATATGAGAGCGACGATGTGACCGACCTCAGCATTTATGCGGTGACAACGCTGGCTGAGTTCTATGGCGTGACCACGGACTATCTGCTGGGCGTGACAGAAAACAAAAAACGCCCAGATGCAGTCCTTTCGGACTTGCATCTGAGCGATGGCGCAGTGGATGTATTAAGGAATGGAAAATTCAATCATCGGTTGCTGTGCGAGCTTTTGGAACATCCCGATTTTTCCCGGTGGATGACCGACCTTGAGATCTGTGTGGACGGGCTGGTCAGTGACCGCATCCGGGATATGAATGCCATGGTGGAAGCCACCCGGCAGGAACTGGAAAAGCGATACCATGCCGATGCAGAGGACCTGACCATGCGGACGCTGAAGGTGGCGCAGATCAATGAGGACGAATATTTCGGGCGGATCCTCTATGATGAGCTGGCGGCGATCCTGAAGCAGATCAAAGCGGCGCATGGGACCGATAAGACCACGTCGGACGGCGCAGCCATCGAGCAAGCGAGGAAGCAGCTTGAAAATGCACAGAAGTTTGAAGGTTCACCGTTGGAAAAGAAGATGAATGTCCTGATGGGACAGATCGGCATCGACTATTCCAAGCTGACGAAAGAAGAACAGATGACCCTGCTGCGAGTGTTCAATAAATCCTCTATGTTGAAGCACCGAACGAAGGCAGGGATGCGGGGCAAGCACAGACGTTGAATATTTACCTTGCGGCTTATAGCGGAGAACGCTGCTGCGGCAGGAAGGAGAACGTACACCATTGGTTCCTCTGCAAGTCTGCGCTGGGTGGGCAAAGACCGTCAACAGCCATGCCCATCCGCGCATCCTTCTGCCACAGAACAGGTGCTTGCCGGAGCCTTTCGCAGCCCCTTTTCCGCATCAGCCGGAACCAAGGTGTAACACACTAGACTTTGCAAGCAAAGTCGTGTGCCAACGAGCGTTCCGCCGCTCTTTGGATTCTTCCCGGCAGGGCACTGGAAAATGGGGTGCCCTGCGCAGAACGGGGTGCATTTGTCACCTCGCACTAAAAACAGCTCGCAGGTTTTACTTGACAATTCGCGGAATATGCACTATCATAGCCATGAGATGAATATAATGTTTATAACGATATACTCAATTTGAGAGTGAGGTATTTCATGGCGATCAATGATAGTGCTGTCGTCCCACTTTACCAGCAGGTAAAGGATGACATTCGTGCCGCGATCGAGAGCGGCAAATACAAAACCAATGAGAAGATCCCCCCGGAGCCGGAACTGAGTGCGGAGTACTCTGTCAGCCGCATCACGGTGCGTCGTGCCGTGGAAGAATTGTGCGCCGAAGGGTATCTGATCAAAATGCAGGGGCGCGGCACCTTTGTCAGCAAGCCCCGCATCCACCGCAAGTTTACCAGCGGCAGAGGAACTGCCAGCTTTACGGAGACCTGCAAGGAGTACGGCATGGTGCCGGGCGCCCGGCTGCTGAACCGTCAGATCGTGCCGGTGCGCAAGGATGAAGAAGCCTTCTTCCATGTGGGCCCGGATGCCCTGCTCATCTATATCCAGCGTCTGCGCACCGCCGATGGCCAGCCGGTATTTCTGGAGAACCTGTTCCTGCCCTACGAGCCCTACAAGAGCCTGATGAGCGAGAACCTCAATGATGTTTCCATGTTTGACACCATTGAGCGCATCTCCGGGCTGCGCCCTGCGACGACCTCCTGCCAGCGTATCGAGGCGGTACGGGCTTCGGCAGAACAGGCACAGCTGCTCAACCTTTCGCTGGGCGAGCCGCTGCTGTATCTGAACGCCTACTTCCATGACCAATATGACCACCCGCTGTGCATCGGGCGGCAGTATTACATTGGAAGCCGGTATATGTTTGAGTTTTAAGCGCAGATCAATTCTCTCCAAAAGAGCGTCTCTTCCCTGCGGAAGAGGCGCTCTTTTTGTCGTTCTACGGAAGGTTATTGGTGAAACTGCAAAAATATGACGGCGCAGCTTTGTGCACGTTACCAAAGCTGAGATTATTTTGACAAAACCTCTTGACGTCTGTGTGAAATGTGGTAATATGTACATGACGATTATGACGTCTATAACGAATAAGACGATACAGACGCCGAAGAGATGAAGAAAACACAAGAAAGGTCGTGGGTGCGTATGAACCGAATCATTCTTGCTTCGCACGGAGGGCTGTCTGCCGGAATGAAGGACACCGTGCAGATGATCCTTGGCGAGCTGCCGAACCTTTATGCCCTTGCTACCCTGCGGGATGAGACCGAGCCTATCACGGTGGCGGCACGCCGGCTGCTGGATGGCTTTGCGGCAGAGGATGCTGTGTACATCGTGACCGATGTGATGGGCGGCAGCGTGAACAACGAGATGCTGACCCTGCTGCCGGAGTATCCGGCGGTGCACCTGATCTGCGGCATGAACGCTTCTCTGGTGCTGACCCTTGCTTCCAACGACGAAGCCCTGACACAGGACGAACTGGCCGAGTGCATTGCAGATGCCAAGGCGCAGATCATTGATTGCAACCTGCTGCTGAAAAACGCAGCCCAAGATGAGGAGGATGACCTATGATCAAATTAGTACGTCTGGACTACCGCCTGCTGCACGGTCAGGTGGTATTCTCGTGGACCGGCCATGTGGGCGCACAGCGTATCATCGTGGTGGACGATGACGCCGCCAACGACGAGATGAAAAAGTCCGCCCTGCTGCTGAGCAAGCCCGCCGGTGTCCGGGTGAACATCTTCACGGTGGACAAAGCCATCGCCAAGATGCCCAAGGTGGAGCAGCTGGACGAGAAGATCATGATGATCTTCGGCAACACCGCTGCCCTGCTCAAGTTCTGCCAGGCATATCCCAAGATCAAAGAGATCAACTACGGTGCTGTGGCAAACAAGCCCGGCTCCGTGGCGTTTGACCAGTCGGTATTCCTGACCCCGGAGGAGCAGGCCGACACCCAGAAGCTGCTGGATATGGGCATTAAGATCTACAGCCAGCAGACCCCCACCTTTAAGGTAGTACCCATCGATCACATCTGATCGTAAGGAGATAAGAAGGAGGAATTGACCCATGTTTGTTACCGCACTGCTTCTGGGTCTGGTTGGCGTGTTCTGCATTCTGGACTCGCGCATTCTGGGCCGCATGAACTTCGAGCGTCCGCTCATCACCTGCACCATCGTCGGTGCGCTGCTGGGTGATCTGCAGACCGGCCTGACCCTTGGCGCATCCATCGAGCTGATGAGCCTTGGCATCGTGAACATCGGCGCAGCAGCACCCCCGGACATGAACATGGCTGCCATCATCTGCGCAGCCTTTGCCATCCTGACCGATGCTTCTGCCGAGACTGCACTGGCACTGGCTATCCCCATCGCTGTTCTGGGCCAGATGCTGGGCGTGCTGATGCGCACTATCCTGTCCAACCTGACCCACGTTGCCGACCACGCTATTGCAGAAGGTAAGTTCCGCAAGGCATGGAGCATGCACATCGTCTGGGGCACACTGCTGTACAGCCTGATGTACTTCATCCCCATCTTCCTGTCCGTCTACTTCGGCACGGATCTGGTGCAGAAAATCGTGGCTTTCATCCCCGCATGGCTGACCGATGGCCTGAACCTCGGCAGTAAGTTCCTTACCGCTTACGGTATTGCCCTGCTGCTGTCCACCATGCTCAACCGTGATCTGACCGTTTACTTCCTGCTGGGCTTCTTCTTTGTAGGCTATCTGGGTCTGGATGTCACCGCTGTGGCGATCTTCGCCGCAATTCTGGCTGTGATCCTGACCGGTCTGAAGTATGGCAAGGGCGCACCTGCCGCAGCCGCTGCCGGTGCAGCTGCTGCCAACCCGGACTACGACCCGCTGGAAGATGACGATGATCTTTGATAGGAGGAAGCTGAAATGAGCAACGCAACCAAGACTGCAAAGCGCAGCGACTTCAAGAAATACTTCCAGTTCATGTGGCGCTCCCTGAACATTCAGGCCTCCTGGAACTACGAACGTCAGATGAACATGGGCTTTTTGTACGGCATCGCTCCCACGCTGGACGAGCTGTACCCCAACGAGAACGACCCCGAGCAGCTGGCGCACAAAAAGGAAGCCTACGAGCGCGAGATGGCGTTCTACAACTGCACCCCGCAGACCAGTGCCTTTACGCTGGGTCTGGCTGCCTCCATGGAAGAGCAGTACGCCGCCGACCGTGAGAACTTCAACCCGGAGACCATCAACGCCGTCAAGACCTCGCTGATGGGCCCCCTGTCCGGTGTGGGCGACTCCTTCTTCCAGGGCACTGTCCGCCTGATCGCTTTTGGTCTGGGCATCTCTCTGGCACAGCAGGGCAGCGTTCTGGGCCCCATTCTGGCTATGATCCTCTCCATCGTCCCCTCGGTGCTGATTACATGGTTTGCCGGTAAGCTGGGCTACACCATGGGCAGCAAGTACCTGACCAAGCTCAACGGCGGCATGATGGACAAGCTGATGTACGTCTGTGGCATCGTAGGCCTGATGGTCATTGGTGCCATGGTGGCAAGCATGGTGGGTCTGACCACCCCCATCACCTTCGCAAGCACCGGTCTGGTGCTGCAGGATGTGCTGAACAGCATTCTGCCGAACCTTCTGAACCTTGGCATCGTGATGCTGATGTACACCCTGATCCGCAAAAAGGTCAAGACCGGCTGGCTGCTGGGCATCTGCATCGTGGGCGGTGTTGCCATCAACGCCCTTGGTCTGTTGGTGTAACCGGGTTTCCGGCTTACATAGATATCCGTACGCCTGTAATTTGTGATTCATCAGAACAAAAAGAAAAATAATTTGGAGGATTGCATTATGTATAACATTGATCTGGCAAACGTCAAGTCCATCGTGGCAGACATCGTGGCAAAGCACAACGTGGAGAACGTGGCCTTTGTTGGCTGCGGCGCTTCCAAGGCAGAGCTGTACCCCGCAAAGTACTTCCTGGCAAACTGCAGCAAGAAGCTGCGCGTGGCACACTACACCGCCAACGAGTTCAACTACGATACCCCCGATTGGCTGGGCGACACCACCGTGGTCATCACCGCTTCTCTGGGCGGCAGCACCCCTGAGACCGTCAAGGCCAACAGCGTGGCAAAGGCCGCCGGTGCAACCGTTGTCAGCGTTACCCACGCTGCCGGTTCTGCCCTGACCAAGGAAGCTGACTACACCATCGTCCACGGCTTTGAGGCAAACTACGCCGCCAAGCTGGAAAAGATGGGCTACGTTCTGGCACTGGCTGTGGAGATCCTGCAGCAGGTGGAAGGCTTCGACAAGTACGACAAGATGATCGAGGGCCTGACCAACGTGTTCGAGGCTGCCGAGAACGCTGCCAACTCTGCCCGCAAGTCTGCCAAGGAGTTCGCTGAGAAGTACAAGGACGCTCCCGTCGTTTACGTCATGTCCAGCGGCGCTTCCATGGAGGTCGCTTACTCCACCTCCATCTGCCTGATGATGGAGATGCAGTGGGTCAACTCCGGCTCCTTCCACAGCGGCGAGTTCTTCCACGGCCCCTTCGAGATCGTGGACAAGGACGTGCCCTTCATCCTGCTGATGAACGACGGCAAGACCCGTCCCGTGGATGCCCGCGCACTGACCTTCCTGCACCGCTTCGATGCTCTGACCACCGTGGTGGATGCAAAGGATTACGGTCTGGGCAATGCTGTGGACAGCAGCGTCATCACCTACTTCAACCCGCTGATGCACACCGCCGTGTTCCGCGTCTATGCTGAGGAGCTGTCCTACGTCCGTCAGCATCCGCTGACCCTGCGCCGCTATATGTGGAAGCTGGAGTACTAAGCGATCGACTGGGATCAATAGACCCATGCTTGGGGGAGGGGCTTGCCCCTCCCCTTTTTTGATGAAGAGGGAAATGAAGAATGATTGAAGCAGTGATTTTTGATATGGATGGGGTGCTGGCGGATACGGAATACTACTACGAGAACCGCCGTAAAAACTTTCTGCTGGAAAACGGCATCCCCATCCCGGAGGGCAACTTCATCGGCTCCAACGAAAAAGCCATCTGGGAAGCGCTTGTTCCCAACGACCCTGTGCGCCGTCAGGAGATGCTGATGGCTTATCGGGAATACCGTAAGGCTCGCCCCACCCCTTACGGCAAGCTTACCGACCCGCAGGCAGAGCCGCTGATGAATGCGCTGCGCAGCCGGGGGCTGAAGGTGGCGGTGGCGTCCTCCAGCGCAGCACCGGACATCATGAAGATGCTCACGGAGGGCGGGCTGAAAGCGATGGTGGATTTCGCCTTCAGCGGCGAGGACTGCGCCGCCCATAAGCCTGCGCCGGACATCTATCTCAAGGCGCTGAAGGCACTGGGGCTGACGGCAGACAAGGCCATTGCGGTGGAGGATTCTCCCACGGGCATCGCCTCCGCAAAGGCGGCAGGCCTGAAGGTGCTGGCGCTGAAACCCCGCCACGGCGAGCCGCTGGACCAGTCCGCCGCAGACTGCATCATCACCCAGCTGATGGATGTGGCGGAGCACCTGGACTGAGATGGAAGCAATCAAGAACGGTCTGTGCAAAAACCTGACCCCGGCACAGCTGTGGAGCGGCGCACGGTTTTTTCTGCTGCTGAATCTGAGCCTGATCATTTGTGCGGCGGCACTGAACTTTTACTGCGCCCCCAACCACTTTGTATTTGGCGGCACCACAGGTCTTTCCGTTGTGCTGGCTACCTGCTTTCCGGCGTTGAGCGTCAGCACCTTTATGTGGATCACCAATGCGGTGCTGGATGTGCTGGGCTGCGTCTTTCTGGGGATAAAGGCCATGGGATGGACGCTGTACTCCTCCTTCATGCTCAGCTTTTACTCCAGTATGTGCGAAAAGCTGTTTCCCATGTCCCAGCCTTTAACGGATGACACCTTGCTGGAGCTGTGCTTTGCGGTGGCGCTGCCGGCCCTTGCCAGCGGCATTGTGTTCAACATCGGGGCATCCACCGGCGGAACCGAGATCGTGGCGATGATCTTACACAAGTACATCAAGGTGGAGATCGGCAGGGCTCTTCTGCTCAGCGATATCGGCACGGTGCTGTTTGCGGCTTGCATTTACGGCCCGCAGACCGGGATGTACTGCGTGCTGGGGCTCATCGGGCGCAGCACCATCGTGGATACCGCCATCGAGAGCCTGAACCTCCGCAAGGTGTGTACGGTCATCACCTCAAGGCCGGAGCCCATCCGGCGTTTCGTTACGGAAACACTGGGGCGCACAGCGACCCAGCAGGACGCCACCGGCGTGTACACCGGCGAGCCCCGCACCATGATCATGGTGGCGCTGACCCGGCGGCAGGCAGGGCTGCTGCGGGATTTCCTGCGCCGGGAGGACCCGGAGGCCTTTCTGACCATCGTCAACTCCAGCGAGATCATCGGCAAAGGATTCCAGTCGGTCTGAAAATGCAGAATGCCCGCCCACTCTGGCTTTTCCACAGATGGGCGGGCATCATTTATATGGTAAATGGTGATTTACGCTGACTTTCTGGGATTTACGCTGAAAATACGCTGACTTGGTATGGTTTGCGCTGAATTTGCGCTGAGAAACGCGCGCCGCGCGAACAAAGCGCGAATAAATCCGGCTGACCGCGAATAAACCGCGAACAAAGATCGCACGGGCGTGCATTCTTCATGCGTGGGAAGGTGCGACGTGAAAGTTGGAACTTGTAAAAATAAACTGTAATACGATTGAATTTCAGAAAAGTGGAATCGCACGCTGGAATGCACGCCGTGCAATTCAGTCTGACAAGAGGTGGAAAGAAAAACGCGCGCCGCGCGATTAGCGGTTTTGCCGCGCGTTTTCTAAGGCTCAATCTTCCAGCCTGCCGTGGTCGCAGCCGAGAGAAAGATAACGCCCCATCTCCCCTCTCAGCACCATCTGCGCATACTCCAGCGGCTTATTGTACAGCAGCCAGTCCAGCTCCGCCCGCTGCGCTGGGGTGTTGCCGTACTCGTCCTCGACGGCAATGCAGCTGATGGCAAGGGCGGTGCCATCTGCGAACCGGGCTTCCACCCGGTTGGTGTCCATGTTGTAGCGGCAGGAAAGCAATTTCGTCATAGTCGTATCCTCCAAGACTTGATTTTTGGTGTGCGGTCACTCGAACCAATACCGTCAAGTCGTTGTCGGATGAAGTGGTTTTTAGTTTGTCCGGGAATAAGTGCACGGTTTCTGCACGGTTTTTGCACGGTTTCAAAACGTGCAAAGGGTGCAAATCGCTGCAAAATCGGACAAAGGGTGCAGAAACTCGAAGTTCAAAACATGCGATGTATCGCAAATAAACAACGATGGAACGTAACTTCCAAAAATTGAGGGAATCGCTCGGTGTGCGCTACGAATCAGTAGGCCGGGGGTTCGAGTCCCTTCCATCGCACCAAATAATGAAAATCCGAACCTTTTCTCAATAGGAGAAGGGTTCGGATTTTTTGTTTCTTCGGAAAGCAAAATGCCGCGTTTGCGCAGCAACAAAAGCCCCAGTGGGGCTTTTGAGCGACCGAACGGTCTTGCGTTAGCAAGATGGAGGGGCCTCTGCCCCGACAAGTGACCATAAAAGAAAAATATCGCCCACGCAGCGTAGCGATGATTTTGTCGGGTGAAGTAAGCGGCAAAATGAATCGGGTGTGTTGCGGGACGGTAAGTTCTTTCGTGGACTTTTCCTCACGGAAGTGGTGGGTCTCACGGTGATAACCAACCACTTTCTGTGCCTGTGTTCAAAATGAACACGACCACATTTTGTGGATGGCTTCAAACCAATCCACAAAGACGGTGGGATTTACAAGAAAAATACCACTGTATGTGAAATTCGTCAAGAGGGTTTTGGAAAACCCCTATTCTCACACTCATCCACCCTATCATGTGGGAAACCACGGACATGATCTTGTGATCATGAGTTCTCCCAAAATGCTGACCCCAAATGAATACGATGTGTTTTTCAGCTTTCTGGAAAACACGGTGATGAAAAACGCATACTGACAGTAAAACCGCTCCGAGCGTTCTGCCCGGAGCGGTTTTGCGTCAGCAGTATTTATGCAGAATGGTCATAGACGGAGGGAGAAGTCATGCGTCCTTGCACAGCTTGGTCAATTCTTCGATGGCGGCATCCTCGTCCGCACCATCTGCGGCGATCGTAACAGTTTCGCCGCACTTTACGGCCAGACCCATTACGGCAAAGATCTTCTTCATGTCGGCGACTTTGCCGTTCTTAGTCATAGTGACTTTGCTCTCAAAGCCTTTGGCAGCTTTGCTCAGGATACCGGCGGGACGGGCGTGCAGACCTTCTTTGTCCTGAATGGTGATATCGATGCTCTTCATAAAAATCTCTCCTTTTTGGAATCGTTATTGTAAGTGCTCCAGCACATAGTTCATATCGGAAGTGGTCTTGAGCTGTTCCAGCGCATCCTCGTCTTCAAGGATCTCGCAGACGTTGCCCAGCAGGTCGAGGTGGTCGTTGCCCACACCGGCGATGCCGAACACCAGATAGGCTTTTTCATCGCCGAAGTCCACGCCCTCGGGATATTGCAACAGGACAACGCCGGACTTTTTCACAGTGCCCTTCTTCTGGCTGGTGCCGTGGGGAATCGCCACGCCCATGCCCATATAGGTGCTCACGAGCTTTTCACGTTCGACCATGGCATCGGCGTAAGTGTCATCCACATAGCCGCGCTTTGCCAGCAGCGCACCGGCGGCACGGATGGCTTCTTCCTTGGTGACGGAAGGCAGCCCTAGCTGAATGTCCTCAGCCTGAATTTTCAGAACAGAACCGTTCGACTTGGAAGCTTCGGTCACAGCGGCGGCCAGCGGAGCGACGGCGGCAGCGCGCAGATCGGAAACGATCTCCTCATTGGCGGCGGCTTCGGCCTTGGCATCCAGTGCCGGGGTAGTAGAGGTCAGTGCATTGTACAGCGCATCCAGATTCGGGTCTGCGAGGAAGTTATCCAGCGTCACAAGCTGTGCCTGTGGCGCGCTCTTGCGGGCACGGTCGGCCAGAACACGCTGGCAGACCACCACATCGGCGTCGGCGGGGATGGTGTCCACGCTGGAGTTGGTCACGGTCAGGTCGGGGCGTTCTGCCTTGATGCGGTTGTGGAACTTGGTGGCGCCCATAGCGCTGGAACCCATACCGGCATCGCAGGAAAAGACGATCTTGCGGATCTGGCCCACATTCACGGCAGTGGGCTCGGGGATGGTTCCCTTGGCCTGTGCCTTCATCTCCTTCATTTCGTTCTGGGCATCGGTCAGGCTCTTGGTGTGACCGGAGGTCGCTTTCAGAATGACCGAGGACAGGATAAAGGAGACTGCACCGGCGATGACAACGCCCAGCAGAACGGTGAGAATGGAATCCCGGGGAGCCATTGCCATGTAGGCGATGATGGAACCGGGAGAAGCAGGACCGGACAGACCTGCACCGGTCATAGAGTAGAACAGGATGGCACAGAAGTTGCCCACGATGGGGGCGATGATGATCACGGGGTTCATCAGGATGTAGGGGAAGTAGATCTCGTGGATGCCGCCCAGCAGGTGGATGATCACAGCACCGGGAGCGGACTGGCGGGTGGTGTCGTCCTTGCAGAAGAAGCAGTAGGCCAGCAGGACACCAAGACCGGGACCGGGGTTGGCTTCCAGCATATACATGATGGAGCGGCCGGTCTCAGCAGCCTGACTTGCACCGATGGGGCTGAAGATGCCGTGGTTGATGGCGTTGTTCAGGAACAATACCTTGGCAGGCTCAATGAAGATGGACACCAGCGGCAGCAGGCTGTGCGCCACAAGGAAGTCCACACCGGCGGTCAGCACGGTGAGGATGGCGGTCATGAACGGGCCGATGACGTAGTAGCCGAGGATGGCCAGCAGCATACCCAGAATGCCGACGGAGAAGTTGTTGACCAGCATCTCGAAACCGGCGGGGATATGGCCTTCTACCTTCTTATCGAATTGCTTGATGACCCAGCCGGCCAGAGGACCCATGACCATGGCGCCCATCAGCATGGTGTAGTCCGAGCCGCAGATGCAGCCCACCACGGCGATGGCGGCGATGACGCGGCCACGGTCGCCTGCAATCATCTTGCCGCCCTGCCCTGCAATGAGGATGGGCAGCAGGTAGGTCAGCATCGGGGAGACCATGCTGGCCAGCTTTTCGTTGGGGAACCAGCCCACTTCAATGAACAGAGCAGTGAGGAAGCCCCACGCGATGAATGCGCCGATATTCGGCATGACCATGCCGCTGAGGAACTTGCCAAAGCGGGAAACAGCGTTTTTCATTTGTAGCTCTCCTTTTTCACTTGAAAGGCAGGCGGTGCAGCTCCTGTGGCATGGGAGCTGCGGCCTGCGGACGGTTGTTCGGAGGAGCTTTCGTTTCGTTCTGGCACTATTCTAGCCGATACTGCGCCGGATTTCAATGGTGACAAGCGGTGGGGTTGTCACCGGAGGATGGTGACACCAGTGGGCTGATACGGCAACATTTCCAATGGATGCGCGGGTGATTTGTGCATATTTGCTGATGCGCCGGGATACAAGACGGGAACAAGGAAGCTTTTGTCACCGGGCAATGGTGACAAAAAACACACAACTTCTTTTCTGCGTTGGGGGCTGGCAGACGGGGTGGCACTATGTTACAATAGAAGCAATGGGTAACTTTTGGGAAAAGGAGAGAAGCAACATGGGTGCGGTGTATCGTGAGGAACTGTCGGCAAATGCACGGAAGCTGATCGAGCAGCTGCTCAGCCTTCCGCAGGGCTGGGTGACGGCGGCGGCGCTGGCTGAAAGCATCGGGGTCAGCCGCCGCACCGTGCTGCGGGAGCTGCCCGCTGTGGAGCAGTGGATGCAGGCTGCCGGGGCGCATTTTGTGCGGAATCCCGGCAAGGGTCTGCTGCTGGATGAAGCGCCGGAGCGGCGAGACGCACTGCGCACCCAGCTGAACAGCGGCGACAGGAAAGAACTTTCCCGCGCAGAGCGGCGGCAGCAGCTTTTGACAAGGCTGCTCAGCGAGCAGGAGCCCTGCAAAACAGCGGTACTGGCACGGGCGCTTGGCGTTTCGGAAAGCACGCTGTCTGCAGACTTGGATGAACTTGAGACCAAGCTACACCCCTACCGGGTGGAGATGTTCCGCCGCCCCGGCGTGGGGGTCTGGCTGCAGGGGGATGCTTCTTCCTACCGGAGGGTGGTGTCTGCCCTGCTGCGCAGCAGTATGCCGGAAAAGGAACTGGCAGAGGTGCTCTGCGGACGGATGCCGGAAAACGAGATCTTCTCGACCCTGCTGGATACAAAAACGGCCGAAAAGGTCTGGGCGGCTTTGCAGCAGTTTGAACAGGAAGAGCAGCTCCATCTGCCGGATGCAGGCTTTCTGGCGCTGGCGATCCATTGCACCCTGACCATTCAGCAGCTGCGGCAGGGCGGCGACAAGGGCAGCGCCCCCAGAGGGCTGCGCCCGGCGGGCAATCATGCTGCCCGGCTGGTGGCGGCGCTGAACCGCGCCTTCGGGCTGACCCTGCCGCCTGAGGAAGCGCAGTATCTGGAACTGTATCTCTCCGCCTATCTGGGCGCAGAGGACCCTTGGGGCAGCGCACAGGAGATGGAGTTGCGGAATCTGGAAGCCGCCCTTATCCGGGAAATGGAAAAGGCGCTGCACACAGACCTTTCCGGTTACACCTCCCTGCGGGATGACCTGTACTGCCACCTGCGCCCCATGCTGCTGCGGGTGGAGCAGAACATTCGTACCGAAAACCCCCAGCTGGACACCATCCGCACCGACTACCCCGGCCTGTGGAAAGCCACCCGCGCCGCCTGTGATGCGGTGCAGCAGCAATTCGTTCTGCCCGCCATTTCAGACGATGAAGCGGCCTACCTTGCCATGCACTTTGGCGCAGTGCTGGAACAGAATGCCATGTTCCGGCTGCGGCTGCGGGTGGTAGTGGCCTGTCCGCTGGGCATGGGTTCCAGCCGCTTTCTGGCTTCCCGGCTGGGAAACGAGTTTCCCTCTTTGCAGGTAGAGGGGTGCTGCTCGGTGCGGGAGCTGAACACTGCCGACCTGCGTCGGAGAAAAATCGACTTCATTATCTCCACCGTGCCGCTGGAACTGGATTACCCGGCGGTGTGCATCAGCCCTTCCCTGCTGGAGCCAGACCGTGCCGTGCTGAAGGACGCTATTACGCGGTACAGCCAGAACCGCGCAGAACCGGAACCGGCGGTGCAGCCTGTGCAGGATGCACCGCACGCAGGCTCCAAGCTGCAGTATTATGCACGCCTGACCCGGTCCATGACCGGGCTGCTGGAACATCTGACCATCCAGCCCGTCAAGGCTCCCGGCAGCCGCGCTGCCCTCATCCATGCAGCGGCGCAGCTGTTCTGCCCGCAGGAAGCGGACGCCCGGCTGGTGGAGCAGCAGCTTCGCCGCCGTGAAACGCTGGGCGATACCTACATCAAACCCCTGTATGCCCTGCTGCTCCATTGCAGGACAAGTGCGGTAAAGGACTGCCGCTTGGGTTATTTGCAAGCACAGCCGCCGGTCTATGAGCCGGGGCGCATCGTGCTGGGGGCACTGGTGCTGCTGGCCCCGGATGACGGGAACGGCGTCCCGGTGGAGGTCATGCAGAATGTCAGCGGGCAGCTGATCGAAACGCCCCGGCTGATGGAGGCACTGCGCACCGGCCAGCAGCAGGAAGCGGCAGACCTGCTGGAACAGGGCTTTGACCGTGGCTTTTTTGCGGACTGCAAACCGCCGCACACAAAATGAACGGAAAACGAACTCCCGGCTTTTGCCTTTTTGGGCAGAGTCGGGAGTTTTTTGTTGTTGTAACAAAATACCTATTAGAGAACTTTTGAATCAAAAATCATGTATCCCAGAAAGTTGGCGAAAAGCACCAAAAACACGCAGTGCAATTTGTTGAAACAACAGCTTGACAGGGGCGAGAACTGTTGGTATTATAATGCCAGAGCTTTCGTTTCAACAGTTTCGAGTTTCATAACAACAATCGTGAAGGAGGCTGTTGTTCCCATGATCTACACCGTAACATTGAATCCGGCGCTGGACAAGACCGTTGAGATCCCGAACCTTGCGCTGGACACCGTAAACCGGATCACTAAGATGCGTACCGATCCCGGTGGCAAGGGCATCAACGTCAGCAAGGTGATCGCAAAGCTGGGTGGGACCAGCAAGGCCATCGGCATTCTGGCCGGCAACAGCGGCAGAGCCATTCAGGACGCACTGGACAGTGAAGGGCTTGCCCACAACTTCCGTTTCGTGCCCGGCGAGACCCGCACGAACCTGAAGGTCATCGACCCGGAAAACCACACCAACACCGACATCAACGAGCCGGGCATCGAGGTGGATGCCCCGGAGCTGACCGCCCTGCTGTACGACCTGCTGAAGGAACTGAAACGGGGGGATATCGTGGTGCTGGCAGGCAGCCTGCCGAAGGGTGCCCCCAAGGACACCTACTACACATGGGTGGAATCCTGCAAAAAGGCAGGGGCAAAGGTCTTTCTGGATGCAGACGGCGAGCTGCTGGCAGAGGGGCTGAAGGCTGCTCCCTATCTGGTCAAACCCAACAACGACGAGCTTTCCCGCATGATGGGCCGGGAGCTGAAAACGCTGGATGAACTGGCCGATGCCGGTCAGGCGCTCATCCGCAGGGGCATCGAACATGTGGTGGTGTCCATGGGCGGTCGGGGTGCGCTGTATCTCCGCAAGGACAGCGTGATCTACGCTCCGGCACTGAAGGTCAAAGTGGGCAGCACGGTGGGTGCCGGCGACAGCGTGGTCGCCGCTCTCGCCTACGCCGAAGCGGAAGGACTTGGCGAAGAAAACACCGTTCGCTTGTCCATCGCCACAGGAGCCGCCAATGTGATGTGCAGCGGCACACAGGCCGCAGAGCGCAGCCAGATCGAAGAACTGCTGCCGCTGGTCACCTTCCAGCATCTGTAAAACTTCTTGAAAACACAACGGTAACTGTTATAATAAAAGGAGAGTTTCATTATGAAAGTCAAAGCTGTTCGTCTGCACGCCGCCAACGACCTGCGTCTGGATACTTTTGAACTGCCGGAGATCAAGGACGATGAGATCTTGGTCAAGGTTGTTTCCGATAGCATCTGCATGTCTACTTACAAGTGCGCCATCCTCGGCACTGGTCACAAGCGTGTGCATCCGGATGTAGCCGAGCACCCCGCCATCATGGGTCACGAGTTCGCCGGTGATATCGTCAAGGTGGGCAAGGCGCATCAGGACAAGTTCAAGCCCGGCATGAAGTTCACCCTGCAGCCCGCCCTGAACTACAAGGGCACCATGTGGAGCCCCGGCTACTCCTACGAGTTCTTCGGCGGCGACGCCACCTACTGCATCATCCCTGCCGAGGTCATGGAACTGGGCTGCCTGCTGGAGTACAAGGGCCGTGCTTACTACGAGGCTTCTCTGGCCGAGCCTATGAGCTGCTCCATCGGTGCTTTCAACGCCGCCTACCACACCAAGATGGGGGTGTACCATCACGATATGGGCATCAAGAAGGGTGGCAAGCTGGCGATTCTGGCCGGTGCAGGCCCCATGGGTCTGGGTGCTCTGACCTACGCACTGCACCGTGATGTGCGCCCCGGCATGGTGGTGGTCACCGATATCAACGAGGATCGTCTGGCCCGCGCGGAGTCCCTCTTCCCCCCGAAGGAGGTCAAGGAGAAGGACGGCATCGACCTGTACTTCGTCAACACCGCCAACATGGCAGACCCCGCTGCCGAGCTGCGGGAGCTGACCGGCGGTACCGGCTTTGATGATGTGTTCTGCTACGCCCCCATCGCGCCGGTGGTGGAGCTGTCCAGTGCTGTGCTGGGTCGTGACGGCTGCCTGAACTTCTTTGCAGGCCCCACCGACAAGCAGTTCAGCGCCAAGATGAACTTCTACGATGTGCACTACAATTCTACCCATGTCATGGGCACCACCGGCGGTAATACCGCCGACATGATCGAGTCGCTGGAACTGACCGCCGCTAAGCGCATCGATCCGGCTGTGATGGTCACCCACATCGGCGGTCTGAACGCCGCTGCCGAGACCACCCTCAACCTGCCCAAGATCCCCGGCGGCAAAAAGCTGATCTACACCCACCTGACCATGCCCCTCATCGCCCTGACCGATCTGCGTGCCAAGGGCGAACAGGACAACGACCCCCGCTATACCGCACTGGCTGACATTGTGGATGCCCACAACGGCCTGTGGTGCCCGGAAGCAGAGGAATATCTGCTGGCAAACTTCAACCCGGAGGACTAAGCAGAACGTGCCATGGGACAGGACAAACGCAGACAGGAGGAATCCCCCATGGAACAACGCCGCAATCAAATCGTGGAGCTGGTGAACCGCAAAGGCAGCATTAGCTTTGCCCAGCTCAAGGAAGCTTTCCCTTCCGTTTCGGAAATGACCCTGCGCACCGACCTGAAAGCACTGGATGAAGCCCGCCGTGTGGTGCGGGTGCATGGCGGTGTCAAGTCGGTGGAGCAGGTGGTAGGCACAGACGACCTGCTGAGCCGCCGTGCCGCCCGCAATGCCGAAGCAAAGCAGATCATTGCCGAAAAAGCCATTGCGCTGCTGCGCCCCAACACCACCCTGTTTCTGGATTCCGGCAGCACCGCCACAGCAGTGGCCCGGTGCATCCCGGATCAGCCCATGCTCATCTACACCAGCGGCCTGAGCTGCGCCATGGAGCTGGCAAAGCTGGAAAAGCCCCATGTGTCCCTGCCGGGCGGCAGCCTGAACCGGTTCAGCATGAGCGTCTGCGGTGCACAGAGCATCCAGACGATGGAGGGCATCAACTTTGATTTGCTGCTGCTGGGCGTGACCAGTTACAGCCCGGAAACCGGTTTTACCTGCGGCGTGGAGGATGAAGCACGGCTCAAGCAGACCGTGCTCCGCCGCTGTGAGCAGAAAGCCGTGCTGCTGGATTCCTCCAAGATCGGACTGAAAAGCACGTTCCACATCTGCGAGCTGTCCGATATTGATATTGTGATCTCGGACGGAAAGCTGCCCGTAGAATTTTTACAGGCCTGCCGGAACGCAGGCGTAACGGTACTATAAAAGGAGTATTATTATGAAGATCATCCGCGCAAAAGATTATCAGGATATGTCCCGCAAAGCGGCCAACATCATCTCCGCACAGGTCATCATGAAGCCGGACTGTGTACTGGGTCTTGCCACCGGCGGCACCCCGGTGGGCACTTATGCCCAACTGGTGGACTGGTACAACAAAGGCGATTTGGATTTCTCCGAGGTCACTACTGTCAATCTGGACGAGTACCGCGGCCTGCCCAAGGAGCACCCCCAGAGCTACTGGTATTTCATGAATGAGAACCTGTTCAGCAAGGTGAATATCGACCCGGCCAAGACCAACCTGCCGGACGGCACCAATCTGGACACCGCCGCCGAGTGTGCCCGTTACAACGGTATCATCCACAAGCTGGGCGGCATCGACCTGCAGCTGCTGGGCATCGGCCCCAATGGTCATATCGGCTTCAATGAGCCGGGCGAAGCCTTTGAGCTGGAGACCCACTGCATCGACCTTGCGCCCACTACCATCGAAGCCAACAAGCGCTTCTTTGACGGCAACGAGGCCCTTGTCCCCAAACAGGCATACACCATGGGCATCAAGACCATCATGCAGGCACGCAAGGTGCTGGTGGTAGCCAACGGTAAAGCCAAGGCACAGGCCGTCAAGGACGCCGTGACCGGCCCTGTGACCCCTGCCTGCCCCGGCAGCATCCTGCAGCTGCATCCGGACTGCATCCTTGTGGCAGACGAGGAAGCACTGAGCCTGCTGTAAACTCCCAAAGCCAACTTCTTCATTTACCATAACTTTGCTCAAGATCCAACCAAAGCACAGAAAGGGCCGGACTCGTTGCACGGGTTCGACTCTTTCTGTCAGAAATAAGATTTATCTTGCTATCTTACGCAAAGAGCAACTCCAAAAGAGCCGTCATGGAGATGGTGGGTTCGCCTGCTGCGGGATTTACGCTGAAAATATGCTGAAAAGAGGTCACCCCGATCGGTGGCCTCTTTTTTGCTGCCGCGAACTGTCTGGCTGCGGCAGCGGATAACAGCAATGTCCATTGCGCTTTGTTTTGCCCGGATGCGCACCCGCAGAAAGCTCTCCCTCGTCAAACTGCCCAAAATACGCCCTTAAAAGTTTACTTGACGCAATTTTCAAATCAATATATAATTGGGTCAGAAACCAATCATAGAAAAGGATGATTTCCAGTGGCGCGCAGATACGACAGCAAGGAAGCAAAACGGCGGATCCTGACCGCCTGTGTCCGGCTTTTTCTGGAAAAAGGCTACACGAACACCAAGGTTGCAGAAATTTTAAAGGAAGCAGATGTTTCCGCCGGGTCGTTCCAGAATATTTTCCGCACCAAGGACGGTGTGCTGACCGAGCTGATCGGCATGATGTTCAGCAGGCAGTTCGGCGCGGTAAGGCCGCTGGCGGCAAACGCCCCCTCGCCGGTGTACCTCTACGCGGTGGAGACGGCTTTGCAGCTGGCGATGACTGAGCTGAGCGAGAACCTGCGGGATATCTATGTGGAGGCGTACACCTTCCCCGCCACGGCGGAGATCATTCACCGCAGCACCACGGCCGAGCTGCAGGCGGCGTTCAGCGCGTATCTGCCCGGGTGTGCCGAGTGCGATTTCTACGAGATGGAGCTGGGCACGGCTGGCATGATGCGCGGCTACATGGCACGGCGGTGCGACCCCTACTTTACGCTGGAGCGCAAAATACGGCGCTATCTGAGCATGAGCCTGAGTGCGCTGCAGGTCCCCGCGCAGGAGCGCGAGCAGGTCATTGCTTTTGTGGCGGAGATCGATATGCTTGCCGAGGCGCGGAAGGTGGTAGATGCCGTGCTTGCATCGCTGTCCGTGCAGTTTGATCTGAAAGGATAACAAGGTTTGATGACAAGGAGGGAGTAACATGAAAAAATGGCTGATCTGGTGTTTGACGGTGCTGGCAATGGTGTGCCTGATACCGGGGATCGTGTTAAAAGCGGCGGCAGAAACAACCACGGTGCGCTGCAAAAACTGTGGGAGTGTGGAGACACGTGAGATCCTTGGATACAGAAAATATGATTCGAACTCTCATAGGTTTTATGTAGCTGAATGCCAGAACTGCCACAACGATGGCAATGTTACGTATTTAAAGGTACATTCCGGCGGCACCGAAACTCCCACCTGCACCACAGGCAAAACCTGTGAAAAATGCGGCGCGGAATACGGCGTTCTCGGTCACGACTGGGGCGCGTGGACGCCTAACTACGACGGCACGAACACGCACACCCGCAGATGCAAGCGCAGCAACTGCAACGCAGTTGAGACCGCAAGCTGCAGCGGCGGCTATGCGGCCTGCGACAGTCTGGGAATGTGCGAAACTTGCGGAGGGAGTTACTACGGCGGTCACGCATGGGGCAAGTGGTCATCCGCCGGCAACGGCACACACATCCGCAGCTGCATGAACTACTGCTCCGAAGTTGATACTGCAAGCTGTTTCGGTGGCACAGCAACCTGCACCGCCAAAGCGGTCTGTGAGGCGTGTGGTGGGGAATACGGCGAAAAAGACCCAAATAACCATGATCTGGTGCAGCACGCAGCAAAAGCCCCCACTTGTACGGAAATCGGCTGGGACACTTACGACCGCTGCATCCGCTGCGGCTATACCACCCGCAAAGAGCTGCCCGCACTGAACCATGATTTGGTGCGTCACGTAGCGCAAGCCCCCACCTGCACAGAAAAGGGCTGGGCTTACGATACCTGCTCCCGCTGCGACTATACCACCTATGCGGAGCTGCCCGCACTGAACCATGATTATCAGGCTGTTACCGTAGAGCCTACCTGTGAAACAGACGGCTATACCATCTTTACTTGCTCCCGCTGCAAAGACAGCTACACCGCAGACCCGACGGATCAGCTGGGACACAAGTTTGGTGCATGGTCCCCGAACGGAACCGGCTCTCAGAGCGCCGATTGTCTGCGGCAGGGCTGCGCGCACACTGGCAGCACGGATTGCCGGAAGTTTACTTTCCGCACTGCGGAAGGCGAAACGCTGACCTTCTGCCCCGTGTGCGGGCAGGCAGAAAACGCCGCGCAGCTGGAAAAGATCGAAGCCGCAACGGCGTGGGCTAACAGCGGCAGCCTTTCTGCGGAGGATGTGACCGCACGGACGAATGGGGAATACCTGAGTGTGGCCTTTGAAACCGCAGGCAGCCTGACGCAGCCCACCGGTCGGGTAAGGCTTGCGCTGCCCGCCGGACTGCTGGAAGGCAAAACGCTTGTGCGCATTGCCCCGGACGGCACACAGACGGAGATGCCTTTTGAAACAGAGCGCGGAACGATCATCCTTACGCTGGATTTTGCAAACAGCGCGCTGCCCGTAATGCTCTTCCGGCTGGTACCCCAGACCGCCGCCCTCTGAACGCTTTTACAGCGGCACAAACAATAAAACGCAAAATGCCCGCTCACCGTGGTTTTCCACAGGTGGGCGGGCATTCTTTTGTGCCTTTTGGGGCATCAAAATACCCCCGGAGGATGCAGCGTTTTTTACGCTGTCTACTCGGTGGTCATTTCCATCGTGCTGTCGCTGTTCTGGCCTGTGGTGCAGACCGGCATCAATAACTTCGGCATCTGGATCGCCAACTCTTCCGAGACTTCTCCCATTCTGGCTCCGTTCATCTATGGTACGCTGGAGCGTCTGCTGCTGCCCTTCGGTCTGCATCACATGCTGACCATCCCCATGCAGGACTGGCTGGGGCTGGATAACGCCGCCCGCATCAATAAGCCCTCCACCGTAGGCCAGAACTGGCGCTGGCGGCTGAAAAAGACCCAGCTGACCAAGAAGCTCCAAAAAGAGATCTGCCAGCTGACCACCCGCTACGGCCGGATGAACTGGGCGTGAGCGTAAGGGAACTCAACACAAAGGGCAGGGCAGCCTGTGGGCCGCCCTGCCCTTTGTTGCGGAGTGCCCCCTTGGCAAACCGGACGGGATTGCGCTATAATAGAGCCGTAACAGTTCCACAAAGGTGTGGTAAGGGAGGTGTGGTCATGATCCGGGTGGCGATCGTAGAGGACGACGCGGAGGTACAGGGGGTATTGCAGGAGTATGTCCGGCGGTATACCCGGCAGTACGGGACAGAGTTTGAAGTGACGGTCTTTGCGGACGGCGTGGATATTCTGGAGGATTACCGCGCGGTCTACGATATTATTTTTCTGGATGTGGAGATGAAGCATCTGGATGGCATGACCACGGCAGAGCGCATCCGGCAGATGGATGCCGAGGTGATCCTGATCTTCATCACCAATATGGCGCAGTATGCCATCCGGGGCTACTCGGTGGGAGCGCTGGACTATGTGCTGAAGCCGGTGCCCTACTTTGCCTTTTCGCAGCAGCTGCTCAAGGCGGTTGCCCGGCTGGAAAAGCGGGCAAAGCACTACCTGACCGTGCCGGTGGAGGGCGGGCTGCGCCGGCTGGACACCGCAAGCATCTATTATCTGGAAAGCGAGGGTCACCGGGTGCACTTTTACACCGACGAGGGCGATTTTTCCGCCCCCGGCGCCCTCAAGGCCTTTGAGGAAAAGCTGGCAGACTGCCCCTTTGCCCGCTGCAACAGCGGCTACCTTGTCAATCTGGCACAGGTGCGGGAGCTGCGGCAGAGCACCGTGCAGGTGGGCCCCTGCGAGCTGCAGGTCAGCCGCCCCAAGCGTAAGGCTTTTCTTGCCGCACTGACCGACTACATCGGAGGTGAGGGCTCATGACCGCGCTGCCGGATATCCCCCGGCTGTACACCGCCCTTGCCGAGTGTCTGGCGGTGCTGCTGTTCACCCCGGCGCTTGCGCCCCGCTTTTCTAGGGCGGTCACCGGGGGCATCACCCTGCTGTGGGCGGCGGTGCTGTCGGCCTTTCTGGGGCTGACGGGCAACGTGCCCGGCGGGCTCTGGATCCCCTGCATGGTAACGGCCATCGGGCTTTCCTACTTATATTTATGGTGTGTGTGGAGCATCACCCTGCTGGAAGCCGGGTATCACTGCGCCCGGGCGTTTATTCTGGCAGAGCTTGCCGCCAGCGTGGAGTGGCAGCTGCACTGCGCCCTCTGGCCCGCCCGCGGCCCATGGGAGCCGCTGTCTTTGCTGCTGCTGGCGCTGGTGTATGGGACGCTGTTCGGCATTATGTGCTATCTGCAGCACCGCCGTCCCCAGCCCGCCGGGCACTTACAGATCGGCGGCAGCGCCGCCCTGACGGCGGTCATGTTGGCGCTGACTGCCTTTGCGGTGAGCAATCTGGGCTTTCTGCCCGGCAGCGAGATCAACATGAGCATTTTTTCCATCCGCACACTGGTGGATTTTTCCGGCGTGCTGATCTTATCTGTGCAGCACGAGCAGCTGCAGGAGAACGCTTTGCACAGCGAGCTTGCCGCCATGGACGAGGTGCTGCACCGCCAGTACGAGCAGTACAAGCGCAGCAAGGAGGGCATCAACCTCATCAACCGGCGGTACCATGAACTGAAAGTCCAGCTTGCCCGCATCCGGGAGGAGCAGGACCAGACCAAGCAGAACGCCGCCATTGCTGCCATGGAGCAGAACATCCGCCAGTACGAGGCCGAGAACAAGACCGGCAACCCGGTGCTGGATACCCTGCTCACCGCCAAGACCATGGAATGCCAGCAGGAGAACATTACCATCACCAGTGTAGCAGACGGCAGGATGCTGGGCTTTCTCACCATCCGGGAGCTGTGCACCATCGTGGGCGTGGCGCTGGACAACGCCATTGCCGCCGTCCGCGCCGAGCCGGACCCCGAAAAGCGGCTCATCAAGGTGGCGGTGTACAGTCAGGGCGGTTTTGCCATGCTGCGGTTCGAGCATTATACAGAGGCCGCCCCGGCACTGGATGCGGACGGTCTGCCGCAGCAGGGGTCGGACCTGAAAAGCGTCCGCACCACCGTCGGGCAGCACGGCGGCAGCATGACGCTGCACTGGGAAAACAACTGGTGCACCCTGCGGATCTTATTTCCGCTGCCCAAAAACAAATAATTTTTACGGCAGGTATCCCCTGCCGTTTTTTGTTGTCTGGCAGGGTGCACAAATACAATGTTGCAATATTTGTGTATTAGCACAATAAAAATTGAAAATTTATTGTAACTTTTGCAAACTGTGTATCCAAAACGACAGATTGTGCAAAAGATGATAACGATGCGCAAATATCCGTTATAATGGGTCACAGTTGGGTACGGCCCAAAAAATATAAAAGAATATGGAGGAGACAACACAATGAAGCGCGATCCGAACAACAAAAAGCCCACAAAGTTGCTGACAGCTGTTACAGCACTCTTACTGGCAGTTGGAATAGTGGCAGATGTAGCAATGTTTGGTGTGTTTCCTAGTTCTCTGGACAAGGCATTCCCTGGCCAGAATGGAGACCCGGAATTGCAAAAAACATCGTATGCAAATGGCTTGTCAGTGGCTCAGAAAATCGAGGAGGAAGGCGCAGTCCTTCTGAAAAATGACGGCGCTCTGCCGTTGGCAGGAACAAACCGAAAAATCAATCTTCTGGGCTATGCTTCCGCAAATCCGGTTTATGGCGGTACGGGTTCCGGTGGTAGCAGCTACACTGCAAACCGGACAGATTTTGTAAAAGCCTTTACGGATGCAGGTTTTGAAGTGAATCAAAATCTGGTCAATCTCTACAGCCCCAAAAACAACGAAGGCGGAAATACATTCTCTGTTGATTTTTCCATCCCGGAACTGCCTGCAACCGAGGAATTGGCTAAGAACATGGGTGTGGAGTACCAGTATACTGGAGACTGCTCATTTGAAGCAATGAAGGATTTTTCGGATACTGCTGTGGTCGTGTTCTCCCGCAAGGGCGGTGAAGGCAATGACCTGCCCACTTCGATGGCTGAAAATACCTCGTATGCACCGGATCAGAGCAAGCATTATCTGGAACTGAACAGTGCGGAACAGTCTTTGCTGGAACAGGCAGAAGCGACATTTGATAATGTTATCGTTCTGATCAATTCAGGCAATGCTATGGAACTGGGCTTCCTGAATGATGAAGGCGTTGATGCAGCCCTCTGGATCGGTGATCCCGGTGATGTGGGCACGATTGGAATTGTCAACATTCTGACGGGCGCAGTCAACCCCTCTGGCCGTCTGCCGGATATCTACCCTTATGCAGTAGAAACGACCCCTTCTTACTACAACTTTGATACCTTTGAGTATACCAACTCTAATGACTGCTTCAAAAACTTCGAAAGTCATCCTGCCTACCTTGTAGAGTATCAGGAAGGCATTTATGTGGGATATCGTTATTACGAAACCCGTGAAAGCTACGATTACACTACCCGTGAAGGAGAAAATCTGACGGGACTTTCCTACAATGATGTAGTGCAGTTCCCCTTTGGCTATGGCTTGAGCTACACAAGCTTTGACTGGGAACTGGAAAACACGATTCCGACTACCGTTACCGCACAGGATACGCTGGAGTGGAATGTCAAAGTTACCAATACTGGCAATGTGGCTGGCAAAGATGTTGTGGAACTGTATTACAGTGCGCCCTATTACAGTGCAGCTGAAGGCGGCAGCGGCTTGCAGAAGGCTGGCGAAGTACTGGGCGGCTTTGCAAAAACGAAGGAATTGCAGCCGGGCGAAACGGAAACGGTTACGATTTCTATGCCGGTAGAGCAGATGGCTTCTTATGATGCACAGAAGTACTACACTTCTACCGGTTCCTACGTGCTGGAAGCTGGCGAGTATCAGATTTCTCTGCGTACGGATTCTCATACGGTGAAAGATAATCTGACCATGACCTGCAAGGTTGCTGAGAATGAAGTGTTCCAGGACAGTGCGTTTGGCAGTGGTGTGGAAAACTGCAAGTATGTCGGCAAGCGCTCTTCGGACGAAGTGGTAGCAACAAATCAGTTTGATGATGCAGCTGGTGATGTGGCTTACCTCAACCGTGACACTTGGCAGATCGTTCCCGGTACCAGCAAGGAAGCAACTGCTGAACAGCTGGAAGCCTTCAGCAATGCGCTGTTAGTGGATGATAGCTATGTGGATGCAGATGACACTGCGCCGACCTTTGGTGCAAAGAATGGCCTTACGCTGAAAGACATGGAAGGCCTTGCCTATGATGATGCACAGTGGGATAAGCTGCTGGATCAGCTGACCCTTGATGATATGTACAAACTGCTGGGCGCAGATGGCTGGGGAAGTGCAGCAGTTGATAATATCGGTAAGGGACAGACTTATGAAATGGACGGCCCTGCCGCTCTGAGTTATGTGTTCGATGCCTTTATGGGTACCTGCACATATAAGACGGTTACTTATCCGGCAGAAGTTCTGCTGGCGGCTACTTGGAATGTAGACCTGGCTTCTGAATTTGGCGATGCAATCTCGCAGGAAGGAAAGGCGTGGAATATTTCCGGCTGGTATGCACCTGGTGCTAATACCCACCGCAATGCATTTGCTGGCCGTAACTTTGAGTACTATTCTGAGGATGGCTTCCTTTCTGGTTCCATGTCCGCTGCTACGGTTGGTGCGGCAGAGAAAAATGGTATGTACTGCTACATTAAGCATTTTGCACTGAATGAGCGTGAGACCTGGCGTCATTATGGTCTGTGCACCTGGGCCGATGAGCAGGCAATGCGTGAAATTTACTTCGTGCCGTTTGAAAAGGCTGTGAAGGAAGGCGGCAGCACGGCTGTGATGTCTTCCTACAATAATATTGGTACTACTTGGGCCGGTGCAAGTACTGCACTACTGACCAATGTTCTGCGTAATGAATGGGGCTTTATTGGCACTGTGATTACGGATAACAACGAGGAGCATGGCTTTATGGATATTGAAAAAGCTGTCTTGGCAGGTGGTACCAATCTGCTGTTTGGCTGGGGCACTAAGACCTTCGATAACCTGAGCCAGACTGCTACCGGTCAGCTGAAGATGCGCGAAGCTGCACATCAGTATCTGTATACGCTGGCGAATAGCTACGGTGTAGATGTAGATGCGCCTGTGCCTATGTGGCGCACGCCTGCACTGGTAGGCAGTGTGATTGTCTATGTGTTGGTTCTGGCAGGTGTTGTGGTGATTCTTCGCCGCCGCAAGTATAATAAAACGCTGGCTAATACCAATGCAGGTGCGGATGTGAGTAAGGCATAAGTACTGACCCGTAATCAAAACTGTCTTCCTTCTAATCCCGGAACACGGCTGCACGGCAGTTACGGCCCGCAGCCGTGTTCCCTTTTGGAAACAGAATCACGCTTCTTCTCCTTATGCGTGGTCCTGTTTCCAAAGGCAATACCGTTTCTACTGAAAGGAGATTTCCCCGTGAAATATCAGGATATTATTGCAAAACTGAGCCTGGAACAGAAATGTGCCCTGCTGAGCGGCGGCACGGTGTTCACCACCCGGGCGCTGCCGGGCAAGGGCATCCCGGCCATTACCCTGTCGGACGGCCCCAACGGCGTGCGCAAGCAGGCGGGCGCAGCCGACCATCTGGGTCTGAACCCCAGTGTGCCCGCCACCTGCTTCCCCACCTCGGCCACTGTTGCCAACAGCTGGGACCCGGCACTGGGCGAGGCTGTGGGCGCAGCCATGGGCGAAGAGGCAGCGGCACAGGGCGTGTCGGTGCTGCTGGGCCCCGGCCTGAACATCAAGCGCAGCCCGCTGTGCGGCCGCAACTTCGAGTATTTCTCGGAGGACCCCTACCTTGCCGGTAAGATGGCGGCGGCCTACGTCCGCGGCATCCAGAAAAACGGCATTGCCGCCTGCCCCAAGCACTTTGCCGTGAACAGTCAGGAGCTGCGCCGCATGGCCTCGGATTCCATCGTGGACGAGCGCACCCTGCGGGAAATTTACCTGACCGGCTTCGAGATGGTGGTCAAGGAGGCGCAGCCCAAGACCATCATGTCCGCCTATAACCTTGTCAACGGCACCTACGCCAACGAGAACGCCCACCTGCTCATAGATATCCTGCGCAGGGACTGGGGGTTTGACGGCGCAGTGGTCACCGACTGGGGCGGCAGCAACGACCACGCCCTCGGCGTAAAGAACGGCTCTACGCTGGAAATGCCCGCCCCCGGCGGGGACGCCATCCGGGAGCTGATGAAGGCGGTGCAGACCGGCAAGATCACCGAAGCGGACGTGGACGCCCGGCTGGAGGAGCTGCTGGAACTGGTGTTCACCACCAAGGCGGCGGTGGACGCCGCACCCGGCAAGTTCGATGCCGACGCCCACCACGCACTGGCACGCCGGGCTGCTGCCCAGAGCATCGTGCTGCTGAAGAACGAAAACAGCCTGCTGCCCCTTGCAAAGGGGGAAAAGGTGGCGGTCATCGGCGACTTTGCCCAGACGCCCCGCTATCAGGGTGCAGGTTCCAGCGCCGTCAACTCCATCAAGGTGGATTCCTTCTTGGATTGCCTTGCCGAGAGCGGCCTGAACAGCGTCGGCTACGCCAAGGGCTTTGACCGGCAGGGCAAGCCCGACGAGGCACTGAAGGCCGAGGCGGTGCTGCTGGCAAAGAACGCCGATGTGGTGTTGCTGTGCATGGGTCTGGACGAGATCAAGGAGAGCGAGGGCATCGACCGCGCCGACATGAAGCTGGCAGAGAACCAGCTGGAACTGCTGACCGCTGTGGCGGCGGCAAACCCCAACGTGGTGCTGCTGCTGAGTGCAGGCTCCTCGCTGGAAAGCGATTGGGTCAAGGACTGCAAGGCGCTGGTCTACGGCTGCTTGGGCGGTCAGGCCGGTGCGGGCGCACTGGTCGAGGTGCTCACCGGCGCGCAGAACCCCTGCGGCAAGCTGGCGGAGACTTGGGCGCGCAGCTACGCCGACACCCCCGCAAAGGAGCATTTCGGCGGCGACGGCCCCACTGTGGAGTACCGCGAGGGTCTGTATGTGGGCTACCGCTACTACGACACCGCCGGTGTGCCCACCGCCTTCCCCTTCGGCTACGGCCTGAGCTATACCAGCTTTGCGTACAGTGACCTGAAAGCAGACGAAAAGGGCGTGACCCTGACTGTCACCAACACCGGCAGCTGTGCCGGTGCCGAGGTGGTGCAGCTCTATGTGGCAAAGCCGGATGCAAAAGTTTTCCGCCCTGTCAAGGAGCTGAAGGGCTTTACCAAGGTGCAGCTGGAAGCCGGAGAGAGCAAGACCGTCACCATCCCGCTGGATGACAAGGCGTTCCGCTACTGGAATGTCAAGACCGACCGCTGGGAGGTGGAGGGCGGCAGCTATCAGCTGCTGGTGGGTGCTTCCAGTGCCGATATCCGTCTGACTGCCGCCGTCACGGTGGCGGGCACCGGCGCACCCGATCCCTACGCGGGCAAAAATCTGGAGCATTACCGCACTGCGCAGGTGCAGAACGTGCCGGACGCGGAGTTTGAGGCGCTGCTGGGGCATGCCATCCCGGAGAACAAGGTGCACATCGACCGCAACATGACGCTGGGCGAGATGGGGCACGGACGCAGCCCCATCGGCTGGCTGGCGGCGGCGGTACTGGGCACCCTGCTGCGCCGCAGCATCAAAAAGGGCAAGCCCGACCTGAACATCCTGTTCCAGTACAATATGCCTCTGCGTGCGCTGGCCAAAATGACCAACGGCGCTATCAGCATGGGCATGGTGGACGGCATCGTGATGGAGCTGCAGGGCTTCTGGATCATCGGCCTTGTGCGGGTGATTTTTGAGGCTGTGAAAAACCTCGTGCTGAACAGCCGCATGGAAGAGCGCTTGAAAAACAGCTGAAAGGAAGCAGGCTATGAATTTCTGGAATAACTTTGCGGCAAAGCACCCCGCCGCTGCCAAGTGGGTGCGCGAGGGCGGTTTGTTTGTCATCGTGTCCAACCTCATCACGGTGTTCAAGTACCTGCTGCTGCAATTTCTGCCCAAGGCCTTTGCCAGCCTGCCGGTGGTGGATTTCGGCTGGCCGGGCATTGACATCACCCTGTTCGGCGAGACCTTCAAATGGAACATCCTCGGCTACGATGCCGCCCACGGCGGTCTGCCCTACTTCTGCGCCTACATGATCGCCATGGTCATCGGCGAGTGCATCAACTTCCCCATCCAGCGCAATTTTGTGTTCCGCAGCAAGGGCAATCTGGCAAAACAGATCGGCTGGTATGTACTGGCCTTCTGCGTCATTACCTGCATCGTCAACTCCATCAACTGCATCTGGGTGGCGGTGGCCGGTCTGCTGGTACCGGACTTCATCTACAACATCGGCACCACCGTGCTCAACGGCGGCATCTCCATGGTCATCTTCTTCTTTGTGAATAAGATCATCTTCCCGGAGGGCGAAAAAGCCGCCAAATAATAAGCTATTCTCCTTCATTTTCTTCTTTTCATCATAAACCAGAAGGGCTGCTCCGTTCTCCGGGGCAGCCCTTTTGGTTTGGGAGAGCTGGCATCGCGCAGCGATGACTGAGGGGGTGCCTGCCGCAGCCATCTTATTTTTGTTTTTCTGCACAAAATGTTCTGTGGGCAGGGTTTTCCTCTTGACAAGCGGGCAAATGTTTCGTACTATATTTAGTAGTATGGAATCAAAGACGCTGTACGCAGGTTTCAGTGTGACCCTGTACCCGTTTCAGGCAAAGCGTGCCTGTTTGATATAAAATGGAACCGTAAAGAGAAAAGCCGTATGCTTTTGCCCGTGCCGCCGGTTTTGGGTGGTGCGTATGGTTTTGGTGTCACTTTTTGCATTGAAAGCTCTTTCTATATCATTGCCCGTGTCCTGCTGCGCAGCGTCTCCTGCTTTTAATTTTGCATTGAATTGAAACAAAGGAGAGTGAACGCAATGACCGCGATCGGAGTGATCGTGGCCTTGATCGTTGCTGTTGTCGGTGTGGCTGCGGGCTATTTTATTGGTTACAACAACCGTAAAAAGACTGCCGAAGCCCAGATCGGCAGCGCCGAGGCCGAGGCTACCCGGCTGGTGAACGAGGCGATCAAGACCGCTGACCAGAAGCGCAAGGAAGCGGTTCTGGAAGCAAAGGACGAGGCTTTCCGTCTGAAAGCCGAGGTCGATGCCCAGAAGGCAGAGGCCGACAAGGAGATCAAGCAGCGCCGTGCGGAGATCAGCCGTCAGGAGAACCGCATCGACCAGAAGGAGACAGCGCTGGACCGCAAGACCGAGGCGCTGGAAAAGAAGGAAGAAGAGCTGAAAAAGCGCGCCGCCGAGGCCGAAGAGCGTCTGGCAGAGATCGACGCTCTGCGCGCCAAGGAGATGGAGCGTCTGGAAACGCTGGCCGGTCTGAGCCAGGAGGACGCCCGCGAGGTGCTGCTGCATAAGGTGGACGAGGAGCTGACCCACGAAAAGGCCGTGCGCGTTGCCGCCTACGAGACCGACCTGAAGGAAAACTGCGATAACATCGCCCGCAACCTCATCGGGCAGGCCGTCAGCCGCTGCGCTGCCGACCATTGCAGCGAGACCACCGTCAGTGTGGTGCCGCTGCCCAGCGATGAGATGAAGGGCCGCATCATCGGCCGCGAGGGCCGCAATATCCGCGCACTGGAGACCGCTACCGGCGTGGATCTGATCATCGACGATACCCCGGAGGCCATTACCCTGTCCTCCTTCGACCAGACCCGCCGCGAGGTGGCCCGCATGACGCTGGAGCGACTGATCGGCGATGGTCGCATCCAACCTGCCCGCATCGAGGAGACGGTGGAAAAGTGCCGCCACGATCTGGAACTGCAGATGAAGCGCGAGGGCGAGCGTGCAGTGATGGAGCTGGGCATCCACGGCCTGCACCCCGACCTGATCAAGCTGATCGGTCGGCTGAAGTACCGCACCAGCTTTGGCCAGAACGCCCTGACCCACAGCATGGAAGTGGCTTGGGTGGCCGGTCTGCTGGCAGGCGAGATGGGCGTGAACGTTACCATGGCACGCCGCGCCGGTCTGCTGCATGATATCGGCAAGGCACTGGATCACGAAATCGAGGGCAGCCACGTCCAGATCGGCGTGGACATCTGCCGCAAGTACAAGGAGAACACCCAGATCATCCACGCCATTGAGGCACACCACGGCGACGTGGAGCCCAAGACCCCGCTGGCCTTCATCATTCAGGCTGCCGACGCCATCAGCGCCGCCCGCCCGGGTGCCCGCCGCGAGAACGTGGAAAGCTACGTCAAGCGTCTGGAAAATCTGGAGGAGATCTCCTCCAGCTTCGAGGGCGTGGAGCAGGCCTTTGCCGTACAGGCAGGCCGCGAGGTGCGCATTCTGGTCAAGCCCGACGTCATCAGCGATGATCAGGTCATCCTGCTGGCACGCGCTATCGCCAAAAAGATCGAGGATACGCTGGATTACCCCGGCCAGATCAAGGTCAACGTCATCCGCGAGAGCCGCGCTGTGGAGTACGCAAAATAAAGCTTTTTCCGCAGGCTGCCGTGTTTTTTGCACGGCAGCCTGTTTTTTTGCGCCAAAACGATTGCATTTCCCGCTAAAAAAAGGTATCATGGATGCAGAAGAAAGCAAAAAGAACTGCGTCCGTGCGGACGCAGACCCGCAACGACCCCGGAACAGAAAGGAGCATCGTTCTATGAAAAACTGGAAGAAATTACTGGCCTGCCTGCTGGTCGGCTTGATGGCACTGACCGTGTTCACCGCCTGCGATGCCAGCGTAGGCGCACCGATGAGCCCCAAGTCTTCAGATGCTAACAGCGCAAAGGCGTTGTGCGAACAGTTCGGTAAGACCTACGATAAGGACCTGAGCGAAAAGGCTTACAACATTGCAAACTGGGTCGCCAGCACCTCGGTGTCCTGCCAAACGAGCAAGGACAAACTTTATCGCTGGGCCCATGTAGACAATGTTGTAAAAACCTATCTGGAGAAGAAGAGCTACGCCACTGCGTTTGAAAACATGGGCATGGGCATTCTGGGCACTGATACCTTTACCCCGGGCTTTGACTGGAAGCCGGACGCCGACGACCCCTCGGACATTATCTTTGTCCTGCCGAAGGACGGCACTTATCCCGAAGCTATGACCAAGGCCGCAGAGGGCAAGACCAAGCTTGGCGTTGCCTATGTGGTAAAGGACGGCGTAAGCTACGCCGTGGTGCTGTTTGGGTGAATTTCATTACAACAAACAAAGCAGCCGCTGCACGAGAAAGTGCAGCGGCTGCTTTGTTTGTGCTGGGATACGATCAGCCCTTCAGGAAAGCCGGCAGAGGCTTGCCCTCCTTGAGCCACTGGTGATACTCGGCGGTGGCGGCAAATTCCACGTCACCGGCAGAGTTCAGCGCAGTTTCCACCGAGTCCTGCACCACGCCGATGATGAAGCCTACGCCCACCATCTGCATGGCGATGTCGTTGGAGATGCCGAACAGCGAGCAGGCCATGGGGATCAGCAGCAGGGAGCCGCCAGCCACGCCGGAAGCGCCGCAGGCGCCCAGAGCGCTCATGGCGCTCAGCACGATGGCGGCGGGCAGAGACACCTGAATGCCCAAGGTGTTAGCTGCTGCCAGCGTCATGATGGTAATGGTGATGGCGGCACCGTCCATGTTGATGGTAGCGCCCAACGGGATGGACACGGAGTACATATCCTTGTCCAGATCCAGCTTTTCACACAGGGACATATTCACAGGGATGTTGGCGGCAGAGCTGCGGGTGAAGAAAGCGGTCAGACCGGATTCCTTCAGGCAGCGGAATACCAGCGGGTACGGGTTGCAGCGCAGGTAAACGAACATGATAAAGGGGGAAACGATCAGCGCCATGAACAGCATGGTGCCCACCAGCAGCGCCAGCAGCTTGCCGTACTGGGTAAAGATGGCCAGACCGTTGCCGGAAACGTTGGTGTACACCAGACCCATGATGCCGAAGGGGGCCAGATTGATGATCCAGCGCACGATCTGAGAAACGGCATCGGCGGTGTTTGCCAGAAAGACCTTGGTACTCTCTGCGCCGATGTTCTTCATGGCAATGCCGAACATACAGGCCCAGAACAGGATGCCGATGTAGTTGCCGTTCATCAGGGCGCTGACGGGGTTGGCCACAAAGTTGGTCAGCAGGGTGCTCAGCACCTCACCCAAGCCCTGCGGGATCACATCGGACTGTGCCGCATCGGCCAGTACCACCTTGACCGGGAACATAAAGCTGGTGATGACCGCAATGGCTGCCGCCAGAAAGGTGGTGAGCATATACAGCCAGATCACGGTGCCAAAGCGGCGGTCCAGCTTGGACGAGCCCTGTGCCAGCGCGCTTGCCACAATGACGAACACCAGCACCGGGGCAATGCCCTTCAGCGCACCGACGAACAGGCTGCCCAGCTCGCCGACCCAACCCGCGCCCGGCGCAACAAGCGCCAGCACCGAACCGACTGCCAGGCCGATCAGGATGCGCAGGATCAGGCTGGTCTGGTTGTATTTTGCTACAACCGCTTTCAAGGTTTTCATATCGTAACACTCCTCTTACACTGTACGCCTAGTGCGCACATTTTACTGTTTCTTGTGCGAGAACAGTTGTCATTATAGCATATACGGCAAAAAAGAGAAAGTGTTTTCAGGCATTTTGACGCCTCAAATCACGTTTTTTGTAAGCTTTTGCAAAATTGCCCTGAAAACTGTACTTGTAGAAAATACAGTTTTGCGGTTTTGACGAGGAACAGAACCCTCTCAGGGAAGTGCCCCTTCGGTCTGCATCCCCGGCTCCCCTGCCATACCAAATTTATATACAATGCAACTTTTACTTGCCAAACTATTGTCTTTTACTGGAAAGTATTGTATACTCATCACGTTAGAAGCAAGTATTGCTTGCCAAAATGTTCACATATTTGAAAAGAAACACTTGTCAATACAGACGAGAAAGAGAGGACACCCCTATGAACGAGACCGTAACCAAGCGTTTCCTGCTTTACTTCCGCCTGATGCTGCTGGTCTGGATCCTGATCGCAAACGCCGTCATCCACCTGACCGGCATGGAGTACAGCTGGCTGATCTTCCTGAGCAATATCATGATGTTCACGCTGGAGGGCGATGTGAAGGATCGTCTTGTCACTGTGGAGCTGGGCGGCCTTGTGGGTCTGGTGCTCACTGTGGCGGCGCTGCTGTCCATCAGTGCCCTGACCCCTGTTCTGGGCGATTTCCTCGGCTTTATCCTGCCGCTGGCCGTGGTGCTGTTCATCCTCATCATCCTGCACCCCTACGCACCCAAGGTGCTGAACAACGTGGGCTTTGCCTACCTGACCGTGGCCTGCATCGATATCCCCGCCCTGACCGCCCATCTGCCGCAGTTCTTTATCACCTTCATCGTGGGCTCTGTGCTCTTTAACGGTGTCTGCGTGCTGCTGATGAAGCCCGCCAAGGCGCTGGCTGTGCGCAGCGTGGAGAAGCAGGGCGCATAAAAAAGTATATTTCTGCCGCTATCCCTTGATTTTTTTGCTCCGGCGTGCTACAATCAGCGTAGTTTCATCCTGTCCAAAACATTGATGCGGACAAACTGAAGCCCCGCTTTTCATGCCGCAGAGAGGGCTGCCCCGGGTTTCCGGGTGCTGCAAGCAGCCTGCCATGACCCCGGCTTCTACCACCGCAGAGTGCAGAGGCGAACCTCTGCCGGGCGTGCCCGTTACAGCACTGCGAGGGGCGCGTTTCCCCGCCGGGGAGCGCGCAATTCGGGTGGAACCGTGGAACGCAGACATTTGATCGGCGCTTCATCCCGTGAGTTTTACGGGGTGGAGCGCTTTTTATTTTTGTTCAACACCACATTGTCAAAGGAGAATCTACTATGAAGATCATCTACAAGGACGGTCATGTGGACGAGTGCCCGCAGGATCAGGAGCTGCACGTTATCCGTCACACCGCTGCTCACGTTATGGCACAGGCCATCAAGCGCCTGTATCCGCAGGCTGATTTTGCCTTCGGCCCTGCCACCGAGAACGGCTTCTACTACGATGTCGATCTGGGCGACCAGAAGCTGAGCGATGAGGATCTGGCCAACATCGAAAAAGAGATGCGCAAGATCGTCAAGGAGAACCTGCCCATCAAGCCCTTCATCCTGCCCCGCGCCGAGGCTGAAAAGCTGATGGAGGAGCGTCAGGAGCACTACAAGATCGAGCACATGGCTGATCTGGCCGATGAGACCGAGTTCAGCTTCTTCCAGCAGGGCGAGTACGTGGATATGTGCATCGGACCCCACCTGACCTACACCAAGGCACTGAAGGCCTTCAAGATCACCCAGCAGTCCGGCGCATACTGGAAGAACGACAAGGAAAACAAGATGCTGACCCGTATCAACGGCGTGGCTTTCCGCAATCAGGAGGAGCTGGACGCATGGGAGAAGGAGCAGCAGGAGGCCCGCGAGCGCGATCACCGCAAGATCGGCAAGGAAATGGGCCTGTTCATGACCGATGATCTGGTGGGCCGCGGCCTGCCCATGTTCCTGCCCGCAGGCTATACCGTCTGGCAGGAGCTGGAGAACTATATCAAGGAGAAGGAGCGTGCACGCGGCTACCTGCACGTTATGACTCCCTGCATCGGCACTGTGAACCTGTATAAGACCTCTGGTCACTGGGATCACTACCGTGAGAACATGTTCCCCGCCATGGAGATGGAGGGCGAGAGCTATGTTCTGCGCCCGATGAACTGCCCCCACCACATGATGATCTACGCAAATCGTCCCCACTCCTACCGTGACCTGCCCATGCGCATCGGCGAGATCGCCCACGATTTCCGTTACGAGTCCTCCGGCACCCTGAAGGGCATCGAGCGCGGCCGTCACTTCTGCCAGAACGATGCTCACCTGTTCTGCACCCCGGAGCAGATCAAGAGCGAGGTCGCAAACGTGTGCGACCTGATCTTTGAGGTGTACAAGGACTTCAACATTACCGATTACCGCTGCGTGCTGAGCCTGCGTGATCCTGCCGATAAGAAGAAGTACCACGACGATGATGCCATGTGGAACCATGCAGAGCAGGCCCTGCGCGAAGTGCTGACCGAGCTGGGCATCCACTTCACCGAGGAGATCGGCGAGGCTGCCTTCTACGGCCCGAAGCTGGACGTGAACGTGAAGCCCGCTGTGGGTGCTGAGTATACCCTGTCCACCTGCCAGCTGGACTTCTGCCTGCCCGCAAAGTTCCACCTGACCTATGTGGACAAGGACGGCTCCGAAAAGACCCCTGTGGTGCTGCACCGCGCAATTCTGGGCTCTCTGGACCGCTTCATGGCCTACCTGATCGAGGAGACCAAGGGCAAGTTCCCCACCTGGCTGGCTCCCACGCAGGTCAAGGTGCTGCCCGTGTCCGAAAAGACGCTGGAGTACGCACAGGACGTGACCGAGAAGCTGTCTGACGCCGGTATCCGCGTTGTGCTGGATGACGACAACCAGAAGATCGGCTACAAGATCCGTGCCGCACAGCAGGTGGACCGCGTGCCCTATATGCTGGTGCTGGGCGCCAAGGAAGCCGAGGCCGGCAACATCTCCGTGCGCGACCGCAAGGGCGAGACCACCGAGATGAGCCTTGAGGACTTCATCGCCAAGGTCACCACCGAGATCCGCACCCGCAGCCTGTAAGGTATAAATGATAAGTGCCCCGGAAACGCCGACAGGCGTTTCCGGGGCACTTTTTTTCACAGCAAAAGCCCCGCTCCCTTGTGCGCAGGAGCGGGGCTTTCGACTTACTGGTGACTCGAACGAAAAAAGGAAAAAGGAAAAAGGAGAACGATCTATCTGTCACGCCGGGCGGCGGGGACTGTGTCGGAGCAGCCGGGCTGCCGCCGCAGCGGGAACAGCGGAGAATTTTGTGGAGGGTTACTCCACGTCCTGCAGAGCGGCGTAGTCTTCCTCGCCGGTGCGGATCTTGACCACGCGGGTCACGTTGTAGACAAAGATCTTGCCATCGCCGATATGGCCGGTGTACAGCGCCTTCTTGGCGGCTTCCACCACAGCGTCCACGCTGATGCGGGAGACGATGACCTCCACCTTGATCTTGGGCAGCAGGGTAGTATCCACCGGCACGCCGCGGTACTTTTCAGGGGTACCCTTCTGGATGCCGCAGCCCATGACCTGCGTCACGGTCATGCCGGTGACGCCCAGATCATTCAGAGCAGTCTTGAGCTGGTCGAACTTTGCCAGCTTTGCAATGATGGACACCTTATGCATACCGGTGTCGTAGACGCCATCGTGGATCACAGGCTCGCGCACCACCGGCACGGCAGCATCCATCTGCTTTGCCGAAGCCTTGGTGATGTCGTCCTCGCCCAGATCGGTGTTCTCGTTGGGGGTCATGGCAGCGGAGTTTGCATCCGAGATGGCAAAGCCTGCATAAGCGGAGGCCAGACCGTGCTCGTGGATGTCCAGACCGTCGATCTCCACCTCGGCAGGCACACGCAGGCCAAGGGTCTTATCAATGATCTTGAAGATGATGAACATTACGATCACAACGTAGGCATCCACGCAGACCAGACCCAGCAGCTGGGTACCCAGCTGCGCCAGACCGCCGCCGTAGAACAGACCGGCATGGGCGGTGTTGGAGCCGGTGGAGAACAGACCCACCGCAATGGTGCCCCAGACGCCGTTTGCAAAGTGGACGGAAACAGCACCTACGGGGTCGTCCACCTTGGCGATCTTATCAAAGAATTCCACGCTCAGCACCACAAGGATACCGGCCACAAAGCCGATGAAGAAAGCGCCAAAGGGGGAGACAGTATCGCAGCCTGCGGTAATAGCCACAAGGCCAGCCAGAGAGCCGTTCAGGGTCATGGAGACATCCGGCTTGCCGTAGCGCAGCCAAGTGAAGATCATGGTCACGCAGGTAGCAACGGCTGCGGCAAGGTTGGTGTTGAAGCAGACCAGACCGGTCAGGGTCATAGTGGCATCGGTGGACAGGCTCAGGGAAGAGCCGCCGTTGAAGCCGAACCAGCAGAACCACAGGATGAACACGCCCAGAGCACCGGCGGTCAGGTTGTGACCGGGAATGGCGTGGGGGTTGCCGTCCTTATCGTACTTGCCAATACGAGGACCCAGCATCCATGCGCCCAGCAGAGCGATGACGCCGCCCACGTTATGCACGGCTGCGGAACCTGCAAAATCGTGGAAGCCCATGCTCTGCAGCCAGCCGCCGCCCCACATCCAGTGGCCGCAGATGGGATACACCACCAGCGAGATGGCGGCGGAGTACACGCAGTAGGCCTTGAAGTTGGTGCGTTCGGCCATGGAGCCGGAGACGATGGTGGCTGCCGTAGCGCAGAACACGGTCTGGAACACGATGTACACCCACAGGGGGATATCCAGACCCAGATGGCTGTAATCGCCCTGAATGAAGGGATCGAAACCGCCGATCAGTGCGCCGGTACCGCCGAACATCAGGCCGAAGCCGATGAGCCAGTAACAGGGCGTGCCGATGCAGAAATCCATCATGTTTTTCATCAGGATGTTGCCGGTATTCTTTGCCCGGGTGAAGCCGGCCTCGCACAGGGCGAATCCGGCCTGCATGAAGTACACTAGAAACGCTCCTACGAGCGTCCAGCAGGTGTTGACGGAGCTAAACATACTTTCCTACCTCCTACGGTCGTTTTTTGCACAGGGAGCCCTCTATTCTCTCCGTGCGGCAGTATCCCCGAAAACACAAAAGGCGCTGGCGGAATTGCTTCCGTCAGCGCCTTTGCTTTCGATGGCACGAGTATAGTCTCTTTGTGCAAACCTGTCAAGTATTCATCTCAAGGTTTTACGTTTTTCACAACACGGTGAAACTCTGCCGTGCTAAAGTTTGGCAAATGTTTTGCCTGTCAGCCGTTTTTGCCGTCCTTCGGAGAGCCGGACTTATCCTTTTCCTTGGCGTTTGCCGGGCGGTGGCCGCCCTCCATCTCCCAGTGCAGCAGCATACTCATCAAAGCGCGCAGCGCAAAAGTAGCCGCCAGCGGCACCACGGACTCCAGATTTTGCAGCAAAAAGGTCTTGGCGATCTCTGCCGACATCAGAAATTCCAGCGCGGTGGTCAGACCGCTGCTCATTTCATGGTGGAAGTCCCGGTGGTCGTTGAAGAAGGTGGCGCGGACATAGTAGAAGGTGGCCTTGGCCAGACTGGTGATGATGATGAACAGACCCACCACCTCGGCAAGACCGGCGATCATGGGCACTGCAGTTTCCAGAAAGGCATCCAGCAGGTGGGTGAGGTTCAGGTTGAACAAGGTCAGTCCTTGCATGATCTCCTCCGCAGCTTACAGCAGGGTCTTGACGTAGGCGGCCAGCTCCTCGTCCTTGCAGGAGGCAAAGAACAGCTCAGAGAACTTGGCACCCGCCACAGCGCCCTTCAGCAGATCCTGGTCGATGCTCTTCAGGCACTCGATGAGGGGCTTGAAGGTGGCGGCGCGCACACCGTCCAAAATCTTCTTGTTGCGCTGCTCGGGCACAACGCGCTCCTTGGGGTAGCCCTGACCGTGGCCGAAGCCGAACAGCTTCTCGAAGCAGTACTCGAGGTTCAGCTCGCCGCCCCAGCCGAAGCCCTTGGCAAAGGGCATGGCAACGGCGTTGCCGTCGTTGACATGGGCAAAGGTGTAGGCATCCACAGGGTCCTCCACATGGCCGCAGATAACGCCGGGGAAGCTGTTCAGTGCCAGCATGGCGCCCTCGCCGGTGCCGCAGCCGGTAACAACGTAGTCCGCAGCGCCGCTGTTCAGCAGGATAGCAGCCAGAATGCCGCACTGCACATAGGTCAGCTGTGCAGCGTCATCGGCGGCGTACATGCCGTAGTTGACCACCTCGTGGCCCATGGGCTCCACCACCTTCTTCAGGGCGGCTTCGATGATGCCGTTCTTGGCGGCCTGACTGTTCTCGTTGATAAGTGCGATCTTCATAACAATGGTTCTCCTTCTTATTTTTCCCTGCGGTGCGCAGGTGTTATACAAAGTCCTCCCGCATGGGGGTAAAGAAATCCAGCATCACGCCGCCCTCCAGACAGACACAGCCGTGCATGACGCCGTTCTGCTTGAGCAGGGTATCGCCGGGGCCTACCTCCCGGGTCTCGTCCCCGATGGTAAAGCGGTACCGCCCGGAGACGATATAGGTGATCTGGGTGTGGGGGTGGCAGTGCATGGCACCCACGCCGCCGGTCTCAAAGGTGTTTTCCACGCACATGGCGTCCTTGCTATACGCCAGCACGCGGCGCTGCACCCCGGGGCCGCAGGGTTCCGGGGAAATTTCGGCATGGGGCACCCAAGGGATGTCCTGATGTGCTTTTTCCATTATAGCATAACATCCTTTCCCGTACAAATGCAAAAGGGACTGCCACACAACGCTGTGCGGCAGTCCCCGGGGTCAGAACTGCGGAGTGCCCTCAGCGTTTACTGGGGCTGCTTGCCGATGTAGGCCAGAATGCCGCCGTCCACATACAGGATCAGGCCGTTGACAAAGTCAGAGGCCTCAGATGCCAAGAACACAGCGGGTCCGCCCAGATCCTCGGCCTCGCCCCAGCGGCCTGCGGGGGTCTTGGCAACGATGAACTGGTCGAAGGGGTGACGGCTGCCGTCGGGCTGGATCTCGCGCAGCGGTGCGGTCTGCGGGGTAGCGATGTAGCCGGGTCCGATGCCGTTGCACTGGATATTGTAAGCGCCGTACTCGGAAGCGATGTTCTTGGTCAGCATCTTCAGGCCGCCCTTTGCTGCTGCATAAGCAGAAACGGTCTCACGGCCCAGTTCGCTCATCATGGAGCAGATGTTGATGATCTTGCCGCCGCCCTGTGCAATCATATCAGGGATGATGGCCTTTGCCACGATGAAGGGAGCGTTCAGGTCAACATCAATGACCTGACGGAACTGAGCAGCGCTCATCTCGGTCATGGGGATGCGCTTGATGATACCGGCGTTGTTGACCAGAATGTTGATGTGGCCGACTTCCTCGGTGATCTTTGCCACCATTGCATTGACGGCATCCTCATCGGTAACGTCGCAAACGTAGCCGTGTGCCTTGATGCCGGCCTCTGCATAGGAAGCCAGACCCTTGTCCACCAGCTCCTGCTTGATATCATTGAACACGATGGTAGCGCCGTTGGCTGCCATAGCCTTTGCAATTGCCATGCCGATGCCGTAGGATGCGCCGGTGATCAGCGCCACCTTGCCGGTCAGGTCAAAAGATTTGGGAGTGCACTGTGCCATAATAAAGTCCTCCTGTCAAAAATCGTATTCTACACGGCGCAAATTGCAGCCGTGCTACTTTGCAAAGCGCGTCGTATCCGGCCGTGCCGGAGTGCGCTCTTACTTGTATACCAGTCTAGCATCCTTTGCAGGAAGTGTCAAGGCACATTCTTGTGAAGTTTTGTTGTACTTTCTTTAGATTTTCGCTTTTCTGCTGAAAAACAGCACGCAAAACCGTCACTTTTCAATGCAATGGCTTGTGCAGGCTGACGCATCTTGTCACGGTGCACAAGATATCCCGGCTTAATTTGGGCTTGTTGACAAGTTTGGGCGGCCTTTGTCTTTTATCCCAGCTTTTTCTTCTGTTGGCGCGCCACGATAGGCATCAGCAGGGGGATGGGCACAAGGCGCTGGGCGCTGGTGCACAGCCGCATAAAGGCAGAGGGCACAATGATGGTCTTGCGGTGCATCATGCCCAGCAGAGCTTCCTCCACACACAGCTCCGGCGTGATGCCCCGCAGGGCAAACACCACCCCGGCGTGGTCGTTGAACTCGGTGTCCACCGGGCCGGGGCAGAGGGCGCAGACGTAGACGGGGCTGTGCATCTCCCGCAGCTCCTCAGCCACGCCGCGGGTCATGCTGACCACATAGGCTTTGCTGGCGTAGTAGCCCGCCATATAAGGCCCGCCGGGCAGAAGCCCCGCAGAGGATGCCACATTCAGGATGGTGCCGCCGCCCTGCGCGTTCATCTTGCGCACCACGGCGCGGAACAGCCGCGCCATGGCGGCAACATTCACTTGGATCATCTCTTCCTCGCGGGCTTCCTCCGTTTCCAGAATGCTGCCGCAGACGCCGAAACCGGCGTTGTTGATGAAGATGTCGATGTGTTCCTCGGCCAGTACTTCGCACAGGCGGCTGCACTCCTCGGCGCGGGAGAGGTCGGCGGTCTCGATGCGGCATTCCGTGCCGTGGGCTGCGTGCAGCTCCTTGGCAAGGGTCTGCAAACGGTCGGCGCGGCGGGCAGTCAGGATGAGCCGACAGCCCATAGCGGCATACCGGCGGGCGAACTCCCGGCCGATGCCGGAGCTTGCTCCGGTGATCCAGATGGTCTTTTGCATGGTGGTTCTCCTTTTTTCGCCCCCAAACGGGGCTTTCTGTACTTGTTGCCCTTATTTTAGCATAGTTTGCCCGTGCTTTCTATGCAATTTTCGTAAACGATGCAAAAGAGAACCCGAAACGCCGCAGGCGTTTCGGGCTCTCTCATAAATATTATTTCAGCAGGTTGTCGTTCTCGAAGTAGTCGATGCGCATGGCCTTGCGCACCTCGTCCAGCGTGGCGGCAGCGGTCTTTTCGGCGTAAGCGCTGCCCTCCTTCAGGATCTCCACCACCTCGGGCAGGCGCTGCTCCCACTCCTTGCGGCGGGTGCGGATGGGCTCCAGCTCAGCCTGCATGACGCTGTTCAGGAACTTTTTCACCTTCATATCGCCCAGACCACCGCGCTGATAGTGCGCCTTGACCTCGTCCAGATTCTGGTACTCCGGCCAGAACTCGGCAAAGTGCTCGGGGCGGCAGAAAGCGTCCAGATAGATGAACACCGGGTTGCCCTCCACCTTGCCGGGGTCCTGCACGCGCAGGTGGTTGGGGTCGGTAAACATGGACTTGACCTTCTTCTCGATGTCCTCCGGCTCCTCGGACAGGTAGATGCAGTTGCCAAGGCTCTTGCTCATCTTGGCCTTGCCGTCAATGCCGGGCAGACGCAGGCAGGCGGCGTTCTGGGGCAGAACGATCTCGGGCTCTACCAACGTTTCGCCGTAGACGGAGTTGAACTTGTGCACGATCTCGCAGCACTGCTCGATCATGGGTTTCTGATCCTCACCGGCGGGCACGGTGGTAGCCTTAAAGGCGGTGATATCGGCAGCCTGACTGATGGGGTAGCAGAAGAAGCCCACCGGGATGCTGGCTTCGAAGTTGCGCATCTGGATCTCACTCTTCACGGTGGGGTTGCGCTGCAAACGGCTGACGGTGACCAGATTCTGGTAGTAGAAGCTCAGCTCGGTCAGCTGGGGCACCATGGACTGGATGAAGATGTGCACCTTGTTGGGGTCCAGACCGCAGGCCAGATAGTCCAGCGCCACCTGCAGAATGTTCTGGCGCACCTTCTCCGGGTTGTCGGCGTTGTCGGTCAGCGCCTGCGCGTCGGCGATCATGATAAAGATCTCGTCATATTCGCCGGTATTCTGCAGCCGCACCCGCTCCTTCAGAGAGCCGACATAGTGGCCAACGTGCAGGCGGCCGGTGGGACGGTCGCCGGTCAGAATAACTTTTTTCATGATGTTCTCCTTTTGACAGGAAACTCCCTCAGTCTGCGCACTTTGTTCGCAGCCAGCTCCCTCGGGGAGGGCGCCTTTGGCAGTACGGCAAGGCGTCTGACCCTGCCGGAAGGAGGTTTTTCCGTATTCTTTACTATAATGCTAAGTATAGCCCCCCGGGGCGGTGCTGTCAACAAGGCCGCCGGAAAAAGAAAAAAGCGATGGAAAATTTCCATCGCTTTGCTGGCGCCTCTTGCCTGACTCGAACAGGCGACACCCTGATTAACAGTCAGGTGCTCTAACCGACTGAGCTAAAGAGGCATCTATATAAAACGGCATGCAGCCGTTTTACTACTATAAAATGGTGACCCGTACCGGAATCGAACCGATGTTAAAGGCGTGAGAGGCCTCTGTCTTAACCGCTTGACCAACGGGCCATACGTCCATTTTGCATCAGGTGTTCGCACCCGACTTGGCTATTTTAGCATACCGGGTGCCCTTTGTCAACAGCAAATTTCGATTTTATTGAAAAAATAAAAATTCCCGCCGCCCCGGAACGGCGGCAGACGCCGCGCCCGCTGCCGTTCTATGCGGCCTTTTATAAAGGAACGATAAAATGGTGAAACCTGAATTCGGATAGTTGACAATGTGGTAAAATGTGGTACTCTTAGGGTGCAAAAAAGCTTTTGAGGAGGGCTTATAATATGGCTATGAAAATGGATCGTCGTGCGTTTTTAAAGACTTCTGCCGCAATGGCAGTGGCAGTATCCATGACCGGACTGCTGGGCGGCTGCAGTGATGGTGCTATTGGCACGGATTTCGGCCTGTTCCAGGCAACGGCAGTCAAAGCTTTGGGTAAAACCAACGGCGTCGACTTTGGCGGCACAGCGGAAGCCGGATGGGAAGGCTACATCAACGTCTGGGTGCGTATCAAGGATACCTCCGGCGACAAAAAGCCCCGGCCGATTCCTGCAAAGGGCTATTTCTCCCTGAAGATCAATGGACAGTCGGTCAACAACTATACTGATGGCGATCTGCTGGAAAACGGTGGGAAGATCAATCTGTCGAAGGGTCAGTTCAAAGAGGGCTGGATGCATTTTACGCTGAAAGAAGACCAGAAAGATCTGTACGAAGCTGTCGTGGCCAAGAAGGCCGATGTTACTTTTACGATCTCGAGCGGGTTCGTAACGGAGATTTATACACTGGATTATACGACCAGCACTTTTGTAAAGCAGACCGTCTGATACCGCAGAACAAAGTTTTCTGAGTGATACCCGATACAGGAGGTGCATTGCTATGATCGACCGCAGAACATTTCTCAAGCTCAGCGCCGGGGCTCTGGTGTTGACCGCCGCAGGGGCTTTGACCGGCTGCGGGGATACCGAGATCGAAAAGACCAGCGGTGTGGCGAAGATCGGTGATGTCACCTTTATCTGCGCAAAGCCGTTTCCGGGCGGCGGCGATACCTTTACATTGACCTATCAGACACAGTTCACCATCCAGAACAACAGCGCCGAAAAGGTAGTCATCAAGCCGGAGGACATCACCTGCATCTTCCGGGAGGCGGACACCAAGGAAACGCTGTATTTCAAGCGGAAGGAACTGGTTGCAGAGCCGGGGCAGACGGCTGTCTACAACGGCGCGACAGAGTTCTATCTGGAAACCAAGGAGCGTGTGCAGGAAAAGAACAGTCCCGGCACCTACGAACTGCGTGTGCGCTACAATGGTCAAACCGCTGTGTTCCTCTACGGGAACAACGGCAAAAACGTAACGGGCAGCGTAGAGTAAAACCGAATACACCCCGCCGCCGGGCACTTCTGGAAACAGGAGTGCCCGGCGGCTTTTTTGTTTTGTGCCGCATTACCGGTTCTTTACATTGGGGCTGGCATTGTGCACAAAGTTTTACGCACTTTTTGCACGTCCATGGTCGCGGCAGGGGCGGCAAAGCGGTAGAATAAGGCCGTTCCCAAGGAAAACACAAAAAGACAGTGCCGGGCGGGAGCCCGGGTTTTTAATGGAGGAAATTCTATCATGAAAAAGATCTCTCGTCGTTCGTTTCTGACCGTTTGCGGTGCAGCTGCTGCGGCTGCTACCCTGACCGCCTGCGGCGGCTCTGCTTCTTCCGCATCCGGCACCGCTGCTTCTGCTTCCGCCACCGCTTCTTCCGCTGCCGGGCAGGCAGCCGGCACCCTGAGCGGCAACGTTGCGACCGGCGGTTCTACTTCCATGAAGAACGTCATTGCTGCCCTGACCGAGGGCTTTGCCGAGGTCGAGCCGGGTGTCACCGTCAGCTACGACCCCACCGGCTCCGGCGCAGGCATCACCGGCGCTACCGACAAGACGCTGGACATCGGCCTGTCCTCCCGCGCCCTGAAGGACGATGAGAAGTCCGCTGTGGACGGCACCATCGTGGCGCTGGACGGTATCGCCATCGTTGTGAACAAGGACAGCAAGGTCGCTGACCTGACCGTGGAGCAGCTCAAGAAGATGTTCACCGGCGAGATCACCAACTGGAAGGATGTCGGCGGCGACGACGGCGAGATCGTTCTGGTGGGCCGTGAGGCCGGTTCCGGCACCCGCGATGGCTTTGAGAGCATCGTGGACGTGAAGGACAGCTGCAAGTATGCACAGGAGCTGACCGCTACCGGCGCTGTCATCAGCGCTGTGGAGGCAAACCCGCTGGCCATCGGCTACGCTTCCCTGTCCGCTGTGGGCGACACCGTTGCCATGGTCACCGTGGAGGGTGTGGAGTGCAGCGAGGACACCGTCAAAGACGGCAGCTACAAGATCCAGCGTCCCTTCGTGTTCGTCACCAACAAGAGCGCTGCCCTTTCTGAGCAGGCACAGGCCTTTGTGGACTTTGCCACCAGCAAGGACGCTGCCGACCTCATCCGCACCGCAGGCGCTGTGCCCGTGAACGAGTAATTGCCGGGTGGTTTGCCGGGGAGTTTCCCCAGCGAATGATCCGAGGGTGGGACCCTGTTGCCGCAGGCAATAGGGCGGGAGCTGGAAGCCCCGAATTTCGCGGGGAAAGCTCCCCGGTGAACCGCCCACCCCGCATCTGAACAAGAGAACTGCCGCGTCGGCCTGCCCTAAAAGGCTGGGTTGGTGCGGCTTTTTATAGGATCGCGTTATGAAAAATACAACCTCTTCTCTGCGCCGGGTACGGCTGCCCCGCACCCCCGCCGACTGGCTGGAAGCGGTGATGAATTTCATCTTCTTCCTGTGCGGAATGCTGGCGGTGTGCTGTGTGGTGCTCATCTCGGTGTACATGGTGGTCTCCGGCGTGCCGGCTATCCATAAGATCGGCATTTTCAAATTTCTGTTCGGCACAAAATGGGCGTCCACCGCGGCAGAGCCGCTGTTCGGCATTCTGCCCTTCATCCTGTCCAGCGTCTACGGCACGCTGGGTGCCACCATCCTCGGCGTGCCCATCGGCCTGCTGACGGCAGTGTTCCTCTCCAAGGCCGCAGACCCCAAACTGCGCACCGTGGTGGTCACCGCCATCGAGCTGCTGTCCGGCATCCCCAGCGTAGTGTTCGGCCTTTTGGGTATGCAGGTGCTGGTGCCCGCCGTGGCAAAAGCTTTTGGCAAGGCCTCCGGTGCCTGCCTGCTCAGCGCCATCGTGGTGCTTTCCATCATGATCCTGCCCAGCATCGTGTCCGTGTCGGTGACGGCGCTCAACGCCGTGCCGCCGGAGTATGAGCAGGGCAGTCTGGCGCTGGGCGCTACCGACACCGAAACATGGTTCAAGATCAGCATCCCGGCAGCCCAAAGCGGCATTGCCGCAGGCGTTGTGCTGGGCATCGGCCGCGCTATCGGCGAGGCGATGGCTGTGATGATGGTAGCGGGCAACAGCCCCAATATGCCGGACAGCCTGTTCCGCAGCGTTACTTTGCTGACCACCGCCATTGCCAAGGAAATGAGCTACGCCGGCGGCCTGCAGCGGCAGGCACTGTTCAGCATCGCGCTGGTGCTGTTCGTGTTCATCATGCTCATCAATGTTGTGCTGAACGTGGTACTGAAGGGAGGAAACCGCGATGAATAACGGCTTTTCGCCCTCCCGCCGGGCATGGAACCGGGTAATGACCATTTTGGTCTGGGCAAGCGCAGTGCTGGTGATGGTGCTGGTGGCCGGGATCATCGGCATGGTGCTGGTGCGGGGCATCCCCCACATCAGCTGGAACTTCCTTTCCACTACCGCCAGTGTGCTGAAAAAGACGGACGGCATCCTGCCCGCCATCCTCAACACCTTGTATGTCATTGTGCTGACATTACTCATCGTATTGCCGCTGGGCGTGGGTGCGGCGGTCTACCTGACCGAATACGCCTCCAACCGGCGGCTCATCGAAGTCATCGAGTTCACCAACGAAACGCTGGCCGGTATCCCCAGCATCATCTACGGCTTGGTGGGTATGCTGGTGTTCAGTCAGGCGCTGGGCTTCCAGACCTGTCTTTTGTCCGGCAGCCTGACGCTGGTGGTGATGAACCTGCCCACCATCATCCGCACCACGCAGGAATCCCTTAAAACGGTGCCGCAGGGCTACCGTGAGGGTGCTATGGGTCTGGGTGCGGGCAAGTGGCACATCATCCGCACCATCGTGCTGCCCTGCAGCATCGACGGCATCGTCACCGGCTGCATTCTGGCTGTGGGACGCATCGTGGGCGAAAGCGCCGCGCTGCTGTTCACCGCCGGTGCGGCAGAGGTGATCGCCAAGAGTGTATTCAAGGCCTACACCTCCAACGGTGCTACCCTGTCGGTGCTGCTGTATCTGCGCGCCTTTGAGGACGGCGATTTCACCTCCGCATGGGGCATCGGCGCAGTGCTGCTGGTGCTGGTGCTGCTCATCAATCTGGCAGCACGGCTGGCGAAAACAAAACTGAAACAGAAGCAGTAAAAATAAAGAGGTACTCTATGGAAAACACGAATGTGCCGGTGATATCGGCAAAGGATCTGAACCTCTGGTACGGCGACTTCAAGGCGCTGAAGAGCATTTCGCTGGACGTGGACGAGCGGGAGATCACCGCACTCATCGGCCCCTCCGGCTGCGGCAAGTCCACCTTTTTAAAGACCCTCAACCGCATGAACGACCTTGTGCCGGGCGTGCGCATCGAGGGGGATGTACGACTGAAGGGCGAAGATATCTTTGCCCGCGAGATGGAGCTGACCGACCTGCGCCGCCGCGTGGGCATGGTGTTCCAGAAGGCAAACCCCTTCCCCATGAGCATCTACGACAACATCACCTACGGCCCCAAGCTGCACGGCGTGCGCAATAAGGCCGAGCTGGACGAGCTGGTGGAAAGTTCGCTGCGGGGCGCAGCCCTGTGGGACGAGGTGAAGGATCGCCTGAAAAAGAGCGCCCTTGGCCTGTCCGGCGGGCAGCAGCAGCGTCTTTGCATCGCCCGGGCATTGGCGGTCAAGCCCGAGGTGCTGCTGATGGACGAGCCCACCAGCGCACTGGACCCCGGCTCTACCATGAAGGTGGAGGAGCTGATGAACGAGCTGAAAAAGAACTACACCGTGGTCATCGTCACCCACAATATGCAGCAGGCGGCCCGTATCAGCGACCGCACCGCCTTCTTCCTGCTGGGTGAGCTGGTGGAGGTTGGCCCCACGAACCAGATCTTCAGCACACCCCGGGACAAGCGCACCGAGGACTACATCTCCGGCCGGTTCGGTTAATGCAGGGAGGAACAAAGCAATGAGCATTCGCAAACAATACGACAGCGATCTGGAAGCCCTCAGAGTAGCGCTGGTGGAGATGGGGCAGAACGCCGCCGAGGCCGTGGAGAACGCGCTGGAAGCGCTGTGCACCGCCGACACCGCAGCCGCCCAGAAGATCGTGCAGGGGGATGACCGCATCAACAACATGGAGCGGGACATCGAGCACCGCTGCATGACCTTGCTGCTGCGCCAGCAGCCGGTGGCGGGCGATCTGCGCCACATTTCCACCGCCATGAAGGTGGTCACCGATATCGAGCGCATGGGCGACCACGCCTCGGATATCGCCGAGATCATCCCGCATCTTGTCACCGTGCGCAAGGAGGGCGACCCCGCCGTCAGTCAGGCTATTGCCATGGGGCGCAAGGCCTACCAGATGATCTTAGACGCCATGGACGCCCTGACCGCCGAGGATGAGATCGCCGCCCGCCGCGTCATCGCCGCAGACGACGCCGTGGACTACGACTTCAACGCCATCAAGCACACGCTGGCACAGGAGATCGCCGCCGACCCCGCCAAGGTGGACGCCGCGCTGGATCTGCTGATGGTCATCAAGTATCTGGAGCGCATCGGCGACCACGCCGTGAACGTAGCCGAGTGGGTGCAGTTCGTGCGCACCGGGCGCTACAAGGACGAAAGTATGTTCTGATACTCACTCTGCCCCTTTGGGCGCGTGTTTTCCTTATTTTCTTCTGGAAAAGGCTGTCTGCCGTTTGGCAGGCAGCCTTTTTCTGCGTGAGGGAGTTCGTTCCAACCCCTCCCGTGAAAATGCGTTTGGAGCGCTCCGCAGAGCGCGACAAACGCGAAATTTAAAATAATTCTTCCGCTGAAGATGCGCAAAGCGAACGCGGAGCGCATTCCAAATCGTCCTCTTTCCCTCTACAACGAAAATTGACTAAAAAATTTTTATCTTTTCTGCAATATCTGCGGCAGGTCATTCGTATTCAGGGTATAAGAGCCCGGAAGGGGCTCCGCAGTTATCGTGCGGCGGGTGGTCCGGCTTCCCCCAGTCCCCCGCCTGCCGCACCGTTACGGAGGACAGATACAATGATGGCAAAGCTTGAACGCTCCCCGCAGCAAGCCCGCATGGAGGCCGTGAGCCGCGATGCACTGGTGCAGGCGGCGCTGCAGGAGATCACCCAAAATTATCGTGAGGCCAGCCTTTCCAATGTGGCAAGGGCTTATGGTGTTTCGCTGGCGTATGTCAGCGAGTGCGTGCGCGCCCAGACTGGGCGCACCTACAAGGAGCTGCTGCAAAAGCACCGCATGGAGACCGCCGCGCGGCTGCTGCGCCGCAGCGATCTGAACATTCAGCAGATCATTGCACAGGTGGGCTACGAGAACACCAGCTACTTCTACCGCCTGTTCCACGAGCGCTACGGCCTGAGTCCACGGGAGTACCGGCTGGTGCGCACCGGCACTGCTCCCCGCCGCCCCACCGCATGAAGCCCTCTTTTGCTTTGCTTCCCCCGACCGTCGTGCTGCTGCCCCGCGCACGGCGGTCTGTTTTTGCCGCGAAATGGAGAAAAATCTGGTACTTTATGGAATATTGTGTTATACTAAAATAAATGTACCCCGCGCAGCAGGGCGCGGGCAAGAGAGGATGAGTGGATATGTTTCGCGGAGCGGTAAGAGCAGATATGGCACGGATTTTGGATATCTATGCCCATGCGCGGGAATTCATGGCGAAAAACGGCAACTCTACCCAGTGGGGGGACAATTACCCAAGCCCGGAGCTGCTGGAAGAGGATATCGACACCAACCGGCTGTTCGTGTACATGGTGAACGGCCGGATGCAGGCGGTGTTTGCCTTTGTCCTTGGCGAGGACCCCACTTACAAGGTCATTGAGGACGGACAGTGGCTCAACGACACTTTGCCCTACGGTACGCTGCACCGGCTGGCTTCGGCGGGCGAGAGCAAGGGCATCGGCAAAGCAGTGGTGGAGTGGTGTCTGGAGCACTGCGAGAGCCTGCGCGCCGACACCCACGCCGACAACAAGGTGATGCAGCACCTGCTGGAAAGCGAGGGCTTTACCCGCTGCGGCATTATCCATGTGGAGGACGGCACCCCGCGCATCGCCTACCAGCGGTTGTCCCTGACCCAGAGCCAGCTGGGGTGAGCGGAAAAACAGTTTGATTTGGGAGATCGGAAACGCCTGCGGGCGTTTCCGATCTCCTTTTTCATAGATGGAGCTGCCCTGCCGCGCCCTCTCCCGTGAAAATGCAATGCCGGAGCGTCCGCAGACGCTCCGGCATTGCGCTATTAAAAAAGAATTTTTCCGCTGAATATGCGCAAAGCGCACGCGGCGCGCATTTCTGATCCTCTCCCCCCTTCTGTGCCTTGCCACCGGCGGCGAAGCAGTGTATAATAGCCTCAGAACGCTACAATGCCGGAAACCCCGGCAGATACAGGAGGAATTGCAGATGAATAAACCGGTACTAGTCGTCATGGCTGCCGGCATGGGCAGCCGCTACGGCGGCATGAAGCAGATCGACCCGGTGGGTCCCAACGGACAGGTCATTATGGACTACTCTCTCTACGATGCCCGCCGCGCCGGCTTTGAGACCGTGATCTTTGTCATCAAGCACGAGATCGAGGACGCCTTCAAGGCAGCCATCGGCGACCGCGTGGCCAAGGCGATGAAGGTGAAGTATGCCTTCCAGCAGCTGGAAGAGCTGCCCGCAGGCTTTGCCGTGCCGGAGGGACGTGTAAAGCCCTGGGGCACCTGCCATGCCGTGCTGGCTGCAAAGCCCCTGATTGACGGCCCCTTTGCGGTCATCAATGCGGACGACTACTACGGTCCGGAGGCGTTTCAGGTGATGTACGATTACCTGTCCACCCACGCCGATGATGATTTCTACCGCTACTGCATGGTCAGCTATCTGCTGAAGAATACCCTGTCCGAGAACGGCAGCGTGGCACGCGGTGTGTGCATCAAGAACGAGGACGGCACCCTGCAAAGCGTGACCGAGCGTACCCGCATCGAGCCCTGCGACGGTGGCGCACATTACACCGAGGACGGCGGCGAGAGCTGGGTGGACCTGTCCGGCGACACCCCCGTGAGCATGAACCTGTGGGGCTTCGGCAAGAGCTTTCTGGACGAGGCCGAGCAGCGCTTTGCAGGCTGGCTGACCGAGAACCTGCCGGTGAACCCCCTGAAGTGCGAGTATTTCCTGCCGCTGGTGGTGACCGAGCTGATCGAGGAGAACAAGGCAAAAATTCAGGTGCTGCGCAGCACGGATAAGTGGTTCGGCGTCACCTACCGGGAGGATAAGCCTTTGGTGGTGGATGCCATTGCCCGCAAGACCGCCGAGGGCCAGTACCCCGAGAAGCTGTGGGAGTAAGTGCTTTTAAATAATGCAAAGTCGGGCAGCCTGCGGGCTGCCCGACTTTGCGGTTTCACGGGACGTGTCTTTATAAAAACCGTTCCAACTGGATGCGGTTATCCTCTTCAAAATCCTGCAGCCGCTGGGCAAGGCGCTTTGCGCCCGGGGCGGCGTTGGGGTAGTCTTTACAGCTTTTTACGCAGTCCACCACCCCCATGCCGCTGCCCTGTGTGAGCATCTCGGCCAGATTGCGGGTGGATTTGTCCGTAAGGGTCTTGAGCCCGATGCCCATTTTCGTGTTCAGCTTTGCCATGGTGCTCTGCCCCTGTGCGCTGCCGCCGCAGGCTTCTATGGCGGTGTGCGCTTCCTGATTGAGCTGATGATAAATGTTGCGTTGGCGCAGCAGTTCGGCCTTGAACTGCACATCGCTGGTCATGGGTAAGATCTGCTCCAGGGTGTTCTTGCCCATCTCGGTGTTCTGCACCACCGCCTCCAGCAGGTTGAGGTTATCGTTTTTCTGGTTTTCCATACAAAAAAATCCCCCTTTGGCACCTAGTATGTGCCCGAAGGGGGATTTTATACGGTTGTTTCAGATACACCCTAGCAGATCTTATTGCCGCCGGAGATCTGGATGCCGCGCAGCCGCTCGTCACAGATGGCGTACAGGCGCTGCCAGCAGTTGGCGGCGCGGTCCAGCTCGTCCAGCCCTGCCACTGCGACGCTCAGGGTAAAGGGCACCCGTTTCATCATGCCCATGGAGGTGATGCACTCGTGGGGCATTTCGGCGTAGATGTTCCGCATCTGCTCGGCCAGCTGGCCGCCGTCCAAGTCCAGACAGCCTACCACAAAGGTGGTGCCGGTCAGGCGGCAGACGATCTGACTGCCCGGGATGTCGAAATACTTTTTCCACTGGTTTGCCACAAAGCAGATCAGCTGATCCATCACCGGCTGACCGTAGGTGTCCCGCAGCTGTGCGCCGTGATCCAGCGATATCAGCGCCACAGCGGCCTTGCGCCCCTGCTCTGCCCAGCGATCCAGCTCGGCGGCGATCACGGTCTCAAGGTAGCGGCGGTTGTACACGCCGGAAAGAAAATCGTGGTTCAGGTCCTCGCGGCATAGTTCCCGCTCGCGGGCGCTCATGCGCTCCTCCGGCAGCAGGTTGCCTGCCAGCGGGGCAGACATGGTGATCCGCCACAGCTTGCCGTCTGCCCGCACCGTGCGGCGCAGTACGCAGCTTACCCGGCCGTTGCACAGGCTATAACTCACCTGCAGGCCTTCGTCCTGCCAGCCGGTGTCCTGTGGCAGCTCGTCCAGCAATACCGTTTCAAACGCAGCCTGTGCGCCCTCGGCAAAGGTACGCAGATCCTGCTCTGTCCATTCTCTGTCCATCTGTAATTTCCCCATCATCAGTACGCGCCGCCGCTTCCGACGGGCGAAATTCCAATTTTCCCACAAATCCGGGAACTTACGGCTATTATACCATTGAAATACAGATTTTTCCAGCAAAACGCACAAATTTTTACGGCAGTTTTTACAATTCTGTCAAATTGCCAATTCTTTCACGTTTTGAACGTCTGCATTGCAGCGGCAGTACACGGCGCACTCGGCTTTGATCTGTGCGGCAAGGGTTTTGGTGTCAAAACCGGCCTTGGCACGCCATGCCCAGTTGCCGCCAAGTTTGCCCGGGGTGTTCAGGTGCGCTTCGGCACCCAGACCCAGCCAGTCGTACATGGGAATGATGGCTCTGTCCGCCACCGAGCCCAGCGCTGCCCGCAGCAGCGCGGTGCGCGCGGCGGCAGTCTTGACAGCTGCCACCTCCTTGGCGGTGGGCTTGCAGGGGGTCAGGTGCAGATAAGCCGCAGCGGTGGCCTTTTCCTTTTCGGAAGCGCCGTTCTCCCACCAGTCGGTCAGGGTGGTGTTGTCGTGAGTGCCGGGGTAGACCACGCCGTTTTTGACGTGGTTATGGGGCAGATACTCGTTGTCCCCGCCGCCGAAGGCAAACTGCAGCACCTTCATGCCCGGGAAGGTACTGTCGGCCAGCAGCTTGCGCACGCTGGGGAACAGCTCGCCCAAGTCCTCGGCAATGATGGGCAGCTTGCCCAGTGCGGCCTCCAGTGCATCGAACAGCTCCATGCCGGGGCCGTTCTCCCACTTACCGGTGCGGGCGGTGGTGCTGGTGGCCGGGATGGCCCAATAGGTGTCGAAGCCGCGGAAGTGGTCGATGCGCAGCAGATCGTAGATGCCCAGTGCGTGGCGCACCCGCTGGATCCACCATGCGTAGCCGGTCTTTTTGTGGTACGCCCAGTCGTACAGGGGGTTGCCCCACAGCTGGCCGTCTGCGGAGAAATAGTCCGGCGGGCAGCCCGCCACCCGGGCAAAGCGGCCGTCGGCGTCCAGCTCAAACAGCTTGCCGCCCACCCATGCGTCCACCGAGTCCGCAGAGACGTAGATGGGGATATCGCCCAGGATCTGCACGCCCTTCTCGTTGGCGTAGGTCTTGACGGCCTGCCACTGGGCGCTGAACTTGTACTGCACAAACTTCCAGAAGCCGATCTCCTCCTCGTTTGCGGCAGCAAAGGCAGCCAGTACGGCCTTGTCGCGGCGGCGGTAGGGGGCGTCCCACTCCACCCAGTTCTTCATCTTGTTGGCAACCTTCAGCGCCATGTACAGGGCGTAGTCCTCCAGCCAGTCCTCGTTGGCAAGGGTGAAGGCGTAGTAGTCGTCGGGGTAGTAGTAGCTACAGTCGTGCAGCCCGGCGCACTGGCTGCGCCATGCGGCGTAGGCCTTGCGCAGCACCGCAAAGCGGCTGACGTACAAGGTGCCGTAGTCCACTTCCAGCGGGTCTTTCCCCCAGCTTTCCGCCTTGAGATCTGCGGCGGTCAGCAGACCCTCTTTTTCCAGCGCTTCCAAGTCCACAAAATAGGGGTTACCCGCAAAGGCAGAGCAGCTCTGGTAGGGGCTGTCACCGTAGCCGGTGGGGCTGAGCGGCAGCAGCTGCCAGATCGTTTGCCCTGCCGCAGACAGGAAATCCACAAATTGAAATGCCGCCTTGCCAAAGCAGCCGATCCCGTAAGGGCCGGGCAGACTGGATACCGGCATCAGAATACCACTTTCACGCATGATCCGTTACCTTCCTCGCTGTCAATTTTCGGGAATATTCGTTGTTTCCTATCATAACATAACTGTAAACTATTTTCCACAGGCAAAAATCGTGGTATACTGGTTTTTATGGGGTACCCCCTCAGCTTCGCTGCGCTCAGCAGTTCCCCCAAGGGGGCGCCTTTGGCATGGTTGGAAAGTTTCTTGTTGCGTCTGAAACTTTAGTGACAGGGCTAACGGCGTGCGCCCTCTCCGTCTTTGCTTCGCAAATCCACCTCTCCCAAAGGGAGAGGCAAGAGCACTGCCGGAAACTTCCTCGTCTCTTCTAACACTTTAGCAACGAACGTAACGGCTTGGCTCCCCCTTTGGGGGAGCTGGCGCGGGAGCGCCTGAGAGGGCGAGCGCTCCCCCATTTTCAATCGTTCTATTTTACAGGAGGTACTCGCGCGATGCAGCGCACAGAAAAATATTTTGAGCAGGACGCCTTTCGCACCGAATGCGAAGGCGTCATCCTTGCCGCAGAACCGGACGAAAAGACCGGCGGCGGGCGCATTGCGCTGGACGGCACGGTGTTCTACCCGGAGGGCGGCGGTCAGCCCGCCGACCGTGGCACTCTGACCCTGCCGGACGGCACGGTGCTGCGGGTGTCGGACGTCCACGAGCAGGCGGGCATCATCTGGCATACGGTGGATGCCCTGCCCGCTGCCGCAGCGCCCGGCGCAGCCGTTGCCGGCTGCATCGACTGGGACTGGCGGTTCGATAAGATGCAGCAGCACACCGGCGAGCATATCCTTTCCGGCATCCTGCACCAGATGTTCGGGGCAGAGAACGTGGGCTTCCATGTGGGCACCGAGGTGGTGCGCATGGACACCAGTGTGCCCATCAGCCCCGAGGGGCTGCGGCAGGCGGAGCTTGCCGCCAACCGCATCGTGTGGCAGGATGTGCCGGTGCTCATCAGCTACCCCACCCGGGAGGAACTTGCCGCCCTTGTTTACCGCTCCAAAAAGGAGATCGAGGGGCAGGTGCGCATCGTGACCATCCCGGGCGCGGACGTCTGCGCCTGCTGCGGCACCCACACCCGCACCACCGGTCAGGTGGGACAGATCAAGATCCTTGCCAGCGAGAACTACAAGGGCGGTGTGCGGCTGAGCGTGGTGTGCGGAGCCCGTGCACTGGCGGCGGCGCAGGCCATGCGCGCCCGGCAGGCGGAGATCGGTGCGCTGCTCTCTGCCAAGGCCGACCAGACCGCTGTGGCGGTGCACCGGGTCTACGATGAGTATACTGCGCTCAAGTTTACACACTTTGGACTGTGCAGCCAGCTGTTTGACGCCCTTGCGCAGCTGACCGCACCCGATGCGGATGCCATCCGTACCCTGCCGGGGCTGGACCCGGACGGGCTGCACCGGCTGGCTGTCCGTCTGACCGAGGCCACCACCGGCCTGTGCGCCGCTCTGACCCCCACCGAAAAGGGCACCGGTTACTGCCTTGCCCGGCGGGACGGCGATGTGCGCGCCCTGACCAAAGCACTGAACGCCGCCCTGAACGGACGCGGCGGCGGCAAGCCCGGCATCTGTCAGGGCAGCTGCGCCGCCACCCCGGAGCAGGTGGAGAGATTTTTGAAGGAGAACAACAAACTATGAGAATGCGTTTCAAACCCTATGCCCACGACGAACTGATGGCCGCGGATTTCCATGTGCACGAGCCCCTCATCTGGGGCGGCAAATGGCACGGCCAGTATGCCCGCCCGGAGCAGCCCTTTATTCTGGAGCTGGGCTGCGGCAAGGGCGGCTTCATCTCTCAGCTGGCCTGTGCCCACCCGGAAAATAACTATCTGGGCATCGACATCACCGACAAGGTGCTCATCCTTGCCAAGCGCAAGATCGAAGCCGCCTATCAGGCAGCCGGACGCCCTATCGACAACGTCAAGATCATGAGCACCGATATCGAGCGCATCAAGGGCGTCATCACCCCGGAGGATGAAGTCAGCCGCATCTATATCAACTTCTGCAACCCGTGGAGCAAGAACGACTCCTCCCACAAGCACCGCCTTACCTATCCGCGCCAGCTGATCGCCTACCGCGAGTTTTTGAAGGACGGCGGCGAGATCTACTTCAAGACCGACGACGATGATCTGTTCCGGGACAGCGTGGAGTATTTCCCCGCTTCCGGCTACGACATCGAGTGGATCACCTACGACCTGCACGAGAACGAGCCGGAGTGGAACATCCGCACCGAGCACGAGGGCATGTTCACCGAAATGGGCATCAAGATCAAGGCACTCATTGCCCGCAAGAAGCCCGGTGCCGACAGCGTGACATGGGTAGACCCCAAGGTGCTCAAGCGGATGGCACGCGAAGCTGCCGCTGCCGAAGCCGCCACGCAGGAAGGCGAAGGAAATGTCTGACCCCTGTGAGCTGTGCCTGAATAATGTTCAGGACGAATACGGCAGCTATTACTGCGCGCAGGGCGCTGCGCTGGACGAGGACGAGATGGCACGCTATCTTGCGCACAATACCGCTGCCTGTCCCTTTTTTGAGCCGGGGGACGAATATAAGATCGTATCCAAACAGAACTGAAGAACGGAGGTGCCTATGGTAAGCTTTCTTACCGATACCGTGGTATGTGGCTTTTCGCTGTACCATATTCTGGCCTATTTCCTGATCTATTCCTGCATAGGCTGGTGTCTGGAGGTCATCTATGCCGCCGCCACCACCGGTCAGCTGGTGAACCGGGGCTTTCTCAACGGCCCGGTCTGCCCCATCTACGGCTTTGGCATGATCATCGTGCTGTTTGCCCTTACGCCCTTGCAGCACAGCATCCTGCTGCTGTATATAGGCGGCGTCATCCTGCCCAGTGCGCTGGAACTGGCGGGCGGCTGGGCGCTGTATAAGATCTACCACACTCGCTGGTGGGATTACAGCGATTTTCCCTTTAACATCGGGGGCTATATCTGTCTGGAATTCTGCCTGCTGTGGGGTGTGGGCACGCTGGTGGTCATGCGTATCGTGCACCCGGTGGTGGCTGACCTTGTAGACCTGATCCCGCCCTTTGTGGGGGTTATCCTCATGTGCTTTTTGTACGCCGTATATGCGGTGGACGTGGTGGCTACCGCCATTGCTGCCTCTGCACTGGCTGATACGCTGGACACCATGGAGCAGCTGGGCGACAGTATCCACGCCGTCAGCGACGCCATGACCCAGCTGCTGGGCACCACCACCCTGAACGCCGACAAGAAGCTGGACGAGGGACGGCTGCAATTCAAGCTTGCCGCCGCCGAAGCGCGGGATGCTGCCGGAAAGCGCCCCTCTGCCCGTGAGACCATGGCTGCCATCCGCGCCAAGGCTGCCGAGGCTACCGAGGCTGCCCGCCGCGCCAGCGAGGACGCCCGCCTGAACGCTGCCGAAGCTGCCAACGCCGCACGTCTTGCCGCCAAAGGCACTGCCGAGCGCGCCGCCGAGCTGCTGCAATTGGAACAGCTGGCCGCAGAGCTGCAGCAGCGCAGCGAGGAGATGCAGGCGCAGCTGCTGCGCACCCCCCGCATCGTGGGCCCGCGCCGTATGCTGCGTGCCTACCCGAAGCTCCGGCACGGCAGCAAGCTGCGCAGTCTGCCCACATTGCGGGAGATGCTGCGCCGCGCCGAACAGGAAAACAAGGACGACAACAAGAATACCAAATGACCCCGAATGCCGCACCGGCTCCGCCGTGTGTGGCATTTTTGTTGCACTTCGCTCGAATAATGTTGTTAAAAAGTGTGAAAAAACTATTTCAAAACGACTTAAACCGTGTTATACTGATTATAAAGTATACAAACCGACCGCAATCGGCTTATCCGTATTGAAACTATCCAAATTGTGAGGAATCGTTATGTCAGAGGAACGAAAGACCAAAACAGATGCCGCCGCACCGGCATCTGCTGCGTTGGGGCGGATCGACCGCAAGGACGCATTTTTACAGGCCCTGCATACATTCCTGACCGCGCATCAGGGAACAGAATGGGCTGTTGCCGCTGTGGATATCCAGCACTTCAAGCTTTATAACGAGCTTTACGGCACCGAAAAGGGCGATGCTCTGCTGGAAACTGTGGCAAACTGTCTGCTGGGTTACAGCAGGCAGACCGGCTATCCTGTGGGCTATTTTGGAAACGATGACTTTTTCCTGTGCCTGCCGGACGAAAAGGCCGAGCAGACCGCCGTGCTTGCCACGCTGCAGGCCTGCATGGCTGCCGGAAGGCAGGATGTCACCTTCTTTATGGTAATGGGCGTGTGCCCTGTGCAGGCAAACCCCGGTGCAGATGCCGCCACCCTGTGCAACTACGCGCAGATCGCCGGTGTGACGACCGACAGCGGCTACCTGCACCGCTTTGAGCCCACCATGCTCAACGAGCTGAAAGAACAGCAGCAGCTGCTGGGCGAGCTGGAGCGCGCACTGGATAACCACGAATTCTGCTTCTTTTTGCAGCCCAAGTGCAACAGCATCACCCGCGCCATCGTGGGCATGGAGGCACTGGTGCGCTGGAACCATCCCACCCGGGGCTGTGTTCCCCCTGCCGAGTTCATGCCGCTGCTGGAGCGCACCGGCCTTGTAACGAGGCTGGACCAGTACATCTGGGAATCCGTCTGCCAGACTTTGCAGAAGTGGCAGGAGAGCGGCAGCAACCTTGTGCCGGTGTCGGTGAACGTTTCGGTGCAGGATATCCTGAACCTGGATGTGCCGCAGATCTTTGCGGATCTGGTGGAAAAATATAAGCTGGAGCCAAAGCTCCTGCTGGCCGAGATCACCGAGACCATGGTAGCCGAGGACACCCAGATGGTGGAAAGCGCCATTCAGGGCCTGCACCGCAAGGGCTTCTCGGTGATGATGGACGACTTCGGCAGCGGGTATTCCTCGCTGAATATGCTCAAGGATACCAACGTCGATGCCATCAAGCTGGACATGAAGCTCATCGACATGAATCAGGAGAACCGCAGCAAGGGCGTGCAGATCGTGGAGTCGGTGGTGGATATGGCACACCGGCTGAACCTGCCCATCATCGCCGAGGGTGTGGAGACCCCGGAGCAGGTGTCCATGCTGCAAGCCGCAGACTGCCTGTATTCGCAGGGCTACTACTTCTTCAAGCCCATGCCGGTGGAAAACGCCGAAAAACTGCTGGCAGATCCCACCAATCAGGATTACTGGGATCTGCGCCGCGACCTGATGCGCCGCGACCGCCGGGTGGAGAACCCGGGCACCGAAAAGACCGCGCTGGCCTTGCAGGCCTACCAGATCTTTACCGACAACGTGCTGGAGATCTCGCTGCTGAACCTTGCCACCGGTGCGTACCGGGTGATCAAGCGGGACGCCCGCCTGCTGGGTGCAGATCTGGAAAAAGAAGAAGATTTTGTCAATTACTGCGACCGCTTGGTGAACGAGAAGATCGTGCACGAAGAGGACGCAGACCTGTTTTTGGAGCAGACCGATCTGGAGGCCTTGCGCTCTGTGCTGTACCACGCCACCGCGCCGGAGTTCTACCGATACCGCGAGAATGTGTCCGGCCAGTATATCTGGGTCACCACAGAGGTGCTGCCCTGCCGGGGCTGCTGTGCCCAGAACCCGTGGGCGACCGTGCTGGTGCGCAATGATGCACAGGCCGACCAGCTCAGCGAGGAGCTGGACTTCTCTTACAGCCACGATACCCTGACCGGCCTTGCCAACCGCAGCCGGTACGAAGCCGACCTGCGGGAGCTGCCCAACAGCGGGTACGAATCCGTGGTGTGCACCTACATTGATGTGGTCGGGATGCACGAGGTAAACGAGCATCTGGGTCACCGCAGCGGCGACACCCTGCTGTGCTGTCTGGCAAATGCCGCCCGCAAGTTCTTTGCCACCAGCCGGGTGTACCGCATCGGCAGCGATGAATTTGTCATCCTGACCCCCAACGAGCCGCCTTACAGCGTGTGGAGCACTGCGGACCGGATGCGCGCCTTTTTGAAGGAAAAGGACTATGTTATTTCCGTAGGCATCCAGCAGACCACCGACCTGCGCCATCTGGACGAAGCTGTGGCCAAGGCCGAGGCTGCCATGCGGCAGGACCGGCAGGCTTACTACGACCACAACGGCCGCGCCCGCCAGCTGGAAGGCCTGAACGAAAAGATGGAGCGCACCCTGCAGGAAAAGCGGGACGCGGAGCACTTTTTGAGGGTGCTTGCCCCCAAATACAAGACAGTAATCGTGGTGGACCTGCAGCAGGATACCGTGCGCCCCGTTATTGTGCCGGACTACTTCCAGTCCGTTCTGGACACCTGCGGCGGCTCTTTCCGCGCCGCACTGACCAACTACCGCGACACGCTGGTGGCACCGGAAGACCGGGACGGCTTTGCGGATCTGCTGGACTTCGGCCTTGTGCGCAGCACCGTGTTCAGCAGCAACCTGCTGGAGCATCGCTACCGCAAGACGGATGGCCGCAGCTTCTGCATCCGTGTGACCCCCTACTCCCGCAGCGGCTCCCACATCAACGAGGTGCTGTGGATCTTCGCGGATGAAGAGGTAGAGTAAAATATTTTTATAAGCATAAAAGCAGCCAGACCGCCCGGTCTGGCTGCTTTTGCGTTTTCAGGTATAAATGCCGTTTCCCTCCACGACCCCACCCGTGAAAATGCGTTTGGAGCGCTCCGCAGAGCTTGTCGGGGCAAAGCCCCTCCATCTGCTAACGCAGACCGCTCTGCCGCTTAAAAGCCCCACTGGGGCTTTCATTGCTCCGCTGCGCTCCGCAAACGCGGTCGCTCCAAACGCGAAATATCAAATAACCTTTCCGCTGAAAATGGTCAAAGCATACGCGGCGACCGTTCAAAATCGTCCCGCAGCAGCGCAGCTCAGTGATAGAAGGTGTCAAAGTTCACCTGACGGTAGAACCGCTGCTGCAGCTGGTCAAAGCTTTCGCAGTTCTGTGCCAGCAGCCACATACTTTTGGTTACCACCGCCTCGATGGTCATATCGTGGGCTTCCAAAAAGCGGAAACGGTTGCGCACCCGCTTGCCCACCTCGTACACGCCCACGTCGCTGCCCTCGTAGGTGACCTGCGTGGTCATGATGAGCACCTTGTGGGTGGTCTCGTAGTCGCCCAGCCCGGCGGCAAAGGCGTCCATCAGCTGCTGCGGGATGCCGCCCACGCCGAAGCTTTCCACGATGACGCAGTCGTACAGGTGGAAGATCTCCGGAATGAGCGCCGGGGACATGCCCGGGGTCAGCTTGAGCAGGAACACCCGGCTGTCCAGCGTGCGGCTGAACTCCACCGGGCCGGTGGGCCACGGCGAGGGGATGTACCGCACCAGCCGGTCGCCCTGCACCAGCGCCAATTCCGGGAAGTTGACCGAGGCAAAGGCGTCGTAGCTGATGGTCTTGTTCTTCTTGGCGCGGGTGCCCGCGATGACGTGCCCGCCAAACACCACCATCACGCCCCGGCTGCCCGGGTCGATGGCGCAGACCACACTATCCCGCAGGTTTTTCTTGGCGTCGGTGATCTCGTTGGAGATGGGCTGCTGCGCGCCGGTGAGGATGATGGGCTTATCCGCGTTCTGGATGAGATAAGAGAGCGCCGCCGCAGAGTACGCCAGCGTATCCGTGCCGTGGCAGATGATAAAGCCATCGTACAAGGCGTAGTTTTCCTGAATGGCGCGTGCCATCATGAGCCAGTGCTCCTGTCCGAGGTCGGTACTGTCGATGCTGCACAGCGCCAGCGTTTCCGGGCAGCACAGCTCCTTCAATTCCGGCAGATGCGCAAGCAGCTCCTCGCTGGAAAGCACGGGCTTCAGCCCCTGCTGGGTGCGCACGCTGGCAATGGTGCCGCCGGTGGTGATGAAAAGCAGACGTTGTTTGGACATAAAGCAAAAGCCCCCTGTGGCAGAAATTTTAACATGACAACAGTATAGCACACGCCCCGGAGCTTGAACAGTGCCCGCCGCCCAAAAAGTTTTTGCGACCCGGTCACAGAAATCTGCGCGGCTCTGGTGTATAATAAGGGAAAAGAACCATGCAAAGGAGCAACACCATGTCCAACATCGTCATCGTAGGTTCCGGCCCGGCGGGGGTGTCCGCTGCCCTGTACGCCGTGCGCGCCGGGGTGCAGACCACCGTGCTGACCAAGGGCTCCGGGGCGCTGGCACGCGCCGAAAAGATCGAAAATTATTACGGCTTCGCCCAGCCGGTCTCCGGGCCAGAGCTGGAACGCCGCAGCATCGAGAACGCCCGGCGGCTGGGGGTGCAATTCGTGCAGACCGAGGCCGTGGGGCTGACATGGACCGACCGTTTGACCGTGGAAACGCTGGCAGGCGCGTACCCGGCAGACGCGGTCATTCTGGCAACGGGTGCTTCCCGCGCGGTGCCCCGCATCCCGGGGCTGACCGGGCTGGAAGGCCACGGCGTAAGCTGGTGCGCCGCCTGCGACGCCTTTTTCTACCGCGGAAAGGACGTGGCGGTGCTGGGCAGCGGCGAGTACGCCCTGCATGAGGTGCAGGCGCTTTTGCCGGTGGTAAAAAGCGTCACCCTGCTGACGAACGGCGCAGCCCTGACCGCAGACTTCCCGCCCGAGGTGAGCGTCTGCACCCAGAAGGTGGAAGCCATTCTGGGCGAGCAGGCTGTCACCGGCGTGCAGCTGGCAGACGGCGCGGTGCGGGCAGTATCCGGCGTATTTGTGGCGCTGGGCGTGGCGGGCAGTACCGCACTGGCCCGGAAGCTGGGCGCTGCCGTAGAGGGCAGCCGCATCGTGGTGGACGACAAAATGCAGACCACCGTGCCCGGCCTGTACGCCGCCGGGGATTGCACCGGCGGGCTGTTGCAGGTGGCAAAGGCCGTTTACGAGGGCGCACTGGCGGGCACGGAAGCCGCCAAGGCGCTGCGAAAGGGGTGAACTGTATGGCAGAAGCATCTCCGCACGCCCGGTGCTTGGCCTGTGCGTTTCCGTTCTGGGAGCAGCTGACCCCGGAAGAACAGGAGCGGCTGTGCCGCTTTACCCGCCCGGTGCACTACGCCAAGGGCGCCCGGGTGCACAGCCCGCTGGAAAGCTGTGTGGGCATCCTTTTGCTGCGCAGCGGGCAGCTGCGCTCCTATCTGCTGTCCGAGGACGGCAGGGACGTGACACTGTACCGCCTGTTCGGCGGGGAGGTGTGCATCCTGTCTGCCTCCTGCGTGATGGACGCGGTGAACATCGACCTTTACATCGATGCCGAGGAGGACACCGAAGCGCTGTGCATCAGCGCGGGCATCTTCCGACAGCTGATGCAGGAAAACGTCTATGTGCGCTGCTACGCCTACCAGATGACGGCAGAGCGCTTTTCCGATACCATGTGGACGATGCAGCAGATCTTGTTCATGAGCGCTGACCGGCGGCTTGCCATTTTTCTGACCGACGAGCTTGCCAAGACCGGCGGCGCGGACCTCCGCATGACCCACGACCAGATGGCAAAGTACATGGGCTCTGCCCGCGAGGTGGTGAGCCGGATGCTCAAATACTTTGCGCAGGAGGGCTGGGTGCGGCTGTACCGCGGCGGGGTGCAGGTGCTGGATAAGAAAAAGCTGCAAGCGCTGGCAAGGGGAGAATAAGAGATAAAAAACAACACCGGAGCGTCCGAAGATGCTCCGGTGTTGTTCAGTTTATCTTCAGGAGATCGCGTCCACGTCCCACTTCATGCGGACGGCGTCGGCGCCGTCCAGCTTGATGTGCAGCGCACCGGCGTTGTCCAGTACCTGCTCCGGCTTGCGGGCACCGCACAGAACGTGCAGCCCCGGGATCATGCGGGCGGTCATGGCGATGACCAGCTGCGCCATGGTGCAGTCGTACTTCTCGGTCAGGTCGCCCCACTTTGCCAGCAGTTCCAGCGCCTGTGCCCGGCGGGTGGGCTGGAAGCAGGGGTTCGTGTTGCGGGTGCTGCCCTCCGGGTAGGTGGTGTCCATGGTCACCTTGCCGGTCAAAAGACCCTGCTCCAGCGGGGAGTAGGCCTGTACCGAGACGCCCAGCTCCTTGCAGGTGGGCAGCAGCTGCTTTTCAATGCGGCGGGTCAGCAGGCTGTACTTTTCCTGAATGACGTCCAGCTGGCCGTACTTGCAGTAGCCCCGGATGATGTCGGAGGTGACGTTGGAAGCGCCGATGGCGCGGATCTTGCCCTGCTCCTTCAGCTTCATCATGGCTTCCATGGTCTCTTCCAGCGGATATACGCCGAAGTCCGGGCTCTGCCAGTGGGTGTACAGCACGTCCAGATGGTCGGTGTGCAGACGGCGCAGGCTGTCCTCCACGTCCTCGATGATGCTCTTGGCGGAGAGGTCGCGGTACACCTGTACGCCGTCCACCACCTTGTGCAGGATGGGGGTCTCGTGCCGCCACTCCAGGCCGCACTTGGTGGAAAGCACCACCTTGTCGCGGTCGATGTGCTTCATGGCCTCGCCCACTACTTCCTCGCTGTGGTACAGCCCGTAGATGGGCGCAGTGTCGATCCACTGGATGCCCTGCTCCACGGCGGTCTGGATGGCCTTTACGGACAGTGCATCGTCGTTATCGCCCCACCATGCACCGCCGCCGATGGCCCATGTACCCATGCCCAGAAACGGCACGGCGATGCCGCTTTTGCCAATGTTGATATTCTGCATATACTTTACCCTCCGTGCCAGCAGTGTTCCCCGCAATGGGAACCCTCATTCTGATGTCTGGCATTCTATGTTGTATTCTTGGTTGCTATATAAAAAAGGCTGCGGAGCGCAGATGCACTCCGCAGCGCTCTTTTATCAGATGTTGCCGAACTCGCTCAGCTGCAAGCTCTCGTTGTGGGTCTCGGCCCAGCGCACCGCCCAGTCGGAGGTGAACAGCAGCAGACGGTTGCCCTTCATGTCCTCCACAGCCTTGGTGTCGCTGGTCAGGTCAAGATCCCGCAGGTTGTAGGTGTCGGGGTCGTTCTGCACCCAGCGCAGCTGCTCAAAGGGCAGCTGCTGCATGCGGATCTCCACGTTGTACTCGGTGTTCAGACGGTACTCCAGCACTTCCAGCTGCAGCACGCCGACCACGCCGACCACCACTTCTTCCATGCCGCCGCCTACTTCGCGGAAGATCTGGATGGCGCCTTCCTGCGCGATCTGCTCCATACCCTTCACGAACTGCTTGCGCTTCATGGTGTCCTTCTGCTCAATGCGGGCAAAGTGCTCCGGGGAGAAGGTGGGGATGCCCGCGAACTGGACCTTCTTTTTGCCGGTGCATAGGGTGTCGCCGATGGAGAAGATGCCCGGGTCAAACAGGCCGATGATGTCGCCGGCGTAGGCCTCGTCCACGATGGCGCGGTCCTGCGCCATCAGCTGGGTGCCGGTGGCCAGCTTGATGTTCTTGCCCTCCTGCACATGGTAGGCCTCCATGCCGCGCTCGAACTTGCCGGAGCAGATGCGCATAAAGGCAATACGGTCGCGGTGGGCCTTGTTCATGTTGGCCTGAATTTTAAAGATGAAAGCGGAAAACTCGTCCCGGCAGGGGTCCACCGGCTCGCCGGTCAGGCTGTCCACGCGGGCCAGCGGGGCAGAGGTGAGCCGCAGGAAGTTTTCAAGGAAGGGCTCCACGCCGAAGTTGGTCAATGCAGAGCCGAAGAACACGGGGCTCAGCTCACCGCGCAGCACCTTGTCCAGATCAAACTCCTCGGCAGCGCCGTCCAGCAGCTCGATCTCGTCCACCAGCTGCTGGTGCAGGTAGGGGGTCAGCAGCTCGTCCAGTGCGGGGTCGCCCAGCTCGGCCTCGGTCTCGCTGACCTTCTTCACGCCGTTGGCGCGGCCATCGCTGGAAAAAGCCAGCACCTTGCGTGCGTTGCGGTCGAACACGCCCTTGAACTCCTTGCCGCAGCCGATGGGCCAGTTCATGGGGTAGGTCTTGATGCCCAGAATTTCCTCGATGTTCTCCATCAGCTCAAAGGGGTCGCGGGCTTCGCGGTCCATCTTGTTGATGAAGGTAAAAATGGGGATATGGCGCAGGGTGCACACCTTGAACAGCTTGATGGTCTGCGCCTCAACGCCCTTTGCGGCGTCGATGACCATGACGGCAGAGTCTGCCGCCATCAGGGTGCGGTAGGTATCCTCCGAGAAGTCCTGATGGCCGGGGGTATCCAGAATGTTCACGCACTTACCGGCGTAGTTGAACTGCAGCACCGAAGAGGTGACCGAGATACCACGCTGCTTTTCAATGTCCATCCAGTCGGACACGGCGTGCTTGGCGCTCTGCTTGCCCTTGACGGAACCAGCCTGATTGATGGCTCCACCGTACAGCAGCAGCTTTTCGGTAAGGGTGGTCTTACCTGCGTCGGGGTGGCTGATGATGGCGAACGTCCTGCGGCGTTCGATCTCTTCACGATTTGTCATAGATGATATTTCTCCTGAAATGGATGGAACTTCTTCCGGCATCGCTGCGCGATGCCGGAAGAAGCATTTTTACACATACGCACCTTATTCTATACGAAAACGCGTGATAATGCAAGGGTTTTCGTTATTTTTTCAGGATCAGGCAGGGCAGAGGGGCAGTTTCGGCCCAATTGGCAAAATCACACACCAGAACGGTGAAACTTTTCAGTGGAAGTGCCCGCAGAAAACGCAGCACCGCCTGTTTTTCCTCCGAGCCGATGACTGCCCCGCTGTACAGGATGGCGCTCACGATGCCGCCGGGGCGCACCGCCTGCAGCGCTGCCTGCAAGGCGGGGATGCTGCTCTGCGCGGTGGAGAATACCGCATGGTCCGCCCCCGGCAGCCAGCCAAAGTTGAACATGACTGCATCGGCAGTGCCGGGCTGCACATACTGTAATAAGTCGGCGTGGCTGCCGCAGATAAGCTCGTACCGCTCGGCGGGCACATTTGCCTGTTCCAGCCGGGTGCGGGTGGAGCGGATGGCTTCGGGCTGCACGTCAAAAGCCAGCACCCGCCCGGCAGGGGCGGTCAGATTGCACAGAAAGGCGGTGTCGCCGCCGTTGCCGCAGGTGGCGTCTACGCACAGCTGCGGGTGCACCAGCCGGGCGGCTAAAAAGTCCTGCACGAACTTGACCGCCGTCAGGTCCGGGGTGCGGCGGCGCACCAGCTGCCCGCCCTCGGCGGCAAAGCCGAATTTGCCCCAGAAAGCAAGCTCGGCGGCGTTTTCCGGCAGCGGGGCTGTAAAAACCGTGGCGGCTTCCCGGTCATAGCCGCCAAAGCTGCGCAATACTTCTTTTAACAGGTAGGAGCCGTAGCCCTTGCGCCGCCACCGGGGCAGGATGCACAGGGCGGCAAACTGTGCGCCCTTGGGGGCGGGGGAGAGGGTGCACTCTCCGATGCAGTCCTTTTCTTTATACAGGGCAAACCCCTGTTCGGTGCGGTGCAGTTCCATAAAAAGCTCCTCCTTGACGGGCCGATGTTCTTCCCTTACAATAGCAAGCGGAAACGCTGCTGTCAAGGGCGGAAAAACAGGACCGCATTTCACATATTCTTCACGGCGCAAGCGATTCATTTTCACATTTGACAGTTACAATAGGGACAGTTCAAAGGAACAGATGTCCCTTCGGACCGGCCTTTGAGGGAAGGATGTAGTAACATGGAAAACGAGAACAAGTGGGAATACGATTATTCCGCTTCCAATAACGAGACCGGCTACCCCAACGTGGGCAGCAGCGGCATGAACACGGCGAACCAGTATAACGAGCCGGAAGCGCAGCCTGCGCGTCCGGCCGATACCGCCCCGGCAGATGGCGGCAGCGTGCCGCCGTTCCCGCCGGAGCAGCCGCAGTACAGCGCCCCGGCGCAGCCGGAAAAGCCCCGCCGCAAGAAGAAGTTCAACGGCGGAAAACTGGCACGCAGCGCCGTGGCGCTGGTGCTGGCAGCGGCCATGGGCTTTGCGGGCGGCTTTGTGGGCGCAAAATACGGCGGCGGCAGCAAGGTGGTCATCCAGCAGGTGGAGCGCCCGGCCAGCTCTGACAGCAGCACCGACAGCACCGGCAATTCCATCAGCGCCACCAGCGGCACCGGCCTGAGCACCGCACAGGTGGCCGAGATGGTCAGCCCCAGCGTGGTGGTCATCACCACCGAGCAGGTGGTCTACTCCCAGTGGTCTTGGTACGGTCAGAGCCAGGTGGAGAGCGGCGCGGGCAGCGGCGTCATCATCAGCTCGGATGGCTATATCCTCACCTGCGCCCATGTGGTGAGCGGCGCATCCAACATCACCGTGAGCATCGGCGACAAGGATTACCCCGCTACGCTGGTGGGCGAGGATACCACCAGTGATATCGCCGTGGTCAAGGTCGATGCTACCGGCCTGACCCCTGCCACCGTGGGCAACAGCGACAACCTGAAGGTGGGCGAAAGCGTCATGGCCGTGGGCAACCCCTTGGGTGAGCTGGGCGGCACCGTGACCAGCGGCATCGTCAGCGCCCTGAACCGCAGCGTCAGCATTCAGGGTTCCAGCTCTGTCAACACCATGTCCCTGATCCAGATGGATGCCTCCGTCAGCCCCGGCAACTCCGGCGGCGGCCTGTTCAACATGAACGGCGAGCTGGTGGGCATCGTCAATGCAAAGTCCTCTGACAGCGATGCCGAGGGTCTGGGCTTTGCCATCCCGGTAAATGACGCCGTCAAGGTGGCGCAGGAGCTGCTGGAAAACGGCTATGTGACCGGCCGTCCCTATCTGGGCATCAGCTACTATGCTGTGACCGACGCCCAGACCGCCGCCCAGCTGGGCGTGAACGCCTACGGTGTCTACATCGTGGAAGTGGTCAAGGGCGGCCCTGCCGACAAGGCAGGCCTGCAGGCCGGTGACCGCATCGTGAGCGTAGACGGCAGCGAGGTGGCCACCCAGAGCGACCTTGGCACCCTGATGCAGAACCACAAGGCCGGTGACACCATCGAGATCACCGTCGCACGCGGCGGTCAGATGCAGACCGTTAACGTCACCCTTGGCGAAAAGGGCGCAGAGAATAACTGAAAATAGTAAAAAGGCTGTTGCACGGAATGTGCAGCAGCCTTTTTTGTTGTGAAAGTACCCCTCCCGTCTGCTCACTACGTTCGCAGCCACCTTCCCCAAGGGGACGGCTTTTGTGCTGACGGGGAACTTTGCGGCATTGCCATAAGGCGTCCCCTTGGGGGGAGCAGTCAAAGCCGTCAGGCTTTGACTGAGGGGGTGTTCTTTATTCATACCGCACCAAAAATAGTGGCGCTGTACGGCGCAAGGGCGGCTTTGCCGGTAAAAATGCGGCTTGGGCCGCGCCACAGGCTGGAGGAGGTGCCATCGCTCAGCAGCTTCCACTGCCCGGCGGGCAGGGAGACGGTGCGGGTGGTTTCGGTGGGATTATAAAAGACGCACAGAGCGCTCCACGCCGCGCCGTCGCCCCAGACGGCGGGCAGCATCCAGCCCACCAGCGGCTGTTCCAGCGCAAAGAACTGCAAAGCCTCCGGGGCGTGACGGTCGGTGCTGCCCAGCCGGGGAAAGGCTGCCCGCAACGCCAGAAGCCCCCGGTAGTAGTCCACGAGGGCGTGGTACTGCTCGGCGCGGTTCCAGTCTAGCCGGTTCAGGGCGGGAGAAGAGCGGTAGCTGTTCCCTACCCCCTTTTTGGTGCGGGCGAACTCCTCACCCGCCTGCATGAAGGGCAAACCGAAGCTGGTCAGGTAGATGCCCGCCGCCAGCCGGTTCTGTGCCAGTGCCACGGTGTCCCGGGCGGTGAACTCCGGCTTTTCGTAGCGGACGCAGAGCAGCTTGTCCCACAGGGTAAAGTTGTCGTGGGCGGAAACGTAGCTCACGATCTGGCTGGGCGCGTGGGGCGGCAGACGGTCACTGCGGCACCATGCCGCCACCGCCCCGCCGATATCCCAGAAGCTGCCGGGCTTGCCCTCCACATAGCCCGGCTCCCGGGCATCGAAGCAGCCGCCCTTGATGGCGTCCCGGGTGTCATCGCAGAAGATGCCCACCCGCTCGTTGAGCATGGCAAGGTTCGCCTTGTTGGCCTCGTACCGGTGCAGCTGGCTGGCACCGCCCTGCCACGGCTCGCCGTACAGCAGAATGTCCCGCCCGCCGGGCAGGCTGTCCAGCGCGGCGCGCACCGCGTTGATGCTCTCGACATCGTACAGGCCCATCAGGTCGAACCGGAAACCGTCAATGTGGTACTCCTTTGCCCAGTAGAGGATGGAGTCAATGAGATACCGCCGCGCCATGGGGCGCTCGCTGGCAAACTCGTTGCCGCAGCCGCTGCCATTGGAAAAGCTGCCGTCCGGGTCCTGCCGGAAAAAGTAGTACGGCACGGTGCTGTTCAGGGGGTTCTCGGTGCGGTAGGTGTGGTTATACACCACGTCCATCACCACCCCGATGCCCGCCGCATGGAGGGCGGCGATCATCTCGCGGCATTCCCGGATGCGCACTTCGCCCCGGGTGGGGTCGGTGGAGTAGCTGCCCTCCGGCACGTTGAAGTTGGTGGGGTCGTAGCCCCAGTTATATTGCCGCAGCAGGGGTTTTGCCTCGTCCACGCTGCCAAAATCAAAAATAGGCATCAGCTGGACGTATTTTACCCCCAACCGCTTGAGGTAGTTCAGGCAGGTGGGGTGGATGCCATCGCCGTGCAGGGTGGTGCCCTGCTGGGTGAACGCCATATATTTGCCCCGCCACGCCGGGCGCACCCCGCTGGCGGCATCCTGCGAGAAGTCCCGCACGCTCACCTCCCACACGGCGCGCTGCGCCGGGGGGATAGTGGGGCGCACATCCCGCTCCCACCCGGAGGGCGCGGTGCGGGCAAGGTCTACGATCATGCTGCGGACGCCGTTCACCCCCGCCGCCCGGGCGTAGGGGTCGCCGGTCTCGCGGGTGATGCCGTCCACGGTGACGGCAAAGGTGTAGTAGCGGCCGTGCTGCTCCCCGGGCAGCCAGATGCTCCACACCCCATGCGCCCCGCGCACAAGGGGCTCTGTGCCCAGCACGGCACCGCCGTCTCCCTTGTGGTATAAGGTCACGGTCACCGCCTCGGCGGTGGGTGCCCACAGCCGCAGACAGGTGCCGCCGGGGGTGTAGTCCGGCCCAAGGGGGCCGGTATAATAGTTTTCGCGGTGGAAGGGTTCGTTTTCAAACATTGTTTTCCACTGGGCAGGCGTTTTTGCAGCCATGGTCAGCTTCATTCCTTCTTAAAAGATTCGTTATATTCAGTGTATCGGACAACAGGCTTTTTTTCAAGAGGGAATCGACGTTTACCGTGGAAATCAATTTTCCGCATGAAGGCTTCCCCCGCCGCGCGGCTGTTTCCGCAGGAAACCAGCGCGGCAGCTGCCGTTTGCCGTCACGACCCCTTTCCATGAAAATGGGGTTCAGAAACGCCCGCAGGCGTTTCTGAACCCCGAAATTTAAAATCGTCTCACTCCAGATACATCCGCCGCAGCCGCATCAGGCGGGCGGGGGTCAGGCCGTATTCGGCTTCCAGATAGCTCTCGGCGCTGCCGTAGTCCTGCCGGATGGTGCGCAGCACAAAGGGCGCAGTCTCCGGGTCTACCCCGGCGGAAGTCTGCCAGCGCATCCGCTGCGCCGGGTCGGCGGCGATTTCCGCCGCATGGTCAGCCATGGCCTTTTCGATCTCGGCGGCGCGGCAGAGGTTGGTGCGGGCATAATCTGCGCAGATGGTCTCGTCCGAAGCACCCAGCGCCAGCAGGATCAGCATGGCGGCTACGCCGGTGCGGTCCTTGCCTGAGGTGCAGTGGAACAGGATGGGCGTCTCGCCGGCTTCCAGCGCACGGAACAGCTCCTTGAAGGCCTTGTTGCCGGTGAGCATCTGCCGGTACATCAGCTGGGTGAGGTTCGTCCCGGCAGGGGCGCTCTGCACCAGCCGCTGGATGTCGTTGGGAGAAAAATCGATCTCCTGTCCGGTGGCATCCCGCAGGCCGCAGATCTGCACCAGTCGTGCGCCGTCCGGCACATAGTCCGGCAGCTTTGCGGCTTCTGCGCCGCTGCGCAGGTCAAGGATGAGCCGCAGCCCCAGCCCGTCCAGCCGGGCGCGGTCGGCTTCGGTGGTCAGCTGCCCGGTGGGGAAGCCCCGGTAGATCTGCCCCCACTTTACGGTCTTGCCCTCGTCGGCGCGGTAACCGCCCAGCTCCCGGAAGTTGTTGCCGCCCGCAAAGGGCAGCTGGGTGCCCGGGACGGGATGCTCCGGGGCAGCCTTTGCGGCGGCGCTGGAAAGCACCGGCGCGGTGTAGAAGGGCTTTGCCGGCCGACCCCGGCGGGGCGGCAGGCTGGCGGTGCTGCCCAGAACTTCTAACAGGTAGCTGCGCAGCAGGTCGATATAGGCAGAGCTGGTGTCCCGCCGCTGCACCAGTGAGACGCACAGCGGGGGCATATCCTCCAGCAGCACGTCCCGCACCCGGTCCAGCTCCCGGCGCGCGCCGGGCTCGTAGCGGGTCAGGCAGGTGCACAGCTGCTCCTGCACCAGATAGTAGGCCTGATAAAAGCTGGGGCCGATCTCAGCGTTGGGTGCAAAGCCCGCCCGGGCACAGGCCGCCCACAGCGGGCTGAACAGATCCTGCCGCAGGCTGGGCAGCAGCACCCGCTGCCCGCGCAGTTCTGCCAGCGGGATGCGCTCCTTTTCCCAGAAAGGATGTCCCCGGGGCACCAGCAGGCAGGCGGGGTCTGCCCGCAGGGTGGTGCGCGCCAGCACCGGCGCGGCGCAGCCAAGGTCGATGACCAGACCTGCGTCCAGCTCGCCCTGCTCTACTCCATCGGCCACGGCGTCGTTGTCCAGCAGACGGAACCGCATCTCCACATGGGGGTACTGCTGCCGGAACTTGTCCAGCTGGGTTTCCAGTCCGGGCAGATAGTCCGGCACCAGCGCCACGCTGATGCCGATGCGCACCGGCTGGGCAGACTGGATCTCTGCCCGCAGCGCGGCCTGCATCTGCTGGAACTGCTCCACCACCGGGGCGGCGTGGCGCTGTAAGCTCATGCCCCGGTCGGTGAGCGCCAGCTTGTGGTGGGCACTGATAAACAGCGGCCCGCACATTTCGGCTTCCAGCGCAGAGATGCTCTGGCGCAGCGCCTGCCGCGACAGGAACAGCCGCTGTGCGGCGCGGGTATAATTCATTTCTTCGCACAGGGTCAAAAAGTAGTGCAGCTGGCGGATATCCATGGTCTCCTCCCGGGAAAGTTTGTTCTGGAAAAAGAATACCGCTTTTTCGGCGGAATGTAAAGAGAGGACAGCAAAATGGGTTCAACCCTCTCAGTCTGCCCCCGCTGGTCGCAGCTTATTAGTGCTGACCGACAGATGCGTAAAAGCTCCCCCTGAGAGGAACGACTTCCCCCGCTCCGGGGGAAGATGTCACCGCAGGTGACAAAAGGGGGAATCTGGCATCGCGTAGCGATGACTGAGAGGGTTCTTCCCCTTCAAAAAAGGAACACCGGAACGCCCGCAGGTGTTCCGGTGCTCCGAAGTTTAAATAAGGAAAATCAGATCAGGCTCAGAGCCTCTTCGTCAGCCACCAGAATGAAGTCCGGGTGCAGCTGCAGAATGCTTGCGGGCACCTCGGGGGTGACGGGGCCGAAGAAAGCCTTTTTGACGATCTCGGCCTTGCCTGCGCCGTTGACCACCATCAGCACCTTGCGTGCCTGCATGATGGTGCGGATGCCCATGGTATAAGCCTGCTTGGGCACCAGATCCACGTTGCCGTCAAAGAAGCGCTTGTTGGCCTCGATGGTCTCCTGGGCCAAGTCCACGCAGTGGGTGCCCAGATCAAAGGCATCGTGGGGCTCGTTGAAGCCGATGTGACCGTCATGGCCGATGCCCAGCAGCTGCAGATCCACGCCGTCCACGCTGCGGATGACCTCATCGTAGCGCTTGCACTCGGCTTCGGCGTCCATGTTGGTGCCGTCCGGCAGGTTGATGTGGGCGGGGTCGATGTTCACATGGTCGAACAGGTTGCGGTGCATAAAGCTCCAGTAGCTTTCCGGGTGGTCCTTGGGCAGGCCGCGGTACTCGTCCAGATTGACGGAGGTGACCTCAGAAAAATCCAGATCTCCCTCGTTGTACCGCTCCACCAGCTTCTCATAGGTGCCAACGGGGGTGCCGCCGGTAGCCAGACCCAGCACGCAGTCGGGCTTCATGATGACCTGCGCAGAAATGATGTTTGCTGCCTTGCGGGACATATCGGCGTAGTCCTTTGTACGAATGATCTTCACGATAAACGACCTCTCTTCTTCATTTACTCTTTGTGGGCGGTGCACAGCGGCACACGCCCGCATCTAGTCCAAGTTTATCACATTTGCCAACAGAAAGCCACAAAACGGCACAATTTTTCCGGTTTTCCGTTTCTTTTGGAAAAAGTGCCTTAAAAACCGGTTGAAGTATCGTTTTTTTGCACAAAAGGTGCGTGCAGGGGGTCAGTCCGCAAAGCCGGCCTTTTGCAGGGCGGTGAGCAGCAGCGGGATGAGCACCAGCTGCGCCACGATGCCCGGCACGGCGGTAAACAGCGCCCCGGACAAAAAGGCGCTGAAGGGAAAGCTGCCGCCGGTCAGCCCGGCCAACACAAAGCGCACGATGCCCCAGACGATGCGCCCGGACACCATGGCGGCCAGCAGTACGGCGTAAAGCGCGGGCAGGGTGTGCTTTGCCCTGCGCCGCAGCAGCCCGGACACCAGCCCGTAGGTGGCCAGTTCAAAGGCCATGGAGATGGCTACCGGGAACATGGGCGGCATGCCGAACAGCACCGAGCGCAGCAGCGGGGCGGCAAAGCCCACAGCCAGCCCCCACGGGCCGCCCAGCACAAAGCCGCACAGCAGCACCGGGAAGTGCATCGGGCAGAGCATATTGCCCACCTTGGGCACCTGACCGGTGAGCAGGGGCAGCACAAAGGCCAGCGCTAAAAACAGGGCAGCCAGCACCAGCTGCCGCATAGGCGAAGCGTTTTTGGTTTTCATAAGGGTTTCTCCTTTTGCCGCCGCAAAATAAAAAGGAGCCTGCCCCGGCATTCCATGCCAAAGGCAGACCCCTTCGTGGCGTCTGTTTCAAAAAAATATTGCTTGCTGGGATAAGCGGCAGGCTGCTGCCCGCCCGTGTCCGGCTTCCTGCCGGAACGATGGTCAAAAGTATAACAAACCATTTTGCCCCTGTCAAGCGGGGCGGGATGTCTGCAAAATAGACAAAAATCGGTCTATTCGCAAAAAAATTTCCCCGGGGCTGTACATTTTGCTGGAAGAAGCTTGACCTTTTTGCGCAGAATGGATAATATAAAATTGAAAAAAAGCGCGCTGCGGCAATCTTGACGCCGGGGCGCTGACGAGAGGCTTTTTTGAGCGCATGAATTCTGAGGTTCATACGGGAGGACCATCATGACAAATGCTGAAAAACTTACCCTGAAAAAGCACGCCTGCCACATCCGCATGGGCGTGATCGAAGGGACCCACAGTGCAGGCTGTGGTCACCCGGGCGGCAGTCTGAGCATCGCAGACGTGCTGTCTTATCTGTACTTTAAGGAACTGAACGTAGACCCTGCCCAGCCCAAGATGGCCGACCGCGACCGTCTGGTGCTGTCCAAGGGTCATGCCGCCCCGGCGCTGTACGCAGCGCTGGCAGAGCGGGGCTTCTTCCCGGTGGAGGAGCTCAAGACCCTGCGCAAGATCGGCAGCCGCCTGCAGGGCCACCCCAACATGAACAGCGTGCCCGGTGTGGATATGTCCACCGGCAGTCTGGGTCAGGGCATCTCCGCCGCCTGCGGCATGGCGCTGGGCGCAAAGCACGCCGGCTCTGCTGTGAACGTTTACGCCATTCTGGGCGACGGCGAGGTGGAAGAGGGCGAATGCTGGGAGGCCTTTATGTTTGCCGCCCACTATGGCCTTTCGAACCTGTGCGTGATGCTGGACCGCAACCATCTGCAGATCGACGGCACCACCGAGACTGTCATGAACAGCGCCCCGCTGGAAGATAAGCTCCGCGCCTTCAACTTCAATGTGGTCACCATCAACGGCCACGACTTCGACCAGATCGAGAGCGCCGTGCAGGCTTTCCACGCCGAGACCGAAAAGCCCACCTGCATCATTCTGGATACGGTCAAGGGCACCGGCGTTTCCTATATGACCAATTCCGTTGCATGGCACGGCAAGGGCCCCAACGATGAAGAGTATCAGGTGGCCATGAACGAGCTGAACGCCGCCTATGCCGCGCTGGAACAGGAGGAGAACTGAAATGGCAGACGTGAAAAAGATCGCGACCCGCGACAGCTACGGCAACACCCTGAAGGAGCTGGCTGCGGAAGGCCACGATGATCTGGTGGTGCTGGACGCCGATCTGGCCGCCGCTACCAAGACCGGTATGTTCCAGAAGGCATACCCGGACCGTCACTTTGACTGCGGCATCGCCGAGGGCAACATGGTAGGCGTGGCCGCAGGTCTGGCCGCCATGGGCTATGTGCCCTTTGTTTCCAGCTTTGCCATGTTTGCAGCCGGCCGCGCCTTCGAGCAGGTGCGCAACTCTGTGGGCTACCCCCACCTGAACGTGAAGATCGGCGCCACCCACGGCGGCATCTCCGTGGGTGAGGACGGCGCTTCCCACCAGTGCTGTGAGGACTTTGCCCTGATGCGCAGCATCCCCGGCATGACCGTCATCTGCCCCGCCGACGATATCGAGGCACGCGCCGCTGTGCGCGCCGCTTACGCCATGGAAGGCCCTGTCTACCTGCGCTTCGGCCGTCTGGCTGTGCCGGTGTTCCACGATGAGGCCAACTATCACTTTGAGCTGGGCAAGGGCGAGCAGCTGACCGAGGGCAACGATATTGCCATCATCGCCACCGGCCTGATGGTCAACGAGGCACGCATGGCTGCCGAGCAGCTGGCTGCCGAGGGGATCCACGCCCGGGTCATCAACATCCACACCATCAAGCCCCTGGACGAGGAGATCGTCCTCAAGGCTGCTAAGGAGTGCGGCAAGGTCATCACTGCCGAGGAGCACAACATTATCGGCGGTCTGGGCGAGGCTGTCTGCGCCGTTCTGAGCGAGAAGCTGCCCACTCCCGTGCGCCGCGTGGGCGTGCAGGACGTGTTCGGTTGCTCCGGCCCCGCATGGGACCTGCTGAAGAAGTTCGGTCTGGACGCAGCCACCATCTGCAAGACTGCCCACGAGATGCTGGGCAAGTAAGCGCTTTTTACAGCAGCACGAATTCGATTTTTAAAGCCGCCGCACAAAACACTGTGCGGCGGCTTCTTTTTGCCTCTATAACTGTCCTCCGCACAAGGACAACGGCGAAATGAAAGCCTGCATTTTATATAGAAAAGAAAAATGTGCGACTGAATTTATAAAATAAATAGAACTGTTCAAAAGCAAGAGATAAAAAAGAAACAACACGATTGTTCAAGTGTATTTGTTTAAAAGTGAAATATGCTCATGGACTGAAATTGTACAAAAATCATGGGATTTCTGGGGCGTTACGTTAGACAAACTGCAGAAATGAACGCACGACGCGGACAAATTTTGCAAAACCCCTTTTCTTTTGCGGAAAGGAGCGGTATAATGCCGTCATAGCACAAGGGAGTGCATCGTTCCGGAAGGAGGAACGGACATCCCTTGTGTATTTTTAGAACGTGACGCTTTAGTAGAGTATAAAGCTAAAGCAGTAAAGAGAGGGGAATATCTATGAGATTCGATCGTCGTATTTCGCGCCGCAGCTTCCTGGCAGCTGCCGGTGCTACCTCTGCTGTGCTGGCTCTGACGGCCTGCGGCGGCTCTTCCAGCTCGGTGGCGGCTTCCTCCGCCTCCGGCACTGCCTCCTCTGCAGCTGGTACTGCACAGGGCGGCACCCTGAATATCATGCTGGAGACCGAGGTTCAGTCGCTGGACCCGCAGGTAGCCACCGACGGCACCTCCTTTGAGGTCATCGCAGACTACACCGACGGTTTGATGCAGATGGATGCAGACGGCGCAGCAGTTCCCGCCATTGCAGAGACCTACGACATCAGTGAGGACGGAAAGACCTATACCTTCCACCTGCGGGATGCCAAGTGGTCCAACGGCGAAGCCGTTACCGCTGCCGACTTCGTGTTTGGCTGGCAGCGCGCCGTGGACCCCGCCACCGCTTCCGAGTATTCCTATATGCTGTCGGATATCGGTCAGGTGGTCAACGCTGCCGAGATCATTGCAGGCGAGAAGCCCGTCACCGATCTGGGCGTGACTGCTGTGGACGACAAGACGCTGGAAGTCCAGCTGAACGTTCCCGTCAGCTATTTCCTGAGCCTGATGTACTTCCCCACCTTCTATCCGGTCAACGAGGCGTTCTACAGCACCTGCAAGGACACCTTCGGCACCAGCCCCGACACGGTGCTGTCCAACGGTGCGTTCAAGCTGACCGACTACCAGCCTGCCGCAACCGCCTTTACGCTGGAAAAGAACCCCGATTACTACGATGCCGGCAAGATCGCTCTGGACGGTCTGGCCTATCAGGTCATCAAGGACAGCCAGCAGGCACTGATGAGCTACCAGACCGGTGCTCTGGACATGACTCTGCTGAACGGCGAGCAGGTGGATCAGGTCAAGGATGACCCCGAGTTTACCAGCGTGGGTGCCGGTTACCTGTGGTACATCAGCCCCAACATCGGCAGTGTGCCGGAGCTGGCCAACGAGAACCTGCGCAAGGCCATCACCTTTGCACTGGATCGTGACGCCATTACCGGAGACGTGCTGAAGGACGGCTCTGCACCCTGCTACACCGTCGTTCCGCCGCAGTTTGCCACCGGCCCCGACGGCAGCGATTTCAGCGCCGACCAGACCAAGTTTGCAGAGTTCTGCGCTTATGATGCCGACAAGGCCAAGGAGTACTACGAGCAGGCCAAGAGCGAGCTGGGCAAGGACTCCTTCACCTTCAACATGGTGGTGGATGCCGACGATGCACCCCAGAAGGTGGCACAGGTCGTCAAGGAGCAGCTGGAGACCACGCTGGCAGGCTTTACCCTGAACCTGACCGTGGAACCCAAGAAGCAGCGCGTGCAGGATATGCAGGACGGCAACTTTGAGATCGGCCTGACCCGCTGGGGCCCCGACTACGCCGACCCCATGACCTATCTGGGCATGTGGGTGACCGGCAACTCCAACAACTACGGTCTGTGGAGCGATGCCGACTACGATGCCATCATTGACGAGTGCACCACCGGTGACCTGTGCACCGACCCCGAGGGCCGCTGGGCTGCCCTGTACGAGGCAGAGCAGATCGTTCTGGAGCAGGCGGTCATCTTCCCCCTGTACGGTCAGTGCAATGCCGAGATGGTCTCCTCTGCCGTTACCGGCGTAGCGTTCCACCCCGTGGCACTGAACCGCGTGTACAAGAACGCTGCTAAGAGCGAGTAAAACTGAAAGCACACTGAACAAGGCCGCACAGTGGCCCGCAAAAAGCCACTGTGCGCCTTTTTGACATTGTGCCTGTCCGCGGCAGACAAACGACTGACCGCGAGATCCCGGAAGGAAAAAGGGGGTCCACCCGACGTGAAAAAATATACGCTCAAGCGAATCCTGACCTCGCTGTTCACGCTGCTGGCAATTCTGCTGGTGCTGTTCATCCTGATGCAGCTGATGCCCGGTTCGCCCTTCAATGATGAAAAGCTGACGCCCGATATGCGGGCAGCCCTGTATGCAAAGTACGGCCTTGACCAGCCCATCTATATCCAGTTCTTCCGCTATGTGGGCAATATGCTCCGGGGCGATCTGGGTGTCAGCTACAATATCTCCAAAAATACGCCCATCTCCCAGCTCATCCAGTCCCGTCTGCCCATCTCCATTCAGGTGGGCGGCATGGCGGTCACGCTGGGTGCCATCGCAGGTCTGGTGCTGGGCATTCTTGCCGCTTTGAAGCGGGATACCGTGGTGGACTCCATCGCCACCATCATCTCGGTCATCGGCGTATCGGTGCCGTCCTATGTGTTCGCGCTGGCGCTGAGCTACACCTTCGGCTTTAAGTTCCGCTGGTTCCCCATGCTGTTTTCCGCCAAGGACATCTTTGGCTCCAGCGTGCTGCCCAGCATTTCGCTTTCCATGTTCACCATGGCGTCCATCGCCCGCTTTACCCGCAGCGAGATGATCGAGGTGCTGGATTCGGATTATATGCTGCTGGCCGAGAGCAAGGGCATTTCCGGCCCGGCGCTGATCTTCCGCCACGCGCTGCGCAACGCCCTGATCCCCATCATCACGGTGCTGGCACCGCTGATCGTGGATCTGATGACCGGCTCGCTGGTGGTGGAAAAGATCTTTGCCATCCCCGGCGTGGGCAGCCTGCTGGTGACGGCTATCCAGTCCAACGATTACAACGTGGTCATTGGTCTGAGCTTTATTTACAGTGCCATGTACATTGGCATCATGCTGGTCGTTGACCTGCTGTACGGCATCATCGACCCGCGCATTCGTTTGGCAAAGGGGGACGACTAAATGGCAGAAAAAGCGATCCGGCTGGGCGGCGAATCCACCGCCGATGCCATTGTCAGCGCCGTGGATGCAATGTACACGGAGCACACCTTTGCGGAAAAGGATTTTGCCCTCAAGCACAACGAGGACGAGATCAGCGTGGATACCAACTTTGCGGCGCAGAACTTCTGGAAGGAAGCGCTCATCCGCTTTTTCAATAAGAAGAGCGCCGTGCTGGGGCTTGTCCTCATTGTGATCATCGTGCTGCTGGCCGTTTTGGGCCCGGGCATGAACAGCTACACCTACTCCGGGCAGGATCTGAGCCAGAAAAACTTTGCGCCCCGCGTGCCGGGCATTGAGCAGTTCGGCATTCTGGACGGCAGCGAGAAGATGAGCACCACCACCGGAACCAAGGTGACCAACGCCTATCAGGAAAAAGACAAGCTGGACGTCTACTACTGGTTCGGCAGCGATCTGTACGGCCGCGACATCTGGACCCGTACATGGGAAGGCGCCCGGGTCTCCCTGATCATCGCGGTGGCGGCGGCCATCATTGATATGGTCATCGGCATGAGCTACGGCCTGATCTCGGGCTACTTCGGCGGCAGAGTGGATATGGTGATGCAGCGCTTTCTGGAGGTAGCCAACGGCATCCCCCGGCTGGTCATCGTCACGTTGCTGCTGCTGGTGCTGCAGCCCGGCATGGTGACCATCATCTTTGCCCTGATGCTGACCGAGTGGGTGGGCATGAGCCGCATCGCCCGCGCGGAGATGCTCAAGCTGAAGGATCAGGAGTTCGTTCTGGCGTCCCGCACGCTGGGTGCGGGCAGCTTCTTCATCATCTTCAAGGAAGTGCTGCCCAACATCATCGGACCCATCATCACGCAGGTCATGTTCAGCATCCCGACTGCTATCTTCACCGAGGCGTTCCTCTCCTTTGTGGGTCTGGGCATCCCGGTGCCGCAGTGTTCGCTGGGCTCTCTGATCAGCGAGCTGTACAACAGCTTTACCACCCACCCCTATCAGATCATCCCGCCCATCGTGGTCATGAGCCTGCTGATGCTCAGCTTCAACCTCGTGGCGGATGGTCTGCGCGAGGCGCTGGACCCCAAGATGAAGAGTATGTAAGGAGGAACACCCCATGCCTGAAGCAAAAAGAGAACAGGTCTTGTCGGTGCGAGACCTTGATATCACCTTTAAGACCACCGCAGGCCCGGTGCACGCCATCCGCGGTGTGAACATCGACCTGTACAAGGGCGAGACGGTCGCGCTGGTGGGCGAGTCCGGTTCCGGCAAGTCCGTCACCATGAAAGCCGCCATGGGCATTCTGGCCAAGAATGCCACCGTGAACAGCGGCAGCATCCGGTTCAGCTACCACCACGCCGACGGCAGCCCGGAGACCGTGGACCTGCTGCAAAAGGATAAAAAGTGGATCCGCCGCCACATCAACGGCAAGCGCATCGCCATGGTGTTCCAGGACCCCATGACCAGCCTTGACCCAACCATGACCATCGGCAAGCAGATCATGGAGGGAATGCTCTGGCACTTCAAAATGCCCAAGGCGGAAGCCTATAAAAAGGCGCTGGAACTGCTGGAAGAGGTGGGCATTACCGATGCCGAAAAGCGGATGAAAAACTACCCGCACCAGCTGTCCGGCGGTATGCGCCAGCGCGTGGTCATTGCCATTGCGCTCTCCTGCGACCCCGACCTGCTCATCTGTGACGAGCCCACCACCGCGCTGGATGTGACCATTCAGGCAAAAATTCTGGAGCTGATCCGCCGCATCCAGAAGGAGCGCGGCATCTCGGTCATCTACATCACCCACGACCTTGGCGTTGTGGCAAAGGTGGCAGACTATGTGGACGTGATGTACGCCGGCAAGATCGTGGAGACCGGCACCATCGACGAGATCTTCTACGACCCCAAGCACCCCTATACATGGGGCCTGCTGTCGGCCATGCCCGACCTTGACACCGCCGACGACCGTCTGTATACCATTCCCGGCTCGCCGCCGAACCTGCTGCACGAGAAGCCCGGCGATGCCTTTGCACCCCGCAACCGCTTTGCGCTGAACATCGACGACGAGATCGACCCGCCCATGTTCAAGATCAGCGATACCCACTATGCGGCAACATGGCTGCTGGATCCCCGGGCCCCCAAGGTGGAGATGCCGCCGGAGCTCAAGGAGCGCATTGCCCGCATGAAAGCAGAAGCAAAAAAGATCGAGGAGGCGGAATAAATGGCAGCACAGAGCACGACCCCGCTGCTGAAGGTCGAAGGGCTGAAGCAGTATTTCCGCGTCAATAAGAATTTCACGGTCAAGGCGGTGGACGATGTCAGTTTTGAGATCTACCCCGGCGAGACCTACGGTCTGGTGGGCGAGTCCGGCTCGGGCAAATCCACCATCGGCCGCAGCATCATCCGCCTGTACGACCCCACTGCGGGCAAGATCACCTTTGACGGGCAGGATATCAGCGGCCGTCTGACCCATGCACAGAACAATACCCTGCGCACCCAGATGCAGATGATCTTTCAGGACCCCATGGCATCCCTGAACCCCCGCAAAAAGGTGGAGGACATCATCGGCGAGGGTCTGGATATCCATCATCTGTGCAAAACGCAGGCAGAGCGCCGCGAAAAGGTGGAAAAGATCCTTGCCAAGGTCGGCCTTGCCCCGGAGCACGCCGAGCGCTATCCCCACCAGTTCTCCGGCGGTCAGCGTCAGCGCGTGGGCATTGCCCGCGCCCTCATCATGAACCCCAAGCTCATCATCGCGGACGAGTGCATCTCGGCGCTGGATGTGTCCATTCAGGCACAGGTAGTCAACCTGATGAAGGATATCCAGCAGGAGACCGGCACGGCTTATCTGTTCATCGCCCACGACCTGTCCATGGTCAAGTACATCTCCGACCGCATCGGTGTGCTGCATCTGGGGCATCTGCTGGAGACCGGCACCACCGAGGAGATTTTCGAGCACCCCATCCACCCCTACACCCGGAGCCTGCTGTCGGCCATTCCGCTGCCGAACCCGGTGGTGGAAAAGCGCCGCGTGGCTGAGACTTATGACTATGCCACTTCCGGCATCGACTATTCCAAGGGCACCCGCCACCATGTGGAGGGCAGCCACTACGTCAAGTGCACGGATGAAGAATTTGCCAAGTGGTGTAAATAAGACCGAATCAAAGACGAGTGCTGCAGGCGGCCTTTTATAGTGCCGCCGTGCAGCGCACCGACAAGGAGCAAAAGAATGCCCGCCCACCGGGCCGTTCTGGAGAGTGAAAACTCCAGTAAGGCAGACAATGCAAGGAAAAACACGGCTTTCCCGCCGGTGTGCAAAAAGTGTGCAAAAGTGTGCAGAACCCCAGAAAATGGAAAATCCCACGAGGAATCTTACGATTCTTCGTGGGATTTTGGTGCGCTCGAGGGAACTCGAATCCCTGGCCCTCTGATTAAAAGTCGCAAAATACCGGCTGAGCTACGAGTTCTCTTATTTTAGGACGATAATACGTTTTATAATTTTGGGGGCATCTGATTTTTTAGTGCCTTGTACCTGTGATTTCAATATATAAATTATAACTTCATATCGTCAAAAAGTCAACATTCAAAGCCGTGTTTTTATGCTGGATTTCGTTTTCTGAAAACAGGTTCTAGCAAGCCCTACAACACGTCAATCTTTCATGCGAGCACTTTCATTATCTAAGACAAAAAGACTGTCAAAACGTCTGCTAGAACGTATGACAGCTCTCTAATATAGTCCCTGCTGAACCAACTATAAAATTTTTCTTTTGTTCATCTGAACCTTCTTACTGCCCGGCGGGGTCTTTGGCCGTTGCTTGGCTATGGTTATTCAACCCCGTCGGGTGAGTACATTCTTCTTGAATCTAAGAGAATAAGCCTATCGGCTTTAGACCAATAGGCTTTACTTTCTTCATTCACGTTGATTATGTCTCTTCCACACCGCAGACATAGCTGCACGAAAATGTGGGGCATTGCAATTCTATACATGGGTCAAGAACTCAAGATTATCAATCCGATTATTCGCTGGATTGTCGTCTTTGTGTGCTGCATCTAACTACTGCCAGTTCTCCGGCAGTAGTTCCGGCCTCGTAAAAGTTCTAAGAACCAATCGACTTATATATACATGAATTGCTTTTTTGTCATTGAGCCACGCTCTTTGGAAACTGACATAAAAATACCCATCTTTTCGGTTTGGATAACAGCGCATAGCCATGTGGGTATAGATAGAGTATATATCTCCCTTATCGGAAACCATATACCACTTTGAGAAATCTATTCCCTTACTTAGCACGGGGTCTATATTATTTGTCCATGTGACGACAACCCCCTCGCGCCATTCTTGAATTACTGTTCCTTCTGGAATTGAATCAAGTTCTTTCAATTCGTCAAATGAACTAATTTGACTTTTCTAACTTAGAAAATCATACATAATATCTCTCCTTGGATTCTTTTTTATAGTGGAATATTGGAGACTTCATCCTAATTTCACCTCCTGCCTTTTGTCTCCTTCTTAAATCCGTATGCCCGCTTTAGAGGCTACCGCAGCGGGTGTACTTGATGTGATAGCCTGTGCATTTTTTCTACGTCACCCTTAATATTAAAGGTGACGTAGATTTTCTGCATCTTTATTTTCGCTCAATCGTCCAATAGACTTTTCTATTGTCAGTTCCACTTTTTAAGATGAAATCAACATCGCTTTCCATTAAGCACTGATTAAGCAACTTATACGAACTTTTTATATGTCCGTCTTGTCTTAGATTGATTTTTTCAATCAACTCGTTTCTATCATCCTTGAAATACTTTCTTCCGACATTTTGAGAAAGATAATAATTCAACTTATAATCTTTTGAAACCCGTTCATACGGAATGATAGGCAATTTTAAGGATTCTTTAACCTACTGAACAAGTGACGTTTTCTTATTCAGAATATCTCTGTAAAATGCACAGTCACTTAATGTTTTGTAGTATGCAGGTTTTACTAGATGGTGTGAATTGTCGAACATCAGAGGAATATATTCAGTTCTGTTGATTTTCCAGAACCCTTGCTCATAACCTGATGCTCTTGCATTCAGATATTGTTGAACAATCGCTAAGTCTCTCTTCAAATCTTTGTATCGCCCTGCAATACTGAAAACACTATTAAGGAAATACAAAGTTATTGTATCATCTGGACTTTGAACGCGCTTACGCCCCAAACATTGCATGAACTCTACCATATCGGTTTGTTCTATTATAATGTGTTTAATAGCTTTGTCCTTCAGGTTTACACCATTGTCCAGAACTTTAGTAGTAAATAGCATTTGACAGCCGAAGCACTCATTCTGCGTTATCTGCCGAAATGCTAGGCTTTCGTCTTTGTTCCCGCTGTTCAGGTATTCGCTATCCGGGTATTCCCGCTGCAATGTCCGTAGACGTTTTTTATTATCCCCAAACATGACCACTTTTTCACCCGGAGGAACTTCATTCAAAATTTTGTTGACAGAATCCGGTGTAGTATAACAATATACCGTCTTAATATAACTGTAATCTGCTGATACATGGTAGGTCTTTTTTATCTTGCCGACAAAATACTTTTTCAGTAAGCCCGCTGTTGCAGACATCAAGACGATAACTTTAGATTCCTGAAGCTGTTCCACCATATCCAACATGATTTCTGTGTTGCGGTTAAACAGCGCATCTTGGAACAGGTAGTGTGCTTCATCTATAATAATGTAATCAAAATTTCTTTCGACCCATTCTATTGCTTCCCTGCCATGATTGAAGTTGTACTCCAATTTTTGGCAAATCATGCACGTTGCGTCTGTACCCTGTGTTTGCCGTCTTTGTTGTTCCAGCAATGCTCTTCGATTAGAGAACAGTATCATCCGCTTGCCACCCGCATGGACATACGGATAAAGCACATTCATGACGAAGCTGCTCTTGCCGTTACCACACGGTGCATCTATAAGGTAGATGCCCGCTGTCCAGCTTTGGTAATCCGAGATTCTAAGATAGCTCTACTGTCGATTAGTCATATAACGACCCCTTTCGTTCTGATATTGTGTGCCTTTACCGTGCCGTAGGCAACTTAACGGCGTTCAGACTGCATATTCAATCTTTTCGTGCATAATTATACTCCACTTCTCTGGGCTTGTCAAGGGAAAATTTGTGAAATTTTTATGAACAGAATTGGCATTATATCACGATATTAAGCCACTATTTCATATCAAGATATGAGATTGAGCTATATCTCGATATGAATTGCTCATATTTGAATATCCTGCATTTTTCTTTATTTATGAATATTTATTCACATCGGTGCCATATCGCATATCGTTTTGATTTTTCTGTGTTATGAACACAAATCTGGTAAAAATTAAATCAGTCACGATTTTTCTCAGAATACAGATTGAATGGCTACTACGCTATTTTAACAAAAATTCGTTCCGGGTTTGTTTTTAGGCGGGGGAGTGTATTCCCGACAAAAAAGCACCCCTTGCGGGGTGCGTGGTATTATGCCAGTCCTCTGTCCTTCAGCATCTTGTCCAGTGTTGGGCGGCTGATTTTCAATTCTGCCGCAAGCTGGGTCTTGTTCAGTTCCCGGTGCTGGTAACGGTCATACGCTGCACAGAAGGTCTTATCATCAATGCGCTTGACCTGACCGCCTTTGAACTTGCCCGCTGCTTTGGCGATTGCAATTCCTTCCCGCTGACGTTCCAGCAGATTCTCACGCTCAAACTCGTTGATGGCTGCAATCATTGTCAGCATCAGCTTTCCCGTGGGAGTGCTGGTGTCAAGATTCTCCTTATTAGATACAAGATGCACATTCTTAGCTTGCAGCTGCTCCACAATGGCAAGGAGGTCTTTGGTACTGCGGGCAAGGCGGCTAAAGTCGTGGATATAAATGGTATCGCCTTCCCGCACATAGTCCAGCATGGCTTCCAGTTGTGGGCGGTTCATGTTCTTGCCGCTGACCTTTTCCGTGAACCACTTGTCGATGCCGTGCTTCTTGAGGGCTTCAATCTGCCGTGCCTCGTTCTGTTCGGCGGTGGAAACTCGTACATAAGCAATGTGTGCCATACTGCAAGCCTGTCCTTTCATCCTGTGATTATCTCCACCTTTATTGTATCTCTATGTAAAAACAAAGTCAATAACTTTGTTTACGTTTTACAAAATAAATCTAAAACAAAGTCTATTTTTACAATAATAGTGGTTTTGAGGATGTAATAGGCAAGTATACTCTGTTTTGACAAAATTCACACCACACAAAAAAGACCGCAAGCGGCTTTTGTTCCGTCTGCGGTCTTTTGCTTAGATTATTAAGTTACAATGCACGAGTCAAGTGAATACATATCCTTGCTTGCAAAGGTAAATGTAACAGCGAACTGTGTTCGGACTGTTGCACCGAATCCATTCTGAGCATCAACCCAACCACGAACAACCCATGTGTTGCCAGAGCATCCAATCGTGGCTTCTGTCACAGAACAGAACTTAGCTGTCGAAGGTGACTTCAGCTTATCTTTAACCGCTTTTTCAGCAATCGCAAACGCATCGCCTTTCGTGTGACCGTAACTGTCCTTATTGTTGGAAGTTGATGTTTTTCCAGACGTAGAACTAGAGCCACGATTTGATACGCTTAAATGCGTTTCAGAATGTTCATAATCATCATATATCGTATCGCTGTTCTTTTTCACTGTGTTTGAAGACGCATAAACAACATAAGTATCACCGCCAGAATAAATATCGCCTAATGAAACCCATTTTTTCTTACCAACTCTCAAATCGGAAGAATCAACAGCATCATCCATTTTTTGATATGTATTCAGCATTTGACGCGGTTTAAGCTGTCCCCAGTTTGAGCAAGTTATATCTGCATAATACCACTCGTACCCATCGAACTCAATATCTCTCAGTTCAACAGAAACATCCTCCAACGCATACGATTTTGCAATTTCAATAATTGTATTGACCGCATTTTCCTTTTGGGCACGTATTTTCTCATTGTTGGCATTGTTAACACGCCATGCGGTACCGCATCCAATAGCAAAGGTAAGAACTAGAAGTACTACAACCGTTTTCTTTTTGAAATGAATCCTAAGCTTTGGTCTCTTGGTTACTGCAACATTCAACCCTATTTCCGCAATTGCAGCTTTCAGCGCTTCTTCATCTGATTTCCGTATAGAATAGCTGTGTTCGGATTTTACGCCCTCGACTACTGTTGTAATCAACAATACTGCTGTGTTGCTTTTGACTTTAATTTTAGTTTTTTTGATTGTAGAATAGAAAATCCTATTGCCTACACTATCAACAATTGCATCTGCAATAAAGGTAAAATCCGGTGACGCACCTGTTCCTGTAAAATGATACTCCATTATGATTTCCTCTTATATTATAGGGACAGATTATCAGTAGCCCAGTTTTTCATGCACCGCCTGTGTTACAAGGTCTGCATTCATATTACCCTTTGTTTCTTTGTAGTTATCCATCTTCAGGAAATAATTCAAATTTGCATCAAACATATAAGTAGTTACGGTGTTGCCACCAAAGCCATTTTGAGCCGCTACATCTAAAGTGTAATTTCCATCGAACAGCTTATAAATAGCGTTAAATCGAACTGAAGCGGGATTTTTAAAATTACTCATAATCGGCAGAATATCGTTCACAAATTTCTTTTCATCTTTTGTCAACTGTTCATAAGCACTTTTGGGGACAACCTCAACCGCGCACTGGGCTGTCACCCCGTTATCTGTGGTTGCAATAATGGTAGTCTTTCCTTCAGACTGTGCTATCAGTTTTACTTCATCTACATCACGCACTTTTACGATAGTTTCATCTGCCGATGTCCATGTGATGCCGTAGTCGCTTGCATTCTGCGGGAGCAGGGTATATTTCACTGCAACGGTGTCACCATCTGTCACTTCGATAGTATCCGACGAGAAAATAATCTGTTCAATCGGGACAATCGAAACATTAAACGTATATTCCCCAACTGATTTTCCGTTCTCTTTGATTGCAACTTTAGCTTTGCCGGGTGCTTTAGCAGTCACTGTGCCATCATCCGCAACCTCGACAATTTCAGCGTCTGCGCTTTCCCACGTCAAATTTTCTTTGCCTTCTAATTTTTCATCTTCAATTTTGTATGTTTCGCCGTAGTTAATCTCCACACTTTTTGTGACTTTTCCGCACCCTGCAAGCAGTCCGGCACAAAGCACGATTGTTCCAATGGCTAAAAAAGCACGCTGTTTCATTTTCCTGTGATTCCTTTCTCATTTGAATTTCTCGCCAACACCGGGTTCCTGTGATAGCAGAACTCCGTATTCCAATTGTACGCTTTGCCTTGCTGATTGTCAACAAAACTATGCACTTTTGGATAATTTATTATCATCTTGTGTATAGTAAAGTAATTGCAGGGAGGCGAGAACATGATTTCGGACAACATCAAACGTCTAAGGGAGAATGCCGGACTTTCACAGTCTGCCCTTGCCCGAAAACTAGGAGTCACACGAGCCAGCGTCAACGCTTGGGAAATGGAACTTTCTGCACCAACGGCACAATACCTTGTAGCCCTTGCACAGCTATTTCATACGACAACCGATGATATTTTAGGCCTTGAATCAGAAGAGCAGATTGTTCTCCGGGACATGAATGAGCAGGAGAAGCGGCTGGTTTACGACTTGGTTTCTTACATTGCAGCCCGAAAAGAAATGGTGGGCTTTTCTGGTAAATCTAGCAAAAATAATCCATCTGAAAAGAGCCACGGGACAAAAGGCTCTGCTGTCAAGAAAATTTAATGTCAAGATATGAAAAAAGGCTGCTGCACTGGCATTTGACCATGTGCAACAGCCTTCTATTCATTCTTGGATTACATCTGTCCCGCCGGGCAGTTATGTTTCACTGGTAAGAAAAGACGCTCAACAGCCCGTTTTCCTTTAGTGTGCTGACAGGAACAATCCGCATTCTCTTTTGGCATTTGTCAGTATAAGAGTAGAACTTCACAAACTTAAAGCAGTTTTCCAAAGAAATCTCATTTTCTTTCAGCTTGCGAAAATGCACCATGTACAAGTTCCTATCAGCAGGACTTACAAAAATCAGGAAGTCGCATTGTGAATAATGATAGTAGCCCTCTCGTGTTTCTGTCTGCCCTGATTCCTTGTCTTTCAGATAGAACACATCTTCAAAGGCAATGTTCTGTGTTTCGGCTAACCGGGTATCTAGCTTGACTTCAATTTTGCTTGTGCGTCCGTCTTTCTGCACAATAAAGTCAATGTCATTTTGGTAATTATCCTGTTCTTCACTCACATCCTGTACCGTATAGCCCCTGTCTGTCAGATAGTCTTTTACAAGCTGCTCCGCCTGTTTTCCTTCCTTATTCTTCAAGACAAAGTAGCTACTGTGCATCTGGCTTACCTCCGCTTTGCTGTCTTTGTAATAGCAGTACGCCGCTTTTTCTGTAATCCATCCAGTGCAGCGTGGCTATCAAATCCTTCTCGCAAGTCGTTTGAATACAGGTTAGCATAATGCTGCGTCATGGTCAAGGTACTGTGTCCTAACACCTTTTGCAGCTTGAACACATTACCGCCAGACATACACCAGTTCTTTACAAAGGAGTGCCGCAACAGGTGAACACTGGTCTTTTCAACGCCACGGCTGCGATTGTAGCGGGCTTGACTGTGTTTCAGTGCGTTTGTGGATAACTGCTCATCATAGAAAGAAGGGAACAGATACGCCGTTTCGTCTGCATCCTGCCGCCAAAGGGAAATGTACTTTTTCAAACAGCTTGCCAGAGCTTCCGACATGGGCAGCAGTTGAACGTGTTTATTCTTTAGATGCCGAAATGTAATCGTTCTATCATCAAAAGATATATCCTGCATCTGCATTTCACAGACCGTTGCTTCTCGTGCTGCTGTTCCCAAAATAAAGTTGATGATAGCCCAACTACGCCAGACAACAAAGCTGTCCTCACGTTTCGGCGGCTGAATCAGCGCACAAAGTTCTTCCTGTGTGTAAACGTCCTTAATGGTTTCTTGTGCCTTTACCATCTTGATTTTGAACGGTGCTATTTCGTCCTGCTCTATGCACCAGTAAAGGAACACTTTCACCGAACGGATATAGTGGTTGACGCTGTTTGCGGTCATTCCGCTATCCGTCAAGTGGATAACATACCGTTTGAATCCTGCTTCATTCACGGCTAACTGCTCATCTGACAGGAACTTCAAGAACCGTGTAATGTCATACCGATAGCCGTTCAACGTGGCTTCTGCCGTGCCAGAATACTTCTTGTCATCCAAAAAATCTTGCTTTAGATTATCAAACCGGGCTGCACTTTTCTGAATCTTCTTCATTTTTGTACCTCTGACCTCTAAATTCTTTGAAAAAATCATAGGTACAAGCCCCAAAAGCCCGTATAAAACAAAAAAGACGACAAACCGTCAAAACAAACGATTTATCGTCCTTTTGGTGCGCTCGAGGGAACTCGAATCCCTGGCCCTCTGATTAAAAGTCAGATGCTCTACCGGCTGAGCTACGAGCGCATATTCTGCGGCAAAACAATACCGCCGAATAATATTACCACAATTGGCTGCAAAAAGCAAGAGCAGCGCTCAAAAAAGCGAAAAATTCGGCTCTATACAAAAAATCACTCAAAAAACCTTTGCGCCCGGCGCTGCAGCAGCTCCACCAGCAGGCCGGTATAGATGCTGACCATCGAGGGCGTCTCGCCCAGATCCATGGCCTTGCGCTGGGGCAGGTCGGCTAAGCGACCCTTGTACAGGCACTTCAGCTGGGGCAGCAGGGTGTAGTCGTTGGGGTGCATCAGGGTGCTGTCCTTGGGCAGCGTCATTGCGCCGCTTTGCTCCAGCACCTCGCTGACGAACTGGGAGCAGAAATAATGCCGGCGGCGCTGCCAGCGGATATGCAGCCCGCACAAAATCAGCCCCAGCGTGTTGAAGCTGTACTCCTCGCTGCGGCGCATGAACTCCTCGGCGTGGTGCAGGGCGTGGGAATAGGCCTCATCGGACACCTCCAGCGCGTACAGCGCACAGGGGGCGTCGTCCCGCAGCCGGAAAACGCCCTTGTTCAGATATTCTTTGCTGGGGCCTGCCGGGAACATGGTGTAGCCGTTTTTGCGGGTGGAGCTGTACAGGCAACTCAGCTCTGCATCAAACGCCATGGAGGCGTGGGTATAACTGGCACCGGTGGCGGCATAGACCAGTTTGGACAGCAGCGTGCCGGAGCGGGTGAGCAGGATGTAGATGGTTTTCATGGCAGTTCCTTTATATGTGGGCCGCCGCGGCGGGCGGAAAAGTGTTTCTGTTTAAAATAAGTATAGCACAAGTAAAGTCCTTTTGCTATAAAAACGGCTGAACCAACGCAAAAATTGCACATTGGAGCAAGATCGGCGGCAAACCGCGGGCAAAAACTGCCCAAGGCGGACTGCTTTTTCTTGTATCCCTGTTTGTCAAAGTTTTATCAAAATGTCGGTTTTCTCCCGTCCCGCCTTATTTTTCACAGTCTGCATCCCTGCCGGGCTTCGTGAATTTACTTAATGTGGGAAAGCTTGTTTATGAAATTTGTTTCTTTTTTGCAAACAGAACCTTCCATTTATTGCTTTTGAAAAGCTTTTGTGTATAATGATAGACAGGAGAATTTGCATTGCATCGTTCTGTGCTGTCTCCCCCTTATGCGGTGTCCGTACCATAAATGGCGCTGCATCTCCTACACAGAGTTATGTAAGGATCAAACGAAAGTAGAGGTACGCAAATATGGCAAAGTTGGATCTTACCAAGTATGGCATCACCGGCACGACTGAAGTCGTGCACAACCCCTCCTACGAGCAGCTGTTCGCCGAGGAGACCAAGCCCGAGCTGGAAGGCTACGAGAAGGGTCACGTCAGCGAGCTGGGTGCTGTGAACGTGATGACCGGCATCTACACCGGCCGTTCTCCCAAGGACAAGTTCATCGTGATGGACGAGAACTCCAAGGACACCGTGTGGTGGACCAGCGATGAGTACAAGAACGACAACCACCCCGCTTCTCAGGAGGCTTGGAAGGCTGTCAAGGAGATCGCTCAGAAGGAGCTGTCCAACAAGCGCCTGTACGTCGTGGATGCTTTCTGCGGCGCCAACAAGGATACCCGCATGGCAGTGCGTTTCATCGTGGAAGTGGCCTGGCAGGCACACTTCGTTACCAATATGTTCATCCGTCCCACCGCTGAGGAGCTGGAGAACTTCGAGCCTGATTTCGTTGTTTACAACGCTTCCAAGGCTAAGGTCGAGAACTACAAGGAGCTGGGCCTGAACTCCGAGACTGCTGTGCTGTTCAACATCACCAGCAAGGAGCAGGTCATCGTCAACACCTGGTACGGCGGCGAGATGAAGAAGGGTATGTTCTCCATGATGAACTACTTCCTGCCGCTGAAGGGCATTGCCTCCATGCACTGCTCTGCCAACACCGATAAGAACGGCGAGAACACCGCCATCTTCTTCGGTCTGTCCGGCACCGGCAAGACCACCCTGTCCACCGATCCCAAGCGTCTGCTGATCGGCGATGACGAGCACGGCTGGGACGACAACGGCGTGTTCAACTTCGAGGGCGGCTGCTACGCTAAGGTCATCAACCTGGATAAGGAGTCCGAGCCCGATATCTACAACGCCATCAAGCGCAACGCTCTGTTGGAGAATGTCACTCTGGATGCCGAGGGTCACATCGACTTCGCTGACAAGTCTGTCACCGAGAACACCCGTGTGTCCTACCCCATCAACCACATCCAGAACATCGTGCGTCCCGTTTCTTCTGCTCCCGCAGCAAAGAACGTGATCTTCCTGTCTGCTGACGCCTTCGGCGTTCTGCCCCCGGTCTCCATCCTGACCCCGGAGCAGACCCAGTACTACTTCCTGTCCGGCTTTACCGCAAAGCTGGCAGGCACCGAGCGCGGCATCACCGAGCCCACCCCCACCTTCTCCGCTTGCTTCGGTCAGGCTTTCCTGGAGCTGCACCCCACCAAGTACGCTGAGGAGCTGGTCAAGAAGATGAAGGCCAGCGGCGCAAAGGCTTATCTGGTCAACACCGGCTGGAATGGCACCGGCAAGCGCATCTCCATCAAGGATACCCGCGGCATCATCGATGCTATCCTGAGCGGTGCCATCAACGAGGCTCCCACCAAGAAGATCCCCTACTTCGACTTTGAGGTCCCCACCGCTCTGCCCGGTGTTGACCCCGCCATCCTCGATCCCCGCGACACCTACGCAGATGCCACTCAGTGGGAAGAGAAGGCAAAGGATCTGGCTGGCCGCTTCGTGAAGAACTTCGCCAAGTACGAGGGCAACGAGCACGGCAAGGCTCTGGTCTCCGCAGGCCCCCAGCTGTAAGCTGAAACCCGCATTTTTCTTCTGAACTCCATATAAAATAAGCGCCCGCCCCGTGGTTCTGCTCGAACCATAGGGCGGGCGCTTTGTTGTAAAAAAAGATTGACCGCCTCTGTTCTTGCCCAACCGATCGGTCAATCTTTTGACATAATTCTGGGAAGGAACTGACCACATTTACAGCCAGTGTCTTTCTGTTTCTTTTATTGTAGTAGCAGCGCAGCTTTTTGTCAAGGGCACCCTCAGGGTGTCCTTTTTTCTTGGGTAAACAGAGCGTCGATTGCGTTTTATGCGGCCTTATGCTATGCTTTTTCCAAGGGAGTTGATAAAATGGATGCCAGAACCTTCGGAAATTATCTGAGCCGGATGCGCAAAGCGCAGGGGATGACACAGGCAGAACTGGCGGAACAGCTGCACGTTACCGACAAGGCTGTCAGCCGCTGGGAACGGGGCATCGGTCTGCCGGATATCAACACACTGGAACCGCTGGCAGATGCTCTTGGGCTGACCCTTGCCGACCTTATGCATTGCCGTGCGCCGGAAGAAGCCGACACCGCACCGGCCATCCAGCTGGAAGATTTCTTTACCATGCTGCGCCGGCAGCATACTGTAGATTGGCATTCCGTGCGCACCGCCCTGCTTGGACTGAGCATTGCGCTTGCCTTGTGGGGCGTTTTGGCTTGTCCCGGCACCATTGCGGTGCACTGGTATGGTCTTGGCGATGGTTCTTTTCGGGCAGACGGCTGGATGCATTCTCTCGTCATTTTCCCGTTGTGTGCTGGCATTGAATTTTTATCACTGGAGATCTGGAACAGTTTTGAACAGACAGGCTATTATCGCCGCTGGGGCGAGATCAACCTTTTCATCATTCATGCCATGTCCTTCGGCACACGTTCTGCCAGATGGATGAAGGTTGTGCTGGATCTTTTGTTTTTCTTTTGCTTTGGTTTTGTGATTCCATTTGTAGAAGCGTGGATGATTTTTTTGAATTGATGCCAACCATTTCCGTAAAAAAGAGACAGCGGAGCGCCCGCAGGTGTTCCGCTGTACCACATTCAAAACGATAATTTAGCCCAGCAGCTCCAGCACACCGGCCTTGGGGCGGGCGCCCACAGCCTGACGCACCAGCTTGCCCTGCTCGAACACCAGCAGGGTGGGGATGCTCATCACCCCGAACTGCGCCGCCAGATCCGGCTGCTCGTCCACGTTCACCTTGCCCACCTTTACATCGGTGCGCTCTTCGGCTACTTCGTCCACCACGGGGCTCAGCATCCGGCAGGGACCGCACCAGCTGGCCCAGAAGTCCAGCAGTACGGGCTTTTCGCTGTGGAGCACTTCCTGTGCAAAGTTTTCCTTGGTAATGTTGATGACTGCCATATTTTTTCCCTCCTGAATGGGTGTTGTGTTTTACTGACAGCATCAGTATACCCCATAAGCCTCCCGCTTTTCCGTGACCGGGTCACGCGGGCGCAAAAAAGCCCGGAGCAGGAAGAAAAAAGACTGCTCCGGGCGGGGGATGGTTCAGTTATTGTGCGGTGGGCTTATCAAACACCGGCCACGCAGTTCTTGCCTGCAATGTAGCCGTAGTAGACGCACAGGCTGTGGCTGACGCCGCGCATGCAGATGGGGTACTCCACCGCATAGCGGCTGCCCTGCACGTTGCCGCAGACATACAGGCCCTTGATGATGTCGCGCTTGGGGCTGGCGGGGTCTTCCTCGGTGAAGGTGTGGCAGTTCTCGTCGCTCTCCAGACCGCCCGCGCAGACCAGCATGGCAGTAGTGCCCCACTGGCAGGCGTAGTACGGGGGATTTTCCAGTGCGAACATCCGGCTTGCGGGCTTGCCGAAGTCGTCATCGGAGCCGGCCTTGGCCAGCTCGTTGTAGCGCCGGATAGAGGCCAGTGCGGTGTCCAGTGCCTCGCCCTCGTAGCCGCACTGGGTCAGCAGCTCCTCCAGCGTGTCGGCCTTGAACTGGTAAGCCTCGGCCTTGGCGCTGATCTTGGTGTACTGACGGTCCGTGTAGTTGGGGTTGGACTCATCCTCGTCCTCCGGGATGATATAGCACAGGCCGCCGTGGTTGGCCGGCATATAGGGGATCTGCTCGCCCCACTTGGCGTCGTACAGCTGGAAGGAAGTGCACTCCGGCTGCAGCTCGATCTGGTTTTCCAGCTGCTGGCCGGGGATGCACTCGTTCATAAAGCGCTCGCCGCGCTTGTTGAGCTGCAGGAAGGGGGTAATGCCCATACCGCTGCCCATGTGGTGGGTTATAGGTGCGTGGTGATCCTGCACCTTTGCGCCGATCCATGCGCCCATGCGCAGGCCGTCGCCGGTCTCCACAGAGTTGCCCTCCACGTCTACGCCCAGCATACCCATGGCACCCATGTTCATGATCTGCTTCTCCACCACCTCGGGGGCAAAGTGCTTCATGATCTTCTCATCGCCGGAGTTGTCACCGGTGGCAAGGATCACGCCCTTGGCAGCGTTGAGCTGGATGTACTTATTGCCGTTCTGTGCATCGCGGATGATCACGCCGGTCACGCGGCCGTCGCCGTCCTTGAGCAGCTTGGTGCCAAAGCAGCCGTAGAAGGTCTTGGCACCGGCCTCGATGGCCTTGTTCAGGTTGGCTTCCACCACAAAGCCCTGCTGATCCTTGCGGGAGGAGCGGAATTCCATGCTGGAGGGGAAGGTGGGGAACTCTTCGTTGCGGTAGTCGTAGTGCTCGGGCTGCGGCCATGCCAGCGGCACCAGAATGCCCTTGTCGAACTGCTCCTGCGTGACCACCTGACGGGTGGTGTCGCAGATGGTCAGCTCAGGATAAGCCTCGATGAACCAATCCATGACCTCGTGTGCATGGCTGGCCCACTTTTTCAGGATGGGGCGCTTGTTGCGGAAGGTGCACTCGCGCATCAGGCGGTCGACCACCACATCCTCGTCCACAATGTTCTCGCGGCCCCAGCGCTTGTTCAGGCTGCCGTTCAGCAGAGCGTACTCGCCGCTGCGGCAGTTGAAGGAGGCGCTCTTCTCCACAATAGCGACCTTTGCGCCCTCCTCGGCGGCGGCGCGGGCAGCGCAGATGCCGGACAGACCGGCACCGATGACGACCACATCAAAGTCCTGCGTCTCGGAAGCCTGCACATCCGGCTCCTCACCCAGCCAGTCCTCGCCGGAATCAGCAGTCTGCTCTGCGGCAGGGGTCTCGGTCTTTACGCCCATGGCCTGCTCGATGCAGCTGGCGGCAGCTTTCTTGACGGCGTTGGTGGTGACGGTAGCGCCGGAGATGTTGTCAATTTCGGCATTCTGTGCTTCCATCAGCGCCTCCTGCAGGGTGGGGGCAGCCACGCCGCCGATGCTCTCGGTCTCGTTGGAGGTATCCACCACCACATCGGTGATGGCGGTGGCGCTGAAGGTCATGGTCACCTTCACCTCGCCGATGCCGGTAGCAGTGCCGGTGTAGGTGCCGGGGGTGTAGATAGCGTCTGCTACGCTGCCGGAAGAAGCGCTGCTGCCGTTGCAGGCAGCCAGAGCGCCTGCGGTGACGCCGCTCATGGCGGCGGCAGCGGCAACCTTCAGAAAGCCCTTACGAGAGATCTTTTCCATCTTGTTTCTCCTTTTTTGTGTTCCTTCTTTTTTCGTGTGTGCGGGATTTTTTGTCCCTGTCCTCAGATAGTATAAAATATAACGAACCAAAAGAGAAACAAAAGATTTTTGCAAGCGTGATAAAAAACGTTTATAACTCCGGCGTTCTATGGTATACTGATAATATAAATCAGAGAAAGGAGAAGCCCCAGCCATGAACGACCATCAGCTGCTGTGTTTTTTGACCGTGCAGCGCACACTGAACTTTACCGCCGCCGCAAAGGAGCTGTACTGCACCCAACCCGCACTCAGCTACCAGATCCGCAGTCTGGAAAAAGAGCTGGATCTGACGCTGTTCGAGCGCAGCACCACCCGTGTGGTGCTGACGGCGGCAGGCCGCGCCTTTGTGCCTCACGCAGAGCAGCTGTACCGGGGCATCCTGAACGCCCGCACCGCGCTGAAGGGCTTTTCTGCCGGGCACACCCTCACCCTGCGCCTGCCGCCGGTGCTGCTGCAGCACGACCCCATCTACCCGGTGCTGATGGAGCGGCTGCACACTGCGCTACCCGGGCACGAGTTCCGGGTGGACACCTCCCCGCCGCGGATGAACGCCCATCTGATGCTCTGCACTGAGGCGGACGCCGCCGTGGTCCTGCCCTTCGGGTCGGCGCAGCCGGAGGTGGAGCGTACCCCCATCATGCACAACACCTTTTATCTGGCGCTCGCGCCGGAACATCCGCTTTACCCCCGCGAGAGCCTGCAGCTGGCAGACCTTGCAGGACAGCGGGTGTACTACGAGCCGCTGTATCAGGAGATTGTGGACTATGCAGGCGTCCAGCCCGGAATGCCGTTTTCCACCATGGAATGGCGCAGCGTGGAAAACTACGCCCATGTCTACACCGAGCTGCTGGCCGGGCGCGGGATGTTTTTGTTCCCCATGCGATACCCTGCCTACCCGGCAGGTATGGCTGCCCCTGCCGGACACCGTTCTGCTGACCTTGCGGGACGATCCCCGCCCGGAGATTGCCACCCTGCGCCGGGTATTCACCGAGGTTTACGGGGAACGGATAAAAGCGTTGCTTTCATAACAAAAAAACGGAACGTCTGCGGGCGTTCCGTTTTTTATCTCTCCCAGTTTTTTTCTGGACAGAAAACAGCCGCCCCGGGCGCACCCGGAGCGGCTGTTTTTGAAGGAGGTAACGAGGTAAATGAATAAGGATATCTCCCAACGCTTATCCCAAGGTGCAGGCCCCGGACAGGCGCTCAGGCAAAGAAGGAGATGATGAGGGCTACCAGGAAGCCCACGCCGCCGACCAGCGTTTCCATGATGGTCCAGGTCTTGAGGGTGGTCTTTTCGTCCATGCCCACAAGGCTCTTCACCAGCCAGAAGCCGGAGTCGTTGAAGTGGGAGCAGACGGTGGAACCGCCTGCAATGGCAGCGGTGACACAGGCGAGATACAGCGGGCTCAGCGCGCTGAGGCCGGGCATGGCGGAGATGATGCCTGCTGCCATGGTCATAGCCACGGTAGCGGAACCCACCGAGATACGCACCAGAGCAGCCACGATGAAGGCCACCAGCACCAGCGGCAGGCTGGCGTTTGCCACGGCGTTGCCGATGACATCGCCCAGACCGGAGTTCTGCAGCATATAGCGCAGCACGCCGCCGCAGGCGGTGACCAGCAGGATCATACCGGTGGGCTCCAGAGACTTGGTCATGATCTTTTCCAGCTGGGCGTTGGTGTAGCCGTGGCGGGTGCCCAGCAGGTACATAGCAGCGATGGTAGCCAGCAGCAGCGCCATGAAGGGCTCGCCGAGGAAGGCCAGAACGGGCTGGATGCCTGCCAGTGCGGGCACTACCTTTGCCACGGAGTTTGCAATGATGAGCAGCAGCGGGATCATGATGATGCCCACGATGGTGCCGAACTTGGGCAGCTTGCTCTCGTCAATGTCTGCCTGCTGTGCAACGTGCTCGGGGACTTCAACCATGTACTTTTTGCCGCAGATGCTGCCCCAGATGGGACCGGCGGCGATCATGGCAAAGATGCCGCAGAAGATGCCGACGAGGATGACCCAGCCAAGGTCAACGCCCAGCATGGTAGCCACCAGAACGGGACCCGGCGTGGGCGGGATGAAGGCGTGGCCGACCGCCAGACCGGCCAGCAGGGGGATGACGTAGTACAGTACGGAGCGCTTGGTGCGCTTTGCCAGAGAGAAGGCCAGTGGGATGAGGATGATAAGTCCTGCATCAAAGAACACCGGCATGGCCACCACCAGACCCGTGATGCCCAGTGCCCACGCGGCCTTTTCGTCACCGAACTTCCGCACCATGGTCACAGCCAAGGTCTGTGCACCGCCGGATTCTTCCAGAATGGCACCGAACATGGAGCCCAGACCCACCAGAAGGGCGATGCCCTTTAAGGTGTTGCCGATGCCCTCGTTCACCGAGCCGATGATGTCGGACAGGGGCATACCGGCCATCAGGCCGATGCCCACCGCACCGATCAGGATGGAGATCATGGCGTGTACCTTGAACTTGATAATGAGAATGAGCAATAGGATCAGGCCTGCCACGGCAGCAAAAACCAGCCGTGCCGCATCGGGCGTTGCAACTGCTGTCATAGAAATTTCCTCCGTTTCGTGATTTTTGGTTGCACTTATCCAAGCCGTCCGGAAAAACGCACCGGACGGTTTACTTTTTGTTATTTATGCGGAGCGGTTTACTCCATGTATGCGCCCTTCATGGGGCTGACAGCGTGCTGAGAGTAGAGCTTCAGCAGACCCTTGGTGTACTTGGGAGCCTTGGGCTTCCAGTTGGCGCGGCGCTCGGCAAGGATGGCGTCCATCTCTTCGGGGGTCTTGGGCTCGCCCTTCACGCCCACAATGGCCAGCTTGCGGTTATGCACATCGATCTGGATCAGGTCGTCCTGCTCCACCAGTGCGATGGGGCCGCCCACAGCAGCCTCCGGGCTGACATGGCCGATGACCGGGCCGCGGCTTGCGCCGGAGAAGCGTCCGTCGGTGATGAGCGCTACGCTGGAAGCCAGCTTCGGGTCGGCGCAGATGGCCTCGCCGGTGTAGAACATCTCGGGCATACCGCTGCCGCGGGGGCCCTCGTAGCGGATGAAGATGGCGTCGCCGGGCTTCACCTCGCCGTGCAGCACAGCGGAGATGCACGCCTCCTCGCTGTCGTAGGGCTTGGCGCGCAGGGTAGCTTCAAACATATTCTTGGGGCAGGCGGTGTGCTTGATGACGCAGCCTTCCGGGGCAAGGTTGCCCTTCAGGATGGCGATGCTGCCGTCAGTGCCCTTGGCGTTGTCAAAGCTGTGGATGATGTCCTCGCGGCTGACAGGACGGGCAAAACCGGCAGTCTTTTCCGCCAGAATGGCATCGCAGTGCTGGTAGAAGCCGTTCTTCTTCAGCTCCTCCAGATTCTCGCCCAGCGTCTTGCCGGTGACGGTCATCACGTCCAGATGCAGCATGGACTTGATCTCCTCCATCACCCGGGGCACGCCGCCTGCGTAGTAGAAGTACTGTGCGGGCCAGTCGCCGGAGGGACGGATGTTCAGCAGGTAGTGTGCGCCGCGGTGCATCCGGTCAAAGGTGTCGGCATCGATCTCAATGCCGAACTCGTGGGCGATGGCGGGCAGGTGCATGGTGGCGTTGGTGGAGCCGGAGATGGCGGCGTGCACCATGATGGCGTTCTCAAAGCTCTTCTTGGTCACGATATCCTTGGCGGTGATGCCCTTCTTGACCAGCTCCATCAGCTGCTTGCCGGCATCGTAGGCGGCCTGCTTCAGCTCCGGGGCGGTGGCGGGCATCAGGGCGGTGCCCGGCAGCATCAGACCCAGTGCCTCGGCCATGATCTGCATGGTGGAGGCGGTGCCCATGAAGGAGCAGGCACCGCAGCTGGGGCAGGCGTTGTGCTTGTAGTAATCCAGCTGGCTGTTGGGGATGACGCCGGTCTTTTCCCATGCATCAAACTTGCCGATCTGCTCCAGCGTCAGCAGTTCGTTGATGGCGCAGGCGGGGTCGTTGACCACATATTCCTTGGGCAGGGTGTGGGCTTCCATGACGCCGCCGGTGACCACGATGGCGCTCATGTCCTTCAAACGGCCGATGCTCATCAGCATGGCGGGCACAGATTTGTCGCAGCTGGCAATGAACACGCCGCCGTCATAGACGCTGGCGTTTGCCTGTGCCTCCACCAGATTGACGATGGCGTCACGGTGGGGCAGCGAGTAGTTGATGCCGTCATGACCCTGTGCGATGCCGTCGCACATATCGGTGGCAAAATAGCGGGCCGCCTTGCCGCCGTTATCGTTGACCGCCTGCACGGCCTCCTTGACGAACTGATCCAGATGGGCGCTGCCGGGGTGGCTGTCGCCGAAGGTGCTCTCCACCATGATCTGGGGCTTTGCAAGGTCCTCGACCTTCCAGCCCATACCCATCTTCAGCGGGTCGTTCTCGGGTGCTAAAGTGCGGACTTCCTGTGAACGCAACTCCATATTCATTACCTCCAAATACTGCTTGCTTTCGTCCTTTTTCTGCTGGACCTTTTTGTGACTTTATTGTAAATCCGCAGACGTCTCTTTGCAAGTTGTCACGGGTATGTCCTACTTTTTGTGCAAAAACTCTGGGATACATCATGCACACTGCCCAAATCCGGGCGAATTTTGCCCAAAATCAGCCGTCAAAGCGGCTTTTGAGAAAAAAGAGGAGAAAAAGTCATCTGATGACTTTAGGAAGAACCCTCTCAGTCAAAGCCTTTCCGGCAGCGCCGCGCTTTCGTAGAAAGCGGCGCTGCAGCTGCCGCTTCCCTTCACGACCCCACCCGTGAAAATGCAATGCCGGAGCGTCCGCAGACGCTCCGGCATTGCTCTATAAAAAATATTTTTCCGCTGACTATGCGCAGAGCAAAGCGGAGCGCATTTTCAATCAGTTTTGTGTATCAATTGACATACGCCGCCATGCCGATGGTGCCGTCATCCGGGTCCTCGCCATCGTAGACTTTTTTGATGTAGCTGCGGTTGAAGTTCAGGTGCATCACCATGGCGGCTTTTGCGCCGATGGGGTCGTGGTTGGCAATGGCCTCGGTGATCATGCGGTGGGTCATGATGGTCTCATCGATGAGCTTTTTGTGGGTGACATTCACGAACATCATCACCGCCGTGTCGATGACCGGGATCAGCTGCCCCACCACCAGATTCTTGCTGCTTTCGGCGATGCAGGTGTGGAAGGCGATGTCGTCCTCAATGTAGCGGTCGCCTGCGTGGATCTTGGTCTCCACCCGCTCGCAGAGCCGCCGCAGCCGCTCAATATCCTCCGGGGTGGCGTTCTGCGCCGCCATCTCCGCAATGCCCGGCTCCAGCAGCAGACGGACGTTCACCAGATCAAAGGCCAGCGCGTTCTTGTCCTGCACACTGCGCAGGTTCAGCGGGTCGGAAAGCCCCTTGACCGTGGTCACCACATAGGTGCCGGAGCCCTGCCGCACCTCCACGATGCCCTTGCTGGACAGCAGCTTGACCGCTTCGCGGATGGTGCTGCGCCCCACCCGGAACTTTTCGCCCAGCGCAAACTCGTTGGGCAGCTTTGCGCCCGGCTCCAGCGCCTCGTCCAGAATATAATGGTAGATCTGATCCTCCACCTGCTCGGCCAGCAGCTTGTTTTTCAGGTGTGAAAATTCACTCATGGAAGCTTCCTCCGCGCCCTGCGCATCTGATGGTTTGGTTACCCGCACACGCTGCCGTCCGGGGCAAAGAACTGAACGTGCTTTTGCCACTGGGTGGGGCTGATGGTGCGGCGGTAGCAGTCGGCCAGCGCCTCTACCACGGCCTCCGGGGCAAGGGGGGCGCAGCCCGGGCAGTCCAGCACCAGAATACGGAACCATGCGTCAAAAAGATGCTCGGTGTAGTGGGTGTCCCATGCGCCGCAGCGGGCGTAGAAGCCCAGACGCCGCACGGCCATAGCGGCGTCCTCGGCCTTTTCCGGCATTTCGGCTTCAATAAGGATCGCTTCGGCATCGCCCTCCTGGGCGGGCAGCTGTGCCAGCAGCTGCGCCCCGATGCCGTGGGCGCGGTAGGCGGGCACTACGGCAAAATAATCCAGCTGGCTCACCCGGCAGCCCTCCGGCCGCACCATCAAAAGATAAGCCGCCAGCGTGTCGCCGTCAAACACGCCCCATGTGTGGGCGGTGCCCTCCGCTTCGCTGGTCAGGATCATGCTCAGGGGCTTCAGCTCCCCGGCGGGGAAATCCCGGCGCATCTCGTTCAGATACACCTCAGTCAGCTCGGGGCCGGTGAGCAGCCGCCATGTGAAGGTTTTGGTACACATACGATAAAGAACCCTTTCCGATGCCGCTTTGCGCAGCATCACATTTTTTCCTGTCCTGTATAGCATACCGGATGTTCTGCCGAAAGTCAATCTGTGCACCCTTTCGGGCGGTAGCGCCGCCGGTTTTGCCAAGGGGCTTGCATCCGGGCGCAGAATCGGGTACTATACAGGTGACAGATTTTTCCCTCCGGCGCTGCCGGAAGGGCTAAGGTGTATCTGAAAACAAAGAAAATGACGAATATTTCGCAAGCACAAGCGGGATTTAAGGCAAATAGCCGCAGGAATCCTTTGTGGATTTCAAGGCTGATTCACGCAAAATTCAGCTGTGCTTGTAGAAATAGACTAAATTTTCGACTTTTCAGATACACCATAAGATACAAAAAGGAGACTTGTACTATGGAATGGACCGATATCCGCCTGACCGTGGCCAAGGCTGATGCCGAAAACGCCGAAGCCGTTGCCACCCTGATCGCCGAGGGCGGCATTTACATCGAGGATTACAGCGACATTGAGCAGCAGGTTGCTGAGATCGCCCATGTGGACCTGATCGAGCAGGAGCTGCTGGACAAGCCCCGGGATACCGTGATCATCCATCTGTATCTGGAGCCGGGCGCTTCTCAGGTGGAGACGCTGGCGCTCATCGCCGCCCGCATGGAAGCCGCCGGCATCCCCTACACCGTGGAGACCGAGGGCGTGGAGCAGGAGGACTGGCAGAACGGCTGGCGCAAATACTACCACCCCATGGAGATCGGCAGCCGTCTGGCTGTGGTGCCCTCGTGGCAGCAGTACGACACCGACCGGGTAAAGCTGATCCTTGACCCCGGCCTTGCCTTCGGCACCGGCGGCCACGAGACCACCAGCCTTTGCCTTGAAGCGCTGGACGAGCAGGTGCGCGGCGGCGAGCGGGTGCTGGATATCGGCACCGGCAGCGGCATCCTTGCCATTGCCGCCCTCAAGCTGGGCGCTGCCAGCGCCGAGGGCGTGGACATCGACCCCGTGGCGGTGCGCACCGCCGGGGAGAACGCAGCCCTGAACGGCGTGCAGGATAAGCTGACCGTGCTGGTGGGCGATTTGTCCGACAAGGCCAGCGGCACCTATGATATCATCACTGCCAACATTGTGGCCAATGCTATCCTCAGCCTTGCGCCCGCCGTGCCCGGCCTGATGGCCGAGGGCGCTACCTTTATTGCCAGCGGCATCATCGACAGCCGCAAGGACGAGGTGATCGCCGGGCTGAAAAAGGCCGGCCTCGCCGTGGTGGAAGTCAAGGAAAAGCGCGGCTGGGAGTGCATCGTCTGCAAAAAGGCCTGAGATTCAAATATTGTAAGAAGGAGCGCACAGTATGCCGCACCGCTACTTTACCACCGAGATCTCTGACGGCACCGCCACCCTGCGGGGTGCGGACGCCCATCACCTTGCCCGGGTGATGCGGGCAAAGCCGGGGGATACCGTCATCCTCTGCGACGGCAACGCCATAGAGTACACCGCCACCATCACCGGCTTTGGGGAGGACAGGGTGGATTTTGCCGTAGAGCCGGGCTACCCCAGCGCCGCCGAGCCCACCGTGGAGGTGACTTTGCTGGCGGGCTATCCCAAGCAGGACAAACTGGAACAGATCATCAAGCACGGGGTGGAGCTGGGCGCTGCCCACATCGTACCCTTCTTCAGCCGCTACTGCGTGGCTGCCCCCAAAAAAGAGGAGCAGAAGAACGAGCGCTACAACCGCATTGCGCTGGAAGCCGCCAAGCAGTGCGGCCGGGGCGTTCTGCCGGACGTAGCCCTGCCGCTGCCGAACTTCGGGGCGGTGTGCCGCAGCTTTGACCAGTACGATCTGGTGCTGTTCTGCTACGAGTGCGGCGGCGCGCCTTTGCGCCAGCTGCTGGCCGAAGCAAAGCCCGCCGACGGGCAAAAGCTGCGCCTTGCCATCGTGACCGGCGCCGAGGGCGGCTTTGCCGCCGAGGAGGCCGAAATGGCCGCCAAGGCCGGGGCAAAAACGGTAGGCCTTGGCCCCCGCATCCTCCGCTGCGAGACCGCCCCGCTGGCGGTGCTCTCCGCCGTCATGACCCTGACGGGGAATCTGGAGTAAGACGCTTGACGATTTAAATGGTCTCCGCTTTGCTCTGACCATCTTCAGCGGAATAATTATTTAAAATTGGCACCCCGGGAAAATCTGCGGATTTTCCCGGGGTGCTTTTTCACGGAAGGGGGTCGTAAAGAAAAACGACAGCTATAACAAAAAAGAGTGAAAGAGGCTGCTGCACAAAGGTTTGTGCAACAGCCTCTTATTATTTTGCGTTATATTACGTTCTGTAAAGTATTTTCAGGCATTTTCCCCTGCATCCGGGTGGGCATCGGTGTCCAGCAGAGCCCGTTTTACCTTGAGCAGGTTCTGGGGGCTTACCGAGAAGCTGCGCAGACCGAGGTGCAGGTACTGCGCTGTGTTGGCGGGGTTGCCCACGGCAAGGCCGCAGATGGTCACCGGGACGTGGTGCGCATTGGCGGCATCCATCACCATGGTGATCAGCTTTTTCATAGCCGGACTGGCGGGGCGGTAGTAGTGCTCCGCGCTGGCAAGTTCCCGGTCGGCGGCGTGGGTGTACTGGGTCAGGTCGTTGGTGCCGATGACCAGAAAATCGCAGCCGTGGGCTACAAAGTCCTCCACGGTCAGGCAGGCGGCGGGGATGCTCAGCATCACACCAAACTGGGTGTTTTCGTTAAAGGGCACGCCCCGCTCCCGCAGACTCTGGCGGCAGTGTTCCACAATGCTCATGGCGGCGTCCCAGTCCTCTACATCGGTCACCATGGGGAACATCACCCGCAGCGGCCCCCGGGCGGCGGCGCGCAGCAAGGCGCAGATCTGGGTCTGGAACTGCTGGGGCTGGCGCAGGCTGTTGCGGATGCCGCGCAGACCGAGCTTGGAGGACTGCGGCCCCTGATTGGCATCGGCCACGGTGCGGTCGGAGCCAAAGTCGAAGGTGCGCACGGTCACCGGGCAGCCGTTTGCCGCCGCCAGACAGGAGCAATAGAAGAAATACTGCTCCTGCTCGTCCAGAATGCGCCCGGGCAGCATCATATAGCCGCTGCGCAGCAGCCCCACGCCCTTGGCGCCGGACTGCATGGCGGTGTCGATATCCTCCGGGCCGAAGCAGTTGGCCAGCAGCTCAAAGGGTTCGCCGTCCCGCGTCTCGTCCGGCAGGCTGTGCAGCTGCTTCATCTCCGCGTCCTCGCGCTGGAGCTGGCAGATGCTGGCCTCCGCCTGCTGGCGGGCGACGGCATCCGGGTCAAGGATGCAGTTGCCGTTGGTTGCGTCCAGAATGACGGTGCGGCCGTCGCAGTCGTCCAGAAAATCCTTGCCCACCTGCACGATGCCCGGGATGTTCATTGCCCGGGCAATGATGGCGGCATGGCTCTGGCCGCTGCCCTCGGCGGTGATGACGCCTAAGATCATGCCGGAGGGCACGCTGAACAGGTCGGTGGGCATCAGCCGGTCGGCGGCAAGGATCACCGGATGATCCAGCGCCAGCCATACGCGGGGGCGGTTGGTCAGGATGTTGATCACCCGGCGGGTGGCGTCCAGAATATCCACGCTGCGCAGCTGCATATAGGGGTTATCCTTCATGTTGGCAAGCTGGTCGGCGTAGCGCTGCCCCACCTGATGCATCGCTGCCGAGGCGCTGATGCCCGCATTGATGCAAAAGCGCACCTCGTTCATCATGCCCTCGTCGTCCAGCATCATGCTCTGGAACAAAAAGATGGCCTGCTCGGTGGGGGCGGCGCGCTCCGCCATGGAGTCCAGTTCATTCTGCGCCGTGTGCACGGCATTTGCCAGCAGCCGCAGTTCCCGCTCCGGGTTGAAAGGGCCGTGGCTGAAGGTCTCCACATGGTGCTCCAGTCGGCTCACCTGACCCAGCACCAGCCCCGGGGATGCGGATACGCCTTTATAAACCTTCATCTTCTGTCACCTCCGGCAAAGCCGGTGCGGTCAAAGTGCGCCACACCAGCGCCTGTAAGAATGTATTGGGCAGCAAAGCGGCCAGCGCTGCCTGCCCGGCGGTGCTGCTGCCCGTGAACAACGGGGCAAAGCTTTCCATGCGGTCTTTATCGCACGCCGCCAGAAACGCCTGGGCCAGCGTCCGGGTGGTATAAAAGCGGGTGGGGTCCACCCCGGCGTCCTCGGCGGCGGCTTCCAGCGGGGCAAGCTGGTCGTCCTTTGTCATATTGGCCAGTTTAAGAGCCACATCTGCCGTCAGGGTCACGGGATATTTTTCCCGCACGGCCCTTTGCAGTTGACTAAACTTCTGGGCAAAAGCGGCGGCATCCTCGCAGCTCTGGGCGTCACAGGATACAGCATAAGCGCAGCCCCGCAGGTATCCCATGGCGCGGCGGGTGTCGTAGTAGCCCAGCTCCATGTTGCGCTTGGCGGTGTCAGGGTCGAAGTGCAGGATATCGCCCAGCTCCCAGTAGCTGCGGATCATGGTGGTGGGCAGGCCGGTCAGGTTCGGGCGGGTGATGCCCACGCCTTCCAGATCCACACAGACAAGCTCCTCTGCGCCCATGGTCTTGGCAAGGCCGGTGGGCATGTTATCGCTGTACCCGCCGTCCAGAAACTTGACCCCGTTGATCTGCCGTGCCCGCAATGCGGGGAAGCAGGCCGCCGAAGCCATCAGGTAGTCCCGCACCTGCCCGGCGGGGATATCCTCCAGCGTCAGCTCCCGGGGGCGCAGCCCGCGCTGCTCCACCGTCACGATGCCGAACCGGATGGGCGCTGCCCGCAGCGCGTCCTCGTCCAGCACCCGCTCCACGATCTCCTCCAGCGGGGTCACATCCATGCCGCCTTCCTTTACCACCCGGCGCAGAAACTGGTGCAGGGCAGAAAGGTCGGCGTTTTCCTCCGGCAGCTCCATCACATCCCGGCTGCGGATGGTCAGCCACATATCCCGGGCAGTCTCGTACAGGTCCAGCACGAACATGGCACCGTTCAGCCCGCCCACGCTGGTGCCGGTGATGATCTGCGGGTGCCAGTCCAGCTCCATCAAAGCCCGCCAGACGCCTACCTGATAGCTGCCGCGCGCACCACCGCCTGCCAGCACCAGCGCCTTTTGCGTGGGTTCTCTGCGTTCCATATCCAGCCCTCCCGTGCACGTTCCCGGTATTTTCTAAAATTGTTATAATTATACCATACTTTCAGGTAAAATTCTCCCGAATTTTCGGAGATCATGCCTTTTTCCTGTGAAAGTTTCGTGCTATACTAACCGGAGACGAGTATAAAGGCGGCCCGGAGGGCGCACAACAGGAGGAACGTATGCACTGCAAACAATGGATCTTTGATATGGACGGCACCCTGACCGACAGCATGGTGGTGGTATGGGAGGGTGCCCCGGAGGCGCTGCTGGCGCGCTTTGGCCGCACCCCGAAGGCAGACCTGCACGAGACCCTGCTGACCATGGGCATGGAGGACGGCGCACAGTACCTCATCCGGGAGTATGCGCTGCCGCTGGACAGGAACGGCTATCTGGACGTGATGCGCGAGGTGATCGCCCAATTGTACGAGAAGGTGGAACTGAAGCCCGGCGTGCGGGACACCCTTGCCCGGCTGCGGGCCGAGGGCGCACGGATGTGCATTTGCTCCAACACATGGAGCAGCCAGTGCCGCACCGTGCTGACCCGCCTTGGCATCGACGAATACTTTGATTTCTACATCGAGGCGCGGGGTGCTATGAGCAAGAGCAGCCCCGCCCCCTTTATGGAGGCGCTGCACCGCCTTGGCGGCACGGAGCCCGCCGGGTGTGCCGTGTGTGAGGACGCGCTCTACGCTGCCCAGACCGCCCACGATGCCGGCTTCTATCTGGTGGGCATTCAGGACACCACCAGCGCCGCCGATGCCCCCGCTTTGCGCCGCATCTGCGACCAGTTCCTGCCGGACTGGACTGCACTGGACTGGGCGCAGGCGTAAGGTTTCACAAAACTGCCACAGTGCGGCGCTCTTGTAATCCGGGCGCCGCTGGAGTATGATAATAATAATACTCAAATTTTGTCGTCAAAAAAGGAGGCCCTGCCATGACGAACCCTCTCGTCAGCATCATTGTGCCCGTGTACAACGCCCAGAAGGGGCTTTCCCGCTGTCTGGAAAGCATTTGCAGCCAGACCTATCAGGAGTTGGAGATCATCGTGCTGAATGATGGCTCTACGGATGACAGCCTTGCCATCTGTGAGCAGTTCCGGGCCAAGGACCCCCGCATCGTGGTGGTGGATAAGGAGAACGAGGGTGTTTCCCGCACGCGGAATGCCGGGCTTACCCTTGCGCAGGGCGACTATATCCAGTTTGCGGACAGTGATGACGCACTGGACCCTGATTACACCCAGAACCTTGTGCAGGCCGCCTTGCAGCACAACGCCGACCTTGTGATCGCTCCGTACTGGATGGTGATCCCCTCCAACTCCAGCAAGACCGGGCACGCGCTGGAAACGCTGCAGACCTCCCTTGGCATCGAGCCGGAAGCCCCCAAGACCGAGGTGCACAAGTACGGCTTTCTGCCGCAGGGCGTTTACAGCCGGGAGGACTACGCCCGCCGCCTGATGCAGCAGCCCGCCTCCTTTTACTACGGCGTGCTGTGGAACAAACTCTACCGCCGGGAGATCATTGCACAAAATCAGCTTGCCTTTGCGCCCGATGTGCACTGGGCCGAGGATCTGATCTTCAACATGGGGTATCTAGAGCACGCGGAGGTGTTCGTTTCCATCCCCGAGGCCGGATATCATTATATCCAGAACCCCAAAAGCCTCTGTCATACCCAGATCGACCTGCGCGGCATCGTAGAGAACAAGACACAGATTTTTCAGCTGTTCAAGGAGGTGTACACCCGCCTTGGGCTGTACGAGGAGCTGCAGCCCCAGATCTATAAATTCCTGTTCGCCTTTTCGGAGAGCGGGGTACCCTCGGACAGCCTGCAGGGCGCTTTGCTGGATGCGATGTCCCGCCTGAACGATGCCTCTGTCCAGCCCGAGCCCTCCCGCAAAAAGCCCCGCCGCAAGACCCAAAAGCACGCCCGCCGCAAAAAGCCCCGGCATAAGGAAGAATAAATCATTAAGTAAAAAGTCGCTGCACGAATGTGCAGCGACTTTTTACTTTTTACCCTACCCGGGCGCAGAAGGCCTCCCGGACGGCGGCTTCCCGTCCGCGGGGGATGGGGATGCGTGCCCCGCTGCGCATCCGTACCTCGCCGGGTGCCAGCAGCTGCACCGCCTCCAGATTGACCACATAGGAGCGGTGCGGCTGCACGAAGCGGCCGTCCGCAAGCAGCGGCTGCGCCACCGCAGAAAAGGGCACCCGCAGCGAGAGGGAGGCCACATCCTCCCCGGTGGTCAGGTGGAAGTGCACGATATGATGGGTGCATTCCAGATATTCGATCTCGGCATAGGCCAGCGCCCGCACACCGTCGGCGGTGGTCACGGTAAGGGTTGGGCCGTATTCCGGCTCCACCGCCCGCTTGAGCAGGGCAGAAACTTCCGGCTGGTGCACTGGCTGCAGCAGATACTGCATGGCGTCCACCCGGTAGGCGCTGTATGCGTGCGCCGGGGTGCGGGCCACAAAAGCCAGCGGAGCGCGGCGGCCCCGGCGGCGCAGCTCTGCCGCCGCCGTAAGCCCTTCGGGCCGGGCTACCGCCGCAAGCTCAATGAGGTACAGCTCGTACCGCAGCCCGGCGGCATCCTGCTGCAAAAGCGCTTCCGGGCTTTGCAGCTGCTCCACGATGCAGGCGTCCTCCCGCCGGGCGAAGAACTCCATGCACTGGTGCTCCAGCCTGCTGCGCAGCGCCCCGTCCGGGCTGCAGATCGCAATGTGAAAGATCATGGTTTGGTTTCCTTTGCAGGGTAGACGATTTGGAATGGCCTCCGCGTTGCTCTGGCCATCATCAGCGGAAAAATCATCTTAAATCAAGCAATTCCGGGCAGACTGCGGTCTGCCCGGAATTGCATTTTTACGGCAAGAGTCAGGACGGCAAGCGGCAGCTGACTTTTGTTCTTTTTAGCATTAGCAGCCGATGGCGGCGCACTTCTCGGCCAGCCATGCGCGCTCGTCCTCGGTCAGGCGGGGTGCCAGCTGCTCGAACACTTTGCGGTGATAATCGTTCAGCCAAGCGACCTGCTCCTTGTCCAGCACGCCGGGCACGATGGGAGAAGTAGCGATGGGCACAAAGGTGAGGGGACGGAAGGCAAGGAAGGTACCGTACTGGTTGTCGGCCTTGTGGTAGCACTCGATCTCGTTCTCGATGCGAATGCCCACCTCGCCGGCTTCATACACGCCGGGCTCGTCGGTAACGATCATACCCGGGCGCATCAGGGTGGTGTTGCGGCCGTTCAAAGCGTGGGGGCCCTCATGGACGTTGCCCACAAAGCTGACGCTGTGGCCGGTGCCGCAGCGGTAGTTGATGAGGTGACGCCACAGCGGCTCGCGGGCGATGGTGTCCAGCATATGGCAGTCGCAGTAATCCAGCCAGACGGCCTTGGCAATGTCGATGTGGCACTGCAGCGTCCAGGTATAGAACAGCCGCTCGTCCTCGGTCAGTTCGCCCAGCGGGTAGGTGCGGGTGATGTCAGTGGTGCCGTCCAGATAGGTAGCGCCGCTGTCCACCAGCAAAAAGCCTTTGCGCTGCAGAACGGCGTGATCCTCCGGGGTGGCGTGGTAGTGCATCATGGCTGCATTGCCGCCGTAGGCTGCAATGGTGCCAAAGCTTTCCACAAGGAACTTATCGTCTGCGCTGCGGTACTTGTGCAGGATCTCGTCCACGGTCAGCTCGGTCAGCTGTTCGCCGGAAGCCAGACGGTTCTCCAGTTCGATCTGGAACCGCACCATGGCCACGGCGTCCCGCAGATGGGACTCGCGCAGGTGTGCCAGCTCCACCTCGTTCTTCACGCCCTTCATGGCCAGCAGGGGGTCGGCGGCGTCCTTCACGGTCAGGGCGGGGTTGTTTTCCAGCACCTGATACACGGCGTAGTTCACGGTAGCGCTCTCTGCCAGCACGGTCTGCGGCTCAGTCTCGGCGGCCATCCCGTCCAGAATGCTGTCGTAGTCGGCCAGCGTCACGCCGTTGGCCTCCAGCTCTGCCTTAGCCTCCGGGGTGACCCGCGCCTGATCGATGAACAGCACGGCGCGGCTGGGGGTAACGTAGCAGTAGGCCATGGCGTAGGGGGTGCACTCGATATCCATGGCGCGCAGGTTCAGAAGCCATGCCAGATTATCCAGCTTGCCTACCAGCTGGGCGGTGCAGCCCTGCTCCTTCAGCTTGCCGCGCAGCTGCTCCAACTTTTCCGCCGGGGAGAAGCCAGCGTACTCCTTGGGCAGGATCCATGCCGGGGTAGCCGGACGGGCAGGGCGGCCCTCCACCCACAGCTCGTCCTCCAAGAACAGGGTCTTGATGCTGCCGTGCTTGGGCTCCAGCTCTTTTTTCAGGTTGTTGACCAGTGCACAGTTGGCGGTCAGGCCGCACAGACCCAGCGTGCCGCCCTCGGGCAGCACCTTGCCGCAGTATTCCTCGGCGGTGGGCACGCCCGGCTCGCCCATGCGCATCAGCTGGATCTCGGTGCCGGCGATCTCCTTTTCTGCCTGCACAAAATACCGGCCGTCTGCCCAGACGGCGCTCTCGGTCATGGTGACTACAAAGTTGGAGTTCTCACCGTGGAAGCCGGAGAAGTAGGTCAGGGAGGTGTAGTGATCGGGCAGATACTCGCTGGAATGCGGGTCGCCCACCGGGATCAGATAGACGTCCACGCCGTTTGCCTTCATAGCGGCACGCAGCGCGGCCAGACGCTCGGGAACTGTGTTCATACTCATAACAAAAGCCCTCTTTCTGTCATTTGCCGGAAAAACGTCCGGCGGCGATGGTTTGCTGCTGCTATTGTATCATTCTGCGGGGAAGAATGCAATGCGGGGGCAAAACTCCCCCCAAAACGCCGTCAATTTGCAAAAAAAGTTACAATTTTTTCTTGAAAAAGGCCGGTTTTCCATTGACAGCCTTGTTATAATAGAGGTGTAGTATTTTTGGGTCAGCACTCTGCGGCCCTTTGCGCTAACAATTGCGAATATTGCGATAAAAAGAAAGAGGCATTTGGATCATGACTAAAATCGATATCTTCTCCGGCTTCCTTGGCGCCGGCAAAACCACTCTGATCAAAAAGCTGATCACCGAGGCCTTTGCAGGCCAGCAGGTGGTGCTGATCGAGAACGAATTCGGCGAGATCGGCATTGACGGCGGCTTTTTGAAGGAAAGCGGCATTCAGATCAACGAGCTGAACGCTGGCTGCATCTGCTGCTCTCTGGTGGGCGATTTCCGCACCGCTCTGCAGCAGGTGGTGGAGCAGTACCACCCCGACCGCATCGTTATCGAGCCCTCGGGCGTTGGCAAGCTGAGTGATGTGACCCGCGCCGTGGAGGGCGTGGCGGAGCATCTGGACGTGCAGCTGAACAGCTTTGTCACCGTGGCCGATGTGAACAAGGTCAAGATGTATATGAAGAACTTCGGCGAGTTCTACGATGACCAGATCAGCCATGCAAGCTGCATCCTGCTCAGCCGCACCCAGACCGCCAGCGAGGAAAAGATCGCCGCTGCCGTGGCAATGCTGCGGGAAAAGAACCCCACCGCCACTATCGTGACCACCGCATGGGATCACCTGACCGGTGAGCAGATCCTGAAGGCTATGTCCACCAAGGACGACTTCAAGGCCGAGCTGATCGCCATGGCTGCCAAGGCAAACGAGGAGCACGCCCACGAGGACGAGGAAGAGGAGCACGAGCATCACCATCATCACGACCATGAGAACGGTGTGTGCAGCTGCGGCCATCATCACGACCACGATGACGATGACGACGAGGATGAGCACGAGCATCATCACCACGACCACGACGAGCACGATCATGATGACCATTGCTGCTGCGGTCACCACCACGATCATGATGAAGATGATGACGAGCACGAGCATGAGCATCACCATGACCATGACGAGCATGACCACGACCACGAGGAGCACGAGCATCACCACGACCATGACGGTCATTGCTGCTGCGGTCATCATCATCACGACCACCACGCCGATGAAGTGTTCACCAGCTGGGGCGTGGAGACGGCCCGCAAGTTCACCAAGGCCGAGGTGGAGCACGCCCTCACCGAGCTGGATACCGGCAATTACGGCATGATCCTGCGCAGCAAGGGCATCGTGGACGGCGGCGCAGACGGCTGGCTGGAGTTCGATTATGTGCCCGGCGAGTGGGAAGTGCGCAGCCGCAGCGCAGACGTGGGCGGCAAGCTGGTGGTCATCGGCTCCAAGCTGAACGAGACCGCCATCGCCCAGCTGTTCGGCTGCTGACCCCTTCAGTCAATGCCTGACGGCATTGCCAGCTCCCCCAAGGGGGGCGCCTATCATTGATAAAAGGAGCAACCATTTATTATGGCAAAAGAGATCCCGGTCTACCTGTTTGTGGGCTTTCTGGAAAGCGGCAAGACCAAGTTTATTCAGGAGACCTTTGAAGACCCCAATTTCGACTCCGGCGACAAGACCCTGCTGCTGATCTGCGAGGAGGGCGAAGAGGAGTACAACGAGAAAAAGTTCGCCTTCCCCGGCGTGACCGTGAAGGTGCTGGAGGATAAGTCTGAACTGAACCCCCAGAACCTTGCAAAGCTGGGCAAGGAAGCGGACGCAGGCCGCGTGGTCATCGAGTACAACGGCATGTGGCTGCTGCAGGATTTAGCGGATGCCCTGCCCGAGAACTGGCTGGTGTACCAGTGCATTGCCACTGCCGACGGCACCACCGCCCTGACCTACGCCCGCGATAACTCCATGCGCAGTCTGATGCTGGACAAGATCGCCCGCAGCGAGCTGATCGTATTCAACCGCGCCGAAGCCGTGAACAACGATGACGCCCGGCAGGAGCTGCACAAGCTGGTGCGGCAGGCCTCCCGCAAGTGCGATATCGCCTACGAGTTCAAGGACGGCAGCGTAGCCTACGACGATATCCCCGACCCGCTGCCCTTTGATATCAACGCCGACCCCATCGACATCCCGGATGACGATTTCGGCATCTGGTACATGGACTGTCAGGACGAGCCCCAGAAGTACACCGGCAAGACGGTGCGCTTTCTGGCACAGGTCTGCCAGACCAACCGCGCCGGCAAAAACAGCTTTGTGCCCGGCCGCTTTGCCATGACCTGCTGCGTGCAGGATATCCAGTTTGTGGGCTTCCCCTGCAGCTACGATGGCTACAAGGCGCTGGAGCAGCGCGCATGGGTGCGGGTGACCGCCAAGGTGGGCTACAAGTTCCACAACATCTACCGGGGCAAGGGCCCGGTGCTGACCGCCGTGTCGGTAGAGCCTGCCGAAAAGCCCCTGGAAGAGGTCGTAACGTTCTCTTAACGTTTCTGTATTATAAGGAGGTTCTGGTATGAAAACTCTGTTCCGTATTCTTGGCACGGCTGCTGCCGTGGCCGTCACCGGCGCTGCCATCGTGGTGCTGGACAAGATCCTGAACCAGAAAGACCCGCTCCATGTGGAGGAGGTCGAGTTCCCGGAGGACGCCGAAAAGGACGCCGAGGAGGCCGAAAAGACCGCCGAAGCCTACGCGGAAGCCGAGGCCAAGGAAGAGGCAAAGGCTGCCGATGCCGCCGCAGAAGCTGCCGAGGAAGCCGCACCGGAAGCACCCGCCCCTGCTGAGAACGCACCCCAGACCCAGCCGGAGACCGCCGAAGAGCGCCCTGTGTACGACCCCGAAGCCCCGAACGCCAACCCCGTAGAGGCCGGCCCCGCCGTTGCCCCCAAGGATGAGAACGGCAAGATCGACGTCACCAAGATCGCCGATGCCAACGATTTCGGCGACTGGGAAGAGCAGGGCTGCAAGGGCTGAGAAAACAGCATAGATCCCATCCGGCTCCCCCGAAAGGGGGAGCTTTTTTTGCGCTTGCAAAATGCTGCGCAGTTCACTATACTGGAAGAAAAAACACCGATGGAGGGCAGCACCATGGCATATACCGATGATTGGGAAAGCTTGATGAACGGCGTGTTCGGCGCGGGCGGCAAACTGAAGTTCGGCGGCGCGCAGCCGCAGCCGGAAAAGCCGCAGCCCGAAAAACCGGCGGGCAGCGGCCTGCCGGATCTGAACGCGGCGCTGCTGGAGCAGCAAAAGCAGCTGGACGAATTGCTCAAACAGCAGAATGCCCGGCTGAAGGCGCAGGATGCCGGGGTACAGACGGCGCTGGAGGACAGCCGCCAGATGCTGCGGGACATGGAAGCGGACGGTCTGCTGGCTAAGGGCACGGCAGACACAAAACCGGAGCAGCTGGGCAGCTTTGAGGGCCTTGCCGCCGAGGTGAAAAAGACCGTCCTCGGGCAGGATGCCTTTGTGGACAGTGTGGTGCGGGCAATGCGCCGCCCCTTTGTGCTGGGCACCGAGGGCGCAGCCGCCCGCAATGTGATCCTGCTGTGGGGCGCTCCGGGCACGGGGCGGCACTTTGCACTGGCCGAGACCGCCCGCATCATGGCGGCGCGGGGGCTTTTGCAGAGCGACCGGATGGCAGTGATGGACTTGGCGCTCTATCCCGACCCCGGCGCGGAAAAGCTGTTTTTGCAGGACCTTTACGCCGCCCTGCACGCTCCGGGCGAGATCGTGGTGTTCGAGCACTACGAGAGCTGCCACCCCGGCTTTTTGCGCATCCTCTCCGACCTCGCGGTCAAGGGCAGCGCGCCATTGTCCAGCCGGTATCTGGTGAACAAAGAGGGCATTTTGGTGGAAGCCGGCACGGCGCTTGCCCCCGGCGCAGTGAGCCGCATCGACCCCTGCGGCAAGTACCTGATCTTCTTCTCCCGCAAGGGACGGGAGGCGCTGGCAGATAAGTTTGGCGCGTCCTTTGTGGCGGCGGTAGGGGATGTGTGCCAGACCGCTCCCTTTACCCCGGAAGCACTGGCGGCGCTGGCGGCGCAGCAGCTGAACGCGCTGGCGCAGCGGGTGCACAGCCGCCTTGGCCTGACCCTTGCCGCCGGGGCAGAGGTGCGGGACTATGTGGCGGCGCAGTGTTCCAAGGAAAAGGGCGCAGAGGGGCTGGCAGACTGCTGCGAGCGGATCTTCCGCGCCCTGAGCGAGTACTGCTTGCAGACCGATGCAAAACTGTCCGGCACGGTGGCGTTGACCGCCGCGCCCGAAGGGCTGCAATTTGCGCTGAACGGTGCCGCCCCGGCAGACCTGTTCAGCCTGCTGCCGGCGGCCTACACCGGCGCGGTGGAGCAGATCCGCGCCGAGCTGGATGCGCTGGTGGGGCTTGCCCCGGTCAAGGAGTATGTGTTCGGTCTGGCAGACAATTTACAGGTGCAGCAGCGCCGCGCAGCGGCGGGCTTCAAGACCGCAAGCCTGTCCATGCACATGATCTTTACCGGCAACCCCGGCACCGGCAAGACCACCATTGCCCGGCTGGTGGCAAAGTACCTCAAGGCCATCGGCGCGCTGGGGGGCGGGCAGCTGGTGGAGGTGACCCGCGCCGACCTTGTGGGGCGCTACACCGGTCACACCGCCCCGCTGACCAACAGCGTCATCGAGAGCGCTCTGGGGGGCGTTTTGTTCATTGACGAGGCGTACAGCCTGTACCGCGGCCAGCAGGACAGCTTTGGGCTGGAAGCCATCGACACCCTTGTAAAGGGCATGGAGGATCACCGGGACGAGCTGGTGGTCATCCTTGCGGGCTACACCAAGGAGATGGAGGTATTCCTCACCGCCAACAGCGGCCTTGCCAGCCGTTTCCCCAACAAGATCGAGTTCCCGGACTACACCGCAGACGAGCTGCTGGACATCACCGCCGTGCTGGCAAAGGGCAAGGGCTACCGTCTTGCCGAGAGCTGCACCTTCCCGCTGCTGGGCTACTATAAGCGCCGTCAGGCGCTGGACAGCCGCACCGCCGGCAACGGCCGTCTGGCGCGCAACACGCTGGAAAAGGCCATCTTCAACCAGAGCCGCCGCCTTATCGCCGAGCCCGCCGCACCCCTTGACCTCATCCAGCCCAGCGATCTGGAATTTGAGGAATAAGGAAAAATTGATAGGAAAAAGGGTTCCGGAAACGCCCGCAGGCGTTTCTGGAACCCTTTCTGTTTATTCATGCTGCTCCGCAAGCCCCTGCACCATCTCGTGCAGCTGGGCGCGGACGGCGGCGGGGGCGGTGACCTCTACCTTGCCGCCAAAGCCGCACACCCAGCCGAAAAACTGCTGGCTGACACAGATGGGCACGTCAAAGTGGAAGTGCTCCGCGTCCTCCGGGCAGAACACCGGTTCCCGGCCAAAGCGCTCCCGCATGACCGGCTCAAGGTCGGCAGCGCATCGCAGGGTGACCCGGTACTCGGTGCCGCCGAACATATTGAAGTGCTTGCGCAGATAGGCGGGCAGGTCGAAGGTGCGGAAGAACTCCTTGCCCCGGCGCGGCTCGTCCAGCACCAGCACCCCGGCAATCCGGTCTACCCGGTAGTGGCGTACCGGGGGTGCTTTTTCGTCCTGATAGGCGATCAGGTAATAGCAGCCGTTTTCCCATGCCAGCTGCCACGGGCTTACGGTGCGCACGGCGCTGCTGCCCTTGTAGCGGAACTGCACCAGACACCCCCGGTTGATGGCGGTATGCAGCGCATCGATGCTGTACAAAAGGGTCTGGCTGTCGGTCTTGGGGCGTCCGTCCACATACACCTGACGCTGCAACTGGGTGCCCTCGTAGTCGGAGCAGAGGGCTTCCAGCTTGTGGATGATGCGCTTGCTGGTGCGCGCCGAGATGACGCTGCTGGACTGTACCGCATCCACCAGCAGCTTCAGCTCCGAAAGCTCGAATGCGCGGCTGGCCATCCAGTACCCGCCGCCGCGCCCCCGTTGCAGCTGGATGTCGTAGCCCAGACTGCGCAGGGTGTCGATGTCGCTGTAAATGCTCTTGCGCTCGGCCAGAATGCCCTGATTTTCCAGCAGCTGCACCAGCTGGGGCACGTTCAGGCGGTGGTTCTCGTCGGTGCGCTGCTCAAGGATGCGCAGCAGTGTTACCAGCTTGGATTTCTGTCCTTCCTGCTTGGGCATGGGGCAATACCTCCGTCACGGTTTATTCCGGCAGCTTTTTGTCAAAGGCGGCGCGGCGCTGGGTGGAAAGGCGGAACATCTGTTCCAGCTTGTCCCGGTCGTCCGCTACAAGGGCGGCGCGCATCTCCTGCAAAGCGGAATCGAACTGGTCGATCTCGCTGATCAGGTTCTGCTTGTTCCACAAAAACAGCTCTGCCCACATTTTGTCGTTGATGCGTGCAATGCGGGTCAGGTCGCGGAAGGAGTCGCCGGTGTACTCGCACAGCGAGGAGTTGTCGTTGGCGCACATCAGGCTTACGGCAATGGCGTGGCACAGCTGGCTGACATAGCCGATCATCCGGTCGTGCTCCTGCACGGTCAGGGTGCAGATATGCTTGAAGCCCAGCACCTCGGCCAGCTCCTCTGCCCACTGGATGCCCGCCGGGGTGTTCTTTTCGGTGGGGGTGATGATGAAGTTTGCCGGGGCAAAATTCACCTCGGCGGCGTGCTCCACGCTGGAAGTTTCGCGGCCTGCCATGGGGTGGCTGGCAATGAACTCCACCCCTGTCGGGCACAGTGCCTGCACCGGCTCCACAAGGCCGGTCTTGACGCCGGAAACATCCGTAAAGATGCACCCGGGCTTGAGCAGATGGCCGTAGGTGCCAAACCAGTCCAGCAGCGCGGTGGGGTACAGGCCAAAGATGATATGGTCGGCCTGCCGGACAAGATCCTCAAAATCGTGGGTCTTACCGCTGGCGATATAGCCGTGCTCCAGCGCATACTGCAAATGTCCCTCGCTGCGGTTGATGCCGTCCACATGGAAGCCTGCGCGGGTCAGCTCCAGCGCGTACTTGCCGCCCAGCAGACCCAGACCTACTACGAGATAACGTTTTGTTTTATCAAGCATCTTCTACCTCCACGCCAAGCGGCGCTGCATCTGCAAAAAAGCCGGGCCAGCTCTTCTGGATGGCTTCGGCGTCGTCCACGGTCAGGGGCAGCCCGGCGGCAGCAGCCAGCACCGCAAGGCTCATGACAACCCGGTGGTCGTTGTGGCCGTGCAGGGGTGCGGCAGGGGCGTGCAGACGCTCGGCACAGCCGTGCACCGTGATGGTGCCGCCGTCGCTTTCCAGCACACCGCCGCAGGCGCGCAGCTCGGCTTCCATGGCCGCGATGCGGTCGCTCTCCTTCAGGCGCAGCCGCTCGGCGTTGCGGATGACGGTGGTGCCCTCGCACAGCAGACCCAGCACCATCAGCACGGGGCCAAGGTCGGGGCAGTCCGCAAGGTCGATATCCACCCCGTGCAGGGGTGCTTTTGCAAAGGTGACGCTGTCGCCCGTGCGGGTGAACACCGCGCCGCACCGGCGCAGAATGTCCAGAATGGCGGCATCGCCCTGCAAAGTATCCGGTGCAAGGCCGGTGATGGTCACCCCGCCGCACACCGCGCCCAGCACCGCCGGAAACGCGGCCTGACTGTAATCGCCCTCCACGTTGTAGTCGCAGGGGTGGTACTGCTGCCCGCCCGGCAGCAGCAGGGTGGTTTCGTCCAGCCAGCGGCTGTGCACCCCAAAGGTGGCTTGCACGGCGCGGGTCATGTCGATGTAGCTGCGGCTCTCCACCGGGGGAATAAGGTGCAGCTGGCTGTCCCCGGGCAGCAGCGGCAGCGCGAACAGCAGCCCGCTGATGAACTGGCTGGACACGTTGCCCGCCAGCCGGTAGTCCCCGGGGGTCAGCGCACCTTCCACGGTCAGCCCGGCGGGGGACTGCTCAAACCGTAGATTCTGCTCGCGATATAACGCTTCGTATACGGATTGCGGGCGCTCCATCAGCCGTCCGCGTCCGGTAAAGGTGACCGGCTGGCCGGTCAGGCTGGCGATGGGGATCAAAAACCGCAGGGTGCTGCCGCTTTCGCAGCAGTCCACCGGGGCGGTCAGGGACAGAAAATGCCCAAGTCCCTGCACAGTGGCATCGTCCGCGCCGATGTCCACGGCGGCGCACAGCTGTGCGGCAGCGGACAGGGTGGCAGAGATGTCCTTGCTGAATTCCAGATGGGTGATGTGAGAGCGCCCCACAGCCAGCGCGGCGCACAGCACGGCGCGGTGCGCCATGCTTTTGCTGGGCGGCGCGGCGATCACGCCCCCGATGCCGCCGGGGGAAGGTCTGATGGTTACAAGCATAGCGGTGTTATCCTTTTGCAGATTTTCCCCGGGCAGCGCTTCAGGCGCCCCCTTGGGGGAGCTGGCGCGCCAGCGCCTGAGGGGGTAAACGGTTTACATCTCCCGGCCGATGGCCCAAGCCACCTGACGGCACTTTGCCATAGCCTGTGCAAAGGCGTCCGGGGTCAGGCACTGTGCGCCGTCGCTCCATGCGTGCTGGGGGTCGTAGTGCACCTCCACTTCCAGACCGTCCGCACCGGCGGCTACGGCGGCGATCATCATCGGCTCTACCAGATTGGCCTTGCCAGTGGCGTGGCTGGGGTCTACCACGATGGGCAGATGGGTCTTTTCGTGGATGATGGGCACTGCGGAAAGATCCAGCGTATTGCGGGTGTATTTTTCAAAGGTGCGGATGCCGCGCTCGCAGAAGATGACCTGCTCGTTGCCGCCGGCCATGATGTACTCGGCGCTCATGATCCACTCCTCGATGGTGTTGCACAGGCCGCGCTTGAGCAGCACAGGCTTGTGCATCTTGCCCACCGCCTTGAGCAGCTGGAAGTTCTGCATATTGCGTGCGCCGATCTGCACCACGTCCACATACTCCTCAAACTCCGGGATGCGGTCCTCGCTCATCAGTTCGGAGACGATGGGCAGGCCGGTGGCTTCGCGGGCCTTTACCATGTCCAAGATGCCCTCGGTCTCCAGACCCTGAAAAGCATAGGGAGAAGTGCGGGGCTTGTAGGCGCCGCCGCGGAACAGCGCTGCGCCGCCCGCCTTGACCCCCTGCGCGATGCGCAGGGCCTGCTCGGCGTTCTCGATGCTGCAGGGGCCTGCCATGACGGCGATCTTTTCCTTGCTGCCGATCTTCACGCCGCCGCAGTCGATGACCGAGTCTGCGGGGTGGAACAGGCGGTTGGCGCGCTTATAGGGCGCAGACACGCGGGTAACGTTGTCGATCCACGGGTTTGCCAGCACGTCCCGCTCGTCGATCTTGGTGGTGTCGCCTACCAGACCGAACACGTTGTAGTCTTTGCCGGTGATCAGGGTCACGTCCAGACCCTGCTTTTCGAATTTATCAACGATCTTTTCCAGCTCCTCTTTGGGAGTGCCTTTTTTGGTGGAGATGATCATGGGAGGTTTCCTTTCCTGTTTTTAAGATTGAAGTCTGCTTTGAATGATATTGTCTATCTGTGTACAGACGGCATTAAAATGGTTGTCCACATCGTTATTTGCAAAACGGAGAACCAGCAGTCCATACTGTTCAAGAACCGCACTTCGTTCTGCATCGTAAGCCTTGCCCTGCTCGGTATAGTGTTGGGAACCGTCCAGCTCGATCACAAGCCGTGCCTGTGCACAGTAAAAGTCAACGACAAAGGACTCAATGATCCGCTGCTTGTAGATTTTTACAGGATAATCGCGCAGAAACAGATACCAAAGCTTTCGCTCTTGCGCAGTAGATGTGCGGCGCAGAGCGCGTGCAGTGCCAAGCATTTTATAATTTTTGTTGACTGTGGCGTGTTTCATGAACGACTTCCTTTACGGTAACGGGCACGCCCTCTCAGGCGCTCCCGCGCCAGCTCTCCCAAAGGGAGAGCCAAGGTCTAAGGCTCGTTGCTAAAGCATTAGGAGTAATGAGAAAGTTTCCGGCAGTGCTCTTGCCTCTCCCTTTGGGAGAGGTGGCATCGCGCAGCGATGACGGAGAGGGCGAGCCCGTTTTACATCACGATATGCGCCTTACTGGAGCCGTCGGTGCGCAGCAGCTGCGCCAGCCAGATGCAGGCGTGCAGGTAGCCCTGCGGGCCTTCGCCGATAAAATGCCCCTGACAGCCAAAGGACACCACGTCCGTTTTGCGGAAGGGCTCGCGCTCGTCCGGGGCGTCCAGCATCACTTCTACGGCGGGCACGCTGCACAGCCGCAGCGCGTCCAGAATGGCTACACTGTAATGGGCGTAGCCGCCCGGGTTCAGCACAATGCCATCTACCCGCCCGGGGGCAGACTGGATCTCGTCGATGAGGTCGCCCTCGTGGTTGGACTGGCAGATATCCGTTTCAATGCCAAGCTGGTCGCAGCCCGCCTGCACATAGTCCATCAGGCCGGTGTAGTCCACCTCGCCCGGCACGCCGGGCTCAGACCAGCGCGCCAGATTGATGTTTGGCCCGTTAAGAATCAAAAATTTCATCCAGTGCCTCCTGTGCAGCTGCCAGCGCCTCGGCCAGCGTGCCGGTGTTAGAAATCACCGCATCTGCGGCGGCAAGGTACAGCGGGCGGCGCTGGGCCTCCATGGTGCGCAGCGCCTCGGCGCTGGAAGAAAGCGGACGATCGCCGCCCACAGCCAGCGCGTCCACCGGCCGGTCGATAAACAGCACCACGCCGTTCTGGCGCAGGGCGCGGACATTCTCTGCCCGCTTCACCGCGCCGCCGCCGCAGGAGAGCACAAGCCCTTTTTCCTTGCCGAAACGGGCGATCTGCGCAGCTTCCTTTGCCCGGAAGCCCTCTTCGCCCTCGGCGGCAAAGATATCCGGGATGCTGCGTCCGTCTGCCTTGACGATCTCCTCGTCCAGATCCACAAGGGGTCTGCCCAGCTGCTTTGCCAGCAGGCGGCCAAGGGTGGATTTGCCGCAGGAGGGCATTCCCACAAGGGCGATGTTCAGCGTCTCGCGGCGCAGCGCAGCGGTAATGCGCCGCACCTCGCCCGGGGCGTCCTCGAACTTGCGGCCAAGGAAGTATTCGGCGGCATACACCGCCTGTGCCACCAGCATCTCCAGCCCGCCTACGGCCACCGGCACACCGGCGTCCTCGGCGCGGAGGATCAGTTCGGTCTTGTTGGGGTTATAAACCACGTCCACCACGGCTTCCAGTCCGGGCATGGCGGCGACGTCCAGACTGCACACGCCCACATTGGGGTACATCCCGGCGGGGGTGGTGTTGAACACCACCTGTGCACCGCTGCGCACGGCTTCGGCGTAGCTCAGCTCGCCCTTTTCCGGGTCGGGGGTGCGGCTGACCGTCAGCACCTTGGCAGCGCCCTTATCCAGCGCCACCGCGCGGGTGGTGTTGTGGGTACCGCCGGTGCCCAAGATGAGCACGGTCTTGCCCGCAAGCTCCACGCCGTGGGCTTCGCACAGGTGGGCAAAGCCCAGATAATCGGTGTTGTAGCCGTAGAGCAGGCCGTTTTTATTGACCACCGTGTTCACCGCGCCGATGGCGCGGGCGCGGGGGTCGATGAAGGAGCAGTACTCCATCACCAGCTTTTTGTAGGGGATGGTCACGTTAATGGCCTTGAACTGCCGCCGCTGCAAAAAGGCGCGGGCGTCTGCCTCGGTGGGCAGGGGGCACAGCTCGTAGCTGTACCCGCAGAGCAGCTCATGGATCGTCTTGGAGTAGGAGTGTCCCAGCTTGCCGCCGATCAGTCCGTATTCCATCTCAGCCCTCCTTCCGGTAGCCGGTGGGGTCGGTCATCCACCGGGCACCGTACCGGGCGGTGAGCAGATCGCCCACCGCAAGGGCGGCGGCGCAGGTCTGCACAATGGCGGCCCGGGGCACGATGCAGGGGTCGTGCCGCCCTTGAATGGACAGCTGTGCGTCCTTTTTGGCGATGTAGTCCACCGTATCCTGCTGCTTGTAGATGCTGGGGGTGGGCTTGACGGCGGTGCGGAACACCACCGGCATCCCGTTGGCGATGCCGCCATTGATGCCGGCATTGTGGTTGGTGGCGGTGACCACCGCGCCCTCTGCCGTCATGCGGAAGGCGTCGTTCGCTTCCGAGCCGCGCAGCCCGGCAAAGCCGAAGCCGGTGCCGAACTCGATGCCCTTGACTGCCGGGATGGAAAAGGCCAGATGGGCAATTTCGCTCTCCACGCTGTCAAAGTAGGGCTCGCCGATGCCGGCGGGCAGGCCGAGGATGGCAGTTTCCAGCACGCCGCCCACGCTGTCGCCCTCGGCACCGGCGGCGCGGATGGCGGCTTTCATGGGTTCTTCCACGGCGGTATCCAGCACCGCAAAGCCCTCGGTCTTACTGGCAAGCGTCTCCACCTGTGCCGCAAGGGCGGCGGGGTCGTCCAGTGCAAAGGGCGTATCTGCAAGACCAGCGCACCGGGCGATGTGGGTGGTGATATCAATGCCCGCCCGCTGCAATGCGGCAAGCACGATGCTGCCGCCTGCCACGAGGGCGGCAGTCACCCGGCCGGAAAAGTGCCCGCCGCCCCGGGCGTCCTGAAAGCCGTGGTACTTGGCGTAGGCGGTAAAGTCCGCGTGGCCGGGGCGCAGAAGGTCGGCGGTCTTGGCGTAGTCGCCGCTGCGGGTGTTCTGGTTTTCGATCATCAGGGCAATGGCGGTGCCGGTGGTGTGGCCGTTCACCACACCGGACAGCAGCTGCACCGCATCTGCCTCCACCCGGGGGGTGGAAAGGCCGTCGCCCCGGGCGCGGCGCTTATCCATGCAGGCGGCGAGGAAGCTCTCATCCACCGGAACACCGGCGGCCATGCCGTCCAGCACCGCGCCCACGGCGCGGCCGTGGCTCTCGCCGAAGATGGTCAGCGAAAGGTCGCTGCCAAAGGTATTTTTCATGGGTCAGTCCTCCATGCCTAGCAGCGGGCGCAGCCCCTCCACAGGGATGGTCTCGGCGCGCCAGCAGCCAAGGCCGGGCACCTTGATGATGGTGATCTGCCCGTCCTGTGCTTTTTTGTCGTGCAGCATCTCGGCCAGCACCTTTTCCTTATCGTAGGCGGTGCGGGTGGGCAGGCCTAAGCGGCGGTACACGCCGCGCACCCGCTTTTGCAGCGCCTTGGATTCGATCATGGGCAGCATACCCAGCGCCACGCACTCGCCGTGGAACAGGCCGGTGGTGCGGCGTCCCTTGATGCCTTTTACGGCTTCGATGCCGTGGCCGATGGTGTGGCCGAAGTTCAGCGCCTTGCGCATACCCTGCTCGGTCTCGTCCTGCTCCACGATGCTCTTTTTAAAGCGCAGGCTGCGGCAGATGATGTCGCCGATGCGGTCGTCCACGTCCTCTTTTTCAAAGATGGAGAACAGCTCCGGGTCGGCCAAGAGACCTGCCTTGACCGCCTCGGCCAGACCGTTGATGAAGTGGCGGCGGGGCAGGGTGGACAGAGTGTCCGGGTCCACGATGACCAGCTTTGGCTGCCAGAAGGCACCCACGATGTTCTTGGTGTCGCCCAGATCCACGGCGGTCTTGCCGCCGATGGAGGAATCGATCATGGAAAGGGTGGTGGTGGGGCAGTTGATAAAATCAATGCCGCGCATATAGATGGAAGCGGCAAACCCGGCAAGGTCGCCCACCACGCCGCCGCCTACGGCCACCACAAGGTCGCCCCGGCCCATGCCGAAGTCCAGCATCTGCCGCAGCACGGTCTCCAGAATTTTAAAGCTCTTGCTGGCTTCGCCCTGCGGCACGGTGATGATGGTGGCATCCTTGCACTGGTCAGCTACCATCTGGGCGTACTGTGCAGGCACACCGCTGTCGGTGACCACCGCCACCCGGCGGTCCAGCCGGGCAAACTGGTACAGGTTTTCCAGCGAGCCGCGCTTGACGATGATGTCGTAGCTGCGCTCGCCCAAATTCATGGTCAGCTTGGTTCCGATAAAATCACTCATTTTGTATACACTCCTAACAGCCGCACCGTCCGGCAGGTGCGGTCAAGTTCGCGCAGCAGCGCGGCGGTCTCGCCGGCGGCGGCATCGCCCACCAGCTCTACATAAAAATAATATTCAAAGGGGACGTGCGGCATGGGGCGGCTCTTGATGGACTCCATATTGAAGCCGCTGGCACCGATGATCTGAATGACCTCCGCCAGCTTGCCGGGCTTGTTATCCACCGTGAAAAGCAGGGAGAACCGGTTGCCCGCCGTGGGCTTTTCGCGGCTGAGCACGATGAATCGGGTGGTGTTGTCGCCGTCGGTGTTGATGTTGGGCACCAGAATTTCCAGCCCGTACAGGGCGGCAGTCTCGGCGCTGGCAATGGCGGCCTTTGTCGCGTCTCCGCTTTCAGCCACGAACTTTGCAGCCATGGCGGTGTTTGCCATGGCGGTGGCGGGCAGACGGAACTGCTTTAAAAAGGTCTCGCTCTGGGCGATGGCCTGCTGGTGGCTGTACACGGTGCGCAGCTGGGAAAGCTGGGTGCCCGGCAGCACCAGCAGATTCTGGGAGATGGGCAGGTCGTACACGTCCACCACCCACAGCTCCGGGTGGTTATAGCACAGGTCCAGCACGGCAGAAACATCCCCGGCGTGGCTGTTTTCAAAGGGCACTACGCCGTGGGCGGCTTCGCCCGAGGCCACCGCCTCGAACACCTCGTCCCATGTGGAATAACTCACAGCCTCGGCGTGGGGGAACAGCGCCTTGAGGGCGATGTGGGCAAACGCACCCTCCACCCCCTGATAGGCAGCGCGGTTGCGCCCCAGCACAGCGGCTTCGTATTGCTTGGCAAGATCCATCATGTGCTGGACGTGGTCTTTATAGTAAGGGCGCAGCGCAGGCTGCTGAATGCGGGCTGCGGCCTTTTCCAGCACGGCGGCCTCCCGGGCGGCATCATAGATGGGCAGGCCGTGCGCCCGCTTATATTCGGCCACCTGCAAAACGGCAGCCATCCGGCGCTCGAACAGCGCAGCCAGCTGCGCATCTACCGTGTCGATCTCGGCACGGGCTTGTTCCAGTGCGTCCATGGGGGTCACATCCTTTTTGGTCGGTTTTTGCGGGGGATACCTAGTAAGTATACCATAACCGGGACAGAGAAACAACAAACCGCCCTCCATTTAAGGGTGGAGAAAATTTCAAATCAGTCATGGGTAAAAAGACGAAAATAGAAAACAGAAAAGACGAACCCTCTCAGTCTGCTTCCCGGAAATTTCCTCATTGCACCTGACACTTTAGTGGCAGGGTTAACGATATGCGCCCTCTCAGTCAAGCCCTGTCGGGCTTGACAGCTCTCCCAAAGGGAGAGCCAAGAGCACTGCCAGAAACTTTCTCATTGCTTCTAACACTTTAGTAATGAACGTAACGGCTTGGCTCTCCCTCTTGGAGAGCTGGCGCGGGAGCGCCTGAGAGGGCGAGGACGCTGCACTGCGGAGAGGGTTCGTACCTTGCAAAAAAAGCTGCCGCACAAAATGCTGTGCGGCAGCCCGGGTCAGTCTGTTGTTTTATTTTTCAAAATATCCTCCCAGCTGCGGGCTTTGCCGTAGTAGCGCCCATAGGGGTTATCAAGGTCTGCGGCGCGGAGAACAGGCGGCGCGGGCGGCTGGGGCTTTGGGGTGCGGTCAAAGGTGAATCGTGCGGCGGGGCCGCCGGCTTTGATGCGGAAGCGCATCTTTAGTGCCCCTCCCCGGCGGTGGAGACAGCCCCGGCGGTCAGGTTTGCCCAAAGGGTCTCGCTGTTTTCCAGCAGGGAAGCGGATTCCTTCAGCCATGCGCCCCGGATGCCGATATAGTAATCTGCCAGCAGCTGCTGGCTGTCGCCGCTGGCGCTCTGCACTGCGTCCGAGGTGTAGCTGCCCAGCTCCATCCCGGTCAGCACCGGGCAGTCCGTCCAGCGGTAGACCATGTTCCACCAGTCGCTGTCGGCATCGGACTTGGGCAGATGACCGTCCAGATACCGCAGCGTGCCGGTGGTCTGCTGGAAGCCTGCGGGGTCGTAGAGGATAAAGATGGAACTGAGGGAGCTCTGGATATCGGTGGAAAGCTTGGTGGTGCCTGCCATATCCAGATAGGCGTCCGAGTCCTCACTGTTGAAAGCCATGGTGTACTGGTTCAGCTTTACCACCACCTTGCCGTCCCCGTTGCAGTCCTCGCCGTAGGCGGCAAGCTGCTCTTGCAGGGCGGTGACGGTGGCCTCGGGCAGGTAGTAGGGGCTGACCACCGCCACGTTGTAATCCGGGTGGGTGGTCAGGAAGTACTGCCCGATAAAGCAGTACGCCACGAACGCACCCGCAATACCGAAGATGAGCACCCACTTCAGGTTGTAGTCCCACCAGTTTGCCCAGCGCTCCCTGCGGCTGTACTGCCGCTGTTTGCGGGGCTTGAGATCCTTGGGGTCAATGTCGCGTTCGTAACGGTAGCTTGCCATAAAATAGTTCTCCTGTGTGATGAAACGAGCGGAAAAGGCTGTTACTTCAGGGCAGCCAGAATGCTTTGGCGCACAGCGTCGGGCAGCTGCTTCTGCTCGGCCTTGCTCATGCCGGCGGTCTGGATGGGCGACATGATCTTGATGCGCACACCGCCCGGGCGGCAGCGGTTGCCATTGCTCTCAAACAGGGCGCGGGCACCGGTCACAGCCACCGGCACCACCGGGGCACCGGTCTTGACCGCAATGCGGAAAGCACCGGCCTTGAACTCGCCTGCGCCGCCCTCTTCGCCCTTGTAGCGGGTACCCTCGGGGAAGATGACAAAGCTGCGGCCGCCCTCCACGATGGCGGTGGCATCGTTCAGTGCCCGCACCGAGGCGCGCACATCATCACGCTGCACGAACACGCAGCCCAGCAGCTTCATCCAGCGGTTGAGCAGGGGGATCTTTTCCAGCTCCTCCTTGGCAAGGATGCCGTGGGGCTTTTCCAGCCCTGCCAGCAGCAAAGGGATGTCGTAGTAGCTGCGGTGGTTCGCCACAAACACGCAGGGGCGGTCTTTGGGAATATTCTCCAGCCCGTCCACCGACAGGGAAACACCGGTCACCTTCAGGATGCCCCGACTCCAGCGGGGGATATGCTGGTTCACGATCTGCTCCACGGTGGCGGTATCTCCGGCGGCTGCGGCGCGCTCGGCACGGCGCAGGATGCCGTAATGCAGGATCATGTACCCGAACAGATAAATAAACATCGCAATGGTGCGAAGAATGCTCATAATAGTTTCCTCCTATTGCAAAAAAATGCCATTGTCATTGTAGCACATTTTGGGCAAAAAAGGGAGAGATAAATATTTTTTTACAATTAGCCCCGGTTGTATCTTGCAAAGTTGACAAAATACAGGTATATTTATATCTGTAAAGTTAGCACAATGGCACTTTCCAGACAAAACGCCTGCGGTGCCGGTGAAAAACGTAAGAGAGGTACCGCAGTTACTATGGGTCTTTTTCCTTCTGCCAATGATTTCAAGGCCGGTAAGGGCGTCGAAAAGGACGCTCCCCGCAAGACCGGCATCGGCCGCTTTTTTGAGCTTGTAGGCCGTGATATGAACGGCATGTTCCTTGCAAACCTGCTGACCTGCATCGGGTTTGCACCGGTCATCTGCCTGGTGTACATCGGCTTTTTGCAGAACAGCCTGCCGGTGATGCTGGGCAGTGCCGCCGTGGGCGGTCTGCTGGCGGGCCCGGCGCTGGCCGGAATGTACGATACCGTCCTGCGCGCGCTGCGCGATGAGGCGGGCTACTGGTGGGTGACCTACCGCAAGGCATTCAAGCGCAACTTCAAGGCCAGCCTTGTGCCCGGTGTGCTGTACACCGTGGTGGTCACGCTGCAAATTTTCCTCGTCTATTTCTGCTTTAATATGCTGTACCACGGCACCAACGTGGGTGTTCCGCTGTGGGTGGCTACGGTGCTCAATCTGGTGTTGTTTCAGATGCTGTTTGCCTATATGTGGCCGCAGGTGGTGCTGCTGGACCAGCCTTTGAGTCTGACCTTGAAAAACAGCATCAACTGCATGATCGCCTTTCTGCCCCACGCACTGGCTGCCGCCATCGTGCAGGTGCTGTTCTGGGGCGTGGTGATCCTGTGCATGCCACTGGGTCTTTTCCTGATGCTGATCTTCGGCTTCTGGTTCGTCACCGAGGTGTCCTGCCAGATCGTGTACGGCGATATTGACCGGGTGTTCCACATCGAGGAGAACATCCGCAAGCTGAAGGATGCCGAGCTGGAGGCCGCCCTGAAAGAGGACTACGCCGACGACGACACCCCGGAAGAATAAGCGATAAAACTGCGGAAAGGAGCGATGTCCCATGGAACAACGGAATAATCTTGTGCTGCAGGGGACAGAGACCTTTTCCCGCGGGCAGCTGGACAACCTTGCGCTGGAAAACGGCGCACTGGTGCTGGACAGCGTGGCCGGACGCAGCCTTTTGTACGGCAGCTACACCACCCCGGAATTCGCCATGCCGGCCTTCTGCAACCTGAACGTCAGCTGGAACGCCCATGCGCCCCGGGACACCATGGTGGAGGTGCGCTGCCGGGTGTACGCAGCAGGGGCGTGGACAAGCTGGATGAGCTTTGGCAAGTGGGCACCGGACTACCCCCGGTGCAGCGTGTCCAGCCAGAGCGAGGACGGCATGATCTTTTTGATGGGCGATACCGTCACGGTAGCCGCCCCGGGCGGCGGCACCGGCGTGCAGCTGCAGGTGAACCTTTCCACTAACAACGATAAAGTTACCCCGGCGGTGCGTCTGCTGGCGGCGGCGGTGCGTCCTCTTGCGTGGGAAAAGCGCAACGGCCATGCGCTGAACCGGCGGCTCTATCTGCCGGAATACTGCCTTTCCGCCCATGACCCCAGCTTTGGGCGGGAGATGGATCTGCCGCTGGTCATGGCGGCGCTGATGAACCGCTGGGGCGAAGATATCCTGCCGGAAGAAGTGGCCTACGCCATGGAGGACGGCAGCACCCGCAGCACCGGCAACACTGCCTTTGCGGCGGCCGCCGCAGGCTGCTGCGGCTACCCCTGCTGGCAGGCATGGATGGACCTTGCTGACCTGCGGGAGCAGATCCACGACGGCTGCTCGGTAGCGGTGCAGGTGGAGCGACGGGTGCGCGGTCAGCGCGACCCGGTGCGGCTGTGGATGGGACTGCACGGTTTTGGCCACGATGACGCTGTGATGGCAGATTTTGTGCTGCTGAACGACCCCACCGCCGATACCGACGGCGCAGTGAACTGCACCATGGCGCTGGTGGATTTTATGCGTTACTTTACCGGCAAGGCCATTGCCCTGCGGCCAAAGCAGCGGGAGACTGAGGCCGACCGTCCCCGGCGGCTGCGCTGCGAGCTGCGCGCCGGCACCCAGCCGGGCGTTTACTACTTTGAGCGGCGGGGAGAGCCCGCAGACCTGCCGGAGGATTTTTCCGGCTGGATCGCCTGCGCGCCCCACGATGGCGTGGCGCACGCCACCACCGCTCACCGCACCTTTTTGCGCTGTACCCGCACCGAGGACGGCGGGGTACAGTTCCCGCCGGAGCTGCTGGCCGCAGGCGGGCGCTGCAGCGTGTATGCAGTGGACCAGACCGGCACCATGCGGGTAGCAGAGGTACGGCTGCCGAAGCCGAAGCCTGTACCTGCAAGCACAGAACCCAAAGCCAACGGCCAGACCGGGGACGCCCCGGCACAGCCGTAAGCTTTTTCAGGGCGATATATGAAACAGGAGGAACACATTATGGCAAAGACGATCATCACTTTGGGCCGTGAGTACTGCACCGGCGGACGCTACATCGCAGAGGACGTGGCAAATGCACTGGGCATCAAGCTTTACGACAAGGAGCTGATCACCATGGCAGCAAAGAACTCCGGCTTGTCGGAGGAGGCTGTTGCCGCCAGCGAGAAACGGCACACCCACAGCCTGCTGTACAGCCTGTACACCATGGGCAACGAGCTGCCGCTGGGCGATCAGGTGTTCATTCTGCAGAGCCGTATCATCAAGCAGCTGGCCGAAGAAGGCCCCTGCGTGATCCTTGGCCGCTGCGGTGACTACGTCCTGCGGGAGCGCAAGGACGTGCTGCGGGTGTTCGTGTATGCACCCAAGGAGTGGCGCTTGCAGTACGCCAAGACCAACCCCTTGGTAAAGGCCAAGGACGAAAAGGGCATCAAGGACGAGGTGGAAAAGACCGACCGCAACCGCTCGGCCTACTACAACTACTACACCCAGAACCGCTGGGGCGATGCCCACAACTACGATCTGGCCATCAACGCCGCCCTTGGCCGCGAGACCTGCGTGAAGATGATCTTAGACGCAGCCGCCGCAAAGGAAAAGACGCTGTGACCCCCAGCCAGACCCAATAAACAACGACAGAACGTGGGCAGGGCGCTTCTGCGCCCTGCCCACATTTCCGGCAAGGAGAAATCGTGAAAACAAATCAATCGCAGACCGCACCCGCCGAGGTGCGGGAAAATATCATGGGCACCATGGAGATCAACCCCCTTTTGCTGAAACTCAGTATCCCGATGATGATCTCCATGCTGGTGCAGGCGCTGTACAACGTGGTGGACTCGGTGTTCGTGTCTCATGTCAGCGAGAGCGCTCTTACCGCCGTATCGCTGGCCTTTTCATTGCAGAATGTCATGATCGCCGTGGGCGTGGGCACCGGTGTGGGCGTGAACGCCCTGCTGAGCAAGAGCCTTGGCGAAAAGAACCAGAGCCGCGCCAACGCCACCGCAGAAAACGGCATCTTTCTTTCCCTGTGCAGCTTTGCGGTGTTTTTTGTCATCGGCCTTACCTGCATGAAGCCCTACTTCTACGCCCAGACCAGTGACGCCGTCATCGCGCAGCAGGGCATCCAGTATTTGTCGGTGTGCTGCATCTTCAGTCTGGGCATTTTCACTCAGACCATGGGCGAAAAGCTGCTGGCGGCTACCGGGCGCACCTATCTGAGCATGATCAGCCAGCTGGTGGGTGCCGTGGTGAACATCATTCTGGATCCCATCTTCATCTTCGGCTACTGCGGCAAGGCACTGTCCGGCACCACCGGCGCAGCGGTGGCAACGGTCATCGGTCAGTTCTGCGGCGCAGGCATGACGTTGTACTTCAACACCCGCAAAAACCCGGATATCCAGATCAGCTTCAAAGGCTTCCGTCCCAGCGCCAAGGCCATTGGCCGCATCTACACCGTGGGTCTGCCCAGCATCGCCATGCAGTGTGTGGGCAGCCTGATGACCTTTGGCATGAACCTGATCCTGATGGCCTTCTCCGCTACGGCGGTGGCGGTGTTCGGCGTCTACTTCAAGCTGCAAAGCTTTGTGTTTATGCCCATTTTCGGCCTGAACAACGGCATGGTGCCCATCATCAGCTACAACTATGGTGCCCGCAGACCGAACCGTGTGAAAAAGACCATCAAGCTGGCGGTGTGCTACGCCGAAGGTATCATGCTGGCAGGCTTCTGCATCTTCCAGTTCGCACCCCGGCAGGTGCTGAGCATCTTTGCCGCCAGCGACGCCATGCTGGCCATCGGCATCCCGGCCATGCGCATCATCTGCCTGCATTTCCTGCTGGCGGGCGTCAGCATCGTGCTCAGCTCGGTCTTTCAGGCGCTGGGCAACGGCGTCTTCAGCCTGATCGTTTCGGTCTGCCGTCAGCTGTTCGTGCTGCTGCCGGCAGCGTGGCTGCTGGCACAGACCGGCAGCGTCAACAATGTCTGGTGGGCCTTCCTCATTGCGGAAGTCGTCAGCATCCTGATGAGCCTGGCCTTCTATGCCCGTATCAACAAGACCACCATCGCACCCCTGTACCACTGACCCGGGTGCGGGCAGCGGCCCTGCAAACGAAAGGAACGTGATCTCTATGGTAAAAAAGCTGAAGTGGAATCTGATCCTCATGAGCCTGCTGTACGTCGGGCTGGGCATTTTTCTGGTCATGAAGCCCGGCACTGCGCTGAACATCGTCTGCTACGCGCTGGGCGGCGTGGTGCTGGCCTGCGCAGCGGTGCAGCTGATCCGCTACTTTGTGGTGGAGCGCGGGGTGTTCCAGAGCCAGCTTACCCTGATCTCCGGCCTTATCTGCCTTGCACTGGGCGTTTTTCTGCTGCTGCGCAGCGATATCGTGGTAAGCATTTTGCCCATCGTGTTCGGCCTGTTCGTCATCTTTGACGCCATTGGCCGGGTGCAGAACGCCTTGGACCTGCGCCGCTGCGGCTACGACAGCTGGAAGGGCTTTCTGCTGCTGCCGGTGCTCAGCGTGGTGCTGGGCGTCATCCTGATCGCAAACCCCTTCGGCGCCATGGAAACGCTGGTGATGGCCATCGGCGTCATCCTGATCGTGGAGGGCGCCATCAACCTGCTCAGCGCTCTGTACACCATCCTTGCAGTGCGCCGCTTTGCAAAGCTGCACCCGGAGACCCAGTCTGTGCTGGAAAGCATTACCGGTGAGGATCTGAACGGTGACGGCGTTGTCGCCCCGGACGTGACCCGCACCGATGCAGAGGCCACTGCCGTAGAACTGGACCATGTGGACGAGAGCGCCACCGTGGAGCAGGAGAAGCAGGAGTAAGGAATAAACCCTCTCAGGCGCTCCCGCGCCAGCTCTCCCGGAGGGAGAGCCAAGCCGTAAAGCTTGGCACTAAAGCATTAGACGCAATGAGAAAGTTTACGCCGTGACGGAGAGGGCAAGCACATTCCACCAAATCATAAATGAGTAAATCTATAACAAGAAAAGGAACAAAATCATGGAAAAGTACGATCTGATCATCGTGGGTGCGGGCCCTGCCGGCATCTTTACCGCTGTGGAGCTGCTGCGCCATGGCAGCAAAAAGAAGATGCTGCTGGTGGAAAAGGGCAAGCCGGTGGAAAAACGCCACTGCCCCAAGGCAGAGGTAGGCCACTGCGTCAACTGCCGCCCCACCTGCGCCATCACCACCGGCTTTTCCGGTGCGGGTGCGTTCTCGGACGGCAAGCTGAGCCTGTCCTACGAGGTAGGTGGCGACCTGCCCACCCTCATCGGGGAGGAGTTTGCGCAGGAACTCATCGATTACACCGATAAAATTTATCTGGAGTTCGGCGCAGACCCCCATGTGGAGGGCATCTACACCGGTGAGGACATCAAGGAGATCCGCAAAAACGCCATCCATGCGGGTCTGAAACTGGTGGACTGCCCCATCCGCCATCTGGGTACCGAGAAGGCACAGGAGCTGTATCTGGCCATCCAGAACTATCTGGCAGACAACGGCGTGGAGATGCGCTTCAATACCGAGTGCGAGAACATCATTCTGGAAGAGGAAGGCTGCAAGGGCGTGCTGCTGAAGGACGGCGACAGCCTGCTGCCCGTGTATGCGGACGAGGTGGTCATCGGCACCGGACGGCGCGGCGCAGACTGGCTGGAAAAGCTCTGCGCAGAGCACCACATCGCCCATAAGCCCGGCACCGTGGACATCGGCGTGCGTGTGGAGTGCCGCAATGAGGTGATGGAAAAGGTGAATAAGGTGCTGTATGAGTCCAAGCTCATCGGCTACCCGAAGCCGTGGAAGAACAAGGTGCGCACCTTCTGCCAGAACCCCGGCGGCTTTGTGGCGCAGGAAAACTACGACAACGACCTTGCGGTGGTCAACGGCCACAGCTTTAAGGAAAAGAAGAGCCCGAACACCAACCTTGCCATTCTGGTGTCCCACAACTTTACCGAGCCCTTCAACCAGCCCATCGCCTACGCCCAGAAGGTGGGCGAGCTGACCAATATGCTGGGCGCAGGCCACATCATGGTGCAGCGCTACGGCGATATTCTGGATGGCAAGCGCACATGGCAGAAGGAGCTGGCACAGTCCAACGTGAAGCCCACGTTGAAGGATGCCGTGGCCGGTGATATCACCGCCGCCATGCCCTACCGCGCCATGACCAATATCATCGAGTTCATCAAGATGCTGGACATGGTGGTGCCCGGCTTTGCCGCCAACGAGACGCTGCTGTACAGCCCGGAGCTGAAGTTCTACTCCAACAAGGTGAAGATGGACGAGAATCTTGACACCAACATTCAGGGTCTGCACTGTCTGGGCGACTCCTCCGGCTGGACGCGCGGGCTAATGATGGCCTCGGTCATGGGCGTGCTCATGGGCCGCAAGCTGGCTGAAAAAGAAGGCTGCTGAAAACGATTTGAAATGGCCGCCGCGTGCGCTTTGGCCATGCTCCAAGGAATTTGATTTTTTACCCTCCACGTAGGTCCGGCAGCCCGGATTGTAGGGCTCGTCGCCCGCGCAGGTCAGACGCTTCCCGTTCTTCAACTGAGTGGTGAAGCCGAACTGCTTGGCCTTGGTGGACAGGATGTCAAAGAAGGTGACGTCATAGTCCAAGATATGGACTGTCTCGCCGTCCTCCACCGGCACCAGGAAAATGCGGCTTCCAATCATCTTATAGAACTTGCCCTGGATCGTCAGGCGGCAGATGGTGGAGATGGTATCCACCAGTCCCTGGTGGCAGTAAATCTGCAGCTCGCCTTCATACTTTCCTTTTTTCATGGCAGCAGCCACCATGCGCACCATCCACACAATACCCATGATGTGGTCCGTGTGCTCATGAGTGACGAAAATATGGTGGATGTGGGACATGTCCACATTCA
>OHAU01000058.1_pt1 | contig 134721 bp, 118 predicted proteins | sample 1577181 | NCBI WGS metagenome assembly OHAU01 (sample SAMEA3541472, study PRJEB24748) | human gut metagenome | biome: human gut; feature: human-associated habitat; material: faeces | place: China | collected 2012
GTTTACGGCGTGGACTACCAGGGTATCTAATCCTGTTTGCTCCCCACGCTTTCGCGCCTCAGCGTCAGTTAATGTCCAGCAGGCCGCCTTCGCCACTGGTGTTCCTCCGTATATCTACGCATTTCACCGCTACACACGGAATTCCGCCTGCCTCTCCATCACTCAAGACCAGCAGTTTTGAAAGCAGTTTATGGGTTAAGCCCATAGATTTCACTTCCAACTTGCCGGCCCGCCTGCGCGCCCTTTACACCCAGTAAATCCGGATAACGCTTGCTCCCTACGTATTACCGCGGCTGCTGGCACGTAGTTAGCCGGAGCTTATTCTTCAGGTACCGTCATTTTCTTCGTCCCTGATTAAAGATCTTTACAACCCGAAGGCCTTCTTCAATCACGCGGCGTTGCTGCGTCAGGGTTTCCCCCATTGCGCAATATTCCCCACTGCTGCCTCCCGTAGGAGTCTGGGCCGTGTCTCAGTCCCAATGTGGCCGTTCAACCTCTCAGTCCGGCTACTGATCGTCGCCTTGGTGGGCCGTTACCCCGCCAACTAGCTAATCAGACGCGAGCTCATCTAAAAGCGGATTGCTCCTTTGGCATCAAAAACATGCGAATTTGATGCTTTATGCGGTATTAGCAGCCGTTTCCGACTGTTATCCCCCTCTTAAAGGCAGATTGCTCACGCGTTACTCACCCGTCCGCCACTAAACTAAAGATTCCGCTCCCGAAGGAGTTTCCAAAATAGTTCCGTTCGACTTGCATGTGTTAGGCACGCCGCCAGCGTTCATCCTGAGCCAGGATCAAACTCTCTAAAAATTGTATTTAAAGAACCGAAGTTCTTAAAATCGACTTTAGAGTCTGACGTGTCACTTTATTTTAACTGGAGTTGTGACTTCCAGCGATTTACCAAGAGTAAAAAACTCTCGAAATTTCAGGTTCGCACTACAACCTTCGTTCTTTTGAACAAAAGTTTAAGCACATCGTTGTTTAATTTACAAGGTACAATCTGCTGTTTTCAAAGAGTTTTCACAACTTTTCGTTGTTCTTAACCGCTCATCAACAGCTTATTTAGTATATCAAAACCAGAAGTGTTTGTCAAGAACTTTTTTCAAATTCTTTTTTGAAGAATCAAGTCGTTCCAAATCAAACTTTTCGGTTTTGCGCTTGTCTCTGAGAGACAGCTTTAATAGAATACCAAATCCCGGAGCATTTGTCAAATACTTTTTTCGTTTTTTGCAAAGAATTTTGCTGCAAACGAAAAACGGCGGCTCACGCCGTCGTTTTCTCTTTCTCTCGATGTTCGGACAAAATCAAACCGCTGAGCGCCAAAACCGTGCCAAGCCACATGATCGGCGTCATGGTTTCGTGCAGAATCAACGCTGAGCTTACTATTGTAATAACCGGCGTTGCATAAATGTACACGCTGGTTTTCACCGGACCAAGCAGGAAAACCGCGCGATTCCACGTCACAAAGCACGTTGCAGACGCACAAAGGCCCAGAAACAGCAGATTTGCCAGATGAACCGGCTGCGTCCACACGCTCAAACCGGGCGGAAACCCTTCAATCACCGCAGGAACGAGCAAAAACAGCAAACCGTATCCAAAAATGCGGCAGGTAAGCGGAATGGTACGGTAGCCCATGTGACCAAGCTGGCGCACGAGCACCGAGTACACACCCCAGACCAACGCCGCGCCTACGCCGAGCAGTGCGCCAATCGGGCTGAAATGCAGCTCACTGACGCCCGCGAGCGACACGAGCGCGACACCCGCCATCGCACAAACAAAGCCGAAAAAGAACCATTTGCTGAGTTTTTCGTGCAGCACGACCGCTGCGATCAGTGCGGTAAACAGCGGCGCTGCCGCTACGATAACGCCGACCAGCGACGCGGAAATGTACGTCAGCGCAATATTTTCCATCAAAAAGTACAGCGTAACGCCCGAAAGACCGGCCAGCGCAAACAATCCCTCATGCCACCTTTTCTGCGGGCGCATGAGGCCCTTGCCCACGATGAGCAGCACCAGAAAGCCGAGCGTGAACCGCGCCACCATAATCTCCAGCGGCGTGAACGCGCGCAGCAGCACCTTGGTGGAGACAAACGTCGTACCCCAGACAAGCACGCTGAACGCGCCGAACAAATGCCCCTGTATTCTGTGATTTTCCTGCATGATATTCTCCTTTTCAGCGAAAACGAGCGGTTACGGCTTGACCCAGTTCTCCTGTCCTGCGAATGCGTTATACGGTGCCGGATTGAAATGATTGATCAGACCGCTTCTGAGCACAACCTGCTGCCGCTCAAATGCCAGCGGAATGAGCGGCATTTCATTCAGGAACGTCGTGTACAGGCCCTCCGTATTCTCGCCGCTGCGGTACGCCGTGATGGCATTGCTCATGTCCTCACTCGAGTACGAGCCATAGTTCAGTCCGCCCTGTGGAGACAGCAGCGGGCGCAGATCAAAGTCCGGCGTCAGCTGAACTTCGCCGTAGTACGCGTCGAACGAGCCGCTCTGCAGCATGGAAACATAGGTGTCATACGGCTCCTCATCCACCGTGACATTGACGCCGTTCAGTGAATTCCACGATGCCGCAACCTGTTTTGCCGCCGCTACTTTAAACGCGTTGTCCGAGTTGACGAGCAGGCGGAACGAAAGCTGCACGGTCGCCGCGTCTGTCACTATCGTATCGGTTACTGTGGTATCGGTCGAGCCGGAATTGTCTGCAGAATCGGTCGAATCGCCGGAATCCGTGTTCTCATTGTCCAGAAGCACAACTTCCCCGTCCGAAACCGTCGAATCAGTCTGTTCCTTCGACGTGCGCACGGTCAGAAAATCCACCTTGTAATCGGTATCGCTTGCCCGGCCGCTCGTATAATAGATAAAGTCGCCGTCCTCGTCGTAGTAGCCGTCCTCCTCAGAAGAGTCCGAGTCATCATCGGAACCGTCTGTAGAATCCGAACCTCCGTCCGAAGAATCGGTGCTGCTGTCACTGCTGCCCGCAGAAGATGCACCTTCCTGTGCCGCCTCGCGCAGCAGCTGCGCCGCGGTCATCAAATCTGCCGACAGGCTGTACGACACGCCGGTATCTGCCGGCTGCGGATTGATCGGCAGCACCGCCGGATCGGCATAATCCTGCAGCTGGGTTGCGCACAGTCCCTGACGGCTGATCGCCATGGAAAGCGCCTGCCGCACTTTTGCATTTGCGAACTGGCTGTTATTGTAATTCAAACCGATATAATGCAGCATAGCACTGCTCACCGGAACGGTATCGACCTCGCCGGTGAACGCAATATTCTGGTCGTCCGGCGCAATACGCGCGCTGCGCATGATGGATACATCGCCGGTGCGGAAGCTGGTGTCCGCCGCATCCGCGCGCGTCATTTTGACCAGCGTAATGTGCCGAATGGTGCCGAGAAAGCCGCCGTGCCAGTTCTCGTTGGCCTCCAGCGTCCATGCGGCGCCGTTCTGAACCGGCTTGTACGGTCCGGTGCCCTCTGCGAACTCTCCTTCGTCCGTCGTACCCGCCCGATAGATCGGAATATCCAGCAGTTTCGGGAAGTTGACGTTCGGCGACGCAAGCGTAATGCGAACCATGCGCTTTGTCACCGCTTCGATTGAGGAAACCTCGGTCAGTCGGTTGTGATACGGCGAACTTTCGTTTTCCAGCACAGTCTTGAGACTTTCGGCAACATCACTTGCCGTCAGCTCCGCACCCGACCAGAACTTGATGCCTTTTTTAATCGTAAAGCTGAACGTGGTTCCGTCGCTCGTATAGTCCTCGCACAGCTCGTTTTCGAGTGTAAAATCGCTTTTTATCTCAAAAAGGCCCTCGTAGAGCGCCTCACGCAGCATGCTGTTTACCTCGGTGCCGTCCATGACCGGATTGAGCGTTGTGCCCGAGCGATACCACGCCAGACCGAAATACGCGTCCGACACATCCACGTTGTCTACCGGTGCGCCGTCGCCGTCGTTTCCCTTTCCGAACGGGAACGTGCAGCCGCTGAGCACGACCAAAGTTGCCATTGTCAGCGCCAGCGCACGTTTTTTCCAACTTTTCATTGCATTTGATCCTTTCCGCTTACAGACAGATCATGCCGCCCTGCACGCCGCGCACGCCGTGCGTTACGCGGTGCGACCAGAACTCATCCGAATGACACATGGTGCAGATGCCGCTGTCGATCACATTTTCCGCCGAAAGTCCGGCATCCTTCAGCAGCTTTACGCCAATGCCCTGCAGGTCCACATGGAATTTCGGACCTTTCTCCATGATGAACGGATGCACCTGTGCACCGAGCAGCTCTTCCATCGCTTCCGGCACATCCGCATCGGTCTCGAAGCACTCCTGCCGGATGGACGGACCGAGCACCGCAAACAGGCTTTCTCGCTTGGTGCCGAGCTGCTCCGCCATGACGTCCACGGTTTTGGGCAGAATGCCCGCCGCCATGCCGCGCCAGCCGGAATGACACACGCCTGCGGTGTGCGTCGCAGGATCATATAGTAAGGTGACAACACAGTCCGCATAAAAGCCGATGATGGGCGTATCCGGCAGCGCGGTTACGATCGCGTCCGACTGCCACTCCATCGGGCGGTGCAGCCCCATGCCGACCTTGTCCTCGGTCACGACCGACACCTGCGTGTCGTGGATCTGCTTGGTGAGCGTCATGCGCGTCTCATCCACGCCGAGCGTCTCGCCCAGCAGGCGATAGTTTTCGCGCACATTCTCCAACTCGTCGCCGCGGTTGAAGCCTAAATTCAGGCTTTCGCACGCGCCTGTGCTCACACCGCCGAATTTGGTGGTGAAGGCATGCCGCACCGGAATCCGTCGGCAGGTATAATATACGAAAGAACCGCGCTGTACGCGGCACATAGACTCGTTCATAGTCGTTCCTCCTCGTCTCTTCCATGAGGGAATACAGAATTATTATAGCAAATCGCCCTGCTGTTCACAAGAGCGCACACCAGTCGTTTTCAAAAAACACCAAAAACCGCGTATGTCAGCTTGTCTTTTTCTTGACAGTTTGACGAATAGGCTTTACAATTAAACATAGTATAATACCTGCTGTAACAGAGCCGGTGCCAATGGTGAGCACGGCTTTTTCAAAGGCATTATCTGATTGAACCGATAGCTTTATTTCTATCGGAACCGCATTTTTCTTTTGACAGCGCAAAACTCTGATTTTTTCGAGCGAAGCTTCGCTTTTTCGGCATATTCCGCCTTTATTCTTCGTGCAGTGCTCATGCGTGCTGCGCGTGTTTCACCGCGGAATCAGCCTGTTTTCTGCCGAACCGTCGCTCTATTGAGAAACAGCACCGCAGATCTGCGGTATTGTCTTGGTTTTGTGCCGTCTCCCAAAATTCGTAAATAGGAGGACACACCAACAGACATGAGCAACATCATCATACCGATCATCACCGGTATCGTGTGTCTCGCAGTAGGCGTAATCATCGGATTCCTGTATCGCAAGAGCGTTGCGGAAAAAGAGATCGGCTCTGCCGAGACCGAGGCCACCCGCATCATCAACGAAGCGATCAAGGCCGGCGAGACCAAAAAACGCGAATCCATACTCGAGGCAAAGGACGAAATCCACAAGCAGCGCGTCGAAGCCGACCGCGAGCTGAAGGAACGCCGCAATGAGACCCAGCAGCTTGAGCGCCGCCTGATTCAGCGCGAGGAAGCACTGGACAAGAAGAGCGACATGCTCGACCGCAAAAATGATGACCTTAACCGCCAGCTGGACGCAAGCCAGAAGGAAAAGGAAGAACTCGAGCGCATCAAGCTCGAGCAGGTAGAAAAGCTGGAGCAGATTGCCAGCATGACCCGCGACGAAGCACGCGAGATGCTCGTCCAGTCCATTGAAAACGAAGCGACCCACGATGCAGCCGTCAAGCTGCGCGAGATCAATCAGCGCCTGAAGGACGAGAGCGAGCAGACCGCCCGTGAGATCATCTCGACCGCAATCCAGCGCTGTGCCGCCGATCAGGTATCCGAGGCAACCGTTTCGGTTGTTCCGCTGCCGAACGACGAGATGAAGGGCCGCATTATCGGCCGAGAGGGACGCAATATCCGCACGCTGGAAACCCTTACCGGCGTAGACCTCATCATTGACGATACGCCCGAGGCGATCACCCTGTCCTCGTTCGATCCGGTTCGCCGTGAAATCGCACGTCTGGCACTCGAAAAGCTGATCGTTGACGGTCGTATCCATCCGGCCCGCATTGAGGAAATGGTTGACAAGGCTCGCCGCGAGGTGGAGCAGATCATCAAGAGCGAAGGCGAGCGCGCTACCTTCGAGACCGGCATTCACGGCATTCATCCCGAGCTGGTCAAGATCCTCGGCCGCCTGCGCTACCGCACCAGTTATGGTCAGAACGTCCTGCAGCACTCCATCGAGGTGGCTCACATTGCCGGCATGATGGCCAGCGAACTGGGTCTCGATCCGGTTCCGGCACGCCGCGCAGGCCTGCTGCATGATATCGGCAAGGCCATCGACCACGAGGTTGAGGGCAGCCACGTTCAGATCGGCGTAGACCTTGCCAAGAAGTACAAGGAATCCCAGCCGATCATCCACGCCATCGAGGCACACCACGGCGATGTGGAGGCAAAGACCATCGTAGCATGTCTGGTTCAGGCAGCCGATGCCATCTCCGCTGCACGTCCGGGCGCTCGCCGCGAGAACCTGGAGAACTATATCAAGCGTCTGGAGAAGCTTGAGAGCATCGCCAACGAGACGCCCGGCGTTTCCGGTTCGTTTGCCATTCAGGCAGGCCGCGAGATCCGCATCATTGTCAACCCGGAGAAGGTTTCGGACGACAAGATGGTGCTTCTTGCCCGCGAAATCGCCAAGAAGATCGAGAACGAGCTGGATTATCCCGGCCAGATCAAGGTCAACATGGTACGCGAAACGCGTGCGATCGACTACGCAAAGTAAAAAGCATCCCCTGCAAGTATCGCTCTTGCAGGGGATTTTTTCGCCCTTTTTCCGCTTTTAATCTTTATTGCAGACGATGAACCGTACACCGTTCTTCACATTTTCCGCTTTGCAGGTCAGGCCGTGCAGCGCAAGGATTTTCTGCAGAATGGCCAGTCCCAGTCCGTGTCCGCCTGCGCGGTCGCGCGCCTTATCGCCGCGATAGAACATCTCGAACAGGCGCGGCAGCTCGGTCTCCGGAATGGGTTCGCAGTCGTTCTCGACGGTCAGCAGGTGATTGCGGCTGTTCGTCAGCCGAACGGACACGCGCCCGTTTTCCGGCGAATACTTGGCGGCATTCTCCAGCAGACAGCCGACGGCACGCCGCAGCAGCGTTTCGTCGCCGCGGATGCGCACACCGTCCGCAATATCGACGGTCAGACGGCGTTTTTCAAACAGCGGTGCATACTCGGTCAGCATATCGTTTACAAGTGCGGTCAGATTGAGCGTTTTGCGGTTTTTCAGCTCGTCCGTGCGGTCCAGACGGGTGTAATCCAGCATTTCGCGCACAAGGCCGTTCATCCGCGCCGTTTCCTGCTCGATGGCGGCAAGATAGCGCGCGTTTTCCTCCGGTGAAATGTCCTGCGCGATGGCCTCGGCGTACCCGCCGATGAGCGCAAGCGGCGTTTTCAGGTCGTGGCTTGCCGCCGAGACAAACTGCTGTCGTTTGTCCTCGAGGTCGCGTTCGCTGTCCCAGCGGGTGTGCAGAGTCGCCGCCATTTCGCTCAGCGCACGGTTTAGCTCGCCGATTTCGTCTCCGCGGTTCAGGTCAGGTTTGAATTCGTCGAATGCGAGAATGGATACCCTATTGGCTTCTCTTGCCGTATCAACCAGTGGGTCGGACACCATTCGACGCACAATTTTATAAAAGAGGAACAGGAAAATCAAGTACAGCGCAATCGTGATAGGCAGCATAAGGCGAAAACAAGTACCGTATGCGTTTTCTCGATTGACCAGCGCCGCCGTAGCAAGAAGCACCTCGTCATCATACGGCATCCCCTGAAACGTGCCGACATACCGTTTCGAGGCCCGTACTTCTGCCCATTCTTCGTCCGGTATGTTTTCGCCGTCTATCGCCCGCAGTTCGGTATCCAGATAGCGCAGTGCGTCAAAGTAGCCCTCCATCACTTCGTCCGTGCGAAATGGCCATTTCCCCGGTATGTATGCACCTATGTACTCGCCTCCGTCGGAGCAGAACTGATTTGTTTCCTCAACCGGTGTTTGCGCCGTCCATTCCTCATAAACAATCTGAATTCGATTCGGGAAAAAGACAAATTGTGTATCTGTCTTGACTTGTCGGCCATAGACTGTAATTATAGGCTCAAGGTCGTGATCGTGATTGAATGCCTCGTTCATTTCACGCAGCGATTGCTCGGAGAAATCACTTAAATCAATGCCATAGCAGCAGCCTGTTGCCGGACGATACTTCAGCATCAGCGGCGATCTAATCAGAACCCGCTTATGATTTTCATCATAATACCGTATGATATAGGGCGTATCTATACCATCTCTCCACAGGTTGGCGCGCAGCAGATCGTATTCCGCTGTGCCTTCTGCCGGGTAGCGCGCTGCATCGCCTTTCAGAACTTCAAGGTCACTCATCAGCAATCCCGTACTTGCTCTCATGCTGGCATTAGCTTCCTCTCGAGCTTTATCCTGCGCAAGCTTTGCCACTTGCCACACCCACGGCACCACAAACACCGCCAGAATCACCGCCACGATCGCAGTCAGCCTTGCCGCGATGCCGATTTTACGAAACCGCTTTTTCATGTTGATCCCCCCAATCGGTAGCCCTTGCCGTACACCGCACGGATATGCTGCGAGGCTGTTCCAAGCGCTTTACGCAGACTGGCAATGTGCCGGTCTATCATGCGCTCGTCGCCGTCGAAATCCGTGCCCCATACCCGCTCGATGAGCAGGTCGCGCGACACCGTGCGTCCCTGTTCGCGCAGCAGCAGCTCGAGTATTTTTGCCTCCTTGGGACGCAGATTCACCGGGTTGCCGTCCACCGTTACCGTGCCCGAGGCCGTATCCATCAGGATATTCGCGTAGCCGAGTTCACTCGCGCCCAGCCGCAGCCCGCGGGCCCGCCGCATGAGCGCCTGTGCCTTTGCCACCAGCACCGGAAACGAAAACGGCTTCGTTATGTAATCGTCCGCGCCCGCGCGGAATCCTGCCAGCGTGTCACCCTCCTGCCCAAGTGCCGTGACGAAAATGACCGGTACGTCGCTCTCCTGCCGCACGGCTTCGCATACTTCGAGACCGTTCAGGTGCGGCATCATCACGTCCAGCACCAGCAGGTCGAACGGCTGCTCCTGTGCCAGCACGAGCGCCTGCTCGCCGTCATACGCCGGCGTCACCGCTACGCCTGCCGCCCGAAAGAAATCCTGCATCAGCGCGGATAACGCCTTGTCGTCCTCCGCCAAAAGAATGTGTCCTGCCATGGGAGTGCCCCCTCTCTATCTGTCATTGGTCTATCCTTTTCCTGTATTTAGTATAGCATAGAATTGTCCATTCTTTATCCAATGAAAAAGCCTTTCCGAAATTTTTTCGGAAAGGCTTTTGTATAAGTTCGATTTAGACGGCTTCTTTACGCCTGCGGTGGGATACAGCCCACGCCGTCCAGAATAAAGTGCGGACGGTATGCGTAATTTTCCACATCCTTGCGGGTAGTGCAGCCAGAGAGCACCAGAACGGTGTCCAGACCGGTTTCAATACCGGCAACAATATCGGTATCCATGCGGTCGCCAATCATAGCCGCCTCGTGCGAATGCACGCCCAGCAGGCGCAGACCGGTACGCATCATCAGCGGGTTCGGCTTGCCAACATAGTACGCGGTCTTGCCGGTGGCCAGCTCAATCGGAGAAACCAGTGCGCGGCATGCCGGAATAATGCCCTGCTCGGACGGGCCGGTCAAATCGGAGTTGGTGGCGATCAGGCGCGCACCCTTGTTGATCAGATCGACCGCCTTGAGGATGGTCTGATAGTTGTAGGTGTTGGTCTCGCCCGCAATAACGTAATCCGGGTCAACATCGTTCATCACGATGCCCGCCTCGTACAGCGCACCAACCAGACCGGGCGCACCGATTACATACGCAGATGCGTGCGGCTTCTGGCTGGCGATGAACTTTGCCGTAGCCAGAGCAGAGGTGTAGAAATGCTCCTCACCGATCTCCAAACCCATGCGTGCCAGCTTCTGCTGCAGCTCAAGCGGCGAACGCTCGGAGGAGTTGGTCAGGAAAAGGAAGCTCTTGTTTTCACGCTGCAGCCAGTCTACAAATTCAGGTACACCGGGCAGCAGACGGTTGCCGTGATAGATAACACCGTCCATATCGCAAATGAAGCCCTTCTTGTCGCGAAGCAGCTCTAATTCTTCGTTCATTATGCTGATCTCCTTTCGGTAGGCGACCCATGCTGAAACAGCATAGCCGGAAATCTTTTGTCCATTCTTATTATGCGTAAAATTTCCGCGAACGTCAAGAGCCAACCGAGGAAAAAATGTTAAATCCTCGTAAAGAGCTGAAAAGAGAGCGGAGAGCGAGGAGTGGAGAGTGAAGATTTTCTTCTCCGGGCGCATACCAAGGGACACAGGCGGCTCTGCCGCCGTGTCCCGCCGCGCGAGATTTCAGCACCCGTTTCACCATCAGACCGCACAGCGCGTGAAATGGAGCGCCTCCGGCGCGACAAAAATGGCCCGGCTCCGCCGGGTCATTTTTAACAAACACGAAAACGCCCCGAAAACCGGAAAGTTTTCGGGGTATTTTCGTGCAATAGGTGTTCTCGCCCTGCCCGCAAAGCGGGCACGCGCGGCGACACCGTTTCTCGTTCCAAAGGGCACAGCCCTTTGGAACGAAGCGCAAGCCTTTACGGCTCGAGGCGGTTCATATCACGCGGGAACATAGAAGCCTCGCGGATGTTATTCAGCTTTAGCAGCTGCATGGTCAGGCGCTCCAAGCCAATGCCCAGACCGCCGTGCGGCGGCATGCCGTACTTGTGCAGCATGGTGAAGGACTCAAACAGCTCAGCGTTCATCTTGCGGGCCTCCAGCTTGTCCATCTGCTCCTGATAATCGTGGATACGCTGACCGCCGGTGGTGATCTCCAGACCGCGGAACAGCAGGTCGAACGACAGCGCCAGCTTCGGGTCCTCCGGATCATCCTTCGCGTAGAACGGGCGCTTTGCGGACGGGAAGTGCGTTACAAATACGAAATCAGAGTCGTGCTCCTCCTTAGCCCACTGGCACAGCAGCACTTCTTCGTCCGGGTTGAGGTCATAACGGTTCTTGGACTTGTGACCGAACTTCTCCTCCATGATCTGCTTGGCCTCGTGGAAGCGGATGGTCGGGATTTCCTTGATCTCCGGAACCTCGGCGTTCAGCATAGCGAGTTCCTCAGCGCAGTGCTCCTTAACATAAGCCATAACGGACTTCAGCATGCCGGTCTCCATTGCCATTACATCGTACATGGAATCAATGTAGGCCATCTCGAAGTCCAGACCCATGTACTCGTTCAGGTGACGAGAGGTGTTGTGACGCTCTGCACGGTAAACCGAGCCGATCTCGTATACACGGCCGAATGCACCGGCGAGGTACTGCTTGTGGAACTGCGGGGACTGTGCCAGATAAGCCGGGGTGCCGAAGTAATCCAGCTTGAACAGGTTTGCGCCGCCCTCAGCGCCTGCAACGACGATCTTCGGGGTGTGGATGTGGGTGAAGCCCTGCGACTGCATGTACTGTGCAAAGCCGTCAGCGATCGCACCCTGTACGCGGAAGATCGCCTGCTTGCGCGGATGACGCAGCGTGATCGGACGCAGCGGCAGATCAACATCAAGGGACAGGCCCATATACTTCTTGCCGAGCGGTACCGGCAGCTGGTCGTACGGCTTGCCGAGGATGGACAGTGCGCTCAGAACGACCTCAACACCATGCTCTGCACGCGGCTCCTCACGAACGGTACCTGTAACCTCAAGTACCATTGCGTCCTTGACGTCCGAACGCTTGATGCCGCCGATCTCGTCACCCTGGAAGGTGCACTGGATCAGACCGCGCTCAACGCGCATTACAACAAAAGAAAAGTCAGACATATCGCGTACACGGTGAACCGTGCCGCGGAACGTGACCTCGCTGCCGACTGCTTCGCAGACGCGCTTTACGGTGTCAACGTACTGACCCGCTTCATGAATCATTTCCATAATATTACGCCTCTCTGTTTACAATTTTCAGATAGAGTTATTGTAGCATGGATTTACTGCCGTGACAAGGTTTTACCAGTGAAATCCACGCTGTTTTGACAATTTTTCTTATCGTTTCAGCCTGCGGAGCACCGCCTGTACTTCCTCGCGGCCCTCACCGCTGACGATAATGCACACCGCATAAACGCCTGCACCGACCACGACAGCCGCGCCAAGGCGAATGAGATTGCCGACCGGCAGCAGCGTGCATGCAAAGGCCGCCGCACCGCACAGCAGCGCCGAAACGATGATGCGCACCAGACTGACCGGTGCCACGCGGAACAGAAACCGGCTGCGCACGCGCACGCAGGTGATGATAAAATAGGACGCAAATGCGACCACCGAACCAAGCGCACCGCCGGTAAATCCGAGGGTTTTGAGCAGGATAACACTCGAAACCACCTTGATAACCGCTGCAATCGCACTGTTCTGCAGAACGTGTACGGTGGACTGCTCCAGCTCATATGCCTTGTTGGCGTATTCGGTCAGGCCCATGAACAGCATGGCAAGCGCGGTATACGCGATGACCGGCGCACCGGCAGCGTACTTCGCGGGGAACAGGAACCGGCTGAGCGGCAGCGCGACCGCCGTCAGACCTGCAACCGCAGGCACGGCGATCAGCAGATACAGCCGCACGCCCTGATCGAGCAGCGGCTTTGCTGCGGCTTTGCCGCCCTCACGCCAGCCGCGCAGCACAGCAGGATACACGCCGCGCATAATGCCGACCGAGATCATCGTGAACAGACCGCTTGCGATCGAGTTGTTATTCGAGTAGTATGCGTACAGAATGTTGCCGTAAAAGCCGACAACGAGGTATTTGTCGATCTGGTTAAGCAGCGCCACCGAGATGGAAACGCCCATCAGCGGTACGCCGTATTTGAGGAACCTGTTCAGCAGCGGCTTGGAGAAATATTTCAGCCGCACAACAACCGGCAGGCTAAGCGCAAACACCGCACCGATGGTGGCTACACCGTCCGCAATGGTATTGGCGAAGATAGCCGGGAACGGCGACGGATAATTCGACTTGCCGCCGACAAGCGCGAATGCAACCGCGAGCTTGAGCACCGCCGAGGTCAGCGACCACAGGATGGACGCTTTTACTCTGCCGAGCTGAATCAGCGCCGCATTGAGCACCTGAAACGCCGTGTAGGTGCAGAACATCAGCGCGCCGCCCAGATAGACCGGACTCTGCGTCACAGCCGCCGTAATGCAGCAGCCGATGGCAACAAGCACACACAATCCCACATAGATGGTAGAAACCGTGGAGAACAGGCCGCGTCCTTCATCGGCGCGGTACTCCTCACCTACATAACGGGTGGCGGAGTTCGCCATCCAGCCCGCGAGGATGAGGTAGAGCAGCTGTATCGTAGTGTTGGTCAGGTTGAACGCGCTGACCGCACCCTCCACAAAGATGTGAGAATACAGCGAAGAGCACCCGATGACGAGCAGTCCCTCGACCACCTTGGCCGGCAGGAACAGCATGGCATCGCGCGTCATGGTATTTTTAGAGGACAAAAGAAAAACCCTCACTTTCCGTCAGATAAAATCAGTATACCATGTTCTGAGCAAAAAAACAAACTTCGTTTGCCGAAAAATCGCCGAAAAAGCCGCATTTTCCTGTCTCACGGTTTTGCAATCCCCCTGTTTTCATGGTATACTGATTATACTTGTCAAGTGGAGGTATTTGACTTTGCGAATCATGCATGTAATGGGCGGCGGCGATGTAGGCGGCGCCAAGACCCAGATTATGAATACCGTGACCGGACTCAACCGCAATAACGATGTGATGCTCATCTCGTTCCGCGCAGGTCCGTTTGCGGATGAAGCGCGCGAACGCGGCATTGATGTGCGCGTGATCGAGCGGCACAACCCATTCCGCGCGGCACGAACCATGCGCGACCTGGTAGATGCGTTCAAGCCCGATATAATTCACTGCCACGGCGGCCGTGCCAACCTGATGGGAGCCATGGTGCGCCGCAGCCGTCAGGTGCCGATCGTCACGACCGTGCACTCGGATTATCGGCTGGACTACCTCGGCAGTCCGCTCAAGCAGTACACGCTCGGCACAGCGAATGCCATTGCCCTGCGCTTTCTCGACTTCTATCAGCCGGTCGCGGACCGTATGGCACGCACGCTCATCGAGCGCGGCTTTGACCCGGAGCGCATTGTAAAAATCTACAACGGTATGGATTTTGACCGTCCGAAGGGCGAATTTGACCGTGTTGCCTATCTGCGGGACACCTACGGAGCCGAGATCGAGGACGGCGACGTGCTGTGCGGCATTGCCGCGCGTCTGACTGCCGTCAAGGATATTGCGACCACCATCCGCGGCTTTGCCGAGGCGCTGAAATCCGCGCCGCAGCTGCGCCTGTTCATCGCCGGTGACGGCGAGGACGAGGATATGCTCAAAAAGCTGTGCGACCAGCTCGGCGTGCGTGAGCGCGTAACATTCTGCGGCTGGGTATCGCCGGTCATGCCGTTCTTCCGCGCGATGGACATCAACCTGCTGTCCTCGGTGTCCGAAACCTTCCCGTACTCCATTCTCGAGGGCGTTTGTGCCGGCTGCGCGACCATCTGCTCGGATGTCGGCGGCATGCCCGAACTCATCGACACCGGCGAAAACGGCTATATCTTCCCGGTCGGGGACGATAAGCGGCTGGCGGAATATCTGATCCGTCTGGGCAACGATGCCGCGCTGCGGCAGAAATTTGCGGATGCGCTGTACGAAAAAGCCTCCCGCGATTTCTCGCGCGACAAGATGTGCGAACGCCAGATGGAAAACTACCGTCACCTGCTGGCACGGTTCCATCGTCCGAAAAACGAGCGTGAGAGCATTGTCATCTGCGGCGCGTACGGACGCGGCAACGCCGGTGACGATGCCATCCTCGAGGCCATTGTGCAGGAGATGCGCCAGCTCGATCCCGAACGCACCATCTGCGTTATGTCGCGCAGGCCGAAGGAAACGCGCCTGATCTACCGCACGAACGCCATCTATACTTTTAATGTGTTCTCCGTCCTGCGCAGGTTCCGCCATGCCGCGCTGTATATCAACGGCGGCGGCTCGCTCATGCAGGATGTCACGTCCACCCGCTCGATCTGGTACTACTGCTACACGCTGTACGCCGCCAAAAAGCGCGGCTGCAAGGTAATGATGTACGGCTGCGGCATCGGTCCGATCAACCGTCCGGGCAACCGCCGGATGGCCGCCAGAACCATTGATACATCGGTTGACCGCATCACGCTGCGCGATGACAATTCCCGCGCACTGCTTGCCGAAATGGGCGTTACCCGGCCGGATATCCGTGTTTCCGCCGACCCGACCATCATTCTGACGCCGGCGCCGCGTGAAATCGTCAATATCGCCCTCGAGCAGAGCGGCATTGACCCGAACGGAAAGTATATCGGCTTCGGTCTGCGCAACTGGAAGGGTCTGGACACGGCTCTGCCCGAAATCGCGGCTGCAGCCAACTACGCCTATGAAAAGCACGGCCTGACGCCGGTTTTCGTACCCATCGAGTTTCCGAGCGACCTCATGCCCGCAGAACGTGTCGGCGCACTGCTGCACTGTCCGTGGCACGCCGTGCGTACCCGACAGCCCATCGAAGTCACCATCGGCATCCTCTCCCGCATGAAAACCGTGGTCGGCATCCGACTGCATTCGCTGATGTTCTCCGCCGGTCAGGGCGTTCCGGTCGTCGGCATGAGCTACGATATCAAGGTGGACGGCTTCCTGAAATATATCGGCAGCCGCACCTGTCTGCAGCTTTCGTCCGTCAAGGCGGAGCCGCTGTGCCGCCTCATCGACGAGTGCGTCTCCGGTGCGCTCGATAACGAGGTGCACCGCACCGCGGAAATGCTGAGAGAAAGAGAGTCCGAGAATGTGAAGGGTGCAGCGAAGCTGCTGAACATTTCCGAAAACTAAACCGCAGGGCGGGCTACCTTGCGATATATGATAAAACAATCCACTAAAGGGGTTATATAGATATGAAGAACCACATCGTCTGTCTTTCGACAACGAACTACCATCCTCTGCCGACGCGCAAGCAGAACGTGATGAGCCGTCTGCGCAACAGCGAAATCCTGTATTTTGATCCCCCGGTGTCGCTCATCGCACCGCTCAAGGACAAAAAAGCCTCCGCCTATATCGAAAAGTACAAGCAGCCCGGCGAAAAGGTCGAGGGACACGAAAACATCACTGTTTACGCACTGCCGCCGGTACTGCCGTTTTTCAACAAGTTCCGCTGGATCAACAAAATCAACCAGAAGCGGCAGGCGGCGTTCATCCGCGAAAAGATGCGCGAGCATGGCTTCGGTGACGAGACCGTGCTGTGGTGCTACTCGCCGTCCTCGTGCGATATTGTGGAGCACCTGCCGCACTCCAAGCTGGTATATGACTGTGTAGACCGTCATTCCGCATACAAGGGCCACATCAATCCCAAGGTTGTGGACAAGATGGAATGCGATCTGGCCAAGCCTGCCGATCAGGTATTCGCAACTGCGGTCGGTCTGGCAGAGACACTGGAAAAGATCAACCCGACCACCCAGATGATCCCGAACGGCGCGGCTTACGAGATTTTCTCGCGTGTACAGACCGAGAAGGACACCCTTCCCTGCCCGGAGGACATGAAGGATCTGCCGCATCCGATCTACGGCTTTGTCGGCATGCTGCAGGAGTGCATCGACTATGCACTGATCGAAAAGCTGGCGAAGAGCCGTCCGAACGCGACGATTTTCCTGATCGGACGCACGCTGCCGGGTGTTGACCTGACCAACCTCAAGCAGTACCCGAACATTGTATTCCACGGTCTGGTGCCGCAGCCCGAACTGCCCGCATATCTGGCGCAGATGGACGTCTGCCTGAACGTATTCCGTGCCGGTGCGCTCTCCAAGGACGTTTCGCCGCTCAAGTTCTACGAATATCTGGCAACCGGCAAGCCGATCGTTTCCACGCGCGAGCCGCTGCAGGTCGAGGATTTCAAGGATGTGGTCTACATTGCCCGCAATCCCGAGATGTTCCTGCCGCTGTGCGATGCCGCTGCCAAGGAAAAACGTCCGGCATGGACGGAAAAACGCCTTGCCTACGGCGCGCAGTGCTCGTGGACCGAGCGCGTGCACCAGATGGAAGAGGTGCTTTATAAAAAGGGCGTTCTGCACGAAAGTGCAGAGGAGTAAAATTTATCTTTGGGCATTTACACGAATCCCGAAAAAAGCGGGTAAAATACTTGCATTAACAAGTTAAATTAGCTAAAATAAATATGTATCGTCACCGTTGGTTTTAAGAAAGAGGTGTACACATGACCGGCAGCGTATTTTTGAACCAGACTGCAGCTGAACAGTTTTTCGTTCTCGGGCATTCGTGCATTCTCTCGGGCATCGGTGCACATAAATGAGCGATTATAGGGCACGGGTATACCCGTGCCCTCATTTGTTTTTGTAGGAGGAATAACAAATGAAAAAAGTTCTCGTTGTCATGGGATCCGACAGTGATCTCAAGGTAATGGAAAAGTGTGTTGACCGTCTGAAATCGTTCGATATTCCGACTGAGGTCCGCATCTGCTCCGCGCACCGCACCCCGGCAGCTGCCGAGCAGCTGGCGAAGAACGCGGCAGCCGAAGGCTTCGGCGTTATCATCGCGGCGGCAGGCAAGGCCGCACACCTCGGCGGTGTACTGGCGGCTTACACCACGCTTCCGGTAATCGGCGTGCCGATGGCCACCAGCGTGATGGGCGGCATGGACAGCCTGCTCTCCATCGTGCAGATGCCCAAGGGTATTCCGGTGGCAACCGTTGCGATCGACGGCGCAGACAACGCCGCCATCCTCGCAGCACAGATGATCGCCCTGTCGGATGACGCACTGGCACAGAAGCTCGCGCAGTTCAAGGCCGATATGGCAGCGGAAGTTACCGCAAAGGACGAAAAGGTTCGCGCTCAGTTCGCGTAATCTATATAGGTATCTCTGATACCGCATCCCCGCAAGGTAAAGGCATTGGGGCCGCTCCCATTGGCAGCTTCGATGTACAACCTGCAAACAACATTGTTTCAAATTAACACTACTTATACAAATGGAGGAATTGGACATGGAAAAGAAAGAACAGCTGTACGAAGGCAAGGCTAAGAAGGTATTTGCTACCGACGATGCAAATCTCGTAATCGTTGACTACAAGGACGATGCAACCGCATTCAACGGTGAGAAGAAGGGCACCATTACCGGCAAGGGCGTTATCAACAACGTAATGAGCAATCACATGTTCCAGCTGCTCGAGCAGCAGGGCGTGCCGACCCACTTTGTTGAGCAGCTCTCCGAGCGCGAGACCCTGGTAAAGAAGGTCTCCATTGTACCGCTGGAGGTCATCATCCGCAACATTTCCGCCGGTTCCTTTGCGAAGCGTTTCGGCGTGGAAGAGGGCATCGTATTCGACGAGCCGACCATCGAGTTCTCCTACAAAAACGATGAGCTTGGCGACCCGCTCATGAACGCTTACCACGCGATCGCACTGAAGGCTGCTACCCGTGAGGAGATCGAGACCATCAAGGCAATGGCCTTCAAGGTAAACGAGGTTATGAAGCAGTACTTCGATACCCTGAACGTCATCCTCGTTGATTTTAAGCTCGAGTTCGGCAAGACTGCGGACGGCAAGATCGTTCTCGCGGACGAAATCTCTCCGGATACCTGCCGCCTGTGGGACAAGACCACCAAGGAGAAGCTGGATAAGGACCGCTTCCGTCGTGATATGGGCGGTGTCGAGGAGGCATATCAGGAAATCATGAAGCGCGTTATGGGCAAGTAAGCCCATCCGCAAGGCAAGATTCGGACAAGAAAAGGCTGAAGAATGAAATATCGTATTTTAAGAAAAAGCAGCACTCCGTTTGACAAGGTGCATGAGGAGTGCGGTGTATTCGGTATCGCAGCGCCGGAAGGCAAGGAGATTTCCGCCGCGCACGACGCGTATACCGCACTGTTTGCTCTCCAGCACCGCGGTCAGGAGGCTGCCGGTATCGCCGTAAACAAAAACGGCGTGATCCACTGCCATAAGGACACCGGTCTGGTCAGCGCCGTGTTCAATCAGGAGATTCTGGACAACATGCCCGGCTCGATGGCTATCGGTCATGTGCGCTACTCCACCACCGGCGATACCCGCCGCGAGAATGCGCAGCCGATCTCCATCACCCATGTAAAGGGCAATCTCGCGGTTGCGCACAACGGCAACCTCGTAAACGCAGGCGAGCTGCGCCGCGAGATTGAGCTGGACGGCGGCATTTTCCGTTCCTCGAACGACACCGAGGTGCTGGTATACACCATCGTTAAGGAACGCCTCAAGTGCGGCTCTATTGAAGAAGCCGTTATGAACACCATGCACCGCATCGAGGGTGCCTACTCTCTGGTCGTTATGTCTCCGCGCAAGCTGATCGCGGCACGCGACCCGCACGGCTTCCGTCCGCTGTGTATCGGCCTGCTGGACAACGACTGCTACATTTTCGCTTCCGAGACCTGCGCTCTGGACGCGCTCGGCGCAAAGTTCATCCGCGATGTAGAACCCGGTGAGGTCTGCGTTGTCGAAAACGGTGAGCTGCGCTCCATGCACTGCGGTATCGAGTGCAAGTCCTCCGCGTGCGTATTCGAGTACATTTACTTTGCCCGTCCGGACTCCATCATCGACGGTGCATCGGTTGAGCTGGCCCGTCAGGAGGCCGGCAAGTACCTGTCCATCGAGCATCCGGTCGGCGCTGACGTGGTTATCGGCGTACCGGATTCCGGTATTCCGGCAGCGATCGGCTACGCAAAGTTCTCCGGCATTCCGTACGGCGTGGGTCTCATCAAGAACCGCTATATCGCCCGCACCTTTATCCAGCCGGGCCAGGACAAGCGCGAGCGCTCGGTGCGTCTCAAGCTGAACGCCCTGCGCACCGCCATTGAGGGCAAGCGCGTGATCATGGTCGATGACTCCATCGTCCGCGGTACGACCTGCGGCCGTCTGGTAAAGCTGCTGCGCGACGCAGGCGCGGCTGAGGTTCACATGAGAATTTCGGCGCCACCGTTCCGTCATCCCTGCTTCTTCGGCACGGATATTCCGGAGCGCAACCAGCTTCTCGCCCACAACCGCACGGTTGAGGAGATGCGCGAGATCATCGGCGTGGATTCGCTCGGTTTCCTGTCGCTCGAGGCCTGCCGCAAGATCGCAGTCGGCTGCAAGCTGGGCTTCTGCGATGCATGCTTCTCCGGCGAGTACCCGATTCCGGTACCCGAGCAGGTGGATAAGAACATGTTCGAGATCGAGATTCCGCTCCCCGCTAACAAAGACTAACTTTTGAATTGAGAATGGAAAATGGAGAATGGAGAATTGCGGTACGGCGCACCGCGCCGCATAAAATAATCGCGCATTGCGCGAATCCGCAATTTTCCATTTTCAATTCTCAATTTTCCATTTTTCCCGTTCATACGATAAATGAAAGTGAGATGTAAAACATGAGTGTAAGCCGTTCTGAAAGCTACAAGGCTGCCGGCGTTGACGTTACCGCAGGCTATGAAGCGGTCAAGCTGATGAAGCCGATGGTAGAAAGCACCTTTACCAAGGGCGTTATGGGTACGCTCGGCGGCTTCGGCGGCCTGTTCCGTCCGGAGTTCAAGGGCATGAAGGATCCGATCCTCGTTTCCGGTACGGATGGCGTCGGCACCAAGCTCAAGCTGGCGTTCCTGATGGACAAGCATGACACCGTTGGCATCGACTGCGTTGCCATGTGCGTAAACGATATCGCCTGCTGCGGTGCACAGCCGCTGTTCTTCCTCGACTATGTTGCAGTCGGCAAGAACCATCCGGAGAAGATCGCACAGATGGTTTCCGGTATCGCAGAGGGCTGCCGTCAGGCAGGCTGCGCGCTGATCGGCGGCGAAACCGCTGAAATGCCGGGCTTCTATCCGGAAAACGAGTACGATATGGCCGGCTTCTCTGTCGGCATGGTCGATAAGGAAAAGATGATCGACGGCACCGGCATCAAGGCCGGCGACGCGCTGATCGGTGTTGCCTCCTCCGGCGTACACTCCAACGGCTATTCTCTGGTTCGCAAGACGCTCGGCATCAACGAGAAGTCGGTTCGCCGCTACATCGACGAATTCGGCAAGACCCTCGGCGAAGAGCTGCTGACCCCGACCAAGATCTACGTTAAGGCGATCCAGTCCCTGATGGGCAAGGTTGAGGTTAAGGGCATCAGCCATATCACCGGCGGCGGCTTCTATGAGAATGTACCGCGCATGCTGCCGGCAGGCATCGTTGCCAAGATCGAGAAGGCTGCTATGCCGGTTCCGCCGGTATTCGACCTGATCGCAAAGACCGGCAAGATTCCGGAGCGCGACATGTACAACACCTTCAACATGGGCGCCGGTCTGGTTCTGGCCGTTGCCGCTGAGGACGCTTCCCGCGCGGTTGCAGCAATTTCCGCTGCAGGCGAGCAGGCTTATGTTATCGGCGAGTGCGTAAACGGCGCCGAAAAGGGCGTAGAACTCGTTTAAGTAAATTGAAAATGGAGAATTGAGAATTGGCGCTATCCTTGCGCGGGTTTCGTCCGCGCTGCGTGGTTCAGTGCAAAGCGATGTATTGAATAATCGCATTCTGCACGAATCCACAATTCTCCATTTCATTTGTTTTTTGGAGAAAAATAAATGACAAAAATTGCAGTTTTGGTTTCGGGCGGCGGCACGAACCTGCAGGCGCTCATTGACGCACAGCAGGCGGGCAAGATCGAAAACGGACAGATTTCGCTCGTTATTTCGTCCAACCCGAAGGCGTATGCACTCGAGCGTGCCGCAAAAGCGGCTATTCCCTCCGAGGTGCTGCGCCGCAGGGACTTTTCCGACGCGGAAGAGTACGGCAAGGCGCTTACCGCTCTGCTGGAGAACGCAGACATCGATCTGATCGTGCTCGCAGGCTTCATGACCGTCCTGCCGGACAGCTTCTGCCGCCATTTCGAAAACCGCATTATCAACGTACATCCCTCGCTCATCCCCTCCTTCTGCGGAGAGGGCTTCTACGGTCTGCGCGTGCATGAAGCCGCGCTGGCAAAAGGGGTAAAGGTTACCGGTGCGACCGTGCATTTTGTGTCCGAAGTGGTAGACGGCGGCGCAATCATCGCGCAGAAGGCCGTTGAAGTGGAAGATGACGACACACCGGAGACCTTGCAGAAACGCGTCATGCAGAACGCGGAGTGGATTCTTCTGCCGCAGGCAGTATCCGACTTCTGCGCAGGCAGACTGCGCGTGGACGGCGCTATCGTCCATAAAAACTGAACAGGAGTGACAGCATTATGAGCAAGAATGTTTTTGACATCAGTCAGGAGCTGATGAGCAACGCATATCCCGGCCGCGGCATCATTCTCGGCCGCACCCCGGATAATAAAAAGAATGTTATCGCCTACTTCATCATGGGCCGCTCGGAGAACAGCCGCAACCGCGTGTTCACCGAAACCGAGGACGGTATCCGCACCGAGGCATTTGACCCGTCCAAGATGGTCGATCCCTCGCTGATCATCTATCATCCGGTGCGCCTGTACAACGGCACCCTGGTCGTTACCAACGGCGACCAGACCGATTCCATCGTGGACTATCTCAAGCAGGGCAAGAGCTACTTTGAGGCGCTCCGCACCCGCCAGTTTGAGCCGGACGCCCCCAACTACACCTCCCGCATTTCGGGCGTTGTCAACCCGGACGGCTCCTACAGCCTGTCCATCCTCAAGAACTTCACCTCGGACCGCACCGCCAACAAGCGTTTCTTCTATGAGTACGATAAGCCGGTTGCCGGTCTGGGCCATTTCATCCATACCTATCAGTGCGACGGCGATCCGCTGCCGCCGTTCCGCGGCGAGCCGAAGTGCATCCGCATCGAGCTGCCCATTCACGAGTTCACCAACCTGCTCTGGAACAGCCTGAACGAGCAGAACAAGGTTTCGCTGTTCGTGCGCTACGTCGATCTGGAGACCGGCGAAGTTGAGCAGGAAATCCGCAACAAGAACGCAGAATAACTGCGACCTGATGAGCAGAAAGGACTATTTATGAAAGAATTAGCCTTAAAGTACGGCTGCAACCCCAACCAGAAGCCGGCCCGCATTTTTATGACCGAGGGCGAGCTTCCGATCGAGGTACTCAACGGCAAGCCGGGTTATATCAACTTCTGTGACGCATTCAACTCTTGGCAGCTCGTCCGTGCGCTGAAAAAGGCGACCGGCCTGCCCGCAGCTGCGTCCTTCAAGCACGTTTCTCCGGCCGGTGCTGCTCTCGGCAAGCCGCTGACCGATGTTGAGAAGCAGATGTACTTTGTTGACACCGACAAGGAGCTGTCTCCCATCGCATGTGCGTACATCCGCGCACGCGGCGCTGACCGTCTGTGCTCCTACGGCGACTGGGCGGCTCTGTCCGACACCTGCGACGCAGACACCGCTTCCTACCTCGCACACGAGGTTTCCGACGGCATCATCGCGCCGGACTTCACCGCTGAGGCCCTCGAGATCCTCAAGACCAAGCGCAAAGGCGGCTACAACGTTGTCAAGATCGACCCGAACTATGAGCCGAAGCCGATCGAGCAGCGCGACATTTTCGGCATCCGCTTCGAGCAGGGTTACAACAACTACGAGATCAACGAGAGCCTGCTCACCAACATCGTTACCGAGAACAAGAATCTGCCGGAGAGCGCAAAGCACGACATGATCCTTGCGCTCATCACGCTCAAGTACACGCAGTCCAACTCGGTCTGCTACGTCAAGGACGGCATGACCATCGGTGTCGGCGCAGGTCAGCAGAGCCGCATCCACTGCACGCGACTCGCCGGCAACAAGGCCGACAACTGGTTCGTTCGTCAGCATCCGAAGGTTCTCGGTCTGCAGTTTGTTGACGGCATCCGCCGCCCGGACCGCGACAACGCGATCGACGTTTACACCTCGGACGAGTATGAGGACGTACTGGCTGAAGGCGTATGGCAGAAGACCTTCAAGGTAAAGCCGGAGGTGCTCACCGCCGAGGAAAAGAAGGCGTGGATCGCCAAGAACACCGGCGTAACCGTCGGCTCGGATGCCTTCTTCCCGTTCGGCGACAACGTAGAGCGCGCGCGCAAGTCCGGCGTGGAGTACATTGTACAGCCGGGCGGCTCCATCCGCGATGACAATGTTATCGAAACCGCGAACAAGTACGGCATCACGATGGCGTTCACCGGCATGCGTCTGTTCCATCACTAATGAAACTGCTGAAAGGCTATTATGCCTACTTAGCCGTATCCGGCGGACTGCTGCTCAGTCTGGCCGCGCAGCACAACTGGGCACTGCAGATACTGGCGTTCGCGCTGGTGTCTGCCGGTGCGCTGTCCGTGCAGAATGCGTCTCGCTGGTACATGCGCGCAAGCATTGCCGCGGACGTGACGATGGCGTTCAAGCTCATCCTCGGTCCGGCAGTCATCCCGCCCTGTCTGCTGCGGATTGTGCTGCAGTATGCGGCGCTCGTGCCGCTGCTGCTCACCGGCTGCATGCTGCTGATGGGCGTAAAAGACCAGATGCACAAGATCGAGCACAGCACGCTGCCCGAATGGGTTTTGCTGGTGGTCTGGAGCACAGGCTGCATCCTTACGCTGCTCATCGCGCCCGGCTGGCTGAATGACTATCTGGCGCCGCTGGCGGCAAAGGCGGCAAACACGCTCCTGCCGATCGGCTATGTTGCACTTATTGTAGAAATGTTCCGCGCACAGCGTGTGTATTTACAAACGGAGGAACAATAAATGAAAGTTTTGGTTATCGGCGGCGGCGGCCGTGAGCACGCCATCGTCCATACATTGAAGAAGAGCCCCAAGGTGGACCACATCTGGTGTGCGCCGGGCAACGGCGGCATTGCCGCTGAGGCAGAGTGCGTTGCCATCAAGGCAACCGACATCGACGGCATGGTTGCTTTCGCCAAGGAGCACAAGCCGGATCTCGTTATGGTAGCACCGGACGACCCGCTTGCACTCGGCATGGTAGACGCACTCGAGGCCGCAGGCATCCGTGCCTTCGGTCCGCGCAAGAACGCCGCCATCATCGAGGGCAGCAAGTCCTTTGCGAAGGATTTAATGCAGAAATACAACATCCCGACCGCGGGCTACGCTGTTTTTGAGAACTCCGCAGATGCAATCGAGTACATCAAGAAGAACGGTGCGCCGATCGTTGTCAAGGCGGACGGTCTTGCACTCGGCAAGGGCGTTACCGTGGCTATGACCGAGGAAGAAGCCATCGAAGCAGTCAAGGACGCGATCGACGGCGGCGCATTCGGCGGTGCCGGTGCGCGTGTCGTTATCGAGGAGTTCCTCACCGGCCCTGAGGTTTCCGTGCTGGCATTCGTTGACGGCAAGCACCTCAAGACCATGCCGTCCGCACAGGATCACAAGCGTGCCTACGACCATGACGAAGGCCCGAACACCGGCGGTATGGGCGCATTCTCGCCGTCCCGCTTCTATACCGACGACATTGCTGCCGAGTGCATGGAGACCATCTTCAAGCCGACTGTTGCAGCCATGGAGAAGGAAGGCCGTCCGTTCAAGGGCGTGCTGTACTTCGGCCTGATGCTGACCCCGAAGGGCCCGCGCGTTATCGAGTACAACGCTCGTTTCGGCGACCCGGAGACACAGGCTGTTCTGTCCCGACTGGACACCGACCTGTTCGACATCTTCAATGCCGTTATCGACGAAAAGCTCGAGGACATTGACATCAAGTGGGCGGACAACGCCGCCTGCTGTGTCTGCATGGCGTCCGGCGGCTATCCGAAGGCCTACGAAAAGGGCAAGGAGATCACTGGTCTGGACGATGTGAGGGATTCGTTCGTATTCCACGCAGGCACCGCTGTCAAGGATGGCAAGCTGGTCACGAACGGCGGCCGCGTGCTCGGCGTAACGGCAGTTGCCCCCACGCTCGATGAAGCGATCCTCAAGGCGTATGCCGATGTCAAGAAGATTCACTTCGATAAGGCGCATTATCGCACCGATATCGGCGTAAAGTAATATTTTACGTTTATTGTAGGGCGGGCTGACCTCAGCCCGCCCTACATTCTGCGTGAATGGAAGAAAGGAAAAAAGAATGAAAATCGAACAGCAAAATCAGATTTTAGGCTGCATGAACGATGTTCTCAACCAGAACGGCTTCCGTGCGGAAATCATGCAGAAGGACGGCGCACCAACCATTCTGCGCTGCGAGGCGATGCGTCAGGGCAAGGTTGCCAAGGACGTTGTGATTGAAGCCTGCTTCATCCCGATGCAGTTGCCCGCAGAGGACATGGGGCTGCTGCAGTTCTTCGTTACGCTGTTTCAGGGTGCCCCGGAAAACAACAAGGTGCAGCTTCGTCATGCGTGCGATTACTGCAACAACTTCTGTGCGCTCGGCTCGTTCGGCTTCTTTGAGGAGGCCGGTCAGATTTACCTCAAGCACAACACACTGGTGGACGGCTCTCTCGAACTCGAGAAAATCATTCCGTTTGTGGCGGATAACATTTCCGTGCTGATTGCGGCAGTCTCCCGCTTCATCGACGGTCTGGCGCAGATTGCCTATGCAGGCATGACGCTCGACGCTGTTATCGAGCAGGACTTGTTCCCGAAGCTCGGCTGAAAAGCATAAAAACACCGCAGAGTAAGGCTTAACCGTCGTAAGGAACTATAAGTCCTGCGGTTAGAGCAGAGAACGGCGTGACCGTTAAGGTCACGCCGTTTTTTGCGTCCAAGGGTAGATTCTGCAATCATGGGTTCTGCCAGTGCGGGGATTTCCACATGGTCCTTTTCAAGAATCCGCGAAATCTGCTCTGGGCCTTTGCCGTCAATGCAGAGGTCAAAGACGCGCTTGACATTCTGGGCAGCATCCTCATCCAGAATCCACTTGTCCTTGCCGCTGCTCGTTGCCCCATCTGCCGTGTTCGTCCAAAGGGCGAATGGGACACATGACATGAAAGTGCGGATTGAAAATGCCGACCTCCTCCTTGTCGAGAGAATGAACGGCAAAGTCCACTACCATACCCCAGCTCACAAAGTTCTCCAACAAAAATTGCCTTGCCAGAGCGATGTTCTCCTGCATGGAAAACTCGTTCTGCAAGGCAATGTCAAAACTGTACGCAAGCTGCGCTTTCTTTCCGCGTTCGACTTTCTCCACCGCGTTCCAGAGGGTTTCACGGTCTGCATACTCCGATGGCGCATGCGATGGCAGCAGGATTTCAGAGCAGATCACGCACAGTCTGTGTCGATTTACTCCGGCTCATCCTCATCGAGCAGCGTGAGTACATCAATCGGCGCGTCATTCTGCGTCACCTGCACATGCACATGGGTGCCGAGTGCGGATTCTGCGGGAATGCTGTCCGCGCACACGCCGAGCGCCTCACCGGCGGAGACAACCTGTCCTTCCTGCACGCGTACATCGTCCATGCCGCAGTACGACGAGGTCAGGCCGTTAGTATGCGTCAGCGTCACGCAGGTGCCGTACAGGCCATCCTCGGCAATCTGCTGCACAGTGCCGTCGGTCAGTGCGAGCACGGTTTCGCCGGCTTCGGCAGAGAAGTCCGTGCCGGCATGAACACGCCAGTCGCCCATGGTCGGCTGAAACAGCAGCGTGTCACCCGAAAACGGCGTCAGCACGGCTCCGGACACCGGCCGCACATACACAGGGGCGCTGACCGTCACCGCCGGTTCCGGCTCTGCCGCCGCGACCGGCTGTTCCTCAATCACCGGCTCGGGTTCCTGCTCCTGCTGCGGAACAGCAGCCGGTTCGGTCGGTGCTTCGGCGGTCGAGTCGGCCGGTGCGATGATAGGCATGCCGGTGTCCGGCTCGACCGCGTTCTGCCGGTGTGCATTGCCCCAGATCACCCATGCGGATGCGGCGATGATGAGCGCACACAGCGAAAGAATGGTGTAGAATCCGCGGGTAGAGAGCACCGCGGTGTGTTTGGATTGATATTGCTTCATGTCCCTTTACCTCCGTTGCTGACAGTATGGTCGGCTGCTGCGGAAAATATACGCGCCGCCGAAAATTTGCCGCACAGCGGACACAGGCCGCGCGAACGCTCGGTTAACCTGCAAAAGGGAAGTCCGGTGCACATTGTACCCGATTGTCGAATGTGGTATAATGATAGCAGGAAAGAGAAACGCAAGGAGGGTAAAGACTATGGAACTGGCTGACTTTTTCGCAATTGACCGGCTGTCGCAGCACGACGAGGAACTGCTGATCGAATCCGCGATGCAGATGCAGCAGATGATGCTGCTGTACGAATCCGGCATCCGTGAGATCAAGACCAAGCTGGATATTCTAAGCGATGAGTCGCGTATTTCGGGCAAGCCAAGCCCGATTGATTCGATCAAAAGCCGCATCAAAAGCCCGCGCAGCATTATCAGCAAGCTCAAGCGGCGCGGATTCCCGATCACGCTGCAGTCCATGATAGACAATCTGAACGATATTGGCGGTATCCGCGTGATCTGTCCGTTTATCGAGGATATTTACACAGTAGCGGACATGCTCATGCGGCAGGATGACTTGACGCTGATCGAGAAGAAGGACTACATTGCCAATCCCAAGCCGAACGGCTACCGCAGCCTGCATTTGATCCTCGAGGTGCCGATTTTCCTCGCGGAACGCACGCAGCCGGTACGCATCGAGCTGCAGATTCGCACGATGGCGATGGATTTCTGGGCCAGTCTGGAGCACCAGCTGCGCTATAAATCCGATGTGGAGATTCCGGAGCATGTATCCGATGATTTGAAGAAGTGTGCGGATGTTATTGCGGAGACCGATCAGGAGATGCAGCGCATCGCAAAAGAACTGAAAGTGCTGTAAAAGGAGAAATTATGCAATACATACCCATTATAACCCTGATTCTGGTTGTTATTCTGTTGGGACTGGTCATCGTCCTGCTGACCCGCAAGCCGGAAAAGCCGGAGCTTCCGCAGCAAATTGACCCAACCGCATCCATTACTGCGCTCGGTACGCTCGTGACACAAAACCTGCGCGAAGGCCGGGAAGCACAGAGCAATCAGCTTTCCGCGATGGACAAGAGCCTTGGCGACAAAATGAGCGGTCTGACCGATCAGCTCGGTCGGTTTGAGACGCGTCTGCAGGGCTTTACGGCGGAAACAACGCAGAATCTGACCAATATCCGCGAAACCGTGGACAAAAACCTGCACACCTTCACGGGTGAGACAAAACAGAATCTGGAAACCATCCGCAGCACGATGGACAAGAATCTGCACACGTTCACCGGCGAAACCAAACAGGATTTGGAAACTATCCGCGAAACGGTAGATAAAAATCTGCACACCTTCACGGGTGAAACTAAGCAGGATTTGGAGAACATCCGCGTTACAGTGGATAAAAACCTGCGTGCCATGCAGGAGGACAACAACAAAAAGCTGGACGATATGCGTCAAATTGTAGACGAAAAGCTGCAGAAAACACTGTCTGAGCGCATGAACGAGTCGTTTAAGCTGGTCAACGAGCGTTTGGAGCAGGTTTACAAGGGTCTCGGTGAGATGCAGACGCTGGCACAGGGTGTCGGTGATTTGAAGAAGGTGCTCACCAATGTCAAAACCCGCGGCATTGTGGGCGAGATTCAGTTGGGCGCGATCCTCGAGGACATTCTCGCGCCCGAGCAGTACGAAACCAACGTGGCGACCGTGCCGAACAGCCGCAATGTGGTCGAGTATGCGGTCAAGCTGCCCGTTGAGGACGGCAGCTTTGTCTGGCTGCCGATCGACTCCAAGTTCCCGGGAGACACCTACGGGGCGCTCCGTGATGCGTACGAGGAAGGCTCGCGCGAGCAGATTGACGCATGCGTCAAGCAGCTGATCGCCACTCTGAAATCCGAGGCGAAGGACATTCACGACAAGTATCTCGCACCGCCGCATACGACCGAGTTCGGCATCATGTTCCTGCCCTTCGAGGGACTGTATGCCGAAGCTGTCAGCCGCGGCATGGTGGAGATTCTGCAGCGGGACTACCATGTCAATCTGGCCGGTCCGAGCACGATGGCGGCGCTGCTGAACAGCCTGCAGATGTCGTTCCGCACGATTGCGATTCAGAAGCGCTCGGGTGAGGTCTGGAGCGTTCTGGGTGCGGTCAAGACCGAGTTTGACAAGTTTGAAGCCTGCCTGACGCAGACGCAGAACCGACTCGATCAGGCGAGCCGCGAGCTGGATAAGCTGGTCGGTACGCGCACGCGCGCTATCCGCCGCAAGCTGAAGGGCGTTACCGAACTCAGCGAGAGCGAAACGCAGAAGGTTCTGGATATCGGCACCGATTCGGAAGAAGAGTGAAGCGCTGAGCGGAAAGAGATTCTCAACCGCTTTCTCGGCAAAAGAAAACACCGCAGAGCATTGGCTTAATAGTGATAAAGTACTATTTAGCTTTGCGAGGGGCAGAGAACGGTGTGACCACAATGATCACGCCGTTTTTCTGCGTCCAGGGGTAGATTTCGCAACGACTCCATCCCAAACTTTCTGTGTCTACGATCTCTACTACGCCGCAATCTAATTTCCCTCGCTCTATCATTTTGCATCACTACCTCATATGCAAGAAAAAGCCTAGCTTTTGCTGAGCTTTTTCGACAGGCTGCCCGGTTATTTCGTTTGAAATAACCGGTTTTTCTTATTTTCTGATTCTGTTAAAAGTTTTTGTTCCGATTTGCGAGGGGCAATATACAGATACTGCCGCCGTATCGGCGTATGAGCCGAATATCTGACTTTAACCCCAAAAGAAACCCTGTCTGTTCCAACAACAGACAGGGTTTTCTCACTATTACAGCACTTTTTTTTGCCGCCCGGAATCTTTGGCAGATTGAGCGTAGTCGCGGCCGAGCACGGCGCTGCACAGCTCTACCACGGCTGCGACCGGCGCGTAGCAGAATACATCGTCGAAGCCGGTGCCGCCGGTCATTTCGCGCAGCTCTGCCGCCGAATTTTCCATCTTGCCGGTGTTGACAAAGTGCAGGTCGATGCCGCCCTTCTCCTTAACCTCTGCGGGCGGGAACAGCGCCTCGGCGCGTGCCAGACGGTCCTCGTTCACATCGGTCACAACGACCATGGACGGACGTCACGGTGCAGCGCATACGTCAGCGCACTCAGGCCCATCGGACCGGCGCCTGCCATGATGACCAGCTTGCCGCCCTTTTTAATACCCATTTCGTGGTGATAAACACCTATCTTGGTGTGATAAGCGGCGTTAAGCACCGACCGAGCAGCTCATCGTCTCCGCAAGAGACACCTCGTAGTAAGCGCGGGCTGCAGCGTGAACTTCATGCCCGGCTTGAATTTATCCTGATGCTTCGCGCCAACCTTGACGATATCGCCCGCGAACTCGTGCCCCAGGACGGTCGGATGCTCAGCTACATCGGGATGCACGCGCTTGTGCGCTTGTGCTCGGTGCCGAGGATGGCACACTTGTAGGCGGACATACAGATGCTGTCGGATACGACCTTGACCAGAATCTCATCATCGCGGATTTCCGGCAGTTCAAAGGTATCCAGACGCAGGATCATTCGCAGCATACAGACGTACAGCCCTTGCTTTCATAATAAGCAACTTTCCTTCATCACTTAGGCAATAGATTTCAACAATTACAGCTTGGAAAAGCGTATTTTCGGAAGCAGCGCCTCGATAACCGAGCGCTCGGCGGCCTGTGTGCCGCTGCACATGACATTCGCGGCTCCGGTTGCAGTCGAGAGACGGACAGCGTCCTCTTCGCTCATATCCTGCGACTCGGCATACGCCAGCGCGGCCACCACGCTGTCACCCGCACCGACCGTACTGCCGACCGGAATCTTGAGTCCCTCAGCGTAAATCGTGCTGCCCTTGCGCAGATACAGCGCACCGCGGCCGCCTAGCGAGATAACCACCCGTTCGATACCGCTCTCCAGCAGCTTTTGACCTTCTGCGGTCAGTTCTTCGATGGTTTCCAGTTTTCTGCCCGCCAGACGCGACAGTTCATCATCATTCGGCTTGATGAGGTACGGCGCAGCCTTTAAGCCTTCCGCCAGTAAAGCGCCGTCCGCATCGAGGAACACCCGCGCACCTGCGTTTTTGCATGCACTCGTCCACACGCGGTAGGTTTCCTGCGGTGCGCCCTTCGGCAAGCTGCCCGCCAGCACCACAATGTCGCCTGCGTGCACCTCTGCCAGAAGGTCGTTCAGCAGCGCATCTAAATCTGCATTCGTGACGGTCAGACCCGGCTCGTTGATGTCGGTATTCGTGTGGCCGATCCGGTCGATGATTTTGATATTCGTGCGGGTCTGCCCCTCAACGAACCGGAACTGCGTGGTGAAATTCTCGTTTTCGAGCAGCTTTTCAAGCATTCTGCCGCTCTCACCGCCCAGAATGCCGACGGCGCGGCTCTCGCCGCCCAGTTTGGCAATCACTTTGCTCACGTTAATGCCCTTGCCGCCGGGATCCGTGCGCATTTCCGTGATGCGGTTGACCGTGTCAAGCGCCATACCCGGAATTTCTACCGTTTTATCCAATGCGGGGTTGAGTGTTACCGTATAGATCATGGAATGACCCCTTTCAGATATTTGAAACTGTTGAAACGAAAGCTATAATCAAAATAACAACAGTCCATATAAGCGTCAATCTGTTATTTCAACAAATAATCCCTTTCGTTTTTGTAAGGAATCACAAGAGCACATTCTCCCTGTAAATTCTGTTCTGCGTGCAAAAAAAGCGGCAATGCAGATGGAGTGCCCCAAAAAGTTAGACAATCTTTTGAAGTAAAAATTGTTCAAGCTGCCGAAAGGGCTTGTTGGCTGTGAACCGCAGTCGACAAGCCCTTTAATTTTGCCTTGATTCTGCGGTTGTTGTAGTAGTCCGGATAGTCAATAAGTTCCTGCTTGAAGTGTTCCATGGACTGAATTTTTTGCAGATACAGCAGTTCACTCTTGAGCAGTCCGAAAAAATTCTCAATCACAGCGTTGTCTAAACAGTTGCCCTTCCGGCTCATGCTTGGACGGATACCCTTTTTCACGAAGCATCCACTGGTATTGCTTGTGCTGGTACTGCCAACCCTGATCCGCGTGCAGGATTAGATTTGTGTTGTCCGGAATTTTTGCAAATGCCTTGTCCAACATCGTTGTCACCATGCTTAATACAGGTCGATCCGAAATCGTATAACTGACCAAATCACTGCTGTGCAAGTCAAGAATGGGCGACAAATACAGCTTTTCCCGAACAGGCTGAACTCCGTCACATCCGTTACCCATTTCAGATTTAGCTTCCGCTGTGATACGGCGATAGCCGTACCTCGAGCATCGTTTCGACCACCAGTTTCTTGAATTCCGGTGTGTATCGTTTGTTCAGTACTCCTTTTGGCATTAAAATCACCCCATCGGTTAGATAGTATATCACACTGTCTAACAAATGGGGTGCTGTTCAATAACCTCTCCTGGTTTTTCCTGTTCCGAACGCAAAGGGTCTCCCGCCATTCGGCGGGAGACCCTTTCTCATCTTATCGGCTTATTTACCGGTCTTTTCACACAGCTTCTGCATGATAACAGCTACCTGTGCACGGGTGGCCGTGCCCTGCGGGTCAAAACGGTTGCCCGATTTGCCGCTCAGCAGACCAGCCTTCTGCATTCTGGTTACAGCGTCCTTCGCGTAAGCGCGGATGCTTGCGCTGTCGGCAAATGCAGCTGCACTGCCGGTTTCCTCTACCTTGGTGCCGGTGGCGGTCAGGTAATTGTCCATGATAACCGCAGCCTGCTCACGGGTGATGAGCGCATTCGGATTGAAATGCGAAGCGTCCACGCCGGAAACGATCTTATTGGCTGCTGCCCAGTTGACGTATGCGTTGTAGTACATTTTGCTGTCTACGTCGGCAAACTGGCTCTGGGTGTTGTACGCGGAGATATCTGCGCCTGCCATACGGCCAAGCACGGTGACAAACATGCCGCGGGTCATGCCCTCGTTCGGGGAGAAGGTGGTTGCGGTCGTGCCGTTGAACAGCGCCTTATCGGTCACATATTCGATGGCATCCTTTGCCCAGTGGCCCGCGATGTCGGTAAAGGTACTTACCGTACCCTCAATGACCTTAACATTCTTGCCCACGGTGCCGTAGTTGTCGTAATCCACAGAGTAATCGTTGAATACATCATCGGATTCGTAGCCTACTGCATCGGTGAAGGTGCCCTCGTTCCAGTCTGCCAGCGTTGCCCAGGTATTGGTATTGCCGGCCTTGACGGTGTACGCGTTGATAACCGGAATATCGGTGGACTTCTCTGCAACAGAGGAGTTCAGTACGGTAGTAACGCGAACATACTTTGCACTGCCCAGTGCGGAAATATCAACCGTGTTCTTGCCGTTCTTCAGCTCTGCGGACTGGGAAGCCTTTACGGTCTTGCCGTCGTCCGAGGTCTCAACGGTTGCGGTTGCAGAAGCCGCGCCGGTAATCTCTGCGTTATAGGTAAACTGTGCTGCACTGCCGGTCATTGCGCGCCACTCGGTGGTGTGCGTGCCCTTGGTGACGATATTCTCCGGTGCGTAATCCAGCCATACGACCAGCTTGTCGCTTTCCGGACCCTTTGCAGTCGGATTTGCGTAAATCTGCTTATTCTCCTCTGCGGTCAGCTTGGTGGTGTAGAAGCGGAGCTGGCCGATGTCGCCCGTCAGCATGGTGTGCGTCTTGCCGCGGCCGCGGCCCGTCAGCAGATGACGGTGGAATGCAAAGCCGGAGTACATGGACTTGCCTTCCCAGTTGCGGATCTCAGAATCAAAATCCGGTGCATCGATGTGGCCGCTTGCCTTGGTATCCTCGTAGCTGTCGCCGCCGGTTGCACGATCAAAGCCGCCGGTGTACTGTACCCACTTGCCGAGGGTAACGCCGCCGCCCATATTCTCGTCGTCGTTCCAGAAGTACTCGCCGTTATCGTTGTTAAAGCCAATGCCATAGGTAACCATGCCGGTCTTGCGGACTGCCATGCGGAACAGGTAGTTGGTGCCGTAGCTGATGGAAGCGCCCTTCATCAGCAGCGGGTTGTGGTCCCACTCATCGCCCGTTGCCAGACGGTCGATGTTTGCCCAAACCATGCCGGTAACGCCGTTGTCTACCACATAGTTCTTGTTATCCGGAATTTCCACATAATCATCCACGCCGTCCAGGGACAGACCCCAGCCGCCGTTGTACTTAACGAGCGTCGGATTGCCGCGGATGATGCCGTCGTTGCCCTTGCCGGACTTATCCTTTACGATCGGGGTGCCCTGCATGGAGCCGAGCACGGCAACGGTCTTCTCTGCCGAGTTGCCGACCTTGACGGCATAGCTGCCGCCTGCCGGTGCCTTGTAGGCAAACTCAACCGTGCGGGTCTCGCCTGCCTTGAGCGCAGTCTTCTGCGAGGTAACGGCTGCGCCGTTGATGTACAGCACTGCCTCTGCGGTGCCGTCCTCATTGCCGATGTTCTGCACATCCGCCTTGGCGTAGATGACATCGCTGGTCGGCTCGCTTACCGTGCCGCTGCCAAGCTGCAGGCGCAGGTTGCTGTAGGTGTAGGTCGCCTTGCGGAAGGTAACATTGACAGTCTTGGTGTAGCTGTCCAGCTTGAGGGTATGCGTGCCGAGTGCAGAAAGCGTCAGCGGTGCGCTCAGCGTTGCGGACTCTCCGGGATTCAGACCGACAACACGCTCCTTGCCGCTCTTGCCGAACTCATACAGCCAACGGTCGGTGCCGTTGTCCTTGACACACATGGAGGCGGTCGCCAGACCCTTGCCGACATTGGTCACCTTTGCGGATACCGTGACAGTGCCGTTGGACTGAACGGTGTCCGGGGTGATGGAAATATCGCTGTACGCCAGCTTGGCGCCGTCCTTGGACAGCGTAACCGTCTCAAATACCTTCTCGCCGTCGCTGCTCAGACCCAGGTTCTTATAGGTCAGCAGACCGTCCTTGACGGTTACTTCGAGCATATCGCCCTTGCCGGTTGCAAGCAGGTTTGGATAGTTGTCGTTTAGGCGCTGATCCGGCTTGCCGGTGTCGATCTTGCCGTCACCGATGCGGGCATCGCCCTGGGTTACATACAGGGTATCCGCGCCGCGCTTCGGGTCAGCAGAAGCATAGCGGGAATACAGATGGGTATGGCCGCTGAACATGATATTCACGTTGCCGTTCTCCACGATGGAGGGAACGTACTTGCGGGTCAGGTCATCCTCGAACGGATGGTGCATGGTAACAACGCGGAAGTCAGCCTTCTTGGCATCGTCGGTTGCAAGATCGGCCTTGAGCCAGTCGAGCGACTCGTTTACAACGGCCTTGGTTGCCGCATCTGCCTCGCCGCCGCCTGCGGTGGAGTTCAGCTCGAACAGGGACCACGGGTTGCTGTCCAGCATATCGAAATGCACCGGACCGCAGTCAAACGCTACGTTGCGTCCGGTCTTGTTGGACTTATACTGCTCCTTCTGCACCTTGGTGACATACTCATCAAAGTAGACACCGTAATCGTGGTTGCCGCTGTTGTAGATGACCGGCACATTGTGCAGGAACGAGCCGACATTCTGGAACCAGTACGGGAACTGATCCTTCTGAGAGCCGGTGCCCTCTACCATATCGCCGGTATGCAGGATAAAGTCCGGATCGAACTGTGCAATCACATCGGAAACCTTGGTTGCCGTTTCAAAGCGATGGCTGTCGCTGACAACCACAAAGCGGATCTCATTCGAATTTTCGGGCAGCGTGCGGAAGTGACCATCCATAGTCTGTCCGTCCTCGGTCTCAACCTTGTAGGTATAGGTCGTACCCGGAGTCAGATCGGTCAGGCGGGCACGATACATGTGCATGCTCTCACCCTTAAACTTTTCGCCCTCCTCTACCGGAACCTCGAGCGTTTTCTTGTCCGCATCGTTCGTACCGTAGGTAATGGTGGACTTCATCGGTTTATCCAGTTCCCAAACGACAACCATGCCGTTTGTTTTCGGGGTCATCAGGTACGGACCCGTCAGGAAGGAGCCGGTATCCGTCCTACCGATTGCGAAAGCAGTGCTCGGCACCAGTGTTGCCAGCATCACGGCCGACAGCACACCGCTGAGCAGCCGCCGCATACGCGAAGATTTTTTAGCCATTTTCTTTTCTCCTTTCTCTTCACGGTACGGCTGCTGCCATACCGCCGCGTCTATGTTAAACCTTTTAAGTTAAGGCAATACCGCATAATTGAACAAGAGTGATTTGCGAGTAAATTTTGCGTACTGACGAGGCACAGTTTTGCGGTAATACTTGATGTATTACCGTGAAACTGCAACAAAGTCAGGACACAAAATTTCCGCAAAGCACCGCCGCTTTAATTGTGCGGTGTTGCCTTAAGGTTCGCGCGCTGTAAATATGCGTGTCGAAGTACGAAATCAGCCGCGTTCGGTTCTCGCCTGCCCACTCCAAATCGTAGGTGATGAGCTTGACCTCGTCCAGCGGCGGCAGTCCATCCGCTGCGCGGGCGGTGCTGTTTGCCGGAAGGCGGCAGCTTTTCGCTTCGATGTAGCATTCCTCTCCGCGGGAAGAGGTCAGCCAGTCGATAAAGGTGCGGGCGTTTTCGCGCTCCTGCTCCGGTGCACCACGCACAAGCGCGCACGCGCCGATCTCATAGCCGGTGCCGTCTGCCGGACTGCGCACCTCAATGGGATAGCCATCCAGCGCCGCACGGAAGGCGTCGTGCGAGAACACGATACCGACGGCGTATTCGCCGTTTTTTACCCGCTCTGCCGGCTCCACACCCGAACGGGTGTACAAACCGACGTTTTGGTCCAATTTTTGAAGATACTCCCACGCCTTGTCTTCGCCGCGCATCTGCACAAGCGTTGCCAGCGTAGTATACGAGGTACCCGAGCTTTTCGGAGTTGCCATCACAATCTGCCCTGCCAGTGCAGGCGACAGCAGATCGTCCCAGCAGGTCGGCAGCGGCGTTCCCGTCCGTGCAAACCAGTCGGTGTTGCAGGCGAAACACAGCGTGCCGATGTAGATTGGATTCCACACGCCCTGCTCATCCTGATAGGCTTCGGGCACATCGGTCAGCTCGGGACTTTGATACGCCTCCAGCAGACCGGCCTCTCGCAGCTGAATATAGTTATCCGCCGAGCCGCCCAGCAGCACAGAAGCCTGTGGGTTGTCCCGCTCCTGCTCGAGCCGCGCGGTCATTTCTCCGGCAGGAAGATGAATACAGTCCACGGTGATGCCGGTATCCTTGCGGAAGGCACTGCAGTACAGCAGCGTTTCCGACTCCGGCAGCGGACTGTAAACGGTAAGATGGTCATATTTCGGTGTTTCTGTCTTCTCCTCCATCGCATGATCGTGCTCCTGCGGTGAGGGATCGTTCTGCTGCTGACCCGTACAGCCGCAGAGCAGTCCGGTCAGCAGCAGAACAACAGGAAGAAAACATATTTTTTTCATAGCTTCCACCTCGACACAAAAGGCGGGCAGCTTTTCTCTGCCCCTATACTATAACAGTTTAAGCGGCTTCGCTCTACCGTCCATTATCCGATAATATTTCACCATACAAGAAGGCCGTTCCCGAATGGTGAATTTCTTACGATATTATTTTACCCTTCTTCCGACCGGCTGCGGTACTCGCGCGGCGAAACACCGACGTGCTTTTTGAACAGATAGCTGAAATAGTGCGAATCCTGATAACCGACGTCGAACGCAATATCGCTCATGCGGCTGTTGCCCTCGGTCAGCAGATGCTTTGCCGCCTCGATGCGGACAGCGGTCAGATATTCGACAAAGGTCTGACCGGTCTCCTGCGAAAACACGGTGGAAAAATGGTTCGGACTAAAGCCGACCTCTGCCGCCACCATGTGCAGTGAAATACCGCTGTCCGCATAGTTTTCGCGGATAAACTCCTTTGCACGGCTGATTTCCACGCTGTATCGCACATTCTGATGGCGATAACACAGACGAGTCATGCGGCCGAGCACCTCGGCGGCACAGGCCTTTGTGCCCTCGAGCGTCGCCGCCTGACCGAGCACCGCCTGCGGATCCTCCGGAGGCGGAATGCTGCCTGCCTGCACCTCATCAGCCAGCTGAGAGGCCGTGACGAGCAGGTTCATCAGCAGATAATACCGGTACAGCACGCTCTGCATGTCCTGCGCCGCAGAGTCGCCGAAATAACCCTCGACAATACGCGGCACGTCCTCGGGAGCGGCATGCCGCAGCTTGTCCGCCAGCGAGCCGCCTGCCGAGAAATCGAACTCGTGCTGCACACCGGCAAAGTCCGTGCTGCCGAATACGCCGTTGTCCGCACACGCGGAGGCCTGCAGCAGCGTATCCTTCGCTGTGCGATAGCTTTCCGGCAGGGCGCTGACACGGGAGACCGGTGCGCCGATCGCGCACAGCGCGTTCCAGCCCAGCACCTGACAGAGCTCGTGCCGCAGGTTCTGACAGAACTCGTAGGCGGTTTCGCGCACAGCTTCCTCGGTCTCTCCGCGCAGCAGGAGCACCAGCCGGCGGCTGCCGCGGAAAAAGGCGCAGACCTCGCTTTCCTCGCCGCACAAACGCTCGGTCAGCGCGCGCACCTGCTCCTGCACGGCATTTTCCGGCAGACGCACGATGCACACCAGATACTGCTTTGCTGTCAGCAGCAGCCCCCAGCGTTCTCCCTGTACAGCCGCCTCTGCAGTCGGTACGCTGCCCGAGAGCAGGTCGTTGAGAAAATGCTCACGCAGTACGTCCTCCTCGCGCTCACTGCGGCTGTTTACGCCTGCCGAGCGAAGCTGCTGCTGCTCCTGCTCAATCTGCTCGGCAACCTGTCCGAGCGTTTCGAGCAGCTGCGCCGAGCTGACCGGCTTGAGCAGATACGCATCCGCGTGCAGCGAAACCGCCTTCTGTGCATACTCAAATTCATCGTGTCCGCTGAGGAACACAATACGCAGCCATGGCATGGTGCGCCGTACAACCTTTGCCAGCTCCAGACCGTCCATAAACGGCATGCGGATGTCCGTAATGAGCACATCCGGCTTCATTTCCATCAGCATAGGCAGTGCCATTTCGCCGTCCGGCGCCTCACCTGCAAATAGAAAGCGTCCCTGCTCCTTTTCAATGCAGTTGCGGATGCCGTCCCGGATGATCTCCTCATCATCCGCAATGAATACACGCATCATAGCGTTTTCCCCTCCTGTTCGTCCGGTACGGTGAAGCTGATGCGTGTGCCGTGCCGGTATTCACTCTCAATCGTCAGTCCGCAGCCGTAATACAGCCGCAGGCGCTGTTCTACATTGCGCAGACCGTAGCCGCCCTTGCCGTCCGGGTCAAGCGGCGCGCCATTCTGCAGCGAGGTCCGTACCTCGGCAAGACGCTCCGGTGTCATGCCCATGCCGTTGTCCTCCACGGCGAAGTACATGCCTCCTGCCTGCCTGCGACCGGTCACGGTAATCTGTCCTCTGCCGCGTCTGCGCTTAATGCCGTGATAAATCGCGTTTTCAACCAGCGGCTGCAGCACGATTTTCAGCATATACCGCTCGTGCAGCGCGGGATCAATATCAATCGTATACCGCATGATGCTGCCGTACCGCACCGACTGAATCTGCAGATAGTTTGCAACGTGCTGTTCCTCGCGCTCGACCGTGATGTAATCCGCGCCGCGGCTGAGCGAGATGCGCAGAAAGCCGGTGAACGCCATCGTCATCTCGACAACCTCGCTGTTGCGGCCCTCTTCAGCCAGCCAGACGATGGTTTCCAGCGTATTGTACATGAAATGCGGCGTAATCTGCGCCTGCAGCGCCCGCAGTTCGGCTTTTTTGATGGTCTTTTCCTGCTCGACCCGCTCATGAATGAGCGCACCCAGCTGCTCCGCCATTGTATTGAGATCGTGTGTCAGTAGATGCAGCTCGTCGATCTCAGTCGGCGGGACGCGCTCGGTCAGCTCACCGGCGGCAATGCGGTTGGCAAACTGCTCCAGCTGCCGCAACGACGCACCGATCGCGCCTTCCAGATTGTCGGATGCCCGAATAGTCAACCAGACCATCACGCCGACCAGCACAATGAGTGCAAGCGCTGCCGCACCCAGTCCGTGCTGAATGCGGGCGTTGAAACGGCCCATGCGGGCGATCTCATTCTCGATATAGCGGTCAAGCATGCTGCCCGCCAGATGGCCGACGCTGTGAATCTCGCGGTACAGCGATTCGTTGCGGCTGACCGCGGCACCGGCGTCCATCTGCGTTTCCAGCTGATCAACGTAGCTGTCGATCGTGCGGATGGCGCGCAGCGCCGCGTTGAGATACTGTGCCTCGTCCTCTCCGGCACTGTCCAGCATGTCGTTCAGCTCGTGCAGAGCGCTGTCAATCAGCATCCGCTGCCGTCCATCCTCGAAGGAAATGCGGCCGGAAACCACGTTCCACACCTCATCCGGCAGGTCCTGCACCAGCACAGTACGAACCTCGGAGGCACGGGTCGTCAATGCAATATCCGCGCCATAGCGCTGTGTCAGAACAACCAGCAGACCGGCCAGCACGCACACCGGAAGGATCATGCAGACCACGCTGCGCAGCAGCGACTGCCGCAGCAAGCCGTGCAGGCTGTGATGGGTTTTACGCATCGGCCGTTCCCTCCTCCGTCAGCACGGCGGTATCCGCCAGAGCGATATAGGGCTTCCACGGTGCCTTCGCAATCTGCTGGGCTGCGTCTGCGGTCAGTTCAGCCAGCTGCGTATCATCCAGTGCGCCGATTACGGCAACCTCCCCTTTTTTCTGCAGCGCGCGCAGCTCTGCACCGCCGCCAAACGCACAAATCAGCACATCCTTGCCCGGTTTACGGCCGTGGCTGTGCAGATAATCCACTGCACCGAGCGCCATGGCGTCATTCTGGGCGAAAATGTAGCCGATTTCGTCCAGATGGTCCTCCATCTCCTCCAGTATTTCGCAGCCGCGCGAGCGCATGCCGTCGCCGCACAAGCTGTAGGTTACGGTCAATCCGTGTTCCTCCAGAGCCTCGCGGCAGCCGCGTGCAATCTCTCTTGCGTCCGAAGCATTTACTGTGCCGTAAAGCTCCAGTACACCGTCCCGCGGCATGCGCTGCTGCAGAAGCGCATCCGCCGCCTGCTCGGCGAGCGACGCATAATCAAATCCAATATGCTGCAGCGGCACATCATCCACGCCGCGTATCGCGCGGTCTATCGACAGCAGCGGCACAGAGGCGGATTTTGCTTCGCGCAGCACGTTGTCCCAGCCGCTTTCCACCAGCGGCGTAAATGCGATTGCGTCCACCTGATACACGATCAGCGCACGCACGGCTTCAATCTGTGCCTCCTGCGTGCGCTCGACCGGCATTTCCAGCACTTTGAAGCCATGTTCCTCCGCCGCATGTACAAGCGCTTCGGACTGCGCTTCGCGCCGGTCATCCTCTGCCGCCGTGGTGACAATGCCGAGCACCGGCACATGGGCATTCTCTTTTTCCGGCTGTGCCAATCCCTGCAGCAGCCGCAGCATCACAACTGTGCAGAGCAGCAGCAATGCCGCCCCTTTCCATCGTTTCATGGTTTTCTCTCCGTTTCTCTTTCTCTCCTGAATGATTTAATCATATCATACTTTGAAGGAATGAGCCAAATGTATTTAACCATAGTATAAAAACTATCCAAATAAGCGTCCATGATATTGTGCATATTTCCTCGCTTGGACAGAGAAATATCTTCCGGCGCAGTCGGATCTACTTGCATTGGCTGTTGATATGCGGTATAATATGATTACACAAGGAAAGACAAAAGTGCACATCGTGCACGCGAAAAGCCCCGGTGTTCCAGCACCGGGGCTTTTCTATGCCGTTTGGTATGAGGCGACTTATTCCTCAGGCTGACTACCGGTTACTGTTTCTGTCCAGCCATTTGCAAATGTAATATGCAACTACACTCGCCACAACAGAAATAAGGAAAGACAAAGTGATAGACATCGTGCACACCCCCATTCTCTACCTTTTGGGGAGCGGTAGCATAATCAGTATATCATAGCCGCAGCGAATCGACAAGTATCGACAAAAGGAGCGCAGATTGCAAACATCTGCGCTCCTTTTGCACCTGTATTACCGATTATCTTTTTCTGTCGGAATCTCCGTCTGCTCGGCTTCGCGCGCCTTCCTGCGCCGACGGCGCAGGACCGCAACAGCGCCGCCTCCGGCAGCAGCCAGCAGGAGCACCGGCCAGAACATCACCGCACCGACGATGAGCGCGCGAACCGCGTCAACCAGACCGCGTGTTCCGGTCTTAGCCGCCTGCGCGAGCTGTGCGCCGAATCCGCTGCCTTCTGGCGTTGCGGTCAGCGTCTGAACCTCTTTCAGATCCACATAGAAGGTCGAAAATCCGACCAGATCATCGTAATGGCGCTTAGAGCCGGTCAGCGAGTCGATCTCGTATTCGCAGTCGGCCAGCGCGTTCTCGAGAGAGATAATATCCTCCATCTTATCCGCCTGATCGAGCAGCGCCAGCAGCCGCTCGTGCTTGGTGGTCAGCGTTGCCAGACGGGTTTCGATATCGGTATACTGCTCGGTCACGTCCTCGCTCGAACGCGAGCTGTACACCACATGCACGCTGCTGCCGAGCTGCTCGTAAAACGCCTCAAACTTCTCCTGCGGAATGCGCAGGACATAGCTTGCATGTCGGCTGCCCGCATCGCCGGAAAGACTGCTCGATTCAAGATAGCCGCCTGCATCCGCTGCCATTTTCTCAATATCTGCAGAGGCTTTGTCGAAATCCTGCGTTTCGAGCGTCAGATTAGCGTTCAAAATCAGCTTGGCATTCTTTCTCACCGCAGAAAAGTCCGCACCGCTCTCAGCGGTATCTGCCGACGCTTCCTCGGTCCAGCCATTCATGTCACCCGGCATACTGCCGCTGTCACCGGCTGCCGCCGATGCCGAATTGCCGACGCTTGCTCCGCAGGCGGAAAGCAGCAGCAAAAGTGCAAGGAACAGGGGGAACAATCGTTTTTTCATAACAGACACCTCGTTTCTTGAGCGGTACGGCGCACGGCCGCTGTATTTTCTCTTGTTACTTAATTAGACGAGATGCCGTGCGATTTGGTTCCCTCCGTTCTGTATATCAATCAAACAATTTTTAATACCGCATTCTATTGAAATCGCGGTCGATTTTGCGTCTTTCTCTTGCAACCCTGTCGTTCTTCACCTATAATAGAATATAATAAACAAATAAACATTCAGCAAACCAGGCGAAAGCCTGCGGCGCAAAGCTAAGAAGCCGCTTTCGCAATGACTGCGAAGCCAGCTTCACAGGGCCTGTAAAATGGCAGCCAGTTGCCTCGTTTGAGATGCACAGATGCATTACCGATGCAGCAGTGCATCTTTTTTCTTTTACAGAGAAATGCCGGACGCATTCCGGCTTACGGAGGAGTATATGAACAAAATTACAACCAGACTGAAACGGTGCGGCTGTCTGCTGCTGTGCCTCTGCCTGCTTATGCCGCTGCTGCAGGACACAGCCGCCGCTGTGCAGGATTCCTCTGTCGTGCGAGTTGCATGGTATCCGGATTCCGCCTACAACATCACCTGCGAAAACGGCGAACGCAGTGGCTATGGCTACGAATATCAGCAGTCCGTCGCCGCATATACCGGCTGGACCTATCATTACATCGAAGCAAACTGGCTGGATTCACTGAACATGCTGCAAAAGGGCGAAATCGACCTGATGGCCGGCGTATCCTACGCCGAGGGCCGTGCCCAGACCATGCTGTTTTCCGATCTGCCGATGGGCGAGGAAAAATATTACCTGTATGCAAATCTCGCCGCTGCCAACATTTCCGTATCCGATTTGACCACCCTGAACGGCAAGCGCATCGGCATGCTGTCCGAAAGTATCGCGACCACGCAGTTCTGCGAATGGGAGACGCGCCACGGTCTGCACACCGAGCATGTGAACATCACCAGCGACGAGGACGCAGCCGCCAAGATCGCCAGCCGCGAAATCGACGGTTTTATCTCGGTCGAGAGTCCCCAGTGGCAGAAATACGGCCTGTCCGCGATCACCTCGTTCGGCAGCTCGGATGTTTACTTCGTGATCAGCAAAAGCCGTCCCGACCTCAAGGAAGCGCTCGATAATACCATGCGCCGTATTGCACACGACAAGCCGTTCTATCAGGATGATCTGTATCAGCGCTATCTGTCTGCCCAGTCGGTCGAGCTCCTCTCGACCGAGGAGCAGGACTGGCTCCGGCAGCATGGCGCCATCCGCATCGGTTTTCTGAATCATGACACCGGCATCAGCACCTTTGATATCCAAACCAGTGATGTTACCGGTGTTCTCACGGATTATGTCGTATATGCGACGAATTGTCTGGGGGATAACGCCTTGCATTTTGACCTGCACGGCTTTGACACGCAGCTTGAGCAGCTGCAGGCACTGCAGAACGGTGAGATCGACCTGATTTTTCACACCAGCCAAAACCCGCGTGCCGCCGAAGAGAACGGTCTTGCACTGTCGAACACCGTCTTGAGCTTCAGTCAGGCGGCGCTTACCACGAAGAACTATTTTAATGAGCTTGAGCCAAACACCGCTGCCATCCCCAAGAACGATTTTTCGCTCAAGCAGTACCTTTCCTATAATTATCCCAAGTGGACGATCCTCGAATACCCTTCGGCGAATGACGCGATCAAAGCCATGCGTACCGGCAGTGCGGACTGCTATGTAATGCGTGCCGGTCAGCTGCCGCGCTATATGAAGGACAAAACGCTGTACCGCGTGTTCCTCACACAGCCGAGCAAGACCTCGTTCGCCGTACGGCAGGGCGATACGGCTTTGCTGTCCATCCTGAACAAAACGCTCAAAACCATGCCTTCTTCCCTGCTGACCGGTGCACTTGCCATGTACGACAGTGCGCCCGAAAAGGTCACCGCTGCGGACTTTGTCAAGGACAATCTGACCACTGCCTCTGCTGTGTTCATCCTGCTCTCTCTGCTGCTGTTCGGTCTGTTCCGCAAGGCCCGGCAGTCCGCCAAACAGGCGCAGGAGCTGAACCTCAAGCTGCAGCAGAGCCAGACAGAGCTGCAGGAGGCGCTCACGCAGGCCAAGGCTGCCAACGCCGCCAAAACAACGTTCCTGAACAACATGTCGCACGATATCCGCACACCTATCAACGGCATCATCGGCATGCTGACTATTATCCAAAAAAATAAGGACGACCACGCGCGCATACGCGATTGTCTGCATAAAATCGAGCTGTCCTCTCAGCTGCTTCTGTCTCTGGTGAACGATGTTCTGGATATGGCTCAGCTGGAAAACGGCACCGTCGTTCTGCGGCGCGAATCCATGAATCTGGATGAAGTCTGCGGCAGCATTACCAATTCGGTGCTGTTTCAGGCGGAAGCCGCCGGCCTGACCGTCACCGGTGAGCATGACGATTTTTCCGGTATTTACGTCCGCAGCAGTGCGCTGCATCTGAAAAAAATCCTGATGAATCTGTTCACCAACTGCGTGAAATACAATAAGCCCGGCGGTTCCATCCATATGCAGATGCACATGCTCGAACGGACGGATGCGAAGATCATCTGTCAATTCATCATCGAGGACACCGGTCTGGGCATGTCCGAGGATTTCATCAAAAACCATCTGTTCAATCCGTTTGAGCAGGCGGACGAGTCCCCCCGCTCAAGCTATATGGGTACCGGACTCGGCATGTCTATCGTGCATCAGCTCATCGAGCAAATGGGCGGCACCATTTCGGTGGAGAGCAAACTCGGTGAAGGCAGCCGGTTTACCGTCGTACTGCCTTTTGAACTCGATCGTGACGCGACCGCAGCGGCAGCTTCGCCGCAGACACCGTCAGATATTTCCGGCGCGCGGCTGCTCGTTGCCGAGGATAATGAGCTCAACATGGAGATTGCAATCTTCCTGCTGCACGACAGCGGTGCACAGACCGTTCCGGTGCAGAACGGCAGGCAGGCGCTTGCGGCCTTTCGGGACTCCGAGCCGGGCAGCTTTGATGCCATTCTCATGGACGTGATGATGCCCGAGATGGACGGTCTGGAGGCTGCAAAAGCTATCCGGGCACTCGACCGGCCGGACGCGAAAGCCATTCCGATTATCGCCATGACAGCCAACGTCTTCAAGGAGGACCGCGAGAAGTGTCTCGCCGCAGGCATGAACGCGCATCTGTCTAAGCCGCTTGATGCCGAGACGATGAAACGAACCATCTCTGAGCAGTTGAAAAAGATAAATTAAATACAAAAAGCGGAAGAAACCAAGGTTTCTTCCGCTTTTACTCTGCAAATCTTACTCTATTTCCTCATCGTGCTCCATCGCTCCGACAAGCGGCGCTACCATCTGCTTCTTGCGGCTGACGACACCGGGCAGGACGACCGAATGCTCGCCGCAGTCGGTCTTGAAGGCCGCACGGACCAGCTGCTGCGCGCCCTTGCCGACGTAGAGCAGCTCTGTCTTTTCCTCGATAATGTTGGTCAGCATAGCGAACAGCATGGACAGACCGCTCGATGCCAGGCAGCTTTCCATGTACTCGAGCATTTTATCACGGATGCCGGACAGCTCGTTCTCACTGACACTCGTCACCTGCGAAATCGCAATCTTCTGATTCTGCACCTGAAAATACTTGAAATCCATGTGGAACAGCTCATCCATCGAGCGATCGAGCAGACGTGAGCTGGAACGGAACATTTCTGTTGCATACTGCTTGATGTCCAGACCGGCGATTTTCGCCAGCTCTTCTGCAGCCATGCGGTCAAGCGGCGTACACGTCGGCGAGCGGAACATCAGCGTGTCCGACAGGATTGCCGAGCACAGCAGACCCGCGATTTTCGGCTCGATCTCCACGTTGTGCTCATGGTACATCTGCGTGATGATGGTCGCAGTGCAGCCGAGCGGCTGATTGCGGAAGTAGATCGGTCCGCTGGTTTCCACCGAGTCAATGCGGTGGTGGTCGATAATTTCAACAATATTGGTCGAACGAATGCCTTCGGCGGCCTGATCGCGCTCGTTGTGATCAACCAGAATGACCGACGGACGCTCCAAATCCAGCAGGTTGCGCTGTGAGAACATACCGACATATCGTCCCTGTTCATCCATCAACGGGTAATAGCGGATACGCTTCTTGGAAACCGTGCGCTTTACATCCTCAACCGTTTCCTCCGGCTCGAAGGTGATAAGTCTCTTTTTCCGCATCACATGCCGCACCGGAACCGCCTGACCGATAACCTTGACACAGGTGTAGGTATCATACGGGGTGGCGATGATGGAAACGCCGTTTTCCGAGGCCAGCTTTCGGATGGTGCGCGAAACCTTGGAGCCGAGACCGATGACCATGCAGCCGGCGCTCATCTCAATGGCGCACAGCTGGCTTTCGTAACGGTTGCCGAGAATAACCATATCATTTTTGCCGATATAGTCCTCGAGTACATCCGGATTAGCCGCCGCAACGACCACACTGCCCTGCTCAAACCGCTGGTCAATATCGCCAACCTCGAGCGTGCCGTCAAGCACATCGACCAGATTCCGATAGCTGGTCTTAGCCTCCGCCAGCGCATTGGCGTCCTGATCCTCGATGTAGAAGCGCGCGATATCGCCCAGCGTCAGCAGACCCTTCAGATGGCGATCCTCATCGACAACGGCCAGCGTCTGAATGTCATTTTCGTTCATGTAATCCCATGCACGGCGCAGTGACAACTCCTCGCTGATGCCCGGCACCTCACGGTACTGCACATCGCTCAGGCGCGGCTCAAACGACTTGATGTAGCGCGGCGGCTCCACGCCGAAGCGCTCGAGCACAAATTTGGTCTCCGCATTAACGTGACCCGCGCGGCAGGCTATGTATTCTCCGCCGGTCAGTCTGCGCTTGAGGTGCGCATAGCAGATTGCAGAGCAAATGGAATCCGTATCCGGATTGCGATGTCCGATAACAAAAACTGGGTTCATGCACTGATGCTCCTTTATGTGATAAGGGATGGCTTCCCTTCGGAATCCGTTTGATGGAATGAAACCTTGTGGTTTGATTGTATCATTTAACCGGGGAAATCGCAAGGTATGGAAGAGGAATCCGACTCAAAACCATCTGCGGCCGCACTGCGTAGGCGATGAAGCTGACAGCACGGATTCCGCCGCTGCACCGAAAATCCTGCCGAAGTCCGCTTCTCCGTCTGCTCACCTATCTTTTGAAAAAACGAAAATCGCAGCAGTCACCGCCGCAGCCCAACGTTTTTGTGCGCAAAAAGCCAAGCTTGCGCAGTCCGCCATAGGTCACGTCATCCACGTCGCAAAACAGCGGACACAGCTCCGGACAGCCGTTGTCCCGGCACGCCGTGTGCCAGAGACACTTGGTGATCGACGCGGAAAAGTGCGTTTTATCGTGTGCCTGTGTACTCTCCCACAAGTCGGAGGTGCGCATGACTTCGAGAAAACAATAGCTGTAAATCCGATAAAATCCCGGCACAAGCTCCATTTTCGCCGTGAAGGCGTGCTTTTCTGCCGCCACCCAGTCCATCATGTACGTCCGCATGTGCGCAAAGGTTTCCTCTGCAGGCAGCTCTGCCTGCAGCACCTTGTACAGCGCAATGCGCGGCAGAATGGTCTGCACCAGTGCTTTCATCTGGCTTTTGGACCTGTTTGCTGCGGTTTTGATTAACATATCCAACGTTTTTTCCTGCCGTGAAAACAGCAAGCCGCCCCTGCTCCCGCCGAAGGTCTGTACCAGAAATACCTTGATTTGCTTTTGCTGTTTGCTTTGCATAATTTCTTCATCTCTTTGCTTTTGCGGGATTCCAGTGTCAATCGTTAGTTAGTTCATCCTAACTATATCACACCGGCTTCCAATATGCCACCTTAATATACGAAAACCCTGCCGTTAATCGACACGGGATTGCTTTTCGCCAGTCTCGTTTGCTTTGTTATTCCGCGCAGAAATACGCAGTCTGCAGTTTCCCAGGGGGCTTATACCGTACCACTCTCGTTCCGCGAGCATGGCAGAAATGGAAAACCACCTGCAAAAAATTGAAGGAAATAGAAAGACAAGTCTGGGCAAGTACAGCAGACGTGACAAGGAGAACCTGCAGATTGCAGAGAAGGTGGAACAGCTACCTATGCAGCATCCGGACAAAGGCTATCGCCGTATCCGAGATGACATCGTTGGTATCCTGCTCAGTGAGCCGGCACCCGATGGCAAGGCGTCTGCTCTGTCCACCGAAGCGTTTCAGTGAGATCGGTTTGGGTAATCTTCCAAAATCATCCGTACACCAAGACAATCCCATTCCTGCATCGTCAGCCTTTTGTCTCCCCGTGCGCGATATTGTCCGCAAATTTCATCCATATTGTTAAAACTGCGAAAAATACCTTGCATATTCCACACAAAAAGTGCTATAATCATTGCGAAAAAATAAAAAGGAGGCAAGCCCTATGGACAGTTGTGACAGACGAAATGTACATATGACGATGGATACAGACTATACTGCTGTTTCGAGTGTCCGTAAGCATCCTCTTTTGAAATAAGCGCTGAGCCTTGCTCCATCGTGATGAACAAGTCCACAACTGATGTTTGTGTCACTGTATCTGTTACGGTGGATTTTTTGTGCCCTTTTCCGGGCACAGAAGGAGGCTGATTATGAAAAAAGCAACATGGAAAAAAACATCTTTTGCCGAGAAAATCGTTGAGATCATCCGCACCTCCCCTTCGATCAATGAGATGCGGGAACAGCTGCAGGATTATCACGACAACGATATCGCACAAAGTCTGCAATTCCTAAACCGCGCGGAACGCAATCTGCTGTACAGCGCACTTGATGCGGAATGGCTGGCGGAGATCATCTCCTATCTGGATGATCCGGCGGAATACATTGATGAAATCGGCATTGACAAGCTGGCCGAAATTTTGAACGAAATGGATGCGGACGACGCGGTCGATCTGTGGGAGAACATCGACGAGAGCGTAAAAGTAAAGCTGCGCCCGATGATCGATGACGAAACCAAGTCAGCCATCCTGCTTATCAATTCCTATGACGACAGCGAAGTCGGCAGCCTGATCACGACCAACTACATCTGCATCAAGCAGAACCTGACCATTCGGCAGGCCATGCACGAGCTGGTAAAGCAGGCCGGTGAAAATGACAACATTGGAACGATTTATGTAGTCGATGATAAAAACCGCTTCTGCGGTGCAATCGACCTGAAGGATCTCATCGTTGCCCGAGAGAACGTTCCGCTGGATTCCATAATCAGCTACGCGTATCCGTATCTGCTCGACCACGAGAAAATCTCAGAGAGCATCGAGAAGATCAAAGATTATGCCGAAGACTCCCTGCCGGTGCTGAATAAGGACAGAAGGATCATCGGTATCATCACCGCACAGGACGTTGTCGAGGCCGTGGATGATGAACTTGGCGAGGACTATGCAAAGCTCGCCGGTCTGTCCGCCGAAGAGGATCTCAACGAAACCACCAGGGAAAGCATGAAAAAGCGCCTGCCGTGGCTGATCATCCTGCTGTTCCTCGGCATGGGCGTTTCAACCGTTGTCGGTGTATTTGAAGGCGTTGTAGCCGTGCTGCCGGTCGTTATCTGCTTCCAGTCGCTGATTCTCGATATGGCTGGCAACGTCGGTACGCAGTCGCTGGCAGTTACGATTCGTGTGCTGATGGATGAAAAACTGAGTGCTAAGGACAAGCTGCACCTCACCTTCAAGGAAATGAAGGTTGGCACCTGCAACGGCGCGCTGCTCGGCATTATGGCGCTTGTCTTTCTCGGTGCATACATAGCGCTGTTCAAGGGTTATGCCGTTGGACATGCGTTCCTGATCTCCGGCTGCGTCGGCATATCACTGCTTGTGGCGATCGTGATTTCCAGTCTGGTCGGTACGCTCGTGCCGATCCTGTTCCATAAAATCAAGGTAGACCCGGCGGTTGCGTCCGGTCCGTTGATTACGACGATCAACGATCTGGTTGCCGTTGTAACATATTACGGTCTGGCATGGATTCTGCTGATTCAGCTTTTGCATATTGTTTGAGCGAAAAAACACCCTCTATATCGGATGATATAGAGGGTGTTTCAGTCTGTCAAAAAAGTCAGTTTGGCGTTTTGCGTTTCGTGTGGCAGCACGCATAAAATAGAATTTGCGAAGCAAATTCATAAATTCCGGGAGCATGGTCCAGACCACCCTCTCTTGCCGCTATGCGGCAATTCACCTTGTGTATCTCGGAATTTATACAAGGGAAGAAAAAATGTGCCCGTCAGGGCGCGGTTTTTCTTCAGTATTCGCTCGAAAGCGTGGTTTCGAGCGAGAGGCTGCTCGGAAAACGTTAGTTTTTCGACAGTCTCAAACACCCTCTATATCGGATGATATAGAGGGTGTTTGCTATCTGTTTTTGCTTTTAATCGTGCTTTCTGCGGATACCGAAGTACGCCAGTCCCATTGCGGACAGACCGCACAGAGCCGCCCACAGACCGCCGATATCGCCGGTTTTCGGAACGTTGGACGTCGGAGTCTTGCTGTCGGGAATGTTCACTGTCTTCGTTTTATCCGGCGTCTTGGTCTGTGTTTCCGGCTTGGTCGTCGGAACCTTGCCGTCCGGGATGTTCTCCGTCGGCTTCAGCGGATCAAGCGGTGTAGGCTGATCCGGAATGTCAACCGGAGGCTTCGGATCGGGATCAGGAGTCGGTTTCGGGTCCGGCTTGTGGTGACCGCCGCCGCCACCGCCGCCGCCGGATTTCTTGCTGTTGGTGATGGTGAAGCCATCTGCCATGCTGCCGGAAATCGAGGTATTAAAGCCGTCAACGGCCTCCTCTTCGACGGTATAGGTGTAAGCGCCGTCCAGATTTGCAAAGGTGTACGACCAGGTCTTGCCGTCCTTATCGGTGGATCTTTCGCTCAGAAGCACCGTACCGATCGCGGTTCGCGTGCCGTCCTTCGCAATGCGGATAAGGTTTACGGTAACAGCGGTCGGATACGCGCTTGTGCCGCTCCAAACCTTGTGTACGGTGAGGGAAACCGGATTTTCCAAGGTGTCCTCACCCGGAATGATCACTTCGCCGTTTGTGCCGACACCGCCGCCGCGTTCTGCGGTATTGCCCATAATCTTGAGCGGTGCGGTTTCAGCCAGTGCCTTGCTCTCTGCGGAAACAACAGCCTTGAGACCGTAGCCCTTGATCGCACCGGAAACCGGCTCAACCGGGGCACCCGGATTCGCTGCATCGTAGCGGTCGCCTCCGAAAGCGCCGTAGTTTGCATCACCCGCGCTGATTGAGGTATCGCGGTACCAGGTTACCAGTCCGCCACCGTACATCCTGCCGCTGAAGCTGGTGGAATACGCCTCGCTCCACTTGAGCAGGAATGCCGCATCATCAGCAGATTTGCCTGCCGTATTGCCGAATACAGCTGCATCCGTGCCAAGGCTTACCGTGCCCACCGGACAGGACCAAATGCCGCCGCCCTGAATGGCTGCCTTGTTTGCGGTGATCAGCGCATTCTTAATCGTGATCGACCACGGTGCATGGCTGACGTAAACGCCGCCGCCCTGTCGATACGCCGTATTGTTTACAATATTGCCGCCTTCGAGTACAACGCGGTCTCTGCCGGACCAGCTGTATACACCGCCGCCGCAGGATGCCGTATTGTCCGAAATCGTGCCGCCGGTCATGTGGAACCGACCGCCGCCAACCGTGTCATTCTCGCTCAGGACGGCCGTTGCAACGCCGCCGCCCATGCCGTTGGTCTTGTTGCCGGTAATCGTGCCGTTTGTCATTTCAAATGCTGCGTTATCCTCTACGAAGACACCGCCGCCGCCTGCATTCGGCAGCTGAATTGTATCGGAATCGACTGCTGTGCTGTTGCCGGAAATCGTACCGCCGGACATGGTGAACGTGCCGTTCTCACGCACGCATACACCGCCGCCGCGCTTTGCCGTGTTGTCGGCAATCGTGCCGCCGCTCATGGTGAGAGACGAAGTGCCGTTTACGAGTACGCCGCCTGCCGCGTTATACTCCGATGCGGTATTGCCGGAAATCGTGCCGTCCGTCATCGTCATGGTGCTGTCTGCAAGGGCAACCGCGCCGGAATACTGATTCTTGAACATACATCCGGTGATTTTGCCGCCGTTCATGGCAAATTTGCCGCCATTCTTCACATAAACCGCGCCGCAGTTTGCGAACGAAGCGGAAATGCTGCTGAGCTCGCCGTTCCCCATGGTGAAGGAGCCGCCGTCCACCGTAATCGCACCCATGTTCGAGCCGCTCAGGCTCATACGGGTAATCGTGCCGCCGTTCAGCGTCATTGCGCCGTTTACCTCGGCAAACGAGCCGTTAGCGATGCGGAAGCAGGAGAAATTGAAGCTGCCGTCCAGAATCAGTGCCGCGTCTTGCTTCACGCGGAAAGCCGGACCGGCGAAGCCGTTCTTGAACACAACCGAAAGGCCCTTGCCTTCATCGGTCAGCGTGATGGTCTTGCCGGACGGAATCGTAACCGTGCTGCCTACAATGAAGCTCTTGTTTGCGGTAATGATGGTGTTTCCCTCTGCCGCCGCGTCAACGGCCTGCTGCAGCGTGCTTCCTTCGCCTTCGCGGATATTTGCGCCATCGACAGTGACCGCAAACTTTACAGCAACACCGGCAGGAATCGTCCGCGAATCCGAGTCGATCGCAACATCTGCCGAGCATGCTTCGATATAGAAGTAGGTGATATTGATATCGTTGTTAAATGCCCTATAGCCGATGGTCTGCAGCTGGCTTTTGCCCTTGCCCTGTTCGCCAATCTGCACGGAAGTCAGCTTGGCGCAGGTGCTGAATGCACCGTCCGAGATGGTCTGTACGCTGTCGGCAAGCTCCAGCTTTTCGATACCGGTTTGCGTGAAGGCTGCCTTACCGATGGAAACAACCCCTTCAGGGATGATCAGCGTACCGGAAAGATTCGAGCATCTGTAAAATGCGTAGCTGCCAATATTTTTCAGCGTACCCGGGAATGTAACGCTGCTGATGGTGGTTTCGTTAAATGCGCGGGTACCCAGAAAAGTCAGTGCACTCGGCAGCACCAAATTGCCTTCAATCTTGACATTTCTAAATGCCTCATTGCCAATCGAAGTGACCGAATTCGGAAGCTGTAATTCTCCGGTCAGACCGCTGCCTTTGAATGCGCTTTCTCCAATCGACGTAACAGAATCCGGCAAATGCAGCTCGGTCAGACCTGCACAGTTTCTGAACGCACTCACGCCGATGGTCGTGATATGCGACCAGTCAACGCCGGTAATTCCGGTGCTCGAAAATGCGTTTTCCGGAATTTCGGTAATGCGTTCCGGCAGAACAACCTTACCGGTAATACCCGCCGTGTTAGCGAACGCGCGGATATCCAGAAACTCGAGCGAATCAAAGGTATGCTCACCCAGCTCCAGCGAGAAGGACTTCATATTATTGAAGGCTTGCTGACCAATGCTCGTCAGTGCGGAGAAATTCAGTCCTTCCAGCGTAGTCAGCGAAGAACAGTTCATAAATGCCTGAATACCGACAGAAGTAACCTTGGACAGATCAGCGACCGAAGTCAGCGCCGAGCATGTCGTGAACATATAGTTGCCGATTGAGGTAATATTATCCATGCCGTTAACAGTCGTCAGCGACGTCTGACCGCGGAAGGCATACTCGCCGATTTCCAGCGGCAGACCGCCCAGATCAACGGTTTCCAGTGCGAGACTGCGGTGATTTGCCCAGTCAAACGCATGCTCCTGAATGCCGACAACCTTGTATTCCTTATCGTCATAGGTTACGGTTGCCGGAATAACCAGATTGGTCACGCTGTCTGCGCAGCCGGTAACAACGGCATCGCCCGAGGAAACATCATACCAGATGTTGTCCTTCGTAAACGCGGTGACTGCATACGCCGCAACCGATACCTGCTCGGCAGATTTTTCTTCAGCAGGCTTCTCCTCTGCCGGAACCTCAGCCGCAGGCGCTTTCTCCGCCGGTGCGGACGGTGCCGCCTCAGCCGGTGCTTCAGGTCTACTCGGCGATGCAGACTCGCCCGGTGCAGACTCGCCCGGTGCAGACGGCTCGCTCGGCACAGACGGCTCGGCATTCTCGCCGGTGCTCTCTGTCTGAGCGGGGCTGCTCGTGTCCGGCGTGCTTTCTGTATCGCTATCCTCTGCTTCCGGAGCGGATGCTGCAGGATCGCCGCTCTCGGAGTAACCGGTGTCGGTGCTGCCGTCTTCCGCTTCAGCCGCAAATGCTGCAAAAGTACCCGTGCCGAACGTCAGATTAAGCGACAGCAGGATGGCCATCAGCCTTGTAAACTTTTTGCTCATACTACTCAGTCCTTTATCATGAAATCAGGAAATATATCCTCCTCGCCGGTGGTCCGTATCCGCGACAGACGAGGTGTTTTCTCTGTATGGTATAGCTTACCATACAGAGGGTACAAAAAAAGGATATATTTTGGCAGAAAGCCTTCCATACTATATCGACAAAACGTAGAAATTATTGCTATGCGATTGTACAATGTGACGAAAAGCACGGTCAGTCATGTAAAAACAATCAAAATCCGCACGAAATATCCAGTATCAGCGCATCTGACAGATATAATTTTTTCTGTCAAACGGGAAAATATATCTAATTTTACAACTTAAATCAGATATACTATAATAATATGCAAAAAACGAGGTGAGCGTATGAAGTCCCAAATACGGACTGTGATACTGTTTTTTCTGACAGCGGTGTTTGCCGTCAGCGCATTCATGCTGGTGCGCCAAATGACGAGCTACCGTGCAGGCGATGAAGCCTACGCCGAGGCTTCCGAGATTGCCGCGATACCCGAAGTGACGGAGACGGAAACCGTTCAGCAGCCGACCGAACAGCCGCAGCAGGAAACGCAGACCGAACCCGAACCCGCTCCGTCTGCCGACCCGTATGCACAGGCGCTGGAGCAGATGGACCTGCCTGCTCTGCAGCAGGTCAACAGTGATGTCATCGGCTGGATTGCCATTCCGGGCACCGAGATCTCCTATCCGCTGGTGCAGGGCACGGACAACGACTATTATCTGACACACACCTGGAACCAAAACAGCAGCGCAGTCGGCGCGATTTTCATGGACTGCCGCTGCTCTGCCGATTTCAGCGGCTTTAACACCATCGTGTACGGTCACCGGATGAACAACGGCTCGATGTTTGCCGCGCTGAAGCACTACAAAAAGCAGGATTTCCTGCAGGCACATCCGCAGGTATATGTGACCAATGCAAGCGGAACCCATGCGTACAGAATCTATGCGGCCTATGAGGCAGCGCTTGACGGAACCGCGTATTACAGTGCGTTTTCCGACGAAACGATCAAAAAAACCTTCATTGACGAAGGCATTTCCCTGTCGGTGATCCGCACTGGCGCAGTACCAACCGTAAACGACCATATCCTCACGCTTTCCACCTGCACCGGCAACGGGCACGCAACCCGCTGGGTAGTGCAGGCGGTCATGGAATAAAAAACATCCCACTTGCTGTGCTTCAACAAGTGGGATGTTGTTATATGCTCCTATTCTTCCTCGTCCGCCAGCTTGGCCACGCGGACAAATTCATCCATTTCGCGTGTGCGCCATTTCTCCTTATGGCTGAAAATCTGGCGGTAGAGCGAAATATAGCAGTCCTCGACCGATAAACGGATCAGCCTTCCCTCTTTTACGCTGTTCTCGACCGCGTACCACGGCAGAAAGGATACACCGCGGTCAATCTCGAGCATGCGAATGAGCAGCGAGGTATCGCCGCACTCGAGCGACGGCGTAAGGATGGTTCGCCGTGCGGCAAGACGGCGGTTGAGTACACGGCGGTAGTTATCCTGCTCGGTGAGGAAAAACGGCTGCGTAAGCAGTTCCTCAATCGTCAGCTCTTTTCCGCCCAGCTTCTCGCGCAGCGATGCAGACGCCACAAATACGATCTCCTCGCGCTGCTCCATCAGCTTGTTCCAGTTGTTGCTGTACAGCGGCTCATCAAGCACATAGATCATGTCCAGCTCGCCGCGTTCCATATGCTCAATCAATTCTTCCGGCTCACCGACCGTGATGCGGATAGACACTTTCGGGTTGAATTTACGGTACAGATGCAGCACCGTCGGCAGCTTGAGACATGCAAGCGACTCAATCGTGCCGATATGCAGCGAACCGCGCAGCTCTGCCGTGGATGTGACCGACATGCGCGCCTGATTGACCTGATTCATCACATCGCACGCGTGGCTGAGAAAACGCTCGCCTGTGTCGGTCAGCGCGATACGCTTTCCCATGCGGTCGAACAGACGTGTGTCCAGTTCCTCCTCCAGCTGGCGTATCTGCACCGTTACCGCCGATTGTGAGTAGCCGAGGCTCTCTGCTGCGCGTGAAAAACTCTTAAACTGTGCTACCCGAATAAAGGTTGCAAGCTGCCGAAGCTCCATGGATTTCCCTCTCTCCCCTATATTATCAATATTTTGAATCGAAATGATAAAATATATGAATTTGACTTAACCCATTAAACAGAATATACTAAATCTGCAAAGAGGTCAAGAAAGAAATTGGAGGTTTACCACAGATTTTTTATTTATCCTTTTTACACAAAAACCGCGTCCTATTTTACAGCATTTCGCCTAAAATAGGCGGTTCTTTTTGTGTCCGGAGGCAAAAATCTCGGCAGACTTCCACGGCAGCAGACCAAAGAGGGGCCAACAAACGGTCTGCGCCGCAAAGGGTAACATCGCATAACCGAACAGGTGCACCTTCCGCAAAGTGCCGCAGTTCAAATTGTGTGGTGCTGCCCGCAAAAAAGGAGGAAAAAGAAATGGAAGAAAAGAAAAAATTCAAACTCGGATTACTGCCCAAGCTCATCATCGCCATCATTGTCGGCATCCTGTTCGGCCAGTTCCTGCCGGAAGGCTTCTGCCGCTTTGTGGTAACGCTCTCGTCGTTCTTCAGTCAGTTCCTGTCGTTCATCATCCCGCTGATGATCCTCGCGTATGTTACCATGGGCATTGCTAACCTCAAGAGCGGCGCGGGCAAGCTGCTGCTCATCACGGTTGCCATCGCCTACTGCTCGACCCTGATCGCAGGCTCGGCTTCGTTCTTTGTAGCCGACACCCTGTTCCCGCACTTCATGAGTGCGGATGCGCTCGACAAGATCGCCGCAACCGCAGGCAACTCGTTGGAGCCATACTTCAGCCTGGAAATTCCGGCGCTGATGAACACGCTGTCCGCTGTTGTTACGGCGTTTGTGCTCGGCCTGTGCATGTCCAGCCTGCGCGGCAAGACCATCGGCAACACGCTGTACAACGGTGTGTCCGACTTCTCCGGCATCATTGACTGCGTACTGCACAAGGTCATCATCCCACTGCTGCCGCTTTACATCTGCGGCACGTTCACCGATATGACCAAGTCCGGCAAGACCTTTGCCATCCTCAGTATTCTGTGGAAGGTATTCATCGTTGTTATCATCATGCACCTGATCTGCATCTGCATCCAGTTCGTTATCGCGGGCTTTATCAGCCACAAAAATCCGCTCACGCTCATCCGCAACCAGATCCCGGGCTACGCAACCGCGCTGGGCACCCAGTCCTCTGCGGCTACCATTCCGGTCAACCTGCAGTGCGCTGAGGCAGACGGCGTTTCCTCGGAAATCCGCAACTTTACGGTTCCGCTGTGCGCGAATATCCACATGGCAGGCTCGATGATTACCATCACAGCCTGCGCTACCGCAGTCTGCCTGATGAACCAGCTGCCGATCTCCATCGGCACCGTTATCCCGTTCATCATGACCCTCGGCATTGCCATGGTGGCATCTCCCGGTGCTCCGGGCGGCTCCATTATGACCGCCCTGCCCTTCCTGTACATGATCTTCGGCACCGAGGCCGGTGACCCGAGCGGCCCGATCTGCGCTATTATGGTTGCGCTGTACATCACGCAGGACTCGTTCGGCACCGCCTGCAACGTCTCCGGCGACAACGCGATCGGCGTGATCGTGGAGACCATCTACCGCAAGTTTATCTGCAAATCCTCCGCTCAGTAAGGAGAATCCCCTATGTCCTTTATCAGTGTTTTTGATGTGCTGGGACCGAATATGATCGGTCCCTCCAGCTCCCATACCGCCGGCGCAGCCGTTATCGCGTATCTGGCGCACAAGATGATCGCGCCGCCGCTTAAAAAGGTGGATTTCACCCTGTACGGCTCGTTCGCCAAGACCTACCACGGCCACGGCACTGACCGCGCCCTGCTCGGCGGCATCATGGGCTTTTCGACCGATGACACCCGCATCCGCAATTCGTTTTCGATTGCGACCGAGCGCGGTCTGTCCTACTCATTCACGCCGTGTGAGACCGAGACCGATGTCCATCCGAACACCGTGGACATCCGCATGGAGAACGTCGCCGGTCAGGTGATGACCATCCGCGGCGAGTCGCTCGGCGGCGGCAAGTGCCGCATCGCGCGCATTAACGGCGTCGAGGTTGACTTTACCGGTGAATACAGCACGGTCATCGTCGTTCAGCAGGACAAGCCGGGCGTTGTGGCGCACATCACCAAGGTGCTCAGCGACAAGGGTGTAAACATTGCGTTCATGCGCCTGTTCCGCGAGTCCAAGGGCAACACCGCTTACACCATCGTCGAATCGGACGGTCATTTCCCCGAGGGCATTGAGGAACCGCTCAAAAACAATCCCAACGTCCACGATGTCATGATCATCGAACCGTAAGGAGGAGAGCAGATTATGGATTTCAAAAACGCATCCGAGCTGCTTGCACTCTGCACGCAGCAGCAGCTCCCCATCTCCGAGATCATGCGCCGCCGCGAGTGCCAGCTGGGCGAAACCACGCGTGATGAGGTCACGCACCGTATGAAGAGGGCGCTTGAAATCATGCGCTCATCCGCGCTGACACCGCTCAAAACGCCGGTCAAGTCCATGGGCGGCCTGATTGGCGGCGAGGCAAAAAAGCTGGCGCAGCACGCGGCCAAAGGCCGCTCCATCTGCGGGGATGTGCTGCACAAAGCAGCGCAGTACGCGATGGCAGTGCTTGAGGTAAATGCTTCTATGGGCCTTATCGTTGCCGCTCCGACCGCAGGCAGCGCCGGTGTTCTGCCGGGCATGCTGTTTGCCTTGCAGGACTGCTACAACATCTCGGACGAACGGCTGATTGACGCCCTGTTCAACGCCGGTGCGATCGGCTACCTTGCCATGCGCAACGCAACCGTTGCAGGCGCGGTCGGCGGCTGTCAGGCTGAGGTCGGCATCGCTTCCGCAATGGCGGCCAGCGCAGCTGTCGAGCTCATGGGCGGCAAGCCTGAGCAGTGCCTTGACGCGGCCTCCACCGTGCTGATGAACATGCTCGGTCTGGTCTGCGATCCGGTCGGCGGTCTGGTCGAGTATCCGTGCCAGAACCGCAACGCGGCAGGCGTAGCCAACGCACTCGTTGCCGCTGAGCTCTCGCTCGCAGGCATTCACCAGTTTATCCCGTTCGATGAAATGCTCGATACCATGTACGCGGTCGGCCGCCGCATCCCCATCGAGCTGCGCGAGACTGCCCTCGGCGGCTGCGCTGCCACACCGTCTGCATGCGCGAAATGCGGACTGTGCTCTTAAATCAGATCATATCGATACTCTTTTTCGCAGGACATTCCCACCCCTCGGGAATGTCCTTTTCGCTTTTTATTTGCCAAATGAAATGATATAATGACGCATCTCTATGGGTAATGCCGGACGGAACCGTGCAGGATGTTGCAAAAATGGTACACATCGCACAGAATATCAACTTCTACGAGCAGGATTACTACACGCCGTCCAACGATGGCTTCAAGGTGTTCCGCACGCCGTTCGGCAACGTCGGCATTGTCATCTGCTTCGACCGCCATGTGCAACCGTGTCGGCACAGAAGGCGAAATGCAGTTTGCCGGCGAATCGCTCGTCATTCATCCGAGCGGCAAGGTGCTTGTCAAAGCAAGCGACACGGAGCAGCTGCTCCTCTGCGATATCAATCTGCAGGAGGTGCAAAAAATCCGCAGGAATCCGGACTATCTGTCGCTCCGCAGACCGGATATGTACGTCATATAAGCCAAAAAATCCCTCCCGATCATAAACCGGGAGGGATTTTTGTATCATTTGATTATCACTGATACTCCGCATTGAGGAACATGGGCTTGATGGCGACAACCTCATCGTATTCCTCCTGCGAGACGGTGACATCCGCATTCAGCGCCTTCAGGTCAGCCTTCACAACGTCGAGCGCCTGCGCAGCGGTCACTGCGCGGCCATCCATGACGGCACGCTGCATGCGGCGCAGCACAACCGGATGTGCATAGCGGGCCGGCAGCGGGAAATTCAGATAGTCCGCAAGGTAAGCCTGCATTTTCTCCTGTGCCTGTGCATCATTCTGCATGATAGAGGCACGGTTGTTGCGTGCTGTCGGCAGGACGCTGAAGCCTGCAAACGTGAATATCGCGGCAAGGCCGAACAGCGTAAAATAAATCGAGAACGAGCCGTGACGCACGAAGGAAACGATACCGTAAGCCAGCGCCGCAAATCCCAGCAGTGTGATCGCCATAGCGGCCCAGCGGTAGCTGCCGTTCGTACACTGAAAGTTCCGGCGGCGTTTTGCGGCTGCGCTCAGTCGTTCGGCCAGCTCAGGACGGCGCTCCAGATAGTCGATTGCGTTATCGAGTGCCTGCATGGTTTTCTCCGCCTGTGCGCTCATCGGCGGACGATTGCGCTCCTCTTCCTCCCGGCGGGTCTTCTCCTCGGCAATGCGCTGCTCTGCCGCCGCACTGACACACGGAATAGACGGATGCTCAGCTCGGATAACGCTCAGAAACTCATCGACCTGCTGCTCATACTTGAAATTGCACACCTTCTGTCCGCCGTCGAACTCCACGACCAGATAGGACAGCGTGGCGAAAATGCCCTTGCCGGAAAAGCCGCCCTTGCTCATCGCAACGCGCTTGTACACACGCGTTACCATGGAAAACGGAACATAATACCGCCGGTCAATAAAAAAGCTGTTCAAATAGAGGGCATGCTTGCCGATGCCGCACGGACCGATTTTCCGACAGGTTTTTTTATCCTCAGCAAGCGACGCATCATCAATACGTCCCGCGCTGAGCGGATAAGGTTTCAACATTTTCCGTCACCCCGCAATTATCGTTATGGATGGCCGCAGCCGACCGCACAAAGGAACGGCCGGCTGCAGCAATGCTATTATATTCAAGCAGATTTCTTTGCGCTGCGCTTCTTGGTCGCACGAATGAACAGTGCGAGCAGCAGTGCCGCGAATACAATACCGATCGGGTACGCCACTGCGGTATTGTAAATTACCGTGCCGTCCGCTGTCTTGCTGTTCAGCAGGCTGCCGAGGCACTCCGGTGCAAGGATGAAATAGGTGCAGGAAACTGCACTCATGAACGTAGCCGGAACAGCTGCAATCCAGAAGTTCTTCTTTTCGGTAAACAGGTACATAGCTGCTGCCCACAGAACGATCATAGCGAGCGTCTGGTTGGTCCAGCTGAAGTAACGCCAGATAACCGTGTAGTCGATCAGACCGGTTGCATTGCCGATGCCGAGGATAGCGCCGATACCGAGTACCGGGATGCACAGCTTCAGGCGGTTTGCGTACGAACTCTGATCCATGTGGAACCAGTCGGACAGTGTCAGACGAGCGGAACGGAATGCGGTATCACCGGAAGTGATCGGGCAGATAACAACGCCGATCATGGCCAGAGCAATACCAACGCCGCCCATGGTCTTGGAGCATACATCGTAGATCGCTGCGGACTGACCGCCTGCCAGCGCTTCCGCCAGACCGGTGTTGAGACCGCCGGTGACCTCATACAGAGCACAGCCAGCTGCCGCCCAGATCAGTGCGATAATACCTTCGGCTACCATTGCACCGTAGAATACGAAGTGACCCTGCTTCTCGTTTTTCATGCAGCGCGCCATCAGCGGCGACTGCGTGGAATGGAAGCCGGAAATTGCACCGCATGCAACCGTGATGAACATGAAGCTCCAAATCGGCGTGCCGGACGGATGCATATTGTACAGGTGAGACCAAATCTCCGGAATGGTGTAATTCGGGTTGGTGAAGATACCGATGATAACACCGACCGCCATGATGATCAGACACATGCCGAACAGCGGGTATACCTTGCCGATGATCTTATCAATCGAAATAAAGGTTGCAATAAAGTAGTAAACCAGGATGACGATCAGCCAGAACAGCGTGGTCGAAAGCATACCGGACATACCGTTGTTCTTGCACAGCGTAACGATCAGACCGGCCGGACCGACTGCAAATACCGTGCCGACCATGATCAGCAGTACGACCGAGAACACACGCATGATATTCTGCATGGTGTGACCGAGGTACTTTCCGGTAACCTCTGCGATGGAGGCACCGTCGTTTCGCTCACTGATCATGCCGGAGAAATAATCGTGTACGCCGCCGGCAAAAATGGTACCGAATGTGATCCACAGGAATACGACCGGACCCCATAGAGCGCCCTGCAGTGCGCCGAAGATCGGGCCAAGGCCGGCGATGTTCAGCAGCTGTACCAGAAACAGCTTCCACTGCGGCATGACAACATAGTCAACGCCATCGTTAATGCGAACTGCCGGCGTTTCCCGGTCATCCGGGCCAAAGGTTTTGTCTACAATTTTACCATAAGTAAGATAGCCGGTGATCAATAATAATAAGCATACGATAAAGCTGATCATATTATCTCCTCCTCTATACCGGCTGCGAAAGCATGACTTTCGCATAAAAATCACCGAAAAGCCTACTTTTTCATTCCTCTTTTCCCTTTCGGCAATCCCTATTATGAACCTATGATATAAAAATCACAAGGGCAATATGTTATAATTTTGACAAGAAAAATTTGCCGAAATTTGTTTCCTTTAGAAAAAACTATCAGAGCAATAAAATCCCCCGACCAATGGCCGGGGGATTCGTTCGCCCTTACAGGAAAGTATTTACTTTTCCAGTTCGGTCCAGTCACGAGTTTCGCGCAGCTTGCTCCACTTCTCGTGCTTGTTTGCCTTGAGGTCGTAATAGTGGCTGTTCGTAGCCTCCTGTACGGCCAGGTAATACCATGCGGAAGTATCGGAGTTGTCGCTCCACTCGATCATGTCGTTGTGCAGGTCCTCTGCCGTCTCCGGAAGACGCTTGAGAACGCGGTTTACGAGCGTCATCGCCTCAGCACGGGTGATCTTGTTATTCGGACGGAAGGTGCCGTCGGTATAACCGTTGATCCAGCCGTTGTTGGCAGCGGCGCTGATTTCGTCCTTTGCCCAGTGGGATGCAATGTCGCTGAAGTCAACAGCGGTCGTGTTGGCCTTGTCGTCAAAACGAGCTGCGATAGCAGCGAACTCCGCACGGGTGATCGGCGCATTCGGATTGAACTTGCCCTGGCTGTCGCCCTTTACGATGCCCATAGCACTCAGCGTAGAAACAGCGTGGTTGTACCATGCGCCGGCTGCTACGTCGGAGTAGCTGTTGGACTTGGTGGAGTTTGCATTGCGGGTCTCGTCGGTCAGCAGACGGAAGAAGATGGTTGCTACCTCAGCGCGGGTAATGCCGTTCTGCGGACGAACGGTGCTGTCCGGATAGCCTACAATGTAAGCATAGTGGTCATCGCCGTTCAGACCGGTCGGTACATCATCCGGAATGGTAACGGTGGGCTTGTGGCTGCCGCCGCCACCGCCGGAGGATTTTTTCGTAAAGGTCCATACGCCATGCAGCGTAAGGTTTTCGGTCAGCTGCTGCTCGCCGGACAGAACCTTGCCGTCCTTGTCCTTCCAACCTACAAAGGTGAAAGTGCCATTTACGCCGTCCTTCGTGCCGGACACACTGGCCGGAACGTCTGCAACGGTGTAGCTGCTGCCGTTGACCAGCGTCTGCTTTGCCGGAGCGGTATAGCCTTCCGGCAGGTCACCGGTAACATCATACGTCAGCGTGTACATCAACGGATGTGCTGCCTTGAGCGTAATGTACGGCTTGTCTTTTTCAGCCGGGATATACTCATCAACATACCCGTCAGCCGTTTTCGCCGTCCAGCGACCAATCGGCTCAGAGACACCCTGAGCAGCATTCCACTTATTCCAGCCGTCATGATACCAGCCGGTAATCTCCAGCTTGTCAGAGGACAGAATGCGGTCGCCGCTCATGTCCTTTGCATTCGGGAGCGTAAAGGTCGAGTTGCTGAAGAAAAACAAATCATCGCCTGCGGTCGTTGCGGTGTTGTTATACACTGCGCTATTCGCCGCGATGTTGATGTTGGACGCACTCGCGTAGATGCCGCCGCCGTAGCCGGATGCGGTGTTGTTGCACAGTGCGCTGTTTGCCACGATGTTGATGTTCGTGGCAATATTTGCATAGATAGCACCGCCGCCGGAAGCTGCCTTATTGTCTAAACAATTGGTGTTATTGCCAATCGTCAGTTCTTTTATCTCATTAACAGCAATGGCACCACCAAAGCCAGCAGAATTTCCCTCAAAGGTGCAGTCTGTAATATCGAGCGTTCCATGGTCAACATACACCGCTCCGCCCATATTATTTGTGACATTTCCCGAAAAAGCGGAGCCAGTAATGGTGCATTTCTCATTTGCAGTCAGCTGAATTGCTGCTCCAGCAGCATTTCCGGACTGGTTTTCTTCAAAAGTGGAATCTGCAATCGTTGTATTGCCACTGCCAGACTGTATTGCGCCGCCCTGATTATTTTCAAACCGACAATTTACAACTTCAAGGTCTCCTTTCCACCAAATTGCACTGCCGGAACCAGCATTTTTCAGAGTGCCGTTTTTCACAATAAGTTTTTGAGGCCAGCAATTTGTTCTATAGGTTCGCCAGATACACTGATGAGAATCTCCATCAATACTGTATGTGTTCAAATCGATGGTCAATTCGCCTTTGCCGCCAAAATCCTCCTTACTTACTCTAACTTCAACACTCTCCGTAATATCTTTCAGCAGTTCAATGGTGTCGCCTGGCTTAGCCTCTGCCATCGCGGCAGCAACAGTCGGATACTCCTTCTCGCCGATCTTTGCAGCGCTTTTCGGTGCTTCCGGTTCTGCCGGAGTCTCCGGTTCTGTCGGGTTCTCCGATTCTGCCGGAGTCTTCGATGTGGATGTGCTGCTTTCTGCAGTGGTGTTCTTACCTGCAGGTTTTACGTCCTCAGAAGGCTGACCTTCCGTCTTAAGCGCTTCGGAGTTTGTGCCCTCAGAAGACTGATCTTTCGTCTTAGGCGCTTCGGCGTTTGTGTCCTCAGAAGACTGACCGTCCGTCTGAGACACTGCGGGATTCGCGTTCGTTTCATTTTGGGTGGCAGACTGAACCTGCTCCTGCGTTGTCATTTCTTTCTGCTCCGCTGCATCCGCTGCAAATGCGAACGGAGACATCGTCAGCATCATGGATGCCGCCAGAATGCTGGCTAAGAATCGATTATTTTTTCCTGTTTTCATCATGAAAACCCCTCCTTCAATAGTAAAAGACTACTATGAAGAAGCTGCATTAGGAAACCGGCTGCCATGCGGAATACCTTCCGTTTAGGCCCCTGGCTTTGCGAGACCGGCTTTCACCGATGGTGCCTTTGTCTGTACAACTTGCTCCTCAACGAGCCGCACAGATCATGTGTTTGTGGGTTTGCGATAATCTCAGAATGCAATGCAGTTTCAACCTCCAAATAAAATACCCCCTTTACAGCGCGCATAGCTCTGCAAGGGGGTACAAAGTACCTTTGGCAGCCGGCTGCCATGCGGAGAGGAAAAACCTCCGTTTAGGCCCATCTGGCTTTGCGACACCGATTTTCACCGGCTGTGCCTTTGTCTGTACATGTATCCCTTTACGGAAGTCATGCACAGAATTTTACTATCTTTTCTGTCGGCAGGCACGCCGGACTGCATACACAGCCCTTTGCCTGAGCCGGACAGAAATTCTCCGGATCCTCTTCTTTAGTATACCATAAATGTCCGCGAATAACAAGCAAATACTGTAAAAACGAAGAAGAGTTTCAATCCGGAATCGTTTTTTATGCAAGAAATCGCCACTGATTGGGCATAAACATATCCAATCAGGACCATTTGCATACAAAATAAAATGAAAAAGTGTTAAGCCGCAGCTACTGCAAGCGCATCGCTGGTGTTGGTGTAGGCCAGCGGAGATACGCAGTCATGCAGGGTTTTTGCGTTCTTCACGCTGCGGGTAACCGCGTAGGTCAGGTCAATCTGATACCACTTGCCGTTCAGGTTTACCTTGTTCCAAGCGTGGTAGCTGGAGCCGGCGTAGCCCTTGGTCAGTGCGCACGGGATGCCCTGGCTGCGGCACATTGCTGCAAACAGCGAGGAAAAATCGTAGCAGATACCGGTGGTGCCCTTCAGGGTAGCGGCGGTATCCGGGATGTACTTGGTAATCTTGCCGCTGGTGATCTCATTCGCCAGCTTATTATCATAAGTATAACGGCTTGCCATGTAGTTGTAGATGGCGATAACCTTAGCCTCATCGGTCTTGGCGTTCCTGCAGAGCTCAGCAGCCTTAGCGGATACCGTGTCGCCCTTGGAGAACTGAACCTCGGAAGTGGAGACTAGATACGGAGCGTAGCTGTCCTTAACGGTTACGTTCATGGACTTGGACTCGACCTGCTGATAGGACGTACCGGAAACGTTGCGGTACAGCGTTACGGTGTACTTGCCGTTGCCCTTATCGAGAGAGAAGGAAGCATCCTTGCCGCTCGGGCAATCATGGAATACGGTCTTGCCGTCGTTGTACTGAATACCAACCTTGAGTCTTGCACTCGAGGAGTAGTTTACGGTAACATAACCGTGGGTGGAATTACTCATATCCACAACATCATTTACTGCTGCTGCGGTAACGCCCATCGAGAGGGCAGCTGCTGCAAAAACTGCGCATGCAATACGAAAAAGCCGCTTCATATCCGGCGATCTCCTTTCGGTAACTGGCTGCCAGCCCTCTCGATGAGGGGTAAGGCCCTATAGCTTTGCGTCGCCACCTTTCGGTGGGTTTGCCATTATCGTTTGAGATGCGGTCAAAGCGACTGCATCATCTTTTTTATCCACACTATAGCGCATCTGTCGTGTTTTGTCAACAGGGTTTTACAAAAAAAGAAGAAATTATGACACGTTGCCGCAGAGTTATCGAAAATATGACATTTCCCCCGTTTCTCCTGCTCTTATCGCAGCGATTTGTCCGGGAATGCAGCTCGCTCCAAAGCGTGAGATGGCGGCAAAAAATCGGTAAACAGACGGCGGCAGGGGTATTCCCCTGCCGCCGCTTTCTATCGGTTGATTTGCTTATTTGCTGCCGTACAGTCTGTACAGGAACGTAACGATCTGTGCTCTCGTGCAGTTGTTACGCGGACCGAACAGACCGTTTCCGATGCCGTCGGTGATGCCCTTCTGCTCTGCCCATGCTGCCGCATCGGCGTAGTAGGCATCGGCAGGTACATCGGTGAAGGACGCGCTGCCGCTGACCGCCGGACTGCCTGCCGCACGGTACAGGAGCGCTGCGCCTTGTGCTCTCGTGCAGATGGTGCCGGGTGCAAACGTTGTATCGCTCGTGCCCTCGGTAATGCCGTTCTCAACCGCCCACGCAACTGCCTTGGCGTAGTATGCATCTGCCGGAACATCCGCGAAGCTGCTCAGCGCCTTCGGTTCAGGCGAACCCGCCGCACGCCACAGGAAGGTTACAATCTGCGCTCTGGGGCAGGCAGCGTTCGGAGCGAACAGCGTGTCGCTCATGCCGCCGGTAATACCCTTCTGCGCCGCCCAGAGGACTGCGTCATAGTAATAATCCTCCGCGTGAACGTCGGTGAAGAAGTTGAGCATGGTGTTGTCGTCCATAAAGACTGCCTTCACCGTGACCTTGCCTGCAGGCATGACGAAGGTGTACTTGCCGCTGCCCTTCTCGGTCAACTCGAGCGCCTTACCGTCCTTGTCCAGCACGGTCAGGCTTTCGAGGACGTAGCCCTTGTCGGGGGTTGCCGTGATGGTCACAGTGTCGCTCTTGGACACAGACTCGGGAGATACAGTGACAGTGCCGTGCTTTACATCATCTACAGATACCGAATAGCTGGGTGCTGAGAAGCCGCCGCCTCCTCCTCCACCACCGCCGCCGGAGGAACCGCCGCCGGAGGTAGAGTCTGTGATGCGAATGATAATCTTCTTTTCCACGATCACATTGGTGTCTGCGTTGACCGCAGCACAGATCAGGGTCATCGTGCCCTCCTGATCACCGAAGCTGAGGGTATTTCCGCTGATAACGGCGTGGGTATCATTCTTTTCCAGCGTCCATCGTACAGAAGCCGGATAGGCCGCCAGCTCTTCCGGAGTAAAGGCCTTGCCGAACTGATCGAGCGTCGTTACCTTAACTGCAGACAGATCCAGCGTAGTGTTTTTCCGAACGGACGACGGAATTCCGTCTGCGGTGATTGCAGTCAGCCGTCTCGGGGCATTGACCGTCAGCGTAATGTGGTTACTCTCGATGTCGCCGGAACGGGCATAGATCTCGGTAGAATCTTCTTTCAGTGCCTTGAGCGTTCCGTTTTCGAGCGAAACCACATCCGGCTTGGAGGTAACCCATTCAAAGCTGCCGCCGGTCATTGCTCTGCCATACTGATCGTAGCCGGCAGCGGTAAACTGATCTGCAAGAACCGCATTTTCATCCAGCCGCAGGACAAAACCGTCCTTCATGTCGGCGCGAATTGTCTTGAGGGTCGGCTGCTGCTCGACCTTAACAACGACATTCTTTGCAGTCTTGCCGGCAGAGGCAGAGGAGGCTTCCAGAATCACATCCGCATAGGAGGCATCCGGAACACTGCCAACCGCAACGAGCAGTTTTCCGTTTTCAATCGTGGCATTGGTCTGATTGGTGTCTGCCAGCGTCCACTCGATGTCCGACGGAATTCCACAGGGATTGCCGTGCTGATCGCGCGCCAGCAGAGGGATGCGGGACAGATCATACGCTGCGCCCTCTACTGCGGCGGGAGCGCCGTCATTATAATACAGCTCATTCAGATAGGGCTTTGCCGTCACCTGTACGGGCAGCGGCTGTGCCGTCCGATAGATCGTTTCGCCCTGCTCGTCCTGTCCGACCGGATAATACAGGGTAACGGTATCCGTGCCGACTACAAGGCCGGTGATTGTGCTGCCGCTGATTGCAGCATAGCCCTTATCCGAGGCAAGCCGCCACTCGAACAGGCCATCGTCAAGCGTCATGTCCTCGCCATACTGATCCTTGGCCTCCACATCGAGCGTGCTCAGGTCAAAGGTGTTCGCCGTATCGTCGTTATAGATCAGATCGGGAATCGTGCCGTTCACGGTCAGCGTATCGAGCTGCCGTTCGGGCAGAACCTGCAGCGGTACACGGTTGGATTCCGTGCCGTTCACTACGGCATAGATCTGATAGGTTCCCGGTGCGGTAAACCTGATGCTGCCCGTGGTTTCGTCAACCGTAATGTCATCGTTTGCTTCTGCATACCACTTGACCTTTCCGGTTACATCAAAATCGTTGCCGTCCTCGTCCAGAGCGGTCACAGTCAGTGCGGAAACATCGGCGGTGTTGCTGCCGTCGTTGAAGTAGAACGGCTCAAAGCTGCCCTCTACCGTAACCGAGGAAAGCACAACGGGCAGGATGGTCAGTTCAATCAGCTCGCTGTTGAAATTATCCGTTGTTTCGATCGTATCCTTCGGCTGATAGCGCAGGAACAGCTGTGCTCCGTCATTCGGCTTGAGCGCCTTGAGAACAGGGTAGCCGTTGCGGTTTGTCGTGACCTCGGCATACTCCGAAGCGTCGTTCAAACCTTCGTCCACAACCGTCCATTCGCCGCTCAGGCGGGGATTGAAGCCGTACCAGTCCACATCGTATTCATTCTTCGCCGCAACCTTGATGCTGTCCAGACGCAGGCTTTGCTGCTCGTACAGAGAAACCGGTTCGGTATCAGGCACCAGACGATCGAGTGCATAGATTGGGTACACCTTCTGCGGAGTGATGACGGTGTTCTTGGAGGTGTAGTGGAACGAACCGAAGTACGGCGCAACCGGCTGACCGGAGCGCAGCTGATCGGCTGCCGTCTTGAATTCGCCCTGATACAGGGTAATCATGTCCAGCTTGTCGGGGTCGTAGCCGGAGACATTCCGGTTTTCGATGCGGGCATCCAGATCTTCGATTGCGCTTCTGCCGTCTCGGCCGAAGGTATACTGCTTGAACTCCCGGCCCTTCCAGCTGTCTATTGACCCCTTGGTTCGATGATAACCGGTAACTGAGAGGAGCATGGTCTTATACTTGATGTACACCGCGCCGGTATAGGGGATGGTCGTTTGCAGGTCGGTCACATCGACATTGATGTCAATGCCCGTATGTGCCGGCAGCGGTACGGAGATGGTATCCGTAATGGACTGCGCGTAGGACTCCTCCTTGCTGCTCTCGTAGGTCTTTTCCATGCCGTAGGAGTAGGAAAAGCTCTGCTCTACCTTGGCAGTGGGCGAAAGCGCGGCCAGAACGGGCACGCTGAATTCAACGCCTACCGTGGTCTCCTCGGTCCAGTTCTGCGAATAGGTATTGGAGACCGTGGTCGAGGTAGTGGTGCTCTTTTCATAGGTATAGCTTTTTTCGACCGTGTTTTCAAAGTCGTTGCGGTTTTCCGCCGTCACCTTGTAGCTGTCCGAGCTGCCGCCCAGATTAAACCGGTAGCCCTTCTGTTCGAGCGATGCCGTTGTGTCATCCGTCTCGATGGAAGGCGTTTCAAACCGATTCGCAATACCCTGAATTTCAAAGTCGTAGAACGCCTGCACATAGTAGCCGTAGCCGGTACTTACATAAGAGTGATGGTCATCGCGTTCCTTCTCCGCTCTGGTAGAGACATAATAAACCGGGGTTTCTTCTTCCGAAAGGCTGTTCAAAACACCCGAGCCGCTCAAAATCGCACTCTGGTCAACGACGCTGCTGACAGCATCCCGCAGGCCCTTGGATGTATACTGTACCTTTGCGTAATCTGCCGCAGTCAGAGCGGTATACGGCTCATGATAGCCGTGTTCATTGTTGTCGTTATAGTACGTTTTTGGCAAGACATTGTTTGCAATATCCGCCCACTGCTCCGCAAATTCGGGGCTCTTGATCATCTCCTGCAAAATCTGCTCCTGTGTGCCCGGCAGATTGTAGGTGTCTGAGGCATCAAAGATCTCCCAGTCGTTTTCTGCCGTCACCGCCGCCCCGGCTGTCGGGGGCATCACCCCTATACACATCGCCAGAGCCAGCAGTCCGCACAAACCTCGCCGTCGTATTATCTGCTTTTTACTCATGCCATTCTCCTCCTTTTCTGTTTCAGTGCTCCTGCTCGGCCATGGAAAACAGCTCGTTATGGCTCATCTCCACATCGCCGAAGCGGACAAAAATGCCGTTTGTCACCGCGCTGTTCCACACCTGCGGGTCTGAAAGTGACCGGAATCGGAATTTATCCAGATAAGGCTTCATATCCAGCAGCAGGCGGCTGCCGGAGATAAAATCAACCTGCAGAACGTGGTCGGTCAGCGGTTTGACTGACTGAATGTATTTCCGGTCCAAATGCGTACCTCCTCTCGCTTACACAAAATGAAAGGTTCACCGTACCTATAGGATACGGTGAACCTTTCAAAAAAACCATTCACAAGTTGTTAGTTTTTATCCGCAAGCAGGTCGAGCAGCAGCTTGCGCTTCGCGCGCGGCTCTCCTGCTATCTGCAGTTTGGTGTAAATTTGATTCACATACTGCCGGATACTGCCCTCGGACAGATACAGCTTTTCCGCGATCTCACGGTTATTCAGCCGCTGTGCCATCAGCCGGACAATCTCATATTCCCGCTCGGTCAGCGCAGACAGGGCTTCCGGACGGTCGAATCCAGCCTTTCGCCGCTCTGCGGCTTCTCCCAGTTCGATGATCTGTGCAACCGTTCCGGTTTGCAGCCGCTCTGCCAGCAATGGCTTGAGATAGCGATAATTCTCCGCAAACGGGATGACAAAGCCGTCCGGTTCCGCATCGGTCAGTGCCCAATCGAGCTGCGCCTGTGCCTCCGCGTGCTTACCCAGCATTTCATATGCCGCTGCCGTCTGGATACGGATATGCAGCGCGACCAGTGCGTAGTGCATGCCTTCGCACACAGCGAGCATCCTTTCGCTCCGGCCGACGACACGGGCGTAGTCGCCCTGTGCCAGACCGACCTGATTTTCGATCATCTCGATCATCGGCTTGCCCGGTGCAAGTGTATGCACGGTTGAAAGCCTGTGCGCGCGGAAAACCTCCGGAATCTTGTCGGTTTTGCCAAGCAAAGCGTAATAATACGCCGCAATCGCGTTCCACAGGTTCAGCCAAGAAGCATTGTGATGCCGCAACAGCTCCGCGTGCCGCTCGGCAAGCGTGCAGTGATACTTCATCTCCGCAAACAGCGACAGCTGCCACGCCAGAAAATCACAGCACAGCGCCATATTGGTCTGCCCGTTATCCTGAATCCGGGCGCACGCGCTTTCGAGTTCGATATGTGCATCCGTCAAGCGTCCCTGCAGGAACGCCGCTTCGGCACGCATGATGGTCTCGGCACCCTGACCGTGGTTGCCGGTGATTTTATAATAGTGCGGCATGCACTCGTCCATCTCGGCAAGCTCGCTCTGCAGCTCACCCGGTGCGCGGTAAAACATCATCAGCACAGACGGCGAGCCGAAGGTCCAGCCGCCGCCGGACTGGATGCTGATCGCCTTCCGCGACATCTGCGCGCTGGCACTCCGGTGCAGGCGGCTCATGGCGCTGATATCGTTGTAGCAGAGAAAACTCATGATCAGGTCGCATTCTCCCCGCAAATCGCCTTTTTCCTGTGTGGAAAGTGCTGTATTTTCGGAAATCGCCGTCAGCAGCAGCTCCTTCAGCTCCAGCATTTTCGGGATATTGCGCCAGTTGAACATACTCCGCATCAGCACCAAAATCGCCAGCGGATGGCTTGCGAGCACCGCTGCCGGGCATTCGTCCAGTGCTGCCAGCACTGCCTTCGGATGCAGCGAGGAAAGCAGAATGCCTGCATCCTTCTGCAGCGTGCGCAGCATCGCATCGTAATCGCCGTTTTGCCGGTACTCGGTCATGGCATGCAGATACAGCCGGTGATCCTCATACCAGATGCCGAGCCGTCCGCGGTAGACGGTCTGCCGTTCCTTCGGCATGGACAGGAAGGTGTGCAGCGCGCATTCCTTCATCATGTGATGGAACCGGTAGGTCGCGCCGTCCGGCAGACGCTTGACAAACGCATTCTGACCGGTCAGCGCGGCAAGCAGGTCCTCGGCGTGCGCGTCTGCCATGACGAACTGCGCCATTTCGACCGTAAATTCGTCGGCAAGTCCCATCACCGCAAGAAATTCCCGCTGTTTTTCGGGCAGCGGATCAATCATCGCAGCCGTAAAGATGGATGAAATATCCGAATTCGGGTCCGGCAGCACACCGTGCTCGGAAAACATCCGCAGATTCAGATAAACCGCCGAGAACCAGCCCTCGCTGTAATACAGCAGCGTATCTATCTGCTCGTCGGAAAGCGCGGTTCCGCACCGATTGGTGTAGACCGCCAGCTCGGTATGGTTAAGCCGAAGCTGCGCCGTGCCGATCTGGTACACCTTTCCGCCCAGTCGGACAAGCTCTGCCGCCGGCAGGAACAGGTCACGGCTGGCTAAAATCAGATGAACATTGGGCGGCAGCCGTCCGGCCAGCGCACACAGGAATCCGGGTGCGCGCTTGTCGGTCAGCAGGTGAAAATCGTCAATAAAAATATAGCAGGACTTCTCACCGGTCAGCGCATGACACAGATCGTCGATCAGAAGTCCGCCGCTGGCTCCGTCGGTCGGACAGTCGTACTCCCGCAGAAAGGCAAAGCCTGCACGCGCAAAGGCGTCCTGCACACTTTTCCAGAAAATCGCAAGATTGCCCGAGTACACACTGATGCGCACAATGTACGGCGCTTCGGCTCTGGCACGTTCCGCGAGATACCACTCCACCGCCGTCGTTTTGCCGTAGCCCATGGGTGCAACCACGGTCGTCATGGCACAGCGCGAGATTGGCCGCAGGCTCTCCTGCAGTCGCTCGGATATGTAAATCGTGTTCAGATTCCATTTCGATTTTGGCATGGCGCACCTCCGAATACTGTAATGTGCTCTCCTGTCCGTTATACTGTCTAAATTATACTGGATTTCAGAGCGGGTGTAAACCGTGTATGCTGTTAAGGCAGCGTGCATAAATAAGGGAGCCGCCTTCCGGCAGCTCCCCTGCAGCTGATGTTTTTATACCTTAAATATACGGTCGCCAGCAGAGCATGCTGAACAGCAGTGCGTATATATGCCCTCAATTTGAGCGTCAAGCCGCTTTTCCAACCGGCAGTGTTACCAGAATAGTCGTTCCCGTATCTGCGCTCTGTTCAACGCGCACTGTGCCGCCATGCAGGCGGACAATCTCCTGCACGAGCGCCAGTCCCAGTCCCACGCCGCCCATTGCGCGGCTGCGCGACTTATCCACGCGGAAAAACGGCTGAAAGATGCTGTCCCGGTACTCCTCGGCAATGCCCGGACCGGTATCGCGCACGCGGATTGCCGCCTGACCGCCTTCCCGCTCGACAGACACTTCCACCGAACCGCCCGTGCGGTTGTACTTGATCGCGTTCTCTGTCAAATTGAACAGCAGCCGATACAGCAGCACATCGCTGCCGATAAACTGCACGTTTTCGCCTGCTTGCGTCAGTGTAATACCGTTTTTCTGTGCCAGCGGTGTCAAATCGACGAGCACCTCCTCAACCATCGGTGCAAGGTCGATACGGTCGGTGCGCGGCACCGACCGCAGGTCGCTCATCTCAAGCAGGGTACGCACAAGCGCACTCAGGCGCTCAACCTGCTCCTGCTGAAAATGCAGCAATTTCGCAGTTTCCTCGCTCATCTGCCGATGTTCCGCCGCAAAGAGCTCCAGCCTTGTCTGCATCAGCGCCAGCGGTGTCCGCAGCTCATGGGCGGCGTTGCCCGTAAACTGCCGCTGTGCATCGAACGACTGCGCCAACCGGTCCAGCATACCGTTCACTGACTCGCTCAGCTGCCGGAACTCGGCAGTCGTATCCTCCGGCAGACGGGTGTCCGTCAGGCTTTCTTCGTTGATCTGTTCGGTCTGCTGTGCAAAATTCTTCAGCGGCTTCAAAGCCTTTCCGCTGAAGAAATATGCGATAATGGCGCTCAGCAGTGTCACCAGTGCGGTGATGTACCAGCCTATGCGCTCAAAACGCACCTTTTCTTCATTGACCTGCTGCGAAAAGTCACTGAAAAATGCCTGCATATTCTCTTTGGGTATCTGAATGGTCATTTCCTGCTGGTTTTCCGTCTTGTATTCCACTACAAAGCCGTTCAGCGCATCCATGCTGCCCGAGCCTGAGTAAAACAGCAGCAAATTCAGGCTCACACACGCCGCCGCGATGAGCAGCGCGGTCAATATCGTAATGCGCCACTGGACAGAAATTCGTTTGCTCATTCGCCCGCTCCTATCTCGTAGCCCTGACCGATCTTGTTGCGGATCGGGTCGTATCCCAGTGCTGCACGCAGTTTTTTCCGCAGCATGGAGATATGCACACGGATGGAGTTGCTGAAGCTGTCCACGCTGCTGTCCCACACATGCTCGATCAGCTCCTCCTGGCTGACGGGTCTGCCGCGGTTGAGCAGCAGATATTCCAGAATGCCGCTCTCCTTGCGCGTGAGCGAAAGCGTCTGTCCGGCTGCCGTGGCCGTGCGGCTGCGGGTATCAAACATCAGCCCGCCGCACCGCAGGCATACATCCTGCTGCACAAATCGGCGGCGCGTCAGACTGCGCACACGCGCTTCCAGTTCCTCTAAATGGAACGGTTTGGACAGATAATCGTTCGCACCGGCATCCAGTCCGTCAACCTTGTCGGATATTTCACTGCGTGCCGACAAGATGAGCACGCCGGTCTCCTGATCGTGCTCCCGCAGAGTACGCAGCACCGTCATACCGTCCACCTTAGGCAGATTCAGGTCGAGCAGCACCAGATCGTATTTTTCTACCGCCAACAGCTCCAGCGCCGCTTCTCCGTCAAAGCAGATATCCGCCTCATAGCCGGACAGACGCAGTTTTTTTGCAATGTCCTCACACAGATCGCGCTCATCCTCTATCACCAAAAGACGCATGGTCCTTCCTCCTTGCCGTTTCGTTACCTATATTATAGCAGATGCGGATAAAGTTTGTGTTAACGAGACTGTCGAAAAACTTTATTTTTCCGAGCAGCCTTTGAACTTGCTTCGCAAATTCTATTTTATGCGCGCTTCCGCGCGAAACGAAACACTGTATGCTCGAAAAATTGACTTTATCGGCAGACTGTATGGCACTCTCGCAAAAAAATTTTCCGCATTTCCAGCCTGTTAACAAAGATTTTATATCGTCCGCTGTATACTGTTCACAACAACTGTGAGAGGAGTACGGCTATGCCGCGTTACAAAACCGCCGCTCAGCTGGTGCTGCTGCTGAGTGCTATTGCGATGATTCTTCTGGGCATCCGCCTCGGCGAAGCCGAAACCGTATTATCAAAGGCGATCCGCCTGTGTATGGAGTGTGTTGGCATTGGATAAGAAAAAAATCCCCTTTTTAGCCCGCTTTCGCGGCTGGATACAGGCGGCAGCCACCCTGCTGACCAATATCCACCTGCCGAATTTTGTACAGGGCAAACTATATCAGGGAAGCGGCAAGACCGTCTGCGTGCCCGGACTCAACTGCTATTCCTGCCCCGGTGCAGCCGGCGCGTGTCCGATTGGCGCCTTTCAGGCAGTCGTCGGCTCGTCGAAGTTCCGGTTTTCGTATTACATCACCGGTATCTTAATCCTGCTCGGCGTGCTGCTCGGACGGTTTATCTGCGGCTTTCTGTGCCCGTTCGGCTGGTTTCAGGAGCTGCTGCACAAAATCCCCTCGCCTAAGCTGTCCACCAAAAGGCTGAAGCCGCTCCGCTATGTGAAATATGCGGTGCTGCTGATCATGGTGGTGCTGCTGCCCGTACTTGTCACAAACGAACTCGGCATGGGCGATCCGTTCTTCTGCAAGTACCTGTGTCCTCAGGGGGTGCTCGAGGGCGCGCTGCCGCTGGCGGCGGTCAATTCCGGTATTCGTTCCGCGCTCGGCGCGCTGTTTACATGGAAAGCAGCCGTTCTGCTGACCGTTATCGTGTGCAGCGTGCTGTTTTACCGTCCGTTCTGCAAGTGGCTGTGCCCGCTCGGCGCCTTTTACGCCCTGCTGAACCGTGTTTCACTGTTTCAGATGCAGGTGGATACGCATAAGTGCGTATCCTGCGGCGCGTGTGCCAAAGCCTGCAAAATGGATGTGGACATCACCAAAAACCCCAATCATGCCGAGTGCATCCGCTGCGGCATGTGCATGAAAGCCTGCCCGACCGGTGCCATCTGCTACCGCTACGGTCTGGGCGATAAAACCCAAACGACTGACAAAGGAGAAACTATCTAATGAAACGAAATCGACTGATCGCATTTGCCCTGTCCGTAAGCCTGCTGCTCGGCGCATCCGCCTGCGGCAAACCGGCAAAAACCGTCTCCGAGCTGATAGCGGAGGAAAACGCCATCCTCGACCAGCACCAGGAACTGTGGACAACGGCTCTGAATTCGCTCGACAAGGACAATCTGACGCAGAGCACCCAGAGCACCAACTACGCCGATGTGCTCGATCTTGCGATTAAAAACGTCAAGGACCAGCTCTCGGACGAGGACTACAAGACGCTGACCGACGATGCCGCCAAGGTCCGCAAGCTGGAGGACCAGCTGCAGGAACTTCCGCCGGAAACAGCAGAGGCAAACACCTCCTCGGCCGGTGATGCGTTCCCGTCCTTCGAGGGCAAGGATCTGGACGGCAATGCCGTGGACAGCAGCCTGTTCGCAGACAATGCGTTCACCGTCGTGAATTTCTGGTTCAGCGGATGCAAGCCGTGTGTCGCTGAACTTGGTGATCTGGACAAACTGAATCAGACTGTCAAGGCTCAGGGCGGCGAGGTTATCGGCATCAATACGGAAACGCTCGATGACAATGCGGATGCCATTGCTACCGCTAAACAGATTCTGCAGACCAAGGGGGCATCCTACCGCAACATTACCTTTGCATCCGGCAGCGAGGCCGGTCAGTTTGCACTGAACACCACGGCATTCCCGACCACCTATGTTATCGACCGGAACGGAAAAATCGTCGGTAAACCAGTACTCGGCGGCATCACGAACGAAAGCAGCATGAAGCAGCTGCAGGAGAATATTGATACCGCGATTGCAAACGACGGAAAATAACACCCACGGGTAACTGCCGCTGCCATCCGCATCATAAACATACACAGCGCAGATTGTGCTGAGAACGGAATGATACTGATCTGAAAAAACACACTTTTCTGCGTTGATCATCAAGTGCCTGTGGCACACGGCGTGCGAGGAAAACGGCTGGTATAATCCGGAGGTCAAGCATCCGGGCAACCGCCGCGGCAGATATATCAATTTCCAGCCGAGCGATAATTTAGAGTAAAGCGTCGTAGATGACGTGGAATACATCAGAAATTATCCGCTGGCAGCGTCCAGTATTCTGATTTACGGTTATATTTTACGATGTAAAAACAGGCAAACTGATCGAGGTTGAAAAGGCAACGGAGATTGGCAGGGCCAAGTAAACGCCAAAGAGAAAAGCCGCAGACTTTCGTCTGCGGCTTTTGCGTGTCTGCGGAAATATCCACGAAGATATGCACAAACCTGTGGATAAATTTGAGGACGGAACTTTTCCTTGTTTCTCCTATATGGTATACTAAAATTATACAAGCGAAAATCGCAGGAAAAAGAGAAACACGAGGGATAAACATGGGACTGTTTTCAAAACCGGAGGTTGTGATTGCGAAAGCATCCAGCAACGCAAAGGAGTATCTGCGGCAGCTGGAGGAGCTGGCGGAAAAGGCAGCCGGAGAAAACGCGAAAAAAATCGCAAAAGAGATTGCCGTGGTGAAAGCCGGCATTATCGGTGAGGATAATATTCTGTTTGAGCTGAAAAACAGCGGTATGGATATGGTTGTGCTGCACGATTTGTATATTGAAAGCGTGTCCGGTGCCTCGGCACAGATTGACTTTCTGGTACTGACTCCAAAGATTAACTTTGTGTTGGAGTGCAAAAATCTGTTCGGCAATATCGAGATCAACAGCAAGGGCGATTTTATCCGCACAATTCGCTGCGGCGGTCGGTACTATAAAGAGGGAATTTATTCGCCGATTACGCAGAATCAGCGGCATTTGCAGGTGCTCAAGGAACGAAGGAGCGAAAATGACGGCAAAATCCTTGCCGCATGGAAGAATTACTTGTTTAAAGACTTTTTTAGGGGCTTAGTCGTGCTTGCCAACCCGAAAACTGTTGTCAACGACCGATATGCGAAGAAAGAGGTCAAGGAACAGGTCATTCGAGCAGACCAGTTGATTGAAACGATAAAACGAATGAATAAGGCGTCCAAGGAATCGGCTTCTTCCTTGAAAGATTTGAAGGAAATGGGTGAGCGGTATCTGCAGATGCACATTGAAAGGCCAATCACCTATATCGAAAAATTCAAGCAGGAGGAGCTGGAGGACCAGCCTGCCGCCGAGCAGCCTGCACTTATCGAGCCGGCTAAGCCGGAATTGCCTGAGAAAAACCGCTGTCCGAAGTGCGGCAAGCCGCTTGTCATGCGGGAGGCCAGACGCGGTGCGCATGTCGGCGAAAAATTCTGGGGCTGCACAGGATTTCCTCAATGTCATTTTATAAAGAAAATCGTGAAAACCGAAAACAAATAAACAGAAAAGCGGCATGACTTGCATCAAAGTCATGCCGCTTTATGGTTACCTAAAACACCAACGCCTCGCTCTGCTCGATCTCAATCCCGCAGTCCGCGATAACCGTCTGATACTGCGCGTAAACTTCAGCTTCCATGCGCCACGCGATGCCGCATCCGGCGGACAGTCTGCGCGGCACCGGCACCAGCCGACCGGCAATGCCATTCTGTTTGCAGAACGACTCCATCTCCATGGCGGCATCGGTGGTGTGGAAGGTGAGCACTTGATACGACTTTTTCTCTCGCATTACGCCTGAAAAACGATCTCGAAGCAGCCGTCCGGACGCACGGTCGTCTGACCGGACTTGTTCTCATACTCGAGCATTTTCTCGATATTCTTGCGGGTGTGCGCCTCGTCACCGAGCACACGAATCAGCTTTCCCGGGTGATCCTGCATCGCGTCCATCGCCAGCAGAACCGGCTCCGGGCAGGACAGACCGCGAACATCTACTTCAACATATTCAGCCATTGCAAATTCTCCTTTTCCGACTTACTTTGCAGTCTTTTTGCGGCGCAGATTGGTGCCCGCAATGACAAACAGCACGACAATGCAGACGATCACGGCGATTTTTCCCGCTGCTGCCGGGCCGCCTGCGACTGCAGGCTCGATTTCGGTTGCCGCCTTGGCTGCCGCACCGACCAGACCGAAGTTATGCGCGAATGCCGCACCAATCAGCATGCCGAGGAAGGTAACCGCGCTGTCAGACGAGCCCTGACCGGCCAGGATGAGCTGACGCAGCGGGCAGCCGCCAGCCAGCACAGCTGCAAAGCCGACAACGTACATGCCAAGAATGTTCCACAGGTGCTGGGAATGCGCGATCGGCTGACCGGAAAAACCGAGGTGGAAGCTGCCGTTCGCGACATTATAGACCGCCATCACGGCAAACAGAGCCGCGATAATGCTGATCAGGTCGAAATTCTTCATCAGGATGAGGTCGCGGATGCTGCCTGCAAAGCACATACGGCTCTTCTGCGCGAGCGCACCGATAATGAGCGCCACGACCAGAGAAAGGATAATCGGTGCATGCTTGCTGCCCGGGCCTTCGGCGCTGACCGCGTAAGCGCCGGTCGCTACGCCGATTACGAGCAGCGCCGCCAGCAGAACCGGCAGAACGGCGCCGCCGACCGGCTTGGCCTCATACGCACGGCCGAGCGAGAAACCCTTCTTGAGGAAGAACGAACCGGTCGCCACGCCGCCTGCAAAGCCGATAAGCGCGACCCACGCATTCAAGTCACCGGCGGCCATGCGAAGTACCATGCGGAGCGGACAGCCGAGGAACACGAGGGCGCCGATCATCATCGCAGCGCCCAGAATAAAACGCACCATCGGCGAAGAACCGGCGGTGGACTTATACTCCTTGGTCAGCAGCGCCAGCAGGAACGAGCCGCAGACAAAGCCGACGACCTCCGGGCGGAAATACTGCACCGGAGCCGCTGTGTGCAGCTTAAGCGCACCCGCTGTATCGCGGATGAAGCAGGCAACGCAGATCGCCATGTTGGCAGGGTTTCCGTAAATTGCCAGAAGCATGACCAGCAGTCCGATCACCGCACCGGACACTGCCAGCTTCCATGTCTTGTCAAACAGTTTCATGATTTTCTCCTTTTTGTGAAATGAGGGAATTTTATGCTGTATTCAGTATATCATGCGGTGTTTTCAATGTGAAATCGATTCTATTGATAATCTGATTGAATCTATTGATATAATCTATAAATACAGCTATAATGGAGAAAAAGAAAGGAATGCCGCCCATGGATATTCGTCAGCTGGAAGCCTATGTCTATACCGTGAAGTACCGCAGTTTTTCACTTGCTGCACAGAAGCTGTACCTGTCGCAGCCGACCGTCAGCGCACACATCTGCAATCTGGAAAAGGAGCTGCACACGCAGCTGCTCAAGCGCACGACAAAAACGCTCTCGGTGACACCAGCCGGGCAAACGCTGTATAATTATGCCGCAGAAATCCTCGATTTGCGGCACAAAGCCATTCTGGAACTGTCCAACGAGCAGGAAACCATGCTGCATATCGGCGTATCGTCCGTGCCGTCGCTGTATCTGCTGCCCGAGCTGCTGGCAGCGTACCACGAGAAGGCCCCGGAAATCCGGTTCCGCACCAGCTGTTCGGACAGTCTGGATGTGATAAACAAGGTCGCAGACAACACCTGCGATATCGGTCTGGTCGGCACAAAGACCGCGGAGACCAACTGCGAATTTTTGCCGGTCGCCTCGGACGAGCTGGTGATTGCAACACCGAACACACCGCATTTCCGTGCCTATCAAGGCCAGCCGGACCCGCTGACAGCGCTCCTGCGCGAACCGTTCCTGCTGCGCGAGGACAACTCGGGCACCAAGCAGGAAACACTGTATTTCCTTCAAAATCACGGTCTGTCGCTTGATGAACTGAATGTCATTGCTGTCATGGATGACGCGGCAGCGCTCAAGCGTTGCATCGCACTGGGCATGGGCATTTCCATTCTGTCGCGCGCAACTGTGCAGACCGATGCACAGCAGGGACGGCTGCTGCTGTTCCCCCTCGGACAGTCAGCGTTCCTGCGCCGGCTGTACATTGTGTATCCGTCCATACGACGTATGTCCGAGCAGGCTATTCACTTTCTGGATTTTATAAAAAGATATTATCGGATCGGATGACAGCCGTGCTGTCCGGTTTGATATAGCCAATCGGGCAGGAGGCTCTCCTGCATAGAAAGCCGACCTCGCACACCACCGTGCGAACCGACCGGTACACGGCGGTTCTATCCGCAAGATCAAAACGGACAAAGCGGATTCCTTAAGGCAACACCGGATTATATGGAGGAGGGAAAGGCATCCATTCTGTGTTCCTGTGAACCGGCTGCAGCAATGGTATTTGGCTTTTTCTTGTTTAGAGAAATTCCTGCGGTGCTCGTACTTTCTAATAAAAAGCCAGAAATTGTGGAGGAAAATGATCATGTCAAAAGATGAGTATTTGATTACCGATACGCCGCTGAAAGCGCTGACGGTTTTTGCCATGCCGATGATTCTCGGCAGCTTTTTTCAGCAGGTATACAATATGGCCGACTCCATCATCGTCGGTCAGTTTGTCGGCTCCTCCGCTCTTGCGGCGGTCGGCGCCTGCGCTGCCCTGACCAATGTTTTCATTTGTGTGGCGCTGGGTGCCGGTGTCGGTGCAGGCGTGCTCGTAAGCCGTTATTTCGGCGCCAGAGAGTATGGCAAAATGAAAACCATTGTATCTACCTCCCTGATCAGCTTTTTACTTCTGAGTATCATCCTTGGTGTCTTTGGCTTTTGCTTTTCCCATGCGATGATGAGCGGATTACAGACCCCTGCCGATATTCTGAAGGAGGCAGTACTGTACTTGCGGGTCTATTTCGTAGGTTTTCCGTTTTTGTTCATGTACAATATTCTTTCTACCATGTTCACTTCCATCGGTGAATCAAAAATTCCGTTGGGACTGCTGATCTTTTCATCAATCCTGAATATTGTGCTGGATCTTTGGATGGTAGCCGGTCTGGGACTTGGCGTGTTCGGTGCGGCGCTTGCAACGCTGATTGCGCAGGGCATTTCGGCTGTGTTTTCACTTTTGATTTTCTTTTATCGGATGCGGCGGTATAAGAGCAGCTTTGTCTGGTTTGACGGGCAGGAGCTGCGTTCGATGCTTCAGATTGCTGTTCCATCGGTTCTTCAGCAGTCTACCGTATCTATTGGTATGATGATCGTACAGGCGGTGGTAAATCCCTTCGGCACACAGGCGCTCGCGGGATACGCGGCGACGATGCGGGTGGAGAACGTCTTTTCTCTGATTTTTGTGTCCATCGGCAATGCAGTTTCGCCGTATGTTTCCCAGAACCTTGGCGCAAACAAAACCCAGCGCATCAAAAAAGGCTACCGCGCAGCATTGGTGCTGGATGTATGTTTTGCTATTCTTGCCTTCCTTGTCATTGAAACGCTGCACACGCAGATTTCCTCGCTGTTCCTTGGAAAAGACGGAACCGCCCTGGCTTATCAGGTGTCCGGGGATTATATGAGATGGATTGGTTTCTTCTTTGTCTTTATGGGCATCAAAATGGCGACCGATGGCGTTCTTCGCGGACTCGGAATCATGCGGCCGTTCCTCATTGCCAATATGGTAAACCTTGCGATTCGCTTGTCCGTGGCGTTGATCTGTGCACCGCGTTTTGGTATTGCATTTGTCTGGCTTGCCGTGCCGGCAGGCTGGCTTGCCAACTTCCTGATTTCCTATACGGCTCTCAGAAAATCCTGGCCGACTGAAAAAAGTGGTGTTATCTCGGTAAATTCCAGTTTACCGAAAAGATGAAATCCTTCGTAATGGCATCTGAAATATTAACAGCGAAGTAACAAAAACATCCCGAATCCTGTGTACAGTCCGGGATTGAACTGCACCCCCTCTGTCAGACCGTATATCATACTGTCTGACAGAGGGGGTGCTTTATTATGTTAAGAGGAAAACCGAAACTTACTCTCCAATCTTCACCCTCAACTCTTTACGCTTTGCACAGTCAGTCGATAATCCTAATGCTCTCAATAACCGGCTGATTTTCCGTCTTAACCGTGCCGTTATCGTCCTCGACCGGCGTATTATCGCAGATTTCATCCACAACATCCATGCCCTTGGTCACATAGCCGAAGCAGGCGTACTGGCCGTCGAGATAGGTGCTGTCCTGCTGAACGATGAAGAACTGCGAGGATGCGCTGTCCGGGTCGCTTGAGCGTGCCATCGAAACCGCGCCTCGCGTGTGCGACAGCTTGTTCTCCACGCCGTTCTCCGAGAACTCGCCCTTGATGGTGTTCTCCGAGCCGCCGGTGCCGTTGCCCAGCGGGTCGCCACCCTGCATCATAAAGCCGGTAATAATGCGGTGAAAGGTCAGTCCGTCATAAAAGCCGTCGTTTGCAAGGTCCATAAAATTCTGAACTGAGATAGGCGCTGCATCGCCGTCCAGCTCGATGTCAATCGTGCCGTGGTCCTTGATGGTGATTTGTGCATGGTGCTGACCGATGGGCTGTGCGGTCTCCTCAGCAGTCGTCTGCTGCGAGTTATCGCTCGTGTCGGTGGCATCATCCGTCGAGGTCTGCGCGCCCGATTTGCCGCCGCAGGCGGTCAGAACCAGCATCGCCAACAGGCCAAAAAGCAAAAATGTACGTTTTTTCATGTGAAATTCTCCTTTTTAATATTCTAAACAGGTGGAATAGCAAACATTCCCGCGGTACTCCCCTATTATACGGTACTGAGAACGCGAAAACCAGTGTTTTTTCGGTGTCTGCAAAAAAATGCACCGCAGAATTGCGGTGCATTTTCTATCAAATAATACTGTATAGAGCCGATTCCTGCACAAACCGTGTAGTTCCGCGACAGGTCATAGCTTACTTCATAATGTCCTTATCGTGAGCCGCTTTGGCAACCAGACCGGACAGCGCCAGCAGCGCGATCAGGTTCGGGAATACCATCAGGCCGTTGAACAGGTCGGACAGGTTCCAGACCAGATCAACATGCAGTGCAGAGCCGATCACGATGCAGACAACAACGATAGCGGCATATACCTTGACTGCCTTGCTGCCGAACAGCGCCTTTACGTTCTGCTCACCGAAGAAATACCAGCCGATGATGGTAGAGAACGCAAAGAACAGCATGCAGATCGCAACAAAGATCATGCCTGCCGAGCCGAGGGAAGCCTTGAAGGCTGCCTGTGCCAGCTCGGTGCCCTGCAGACCGTCCGGTGCGCCCGGATTGAGCATACCCGAGGTCAGGATGACCATAGCGGTCAGCGTCAGTACAACAAAGGTGTCGATGAATACGGAAACGATCGCGATCTCGCCCTGATCCTGCGGACGTTTTACCTTTGCGAGCGCATGTGCGTGCGGGGTGGAGCCCATGCCGGCCTCGTTCGAGAACAGACCGCGTGCAACGCCGTAGCGCATTGCCTGACGAACCGTGATGCCTGCAGCGCCGCCGAGGATAGCCTGCGGGTCAAATGCTGCAACAAAGATGGACTTGAACGCCGGAATGATTGCCGCGTGGTTGATGCACAGGATAACAACGCAGCCAGCCATGTAGAACAGCGCCATGATCGGAACGACCTTCTCGGTAACAGCCGCGATACGGCCAACGCCGCCGAGGAAGATAAACGCTGCAATGATCGCGCAGATGATGCCGACAACGATCATCGGTGCGCCGAACGCGGTGTTGAACGCTACGCTGATCGAGTTTGCCTGTACCATGTTGCCGGTGAAGCCCAGCGCGAAAATAATTGCAACCGAGAAGAAGCCGGCGAGGAACTTGCCGAATTTACCGGTAAAGCGTGCGCGGATGTAGTAGATCGGACCGCCGGTAACGTGGCCCTTGTCGTCCGTGGTCTTGTACTTCTGCGCGAGAACCGCCTCGCCGTAGATGGTGGACATGCCGAAGAACGCACTCAGCCACATCCAGAAAATCGCACCCGGGCCGCCGGAATACAGTGCGGTAGCCGCGCCTGCAATGTTGCCGGTGCCGACCTGCGCCGCGATCGCGGTGGTAAGCGCCTGGAACGGACTCATGCCGTCCTTGCCCGCCTTCTCACCGTTAAGCGAGAAATGGCCGAACAGGTGCTTCCAGCCTGCGCCGAACTTGCGCACCTGAACGAAGCGCGTGCGGATGGTAAACACGATGCCGGTTCCGACCAGAAGGTACAGCAACAGGCCGTTCCATACGACGTTGCTGACCTTGCTTACCCAGTCTGCCAATACTTCCATTGTCATTTTACATACCCCTTCTTTGTTTTGCGGCAAACAAAAAAGCCGAACCCAATCAGCATCGGGTTACGGCTCCAAAGAAACGGAAAGACAGCAAACAGACGGTACATCCTGCACCGTGAGAAAACATTTGCTGTGGTTCCGCGGAACTTATTTTTATATCCTAACGTCTATAAAAACAGGTTCATCTCTGTCCTTTTGCCTGAGAGATTGGCACGCAAACCCCTTTTGCGCGCGTTGCACCTTCGGCAGTCCCCTTGAGGAACGTTCTCCAGAGCCACATCCATTTACAGTCCTCATCCGGAAATCCGGACGCCTGAGAGTTTTGCTCCTTCGGCAAGTCTTTGACTTTTTCCTGCAAACTTCGTTTGTCGCGTATGTAGTTTATGGATTCAGTGTAACACCGTGACAACATTCTGTCAATGTCAATCAAGATATTCGTGAAAGTTTGTGAAAAACAGCAAATTTCTTGACAACCTATGCTATAATAGATAGGCTATACTGGTAGTATTATTGGTAAATCCAAGTAATCAACAGCATCCCTCGAAAGGAGGAAATTTACATGAATGATGCTTTGCAGCAGCTTCTCGACAGGCTGACGGCTCTGCTGGCGGAAAAACCGCTCATCGGGGCGTGGTACACGACCGTTGTGCGCTTTGTGTTCCCGCTGCTGGCGCTGATGATCCTTGTCGGTGCGATCCGCTCGCTGTGGAAGGTCAAGCACCCGGATGAGGTCTGGGGCTATCTGGTGCTGCGCAACGGCGCCCGCCTGCCCATCACCCACTGGGAAAACATCATCGGACGCGCACCCAGCTGCGATGTGCAGCTGGAATATCCATCGGTATCGCGTCAGCACGCCGCGCTCATCCGCGAGGATGACGGCAGCTGGACGATATACGACCTCGGTTCCAAGGGCGGCATCAAGGTAAACGACCTGCCGGTGGACGAGTATGCGCTCGTCGAAGACGGCGACACGGTCACCTTTGCGGGTATTCCCGCTATCATGGAGCCCATTACCGCTGAGGAGAAGCGCACACAGATGGTCGAACGCCGCATTGAGGGCAAGCCTGCCGGCATGTGGGGTTCGCTCGTACTGCTGACGCTGTTCCAGATCCTCACCGGTCTGCAGCTCATTATCGCGCAGGGCGACAAGGCGACCACCACCATTCCGCTCACCTTTTTTGTCTTTACGGTAATCTGCTGGGCGTATTTCATCGTCATGCGCCTGTTCCGCCGCATCGGCTTTGAAATGGAGACGATAGCGTTCTTCCTATGTACGCTGTCACTCGCCGTCACCGGCTCGACCGTGCCGGACGAGCTGCCCAAGCAGCTGATTGCAATTTTGATGGGTCTTGCCATCTTTATCGTGCTCGGCTTCTTCCTGCGCGACCTGACCCGGGCGCAGAAGGTGCGCTGGTTCATGAGCGCAACGGCGGTCGGACTGCTGGCCATTACACTGCTGATCGGCTCGTCGCAGGGCGGTGCGAAGGCATGGCTGCGTCTCGGCCCTCTGTCTCTGCAGACCTCGGAAATTGCGAAAATCTGCTATATTTTCGCCGGTGCCGCAACGCTCGACCGCCTGTTCAACAAGCGCAACCTGTGGATGTTCATCGGTCTGACCGCCATCTGCGGCGGCTGTCTCGCGCTGCAGAACGACTTCGGCACCGCACTTGTGTTCTTCGTGACGTTCCTCGTCATCGCATACCTGCGTTCGGGCGATTTTGCCACCATCGGCCTTGTGTGCGCCGGCTGCTTCGGCGCCGGCATGGTCATGCTGACCATCAAGCCGCACGTTGCCGCTCGATTTGCCTCCTGGGGACATATCTGGGAGGACGTGTACGACAAGGGCTTCCAGCAGACACACACGCTGACCGCAGCCGCCTCCGGCGGCATGATCGGCGTCGGTGCGGGCAAGGGCTGGCTCTCGAATCTCCCTGCCGCGGATACCGACATCGTGTTCGGCATGCTGTGTGAGGAATGGGGGCTCGTCATCGCCGTGCTGACCATTCTTTGCATCATTACGCTGGCGGTGTTCGCTGTCCGCGCCTGCCGCGCCGGACGCTCCAGCTTTTACACCATCGCCGCATGCGCGGCCACCAGCCTTCTGGTATTCCAGACCTGCCTGAATGTATTCGGTGCAGTCGATATTCTGCCGTTTACCGGCGTTACGCTGCCGTTCGTATCCAACGGCGGTTCGTCCATGCTGTCGGCATGGGGTATGCTCGCCTTTTTGAAGGCGACCGACACCCGACAGAATGCGTCGTTCGCAGTTCGTCTGCCCAGCCGCCGCGAGCTTAGAGGGGAGGAGTAACCATGCGGAAAATCGAAAAACGCAGTATTTTCTGTCTAATCCTTGCCGCGCTGCTCGGTCTGGGTCTGGCGTTCTTCTGCTTCCAGTTTGTCGTAGACGGCGGCGACTGGGCCTCCTACCCGTACAACCGTCATCTCTATAACAACGCCGGTCAGCTGAAAGGCGGCACCATCCTCGACCGGGACGGCGATATGCTGTCCACACTCGACGAGGACGGCAACCGCATCTACAACGATGACGCAGCCGTCCGGCGCGCCACACTACACGCCGTCGGCGACAAAAACGGCAACATCGGCGCGGGTGCGCTCACCTCGTTCGCGGATAAGCTGTCCGGCTACAATCTGCTCACCGGCGTATATTCTCCGCTTGGCACCGGCAACAGCCTGTATCTGACGATTGATGCCTATTTGAACAATATCGCTTATCAGGCTTTGAACGGAATGAACGGAACGGTTGGCGTTTATAACTATAAAACCGGTGAAATTTTGTGCATGGTGTCCACACCGACATTCGATCCGGCTAATCCGCCGGACATTGCGGCGGATGATCCCGCATGGGACGGCGTTTACGTCAACCGACTGCTGTCCGCAAACTCGATTCCGGGCTCCATCTTCAAGGTTGTGACCATCAACGCCGCTATCGAGAACATCCCCGACCTGTTCCAGCGCAAGTGGACGTGCACCGGCTCGGTCAACATCGGCGGCGAGGAAGTCACCTGCCCGCACGCTCACGGCGAACAGGACATCGAGGAAGCGCTCGCCAACTCGTGCAACGGCGTGTTCGGTCAGCTGGCTGTCGAACTCGGCGGCGAAACCATGCAGAAATACGCGGATGCCGCCGGGCTTACCAAGTCCATCAAGGTGGACGGCATTCAGACCTCGGTCGGCAAGTTTGATTTCTCGGGCAATGACAATCAGTTGGCGTGGTCGGGTGTCGGTCAGGGTCAGGATACCCTGTGCCCAATCAACATGCTCCAGTATATGGGCGCGATCGCCAACGGCGGCAAGGCTGCCGTGCCGCGTCTGATTGAAAAATCCACCACAGATTACGGCCTGCCGACCGGCATTTACTATCCGCACAAGTCGGCGCAGCTGATTGACGAAAAGACCGCGGGTACCATCGCGGATATGATGCACAACAACGTCATCGAGACCTACGGTCAGGAGCGTTTCCCGGGCATGGATATCTGTGCCAAGTCGGGTACCGCCGAGGTCGGCGCGGATAAGTCGCCGAACGCATGGTTCACCGGCTTCCTGCGCGATGAAGCTACGCCGTATGCCTTCATCGTTCTCGTCGAGAACGGCGGCGGCGGTTCGTCCGTTGCAGGCACGGTTGCGTCGCAGGTATTGCAGGCGGCGGTCGAAAAAGGCTATTAAGGAGAGAGAAATCATGGCGCAAAGCACCGAAATACTCCCTAACGGACTGCAATTATTACAGGACGACCGTTTTTTTAAGCTTGGACAGGACAGCGTGCTGCTCAGCGCGTTCGCCAAGCCGAGACGCAATGCCAAACTGCTCGACCTCGGCTGCGGCACAGGCGCTCTGGCGCTGCTCGTATGGCGGCCCGACCTCAAGATTACCGGACTGGAACTGCAGGACGGCCCGCTCGACCTGTTCCGGCAGTCCATCATAGCAAACGAGCTGGAAAACGTAACCGCTCTGCAGGGCGATCTGCGGCAGATGCGTACGCTGCTGCCGCACGGCAGTATGGATTACGTCATCTGCAACCCGCCGTATTTCGACCGCAACGCGGGCGCGAATGCGCCGACCGCCGAAAAGCGCACCGCTCGCCAGGACGCCACCTGTTCGGTCGAGGAACTGGCGGTTGCAGCCTCGTTCGTGCTGCATACCGGCGGTAAAGCCGCATTCGTATTCCGGCCGGAGCGGCTGTGGGTGCTGCTCGAAGCGCTCTCACGCGTGCGGCTCGTGCCGAAAAGAATGCGGTTCGTACACCAGAGCGTGCAGGCCGCGCCGAGCGTTGTCATGGTCGAGTGCCGAAAAGGCGGCAGCGCGGAAGGACTTGTTGTTGAGCCGCCACTGATCGTTGAGAGTGATGAATATTTCCGTATTTACGGAATTGAGCATTGAAAATGGAGCATCAGCGCTATCCTTGCGTGAGTTACGTCCGCGCTGCGCGGAGACGCGCAATGCGCGATGATTTAATTCGTAATTCGGCACCATGTGCCGCACCTTCATTTTCCATTATCCATTCTCCATTTAAGAAATTCCGGAGGGATTGAATTGTCTACATTATACTTAGTCGCAACGCCGATCGGCAACCTGAGTGATTTATCGCCGCGGGCACGCGAAGTGCTCAGCACGGTGGATTTCATCGCGGCAGAGGACACCCGCGTGACGCAAAAGCTGCTTAACGCCTGCGAATTGCCCAAAAAGCCGATGATCTCGTACTACGAACACAACCGCCGCGCACGCGGTGAAGCGGTTTTGGAGAAGCTGCTCGCCGGTGAGACCTGTGCGCTCGTAACCGATGCGGGCACGCCTGCGGTTTCCGATCCGGGTGAGGATCTGGTCGCGCTGTGCGCCGAGCACGATGTGCCCGTTATCCCGATTCCGGGCTGCTGTGCGGCGGTCTGTGCGCTGGCGGCATCCGGTCTGCCGACCGGACGCTGGTGCTTTGAAGGCTTCCTATCGGTCAACAAAAAGGCCCGCAGAGAGCACTTGGACACTCTGCAGGGCGAAAAACGCACGATGATCTTCTACGAAGCACCGCACAAGCTGTGTGCAACGCTGCGCGACTTGCGCGACGCCTTCGGCGGCGACCGCCGGCTGTCACTCTCACGCGAGCTGACCAAGCTGCATGAGCAGACGCTCCGCATGACGCTCGACGAGGCGGTTGCCTACTTTGACGCCAACGCGCCGCGCGGCGAGTTCGTGCTCATCCTCGAGGGTGCGCCGGACGAGCCGGAGACCGAGCAGGACGAGGCCGAGCGTCTTGCCTCTGCCGCCGAGGCGGTCCGCCGCCGCATGGAGCAGGGCCAGACCCAGAAGGACGCGGTCAAGGCAGTTTCCGCCGAAACCGGCGTAAAGAAAAACGCGCTGTACCGCTATGTGCTCGATCACGAAGAATAACGAAAAAACCGTTGCCAAAGCAACGGTTTTTTCGTTTTCTGCACTTATTTTTGATGTTTCGGGCAGCCGCTGCGGCAGCAATGTCCGCGTCCGGGGCACTGCGCATGACGTTCGCACAGCGCAACATCGCCGCCCTCGATCACCAGCCGTTTGCCGTTTACAAGGCAATCCGCCAGCTTGCGGCGGGCGTTGTTGTAGATCAGCTGCACCGTTGTGCGGGCCACGCCCATCTGCGCGGCAGCCTGCTCCTGCTGCAGATTTTCCAGATCCATCAAACGGATGGCTTCATATTCATCCAGCGTCATTTGCACGCACTCTGTCGTACTTTCCTGCGGGGAAAACTCGCTGAACGTCGGCAGACCGCAGATTCTGCGGCACTTTCTCGGTCTCGGCATGAATTATTCGTGACAGTGACCGCCGCAGCCGTGGCTGCCGCAGGAATGGCCTTCGCCATGATCATGGTGCGTGCAGTGCACATTGGGATCAAACGCCAGCGTACCGTTCAGGAAAGCCTGTACCGCCTCATCGGCATTGCCCTGCACACCGCCGATCAGACGGATATTGGCCTCCGCAAGCGCTGCCTGTGCGCCGCCGCCAATGCCGCCGCAGATCAGCGTATCCACACCGAGCTGTGCCAGCAGGCCGGCCAGCGCACCGTGACCGCTGCCGTTCGTATCCACCACCTGTGTATGCAGCAGCTTGCCGCCGGATACCTCGTACAGCTTAAACTGCTCCGTGTGGCCAAAATGCTGGAAAACCTCTCCGTTTTCATAGGTAACTGCGATCTTCATAACCATTTCCTCCGAATCATTTCTGGCATATGCCAATAACGTTACTTATAGTCTATCACGTTTTCGGCATATGTCAATAATAAGTTTTGGCATACCGCTATCCCATTATATAGAAGGCAGACGCCGATATCCGGATAAAGCAAAAACCCTTCCGAAAATCGGAAGGGTTTTGGAGCTTGTGGCCGGACTCGAACCGGCGACCTGCGCATTACGAATGCGCTGCTCTACCAACTGAGCCACACAAGCAGCTATTTGCTGCCGGAACGAGTCTTTTCTCGTTCACAGTGTTCTCAGTATATCATGCTTTTGAAAGTTCGTCAATATTTTTTTGAAATTTTTCTTGACATTCTCCGTGTATCCGTTATAATGATATAGTATCCTTGCTCACATCAAAGGATGTGGGCCAAAAGTCCAAAAGGAGGTGCTAAGAATATGGCAAAGATTTCTGGCAAGTACGAGACTATCTTCATCGTTAACCCCAAGCTGGAAGAGGCAGCGGCTACCGCTGTTGTGGACAAGTTCAAGTCTCTCGTTGAGGCGAACGGCACGAACGTAGAGGTCGAGGACTGGGGCAAGCGCCGTCTGGCGTACCCGATCGAGGATCAGACGGAGGGCGTTTACACGCTGGTTCGTTTTGAGTCCAAGCCCGATTTCCCGGCTGAGCTGGACCGTATCTACAAGATCACGGACGGCATCATGCGTTCCATCATCGTCTGCCTGGACGACTAAGGCGGTGAACACCAATGCTCAATAAGGCGATTCTGATGGGTCGTTTGACCCGCGATCCCGAATTGCGCCATACCCAGTCCAACATGGCTGTGTGCTCGTTCTCGCTTGCGATCGACCGTGGTCGCAAGGATCAGAACGGCGAACGCCAGACCGACTTCATCGACTGTGTCGCATGGGGCCGTCAGGCAGAGTTCGTTGCACAGTGGTTCACGAAGGGTTCTATGGCAATCGTAGTCGGCCGTATCCAGTCCCGCCGCTGGCAGGACCAGAACGGCAACAACCGCACTGCAATCGAAGTAAATTGCGACGAGGTTTCCTTCGGTGAAACGAAGAAATCCCGCGATGCCTACAATGCAGGCAATCAGGGCGGTTTTGGCGGCTATGACAACGGATCGCAGATGCGGCCCGAGCCTGCCGCGTCCCAGGTTGCTCCGGCTTTCGATCTCCCCGCAGGAGATTCGGATTTTCAGGAGCTTGCTGATGACGACGGCGATGTCCCATTCTAAACTGAAGGAGGTTACGTGATCATGGAAGAAACCAAGAAGGAATTTACTCCCCGTCCGGAGCGTGCAGAGCGCCCGCAGCGCGGCCGTCGCCGTCGCAAGGTATGCGCATTCTGCGTAGATAAGGTTGCACACGTTGACTATAAAGATGCCGGCAAGCTGAAGAAGTACATGTCCGAGCGCGGCAAGATCCTGCCCCGCCGCATGACCGGTACCTGCGCTGCTCATCAGCGTCAGCTGACCGAGGCTATCAAGCGTGCACGTCACATTGCTCTTCTGCCCTACACCGCAGAGTAAGCAATTCGTTTTTTATAATCAAGGATACGCAAAGCGTCGTTTTCGCAAGAAAGCGGCGTTTTTTTGCACCCTTGTTTCTCGTTTTCGGCAAACAAAAAGGACGCGTTATGCGTCCTTTTTTCGTTATTCCCGTGTTCAGTTCATCAGATCGAGCAGCTTATAGCAGCGTGTTTTGGTGTAGCTCTGCTTAAAGCTGTAGGATGCAAGCTGCTTTGCGGTGTCATCCTCGGTCTCCTTTGCGGCATTTTCCGCACCGGAATCCCGCTCCTGCACCCACTGCTTGTAGCTTGCTTCCTCAGAAGCGTACTGATCGGCGTTGAGCACGGTTGCAAGGTAATCGTACATCTCACCCAACAGGTTATCCCATTGCTCAAACGAGCTTGCGGTCATGGCCAGCTCATCCTCCTGGTTGGCTGCCGACGAAATTTTCAGATCGTCACTTTCCAGCTCATCCATCTTTTTGCTGAATGCATCGCGCTGCTCGGCCTTTTTCTGGCTGTTCTCTTCCTGCTGCTTTTCCTGCTGCTGTGCATCGGAAAGCTGCTTCTGCAGCTCCTTGACCTGCTTTTTCTGGTCAGCGGTCAGCGAATCATCATTTGCCAGAGAATCCAGCTTGCCGCTGGCAGCATCATATTTTTTATCGTCCAGATAGCTCTGTGCCTCGTCCAAATCGGAGTTGAACTGATCGTCCGACTGAGCAGACTGCGCCTTATCGAGCAAATCCTCGATGGCCTTGTACATCGCGGAATCCGGGTCGGTGACACGGTTCTGCAGCTGCTTGAGCGCCGCAATGGCCTCGGTGTACTGGCCGTTGCCCACATAATCCTCAGCAGACTGATAGTCCTTGATCAGCTGAATGGTCGCATCCAGAGCAGCCGGGTCCTTGGCTTCCGCCTGCGCCTTCTGGTAATACTCGAGCGCCTTGTCGAAGTCACCGCGATCCATATACTTTTCGGCCATGACGAGGTTTTCGTCGGTCTTGTGTGAATTTGTAAAATACCACACACCGCCGCCAATCAAAGCCGCCACGATGATGACCACCAGCGCAATGATCAGGCCGCGTTTTCCCTTGGACGGCTTTTTGTAAACGCTGTCCTTCGGATCGGCCTCACCATTGTAGTAGGTCGTGCGGCGCTCGGGCATGCCCGCAGCACGGCGGACCGGCGGCGTGTCGATCGGGCGCATGGTATCCTGCATGGGAATGTTCGGATTCGGGATATTGGGATTGGTGTCTGCCAGCGGATCGGCAACCGTGTCGTCCACCGGAAGCTGCTGCTTTTCATCCCGCATAGCCGCGTCAAACGCGCTGGTGTCAATCGGACCGGTCTCGACAGGGTCCTTCATATCATCCGGCAGGGTGGTAAATACAGCGGTTTCGTCGTTGACACCGGTCTGCTCAACAGCTGCGCCGCAGAAGGGGCAGAATTTGCCGGCGATCGGCAGCTCCTTGCCGCAGTTTTTGCAAAGCATGAGTGATTTCCTCCTTTGAAAAAGGGTCGTTTTTATGCTTATTTTATAGTATAACATGCTGTATTCAGATTGTAAAGCGTGGATGGCTGTTCCAGTATTGGGATTGCCGCTTGCGAAGCGAGGGAATCTTGTCTACCCTCTTGCCCTCTCGGCGTGGGTACGCCGTCCCCAGCGGACAGCGAAATGTTTCGGAACTGAAACCTTACTCGTCTTGACAAGCTATGGTCAGGAACGTAAAATATAGGTAATGATAATAAGGTAAGGCAGAATGTCCGCATTCTGCAACTGTCAAAAAGGGGATAGTATTTTGAAGTTGACAAAACGCATTTTCAGCGGTCTGCTGGCCGCCATGATGCTGTTCACCACTGCTTTTGCCGTAAATGATTCGGCGACCACCAAGGCTACAAACGCGCTGACGTTTGCGTTCAAGCCGATCACCGGCAGCGAGTACGACAGCACCGCTCTCCAGACCGATCTGGCAGCAGCGCAGAAGATCATCTCGCAGCGCATGCAGCTTGAGGGTCTGACCGGCGCGTCTGCCGCCGTTTCCGGCGATGTGATCACCGTTTCCATTCCGAAAACAGCTACCGGCAACACTGCCGCTTACTGGGCCGCTCGTCTGGGCGACCGCCGTCTATGCAGTGTGACCGACTTTCTGAACAAGGAGTGGCAGTTCGACCGTGCAGATTTTGCCTCTGCCAAGGCAACCACTGAGAACGGCGCAGAAGCCGTTGAGATCGACCTGACCGACTCCGGCAAGACCAAGCTGACCGAGGCCCACAACAAGGTAAAGGCATACCTTGCGGACAGCAAGAACGACGCTGACAAGGCGCAGTGGCTCACCTTCCACTGGGGCACCACCACCTTCCGCATGCTGGTGGACGACAGCTTCTCCGACAGCAAGTTGGTGATCGGCGGCGATTCCGATCCGCTGCGTGCCGGTGCGTCCAAGTACATGCCGCAGTATCTGATGCTCGATCCGCTCCCGTTTGCACTGGAGCAGACCGCCGTTCCGACGACCACCGAACCCACGACTCCGACCACTCCCACCGAACCCACGACTCCGACTGACCCGACCACACCTTCCGATCCGGCGACCACGGATTTCCCGGACATCGACGGCCACTGGGCTGCCGCTTCGCTGCGCAAGGGTGTTGAGCTGGGTCTTCTGAAGGGCATCAATGGCAAAATTATGCCGAATAACTCGGTCAAGCGTTCCGAAGCTATCGTTATCCTCAACCGCGCACTTGGCGCAGCGCAGGCCGACAGTGTATCCGGTCTGGCTGCCAGCCAGCAGTCCGCATGGTACAGCGAGGATCTGGGCAAGGCCATCCACCTCGGCCTGATCACCGCAAACGACAACCGCAGCTTTGACACTGCAGCTACCCGTGCCGAGGCTTTCGTGCTGATGGCTCGTGCGTTCGCGTACGACCGCGCAGAGACCGCTACCGATGAGCTGAGCAGCTTCACCGATACCTCCTCCATGACCACCGAGCAGAAGCAGGCAGCTGCCGCTCTGATCAGCCAGGGCGTTGTAAACGGTACTTCTGCTGCCAAGCTGTCTCCGTCGAACAAGCTGACCCGTGCACAGTTCGTCACCATGATCGTGCGCATTGCAGCTGCCACCAACGCAGACAGCGCACCGACCGAGCTGGCCGGCGGCACCGTACTCACCAATCCGAGCATCGCTCTGACCGGCGCTGTCGCAGACGGCGACTGGATCTTTGCCGCTCCCACGAATGAAATTTCGCTCGATTCCGTCAGCAGCTCGCACCGCATCGTCCTCAAGGGCGAGGAGCGCGCTGTACTGAATGCTACCAAGCAGACCAGCATTTCCACGCTTGCTGTTGACCCGGCAGGCACGGCTGATGTGAAGATGGACAACACTTCGTCCGTAAACACGCTCGTTATCGCGGGCAAGGGCGGCTCCGTTGGCTACAGCGGCGCAGTCTCCAACATCGAGATCACCGCTTCCGGCCGCACCATCGTGCTCGAAGGCATGACCTCGGATGCCATCACCATTACCGGCAGCAACAACACCATCCTGCTCAAGGGCGACGCGGATACCGTTTCCGTACTGCGCGGCTCCGGCAACCGCATCACGCTGTCCGGCACGGTCGGCACGATGGTTCTGGCCGGCAAGAACACCACGGTTGACGGCACCGGCAAGATCGGCACCGTAGACACCCGCATGGTCGGCTGCACGGTAACGGCTAAGGCCGACCACACGATCGACAACATCGATCCCGGTCTGGATGGCGTTCAGATCACGATGACCGTTCCGGATAAGGTTAAGGCCGGCGGCTCGCTGACTGCCAAGGTCAGCTTCTCCGGCGTAAAGGAAGGCGTTACCTGCACTGCAATCTGGTATCAGGACGGCTCCGCGATCAAGGGCTGCACGAACAACAGCTTCGAGCTGACCAACGACAAGACCTCCAGCCACACCAGCACCTTCACCTTCACCAAGAATATGAAGACCAGCACGGCGATTGGCTTCAAGCTGCTCTACAACAACCCGTCCACTGGCGAAACTGAGCAGGTTTACGCCCAGAAGACCGTTCCGATCGAGAATTACTCTGCCGAGTGGTATGCACAGCGCGATGCTGCCGCCATCCTCAAGCAGGTATCCTCGGTTTACCGCGGCAACTACACCACGTCCTACGCGGCCAACAACGATTACTCCAAGACCACCAAGGAGGTCTGGATCAACGCCAAGGGCTACTCCAGCAACACCAATTATCTGGTCTGGATCAACCGCGCCTATCAGCATGTAAACGTATTCACCGGCTCCAAGGGCAACTGGAAGCTGACCAAGAGCTTTATCGTCGGCACCGGCGCTGCCTCCACTCCGACTCCGGTCGGCGTGACCACCGTCAGCTACAAGCTGAAGGCAGGCTGGACCACCGGTACTTACACGGTTCGTCCGGTTGTAGGCTTCTACCCGGGCACCGGCTACGCGTTCCACTCCCGCCTGTGCTATCCCGGCACCGACACCGAATATGACTTCAGCAGCGGCTATCCGGTTTCGCACGGCTGTGTACGCATGAAGCACAACGACATCAACTGGATTTACAACAACGTACCGATCGGCTCGACTGTCGTAATCTACTAAACCGCAGCTGCAAACACCGATATTCTCCGTTTTTTCGGAGAGTATCGGTGTTTTTTGCCGCAAAACAGTGTGTACATCGTCAACACTCTGTTTTGCACTGCAACGATAAATTCTCACTCTGAGAATGTAATTCGTCATTTTATACGCATTTTTCGCAAATGCAATCGATTATCGTTGTGACATTTTAATGTTGACACCGACAACATCAAGGACTATAATAAACCCATCACAACAAACAACGAGGTGAGAAAATGGCCGATCAGTATCATCACGGAAATCTGAAAAGCAAGCTGCTGGAGGAAGCGGTCACGCTGATCTCGCAGGACGGCCTCGAAAATCTTTCTCTCCGGCGACTGGCAACGCAGTGCGGCGTGAGTCACAACGCCATCTACCGCCATTTTGACAGCAAGGAGCGCCTGATCGACGCCTGCCGTGCCTACGTCATGCAGGAGCTGACGCGCACACTCGAGCTGACGCTCAGCGGTCTGGACGAAAGCCTGCCGCAGACCATGGAGCAGCTCGGCACCGCCTATCTGGATTTTTACATGCGCAACCCGACGTATTTCAGCGCGTATTTCCGCAACGCATCCCAGAAGCTGACGTTCTCGCTTGAGCCGATCGAGGGCAACTACCCGCCGTTTTCCGTTTTCCGCCGTGTGGCTGTCGCTATCGCGGAAAAGCAAGGCATTCCGCAGGATGAGACACGATGGCGTCTTCTGCGCTACTGGACGATGCTCAACGGCATGTTCGCCATGTGGATTTCCTCCAACGTGGAACTGCCTGAAAACTGGAAAACCTGTCTGAAAAACGAATTTTAAGGAGCGTTTACGATATGAAACAGATCATTCTTACGGGCGACCGCCCGACCGGCAACCTGCATGTCGGCCACTACGTTGGCTCACTGGCCGAGCGCGTGAAGCTGCAGAATTCCGGAAAATATGACGAAATTTACATCATGATTGCGGACGCACAGGCGCTGACCGACAACGCCGAGCATCCGGAGCGCGTGCGCCAGAATATTATGAAGGTCGCGCTGGACTATCTTGCGGTCGGCATTGACCCGGAAAAGGCGAATATCTTCATCCAGTCCATGGTGCCGCAGCTGACCGAGCTGACGTTCTACTACATGAATCTTGTCACGGTGTCCCGTGTACAGCGCAACCCTACCGTTAAGGCAGAGATTCAGATGCGCAACTTTGAAGCCAGCATTCCGGTCGGTTTTTTCTGCTATCCGATCAGTCAGGCGGCGGACATCACCGCATTCAACGCTACGGCTGTTCCGGTCGGCGAGGACCAGGAGCCGATGCTCGAGCAGTGCCGCGAAATCGTGCACAAGTTCAACACGATTTACGGTGAAACGCTGACGATGCCGCAGATTGTTCTTCCGTCCAACAACGCCTGCATGCGTCTGCCCGGCACGGACGGCAAGGCGAAGATGAGCAAGTCGCTCGGCAACTGCATCTACCTTGCAGATCCGGAGGAGGTCGTTCGTGAGAAGATCATGTCCATGTACACCGATCCGGACCATATCCGCGTGCAGGATCCCGGCAAGCTGGAGGGCAATACCGTGTTCACCTATCTGGATGCGTTCTGCCAGCCGGAGCACTTCGCAGAATTCCTGCCGGACTACCAGAACCTTGACGAGCTGAAAGCGCACTACCAGCGCGGCGGACTCGGCGATGTGAAGGTAAAGAAGTTCCTGAACAACGTCATGCAGTCTCTGCTGTCGCCCATGCGTGAGCGCCGTGCGCAGTGGGAGGGTCGCCTGCCCGAAGTCTACGAGATTCTCAAGAAGGGCAGCGAAATCGCCGCTGAGACCGCTCAGGGTACGCTCGATCGAGTCCGTCACGCGATGAAAATCGACTATTTCACTGATAACGGTCTGCTCAAGTAAAAATAGCAAAATAAAGGACGAACCGCTTGGTTCGTCCTCTATTTTTTACACTTTCGGGATTTGTTGGGTCACGCAGTGGATATTGCCGCCGCCAATCAGAATATCACGGGCAGCAATCGCAACCACCTTACGGGTCGGGAAAAGCTCCTGCAGGATGGCCTGCGCCTTTTCATCCATTGGGTCACCGAAGGCAGGCATGACAACAGCCTCGTTCGCAATGTAGAAATTGACGTAGCTTGCCGCCAGACGCTCTCCCGGGGTACGGGTCGGCTCGCCGTCGCACAGGTCAAGGCCGTCGCACTCCTCTGCGGTGATGGTCACCGGCTTGGGCAGCGGCAGCTTGTGCACCTTGATCCTGCGTCCCTTGGCATCGGTCGCGGCTTCCAGTGCATCCAGACTCGCCTTGGAAAGCGCATACTGCGGGTCGGTCTCGTCGTCCGTCCACGCGAGAACCACCTCGCCCGGTGCGGTGAAGGCGCACACATTGTCCACGTGCTCGTTGGTTTCGTCGTTATAAATGCCGCGCGGCAGCCAAATCACCTTGGAAACGCCCAGATAATCGCACAAAACCTGCTCAATTTCGGCCTTTGTGAGATCGGGATTGCGTCCCGCGCTCAGCAGGCAGGCTTCGGTGACGAGCGCGGTGCCCTCGCCGTCCGAGTGGATGGAGCCGCCCTCGCAAATGAAACCGCGTTTGTCGTATACGTCGTTGTTCAGCAGGTCGCAGAACTTGCGCGCCACACGGTTGTCCTTCTCCCACGAGGGATACAGGCCGTCCACATCGCCGCCCCACGCGTTGAAACCCCAGTCGATGCCGCGGCGCTCTCCCCTGCCGTTGATAACAAAGGTCGGGCCAACGTCACGCGCCCACGCATCGTCAGTCTCCATCACGACCAGACGAACGCGGTCGGGCAGCTGCGCACGCGCGTTGTCATACTGCCCTTCCGAGCAGAGCACGGTCATGCTTTCGCTTTCGGAAATCGTCTCGATTACACGCAGAAAGGCTTTCCGGGCCGCATAGGCGCCGTACTGCCAGCTGTCGGCGCGTTCCGGCCAGATCATCAGGCAGCCCTCATGCGGTGCAAACTCCGCAGGCATATAAAACCCGTCCTGCGCGGGTGTAGTGTGCAAAATTTTCATGGTATCTCTCCTGTTCGGTGGTACATCAAGAGTACAACATTTTGATTGAATTTGCAATGGTCGTAGGCGGTTTGAAATGAAAAATTGAGAATGGAGAATGGAAAATGAACGTAATATTGAACGGTATGCGGGCGGTCGCCGGCCCCCCTGCAATTCCACGATTGCCGCCGTTTCTTAATGATAACGCCATTCTCACCTGATAAATACACCGATTTTCCCCTCACCTGCATTCTCCATTCTCCATTTTCCATTCTCAATTATTCAACTTTCCCTTTATCAACCCCGCAGAATATGGTACACTAAAAATGTATCAACCCATTTCCAAAGGAGAGGTGCATACCATGAATTACACTTACACCTATACATATACACCGCTTTTCACAATGATTCTGCCGATTCTGGCACTTTTACTGATTCTTGCGGGCGGAATCGCGCTGTACACGCTGTTTGTCCGCAAACCGAATCACTACCACGGTGCAGCGGCAAAGCTGCATGATTTTCTCAATTTCCGGCACGCGTACACCGAGGGTCTGCTGAAAATCCTGTACTGCATGACGGTCGCTGCGCTGGCTGTTTACAGCGTTATTCTGCTGTTTTTCCACTTTTTCTGGGCGATTCTGCTGTTTATCGTCGGAAATATTGCTGCACGGCTCGGCTATGAATTTATTATGATGCTGTTCAGCATGCACCGCACCCTGCGCAGCATTGACCGCAAAATGCCCGAGCCGCAGCCGTTCGAGCAGCCGACTCCCGCACCGCAGCCCGAGCCGCAGAATACACCGGAAAATCCGCTCCCGCCCGATCAGCCGTAACACAGACCGCTGTTTCCACTTGAAATTTGTTCAACGCAGATTGCAAAAACACGCAAGTCATGATAAAATAGATATACTATTACAGAATTTCGCGGCAGGACCAACCCATGTGCTGCCCTACAGAAAAGAGTATCTTAGAAAAGGAGGTCCGTGCATTGAAAATTCAGGAAAGCGCGGAAAACTACCTGGAAGCCATCCTGGTTCTGACGCAGAAAAATGGACAGGTGCGCTCGATCGACGTTGCGCACTACACCGGCTTTTCCAAGCCGAGCATCAGCCGTGCCGTTGGCCTGCTGCGCGATAACGGTTACGTTTCCATCGACCAGAACGGTCTGCTGGGGCTGACCGAATCCGGCATGCAGATCGCCACCAGCATTTACGAGCGCCACACCGTGCTCACCGCGTTCCTCACCGCTCTCGGCGTGGACGCTGAGACCGCCGCTGAGGATGCGTGCCGTATCGAGCATGTGCTGAGCGAGGAAACCTTCGACAAGCTCAAGCAGCATGCGAAGGCGTATATCGACGCACAGGGTAAATAAGACCCGTTGAAAATCCTGCTTGAAAAGGCAGGATTTTTTATATCAAATTTTATCGAACAAATTTTCGATAAAATCATTGCATTCAAATCGGCACCCTGTTATAATGGGTGTATCGAATCCGAATGCACCGCCGCTCTGCGGCTTTCATATTTGTAACTTTTTCAGGAGGAAATGCTATCATGGCTACCAAAAAGCAGTTGGAACCGGTCGCTCCTGCGACAGATAAAAAGAAAGCGCTCGCCAACGCGCTCGGTCAGATCGAAAAGCAGTTCGGCAAGGGCTCAGTCATGCGTCTGGGTGAAAACACCGGCATGAACATCGAACACATCCCGACCGGCTCGATCGGTCTAGATCTCGCGCTCGGCATCGGCGGTCTGCCGCGCGGCCGAATCATTGAGATCTACGGACCGGAATCCTCCGGTAAGACCACGGTTGCGCTGCACAGCGTTGCAGAGGCACAGAAGCTGGGCGGCACGGCTGCGTTTATCGATGCCGAGCACGCGCTCGACCCGGTTTACGCCAAGGCACTCGGCGTTGACATTGACAGCCTGCTGGTCTCCCAGCCGGACACCGGTGAGCAGGGTCTGGACATTGCGGAGGCGCTCGTGCGCTCGGGCGCGATCGACATCGTGGTTATCGACTCGGTTGCCGCGCTGACACCGCGCGCCGAAATCGAAGGTGAAATGGGCGATTCCTTTGTCGGTCTGCATGCCCGCATGATGAGTCAGGCGATGCGCAAGCTGGCCGGCTCGATCGCCAAGAGCCAGTGCGTAGCCATTTTTATCAACCAGCTGCGTGAGAAGGTCGGCGTCATTTACGGCAATCCGGAGGTCACCACCGGCGGCCGTGCGCTCAAGTTCTATGCGTCTGTCCGCATGGAGGTTCGCCGCGTGGAGCATCTGAAAAACGGCACCGAGCTGATCGGCAGCCATACCCGCGTAAAGGTTGTAAAAAACAAGGTCGCTCCCCCGTTCAAGCAGGCTGAGTTCGATATTATGTACGGCGAAGGCATTTCCCGCACGAGCGAGCTGGTCGATCTCGGCGTGGAATTCGGCATCCTCAGCAAGTCCGGCGCGTGGTTCTCCATGGGCGATACCCGTCTGGGTCAGGGCCGCGACGCTGCCAAGCAGTATTTCAAGGATCATCCGGACATCGCGGATGACGTACAGAAGCAGATCATGGAAAGGGTTGCCGAGGAGCGCAGCAAGCTGGCGCAGAGCCATGCGGCACGTCCTTCCGCCGCTGTGCCGACCGAGAAGGCCGAAAAGCCTGCGGATAAGGCACCGCGTCCGTCGTCCTCCAAGGCGGTCTCCATCGACGCGGACGATTTTGACGACCTCGACGAAGAATAATGAGCGAGGATAAATACCGTGCAGCCCTCGATATGGCAGCAAAACAGCTATCTTACCGGGCGCTGAGTGCGAAAATGCTGCGCGACAAGCTGCTTGCCAAGGGTCATGATGAGGAAGCCGCCGATTACGCGCTTGCGTGGCTGACCGAACGCAGTATGCTCAATGACGAGCTTTTCGCAGAAAGCGTTGTGCGCGGCTACACGCGCAAGGGCTACGGCGCGGCACGCATCCAGCAGGAGCTGATCCGCCGCGGCATAGACCGCGACACCGCAGAAGCGGCTATGCAGACCTTCTCTCCGGATGAGGCGCAAATGCTGGCTCTGCTCGAAAAACGCCTGCGCGGTGATGTTTCCGACCGAAAAGAGGTCGAAAAAGCCGTTGCGGCACTCCAGCGTCGCGGTTTTGCGTGGAATGATATCAAGCGCGCACTCGAAACCTACGGCAATTCGCTGCCGGAGGAAGAATAATTTTTTATTCAAGGGTTTCTATCCTCAAGTGAATCTTTTCGCGCGATAGCGCGCATGAAATAGAATTTGCTGTGCAAATTCCAAAAAAGTCAGGGCGTGTACCTGACTTTTTTAACTTATGGAGGGAGAAAGTTTCTGCACAGGAACTTTCGGACGACTCTGGAACGGCCCACGGTCCGTTCCTCTTGTCGGCAAAACGGTAGTTTTGCGACAGGGTCTTGCATGAATCCCGCGGTTGGAGTATCATAATAAGAGGAGAAAACTCTACCGGAAAGGAAGTATTTCCATGGAAACCAATAAAATTTCCGCCCGCGCAGATGTGCCCGCAAAGGACAAATGGGCGATTCAGGATCTGTTTGCGACCGACGATGACTGGCGTGCCGCGTTAGCGAAGGCCAAGGAGTTCATTCCGCGCATCACCGCATTCCGCGGCAGACTGGCCGAAAGCGGCGCTGCTCTGCTGTCTTTTTTCCGTCTGGATGATGAAATCAGCCTTGCATTTGACGCACTCGTACACTACGCGCAGCGCCGCAGCGATGAGGACACCCGTGTTGCCGCGTATCAGGAGATGGTCAGCCAGGTGACGCGCTTCGCGGTCGAAATTCAGTCTGCCGCCGCGTTTGAGACCCCTGAGCTGCTCGCCATCAGCGATGAGGACATGAACCGTCTGTACGCCGAAGCACCCGAGCTGGAGCTGTACCGCCTGAATATCGACCGCATTCGCCGCCGCCGAGAGCATGTGCTGTCCGACAAGGAGGAGGCAATCCTCGCCGCTGCAGGCGAAATGGCCGCCAGCCCGGATGACATTTACTCCATGCTCAACGACGCCGACCTCAAATTCCCGGACGCGGTGGACAAGGACGGCAATAAGCACCCCGTCACGCACGGCACATTCATCCCGCTCATGCAGTCCTACGACCGCGTGCTCCGCAAGTCCGCATTCGATTCGCTGTACTCGGTTTACGGCCAGTTCCGCAACACCTCGGCGGCAACGCTGTCCGCGCAGCTCAAGCAGCTGCTGTTCTTTGCGAATGTCCGCAAGTACCCCTCGACGCTGGATGCCGCCCTTGACGGCAATGAAGTGCCGACCGAGATTTACCGCAACCTGATCGACGCGGTGCACCGCTCGTTTGCGCCCATGTACCGCTATGTTGCGCTGAGAAAGAAGCTGCTCGGCGTGGACGAACTGCACATGTACGACCTGTATGTGCCGGTCGTGGACGGCGTGGAAATGAAATTCACGTTCGAGGAGGCCAAGGAGATCGCACTGAAGGCGCTTGCGCCGCTCGGCGAGGACTACCTGAATCTGCTCCGCGAAGGCTTTGCAAACGGTTGGATCGACGTGTACGAGAACGAGGGCAAGCGCTCGGGCGCGTACTCGGCAGGTGCGCGCGTACACCCGTATGTGCTGCTCAACTTCAAGGGTACGCTCGACGACGTGTTCACGCTTGTGCATGAGATGGGCCACTCCATCCACTCGTACCTGTCCAACAAGACCCAGCCGACCGCGTATCAGGATTACGTTATCTTTGTTGCCGAGGTTGCATCCACCTGCAACGAGGCCCTGCTGATGGAGTACCTGCTGTCCGTCACGACCGATAAGAAGGAGCGCGCGTACCTCATCAACCACTTTCTCGAGCAGTTCCGCGGCACGCTGTACCGTCAGACCATGTTCGCTGAGTTCGAGCTTGCCGCCAACGAAATGACCCAGCGCGGCGAGGGCACGACCGCCGAAGCGCTCTGCGCGATGTACAAAAAGCTGAACGAGCAGTATTTCGGACCGGAAATGAACGTAGACGAAGAGATTTCGCTTGAATGGGCGCGTATTCCGCACTTCTACTACGATTACTACGTTTACCAGTACGCGACCGGCTACGCCGCTGCCATTGCACTTTCGCGCCGCATTCTGCGGGAGGGTGAACCGGCGGTGAAGGATTACCTCGGCTTCCTGTCCGGCGGCTGCTCTGCCGACCCGATCACGCTGCTGCGCGGCGCAGGCGTGGATATGGCAAGCCCGAAGCCGATCGAGGACGCAACAAAGCTGTTTGATGAAATGATCTCTGAGATGGAAAAGATTCTGAATTGAGAATTGAGGATGAAAAATGGAGAATGACGTTCCTTTTTGCATTTTTCATTGTCTGCAACACTCGATTAGAGAAAAGAAAAGGCACAGCCGATTGAAGTGACCCCAAAAAGTTAGACAAAAATTCAACGCAAAAATTGTTCAAGCAACCGAAAGGGCTTGCTGCCTGTGAATTGCAGGCGGCAAGCCCTTTAGTTTAGCCTTAATCCTGCGGTTGTTGTAGTAGTCCAAGCTCTACCTTGACAAAGGCAGAGCCGTGAGCGTATAATAAACATAGAAATGGTGGACACTGTTCCACGATCAATCACCTTTTAGATCATCATTAAGTCGATGACCGTTCGGGTCCCATCCGAGCGGTCATCGCGCATTTATAAGGGAAATGTGCAGTACGATGACCACACAAATAAAAAGACGAAATGCTTTTCCCTTCATAACGCATTCACCTTCTCCCGCCCACAAACTGTAGGAGAAGAAGGGATTGACCGCTGTAAGCAAACCAAGTAATCTGCCTCAAGAACAGTGGCCGCTTATGGATAGCAAATAAATGCGTATATGTTTATATGCTTTCAATTGTTTGGTGTACATACCATCAAAATTGGGAATATGTATATCAATATAATCATATCCCTCATCAAAAACCCCGGTCTGCAAACAAGTGCAGACCGGGGTTTTAACAGATGAAGTATTGCCGTAAAGACGGCGAACTGTAAAATTACTGGCTGATGGTCTGACGCAGTGCGTCGATCGAGGTGTTGACACCTGCATCAACGGTCATGGTCAGGTCCTCCATCTCGAGCGAAACATCGCCGTCATAGCCCATCATATGGCAAACGGAGAAGAATTCCTTCCACCACTGCAGATCCTTGCCGCAGCCGACTGCAACGTAGTTCCATACACGGTCAGCGGACTCGGTAACAGGACGCGGCTCCAGAATGCCGTCGGTGTCAGCCAGACCACGCTCGATACGGGCATCCTTGCCGTGAACGTGGAAAATGCAGCCCTTGAGCGCGCGAGCCGCTGCGATCGGGTCAGCACCCAGAACCATCATGTGGGACGGGTCGAGGTTGATGCCGAGCATCGGATCGGTAGCTTCACGCAGCTTGAGCAGGGTCGAAGCAGACCAAACCATGGTGCCCGGGAACTCCTCGATAGCGATGTGCTCGATGCCGCACTTCTTGCAGTGTGCGATGAACTCATTCCAGAACTCGATGGTTACCTTCCACTGGTACTCGTAAGCCGGAGCCATAAAGTCCGGCCAGGAAACGGTAGAGGTGATCCAGTTCGGGATGGTGTCGGTCTCGTTGCCGGCCGGCAGTCCTGCCATGGCAACGATCTTCTTAACGCCCAGCAGACCTGCCAGCGTAGCGCAGTCGTACATGGACTTCTTGTATTCCTCGCCGGTCTTGGACGGCCAAAGCGGGTTGCAGGACGTGTTCAGAGCAGAAATACGCATGCCGCGCTTCTCGAGCTCGCCCATGAATTCCTTGCGCTTGCCTTCGTCAGCAAGCAGCTCCGCGGTGTTGCAGTGCTTGCGGGCACCCCAGCCGCCTGCGGTCATCTCAACTGCGTCGATACCGAGAGACTTTACCTTATCGAGCATGTCCGTGTAGGACAGATCAGCAAAAACATCCGTGCAAATTGCGAGTTTCATATAAAGATTACCTCCTGAAAATAGGCAGCGGGTGCGCGGATTGCCGCACACCCGCCGAAGAAAAAAGAGAGAAGTTAGGGTCTAAGTGAAAATGCTAAAGTGATATAAAATAATTGAATTACTTCTTGTAGAAATCCGGCATCTCGTCGTATACGACCGGCTGGATGGTCTGGGTTTCGCGTGCCTTGGAAGCTGCAGCCGCAGCAACCTGGCAGCAGTAGCCATCCCATGCGGTCGGGCCGTCAACGTAGCCTGCCTTGGAAGCGTTGATCCAGGTCTGGATCTCTGCGTTATATGCATCTGCAAAGCGCTGGAAGCAATCCGTGTACATTGCCTGACCGGTGGTTGCATTTGCGTTTACCGAGATGTAATTCGGCTTCGGCATGTTGAGCACCGCGCCGTCACATACGATCTCGCACTTGATGTCGTAGTCATTCTTGTTATTTACGAAGGATTCAACGTCGATGCGGACGCCGGACTTGGTGGTCAAGATCATGATCTGCGGGTCGTGCAGGTCCTTCGGACCGTTGTTGGTGGACTTGCCGTAGCGAACCTCAGCGGTAGCGTAATCCTCGCCGAGCAGCCAGCGTAGAACGTCGATTTCGTGAACCATGGAGTTCTCAACTGCCATGGAGTTGTCCCAGTCATCCGGAACAGACGGGTTGCGGTGTGCGCAGTGCAGCAGCAGGGCTTCGCCGTACTTGCCGCTGTCAACCGCTGCCTTCAGCTGCTTGTAGCCTTCGTCATAGCGGCGCATGAAGCCGACCTGAACCAGCTTCTTGCCGGCCTTCATCTCAGCCTCAACGATGCGCTTGCACGCGTCTGCCTTGGGAGCGAGCGGCTTCTCGCAGAACACATACTTGCCGGCTGCGATGGAGGCCAGAACATATTCCTCGTGATACGGATCAGCGGTGGTGCACATGACTGCATCGATCTCGGAATCGTTGATCATATCGATCGGGTTCTCAAAGCCCTTGATGCCGTACTTCTCGGCAACGGACATACCGAATGCACTTGCCGGATCTGCACAAGCAACAACTTTGCCGCCCTGCAGGGTGTTGTTAATGCGCTCGATATGGGTGCGGCCGATGCCGCCGGTGCCTACAAGACCAATTCTCAAAGTTTCCATGGTATATTCTCCTTTTGGCTGCTTGTTCTCCTCCCTGCGGGACTGCCCCGCAGGGGGGAAAAAGTGATATGCATTAGATGTGGTCGAAATGAAGTGATGCTTACTTCAGGTACTCGTCAACATTGTCCTTGGTGATGGACTGGAACGGAACGATAACTTCCTTGTCCGGAGTCTCGCCGTTCTTCAGCTTCTCGAGAACTTCGTGGGTAGCCTTAGCCTGACCTGCTGCATCCTGCAGAACGGTCTGGCACATATAGCCGTCCTTAACAGCCTTCAGACCGTCGTCGGAGCCGTCAACACCGGTAATGAGGATCTCACCGGCATTGGTCAGCAGACCTGCGCCCTTTAGGGATTCCACAGCACCCAGAGCCATCTGGTCGTTTGCACATACAACTGCGTCGAAATCGGCCTTGCCGCCCGAAGCGTAAGTCTGAATCCAAGCGTCGCAGATACGCATTGCTTCGTCCTTAACGTAATCGCCGTCCTGGTCAGCCAGAATGGTGATGTCATCGCGGCCTGCTTCGCTCAGAGCATCCTTGAAGCCCTGACGGCGGTCAGCGGAGTGCTGCAGACCAGCGGTGCCTGCCAGATACAGAACCTTAGCGCCCTGCGGCAGGTTTTCTGCCATGTACTCGCCCTGCATGTGGCCGGAGTCGTAGTTCTCGGATCCTACGAAGGTGAAGTCACCGGAGTTCGCCTTGATGCCGAGGCAGATAACCGGAGTGCCATTGCTGTTCGCAGCGGAGATAGCCGGAGCGATCGCGTCCGAGTCAGCCGGCACGAGGATGAGCGCGTCAACGCCCTTGGCGAGGAACGCATTGGTCTGGTCGATCTGCTTCTGGTTGTCGTTATTGCCGTCGGAGAAGGATACGGCGTAGCCGGTGCCTTCGAGCTCTGCGGTCAGCGCGCTCTCGCGTGTCATGCAGAATACGTCGGTATCGGCAAGGTTTACATAGCCGATGTTCCAGCCGTCGCCGCTTGCGGAGTCGCCGCCGCCGCTGCTGCTGCCGCCGCCGCAACCGGTGAGTGCCAGTGCCGAAAATGCCGTTACCATTGCCATTGCGCCGATGCGTTTCCAGATTTTCATAATAATTTCCTCCTAAATTTTCGTTTCTCGTTTCTTCTTCTCTTTACCAATCTGTGCGGAAGCGGAACCTCCGCACAGAATTGAATACAACAGTTTGGGATTAGCGTGCCTTCTTCGCGGAATTCTTGGTAACTACGTCGATGATAACCGCGCCGACGATGATAACACCCTTGACGATCTTCTGGATGTTGGAGTCAACGCCCATCAGGGTCTGTACGTTGTTGATGATACCGACGATTACCGCGCCGACCAGCGTGCCGCCGAGGGTACCGGAGCCGCCGGACATCGAGGTGCCGCCTACGATAACTGCGGTGATGGCGTCCATCTCATAGGAGAGGCCTGCGCCCGGAACGCCGGAGTTCAGACGACCCATTAGCAGCAGGCTGCCGATACCAACGAGTGCGCCGTCAAGCAGATAAGCCTTGAAGGTGATGGACTTGGGGCTGATACCGGAGGCCTCAGCCGCTTTTGCGTTGCCGCCGACCGCGTAAATGTAGCGGCCGTAAGGAGTCTTGTTGAGGATGACCCACATCACTGCGAAGCAGAGCAGCAGGATGATAACAGCCATCGGGATCGGGCCGACATAGCCCTGACCCATGAAGGTAAAGCCGCTCGAAATGCCCGAGATGGTGTTGCCCTTGGTGACAAGAACCGCGCCGCCGCGTGCGGCCTCGGTGAGCGCCAATGTCATGATGAATGCTGGAATGCTGAACTTTGTAATGATAAAGCCGGTCAATGCGCCGAGGAGAACGCCGATTACAAGCGCTACTGCGATAGCTGCCCAGACCGAGCCGGTCGCAACGTCAACCATGCAGGCGATACAGCCTATGAAGGCGATTTCTGAGCCGTAGGCGATGTTGATGTGACCGAGGATGATGATGAAGGTTGCACCGAAGCCGAGCACAGTCGTGCAGGCGATTGCGAGCAGGATGCTCTTGAGGTTATATGTGCTGAGGAATCCCGGAACGAACAGCGACGCCGCGATAAAGATCACAACGAAGATCAGTGCGATACCGTACTTCCCGTAGAATTGACCGAAATTGAACTTTTTCTTCTCTACCTGATTACTCATGTTTTCCTACTCCCCTCGTAGCCAGTTTCATGATGCTTTCCTGTGTTGCCTCCGACCGGTCCAGAATGCCCTGCACGATGCCCTCCTGCATGACAACGACGCGGTCGCTCATACCGAGCACTTCGGGCAGCTCGGAGGAGATCATGATGATGCCCATGCCCTGACGGGCGAAGTTTGTCATCAGCTTGTGAATTTCAGATTTTGCACCGACGTCGATGCCTCGCGTCGGCTCGTCGAGGATCATGATCTTGACATCGCCCACAAGCCACTTGGCCAGAACGACCTTCTGCTGATTGCCGCCGGAGAGCGTTGCCGCCTCGACGTCCTCGTTTGCGATCTTGATCTGAAGCAGCTCACGCATCTTTTCAACGTCCTTGCTGATCTTCCTGTCATCAATCAGGCCCTTGGTATATTTCTTCAGGTTTACCAGCGATACGTTGTGGTGGATGCTGCGGCCGAGCACCAGACCGTAGGCACGGCGGTCCTCGTTTACCATTGCGATGCCGTAGTTGATGGCATCACGGGTGTTCTTGATGTGCACTTCCCTGCCGTTCAGATAAACCGAACCGGAGGAGATGGGATCCAGACCAAAGATGGCACGCATGACCTCACTTCGGCCTGCGCCTACCAGACCGGCAAAGCCGAGGATCTCGCCTGCGCGGAGCTGGAAGTTGATGTTTCGGAAGCGGCCGCCGTCGGCCTTTTCCTGTGTCAGCTCCTTTACCTCAAAGATAACGTCGCCGATCGGCACCGTGGTGTCCTTGGGGAATACGTTGGTAATCTCGCGGCCTACCATGCGGGCGACCAGCTTATCCGGGTTGTAATCGGTTGCCAGACCGGTTTCGATCCACTGGCCGTCGCGGATGATGGTGATGTCGTCCGCGATGCGGAAGATCTCGTCCATCTTGTGGGTGATGTACAAAATCGCTACGCCCTGTTCCCGGAGGGAGAAGATCTGCTTGAACAATACGTTGATCTCCTCGTCACCGATGGCCGAGGACGGCTCATCCATGATGATGACCGATGCGTTGCACGAGATTGCCTTTGCGATCTCGACCAGCTGGTGGCCTGCGATGGACAGCTCGTACATCTTCTGATTTGCCTTGTACGGCATATCCAGCTTGTCGAGCAGCTCCTGCGTGTCCTTCTGCATCTTGCCGAAGTCTACGAACCTGCCCTTTCTCGGCTCGCGGCCCAGCCAGATGTTCTCTGCGATGGTCATTTCGAGCACCGGATTGAGCTCCTGATAGATCATTGCGATGCCCATTTTGAGGGTATCCTGCACGGTGTGAGGACCGATCTTCTCGCCCTTATAGAACATCTCGCCCTCATCGGCAACGTAAGTACCGTTGATGATCTTCATCAGCGTGGATTTACCTGCGCCGTTCTCGCCGCAGATAACGTGCACCTTGCCGGGCCGAACCTGCAGTTTAACGCCGTCCAGCGCACGCACGCCGGGAAATACCTTTACAATATCCCGCATTTCCAGTACATACTCTGGATTTGCCATGCTGCTTCCTCCTTCTTTCTCCGTTTCTTCTCTTTGCGCGAATTGCGAGCTCGTGCTCGTTCTTCTCTAAAAAATATTTTGGGAACGAGCTCGTGCTCGTAACCCTGTAAAAAATATTTGCTCCAGAAAGCAAATATTTTTTTCAACTGATTTACAGGCTTTCCTTTACCAGTACGCGAATATCGGTAAAAATCTGCTGCTGTTCGGGTTCCTTGCCGAATACCAAATAATCCATGATGATCTGTACCGGTATCTCGCCCTGCTGCTGGAGCTCTCCGGCAAGCGTACAGTCGATAACATCCTTTCGGATGAGGTCTACAACCTCGGGGTAATCCTCAAAGGAGATCACGCGGATATCTTTCGCTCTCCCGCTCTCCTCCAACGCCCGTCCCACTTGGGAAACGCCGCCGCAGGTGATGTAGATACCTTGCAGGTCTTGGTAATCCCGCAGAAGTTTGACTGTCTTTTCGTAAGTGATCTGCGGATCCTCAAAGCTGTCCAGCGTGGTGATGATCTCGATGTCCGGATATTCTTTATGGATGAAGTCCGCAAATTCGGTTTCACGGACCTGAACGTAATAGTTGTTGTTCTCGGAGGCGATCGCGCTGGAAACCACTGCGATCTTTCCCGTACCTCCGAGGAACTGACCCATCAGACGGCCTGCAATGCGGGCGGCCTTGCGGTTGTTGATGCCGACGCAGCAGGTTCGCTTTGTCCCGTCGATATCGGCGTTAGTGGCAACGACCGGTATCCCGGAATCCACCGCTCTGTCGATCGCCTTTCGAACACGCTCGGAATTGATCGGGCTGATGATGATGCCGTCCGCTCTTGCGGCGATAGCGTTATCAATAAATTCCTTCTGCCGTTCGGCATCCTGAAATTTGCTGATGGCGTAGGTGACTTCAATATCAAAGCCGACCTGATTGTGTACGCCCTGCTCGATACCGGCCTTGAGGAACGGCAGTGCGTCAACCTCGACCAGTATCGCTTCGATGCGGTACTTCTTGCCCTGCTTTTGCAGTACGCGGCCGGCAGGATTCGGCGTGTAGCCCATCTCCTTGATGATGCGCTGCACCTTCATTCTCACTTCATCGCTTACACCGACCCGGTTATGCAGGACCTTATCTACCGTAGCGCGGTGAACGCCCGCACGTTCCGCGATTTCCTTGATCGTTACTTTCATCGGGCTTTCACTTCCTCTCCGGTAAATAATAGCATATCCGGCAGTTCTCAGCAAATCATGCCGCCGGTTTCAGAAGCCCGTGCTCGCATTCTATCGAGCTCGTGCTCTTTGTTTTACGAGCTCGTGCTCGTTTCTCTTTGTGATGTTAATATAACCGAAACCGAATGAAAAGTCAACGGATTTTTTATTTATTTTTTTAATTTGGCAGGATAGCTAAATCCCACCGGAGGTATTTCGTACAGCCTGCCTAACGCCGCGTACATATCGCACAAAATTGCATATATAAAACCGACATGCAAAACCCGTCCGCAGGCAAGGCCGATTTTGCCCGAAACAGCCTGCGTACGCTTTGCAGAGATTTCAGACAAAGATCGCGTTATTGCACTGCTGAAAAAGGTATTGAAATCCGGCTCTATGATGGACACCGCTGACAGCGATATCATTGCAAATTTTGTTGCCAGGCAAAAAAACGGTATGCAAATACCCAACGGGAGAAACTGCGGTTTCTCCCGTTTTTTAATGGCAACTCCCCCTTCCCCGCTGTTGATTTTCGCCAGTCCGCATGCTATGATGAAGGCAGAAAAGGCGCGTGTTCGCTGCGCACGCTACTGCGGCTTCGGTGTTCTGGACGAGATCAACATGGCGAAAAACGAAGCGCTGGCGGTGCTGCACGCCACACTGGATTTCCGACGTTCGATTGACGTACCGGGTTATAACCGATTGGATGTCGATCCGGCCGCGCGGTTCATCGGCACCATGAACTACGGCTACGCCGGTACCCGTGAGCTGAATGAGGCGCTGACCAGCCGTTTCGCTGTCATTCAGGTGCCCGCCATTGACGGCGACAATCTGGAACGGCTGCTGACCGAGGAATTTCCCACCCTGGAAAAGAAATATCGCGAACAATTTGTACAGCTGTTTCTGGACCTGCAGAAAAAGTGCGAGAATGCCGAGATTTCCTCCAGGGCACTCGATCTCCGCGGCATGCTGGATGCGCTGCGGCTGATTCAAAAGGGACTCAGCGCCGGAATCGCGCTCGATATGGGCATCACAAACAAAGCGTTCGACAGCTATGAGCAGGGTTTGATCCGGGACATCATCGCCGCCCGCATTCCGGCCAAGCTGGACCGTGCCCGCCTGTTTACCGACTGATATGGAAACTTCTGCTTACAGTGCCCGTCAGCGGCGGGCTACCAATCAGATCTGGACCGCCTGCGGAGATTATCGGTTTGAACCGCAGTTTCTGGCGATGCGTTCGGACGGTCAGCCCGATCTTTACATGAACTGCGTGATCGGTCTGGTGCACAAGTGGTTTGGAGAAGATCTGCCAAAAAAGCTGTTTGCCTCGTGGGCGGGTGACGCTCATCAGGCCATGTATGACGATCTGGCATGGCTGGCATTGGAAAATGCCGTCTACGAAAAAGAGCTGCCGGAGCGCCCCGCGCTGGCGGAACTGCGGCAGGCGCATGCCGCTGCCTTTTTTGCCTCGGAATACCAGCTTTCCCGGCAGGAGTGGATGGCGAAAAACCAGCTGGTATACGCGCTTCAGTCCGCCCGCTGGAAAGCTGTGCTCAGACAAAAGCCGCCTGTGCTGGCGCCTTGGGAAAAAGGTCTGTCGGCGGCGCTTGCCTGCCCCGGCACGCTGAGCGGTGAGGAACTGACAGAGACAGTACGGACAGCCTTCCGGAAATATCTGCGCTTTGACGGTACTGCCCATGCAAAAAAGCCGTTCATCCTCCATTTCGGGGAGCGATGGGTGCCGCTGCTGACCAAGCTGTTCACGACCGAGATGGTCCGCACCGACGATCTGGCCATTGACCGCTCTGCGGCGGCCGGAGAAAACGGCATGGTGCGGGCGTCCAATGCACTGCGCGTGCAGCTGGAATCCGGCGACCGCGAAAACGAGGACCGGGATTATGTGGAAGGCTGTTTCGGCCGCAGTCTGTATCCCCCGCGGGAGCTGGCGCTGATTGAACAGCGGCTCTGCACCGGAAACCATCTCGGCTGTCACCTCTGGTTTACCCGCGGTGAAACGGCGCAAGGCAAAACCATGCGTGCCGATGTGCAGCACCTTTTCGATCAGGCGGCCGAACAGGCCGAACGGAACCGTGCAGATTTCCTCAAAAACAACGATCTGTATCAAAGCTCCATCCTGCGGCTGACCGAGCACATCCGCAACTGCATGCAGGTGCAGCAGCAGCCGGATGCCGTTTCCGCCCGACAGGGACATGTCGATAGTCAGCGCATCTGGCGGCTTCCGGTACTGAAGGACGGAAAGGTATTTCTCCGCAGCGAGGAGGAAAACAATCCCGGCTTTACGGTGGATCTGCTGCTGGACGGTTCAGCCTCGCGCCTGCACTGTCAGGAGACTATCGCAGCGCAAGGCTACATTCTGGCCCGCAGTCTGGCTACCTGCGGAATTCCGGTCCGCGTCAGCAGCTTCTGCAGTCTGCGCGGTTATACGGTCGTGCGGATTCTCAAGGATTTCAGCGAGAAAAACGCGGAAAGAAAAATTTTCAATTACTTTGCTGCCGGCTGGAATCGGGACGGACTGGCGCTGCGCATGGCAGGAAAGCTGCTGGATACCGCTCCGGCGGATCGGCATCTGCTGATCCTGCTGACCGATGCCAGCCCGGATGACAGCCGCAAAATTCTCCCCACCGGTAAGGTGCCGCTCAGCCGCAGCTACGATGGCGAAGCAGGCGTGCAGGACACCGCTGAGGAGGTTCGTGCTTTGCGGCAGCAGGGCGTCCGGGTCGCTGCCGTCTTTATGGGCGAGAACGCCAGCGCCCCCGACGCACGGACGATCTATGGGCAAGATCTGGTCCGTATCCAGCGGATGGATCAGCTTGCCGCCGCTGCCGGAAAACTCATTCAGGAGGAGATTCGGGAGTTATCCGAGTGAGCATGTGCAAGTATATTGTAAAAGTTATCATTTCTCCCTGCAGCCGACATAAAAAAGGAGCCTCCGCAGAGACTCCTCCGGTTACAGGCCCCACAAGCATCTGTAACCTAATCGCTATAAATTATAGCATTTTCGTGTAAATTGTCAATGAAAAGTTTCTATTATAGAGAACACAGTTATTTGCAAAAGTAAATTCCTGTTGGGTGTGGAATGTAACCTTACAAACAGGACTATGGAAATTAACCTTACAAATAAAACATTATATAATAAAATCTGTAGGCAATCCCATTCGCTTAGCATAATCCTTTTCATACTCAAATCGAGTAATCCCTTCAATAAAGAGTTTTTCTTTCGGAGTTGCTGCACTCCAGCGAACATTGAACCTTTTACACATCTCAAAAAAGATGCCGTCAAAAATATCTGCTTCACCGCTGCATCGATCAAAATACCATTTCGCGTCCGAACGAACGGGTTCGCCTTTATAATTGATTGCTGCCATTATAAATTCTCCTTTCCAGAATCGGTCAAATAATCAGAGATAATAGCTAACGACACATCGCCATCAAACATGAAACGTTGAGGTTCACCAACCGACGTTAACGGGATTGCATGATATGCATTGTAATAATGCATTGCTAACTCTGTCGTTTTTGCTTCAAGAGTAACGCAACCATAACAACCGTTGTTTACAGAAAGTGCAATACCTGCCGCAATTAACGCCTTTCCAATTCCATCATACTTTTTATGGCTGACTAACGTAGGATTGCTTTCCGGATGACTTTCCATATATACAATTCTGACTACAACATATTTAGCACGAATCTCATATGCAACGAGTCCAACCAGTTCCCCATCGCATGTTTTAAGCGAAAACTTCTCCTTTTCCTCATCTTGAATATATTCAGTATCCCACTCTGTCTGCCAATGTGGTTCCTGAGTGGTTACCAATACATCTTCTTTTGCCATAATAAAAGGCCCTCCTAATGATATCTATTTTATCATAGAAGGACCTTGCTTAGGTTATTTTACAGAAAAAATTTCACAGGCTCTTTGCATCATCGTTTTTATTTCGCCAGGGTACAGTTATTTGTTTGCATGGTGACTTCTTTCCTGCTGCACGGCATTCGCTGCTAAAAAGTTCTGTATCAAGCGTCAAAAATGCACCTGCAAAACGAACCTATCGCCTCCGAGTTATAAAAAATCGATAATCAGTAGATTCTTAATTCTTAATAGTCCCAGCACACGCATTCCTGAACAATATGCTTCGCAATCCCGTTCTCCTTATGGATAACAGCTTTTTGATAATACTGATATAGTGCGTTCTCCTGAATTCTGTACTCTGCGATTCCCTTTTTCTCACATATTATAGCTACCTCTGCAATAAGTGCCGTTCCAACCGAAGCTATCATTTGATCCTTACATGATATTCCCACGCACACAATATCACTCTTCATATCAGACATAAGATCGTAAATTGCTTTCCGCTGTACATCAGTTGCTTTCCGCTCATTGGATCCAGTGATTGCATAAAATAACATATTCGTCGTCATGCAGTAAACACCATGATCCAGAAATGAAAAAACGACTTTCAGAAGTGTACGATGTTTAGCATTAAATCTGGTTATAGGCAACATACGCTCTGCAAATTCATCAAAAGTATCAAATTGAGGCATCTTTTGTATAACTTCTTCAGACAATTCCTTCAATGGGTCTTCCACGAATATGTTCAATGCATTTTCTTTCATAATAACTACTCCTCTTGTCGTTAATATTCGATTTTAACGCAAAAGGATTTGCAAATTTCATTGCGATTTCTTAAAGCTGCGACTCCGAAAATGCATCCTGCTCCTGCTGAATCATCAGTTCAACGACCTGCAGGATACGCTGTTGTGATGCAACAGGAAGATTTTCCAGCTTTTTTGAAAGCACTGAAGTCTGATAATCCGGCGAACTCGTCAAGACATCGCAGAACACAGCATCCGCCGGAACTCCAAGCGCATTCAGTAGTTGAACCAGCTTTTCGCACCGCGGAAACGTCATGCCGCGTTCAATCGTAGAGATATAATTGATGGTCACACCCATCTTCTTTGCAAACTCCTCTTGTGTCAGGCCAAGTTTTTCCCTGCACTGCTTAAAACGCTGTCCAATTCGCTTATCAATCATTTTTAATCCTCGTTTCTATTGTTCATCAGTAATACACAGAAATGCTTGGCCTTTTATTTCTTCTGTTCGAAGGAACTTAAAATCCCTCCAACTCGTGCATAGCGAAACAGTAAGTGTGCATTATGATGTAGAAATTCCGTGAAATATGCGGTTTCCTGCTCTGTAAAGCCATCGCACATCAACCATCGATAAGACGGCAGTTCACACCGTGCGGAATCAAAACCACCCATTTTCGGTCGCTCAAAATGGACCTGCACCGTCTCGCTGTTGCCTTCTCCCAATACCCGCGAATGCGTAACTAAGGTTTGATCTGCAAATTCCATATATTCATACATCATAAGCGCTACGCTATATTCTCCTGTATATCGCTATACGTTTAATTCATCTGTTTTGCGTCAGCCAGTTGATCACGCTTTATCCCTTGAGCAGCTCTGGACAGGTCTGCTGTACCCAGCGAAGAAAATCATGCACTGTGGTGTCTTCTATTTTCAACTGCGTCTTACCCCCATTACAAAGCGGAAGTTTAGTGACAACGCCATCCAAATTCACCACAAACAAAAAATCATTTTGACGCGGATTTTCACAATTCCAGATTTCCGAAAAGATACCATACTGGACTAATCGGCCGTGTAAGTATACCATCAGGCCTGCAGACTTGCGATCGCCGCGATAAAATCGCCAGTTTTCCGGCATCGGGTTAATCTTTCCAAAAGTATACTGTGCATACACTTCGCTATCATGCTTTACGATATTTGCACGGTCATAGCCCACGTTTTGCTGTGCCCAAATCGGTGAAAGCGCCGTCAAATCAATGATCTGTTTCTGGCCAAGCAGCGGAGTCCATAGCAACTGAATACTGAGATGACTGTCCCCCTCTTCCTGCTGTTCCTTCGGAAGCAACGGTGCATACGTCACCCGCAGTATCTCAACCAGCATCGCAATCCGTTCTTCATCACTCTCCGTGCCTTCCAATCCGCGCTCAAAAACGCTGCGCGAGAGCATCGACGAAATAATTGTTCCCGATCTTCTCAGACTTTTCAGTTCTTTAGGATTGAGCGACTCAAACGCCATCTGCTCCGCATACGGTGCACCAATGTACGAGCACTCACCATTGGTTGTTTTAGTGCGGATTTCCCACGAAAGATTTTCCGGATCAGCGTTAGCTAAAGCAACCTTCAGGCCCATTCCACATCTCTTATAGGCCAACGCGCCTCGCAAAGCCCCAACACTAAAAATCTGATCAAAATCCTCCCTGGCCATTCCGTATCCATCGTCTGTGACTTCCAGTGAGAATTCATCAGTATCCGTCTGCACCAGATGTACCGTAATCCTTGTTGCAGCCGCTGCCCGAGCATTATCAATAAACTCGTTGATAATATCTGCGAAGTTGAGTTGTTCCTTGCTTAACACGCTCCATATACCACAGCATCGAGGCTTAAAAGTATTTCCCATAGTTTTCCTCCCATTGTGTAATTTTGCATTCGCGGTTTTTCGGTTTTTAGGATTTATAAAAATCCTGAAAAGTGATAGAAAAACAAAAAAGTATGCAGGTTTTAAGCCTACACACTCGCAAAAATTACACACCCAGGAACAGAATATATCACTTCTTGAAAACTTTTGCAACCTATATTGCGGTCTTAAGCAAAAAAAGGTATACTGTTATTGCGGTGCGGATTTTATCCGTTGTGTAGGTGGGGTGTCACCTGCGCAGGCTGACAAGGGTTGCCGCCCTTGTCAGCTGCTGTTTTTGTCTTCTTAAATATTATACCATACATGGCATCATACCTAAAGGTAAAAATTCAACAGATATTGCATTTCACTGTCGATATTTTTTATATGATATCATACTCTTTATAAGGAGGTTCTATATGCCCACTTCAGAAGCTCGTAAACGCGCTTGTAAAAAATATGAGCAAGAGAAAATCGACCGTATTCCGCTTCGTGTTCCCAGAGGGAAAAAAGCTCAGATACAGGAACGTGCAACATCGTTAAACGAATCGATAAATGCTTATATCAATCGCCTAATCAATGAAGATTTAGCCAAACCGGATACTTAAATAACGAGCTGATGCTATCGCATTGGCTCGTTATTTATCTATTCAGCTATAATTATCTCTCCTATCATAATCGCATTCACCCATCAATAGGGCCATACCTTTCACGCAAATCTTCCAACTTCGCTTTATCAAAATCCGGATTATCTTTCAGAATACCTGTCAATGATTCCGTTGCGATGGCTGCAGGCGTATTTTTCTTATCCTTTGTAAGCCTCATCCAAAGGCCTTCGCGTTCCAGTTTATCCCGACAGTATTTACGATTGATTTTATTCGTTTGTTTGCGCAATTTCCGAATACCTTTCGGAATATCTGTACAGCCGATGTTTTTCAGATACTCCTGTATCGTACCGATAGAGCCCAGTCTCATGCCACACCGGAACCCCTTAATATAGTCCAGTTTATTCTGCTCACTTTTCTCCGGTAGATCAATCAACGATGCCCGGATACCCAGATAGTAATCCACTGCTTTATGAAAGTCTGCTACCGTTTCCTGTGCAGTATGCCCCGCAAAGTAAATACTGCATTCTGCATCCATCAGGATACCGATAAAGGTTTTCGTCTCTTCATCATAGTCAACAACGCCTCGGCAGTCACGATATTCGATTACACGGTTCAGCTGTACGTCGTAACCAGTCTTGGAATCAGCAATACTATCAGATGCTCGGCAGGCCTGCTCCTGTACCTCTGGAATGCGACTGTTAAAAAGCAGTTCCAGCGCAGCCTTGCATGCCGGTACATACATCTTGCAATCCCAGTCCAGAAACTCACCGGTTATCTGCATAGAAATACCGTTGGGACCGCTTACCACCACCAGATTATAGTCATCGTCCAAATAGCAATCCGCATTCGGACACCATATTTCACGATTTCCATCGTATCGGATCAGCACACCATTCTCCAGTGCAAGCACCTGCACAATATCATTCTTGCTGTTGTATAATCTGATTTTCATAGGTTATCCCTGCTTTTGCCTTATTATCTTTAATTTACACCAGTATTTTCCCGTTCGAGTTTTGTATCTTTATAATCCGAAACAATTTTAAATACATTTATACATGGTATAATAAACCTCAACAAGCACTTTGTCAAGCATCATACAAACACATTACTTCTTCAGTTATTTGTAAAAGTAAATTTCTGTTGGGTGTGGAATTTAACCTTACAAACGGGACTATGGAAATTAACCTTACAAATAAAACATTATCTCAGAACAGTAAAAAAGAGAAGACTGCAGCACCGCAATGCTGAACTGCACCCCATTTGTTAGACAGTATGATATACTATCTAACAAGTGGGGTGTTTTGCTATGCCAAAAGGAGTACCAAACAAACGATATACGCCGGAATTCAAAAAACTGGTGATTGAAACCATGCAGGAAGAGAAATTGAGTTACAGCGAAACCTGCCGTAGATTTGAGGTAAACAGCAGAGATCGAATCAAATCATGGGAGCGAATCTACCTGGAGGAAGGGCCGGAAGGCTTTGCCGTTGAACGGCGCGGCCGCAGCAGTAAGGGCCGTCCGCCAAAGCGGCTGCCGAAGGAGGTAACGGAAGATCTGCTGGCAGAGGTTCAGCAGCTGCGTACGGAGGTAGACTACCTAAAAAATTTGCAAGCCTTGGTTTTGGAAGACGAGCGACGCCAGCACAAAAAACGCTGGTAGTTCAGAAGCTAAGGCAAAAACACGCACTCAGTATTCTGCTCTCAATCGCTCAACTGCCCCGTGCAACTTTCTACTATCATTTGAAGCAGATGCAGAGAGAAGACAAATATGCATCTGTTAAGCCTGCAAATAAAAAGTCAAGCCCTCAAGCGGACTTGACAAAAGAAAATATCGCAGGCAGCGGGCGGAGAAAAGCACAACACCAAAAGGCCGCCGCGAATGCGCCGACCTGCAGAGCCTGATTACAGCTGTTTATTTCGTGTGATGCAAGCCTGTGGAATCCATATCTACAGGCGGCAGATCTTCCAATGCAGCGAAGTATGCCATCCCACCTCGCACCTTCGGCACATCAATATGAGCCATGTCGTTCACCTCCAATCTTTCATTTTGCGTAAATTTGTGATACACCACTCTTGCCGTTTTGTAAATACGTTATGCGAAAGTTTTTTACGCGAAACGCATTTTTTGCTTGCGCAACGTATTTGCCTGTGATATAGTTAACTTATCATAAGAGGGAGGTACTCATTATGGGGAATATATCATCTGTCTTGAAAGCAAAGCGCAAAGAATTAGGACTTACACTCGCACAGATTGCCGAAAAAATCGGCGTAACCGAAGCTACTGTGCAGCGTTGGGAAAGTGGAAATATTAAATCGTTACGGCATGAACGCATTGCCAAACTGGCTGACATTCTCGGCGTTACTCCTGCTGTATTGATGGGCTGGGACGAACCCACCGCACCAACTCTCCCCTCCCCCACCATCACCGAGGACACAGTGACATTTCCGGTCATCACCAGCGTAGCGACGCACTACGACGGCGTATCCATCGACGAGAGCGCGGCCGGCGAGAAGATCGAAGTGCCGCGCGCCTACCTCAAAGGCCGGAAAGCCGAGGACTTCTGTGCTATGCGCGTGCGCGGCGACAGTATGTATCCGGCGTTCCAGAACGGCGACATCGTGCTGGTACTGCGTCAGTCCACCATGAACCACTCCGGCGAGATCGGCGTGATCAGCTACGGCGATGACGAAATGACCATCAAACGCATCAACTATGTGGACGGCGAAGACTGGCTCAAGCTTGTGCCGCTCAATCCCGCGTACCCGCCCCGCCGCATTGAAGGCGTAGACCTCGAAAGCTGCCATATCATCGGCATCCCGCAGGTGCTGATACGGGAATATTAAGAAAAGGAGCTATCCCGCATGAATGACCTGAAACCTGCTCTTGCACAGCTTGCGAAGGACTGCGGTGCACGCAAACTCGTCCTGTTCGGCTCCCGCGCACGCGGCGATAACCGTCCGCGCAGTGATATTGACCTTGCGGTGTTCGGTATGCCGGAGGAGCAGCAGACGCGGTTCTGGTGCGGCATGGACGATCTGCCGACCCTGCTGAAATACGACGTTGTGTTTGTCGATGACTACACCTCGCCCGAGCTGCTTGCTGAAATTGACCGAGATGGAGTGATACTGTATGAAAACCAAACGCGATAACTTTGTAAATGCTGCACATCGACTGGCGGAGGCGGTAACGGACTATCAGAACATCCGAAACGACACCGTCCGTGACGGCATGATCCAGCGGTTTGAATTTACCTTTGAGCTGGGCTGGAAGGCACTCAAGGAATATATGCTCGACGCTGGCATGCAGAATACCCTGCAATTCCCCAAGCAAGTGCTGCGTGAGGCGTACGCCGCCGAGCTGATCGACGATGAAGGCGTCTGGCTGGATATGCTGAATGCCCGCAACCAGACTTCGCATATCTACGATGACCATACTGCCGCTGTTATCGCAGCAAAAATCCAGAACGCCTATCTGCCCGAGTTGCAAAAGCTCGCCGCGCGGTGGGAGAAATAAAAAATCCCGCCCCGGTGCTACCAACACCAGAGCGGGACATGAGGTACTGATAAACTTCCACATCCATCAGTACCTCTATTTTACCATTTTTTTACGGTAAGAAAGGGGTTATTTTTTTGCTAAGAAAAAAGCCAACCCGCAAGGACAACCGCTACGAGTACAAGCTGACACTCGGGCGCGACATTCACGGCAAGCCGCTGCGCAAGTCCTTTTACAGCACGGTGAGTCTGTCCGATGCGAAGAAGAAAGCCGAGGAGTACCGCGTAGCCTCCGAGGTGTCGGCTCGTACCGGTGAAGCCTTTGTGCCCTCCACCTACAAGCAGCCGTTCGTTGACGTCAACACCTATGAGCTGACCTATGTCAGTCTGGTCGAGGGTCATCCGATCCCCTATTTCGGGGCGGCGCGGTTGAGCGATATTCGTCCGGCGGACATACAGGCGTACTTCGCCACAAAGACGGAATGTTCGGATAGCCGGCTGAAGAAATGAACTGCACCCCATTTGTTAGACAGTATGATATACTGTCTAACAAATGGGGTGATTTATTATGTCAAGAGGAAAACCCAACAAACGATACACGCCGGAATTTAAGAAGGTGGTCGTGGAAACCATGATGGAAGAAAGGTTGAGTCACAGCGAAACCTGCCGTAGATTTGAGGTAAACAGCAGAGATCAGATCAAATCATAGGAGCGAATCCATCTGGAAGAAGGGCCGGAAGGCTTGTCGGTTGAGCGACGGGGCCGCAGCAGCACTGGTCGGCCAAAGAAGCTGCCGAAGGATGTAGAAGAAGATCTGCTGGCCGAAGTGCAGCGACTGCGTGCGGAGAACGATTACCTAAAAAACTTGCAAGCCTTGGTTTTGGAAGACGAGCGACGCCAGCGCAGAAAGCGCAGGTAGTTCAAAAGCTGAGGCAAAGACATTCTCTGGATATTCTTCTCTCAATCGCTCAACTGCCCCGTGCAACATTCTATTATCATTTGAAACGAATGCAGAAAACAGACAAATACGCGTCTGCAAAGGAAGAAATCACAACAATTTTCCATGAAAACAAGGGCAGATACGGCTACCGGCGAATTACGGCAGTGCTGCGCAGCCGAGGGTTCCTTGTGAACCATAAGACCGTTCAGAGACTTATGAAGGTGTTAGGGCTGATTTGCCGTGTCCGCATGAAGAAATACCGTTCATACAAGGGAAATGTGGGCAAAATCGCACCAAATCTGTTAAATCGGGATTTTCATGCAGGCAAGCCGAACCAGAAGTGGGGCACGGATGTGACTGAGTTCAGCTTGTTTGGAGAAAAGCTTTATCTGTCCCCGATTCTCGATCTGCACAGCAGCGATCTGGTCAGCTACACGATTTCAGACCGTCCGGTACTGAGCATGGTGACGACCATGCTGGACAAGGCGTTTGCAAAGATTCCTGATGGTACAGACCTCATTCTCCATTCCGACCAGGGCTGGCAGTATCAGCACAAGCAGTACCAGTGCATGCTCCGGGAGAAGGGCATCCGGCAAAGCATGAGCCGCAAGGGAAACTGCCTGGATAATGCTGTGATTGAAAACTTCTTTGGATTACTTAAAAGTGAGCTGTTGTATCTGCAGGAATTTCACTCCATGGAACACTTCAAGCAGGAGCTAATCGAGTATCTAGACTACTACAACAATCGCAGGATTAAGGCAAAACTAAAGGGCCTGCCGCCTGCAATTCACAGGCAGCAAGCCCTTTCGGTTGCTTGAACAATTTTTGCGTTGAATTTTTGTCTAACTTTTTGGGGTCACTTCAATTTGACTGAATGATATTCTGAAATTTGACCGATTGAAATTGTAAAATCCGACTAAATGGCCTGCAATAGCAGCAAGATGCATAAACCGCCCATACAGCGGCGCCTGCACGGACTTTCAGCGACATCTTGCCGGAGAAATAGCGCCACCTCGCCGGAACGCAGCGACAACCTTTTGAATTCACGATATCTATGCAAAAGCCTGCGACGACATGAAAACAGAGAACTGGCTGAACTGTCATGCTCATGCTTTCAATTATTTCGGCGGCGTGAGCAAAGCTGCTCATCTGGTACAATGGGATAAGAACAACTTTTAGGGGAGATTTGTACAAGCTGTTTCCTAAAATATGAGCCATATTATGTAAGATAGGCGGTACAGTAGAAGCCGTTCTCGAATGAGGACGGCTTCTCTGGTTCACTTTTCGTAGGGGATACGGAAATAGTCAAGATAGGCTTTGTACTTATCCTGTGCGATTAAGCAGGTATCCGTAAGATATCCCTTTTCGTTATACCATTCCTTGAGACCGCGATAATAAAACAGCTTGAGGTTTTCTTCTATGATAAACGGAACGATGTTGTATTTGAGACATTCCTTGAACATGATAAGCCGTCCAACGCGGCCGTTGCCGTCTTGAAATGGGTGGATACGCTCAAAGCGCACGTGAAAATCCAGAATATCGTCCAGTGTCTTTTTAGGAACGGCATTATAGTCAGATAGCAGAGCTTTCATTCTATCGGCAACTTCTTCTGGAAGTGAGGTCTGCATACCGCCGACCTCATTTGGCAAGCGCTTATACTCGCCAACGGCGAACCAGTCCTTACGGGAATCGCTGGTGCCGGTTTTCAGAATATGGTGCAGTTTTTTGATGAAATGCTCGCTTAGCGTGCTGGCTGCATGATCGATGATCAGATCAATGCAACGGAAGTGATTCGAGGTTTCAATCACATCGTCCACATTCAGCACCTCGTTTTCTACACCGATAGTGTTGGTTTCAAAAATATAACGTGTCTGGTCGTGCGTCAGGCGGCTGCCCTCGATGTGGTTAGAGTTGTAGGTCAGGTCGATTTGGGTTTTGTGGTAAATGCCACCGGCATACTTAGTTTGCTTTTCTTCCTGCAGAACGGAAAGCAGTGTTTTGACAGGCGTTTTTTTGCCGTTACTGCGAGCAGGCTTTTCCGCATTCTCGGGAATCTGCCATGTTTTGCCGATCAGCACAGCACCCGGAATACGTTCCTGTGCACAGTAATTTCGCACACTTCGTTCGGAAATATTCCACTTTTTCGCTGTTTCTGCAACAGAAAGATAGTTCATATGCTCACCTCCGAGCGGGATAGCTGTATTTATAGTATACCATATTATCGGCAAGAAATATACAGAAGTACGGAATAAGTCGGATTGTTTTTTGCCGATGCATAAGTCAAAAGCCGTTCTCGAATGAGTACGGCTTTTTCATTACCCGAAAAAGGAGAAGAACGGTGAACCGAAACGTTTCAGCACATTCCGCTACACTCCGTGTCGGTGAAACCTGTTGATCTGACAGCGTGCTGGTCCTCCCAGTCCGGCGCACTGTTATGCTTGATGGAGTTTTAGCCCGTGAAAGTGGAGCTGAAAGTCCGTGATGGTGGCATAATTTCTCCGGCGAGACGGCAGCTTTTATCCACGCTGTGGCCAGCACCATCCACTATGTCGCTCTATTGCGTGAAAGTGTCGCTGAAACTCCGTGCAGATGCCGCTCTCACTCCGATTTATGCACAAGATATTGCGTATTTAGCATAGTGATTTTTCTTGTTTCTCGCCGCAAAGCATGGTATGTTGAGAAAAAAGTAACATACAGCGAATATTCTCCCTATCCGCTGAGAAGGAATACAGAATGAAGATCACCTATGCAAAAGAAAAAGACATTGCTGCCATCGCCGCGGCAGAAGTCGCCTGCTTTCCACCTGCCGAAGCGGCAACCGAACAGGAATTTGTCGAGCGGATTAAGTATTACGGCAATCACTTCTGGCTGCTGTATGACGCCGACAAGCTGATCGCGTTTGTCGATGGGTTTGTCACGGACGAGCCAGATTTGACCGATGCAATGTACGAAAACGCCTGTATGCACAACGAAAACGGTGCATGGCAGATGATTTTCAGCGTCAATACCCTGCCGGAGTACCGCAAACGCGGCTATGCCGGTGAGCTGATCCGCCGCGCCATTGCCGATGCCAGACAGCAGGGCCGCAAGGGACTTGTGCTGACCTGCAAGGAGCGGCTCATTGCGTACTACGCAAAATTCGGCTTTGTCGACGAAGGCGTGTCCGAGAAATCCACGCACGGAAATGTCCAGTGGCATCAGATGCGGCTGACGTTTTAAGAAGTTAAAGGCACGAAACCGCTGCTTTTTGACGGCAATCACATAACATAATATCTACTATTCCGCAAGGCGTACGCTTCTTACCCCAAGAAACAATCCCCAAAGCAAAAGGTTTATGACCCTTTGCTTTGGGGATTGTTCTGTCCCCCGCTTATGCGGGGATAATTTTCCGATTTTCAAATCTAAGCGCTTACATCAAATTGGGGTGACCCCCGCAAATGCGGGGAAGAATTGTAAGACACTTTGCGTGTCTTCCATTCCTTTTTCGAGAGTTACTAATATTTTAAGTAATACCCAAATCGGCGTCTATCAAGCGTTTTGACGGCGATATCGGCACATTCCTCAGCTGACAATTCTGTCAGCTCTGCAATTTCTTGAAAGGACAAACCGTCATAACGAGCCTGCAAAATAACATATTCAAGCTCAACCCATTCAAGAGCTTCCTTCCAAGGCACGCCAGGTTTAGAGGGCTCCTTAGGCACCTTTGGACGACAGTTGTAACACACACCATCCCGTGCAGGAGTACGTCTTTTCCCACAGATAATGCAAATCTGTGCAGAATTAACCCTTTTCTTGTCCCGGCACCATTCACACAATCGATCCTCAGAATTTGTGAGGTGTTCCTTACAGTCTTTACATACATATTTATATTCTCTCATATTGATTCTCCTCATATATTTCCGCAGCATTTACTCATCCACATTCTGCGATGTGCTTGCGACGGCGATGCACACGCCTTGCCGCTTCAGGTACTTTCTCTTCAGCGCTTTTCGGTGCAAATAATCGGGTATTCTGCCATGCGTGTGTAACTGCTCCGACCGGTGCGACAGCCGCCATTGCTTTTCGCATCGAAGCATCGCGCGGGTGAACGTAGTAGTGCGTGGTCGTGGTTACATCCGCGTGTCCAAGCAGACCCGCAACCGTTGCAACATCGATCCCCTGCTCGATCGCACGGGTGGCAAATGTATGCCGAATATCGTGAAAACGAACGTGCGGCAGGCCAAGACCATCCAGCACATCGCCCCAGTAACTGCTCAGATGGTCCGGATCCATTACACCACCGACTGTATTATAGATGATGAAATCATCAGCATTCGGCGTGCGCTTAAAAAGAGATTCGAACCGCTGATACTGTACGGTAAGCAAACCCTGCAGTACTTCCGGCAGATACAGATCTCGCTCAGAAGCATCGCTTTTCGCAGAGCTAAAGATAAGTTCCGTCCGCTTGCCGTACTCTGCCTCAGGATCAACCATCACCCGGCGTACGGTCTGTGTAATATGCAGTGTGCCGCTCATCGCGTCGTAATTACCCCAACGTGCAGCACAGACTTCACCCAAGCGCATACCGCTGTACAGTGCTAAGATAATACCTGCATTATTAAGCGACAGATCAGAAAACAGCCACTTTTCGAGCACTTTTTGATCGCTATCGCTCATAATATTGTGCTTCTTCGAGCGGCAATGCGTATATACGGTCGCAGGAACCGGATTTGCGGGCATCATACCGTCCGCAACAGCACGCTTACAGCAAACATCCAGCACAACACGCATATTTTTGATGCTTTTTGCGCTCAGCGCGCCGCCGGTCCGCAGATTGCCATGCAGGGATTCCTCGTTGAGAAAGTGCTGTACCTCGGCAGTAGTCAGACTTTCCAAGGGCATTTCGCCTAATTTCGGCAGGATATGCTTGTACATATTGTCATAGTAGTGTTCATAGCCGCTCGGCTTGGCTACCGGCTTAACGTAAACCTCCAGCCACTGCTCCGACCATTCCCGCAAGGTTACACCCATGACCTCGCCTCCTTGCTCGGGAAAATAAAATCTCCCATGCGCGGTGCGTGATGGTGTTGATCGATGTACTGCGTGTACTGCGTCTGTACCTGCTTGCTCTGGCTGTTTGTCAAGTTGACCCGTCTGCCATTCGGAAGGGTCAGCCGCTGGCACTCGAACTCGTACTCTTTCCAGTGCAGCATTTGCATATCTGCGTAGGAATACTCCTTCATCATAATTTCGCCTCTTTCTATATGTGATTTTGTGCGAAAATAAAACCGTGCAGGCAATATAGAGCCTACACGGTGTCAAAATCACATAGCAGAAAGAAGTATAAATATAGCACTAATAAAGGTCTTGTGCAACCCTTAAAAAAAGGGTATACTAATACTGCGGTGCGGAGTTTTCCGTTGTGTAGGTGGTTAGGTCACCTGCGCAGGTACTTGGAAGTTGGCGCTTTCAAGTACTGCCGTTTTTTATTTTCTGATAAGATTATATCATATAGGACGCTCCCATACAATATGTATTATCCATAAATATAGGAGTATCCTATATTGCAATTTTGCTATATTTTATCATGTAATCAAGGAGGTATCAATGTGGCAATTACTGAAGCTCAAAAGCGCGCAACTGCAAAATGGAGGAAAGAAAAGACAGATGAAGTTCGCTTTCGTGTCCCCAAGGGCGAGCGCATTGTGATTCAAGCACACGCGAAAGCGCAAGGTGAAACCACTACCGCTTTTATCAAACGCGCCATCCGAGAGGCTATGGAGCGGGATAACTCCGCAAAGTGAATAAATCTCTAAAAACGCTGATATCGTACACGCTCTCACGAAAGCTGTACAGTATCAGCGTTTTTCAACGCAAACTATCTTTTATATTTCTATCTTACACATGTTATCGTCTCTTATTAGCCTATTAAATCAAGGCGCTACAAGCATTCAAATTCTCACTCTTTACACCGATTCTTACATCTCCGTCGTTGATAATCTGTCGAGCTTCTAATTTGATGCTTTATTTTTATTCATAGTTTATTATACTGATAGCGAGTCCTAAAATTTTTTCTTAAAACTTTTAACTTCTGTATTTACCCTTATGTATTTTTACTATTTATGTTTTATCTTGGGATATTTTTCTTTTGCTTATTTCCCTGCATAAAGTTATAAAGGCTCTATATTTTTGAATTTTAATTCTCATTTTCATTTATATGAGTTTCTTCACCTGCAATCTCAAAAAGGTTCTCGCACTGGTGCTGGCGTTTGCTTGTGCATTCACCATGT